>ERZ1292640.5-Hain-H43-02um-R1-5-length-245322-cov-21_pt1 | contig 245322 bp, 211 predicted proteins | sample MGYA00564404_ERZ1292640 | MGnify/ENA primary metagenome ERZ1292640 (study PRJEB36523, sample SAMEA6512636) | groundwater metagenome | collected 2019-01-08 | study: AquaDiva: Metagenomics assemblies of 32 groundwater samples
TCGTCACGATCAGTTTTCTCGTCGTCATGACCGTTTTTTCAGCGACCTGCTAGACCTTGCCCAGCTCCCTGAGACCCTCGAAACACTTCTGGATCGCGTTCATGGGCGAGACCGGGTCCGACTCGTGCTCGACGATGTACCACTCGGTGCCGCCGCCGTGCTCGCACGCGTCGAAGACTTCCTTCCACTTCGTCTCGTCCTCGCCGATCACAGCCGTCTTGTTGGTCTTCGAGAACGGCTTGAGATGGACGGTCACCGACCGGCCCAGGTGGCACTTGAGGTAGGCCAGCACGTCGCCGCCGCCCTCGTAGGCGTTGCCCGTGTCCATCTGGAGGACGACGTCCGCGCTCGTGGTCTCGTAGAAGATGTCCCACAGGGTCTTCCCGCCCTCGGACTTAAACTCGATGTGGTGGTTGTGGTAGCCGACGCGGAAGCCCCGGGGCTTGACCTTCGCGGCCAGCTCGCTGAAGAGCTTGCCGGTATCCATCCACGCCTGCCCCACGTACCGCTCCTTCGGCAGCCCGGGGACGATCAGGTACTTGTTCCCGATCTCCTGGTTGAAATCCATCGTGGCGTTGATCTTGTCGGGCATCAACTGCTCGAGCCCGATGTGCGTCCCGCAGGCCTTGAGCCCGTGGTCGTCCTGGAGCTTGCGCAGCTCCTTCGCGGTCTTCCCGTGGTACCCGGCCCACTCTACGCCGGCGTACCCGATCTTGGCCACCTTGGCGAGCGATCCGGCCAGGTCCTTCTCGCAATCTTCACGGATGGAATAGAGCTGTACCCCGATCGGAATCTTGCTCATGTCGCCTCCCTTAAGTTCCTGCAATTGAAGGCATTGTAGCAGGCCGTCAGGCGATTCCCTGCTCCGCCAGCGGGCGGCCGTAGTGGCAGCGCGTGTACGTGGAGCCGGTGAAGAAGAGGCAGTGATTGCAGTGCAGGCACTTGACCGGCTCACGGTCGCCGGCGGCGAGCCGGTTGGGCCAGTCCGGTCTCATGATCAGCGCGCGCGACATCGACACGAAGTCCGCGTCGCCAGCCCGGATCACGTCCTCCATCGTCGCGGGATTCACGTAGCCGCCGACGACCAGCACGGGCACGGTGACCCGCGCCTTCAAGGCGCGCGCGGCCTCGCGGTTGTAGGCTTCCGAAAACGTCACGGGCGGAACGGACATCCCCGAGACGACGCCGGGGGCCGGCCGGTCCTGTCCCGGCCCCCCGGCCTCGAGGGCGGCCCGGACCGGATGCCGCCCGCGGACGATCGAGAGCCGCTCGGCCGGGGTCCCGCAGCTCGCCTCGATCGCGTCGAATCCCATCCCGGCCGCGGCGACCGCCAGCTCGACGCCCTCCTCGAGGGACAGCCCCCGGTGCCCCCGGAGGTCGTAGAGGCTCATCTTGACGAGCACGGGGAAGTCCGGGCCGACCGCCCCGCGGACCTCGTCGTACACGCGGCGGAGGAACCGGAGCCGTCCCTCCCGGGATCCGCCCCAGCCGTCGTCGCGCCGGTTCGAGGCTTCGGTAAGGAACTGGCAAACGAGATAGGCGTGGGCGCCGTGGACCTGCACGGCGTCGAACCCGGCCTCGCGGGCGCGGCGGGCGGCGGACCCGAAGTCGCGGGCGATCCGCCCGATCTCCTCCTCCGTCATCGCCCGGGACTTCAGCCCCGTCATCGTCGACCGGGTCGGCGAGGGACTGAGCGGCACGAACCCGGACTCCCGGGTGTTGGCCTCGGCGCCGCCGTGGTTGATCTGCATCGCGATCCTGCCGCCGAGTCCGTGGACGAGGTCCGTCACCGTCCGGTACCGCGGGACCAGGTCGTCCCGGTCGATTCCGCACATCTTCGGCATCTTGCCGTCCCGGGCGACGTACGTGTGGCCCGTGATGATGAGCCCCACGCCCCCGGCCGCGAGCTTACGGTAGAGCTCGTCGTAGTGCTCCGATGGCACCCCGGCCTCGTCGGCCATCGCCTCGTAGGTCGCGGACCGCACGAGCCGGTTCGGGAGTTCGAGCCGCCCGATCCGCCCGGGCTGGAACAGCGGCGAGGTCAGTACGCCCCCCGGCCCGCCAGGACGCTGAAGGCCGTACGGGCGAGGATGACTAGGTCGAAGACGAAGGACCGGTGCTGGATGTAGTAGAGGTCGTACCGGAGCGATTCCTCGAGGGGCTCCTGCCGCGCGATCGCCTGCCAGAGGCCGGTCATCCCGGGCAGGACCATGAGCCGGCGCTGGTACACGGGCGTGTTGCGGCGAACCATGAACGGCATCTCGGGCCGGGGCCCCACGAGGCTCATCTCGCCCTTGAGGACGTTCAGGAGCTGGGGCAGCTCGTCGAGGCTCGTGCGGCGCAGGAACCGGCCCACCGAAGTGACCCGGGGATCCCGGGCCGACCGGGCGGTGACCGCGTACCGGGGCGCGTGCACGTACATGGTCCGAAACTTGAGCAGTCGGAAGAGCCGGCCGTGCCGTCCGACGCGATCCTGAACGAAGAAGACGGGGCCGGCCGAGTCGAGCCGGATCGCGATCGCGCACGCGAGCCACACGGGCACGCTTAGCGCAAGCAACGCGAGCGCGGCCACCTGGTCGAACATGCGCTTCGCCACGGAGTAGAAGGGCCGGGGATCGACGGGCGGGAGTTCGTCCGGGGCCCCCTCGCCGCCGTGGAAGGCGTCGAAGACCCCCGTTAGCCGGTGGTGCGGGATCCCGCGCTCCTCGCACCAGGCCAGGTACGGCACGACGCGGTGGTACCGGTGCGACGAGATTCCGACGAGGACCGCCTCCACCCGCCCCGCCCGCACCCAGCCGTCCAGCCGCTTCAACTGGCCGGCCATGCCGCCCCGGCCGATCTCGAGCGCCTCCGCGACCCGGTAACCGAGCTGGGGAAACCGGCGGATGAGCGCGCGCACGCGCGCAAGCTGTCCGCGCTCGCACACGACGGCGACGCCGAGGACATCGCGCCCCCGGCGGCGCACCCGCTTCGCCCACTGGTGCCACGCGGATCGCGTCAGCGCGAGGCAGGCGCACGAGAATGCCCAGAACAGGATCAGGACCGCGCGGGACAAGTCCTTCTCCTTGAGCACGAACGCGATCCCGAGCGCCACCAGGATCGCGTAGGTCACCGCCCGGACAATCGACGCGTATTCCTCCAGCCGGGAGAGGTAGCGCCGGTCCTCGTAGAGGCGGGAGAGCGCGAGGGCCCCCAGGCCGAGCACGACCGCCACCAGGCCCGGGAGGACGTAGTCGTCCCAGGGTTGGATGCCGACGGCGAACTCGCCGGCGAGCAGCCGGGTCCGGACCGCGTAGGCCGCGACGAACGCGAGCGCCAGCGCCGCCGCGTCGGACAGGAGCAGGACGGCCACGCGGCCGTGCCAGCGGGAACCCGTCGTCGTCATCCCAGCTATTTCACCACTTGTGCCCGCCCGAAGGGAATGGGCACGGCGCGCGGAACGAGGCCGTCAGGCCTTTCGGCCGAGACCGATCAGCCAGTACGCGTGGCGGTCGAGGAACGCGCGCGGCATGACCCGCCACGGGAACGCCTGGAGAAGGCCATAGGCGGCCAGCCGAGCCGGCTTCATCAGCCCGCGCGACGGCTTGATCCGCAGGTATCCGAAGACGTTGTGGTGGAGCACCTCGACGTGCGCCGCGCCGCATTGTTCCATCTCGCGGGCCACCAGGCGGGAGCTGTAGTCGATCTCCGGCACGTTGTACCCACCGAGGCCTTTTCGCCGTTGTTCGGCCCGCATCACGTGCAATCCGTTGGGGACCATGGACATGACCCAGCCCCCCGGACGGGCCATGAGGAACATCCGGCGCAGGAAGGCCAGCCGCCGGCGCCGGTCGAGGAAGTGCTCGAGCACGCCCACGTGGAACACAAGATCGAAACGGCGCGCCGGGGGCCGCCACGTCATGAAGTCGCCGACGACGAATCGCATCGACCCCCGCGGCGCCAGCACCTGCTTCACGCGGCGCGCATAGAGGCGGGCGCGGCCGATCACCTCCGGGGACAGGTCAAGCCCCACGCAGTGCCAGCCGTTGGCGAACAGCCGGATGCACTGCTGGCCCCCCGCGCACCCGACCTCGAGCGCCCGCACCGCACCGGTCCGGCCCAGCCCCGTGTGGCGCAGGATCCGCCGCCAGGCCCGCGACAGGACCGCGAACCTCAGGCCCGTGAGGCGGGTCACCGGCGGCGCATCGTATCCGCCGGATTTCAGCGCCCGCCGCCACCGCGCGGCCGCCGAGCTCACGCCGCCCGCTCCCCCACGAGGTCGCGGTACGCCGCCACCATCCGGTCGCCGTAGGCTCCCCACCCGAAGTCGCGCGCCCGGACGGCGGCGGAACGTCCCATCGCCGCGCACCTCTCCCGGTCCCGCCAGCAGAGCTCGATCTTCTCCTTGAGGGCGACCACGTCCCGGACCGGCAGGACCCACCCGTCCACGCCCTCGCGGACGATGTCCCCGCCGCCCGTGTTCGTCGTGCAGATCACGGGCAGGCCGCAGGCCATCGCCTCCGCCTGCACCATCGCCAGGCCCTCCTCGATCGAGGGCAGGCAGAAGACCGAGCCCTGCCCGTAGAGGGCGACCAACTCCGGTCCCGCTCTCGTGCCCAGGACGCGCACCGCCGGGCCGCCCCACCGCGCCAGCGCCGGCCGGATCTCGCCCGCCACCGGACCGATCAACCAGAGTTCCGCGCCCGGAAGCGCCAGCTCGTGAAAGGCCTGGAGGAGGTAGTGCACGCCCTTCCGCACGCACAGCGTGCCGCAGAAGATGACGCGGAAGACCGGGGACGGGGTGGCGGGAGGCGCGAACCGGCCGAGGTCGACGCCGTACGGCACCTGGATCAGCTTCGCCTCGGACACGCCCTGGGCGAGGAAGGACCGCCGGACGAAGGCGGAGGGGATGGCGATCCGGTCCGCCGCCGCGTACTCGGCCAGCGCCCGTTCCACGGCGGCGGGTCCCGGCAGGTCCGGCGTGATCCCGGCGCGCTCGTACTCCTCGCGCAGGAGCGCGCACTGGACGGTCACATGGGTGGACCCCCGCTCGAGCACGGTCTTCGCCCCCAGTTCGCGGGCCCGGTGGAACGAATGGAGGGCCACGTCGCCCCAGCCCGCGAAGACGGTCGTCCCGGCCGGGATTAACGCGGCGGCCGCACGGTCGTAGCGCTCGAGAATCCGGGCCGTGGGGTCCCAGCCCCGCCGCAGGAAGCCGGGAAGCCTCGACCAGAGTCGCTGGGCCGCCTGGAACCTGAGTATGGACACGACCCGCGAGCGGTCCACGCCGTCCTGCACCGCGCGGGATGCCGGATACCCGGTGATGAGCCGCGCCAGCAGGCCGCGGCGGTCGAGCTCCCGGGCGAGGTGGAATGCCCAGTGGCGTCCGATGTTCGACACCGTGACCTTCATGCCCCACCCCCGCCCCGCACGGCTTCGAGGCCGAGGCAGTAGTAGGGCCAGGCCAGCATCCGGGTCACCAGCGGGTCCAGGAGGGGTGGGAACGGGCGCAAGGGCATGACCGCGAGCGCGCCCAGCATGGGGAGGCGCCGGCCCGCGACGCGGTAACCCCAAGTCGCCTTCTGGCTCAGGACGCCGCTGCACCCGGAGAACCCGGTGACCGCGAGGCCCGCCTGGACGCACAACCGCTCGAGGTCCGCCGGCTCGTACCCGCGGCGCACGTGCCCGCCGTCCTCCGTGACCGACGGCGGCGCATCGTCGTCCCGCGTGATGGCCCGAAAGCCCGCGAACGGCGTCGTCAGCAGCAGGCGGCCGCCCGGCTTGAGGCAGCCGGCCAGGGAGCGCATGAACAGGGAGTCGTCGAGGATGTGCTCGATGGTCTCGCAGCAGATCACGACGTCGAACGCGCCGCGGAGGTCCGCCCGGTCCCCCAGTCGCCGCGCGTCCGCCTGCTCGAACCGGACATGCGGGATGCCGAGCCACGCCGCGCGCCGTCCCGCCTTCGCGACGGAGAACGGATCGTGCTCGAGCCCGAGGACGTCGTACCCCCGCAGGGCCGCCCCCATCGAGAACGCCCCCGCGGCGCATCCGACATCCAGCAGCCGGGCCGGGCCCCGCGTCCTTGGAAGCCGCCGCGCCAGCCAGCGCCACCGGTCGAAGACCAGCGTGTCCCGCAGGATCAGGAGTCCCGGAAAAAGCCAGCGCCTCCCCACTCCGGTCACCTCGCCGCGGCGGCCAGCGCCATGAGCTCGTTGACCCGGTCCGCCCACGTGTGCCCCCCGGTCGTGATGCGCCGGTGGCCAGCCGCCGCGATCGCGCGTCGCTGGTCCTCGCGCGGCAGGTAGAACCGCACCTTGTCGAGAAGCTCATCCGCGCCCTCGAAGAACACGGCCTCGCGATCCTCCTCGAGGAACTCGAGGTGCTCCTCGGTGCGATCCGCGAGGACGAACCCGCCGCACGCGGCGATCTCGAACGTCCGCATCGCGTGGCGGTCCCGGTTCGCGTGGCGCACGAGCGAGAGCGCGATCGCCGCCCCGCCGATGGCGTGCCGGTAATCGGCGCCGTAGGCGAATCCCCGGGCGAGCGGGGCGAGCACGGGGTCGCGCTCCCAGAACCCGCCGTAAAGATGCAGGCGGATCCCCAGGTCCGCGACCTCCCGGAGCATCGGGAACCGGTCCGCGTCCGCGCCACCGGCGAACACGACGTCGCTCCCGAACCGCATCCGATCCTCCGCCGTGTCGGGCGGCTCGACGAAGTGCAGGGCCGGTTCGTAGGCGAACCGGACGAAGGCCGTCCGGCGCGCCCCGTGGCGCTCGAGATCGGGAATCAGGGGGCGTCGCGGCGACGCGTACACGTCGTAGAGCGGGATGCCGTCGACGAAGGAACGGGTCCGGTGCAGGGGGTTGAACGGATCGTCCGCCGCGTAGTTCACTAGGACGGCGCCGCCGAGCGCCTTGATCCGTCGCAGGGCGGACGGCAGCATGAATCCGCCGCCGGTCACGAGAACGACCTCGGGCCGGAACGAGCGGGCCAGCGCGACGGCGTCCCGGTTCAGACGCCAGTTCAGCCACCGGCGGTATCCCGACAACCTCGCGACCGCCCGGACCGGCAGGGGGCGTCCGGGCTTCATCTCGTAGTCCGCGACGTCCAGGAGGACGTGCTCGTCTCCCCGCGCCGCCAGGGCCCGGGAGAAGAACGCCCCCATATGAAAGAAGGTACCGTTCGCGATCAGCAGGGTCCGCATCGCCTCAGCCCCCGTACGCCGCGGCCGCGCGGTCGTAGATCCCGATCAACGCCGCATAGTTCCGGTCCGCCGTGTACCGCGCCTCGTAGGCCGCCCGGGCCCCCCGACCCATCTCCGCCATCTCCTCCGGGTGGTCCCTCGCCCATTCGACCCGGGCCGCCAGGTCCGCGTCGTCGCCGGGCGCGAAGAGCAGGCCCGTGCGGCCGTCCTCGACGGCCTCCGCCATGGCCCCGAGCCGGGAGGCGATCACGGGCACGCCGCAGGCGAAGGCCTCCATCGTGACCCGGCCGAAGGTCTCGTACCACTCGGACGGGAAGACAACGAATGCCGCCGCCTTGAGGAGCGCGGCCACCTCCGCGGGCGTCCGCCGTCCGAGCACCTCGACCCCGGGCCGTCCGGCCGCGAGAGCGCGCATCTCGTCCAGCATCGGGCCGTCCCCGACGATGCGGAGGGACACGTTCCGCACCCGGGCCCACGCGCGGAGCAGGGCCCTGAGGCCCTTCTCCTCGGACAGCCGCCCGACGTAGACCGCCCCCTCCCCCGCCCGCTCCCGCACGCCGGGGTCTTCGAGCAGGAAGTTGGGCTTGACCACGATCCGGTCCGCCGGGAACCCGCCCTCGATGAGCTTGCTCCGCGTGAACTCGCTCGGTGCCACGAAGAGGTCCACCTGCCGCGACCAGGTCCGGAGCAGCCGGTGGGCGACGATCATCGCCGCGACGGCCGCGGACTTTGTCCGGGACGCGCGGTAGCAGGCGTGAACGACCCCCGGCCACGGGACCGCCTTGCCAAGGCAGTCCTCGCATACCTTTCCGGACCGGTAGAACGTCGCGACCGGACAGATCCAGCGGTAGTTCCGCATCGCCTGCACCACGGGTACCCCCGCCGCGCGGCACGCGGCGTACGCCGAGGGCGAGACCAGCGGGAACGTGTTCTGGAAGTGCGCGACGGCGGGCCGGTGCGCCCGGAGGAGGGCGGCGACCTCGCGGCGGGCGGCGGGGTTCCAGATCGTGCGCAAAGGCAGGGCCGCCCGGGCGGGCCAACCGTACCCGTCGATCTCGTCGTTGTGCCGCACGTAGGTCACGACTTCGTGGCCGCGCGCGCGCAAGAGCGCGACCTCGGATTCGAACGAGAGCGCCTCCCCGCTCGGATTCGCGGACGTGTAGTAGTCGTGGACCGCGAGGACCGCGCGCATCAGGCCGGCCCCCGGTCGGCCAGCACGTCCGCGAACCGGGCCCGGAACGCCTCGTGCGTGTAGAACTCCGAAAGGACGGCCCGCCCTCTCTCGCCCATCCGCCGGCGCGCGGCGGGGTCGCGCAGGAGCGAGATGATCGCCTCCGCGAGACGATCCACGGAGCCGGGCTCGACGGTCAGCCCGGTCTCGCCGTTCGTCACGACCTCGGCGCCCGCGTCCCGGTTGCCGGCGACGACGGGCAGGCCGTGCCGCCACGCCTCGAGGTACACGATCCCGAAGCCCTCCTGGCTCGAGGGCATGGCGAACACCGCGCTCTCCCGATACGCGCGGTCGAGCCCGGAGTCGGGCAGGTACCCGGAAAACGTCACGCGGTCCCGCAGGCCGAGCGAGGCGGCGAGCGCCTCGAGCTCGGGACGCATCGGCCCGTCGCCCACGACCCGGCAACGAGCCTCCGGCACCGCGGCGAGCACCGCGGGCATCGCACGCAGGAGCGTGTCGATCCCTTTCGTCCGCTCCTCGGGACGCAGACGGGACACGGCGAGGACCGTCGGCGGCGCGTCCGCGAACCGGGCCGTGCCCGGCCCCGCGGCGTCCACGGCCGGGGGCAGGAAGCGGAACGCGCCCGCCGAAAGCCCGTAGGCCGTGGCCATCCGCCCAGCCGTGAACCGGCTGATCGACACGACGCGGTCGAACCGGCGGCGCACGAGCCGCCGCTCCCAGCCGGACACCCGGCGGAAGGCGGGATCCCCCCAGACCTCCATCCCGTAGGCGAAGAGCATATGGCGGGCGCGAGGCACCAGCCAGCGGCCGGGCACCACGAGCGGGGCCAGCAGGACGTGGCCGTAGAGCACGATGTCGGGACACGTGGCCCGGGCCTCGCGCAGGAACGCGGCCGCCGTGCGGAGCTTTCCGGAAGAGCCCGGCAAGTAGCGCACGCCCGGCGGCGCCTCGGGACACCGGTCCGCCCCGTCCCAGAGCGCCACGACGGTCGCCCGGCCGACGACGGTCCCGCTCAACTCGCCGAGGCACCGCATGATGCGGCGGCAGTACGCCTCGATCCCGCCCACGCGACCGTGGATGCCGAGCGCGACGAAGAGGACGTTCACGAGCTGGCCGTCCGTCAGCGGCGGGCGCGGACCAGCAGATTCTTCGTCGGAATCCTCGGCCGGTACGAACCCTCGATGAAGGTTATCGCGAGGTGCAGCGCCCGCAGGTACGCCTCCCGCAGGCGGCCGAGCAGCGTGGTGGCGTTCCAGGCCGGCCGGATCTCGATCCGGGCGTCATCGAAACCGGCGGCGCGCAGCAGGACGCGCACCGAGACCTCCGTCACTCCCCACTGGTGGGTCAGATCGCTGTACCGGTGGAACGCGGCCAGCAGGTAGCCCATGTTCGGCGTCTGCAGGATCAGGACGCCGCCGGGGGCCAGCTTCCCCCGTGCCGCGCCGAGGAACTCCGCTGCCCGCTCCTTCGGCAGGTGCTCGAGGAGGTCGAGGGAAAAGATCGCGTCGTACTCCCCGGACACCTCGGCCAGCTTCAGGGCATCCCCCTCCGTCACGAACCCGAACCCCTGGGCATGGCACAGGCCGACGTTCTCGGGCGACAGATCGAACCCCGCGAGCCGGTCGAAGCCGCGCTCCCGCAGGAACGCCAGGAGAGCCCCCTCGCCACAGCCCGCGTCGAGAACCCGCACCTCCCGGTCGGCGGGCAGCCACGGCCCCAGAGTCCGGGCGAACGCCTTGAAGATCACGCGGCGCGTGGCCGGTTCGCGGTGGTCCGGCCGGCCCGTGAGCGTGTGGTAGCGCCGGCTCAGGATCTCCCCGGTGGAACCACCGCCCTCCGCAACCGCCCCCGTTTCCTTCATGCGAGAATCCATCTTCTCACACGGGCTCGGATGGCTGCTCCCGGCCCAGGACCCGTGTCCAGAGGCGCACCATGGCCCGGGCCACCTTCTCGTGCGTGTAGTTCTCCCGCACCCGCGACACGCCGGCCTGCGCGAGACCGGCCCTCCAGCCGTCGTCCCGGCAGGCGCGCTCGAGGAGCCGGGCCAGCGCCCCGGCGTCGCCCTCGGGGAAGACGGCGTCTTCGCGCCCGATCACGCGGGGAATCTCCCCGCACGTCGAGCCGACGACGGGAATCCCCATCGCCATGGCCTCGATGAGCACGTGGCCGAACTGCTCCTTCCAGCCGGGCACACTGCGTGAGGGCAGGACGAGTACGTGGAGCGAAGCCAGGATGTCGGGCACGCGGCCGTGCGGCGCGGCGGCCCGCCACTCCACCGCGGCGCCGAGCCCCAGCCGGTCGGACCGCCCCCGCAGATCGCGCTCCGCCGGCCCGCCTCCCTGCACGATCAGCCTGGCGTCCACTCCGCGGCCGCGAAGAACGCCCAGGGCCTCGAGCAGGAGATCGATCCCCTTCTCCGGCACCAGCCGGCCCAGGTAGCCGATCACGAACGGGGGCGCCGGGGGCGCCGGCCGGGGCGAGAACACGGACACGTCCACGCCCATCTGCGGCAGCACATCTACCGGACCGCGCAGGCCCCATTGGACGAGCAGGTCCGCGGCCTCCCGGTTCCCCGCGATCGCGCACGCGGCATCGCGCAGGACGGCCCCGCGCGCCATCCGGCGCGGCGGGGACAGCCGCCGGTCCGTGTTCTCCCAGCAGAAGAGGCCGTATGGAATGCCGGCGCGGCGGGCGAGCCAGCCGAGTTCGAGCGCGCCCAGCGCGAACGACTCAAGTTCGACGTGGACGAAGTCGGGCCGGAATGCCCGCAGAGCCGCGACCACCGTCGCGGGGGGGTAGAGGTGTAGCCCCCCCCGGGTGCCCAACCAGGTTCGGGTCGGGAAGTACTCGAGCTCCGGGTACGGACACTCGAGCTCGGCCATCATGCCGAAGGACGAATTGGGCCAGGCCTCCGGCACGAGCAGCCCGACGGACGTCCCGCCGAGGCGGGCCACCGCCGCCCACTTCGCCTGATTCGCGCCGATGACGTACGTCGGTCCGGCGACCAGGACGCGGAGGGGCGCCGTCATGCGGGCCCGCCTTCGCGCCGCACTCCGGCCGGATGGGGCCGCGCCACCGACGCCGGGATCAGGACGGCCAATTGGGTCAGCCCCGCCAGCAGCATGCCCGCCGCGGCGCCTCCCGGGCCGTACGCCCTGATGAGCAGGATGCTGGCGCCGACCATGACGATGCTGCCGGCCACCGCCGCGTGGAAGAGCACTCTGAAGTTGCCCATCGCGCGAAGCCCGGTGTTGAGCCCGATGTCGCCCAGCGCCCGGACGACGTACACGCCGCCCAGAATCGGAATCAGGTACGCCGCCGCCAGGTAGGGCGTCGACGCCCCGTAGGCCAGCGAGATCACCCGGCTCCCGAACCACCAGAGGATCAGGGCGTAGGCGGACACCCCGGCGGCCACGGTCAGGCCCAGCGCCCACATCCGGCTCCTGACGAACGGCGCGCCGCGTTCCCGCATGCGCCGGGCCAGCCAGGGACTCGCGAGCATGGCCAGCCCGGTCATCCCCTGGCTCACCGGCTGGAACAGGTTGTCGATCGCCCGGATGGTCCCGGCCGCACTGAGCCCGGCCACCGCCGCGGCCAGGGGCACGTACGCGGCCCCGGCGAACCATCCCACGACCATAATGCCCAGGAGCCACTTCCCGTACTCCCAGCACCCGGCGAAGTCCGACCACGCGAGGCGCCAGCGCGCCGAACGCCGGCAGAGGAGGGGCAACAGGCCCCGATCCGCCAGGATCGCGGCGCCGCCCGCCAGGGCCGCACCACCCATGACCGTGATGGCCGTCGCCACCGACAGCCCCGTGCCGATCCACCCCAGGGCCACGAGCAGGACGACGGCATAGACGGCGCTCCCCTTGAGCGCCGACGCGGGAGCGGTCTCGAGGTAGCAGACCCGCCGGAGGAACTGGAACCCCATCAGGCAGGGCGTGCTCAGGGCGAACCACACCGTCGCCGTCGCCACCGACGACCCCTTCGCGCCGTAGAAGAGACTGCTCGCCGCCAGCGCGAGGCCCAGGAGGCACGCGAGGGCCACCTGCATGCGGAAGAGCCGGACGGCGTAGCCGGCGAGATCGCGGGCGTGCCGGCGGGGCCCCAGCAGGGACATCGGCTCGATCAGGATGGACGTGCAGATGCCGAAGAGAAAGAGATAGAGGGCGTAGGCGACCGCGAAAGCCCCGTAGCCCTCGGGCAGGAGGCGGCGCGCCAGCACGATCTGGAGCACGAAGTTGGCTCCGGCACTCGTCCCCTGGTCCAGGAAGGTGAGGACCGTGGGCGCGGTCCAGCCCCGCACGACACGGCTCGCGCGACCGAGCGCCGGCCCCGCCAACCGGGCGACCCGGGCGCGGGCGTCCTCCCCCTGCCTCACGAGGCCCCGCTCTTCCGCAGCCGCACGAAGTTCGTCTTGATGAGGAAGTCATCCTCGTGGCATCCCGCGCAGCGCCCACGCAGGTCCATCCATTCGGCGGGGAATCGGCGGCGGAATTGCAGGGCGGAGGTCGACAGCTCGAGGATCAGGCCGTCGAGCTGGAACCCCGCCGCCCGAAAGGCCTCCAGGTACCCGTCGGTCCGCAGGCGCGAGAACAGGTCCAGCTCCGCGTAGCGCCGGCCCGATTGGACATCCTCAACCGGGAGGGCGTTCGCTTCGAGATAGCGCCGGTAGGCCCCGGGATCGAGCAACAGGTGGTTGTACGCGTTCCGCAGGCCCCCGCGGGCGAAGTGATCCCCGCCCGCGCAATACCACATGGGTCCGTATGACGCGTAGAGCGATCCGCCGTCGCGCAGGACCCGCGCGGCTTCGCGCAGGACGGAAGGCATGTCCTTCACGTGCTCGAAGACCGCGTCGCTCACCGCCAGGTGCATCGAGCCCGTCTCGAGGAACGACATGGATTCCAGGGGCGAGGCGTGGAAGGAAACCTCGACTCCGTGACGGTCGCGGCAATGCCGGGCAACATCTCCCCACGACGCCCCGAAGTCGAAGAGGTCGACCCCGACGATCCGGCGGGGGCGGAGCCCCGCCCAGCCCGCGACGTCCCACCCATTGCCGGTCCCCTGGACCAGCACGGTCGCATCCCGGAGGGACCTCCCGCCGCACGCCCAGCGCCGCCGGGCCACCTGCGGGAATCCGCGCTCGCCGAGCACGAGATCCGGCCCGAGTCGCGCGAGCGTCTCCGGCGCGAGACGGCGGCGCTCCCACCGGTCAATCCACGGCCGGAGCCGGGCGAACAACGGCTCCTTCCAGTCGGAACGCGACAGCAGGCGCAGCTGCGCACGCCAGTCCTGGACGGTGTAGCGCGGCGGGGCCCCTTCACTTCCGGGCCCGGGGCGGGCCGTCGGCGCGTCCGGGCCCGGCACGGCCCTCAGCGCCTCCGCGAGCGCCCGCGGGATGCGGGTTTCCCCAGGAGTTCGTAAGAGCCGGCGTGCACGGGCGACCCCGACACGTCGAGCACCAGGTATCCGTGACGGGCCAGCATGCGCACGCAGTCCCGTTTCGGCCCTTCGCCGTGGACGGCGACGAGCCAGACCGCCCGCCGCGCCGCGAGCACGCCGACCGCCCCGCGGAGGACGTCCGCCTCCGCGCCCTCGACGTCCACCTTGACCAGCGCCGGCGCGGGCAGACCCGAGGCCACGAGGAAGTCGAGCGCGAAGTGCGGAACCCGCAGGGGCGACGGACGCCGCGAGAGGGCGCCTTCCGCGTTGTGCGCCGCGAGCGTGAACGGCGCCGTCCCCGGGCCCGCCGCCACCGCCGCGGGCACCACGGTCACGTTGTGGAGGCCGTTCCAACGGACGTGGTCGAGGAGGTTCGCGGCATTCGAGGGCAGGGGCTCGACCGCGATCACCCGGCCGCGGGGTCCCACCCGGCGGCTGAAGTGCAGCGTGTGGTAGCCGGCGTTGGCGCCGATGTCCCAGACCACGAGGCCCGCGCGCAGAAAGGGCGCGACAGCCGCGGCCAGCTCCGGCTCGTAGGTGCCCATCCAGCAGGCGGGTATCGAGGCGCCGACGCGCCAGCGCAGGCCGCGGTTCGGCCCGCTCGCGATCCGGACCACCGCGCGGGCGGGCAGGAGGCGCAAAGGGAGACGCAGGACCGACCCGGCGGCCGACCCAGCCGGGAATCGCGCCGCCAGTCCCCCCAGCCGGCGCATCATCGGTCCGCCCCTCGCGCGCGGTCCCGGCGGATCAGGGCGCGCCGGCGGGGCGGGACCGGTACCACGCGATCGTCCGGGCCAGCCCCTCGCGGAACGGCGTCTTCGCAACGAACCCGAACCGTTCCTTCGCCCGGGAGACGTCGAGGCACCGGCGCGGCTGGCCGTCGGGCTTCGTGGGGTCCCAGACGATCCCGCCCGTGTAGCCGACGAGCTCGCAGATCAGGTGGGTGAGGTCCCGGATCGTGATCTCCGCGCCCGCGCCGAGGTTCACGGGGTCGCCGCCGTCGTACCGCTCGGCCGCGAGCACGATCCCCTCCGCCGCATCGTCCACGTACAGGAACTCGCGCGACGCCTTCCCCGTGCCCCACGCCGGCACCGAGGGCGCGTTCGCCTCCTTCGCATCCACGATCTTGCGGATGAGCGCCGGGATAACGTGGTTGGTCTCGAGATCGAGGCTGTCGTTGGGGCCGTAGAGGTTCACAGGCAGGAGGTAGATACCGTTGAACCCGTACTGGGCGCGGTAGGCCTGCAACTGGACGAGGAGCATCTTCTTCGCGAGCCCGTACGGCGCGTTGGTCTCCTCGGGGTATCCGGTCCAGAGGTCGTCCTCCCGGAACGGCACCGGAGTCATCTTCGGATACGCGCAGACCGTGCCCACCGCCACGAACTTGGCGATTCCCGCGCGGCGGGCCTCCTCGACCAGGTGGATCCCCATGACCGCGTTGTCGTAGAAGAACCGGCCCGGGTTCGCGCGGTTCGCCCCGATCCCGCCGACGACGGCGGCAAGGTGGATGACCATGGTCGGCCGCGCCTCGCCGAGCGCGCGGCGCACCTGGTCGACCTCGCGCAGGTCGCGCTCTTTCGACCGCGGCACCACGATGCCAGCGCAGCCGCGGCTCTTGAGCTTCGCTTCGACGACGCGGCCGAGGAACCCCGACCCGCCGGTGAGCAGGACGCGCTGGTCGGCCCAGCGGAAGGGAACGGTCACGCCCACCAGCGCCCGCAGGCCCGGATCGCCGCGGCCTTCCCCAGCCCCGGGCACGGCATCCCGATCGCTTCGAGATCCGCGTCCACCATGATCCGTACCAGGTCCTTGAAGGCGATTTTCGGGGTCCAGCGCAGGAGCCGCCGGGCCTTGCGGGTATCCGCGCGCAGGGCGTTCACTTCGAGGGGCCGGAGATAGCGCTTATCCAGGACGACGCAGTCCCGCCAATCCCTGCCCACGTAGGCGAACGCCTCGGCCACGAACTCGCGCACGGAGTGCATTTCCCCGGTGCCCACGACGAAGTCCTCGGGCCGGCGGAACTGCAGGATGCGCCACATGGCCTCGACATATTCGGGGGCATAGCCCCAATCCCGCCGGGCGTCCAGGTTGCCGAGATAGAGCTTGCGCTCCTTGCGCGCCACGATCGCGGCCAGGCTTCGCGTGACCTTGCGGGTGACGAAGGTCTCCCCGCGCCGCGGGGACTCGTGATTGAAGAGGATGCCGTTGGAGGCGAAGATGCCGTAGGAAGCCCGGTAGATCCTCGCCATGTGATAGCCGTAGACCTTGGCCGCCGCATACGGACTGGCGGGATCGAAGAGCGTCCGCTCCGACTGCGGAGGTTTGGCCAACCCGAACATCTCGCTGGAGGACGCCTGGTAGAACCGGGTCTTGATGCCGCTCCGGCGGACGGCTTCCAGGAGCCGGGTCGTGCCCAGCCCCGTGACGTCGCCCGTGAACTCGGGCGTGTCGAAAGATACCCGGACATGGCTCTGGGCCCCCAGGTGGTAGATCTCCCCCGGCTCTATGTTGTAGATGAGGTTCGTGAGCATCTCGTCGTGGCCGAGGTCCCCGTAATGGAGGTTCAGCCGCTGGCGCGACTCATGGGACCCCTGGTAGATCGAATCCAGCCGGGCCCGGTTGATGCTGCTGGCCCGCCGGACCAGACCGTGCACGGTGTACCCCTTGGCCAGCAGGAATTCGGCGAGGTAGGAGCCATCCTGTCCGGTAATCCCCGTGATCAACGCGCATTTCCTGGCCATGATCACCCATTATCGCGGATTGGGCGGGCCGTCTGCACGGCCCGTCCCCCTCAGCGCGTGGGCGCCGCGGCCACCTGACGGCGCTGGTATTCCAGCACGTCGGCCATCGTCCGGCTGAGCGGGATCCGGGGAGCGAATCCGGTCAGCGCCCGGAGGCGCTCGATGCTGCCGTAGACGACCGCGTCCTGCGACACCGGCACCCGCGAGGCGTCCTCCTCCAGCGTGACGGGGACGCGGGCCAGGGCCTTCACCGCTTCGGCCATCGCCCGAAGGGAAACCGGCTGGCCGGAGCAGACGTTGACCGGCCGGCCCTCCGCCGCCGGCGTATCCGCGATCGCGGCGAACGCCCGCACCATGTCGCGGACGTCGAGGAAGTCCCGCTGGCCGTCGAGGCCCCCCAGCCGGATCGGGACGTCCCGGTCGAACCCGGCTTCCCGCCGCGCGACCTCGTGGCAGAGGCGAGCGAGGAAGAAGTCCGAATGCTGGCGCGGACCCGCCGCGTTGAAGGACCTGGTGATGAAGACGCGGAAGCCGTCGCTTTCGCGGTACTGCCAGCCGAACAGCTCTTGCGCGGCCTTGGTCGCCCCGTAGGAGGAGATAGGCCGGACCGCGTGGTCCTCGCGGATCGGCAGGTCGCCCTCGGCCAGCCGGCCGTAGACGGTCGCCGATCCCGTGATGAACAACGCCGGCCGGGGCTGGAGCGGCTTCATCGCCTCGCACAGCCTGACCGTCCCCCCGACCGTCTGTTCGACGGCGCGGACAGGATCCGCCGCGGAACGGGTCGGGGCCGCGACGGCCGCCAGATGGAAGACCACGTCGGGCGCGAACTCCCGCAGGGCGGGCCCGAGCGCATCCGGCTGGAGCAGGTCGCCCGTCCAGAGACGGACGTTCAGCGCCGGGGTCTCGGGCGGCCAGGTCGACCGGAGGTCGAACCCGCCGACCTCCCATCCGGCCGCAAGCAGGTGCTCGGCGAGATGACTCCCGACGAAACCCGTCGCCCCCGTGATAAGCGCGCGCCTGCTCATGAAACCCCATTATCGCGAATCACCCCGAGCTCCTGCAGGGCCAGGAGCGCGGCGAACCGCGGGTTGTTGACCAGGTACCGGCCAGCCAGCCTCCGGGGCTCCGTCGCCAGACGGAACACCCACTCGAGGCCGAGCCGCATCATCCACCGCGGCGCCTGCGGCGTGGTCCCCGCCAGGAAATCGAACGCGGCGCCGACGCCGGCGAGGACGGGCGCGCGGAGGCGCGGCCGGTTCCGGCACATCCAGAGCTCCTGTTTCGGGGCGCCGAGTCCGACGAAGACGAGATCCGGGCGGGCGGCGTTGATCCGGCGGACCGCGGCGCGCTCGGCGGCCGCGTCGATCCGCGCCCGGAACGGCGGCGCGAAAGTCCCCGCGAGCCGGATCCCAGGGAACCGCTTCGGCAGGAGTCCGCCGAGCCGCGCGAGCGTCTCCGGCCGGCCGCCGAAAAGGAAGACGCGGAGCCCGCTTCGGGCCGCTCGCGAGAGCATGGCCGCGGCGAAGTCCGGGCCGTAGACGCGGCCCTGGCCGTGATGGCCCCGCCACCGCAGGAACCATACGAGCGGCATCCCGTCAGGGCACACGGCCGTCGCGTCCCGCAGTGCGCCGCGGACGGCGACGCTCCGTCGCGCTTCCATGACGACGTGGACGTTGGTGAAACAGAGATAGCCCCGGCGGCGCTCCCGGATCATCCGCTCGGCGAGGTCGAGCGCCGCGGCCAGCGAGACCGGCCGCACCGGCACCCCGAGCAGCCACTCCGGCGCGAGCCGTCGAGACCGGCGGGCCCCGGACCCGGCGCGGTTCAGCGCTGCGCCTCCAGCCAGGCCTGGAACATGAGCACGGGCCACAGCTCGGCCTGGCTGTCGCGCCGGCCCGCGAGGTGGTCCGCCCACCGGCGCCGGATCGGGGCGGGGTCGAGGAAGCCCTCGCGGCGCAGGCGCGACTCGTCGAGCTGGGCCTCGGCCCAGTCGCGCAGGGGCCCGCCCAGCCACGCGCCGAGCGGCACCGCGAACCCCATCTTCGGCCGGTCCACGAGCGCGCGCGGCACCCGCCGGTACAGAAGTTCGCGCAGCGGCCACTTCCCCACGCCGTCCCGGATCTTCCAGCCGACGGGCAACCCGAGCGCGAACTCCGCGACCCGGTGATCGAGCAGGGGCACGCGGTCCTCGAGCGGCGCCGCCATCGTCGCGCGGTCCACCTTCGCCAGGCAGTCGTCGGTCATGTACGTGAGCATGTCGGTCGCCATCATCCACTCCGTGAACCCGGGCATCGCGGAGCGCCACGCGGGGTCGTCGATGAGCGTCGGGTGCGGAGAAGAGCCCAGCACGACCTCTTCGGGACGCGCCCAGCACGTGCCGAGGTCCCGGAACATTGCGTATGGGTCTGTCCCGGCGATCACGCGCGCGACCTTGTGCACCCGAAGCCCGAAGGCCCCGTACCCGAACCGCCGCGGCACCAGCGGGCCCAGCGCCCTGACGGCCGCGTCCCAGCCCCGGGGCGGGACCGCTCGGAGGGCCGCTGCCGCGGCCCTCCGCAGGCCCCCGGGCACCCGCCGCGCCGCGTTCCAGATCCGGCCGCCCCACGCGTACTTGTTGTAGCCCCCCCAGATCTCGTCGCCGCCGTCGCCGGACAGGCAGACGGTCACCTGCCGGCGCGCAAGCCGGGAGACGAGCACGGTCGGGATCTGGGAGGCATCCGCGAAGGGCTCGTCGTAGACCGTCGGCAGAGACGGGATGACCTCGAGCACCTCTCTAGGCTCCAGGATGACCTCGGTGTGGTCCGTGCCCAGGTGCGCGGCCACCGCGCGCGCGTGGTCCGCCTCGTCGTAGGCCTTCTCCGCGAACCCGATCGTGAAGGTCTTGATCCGCTGAACGCTTTGCGCCTGCATGAGCGCGACGACGAGAGAGGAGTCCACGCCGCCGGAGAGGAACGCGCCCACGGGCACATCCGCGACCTTCTGCAGCGAGATCACGTCCATCAGGAGCGCGTCGAGCCGGTCGAGCATCTCCCGACCATCCTTCGGCACGGCCGGGGTCGACGCCCCGCGCGCCGCGACTTCCCGGCCCGACCAGAACGTCTCGGGCACGGCGGAGGCCGCCCGCACCGCGTCTCCCCCGGCCGCCACCGTGAGCAGGGACCCGGAGGGAAGCTTATGGATGCCCTCGTGGATCGTCCACGGCGCCTCGATGTACGCGTACCGGAGGAGGAGCGACAGCGAACCGCGGTCGACCGGCCGGTCGAAGGCGGGATGGGCCCGCAGCGCCCGGAGTTCGGAACCGAACAGGAGCACGCCGCCGCTCCAGCCGTAGTAGAGGGGTTTAACCCCCAGATGGTCCCGGACCAGCGTGAGCGTGCGCTCCCGCCGGTCCCAGAGCGCGAAGGCGAAGATGCCGACGAAACGCTCGACGGCGCGCCGGACCCCCCACTGGACGATCGCGGCCAGCATGACTTCCGTGTCCGAGTGGCCCCGGAACTTGTGTCCCAACGGCAGGAGCTCGGCCCGAAGTGCCGCATGGTTGTAGACCTCGCCGTTGAAGACGATCACGAACCGCCCGTCGGCGGAAAGCATGGGCTGGTGACCCAGCGGCGAGAGGTCGATGATCGAGAGCCGTCGGTGGCCGAGCCCGATGCCGGCGGCCGCGTCCGCCCATACGCCCCGGTCGTCGGGTCCGCGATGCGCGATGGCGTCCGCCATGCGTCCCGCAGCCGCCTCCAACCCGACCGCGTCCGTCCCGCGGGGGTCCCAACAGCCCGCGATCCCGCACACGGCTGCTAGCTCCGGCCCCGCGGGGTCGTCGCCAGGGCACTCCCGCGCGTGATCATGCGCTCAGTATGGCAGATTGATCAGAGGACCCGGCGGACGGCCGCGAGAACCTCGGGCACGCCCGTCTGGCGCGCGACGAGATTTCCGGGCACGACCGGCTGCTTGCCGGTGTAGACCGTGAACGCCGGCAGGCTGTAGAGCCGTTTGGCCACGACCGCTCCGCGCGTCGCGAGCGGCGCGTAGAGGACCGGCGTCTCGGCCAGGAACAGGCCGACGACGTGGGCCCCCGAGAGCGCGGCGAGGTGCATGGGCCCGCTGTCCACGGCCACGACCGCGCGGGCGGCCGCGAACAGCGCGGGCAGCTCCGTCAGCCGGGTCTCGCCCGCCCAGTTCGCGACGCGTCCCCGCCATCGCGCCGGCACCCGCCCCCGCACGGCCTCGGCCAGGCCGCGCTCCCCCGCCGACCCCGTGACAACGACACCGGCCCCATGCGCCGCGCACAGCCGCCCGATCAGCTCGCCCCATTTCGCCTCCGGCCAGCGCTTGAGCTCGGGAGCGGTGTCGGCGCTCGTGCCCGGGTGGACAACGAAGAGAGGCCCGCGGCCGAAGCCGGCCGCGCGGAGACGCCGGCGCATGGCGTTCCGTGTCCGGGTGTCCGGCCGCAGGGCCGGCGGCGGGAACCGGCGGATGAACGCATCGAACCGGACATAGAAGAGATCATTGGTCGCCAGCAGGTACGCGAGCGAGAGGAAGATATCCTTCACGTGCCAGTAATGGTTGTAGTAGCCGCGCACGTCCAGCAGCGACCGGCGCCACGGCTCCAGCGTGAGGTGGTAACCCGCGAGCGTCCGCGCGCCCGAGCACGCCGCGAGCGCGAGCGAGTACTTGGAGAAGAACTCGAGATCGACCGCGAGATCCGGACTCGCGCGCCGGAGGCGCCGGACGGCCCGGAGGGTGTCGGCCACGAACGCGACCGCACGGTCCCGGCGGATCGTGACTGTCTCGTCGGCGAGCCCGAGCAATTCCACCACTTCGCGGTTCTCGGCGAACGTGACGACCGTGATGCGCGCGCCGGGATGCGTCGCGCGGAGGGCCCGGATCGCTGGGGCCGCGAGCAGGAGACTGCCAGAGCCCAGGAGCTTGATGACCGCGATCCGGCGCACCCGGTCCGGCCGGCCGCCCCGCAGGAACGCCGTGAGACGGCGCAGGACCGCGAGGAGGTAGCAGAGCGGAACGCCCGCATACCAGTCGACGGCCCGCATCGTCCGGACGTTCATCGGCCTGCCGCCGCGCGCAATGCGTCCGCCGTCAGCGCCGCCGTCCGGTCCCACGAGAACCGGCGGACCCGGCGCAGCCCCGCGGCCACCAGCCGGCGGCGGAGGGCCGGATGCGCGATCACGGCGTCGAGGGCGCGGGCCATCCCGGCCGAGTCCCCCGGGGCGACCGTGAGCGCGGCGTTCCCGACGACCTCGGGGAGGGAAGCGGCGTTGGAGGCGACCACGGGCGCGCCACAGGCGAAGGCCTCGAGCGGCGGCAGGCCGAAGCCCTCGGAGAAGGACGGACACGCGAAGACCGCCGCCCCCGCGTACCAATACCGAAGGTCATCTCGCCGGATCTTCCCCGGGAACCGGACACGCGCCCCCACGCCGAGCCGCGTCGCCAGCTCACGGAGGGCGGCCGCGTAGCCCGGCGACCCCTGGCCGGCCAGCACCAGCGTCACTCGCCTGTCGCGCATGGCCGCGAAGGCCCGGATCAGTCCTTCGGGGTTCTTGTGCGGCTTGAGGTTGCTGACGAACAAGACATATGGGGCGCGCAGGCCATGCGACCGGCGGAACGCGTCGAGCCGCCTCCCGCTGCGCACCGGTCCGAGATCCTCGCCGACCGCCTCCGGAGTCACCCGGATCCTGGCGGTGGGCACCCCGAGCATGTGGACCAGGTCGCGGCGCGTGCTCTCCGAGGGCGTCAGCACGATCCGGGCCCGGGCGCAGGCCAGCCTGATCTGGGTGCGGGCATATAGATATGAGAGCCACCGCGGCCGCGGGAGCTGGCCCCGGAACCGGAGATGGATGAGGTCGTGGACGGTGACGACGAGGCGAGCCGGCGACAACAGGGGCGCGTTGTAGTGGGGCGACCAGAAGACGTCGAGGTCCCGGCTCGCGGCCGCGAGCGGCAGGTCGATCTGCTCGGCGAGCGAGTACACGCGCGCGGCGACGGGGACGGTCTCGCAGCCCGGCACCCGGCCGCCGAACGCGACGAACTCCGCGCCGGGCAGGTGGCGCGGGAGCCGGCGGAGCACCTCGGCCAGGTACACGCCGATCCCGGTCTTCCCGAGCATCCGCACATCCACCCCGACCCGGAGGGCGGACATCGGGCGGCTAGTACGCTTCCTGATGATGGAAGACTTCCAGGCCGGTGCGGAAGATGATCCGGATGTCCAGCCAGAGCGACCAATTCTCGACGTAGTAGAGGTCGTACTTGGTCCGCTCCTCGACCGGCGTGTCGCCGCGCAGGCCGTTGGCCTGCGACCAGCCCGTGATCCCGGGGAACACGGCGTGCCGCTCCCCGTACCGGGGCACGCGTCTGGCGAATTCCTTCACGAAGTGCGGACGCTCGGGCCGCGGCCCCACGAGGCTCATCTCCCCGGTGACGACGTTAAGGAGCTGGGGCAGTTCGTCGAGACTCGTCCGCCGCAGGAACGCGCCCGTGCGGGTGCGGCGCGGATCGCCCGCCTTCGCCCACACGGGACCCGTGTGTCGCTCGGCGTCCGCGCGCATGGACCGGAACTTGAGCATCGGGAACGGCATCCCGCCCCGGCCGACGCGCTCCTGCCGGTAGAGGACGGGGCCGGGCGAGTCCAGCTTGACCGCCAGGGCGATCAGGCCCAGGAGCGGCGAGAGCACGACCAGCGCGGGAACCGTGATCGCGAGGTCGAGCGCGCGCTTGAGGAGCCGGTTCCCCCGGGACGCGAGGGGCGAGGGTGTCACGGACATGATCGGCATCCCGAACAGCTCCTCGAGCTGGAGCCGGGTCGTCAGGAACCCGAATACATCAGCGAGCATCCGGCACTCGACGCCGGCCCGCTGGCACCTCGCCGCCCACCCCATGACCGCCGCACGCGAAACCGAGGGCCGCGGCGCTAGCAGGACCTCGTCCACGCGCGTGCGCATGACGATCTCCTCGAGGCGATCCGCGGACCCGAGATGGGGCGACAGCCCGGCCCGCCGGGGTCCGATGAACCCGGCGAGCCGGAACCCGTAGCCCGGATGGCGCGCCAGGCTGGCGGCCACGGCCTTCGCCTCGTCGCCGTCGCCCAGGATCGCGAGCCGCACGACACCGACCCCTCTACGCCGCAGCGCCACCTGGGCGCGCGTGAGCAGGCCCCGAGCCACGCGGAGCAGGACGATGTTCTGGACGCCCATGAGCGCGAGGATCAGCCGGGAGTACGAGAACCCGCGGTACACGAACCCGAGCGCGAATACGAGGCCCGTGGCCACCACCGCCGAGGCGATGAGGGCGCCCGTCCCGCCGCGCCCGACGACGAACGACTGCCGGCGGTAGAGCCCCGCGTAGTTCATGACCAGGAGCCACGCGATCACGGCGTATGGCAACTTCGCGGCATAGGGCCCGATCGGCGGAGCGGGCGGCACGAAGGCCAGCCAGCCCGAATCGAACCGGATCCACCACGCGAGGGGCAGCGAACCGCCGAGCACGGCGAGGTCGGCCAGGAGCGTGAGCCCCAGGAAGATCCGGTGGAGCTGGTAGCTCCTCATGCCGCCGCCTTTCCCAGATCTGCCTGGTGGCGGGCGGCGAGCAGGGCCGCCACCTCGGCCTCAAACTCCCCCCGGAACCGCTCGTTCGAGAACCCCAGCGCGTGCTCGCGCATCGTGGCGGGGTCGAACCGGGCCGCCTCGCAGGCCTCGACCGCGTGCCGCAGGCACGCCACCGTCTGCTCGGGGAAGAGCACGCCGGTTATCCCCTCGCGGACGGTCTCGAGCGCCCCGCCCCCCATGTACGCGATCGTGGGCGTTCCGCACGCGGCGGCCTCGACCGGCGTGATCCCGAAATCCTCCTCGCCCGGGAACACGAGCGACCGGGCCGCGCGGTAGTGGTCGCGCACCTCGGCGTCGCTCCGCCAGCCGAGGAACTTCACGGTCGGCCCCGCGAGCCGCTCCAAGCGGCCGCGTTCGGGTCCCTCCCCGATCACGACCAGCGGCTTGCCGCACTCGGTGAAGGCCGTCACCGCGAGGTCCACGCGCTTGTACGGCACGAGCGCGGAAACGACGAGGTGAAAGTCCCCCCTTGCCCCGCCCGGCGTGTAGTAGTCCGTGTCCGCCGGCGGGTAGATGACGCCGGCCTCGCGGCGGTAGTGCCGGTTGATGCGTTTCGCGACGAAGTGCGAGATGCCCACGAACCGCCCCACCCGCTGGGCCGCGCTCACGTCCCACGTCCGCAGGCGGGTCATCCACCAGCCGATCATGGACCTGACGGGCCACGAGTACCGCTCCGGGGGGAAGTAGCTGTGGAAATGGTCCCACGCGTACCGCATCGGGGTCAGGCAGTAGCACAGGTGCAGGGCGTTGGCCGGCGCCATCGCCCCGAGCGCGACGCAGTGGCTGCAACTGATCACGAGATCGTAGCCGGCGAGGTCGAATGACTCGATCGCGGCCGGGAACAGCGGCAGGTACCACCGGTACCAGCGCCGCGACCCCGGGAGCCGCTGGACGAACGAGACCTTGACCTGGTGCTTGCGGATCGTCCCCGAGATCTTCGCCGGCTCGCAGAGGAGCGTGTGGATGTCGGCCTGGGGGTAAAGGAGGCAGAGCTGTTCGAGGACCTTCTCCCCTCCCCGCATTCCGTTGAGCCAGTCGTGGACGAGCGCGACACGCATTGGAGTTCCATCATACGATGGCGGCAAAGGCGGAAGCTTCTCGGGGCGGGACCGATTTCTAAAGCAGGAGCAGGCCCGCCAGCAGGAGCCCAGGCCCGAGGATGCCGCCCGCGAGGCACCCCGCCCGGAACCAGCGCCGGCCGCGCTCCGGGAAGCCCGCGAAGGACTTCGCGCCGCTCACGCGCCAGATCGCGATCTCGTCCCGGTAGACGCGCGAGAGCGCGGACGCGACGGATGCGGGGGGACGCCAGTCCCGGGCGCTGAGCAGGTACCTGACGCCGAGGCCCCGCAAGGTCGCGAGCCGCCGCGCGTCCATCGCGTCGAGCGTGATGAACATGGAGAGGCGCGGCGGCTTCGGCGCCGACAGCCCGTCGAAGAGGATCCGGTACTGGTCGCGGTCGATGAGCGTGTCCTCGAGCCGGACATCGGGCAGGCGAAACGCGGCGGCCATGTTGGGCATCAGAACATTCCCGACGCCGCAGATCCGCCAGCCGGGCTCGCGGGCAAGCCGGGCCTGGAGCCAACCGATGTAGGGGGCCGGCCGCAGGGGATCGTGGGGCGCCGGGAAGGGGCCGGGCCGCAGGGCGACCAGCTCCGCGCACACGGCGAGCGCCAGCAGCCCGGCCATCCCAAGACGCCGCCCCGCGAGCCGACCCGCGCCGTAGCCGGCCAGGAGGGCGACACCCAGGAAGAGCGGCGCCGCGTACTTCGCCCACCAGACGAGGCCCAGCAGGGGCAGCCGGCCAACGAGCCCGGCCACCGGCGCCACGAAGATCACGGCGAGCTCGGCCGCGGCAGCGACCCCGAGGAGCCGGAACGCGGGCGCCGCGCGGTCCGGCCGGGCCCAGGCGAGCCAGCCGCCGGCGAGCGCGAGTAGGCCGACAGCGCCACCCATGTAATAGAAAGGAGGCGCGCCCGCGACGGCCGCCCACGGACCCGGCAGGCACGAGAGCGAGGCGAGCGGCAGGACCGCGGCTCCCGCCCGCAGGCTTCCCTCCCCGTGCAGGTGGTGCGCCCGGGACAGGAGTTCCGCGAACGGGAGCCAGTGCGGGAGTGCGCCCGCGGCTCCGCACGCGACCGCCCAGCCCGCGCGCAGTCGGGCCCCGCGGCCTCGTCCCCGCACGAGCACCCACGCCGCCGCGAGAATGAGGTCCGCGACCAGGGCCTGCTGGCTCCCGCCCAGGCACATGACCCAGCTCGCCAGCCCCGCGAGCGCGAAGGCGGCGTGCGACCGCCGTCGCAGGAGCATCTCGAGCGCGAGCAGTAGGCCGGGCAGGACGGCATCGACGTCGAGATGAAATAGGTTGAGCCCCAGCACGACGTACCCGCCCAGCATGTAGGCCGCGCCGGCCGTAACCGCGGGCAGCCAAGCCAGCCCGAGTGCGAGGGCGAGCGAGAACGTGAGGCCGCCCGCCAGGAGGAGCCGGCCGAGGTAGTACGCGTTCCAGACCGCGGGGGTCGGCGAGACGTAGAGCGGGCCCCGAAGCGGGGCGCAGGCAAACGCCTCCCCGTTCGCCCAGAACGGGACGCCTCCCCCGTTGTACGGATTCCAGAAGGGCACTTCGCCCCGCCGCCAGCTCTCCGAGGCGAGCTTCATATAGGGAACGTACTTGATCGCCGAGGCCGCAGGGTCGAACACCGCCGGAGCCGGCCGCGGCCCCGTATATCCGTAGGGGCCGTCGGGCATCACGCCCGCGTCGAGGGCGAGCAGGGTCTGGCGTCCGGCCACGACCGGCGTGTAGGCGGCCGCGAGCAGGGCCCCCAACGCGAGCCAGCCCGCGACCAAGGGATGGCGGTGCAGGACCATCACCGAGCGCGCCCCCGCACGATGGTCGCCATCCACGCCCCGCCCTCGCACGCGAGCAGGAAGACGAGCGGCTGGTACGGCAGCCCGTACCGCGGCACCGGCATCTCCGCCGCGGCGTGTCCGAGCAGCCCGAGGACCAGCAACAGCACGACGCCGCGTCCCCACCCGGCCGGAAGCCCCCGCGACCGGTCCCGCCACAGGACGACGGCACCCGCCATCACGAGCAGGAGGAGCGGCCACCGGAGGATCCCCATCGCGCCGCGCCAGGCCTCCGTCCAGCCCGCCAGCGCCCGCCGCGGCCAGCCGTCGTCGAAGACGGGGTGGAGATCGGTCAGGATCCACTCCACCGCCTCCGCATCCGGGACGAACGGCCGGAGGTCCGCGACCGCTTCCGTGAGACTGCCGGGCACCCCGAGCGCGTGCTCGGCCTCGAGGTAGGGGCCCGCTCCCACAGACGCGCGTGGGGTCCAGACCGCGATCCCGGCCATGCCGGCCAGCGTCCCGACCGCGTACCGCCCCGGGTGGCGTGCGAGCGCGCCCAGCGCGACACGTCCCAGGCGCCGGTCCGCGTCCGCCTCGGACCACCCCTTCCGGCGCAGGGCCTCGGTGTAGTTCCAGAGATAGGTCGCCGGAGCCTCGACGGGGAATCCGGCCTCGCGGTTGAGGTCCGCGAGCGCGGGATCTCCGGGGGCGAGCGCGTGCCCCTCGGACACGACGCGGCTGAAGAGGTGCCGGCCGATCGAGTTCACGAGCGCGAACTCCCCCGTGCCGGCCCGGTTGAACGCGACCCAGGGCAGGAGGGCGGCCGCGAACCCGGCGAGGAGCGAGGCGCCGCGCCACCAGGATCCACGCCGAGGCGCGGCGCCCCCCCACCACAGCCCCGGCAGGAGCCAGAGCGCCCCCGCGGGACGAACGGCGGTCAGACAGCCGACGAGCAGCCCCACGACAGCGGCCCGGTCCGGCGCGGGACGCTCCCACAGCCTCCACAACGCGACGGCGGCGCCCGCGACCAGCGCGGCAGCCAGGACCTCGCTCATGACGTAATGCGCGAACACGGCGCTCTCGGGCGCGACCGCGACCAGCATCGCGGCCGCGGTGACGGCGGGGCGCATTCGCAGCCGCCACGCGAGCGCGAGCATCGCCGCCACCGGCACCAGGCGCAACATGTGCTGGACAAGCAGGAGAGCCGGACCGACCGGCAGGGGCACCGACCCCACGACGAGGGCGAGGAAACCCGCGTACCCGGGCGCCTGGACCAGCCCGGGGCTTGGCGCCTCGCCGAGCATCCAGCGCATCATGCGCCAGTACACGATCGAGTCGCCCTGCCGGGGCAGGGCCGGGAACGCGACCAGGGAGATCGCGGCCAGCGCGAGCGCCACGATCCCGATGCCCGCGAGCGCGGATCGCCCGACCGGCGCGACCGGGGAGCGGCCCAGCCGCCCGCGAGCAGCTAGATCCGGCCGGCGGAGGGGCATAGCGTCCGGACCGGACACGCGGCGCATTCGGGATTCCGGGCGAAACACGTCCGGCGGCCGTGGTGCGTGAGGAGGTGGGCGAAGACGATCCAGTCCCGCTTCGGGACCAGCGCCATGAGGTCCTGCTCGATCTTCACGGGATCCGCCGCCTTCGTGAGCCCGAGCCGGTTCGCGATCCGGATGACATGGGTATCCACGACCAGCCCAGCGGTGATCCCGAAAGCGGTCCCGAGCACGACGTTCGCGGTCTTGCGACCGACGCCGGGCAGGGCCACGAGATCTTCCATATTGAAGGGCACCCGCCCCCCATGGCGGTCCACGAGCGTCCGCGCACAGCCCAGCAGGGACCGCGTCTTCGACCGGAAGAAGCCCGTGCTCCGGATCAGGCCCTCGAGCCGGGCGGGCGCCGCCCGTGCGAGGTCCCGAGCGGTCGGAAACGCGCGGAACAACGCGGGCGTCACGAGGTTCACCCGCTGGTCCGTGCACTGGGCCGAGAGGATGGTCGCGACGAGGAGCTGATACGCGTTACGGTGGTCGAGCGCGCACCGGGCGTCGGGAATCGCCCGCTTCAGGGCGGCGGTGATGGCGGCGGTGCGGGCGCGCGTGGGGCTGGTGACGGCCACGCGGCTATTATCGCCGACGACGGGAGGCGCCGGGGCGGGGAGCCGCGATCCATCCCACCCCGAGCAGGATGCCGAGCCCCATCCCGAAGATGCGCACGCCGAGCTTGACCGGCAGCGGATCGTACCGGAAGTCCACGCGCGAGGCGCCGGGTGGCACCGCCACCGCGCGGAAGGCGCAGTTGGCGGGCAGGACCCGGAGCCGCACCCCGCCCGCGAACGCCTTCCAGCCGGGCTCGTAGGTGTCCGCGACCACGAGGACCCGCGGGCCCCCGCCCGGCACCGCCACCGAAAGGCAATCGCCTCCCTCCCACAGGATCCGCGCGGTCCCTGCCACGGACCGGATCCGGAACCCGATCCAGTCCGGCGGCCCCTCCACGACCGCGACGCGGCGGTTTGCCGGGTCGCCCGAAACCTCCCAGAGCGCGGCCTCCGGCGACCGCGCCGGCACGGCGCGCGCCGCCGTCCAGGCCCGCGGGCCCGCCCGCGTGTTCTCGTAGACGGCGAGGTCGAGCCGCGCGCGGAGCACCCAGCCGGGCGGCGGATCGCGGAGGGGGCCGGGAGCGACGATCCAGCGAACCGCGGCGGCCGAGAGCGCCGCCGGTCCCGTGCGCGCGAGCGGGCGGTCGGAACCGGTGAAGACCGCGTCATTCGAGGTCGGCGCGGGGCCCGTGACGAGCCCGCGCACCCACCAGTAGGCGCGGCGGGGGTAAAGGCCGTAGTACGTGCGGGCGTCGGCGACGCCGGCGGCGGCCAGCAACTGTGGCATCGGCGTGCGGCCGATCGCCCATGCGCGCTCCTCCCGCGGGTCCGCGTGCTTGAGCAGCCACGCGACCGCGGGACCGGGAGCCGCGGGATCGAACGGCACCGGCCGCGCGCGCGGCATCAGCCAGACCAGCTCCAGCAGGACGCACGCGGGCGCGACGAGCCGCAGGGGCCCGCGGCCGCCGATCGCGGCGACGCCGAATCCCGCGAGCGTCGCCGCGCACAGCGCCGTGACGCCCTGGTACTTCGACCACCAGATGAGGCTTAGCACCGGCAGGTGGCGGGCCCACGAAACCGGCGGGACACCGTAGGCCGCCGCGAGCAACCCCAGGGGCGCGAGCACGAGCACGACCCCGGCCGGGTGGCGCCACGCGGCGCGCGCGCCGAGGACGGCGAGGGCGAGGACCGCGATCCCGAGCCAGGCGAGAAAGTGCACGGGCATCTCCCCGAGCCAGGGCTCGCCGAACCGGCCGAGCACCCACGGCGCGACCAGGCTCACCGTCCCCGCCAGCGGCTCGGAGACGGTCCCCTGGCCCCCGTGGACCTGCTGCATCCGCGGCCAGGCGCTCACGAAGGGGACCAGGAACGGAGCCGCGAGCCAGCACGCGACGGCGCCGGCGAGACCCGCGAGCGCGACGCGGGACCACGAACGCGCCGGGCGTCCCGGTCGCAACGCTCGCCGGGCGCCTGCGATGACGAGCACCGCCGCGAACCCGCCCGACAGGATCGCGGGCTGGGGGTTGCCGACGAGCAGGATCGCTCCGCCCGCCGCCGCGAGCCCTACCCAGGCGCCACGAGACGGGGCGCTAACGAACCGCCAGGCGGCCCAGCCAAAAGCCGGCAGCCAGATGTCGGCGTCGAGGAACGCCTGGTTCAGGTTGCGGATCACGTGACCCGAGAGCATCCAGGCCGCGGCCACCGTGAACGCGGCGAGCGGCGGCAGGCCGAGCGACGCCGCCCACCCCCACGCGAAAGCCGCCGTCAGCCACAGCCGCGCAAGGATGAAGAGATCCCAGCGCCGCGCCGTCGGATCCACGACGGCCGTCCACCACCGCAGCGGCGACGTGGCCGCGCCGATCGTGGGCGCGACGAGGGCCTCGCCCATCCCCGTTCGCGGCGTCCAAAGCGGCGGCCCGCCCCGAGCCCAAGCCTCCCGGACGAGCCGCGCCCACGGGTAGCACTGCCAGACCGAGTCCTGGGGGTCGATCAGGAACGGCGCCGTCGCCGCCGGCGGCGGCGCCAGCGTCCCAGGCAGGACGGCGAAGAACGTCTGCCGCCCGGCGAGCACGGGCCAGAATACGGCGGTCAGCAGGATGGCGGGAACGATGACCGCCGCGAAGCGGAATCCCCTCACAACCGCTTCAGCTCCTCCGACGCCTCGTAGAGGCGGCGGCGTTCCGCCTCGGTCAACCCCGCCATCCCGTGCTTCGAGATCTTGTCGAGGAGGCCGTCGACTTCCGCCTGCAGCGCGTCGTGCGCGGCGCGGCCCTCGTGCACGAACCGGTACTGCTTCGCCAGCCGGCGGCGCCGCGATGCCTCACGCCAGCCCGCGACCCAGCCGGGCCCCCGGAGATAGACCCACCCGAACAGGAGCCCGGTCAGGTGCGCGACCTGGCCCAGTCCCCGGCCGGTCCCGCTCCCCATCAGCAACATCAATTCGATCCAGGCGAATATCGCCACGAGCCAGCGCGCCTGCAGGGTCACGGGCAGGACGAACATGACGAGAAGCGTGACGGGCCGGTACGGGAACAGCAGGGCGTAGGCCATGAGGACGCCGAAGATCCCCCCCGACGCCCCGATCAGGATCGTATGCTGCCCCCACGCGACCGCGAGCGAGCATAAGCCCGCCCCGATCGCGCTCGTCGCATAGAGGCCCGCGAACGCCTGGGCGCCGAGCGCCATCTCGACGGATGTGCCGAACATGAAGAGCGCGAGGATGTTGAAGAGCAGGTGCCATATGCCGCCGTGCAGGAAGGCGTACGTGACCAGTTGCCAGACCGCGCCCTTAGCCACAAGCACGGGATCGAGGCCGAACCACGCCGTGAAGGGCACGAGCCGGTCCGCAAGCAGTTGCAGCGCATAGACCACCGCGTTCGTCACCAGCAACAGGCGGACGACCGGCGTCATCGGCGGCGGAATCCCGGGAACGTCACCTCCCCACGATGGCAAATCGGGCCACAGAGAACAACTCTGGCGGGACGGGCTTCCTTTCTGATAACGTAGGAACCGGAGCACATGCCGAAAGCGCCCGCGAAACCAGCGTCCGCCTCCTATCCCGCGAAGGTCGTCCCGCCGAGGGCCGGGGACCTCTCCGAGGTCTTCTCCGGTATTCAGGGCGAGGGGTCCTTCGTCGGCGAGCGCCAGCTCTTCATCCGGCTCGGGGGCTGCCCCTACCGTTGCCACTACTGCGACACGCCGAACGCCCTGATCCCGGACGAGTTCTGCCTGGTCGAGGATCCCCCCGCCAGCCGGAAGTTCCGGAAGGTCCGGAACCCCGTGGCGCCGGACGCCCTGCGCTCGATCGCGGCGGGGTTCCTGGGGGCCAGCGGCCTGCACCGGGCCATCACGATCACGGGGGGCGAGCCCCTGTGGCAGGCCCCGTACCTCAAGGACGCGCTCCCCCTGCTCAAGGGGTTCGGCAAGAAGATCTATCTCGAGACCGCCGGCACGCTCGTCGAGGAACTGAAGTCCATCCTCGAGTTCGTGGACGTGGTCGCCATGGACGTGAAGCCGCCGTCGGCTACGGGCATGAAGCCCATGTGGTCCGCGCACCGCGAGTTCCTGCGCGTCGCGCTCGTGAAGGAAGTCATCGTCAAGATCGTCGTCACCCGCACGACGCGCCAGCACGAGCTCGAGCTCGTCCGCGACCTCGTTGCGGAAGTGGACCGTACCGTACCCGTCATCATCCAGCCGGTTACGCCGGCGTGGAAGATCAAGGTGGCTCCCACGATCAGCCAACTCCTCGCTTGGCAGGAGATGTTCTCGGTGAAGCTCGAGCGGGTCCGTATCATCCCCCAGCTCCACCGCGTGCTCGGGGACTGGTGATGCCCCGCCCCGTTCGGTCGCTCGCCGCGCTCGCCATTTTCGCCGTCGCGATCGTGGCCGCCGCACTCGCCCGCGCCGCCAATATCGCTCTCGCACCTCCCGCTCCAACGGTCAACCAGGCTCCCCCGCAGGCCGGATGCGCGGCCCGGCCCACGGGCCCGTACGCCGTCCCGAAAAGCTTCACGAAGGATACCGTGACGGTCGAATGCAGCGACGGCTACCGGATGACGGGCGACCTCATCAGGCGCGTACGCTCGCGGGGTGCCATGCCCGGCGTCATCTACCTCCACGAGGACGGCAAGGATCGTCACATCTGGCACGCGCAGTCGGTCTTCACCGCCGCCCGCCAGATGATCTCGCTCGCGGTGGACCTGCGGGGCTACGGGGAAAACCCCGGCACCGTCGGCAATCCCGCGAAGACGGCCTCGGCATTTACCGATACGGAATACCGGCTCATGCTCGAGGATGTCCGGGACGCCGTGTCTTTCATGGCCATCAAGCCCGAGGTCGAAGGCGGCAAGCTGGGTATCGTCGGCGCCGACATGGGTGCGAACCTCGCCCTCCTCGCCGCGAGCGCGCCCTGGGGCGAGGCCATCCGGGTCGTCGTCGCGGTCTCGCCGTCCCTGGAATGGAAGGGCCTCTCCGTCCGGGACGCCATCGCCCGGATCCCGAAGTCGACTCACGTCTACCTCGCCGCCGCGAAGGACGATCCGGCGAGCTGGGAAGCCTGCCAGGTGATCATGGGGCTGCTAAAGGGACCGAAGGACTTCTTCCAGGCGGACACCGGGGGCCACGGCTCCCGGGTGTTCCAGGGACACTCCTTCCACCAGATTCCGACGTGGCTCTCGTCCAACCTCGTCGAGTCCAGGGCCCCGGGCGGGCCCCCGGGCTCCCCGCCGGTCCGCCGCCTCCCGGCGCCGGCCCGGCCCGCGCGCTGAACCGGCCCCCTCGATGAACCTCACCGTCGTCGGAGCGGGGTACGTCGGACTCGTGACCTCCGCGTGTTTCGCGGACCTGGGCCACCGGGTCACGTGCGTGGATATCGACCGGGCGAGGATCCGGCTCCTGAACCGGGGCAAGGTGCCGATCTTCGAGCCGGGGCTCGAGGAGCTACTCGCGCGGAACCGGCGCCAGAAGCGGCTCGTGTTCACGACTTCCCTCGGGCCGGCGGTGCGGGCCAGCCAGATCATCTTCATCGCCGTGGGCACGCCGCCGAAGCCGAACGGCGAAGCCGACCTCTCCCAGGTCGAGTCGGTGGCGCGCGACATCGGCCGCCACCTGAACGGCGACAAGGTCATCGTCAACAAGAGCACGGTCCCGGTCGGCATGGGCGATGTCGTCGCCTCGATCATCCGGAACTGCCGCGGCGGCCGCCACCGGTTCGCGGTCGCCTCCAACCCGGAGTTCCTGCGCGAGGGAAGCGCCGTGTGGGACTTCATGAATCCCGACCGGATTGTCATCGGAGCCGGCGACGCGAAGACGGCCGACACGGTCGCCCAGCTCTTCCGGCCGATCAACGCCCCGCGGCTCGTCACGGACATCCGAAGCGCGGAGATGATCAAGGTGGCCTCCAACGCCTTCCTCGCGACCAAGATCTCGTTCATCAACGAGATAGCCGCCCTCTGCGACCGGGTCGGCGCCGACGTCGGCGAGGTGTCGAAAGGCGTGGGTATGGACAAGCGCATCGGCGGCGCCTTCCTGAGCGCGGGTGCCGGATACGGCGGCTCGTGCTTCCCCAAGGATACGCTCGCGCTCATCGCCGTCATGGAACGGGAAGGCCTGGCGCCGCGGATCCTGAAGGCCACCACCCAGGTCAACACCGACCAGCGCCGGCGCATCCTCGAAAAGCTCAAGGCCGCGGCCGGACCGCTCGAGGGCCGGACGGTCGCCGTCTGGGGCCTCGCCTTCAAGGCCAATACCGACGACATGCGGGAGGCGGTTTCCGTCGACATCATTCGGGCGCTCCGGGAGATGGGCGCGCGCGTGAAGGCCTACGACCCCGCGGCGATGCCGAAGGCCCGGGCCCTCCTCCCCGGGATCACGTTCGCCAAGGACCCCTACGACGCGGTCCGGGACGCGGACGCCCTCCTGATCCTGACCGAATGGAACCAGTTCAAGGAGGCGGATCTCAAGCGGGTCAAGGCCCTCCTGCGCCGGCCCGTCATCGTGGACGGCCGGAACCTCTGCGACCTCGAGGCGGTGCGCGCCCTCGGGTTCACCTACCGCGGGGTCGGCCGGGGGGCGCGCGCGTGAAGGGCGTCATTCTGGCGGGCGGCCTGGGTACCCGGCTCCATCCGCTCACGCGAATCACGAACAAGCACCTGCTCCCCGTCTACGACAAGCCCATGATCTACTACCCGCTCCAGACGCTCGTCAACGCCGGGATCCGCGACGTCATGATCGTGACGGGCGGACAGTACGCGGGGGAATTCCTCCGCCTCGTCCGGGACGGGCGCGAGTTCGGCCTGCGCGCGGTCGAGTACGCCTACCAGGAAGGCGAGGGCGGCATCGCGGACGCGCTGCGGCTGGCCGAGCGGTTCGTGGGGCGCGACCGGCTCGCGGTCGTCCTCGGGGACAACATCGTGGGTGGCACGATCCGCGCTTCGGTCGAGGCCTTCCAGACCCAGCGGCGGGGGGCCAGGATACTGCTGAAGGCCGTGGATGACCCCCAGCACTACGGCTGTCCCGACATCCGGAAGGGGAAGATCACGGCCATCCAGGAAAAGCCGAAGAAGCCCCGGAGCCCCTATGCCGTGACCGGAATCTACCTGTACGATAGCAGTGTGTTCAGTGTGGTCCGCCACCTCCGCCCCTCGGCGCGCGGCGAGCTCGAGATCACGGACGTGAACAATCATTACGTCCGCAAGGGATGGATGGCCTACGACGTCCTCGACGGCTGGTGGGGCGACGCGGGCGAGTCCATCGAGGCCTACCTCCGTGTGCAACGCATGGTCGCCGAGTACGGCGCCAACAAGGTGGCCTGATGTCGCCGAAGGGGCTGATCCAGGGCGTTGTGGTGAAACCCCTCCGCGTGATGGCCGACGAGCGCGGGCGCCTGATGGAGATTCTGCGCCGGGACGACCCATTCTTCCGCACGTTCGGGCAGGTGTACCTGACCTGCTGCTACCCCGGCGTCGTCAAGGCGTGGCACCTGCACAGGAAGCAGACGGACCACTTCTGCGTCGTCAGAGGCATGGCCAAGGTCGTCCTATACGACGGGCGCAAGGGATCTCCCACGCGGAGGGCGATCAACGAGTTCTTCATCGGGGAGCTCAACCCCCAGCTCGTCGTCATCCCCCGGCTCGTCATGCACGGGTTCAAGGCGATCGGAACCGGGGAGGTCTACCTTCTCAACGTTCCGAGCGAGCTGTACAACCACCGCGAGCCCGACGAGCACCGCCTCCCGGCCCACACGAAGAAGATCCCGTACGACTGGACCCGCAGGGACGGATGAGGATCCTCGTCGGCGGGGGCGCCGGGTTCATCGGCTCCCACTTCGCCGAAGCCGCCGCCAAGGCATGGCCGCGGGCGCGCGTGACCGTGCTCGACAACCTCTCCTTCGCGGGCGTCCGCGCCAACCTCGACGGACTGAAGTCCAGTCCGCGGTTCCAGTTCGTCAAGGGCGACATCTGCGACCGGCGGCTCGTCGACCGGCTCATGCGGGATACTGATCTCGTCGTCAACTTCGCGGCCGAGACGCACGTGGACCGCTCCCTGCTGTCCGCCGGCGTCTTCCTGCGCACGGGCGTCCAGGGTACTCACACGCTCGTGGACGCGGCCCGGGCCTCCGGACGGCCGAAGAAGCTGGTGCTGATGTCAACCGACGAAGTCTATGGTCCGGTGCTCGCGGGTGCGGCAGACGAGGACGCACCTATACGCCCCACCAGCCCGTACGCGGCGGCGAAAGCGGCCGGCGACCTCGTCGCCCTTTCCTACGCGCGCTCGTTCGGCTGCCCTATCGTGATCCCCCGCGCGTGCAACATCTACGGGCCCCGGCAGTTCCCGGAGAAGGCGATCCCGGTTTTCACCACCCAGGCGCTTCTCGACCGCCCCCTGCCGGTCTACGGCGACGGGGCACAGGAACGCGAATGGCTGCACGTGGAAGACGCCGTGCGCGCGCTCGTGCTTCTGTGCCGGCGCGGCGAGCCCGGGCGCGTCTACAACGTCGGCAGCGGCGTATGGCGCCGGAACCTCGCCGTCGTCCGGCGGATCCTCAGGCGGCTGGGCAAGCCCGAGAGTCTCATCCGCCACGTCGCGGACCGGCCCGGGCACGATCGCCGGTACGCGATCCGCGGGCGCGCGATCCGCTCTCTGGGCTGGCGCGCGCGAGTGCAGTTCGAGGACGGTCTCGACCGGACCGTGGACTGGTACCGCGCGCACCCGGCCTGGTGGCGGCCCCTGCGGGCCCGTTCGTCCGGATACCTCCGGGCGCAGTACTCGGCCCGGCTGAAGGCAAGGGGGACGGCATGGCGGTGACGCGGTCGATCCTCGTGCTCGGCGCCGGTGGCGCGCTGGGCCGGTCCCTGCTCCAGGTGGCGGACACGCATCCGGACCTGCGATGCGTCGGGGCGTCGCGCGCGGAGGCGGACGTCACCAACCGCAACGCGGTGGACAACGCGATCCGCAAGTACAGCGCCCAGATCGTGATCAACTGCGCCGCCATGACGGACGTGGACGGGTGCGAGCGGGACCCCATGCTCGCCTCGGCCGTGAACGCCGAGGGCGCCCGGACCGTGGCCGAAGCTTGCGCCCACGCCAACGTCCTCCTCGTCCATGCCTCGACGGACTTCGTCTTCGACGGCAACACCGACCGGCCGTACCGGGAGGGCGACGCGCCCCACCCGCTCGGAGTCTACGGGGCCACCAAGCTCGAAGGCGAGCACGCGATCGAGCGGGTGCGGGGCAAGTCCCTGATCGTGCGGACGGCCTGGACCTTCGGCCCGGGCCGGGCCAACTTCGTGACTAAGGTGCTCGACCGGGCCCGCGCGGAGGGGAAGCTCGACATGATCCGCACCCAGACCGGCTCCCCGACGTGGACAAACGATCTGGCGGTCGGCATCCTCGCCCTGATCTTCTCCGGCGCCCACGGCCTCTACCATGTCGTGAACTCGGGGACCGCGACCCGGGTCGAACTGGCCGAGGCCGTGCTCGAGCTCTCGGGCCTCACGGGCGTGACCGTGAACCCCGTGGACGGCGCTCCATCCGCGTGGATCGCGAAGCGCCCCAGTTGGAGCGTGCTCGACGCCTCGCAGTTCACGGCGAAGACGGGCCTCACCCTCGTCCCGTGGCGCGAAGCCCTTGCCGCGTACCTCAAGGGCCTGCCCGCCTGATGGCCCGCCCGGCCCCTGTGCTCACCGTGATCGTGCCCGCCTTCAACGAGGCGGCCCGGCTCGAGGCATGCGTGGCCGGGCTAACGCGGTATCTCCGGACCAATAGGGCAAGCTGGGAACTCCTCGTCGTGGACGACGGATCCACCGACGGGACGACGGCCCTCCTCGACCGGCTCGCCCGGACCACGTCCGGCCTGGTTGCGATCCATCGCCCCCGGAACGGGGGGAAAGGCGCCGCGATCCGGGACGGCCTGCGTCGCGCTCGCGGCCGGGCAGTGATCTTCACCGATGTCGACCTCTCGACGCCGCCCTCGCAGATCCCGGTGGCCCTTCGCCACCTCGCGGCGGGCCATGACCTCGTAATCGGATCGCGGGTCCTGCCGGGAGCCCGCCTCCCCGTGCCCCAGCCGCTCCTCCGGCGGCTCGCGGGCCGGCTCTTCAACTGGGCCGTCCAGGTCCTAGTCGGCCTGCCCTACGCGGACACGCAGTGCGGGTTCAAGGGAATGACCGCCGCGACCGCAAAGCGGCTGGCCCGGGAGAGCCACATCGACGGATTCGAGTTCGACGTCGAGTGGCTGCTTATCGCGAAACGCGCCGGGCTCAAGGTCCTGGAATTCCCTATAACGTGGTCCGACCGGGCCCACACGACCGTGCGGCTGGCGAAGCACTCGCTCGCCATGTTCGCCGCCCTGTTCCGTCTCCAACGCCGGTTCCACGGCTGCATCGCGTACCACCCCGTCCGTGCGATGCCCTGGATCATCGTCTCCGTCATCGGCGCCGTCGCCGTCCAGATGGTGCTGAAGACAGGCGCCCTTCAGCTCGGCCACCTGGCGCTCACCCCCGAGACGCTCATCGCCATCGCGGGTAACCGGTACCTGTGGGCCTCGATCCTGCTCGGCGTGTTCAGCGGCGCGACCTGGCTGATCTCGCTCTCGAAGGTGGACCTCTCGTTCGCCTTCCCCATGCTCAGCCTCGGCTACGTCCTCGTCACGGGCCTCTCGTTCCTCCGGTTCGGCGAGGCGCTCTCGTGGAACCGGTCCCTCGGCGTCCTGCTCGTCGTGGCGGGAAACCTGCTCATCGCCTCGAGCGGCAAACCCGCCAAGGAGCGGAAGCCATGAGCGGGGGCCCATCCATGGTCGGCACGATCATGCTGATCCTGCTGTGCCAGGTCATGTCCATCGTCGCCCAGCTCGCGCTCAAGCTCGGCATGCGCAACCCCGCCGAGTTCCGGACGTCCCGTTTCGCCCCCTTGAGGATCGTCCTGCGGCCGTGGCTCTGGACCGGGTGCGGGCTCTACCTCGTCGGGATGGTCCTCTGGTTCAAGGTCCTCTCGCAGGCGGATCTCTCGTTCGCCTATCCCTTCGGCGCGCTCGCCTTCGTCGGGGTCGTCCTCTCCTCGCAGGTGCTCCTGCACGAGCGGGTCTCGGCCCGCCGCTGGGCGGGTGTATTCGTCATCCTCCTCGGGCTCGCCTTCGTGATCTCGAGCGGCTCCTCCACCGCGCACTGAGGGGGACGTACGTGAAATTGTGAAATTCCCCCCCTCGCGGCCGACCACCTGAGGGGGAATTTCACAATTTCACGTACGTCCCCTAGAGAACAAACCCACGATCTGATAGACTTTTTCAAGCAGGAGGAGCACCATCTACGACCGATTCGCAGAACGCGCCCGGAAAGCCATCGCCTATGCCCGCGAGGAGGCGATCCGGCTTGACCACGACTACATCGGGACCGAGCACATCCTCCTGGGCATCATCCGGGAGGGCAACGGGGTAGCGGTCGCCGTGCTCGAGAACCTCAACGTCGACCTGGCCAAGCTCCGGCACGAGGTCGAGAAGCTCGTAGCCACGACCGGCGGAACCCTTACCCTGGGCAAGGTCGAGTTCTCGATGACGGCCAAGAAGGTGCTCGAGCTGGCGCAGGAAGAGGCCCAGAACTTCGGGCACAACTACATCGACACCGAGCACATCCTCCTGGGGCTGATCCGGGAGGGCGAGGGCATCGCCGCCCGGGTCCTGAACAGCTTCGGCGTGACCCTGACGCGCGCCCGCGAGGTCACGATCGGCCTGCTCGGCGGCACTGTCCAACACCTCGGCGCCGGCCAGGGCCCCAAGGCCAAGACGACGGCGCTCGACACGTTCGGGCGCGACCTCACCCACCTGGCGCGGGACGGGAAGCTCGACCCCGTCATCGGCCGGGAGGACGAGATCGAGCGCGTGATCCAGGTCCTGTCCCGCCGCACGAAGAACAACCCCGTCCTCATCGGGGAGGCCGGCGTGGGCAAGACCGCGATCGTCGAGGGGCTCGCCCAGAACATCGTGGCCGGGAGCGTCCCCGAGCCCCTGCTCAACAAGCGGGTGGTGACCCTGGACCTCGGCGCGATCGTGGCGGGCACCAAGTACCGGGGCGAGTTCGAGGAGCGGCTGAAGGCCATCATGAACGAGATCCGGCACGCCTCCAGCCAGATCATCCTCTTCATCGACGAGCTCCATACCCTCGTCGGCGCCGGAGCGGCCGAAGGCGCGATCGACGCCTCGAACATGCTCAAGCCCGCGCTTTCGCGCGGCGAGCTCCAGTGCATCGGCGCGACGACCCTCGAGGAGTACCGGAAATACATCGAGAAGGACGGCGCGATCGAGCGGCGGTTCCAGCCCATCACCGTCGACCCGCCGAGCGTCGAGGAGACCGTGAGCATCCTCAAGGGGCTCCAGAGCCGGTACGAGAAGCACCACAAGGTGAAGTACACGGACGAGGCGCTCAAGCAGGCCTCCGTGCTCTCGGACCGCTACATCTCGGGCCGGTTCCTTCCGGACAAGGCCATCGACCTCATCGACGAGGCGGGCGCGCGGGCGCGGCTCCAGACCACGATCGTGCCGCAGGAGCTCAAGGACTTCGAGCGCCAGATCGAGGAAGTCACGCGGGAGAAGGAGCAGGCGATCCGGATGCAGGAGTTCGAGCGGGCAGCCAAGCTCCGGGACGTCATCCGCGAGCTGCGGGACACGGCCGACGCCCGGCGGAAGGCCTGGGACGAGACCCGCCGCCGCACGGAGGTCACGGTCGACGAGGAGGCCATCGCCTACATCGTCTCCAAGTGGACCGGCATCCCGGCGTTCAAGCTCGAGGAGAAGGAATCCACGAAGCTCCTCCGCATGGAGGAGGACCTCCACCGGCGCCTCGTGGGGCAGGAAGAGGCCGTCTCCGCCGTCTCCCGCGCCATCCGGCGGTCCCGGGCCGGCGTGAGCAACGCCAAGAAGCCGATCGGGTCCTTCATCTTCCTTGGCCCGACCGGCGTGGGCAAGACCGAGCTCGCCCGCGCGCTCGCCGAGTTCCTCTTCGAGACCGAGGACGCCCTCATCCGCGTCGACATGTCCGAGTACATGGAGAAGTTCGCGATCAGCCGGCTCGTGGGCGCGCCCCCGGGGTACATCGGCCACGACGAGGGGGGCCAGCTCTCGGAGAAGGTCCGGCGCCGCCCCTACTCCGTCGTCCTCTTCGACGAGATCGAGAAGGCCCACCCGGACGTCTTCAACCTCTTGCTCCAGATCCTCGAGGACGGGCGGCTGACGGACGCCCACGGGCGCACGATCGATTTCAAGAACACGGTCCTGATCATGACGTCGAACGTGGGGTCCAAGGAAGCCGAGAAGGGCGGACTGGGATTCCAGCGCGACACCACCCAGTCCCACTACGAGGTACTGCGGGACCGCCTCCTCAACGAGCTCAAGCACGCGTTCAACCCCGAGTTCCTGAACCGCGTCGACGAGGTCATCGTCTTCCGCCAGCTCGAGCGCGAACAGATCCGGGCCATCGTCGACATCATGATGCGGCAGGTTTCCTTGAGGCTCAAGGACAAGTCCATCACGCTCGAGCTCGACGACGCGTCGAAGGAGTTCCTGATGGAGAAGGGCTGGAGCCCGGCCTTCGGCGCCCGGCCCCTGCGCCGCGCCATCCAGAAATACATCGAGGATGCGATGGCCGACGAGCTCCTCCGCGGGAGGATCCCCGAGGGTGCGCGCGTCGGCGTGACCCGGGGCGAGGGCATCGATACCCTCGCCTTCACCCCACTGCCCCAGCCCGCGCTCGTTCCATGAACCCGGGCGGCCCGTCGCCGCTCTTCCCCGCATGAAACCGGTCGGGTCCGCGCGGCCGGCACGGTCCGCAGGCCCATCTCAGCAGGTCGCGGGGCCCCCGGACCGCCCGAAGACCCCGCCGGTCATGTCGCCGGTCGGATTCTGGGCGCTGCTCCTGTTCAGCGGCTACCTCTTCCTCGGCGCCATGGGCGGCACGTTCTTCCGGATGGCCCGGGACAACGACGACCTCGTGCGCATGTCGCTCGTTCTGGTCGCGGGGGCCTCGCTCTCCTTCGTCCTGGTCCGCCGGGGCCTGCGACTCCCGCTCTCACTCGTCCTGCCCGCGCTCGGCTTCTCCATCGCGTGCTTCTATTCGTGTTTCGACACGCTGAACCCGGCGGAAAGCCTCAAGGACTTCCTCAAGCTCGGAACCTATCTCCTCATCTACCTCTCCCTGGCCGCCGTCGCGCCGGCGCCGCTGGACCCCGCGGGGCGGGAACGCCGCCGGTTCATCGCCTTCCTGTGCGTCCTCGCCGGGCTCGCGCTCGGGTACCTGCACACGCCTCCCCAGCCGTCCAAGGCCCAGATGTATCTCCTCGGAGCCCTCGTCACGGCGGGTGCCGCGTTCTGGCCCGGGGCCCTCTCCGGCAGACGGCGGCTCGGGTTCTCCTTCACCGGCGGCGTCCTGCTGATCGTCCTCGCGGTCATCAACCCCGAGGCCCGGGCCACGCTCATCACCTTCCGGCTCTGGGCCACGCCCCAGGTGCTCGCGAGCCTGGGGACGACGATCCTGTGGGGCATCGCGTTCGCGGTCTTCATCGAGGCCTTCACGGTCCGCCAATCCATGGTCCGGGGGCTGGCCGTCCTCGTGGGCATCGCGTGCGCCGTCGGCCTGATGCAGTTCTACGGGCTCGACCAGCTCCGGCCCTGGGACCCGCGCCAACCCTACAGCATCTGGGTCAGGGGCTTCATGGCCGACGCGGTCGCTCCCCTGACCCACGGCGTGTACCAGTGGGAGAACAACGAGCCCTACCTCGTGGTGCCGCGCATACTGGGGATCTACGGCAACCCGAACTTCTTCATGCCGTTCCTCATGCAGTTCATCCCCCTCACGGTCGCCTTCGCGGTCCTGAACCCGGCGCGGCGGCGGCTCTCGATTGCGGCCACCGCCCTGCTCATGTTCAACATGGGGATCACGGAAACCGCGGGCGGCTGGTACGCGCTCCTCCTCCTCTCGCCCGTGCTGGGCACGCTCTTCGGCTGGGCGGCCGGTCCCCTGCCGGAGGCCGGGCGGCCCGCCCTCGTCAACCGCCTGTTCACCGTCTCCGGCATCACGGCCGTCCTCGGCGCGTGCCTGCTGGCCACCAAGGACATCGTCTTCCCCCTCTTCGTCATCTCCCTGGGCGGACTCCTCGGACTGATCGGCTGGAGCGCGGCGCGCCTCTACCGCGACCGGCTCCTCCGCGTCTCCCTCGGGGTCATCGTGGGCGGCGCCGTCCTCCTCAACATCCTCGGCGTGACCCTCTACCAGCACGGGTACAAGCGCGAGTCGATCGACCAGCGGGCGGTCAAGAGCCTGATGGCCCTCGAGATGTGGCGCGGCGCGCCGCTGACCAACGCCAACGCCCCGCTGACCGGGATCGGGATCAACGCATACAAGTCGTGGTACCCGGTCATCCAGCAGGCCGTCCGCCTGCCGCACGACATCCCGTTCGAGACGCTCGGGAGCAGTTTCACCCAGGAGAACCGGGCGCACAACGACTGGCTGCAGATGCTCGCCGAGACCGGCGCGGTCGGGACCGGCATGTTCGTATGGCTCCTGCTCACGCTCTTCCTCGGGGCCCTGCGGCGCCTCCGGGACGATCCGGACCTGGACGCCGGGGACCGCGCCACCATCTGCGGCCTGATCGGCAGCGTGGCCATCATCCTCATCTACATGGTCCCGAACTTCCCGTTCCACATCGTGTCATCCGCCGCCACGTGGTGGGTGATGGCGGGCCTCCTCGCGTCCTACCAGGCCGAGTGGACCCTCAAGCGCCGCGGCGCCGGTCCCGCCGGGGTCATGGCCCCGTTCGGGGGAGCCTGGCGCCCCGCCCTCGAGGCCGCCGGCGTCGGCTCGATGGTCGTGATCACGATCTTCTCCGCCCAGCTCTTCGTCGGCACGCTCGCCTACAAGCGCGCCGAGAACCTCTGGAAGGACCCGGCGAATCCCGACTGGAAGCGGGCGGCGCTGACGTACCAGGAGGCGCTCAACCTCGACCCGTTCAACGCCCAGTACACGTACGACTACGGCGCCCTGTGCTTCAACAACGCCGGGACCGACCCCGTCACCGGCGCCCGGGCGTCCGAACTCCTGACGCACGCCCGCACCCTCGGATTCGTGAACGAGGACCTCGAGTACGGGCTCGGACACCTCGCGGAAACGCACGGCGACTACGCGAAGGCGCTCGAGCAGTACAACCGGGCCACGCGGCTCAACGAGCGGCACGAGGCATCCCGGCAGGGACGCATCCGGCTCATGCTCCGGCCCTACCCCGCGCTGGCGGCCGCGCTCGACCCCGGCCGGGCGCAATGGGCCAGGGCCAGGGCGCTGGCCAAGGATATCCTCAAGAAGGACCCGGACAACTACGCCGTCCTGTACCATCTCGGACGGATCTCGGTGACGCCATTCCACGACTACGGGCTCGCCGTGGACTGCCTCAAGCGGGCCTGCGAGCTCTGCCCCGTCGAGCCGGACTTCTGGCAGTGGTACGGGTACGCGTGCGCGGCCGGAGGCCGTCTGGAGGAGTCCCGGGTCGCACTCAAGCGGGCAACGGTACTGAACCAGGGCAACCGCGAGGCGCGGAAGGCGCTGGACCAGATCGAGGGACTGCTTCGCCAGAACGCGGCGGCGGCGGCGCCGATGACGGCGGCGACGCCCGCCTCCGGCACCGCATCCGCCCCATCCGGTCCGCCGCCCGCCCATTCCGGCGGGGCGCCCCGGTCCAACCCGCCACCCGCCCGGTAGATGAAGGGCTGGCAGCGCTGGGCGGCGGTCGCGGCGCTCCTCGCCGCCGTCGGAGCCAGCGCCTACCTATGGTGGTGGAAGCCCCTCGTTCTCGCCTCCCTTCGCTACGGACTCGACCAGGCGCTGGCAGGCACGGAGCCGCGGATCACGTTCCGGTCCGTCGACCTCTCCGGGCTCTCGACCCTCGTCGTCCGCGACGTGCGGGTCGGCAGTCTGGACGACGCCAACTCCCTGCAGGCCCGGGAAGCGCGGCTGTCGTTCAACCTACGGGCGCTGATCCGGGGCCGGTTCGACTTCGCGGGAGCCCTGCGCAAGGTCGTTCTCGTCGGTCCGCAGGCGATCCTGGCGTGGCCCGACCTCGTGCTCCCGGCGCGGAAGAATGCTGTGAGCACGCCCGCCCTGCCGATCCCCCCGCAGGCTGTCGTCGAGATAACGGACGGGCGGGTTCTGCTCCGAGCCGGGGGAGCCGCCGGCCAGGTTCTCACGCTCCACGACGTCGATGCCGCGGTGGCGCGGACACCGGCAGGCGGGTGGACCTTCTCGGCGGACGTGACCGCTCCCGGATCGCCGCGCCGGGGCCTCTCGGTTACGGGCACCTGGGGCGACGCCGACCTCAAGCTCGCCATCAAGGCCTCGCGGCTCAGGGTCGCGCCCCTCCGCCCCTGGCTCGAGCCATTCAAGCTCCCGCTCCGGCTCGACGACGGCGCGCTGTCGGCGTCGCTCGACCTCGACCTCACGAAGGAAGCCACGGGCGGGCGGCGCGCTGCTCGGGGCCAGTGGCGCCTCGCCCGCGCCGACGGCCGGCTCGATGCGGACGGCGTCTCCGTGGCCGCGCCGGGCCTCCCCCTGCCGGTGGCAAACCTCTCCGGCCGGGCGCGCGCCTCGGGCACCCGGGTGTCCCTCGAGCGGGTCATGTTCACGACCTCGGGGACGGCCTGGGTCCTCGCGGGCATCGTCGAGGATTTCGACCGGCCGAAGGTCCATCTCGAGTTCGGCGCTCCCGCCTTCCAGCTCTCGCTGGTCTCGCCCGGCGCCGCCGGGGGCGGCCCCGTGCGCCTCCGCGCGGAAGGACCCGCCGAGTCTCCGGTCATCACCGCGATCTTCGACCTCCGGAACGTCGAGGCGGTCGGCCTGTCGGCGACCAGGACCACGGGCACCCTCACAATCGAAGACTGGGGACGGCACATCCAGCTCGAGGGGGGCCGGGCGCAGACGCCCGCGGGCGTTCTCACCCTCGCGGGAGCGGGGTCGCCGCGCGCGGGCACGGCTGACGCGACCTTCGCCATCGTTCCCCAGGATGCCCTGTTGCCGCAGCTATCGGGCACCCTCACGCTCCGGAACGGTGAAGTGAAGTCCGAGGTCAAGACCGGCGACGGCCTCTGGACGATCCGGGGCCGGGGCCGGAAGCGCGGCGTGCTCTGGACGGCTTCGGCCGACGCGGCGGCCGCGGGGGGCGCCCGGATTTCGCTGGCCGGCACCGCCGGCGTGGCGGCACCGCACCGGCTCGACGCGCAGATCGCCGTGAGCAATGCCTCGTTCGCCGTGCTCTACCTGGAACGGCGGAACGATATCTTCCGCCGGCTGCCGCTCACGATCGGCGCGGCCGCGTCGGTGCGCGGCACGACCGCCGACCCCGCGCTTTCGGCGAACCTCGCGGGCTCGCGCCTCGCGTTGGGCCGCACGTCCCTGCCCGTGACGGGCACGCTCAAGATCTCGCGACGCGGACTCGACCTGGTCCCCGTGAAGGCGGGCAGCGCGGCCAGCGTGACGCTTTCCCTGCCGTTCGGGGGGGCCAAGCCGGCGGGCGCGAAGGTTACCGGCGAGGGATTCCCGCTCCGCCTCGTCTGGGCGATCGTGCCCGTCGCCGCGGCGGTCCGGGACCTCGAGGGCTCCTTCTTCGGCACGCTCGACATCGCCGACCTGACCGGCCGCCCCACCATCGAGGGCGGCGGCGAGATCCGGGAACTCGCCTGGGCGGGCACAAAGCTGGGCACCCTCGGATTCACGGTCGACGCCCAGGACCGGACGATGAAGCTGACCGCGCTCTCGCTGAAGGGACCCCTCGCGGCCGGCGGGGGGGACGGGTCCCTCACGATCATGGACGACGGCTGGAACGGAACCGGACGGCTCAATATCTCCTACTGCAAGATCGGCACGACCGATCTGGACGCGCACGCGGAAGTCTCCGCCTCCTCGGGCCCGAAGGGCCTCGCGACCGCCGTCAAGCTTACCGCCCTGCGCATGAACGCCGCCGCGTGGCCCGACGCCGAGGTCGAGATCGCCGTGCCCGACCCCGGCTCCCTCACCGTCAAGGCGTCGTGGGAGGACGTGCTCAGCGCGGTCTGGGAGTCCCGGGCCGGGCGGTCCGTTGCGCTCAGCGCCTCGTTCTCCGACCTCAGCCTCGCCCCCCTCCTCGGAATGGTCCATAGGTCCGCGCCCGTCGACCAGCTCACAGGGTCCATAAGCCTCAAGGGGTCCCCGGACCGGGCCAGCCTCAAGGCCGACCTGCGCTGGGCCCGGGGGGAGGCCACCGTGCGCGGCTGGGTTGCTTCCCCGGCCCCCTCTTCGGGGTCGATCACCGTCCACGCCTCCGACCGCGCCGTCGCCCAGTGGTGCCCGTTCCTCCGCTCGCTCCCGCACCTCAAGGACCTGCCCGACTTCGACGGCTCGCTCGCCACGCGCGGGTTCACCGCCGAGTGGGCCCCCGAACGCCTGGGCGTGAACGGCTGGATCACAATCCGCGACGCGTCGGTCCGGGGGCGCGCCGTGGGAAGCGGCAGCGTCCGGATAAAGCGTTCGGGCGTCGAGACCGAGATCGAGGGCACGGTGGCCGGCGACGCCGGCGAGTTCGTACTGTTCCCCACACGGATCACGGAGACGGCCAATGGGCGCGACGTGACCGGCGCCTTCGGCTGGCGCAGGTGTCCGGCGGGAATGACGTTCTGCACCTGCGCGCGGGGCACGCTCACGCTCCGAATCCGGGGCGACCACGGCGAGGGATCCCTCGTCCTGACCGGGCTCGCCCTCGGCGACCTCGTCTCCCCCGATCTCACGTTCCGGTTCGACGGAGACGGCGGCGTCTGGTCGTTGTCCTCTCCCCGGGAGTCGCTCTGGCAGGCCATCGGCACCGTCTCGGCCGCGGGCGGCCGGATCGCGGTCCTGCCCGACGACCGCGTGGGCGGCCGCTGGGTCGTCCTCAAGGGCCCCGACGGCGCCCAGGTGAAGCTTTCAGGCGTCTGGCCCCTGCCCAATTCGCCCGAGAAGCTCGGGTTCGAGGGGCACAGGCTCCCGGCGGCCCCGATCATGGTCGCGATCGGCGCGCCGTCGCAAGAAGGCCTGGCCGAGGCGGACCTCGACTACGTCGCCGCCGCGACCCCGCCCCTCTCGGGCCGCCTCTCGCTGAACGACGGACGCTGGGGCGACTTCGCCTACGACCTCTTCGAGGTCCGGGGAACCGGCACGCCGGGCCACGACTTCACGTTCACGGCGATCCGGATCGAGCGGGCGGGCGACCTCAAGGCGAAGGGCACGGGCTCGCTCACCCTCGTCCCCGACCGCGCGATCGTGCTCGACCTCTCGATCGAGAAGCTCGCCCTGCGCTACCTCCGGCCCTTCGGTTTCGTCGAGGACTCGGACAGCAACGGGCTGGGACGGATCCGGATCACGGGCGACTACGAGGACCCCGAGATCGCGGGGTCGCTCATCTGCACGCCTGGCGCATACACGCCGCCTACGGCGTTCGCGGAGCTCCGGCTCGCCGAGGGGCGGATCGACTTCAAGGGGCACGGGGCGACGCTGACGGCCACGCTCAACGACACCGGGGGCGCCTCGGTACTCGTCGCGGGCGAAGGATCGTTCAGGAAGCTTCAACCTACGGATTACACGGTTTCGATGACGGCTCCGACCTGGATCGTCGTGGACGGCCTGCCGCGCCTCTACAAAGGACTGGCCAAGGGCCGCATCCGGATCGAGGGCTCCCTGGCCGCGCCCGCGTTCCGGGGCGAGATCCAGGTCCAGCAGGGGCGCATGCAGACGCCGCCAAAGACCAAGAACCCCGACCCCGCCTCGTTCGCGGAGCGCGTGGACTGGGACCTCAAGGTGAAGTTCGGCGACGGGGTCACGTACGCCGTCGAGCCTCTCGCGGGCGCGGCGGTCGACCTCGCCCGGCTCTCGCCGAAGTCGTACCTGCACGTGAAGGGCAAGGGCGCGGGCTTCGAGGTCTTCGGCGAGATCCTCGCGGATTCCGGCCCCGTGACGATCATCATGGGCAAGCGGCTGTACCGCAAGGAAGCGCCCTGAGGGACCTTCCGGCCGCGCGGGTGGACCCGCCGGAGTAGAATAGCCGGTCAGATGATCGCCCTCGCGCCCCTCCTCGTCTTGGCGGCGCCGCTCGTGCTGGCGGCCACTCAGTCCCCCCCGGCGGCGGCGCCGTCTCCGCTGGCCACGGTGACTATCTTCGTCGACGCCTCCCAAGGTCGGCGCGAGATCTCGCCCTGGCTGTACGGCCGCAACGGCGACCTGACCCGGAAGGAGGAACGCACGCTCTCGCTGGAGGCGGGGGTGCGGATCGTGAGGTCCACGGGCGGGAACAACATGACCAAGTACAACTGGCGTAACGACCTCTCCACCCACCCGGACTGGTTCCAGAACGTCTACCGCCAGCACTGGCCCGAGCGAGCAAAGGCGATCCAGGCGACTCCCGGGATCGACGGCCTCTTCGGGCTTCCGGTCCTGGGCTGGGTGGCGAAAACCGACCGGTACAACTATCCCGACTGGACGCTCGACCGGGAGGGCAAGCGCGCGCACGAGAGCCTCGCGGGCGGTGGATGCGCGACCCTGTACCTCGAGCCCCAGACCCCCGAGGGATCGGCCGCGCTCCTCGACCACTGGCTCAGTCCCGGCGGCCTCGCGCTCAGCGCGACTCGTTTCACGCTCTGGCACCTGGATAACGAGCCCAACTGCTGGCGGGGCACCCACAAGGACGTCTCGGGAACGCTCATGACCGGCGGGGAGGCCGTCGCCAGGTTCGCGGCGGTCGCGCGCGAGGTGAAGGCCCGGCACCCGGAGATCCTGCTCATGGCCCCGGGCTTCGCGTCGGAGTGGTACTGGTGGGACTGGTCCGACAACAGCTTCGTCGAGGGGCTTCCCTGGACGGAGTTCTTCATCAAGCGCATGGCGGAAGAGAGCCGGAAGTTCGGGCGGAACCTGATCGACCTCGTGGACGTCCACATCTACTCCAGCTACAGCCAGTCCACGGACGAAGACTGCCTGAACGAGCATCGGCTCTGGTACGACCCCGGGTACGAGTTCCCGGGCGCCAACGGTGTCCGCGGCTACCCCTCGGGCTGGGACAACAACCGCAAGGTCGAGATGCTCTTCGCCCGGATCGAGGGTTGGATCGACAAGTACTTCGGTCCCGACTCGGGAGTCGGGATCGGCGTGACCGAGAGCGGGCTCGAGTCGAAGAAGCCCATGGTCTGGGCCCTCTGGTACGCGTCGACCCTCGGCGTCTTCGCCGACCACGGCGTCCGGGTCTTCACGCCCTGGTACTGGACCGACCCGATGTGGGAGGTCCTCCACCTCTGGAGCCGCCACGCGCAGCGGATCCGGGTGGCCGCCGGATGCTCCGGCGAGCCGAAGGTATCCTGCTATGCATCCGTCAGCGTCAAGGGCGACCGGATGACGCTCATCCTCGTGAACCGCGACGGCACGGCCGCGCGGCAGGCGTCGATTGCGCTCACCGGGTTCCGGCCGAAGGCCGGCCCCGCGACCGTGCTCCGGCTCGCGAACCTGCCGGACCAGAAGCGCACGTTCGTCTCCAGGCAGAAGAACGCGCTGACGCGGGGCACCGCGAAGGTCTCCGGGGAGTCCGTCGGCGTGACCCTGCCGCCGTGGTCCATCACCGCCGTGATCCTGACGGGCAAGCCGGCCGCGGTCCCAGCCCGATGACGCCGGTTCCCGCCCCGCTTTCGCGCTTCGAGGCCCGGCTCGTCCTCGGGCTCTGCCCGCAGGCCACGCGCATCGTCGGGGCCCGGTACTTCCGGCACCACCGGTACCCGTGCCCGATCCACGTGAGAGTCTCGCTTCCCACGGGCTCCCGCCACGACTTCGTCGTGCGAAGCATTCACCATCGCAAGGGCCAGCTCGCCCGCGAGGTCGCGCTCTACCCCCTCCTCCGCCGGCTCGGGCTGCCGGTCCCGGAGGTGCTCGCGGGTCCCCTCCGCGACCCGCAAGCACCACACTCGAAGCCGCGGATCGTCCTGAGCCTGATCCCGGGCACGGACCTCCAGCACCTCTCGCTCCACGGCGGCCGCTCCCTCGCGCGGGCGCGCGAGCTCCTGATCGAGGCCGTAGAACGGATGCACGCCCTGACCCGCGAGGTCGAGGCGGACCCCGTAGTCCGGGTCATCCCCCGGGGCGGGCTGGCGTATCACCTGAGAAGCCTCCTCGCCCGGAAGGGCCCGTGGCTCCGGGTCCCCTTCTACGCCGACACGGCGGCCCGGCTCCTGCCCGCTCTCGAGCGCATCCGGACGCCCCTCGTGTTCTCGAACGGCGACTATCAGCCCGCGAACTTCCTCGCGCACGACGGCCGGCTCTCGGGATGCCTGGATTTCGAGTACGCGTGGTTCGAGGACCCGCACTACGGGTTCTGCAAGTACCCGATCTACGACCTCTATCCGCTCAACGGGGCGGGAATGGTCGAGGCGTGGCTCCGGAAGCGGCGCCTCTCGAAGCGGGACTTCGCCCCCCGGCTCGCGCTCGCGTGCCTCGCGACGCTCAACCGCGAGATCACGGTCACGGCCGGGAACATCAGGTACCGCGACCACGTGATGGGCCTCCTGCACGAGAACCTTAAGCTGATCGGGTAGCCCGGGCCGGGCCGTTGACATGCACAAAAACGGGCGTTATCCTATGCATGGAAGGTACACCGAATGCGCACCACGATAGACATCAATGAGGATCTCCTCCGCGAAGCGGGGCGGCTGACCTCGATCAAGATGAAGCGCAAGCTCGTCGACACCGCGCTCCAGGAACTCGTCCGGCAGGCCCGGCTTCGCCGGCTCGCGGGCATGCTCGGCTCGACCCGCCTCAACCTCACCCAGCGGTCCTTGCGTCGCATGCGCTCGGATGGCTGATCCGCCACCCCACCTCGTCGATACGTCCGCCTGGATCGAGGGGTTCCGGCCGGGAGCAAGGGGTCCCTGGGTCGAGGAACTGCGGCGGCTGGTGACCGACCGGCAGGCCGGACTTCATCCGATCATACGCGTGGAACTCCTGTCGGGGGCCATGTCGGAAGCGGAGTACGGCCGGCTGGCCGAGGTCCTCGACGCCCTGCCACCGGTCGAGTGCGCACAGGAAGCCTGGCAGGAGGCGGCTCGACTCGGATTCCAATTGAGACGTAAGGGCGTCAGCGTGCCCGTCACCGACCTCCTGATCGCGGCCACCGCCGTCCACCACCGGTGCCTGCTGATCCACTGCGACCGGCACTTCGTCCTGGTCGCGAAGCATTCGCCCCTGCAGGAGAGGAGTCTGCCCACCCGGACCGCCCCAGCCCGCTGAGCCGCGGCTTTCGTCCCTACCTCACCACGACCTTCAGCGTCTCGCTGAGCCCGCCGCCGAGGATGCGGACGATGTAGACCCCGCGGGCGACCGGCTTCTCGTCCTCGGTCCGGCCGTCCCAGACCACCGAGATCTGCCCGCCCCCGATGGGTCGCGTGTCCCGCAGGGCCCTGACGAGCCGGCCCGACGCCGTGTAGATTCTCACGGCCACGGGATCGGTGTTGAGTACGAAGAGCCGGACGAGCACGGATTCGCCCGCCCAGGGCGAGAACGCGTTCGCCGACAGCGCCCCGCCGTTGGTCGCGAGCATGAGCGCCGACTTCCCCGCGACCACGACCGTCGTGGCCGAGAGTGCCGGGGAGGCGAGCGCGACCCCGACCCGGTACTCGCCGGGCTCGGGCCCGAGGGTGAGGGCGGAGTGGACCACTCCGTTCCCATCCGTTGACAACGTCAAAACGCTCAGGCTCGCGCCGTCGCCCGAGACCGAGAAGATGAGGACCCGGCCCGGAACGGCCAGCCCGCACAGGTCGCGCAGGGTCGCGGTCAACCCGACGGTGGTGCCCGCCGGCGCGGTCGCGGGCGAGGCCGCCAGGACCAGCGAGGCCGGCGCGCCGTAGACGGCCGTCGCGGCGGAGGCCACCGTGGCCGGCCCGAGCGCGCGGCCGGTCAGGGCCTCGGTCCCCCCCGCGATCGCCGCCGCCCCGGAGATCCCGCAGGCGACGGCCGTCGTCGTCCACGTGAACACGGCGGAGAGGCCGGGGCCCAGCACGACGGGCGGGCCGGGCGGCACGGCCGTGAGCCCCCCGAGCACGAGGGGTAAGACAGCCGAGGCTCCGACCGCGGTAACGGTCAGGGCGACCCCGCCGTCGTTGCGGACGGTGAGCAGCGCGTTCAGGGCGTCGCCCGTCGCGACGGTCGTCTGGTCGAGCGCGAACGACACGATGGTCAGCCGGGCCGGCGCCAGCACGGTCAGCGTCTTGATGGCCCCGGGGGCAGCCACCGCTCGACCGCTCAGCGAGTCGGTCGTCGTTCCTCCGCCGGTGAAGGTCACGGTCCCCGCCCCCGACGCCGAAAACGTCCAGACGAACGAAGCGCCGGCCGCCGGCGCCAGTGACGGAACCGGGGCGGGCGGGCCGCCGATGAAGGCGCCGGCCGCGCCTGAGGGCACGAGCGACGGCGTGACCGTCTGGGAGCCGTACCCGCCTGTGTTCGTGAGCGTGACCGTGACGGTCACCCACTGCCCCGCCACGACGACCGAGGCCGAGAGCGAGATCGCGGAGGACAGCGCCGCCGGAGTCACCGCGCCCAGCGACGCCACCGCCTGCGGCGACCAGACGAGGCCCGTGCACGCCGCGCCCGCGGCGGACGACGTGAACGCGATCGTCCCGGCCCCCGATACCGAGAACGTCCAGGTGAAGGTCCGCGACCCGCCGGACGCCAGCGTCGCCGGCGCGGGAGCAGGTCCCGCGACGATCGCGCCGAGCCCCGCCGGCCAGGCCAGGGCGACAGGACCGACGCCCGTCACGGGGGTCCCGCCCGCGTGCGTGACCGTGAGCGTGAGCGTCACCCACTGCCCGACCGAGGCCGCGGGCGGCACGCTCAGCGCCGCGACGAGGGAACCGGGCGCCAGGATGGACGCCCCGGCGCCGGCCGGACCGGCCGCCACCACCCCGCCCGACCTCGCGTCCGTGCCGGCGACGGTCGCGGACCACGTGATCGCGCCCGTCGAGGTGCCCTGCACGGACCAGATGAAGGTCGCCGCGGTGCCGCCCGGGAGCGCGGCCGGCGGGGCGGGCAGGGGCCCCAGGACGACGGTGCCCGGCCCGGCCGCGGCCAGGGGGCCGGGCGTCACTCCGACGGCCGTCGTCTCGCCCGTGTTCGTCACCGTCAGCGCGACCACGGCCGTCTCCCCCACGCACGTCGTGGCCGGCGACACGGAGAGGGACGAGACGAGAGCCGCCGGACGGGCCAGGTGCACGGACAGGGAGGACGCGGGCCCGGCGCCGAGCGGCAGGCCCGTGTAGCCGTCCGTCGCCGCCACGGACGCAGCACATGTCACATCGCCCGCGAGGGTTCCCGTGAACGTCCACGTGAACGTGACCGAGGCCCCGGGTGCGATCGAGCCCGGGAGGGCCGGGTTCGGCCCGGCCGAAACCACGGCCGCGCCCGTGCCGGACGCCGCCGGCCCCCCCCCGACCGACGGAGCGGACGCGACCGCACAGCCCGTGTTCGTGACCGTGAGCGTCACGAGGAAGGGCTGGCCGACGTTCACGACGGACGGCCCCGCCGACACCTCCGCCGACAGCGCCGCGCCGACCGCCGTCATCACCGTGTTGCTGTCCGCCCCGCCGTCGTCGAAGGCCTGCGTGGCCGAGGCCGCGTTCGCGATCAGCCCGCCGGGTGGGGGCCCGGGCGAGACCGCGGCCACGAACCGGACGAACCCCGAAGCTCCCGGCGCGACGCGGTCCACGACCCAGCGGAGCACGGCGGGCTCGGTCCCCGCCGGCGGTTCCCCTTCCGTCCACGGCGCCGCGCCGTCGGGCGACCATGCGGGACCCGAAACCGCGGGCACCCCGAGCCAATCGGCCTTCGCCCACGACGTGGCGGGACCCGCCCAGCGCGTGCCCGGGGGCAGGGTGTCCGTGAGCGTGAGGCCCCACAGCGTGCCCGCGCCCGCGTTGCGCCACCACAGCGTGTACGTCAGCCCGTCGCCCGCGCACAGGCGGCCGCCGGGCGTGGCGGACAAGGTGAGCTGGGTGAGGCCGCCCACGACCGGGACCGTCACGACGTTGCTCGCGACCCGGGGCTCCGGGTCGCCGTTGAACAGGTGGCTCCCCTCCGCGTAGTTCACCAGGGGCGCCAGGACGCTCACGAGGCGGACCGTGAAGGACACCTGCTGGCCCGTGCCGGCGGACATTGAGCCCAGGTTCCAGGTGACGACGGACCCCGAGAGGCTCCCGCCCCCGGTCACCGAGACGAGAGTCGTCCCCGGGGGCAGGGAGTCCCAGACCCGGACGCCGTCCGCGAGGCCGGCGCCCGTGACCGAGACCGTGAGCGAGAACGTGCAGGTGCCCCCGGACACCGCCAGCGCCGGCCCGGTCTTCCGGATCACGACCTGGGGCCCCGGCGCGCGGAAGCTCGCGGCCCGGAGCAGGACGTTGGAGTCGTACGCGTCGTCGTTCGTGTCCGCGATCGCGAGCTTGATGTGGTGCGACACGTGCGGAGCGACCGTTGCGGTCACCGTGAACACGATCGTAAACCCGTCCATCTCCGTGTCGTACGGACAGCTCCCGGCCCCGAACGAGGCGACGTCGTTGTTCCGGAAGTACCCGTTGTTGACTCCCAGGTTGACCGAGTTCACCGAGACCGGCTGGCTCGTGCCGGACACCACGGCCAGATTCACGCCGTCGAGGTAGAACGCGAACACGTCGTTGTACGAGTAGACGTATTCGTTGTACTCCTCCGATCCGAAGGCGTAGTCGAAGACGACCGTGTCGCCGCCCGGCACGAAGTCGAATTCGAGCACCGCGGCGTCCGCCGTCGCCGCCCCGGCCAGCCCCGCGAGCTGGACGTCCCCGGCCGTGCCGTTCGAGGCCGAGGTCCCGGGCGAGAGGTTGGGCCCGATGATGCCCTTGATGTTCCCGGTGCTCAGGATGATGCCGGAGTCGAACCCGATGGCGGTGCCGCCGCCGGAAAAGACGCCCGCAGCGACGAGCGCGCCCGCGTAGGTCACGTTCGTGACCGCGATCCCGCTCCCGAGAAACGTGTTCGCGAGGGTCGTGGGCGTCTGCGTGTATAGATCCTGCGTCGTGATTCCCGCGCGGCCGGGGGCCGCCAGCCAGAGCGCGACGAGGACCGGCCAGACGGGCCCCCTAGTCATCCTGGTCGTTCGGCTCCCCTTCATCGTCCCGCCTTCCCACGTCCATCATAGAGGCCGCCGCCTCGCACGGCGACGGCCATGGAAGGAAGGGAAGGGAATTGATTCCTGCAATGACTTCTATTCCTGCCCGGCGACCCGGATGACGGCCGCGCCCGTCAGGGACCCGGCGCGCAGGGTCGCCAGCGCCTCGTTCGCCCCCTCGAGCGGCCAGGCGGTCACCGTCGTCCGGATCGGAATCCGGGGAGCGAGGGCGAGGAACTCCTCCCCGTCCCGCCGGGTCAGGTTCGCGACGCTGCGCACGGCGCGTTCCCCCCAGAGCAGCCGGTACGGGAACGACGGGAGGTCGCTCATGTGAATGCCCGCGCAGACGACGGTGCCGCCCTTCCCGACCCGGCTCAGCGCCGCCGGTACCAGTTCGCCGGCCGGGGCGAAGATGATCGCAGCGTCCAGCTCCCCGGGCGGCGTATCGCCGGTCCCGCCCGCCCACGCCGCCCCTTGGCTCCGGGCGAAGACCTGTGCCGCCGCGTCCCCGGGCCGCGTGAACGCCCAGACCTCGCGGCCCTCGTGCCGCGCGATCTGGGCCACGAGATGGGCCGACGCGCCGAATCCCCACAGGCCGACCCTACGGACCTCGCCCGTCCCGCCGGGGACGACGGCCATCCGGTACGCGCGGTAACCGATGAGCCCGGCGCAGAGGAGCGGCGCCGCCTCGAGGTCCGGATACCCCGCGGGCACGGGGAAGCAGAACCGCTCGTCGGCGACGCAGGCCTCGGCGAACCCTCCGTCGAGGTGGTAGCCCGTGTAGCGGGCCTCGTCGCACAGGTTCTCGCGACCCGCGCGGCAGTGCCGGCACCGGCCGCAGGATCCGCCCAGCCACGGGATACCGACCCGGTCCCCGGGCCGGAACCGGGACGCGCCGGGCCCGCCGGCGGCCACGACCCCGACGATCTGGTGGCCCGGGATGAGCGGAAGCTTCGGGTCCGATAGTTCTCCGTCCACGACGTGGATATCCGTGCGGCAGATGCCGCAGGCGGCGACCCGGACCAGGACCGCGCCGGGGCCCGGCACCGGATCGGGGACCTCCGCCAGCTTGAGCGGCATTCCGGGCGCCTCGAGCACCATCGCCCGCATCAGCTTGTCCCCCGCCGGGAGGGTCTAGGCCTTGTGGACGACGACGTTCACGGACCGGGTGCGCGGACCGTCGAACTCGGCGAAGAAGACGCCCTGCCAGCGGCCGAGGGCGAGCCAGCCGCCCGCGACGGGGAGCGTGACCGAGGTGCCCGTGAGTACGGACTTGATATGGGAGTCCGAGTTCCCCTCGGCGTGGTTGTAGGGCCCCTGGTGGGGGGCGATGCGGTTCAGAGCCTCCATGATGTCGGTCGCGACGGCGGGATCCTCCTTCTCGTTCACGAACAACCCCGCCGTCGTGTGCGGGATCGAGACCCGGCACAGCCCGTCCGTGATCCCGCTCTTCCGGACGATCTGCTCGATGTCGTGGGTGATATCGACCGCCACGATGCGCACTTTGGTAACCACGGTCAGCGTCTGCATCATTCCATACTTACCATGGATGTCCCCACCCGGTGAGTGACACTTCGTCCATCGTCGCGGCGCCACGGCGGGAGGGGAACCCGCATCTGTCAGATGCGGTGTCAGACACCACCCATTCCCGCCGCCGGGCATTCCCCGGGGATGCCGGGCCGGTCAGGCGGCTCTCGCCTCCAGGGGCATCCAGAAGACCCCATTTCCGTGCGTCCCCGCGAGAAGGCGGCCGGAGGCGAACCCGGGGACGGGCCGGTGCCGGTTGGGGAACGACTCGTCCACGTGCCGCCAGGTCGTGCCGTCGTCCTGGCTCACAACCAGGCCGTCCTCCATCCCGGCCGCCACGCGTACGGGCCGCTCGCAGTCCACGGCGACCGTCGCCGCATTCCCGGCACGCACGCGCGACCAGGCCCCGCCGCCGTCGGTGCTCCGCCAGATCCCGTCGCCGAAGACGGCGAGGAAGAAGGCGCCGGTCGCGCCCGCGGCCACGCTGACGGGAAACTTGCCTGCAGGCCATCCGCCACCGGCCGGCTCCCACGGCCGGCCGGCGCCCGGCCGCCGGAAGACGTGGCCGTACCGCAGGCTGACCGCCACCGCCAGCCCGCCTGGTCCGATCACGAGCTCGCTGCCCCCCATGTCGTACACGTGACGCCGGAAGCACTCCGCCCCCCCCGGCAGTCCCTCGGACGCCCAGACCCAGTGCCCGCCGCCGTCCGCGCTGTGGTACACGCCGCCGACCCCGGACTCGACCGGGCCCGACACCGCGAGCAGGAGATAGTCGGCCGCGTCCGGCGCCGCCGCGATCGAGCAGGCGCCCGCGTCCTCCATGCCGGGCAGACCGAACCCGTCGACGCGCGCCCAGGTCCGCCCCGCGTCGTCGCTCCGCCAGGGCTGGGAGGATTCCCACTCGTACCCGCGCGACCCGACCGCGTAGACGCGGCCCGGCTTCGCAGCCGATACCGCGAAGTTCCGGATGTGGCTTCCGCCGCCGGGAAATCCGACATGCCGGAACGAAGTCCCGTTGTCCTCACTCCGGAAGTACCCGCTGTCGGCCACGCCCAGGTGCACGACGCCCGGCGTCCGGGCGAGGCAGTGCACCGAGAGCCCTTCCATCCCCTCGACCGCGATCCGCCAGTGCGCGCCCGCGTCGGTCGAGTGCCAGAGAGCGAACCAGTCGGTGAAGATCCAGTGCCGCGGGTCCCCGGGATCCACGACGAGGCACGAGGTGCCGGCCCCGAACCGCCGCCACTCTCCCGGACGGCCGCGGAACGCGCCCCACCACGGCCCCTCGTCCACGATCGCGCCCCGGACCCGTTCCCACTCCGCCGCCCGGTAGCCGCGCCGCCATACCGTGCCCCGGGTGGACGCCGTCAGCAGGAAGTCCGGACCGGCCGCGAGCGCCTGGAACCGTCCCTCGCTCGTGTAGTTGGTCAGCGCATCCCCGGTGTCCGGCAGCCCCTGCGAGAACTCCTCCCAGGTCTCCCCGCCGTCCCGGCTCCGCCGGAGACGCGACCAGCCGAAGACGCCGACGAGCGCGGAGTCGTCGACGGGGTCCTGGAGCACCTGGTCCGGCACGTCGCCCTCGAGCGGCCGCCACGACGCGCCGCCGTCCTCGCTCCGGTGAAACCCGCCCGCGAAAGCGCCGAGCTGGGTGCGCTCGGGATGCGCGCACAACCACATCCGCTTCGGGTTGCGCCGGTCGATCTTGAGGTCGGAAGGGAACAGCCCCTCGAGCCCGAGCTGCCTCCAAGTGCGGCCCCCGTCCATGCTCCGCCGGAGCCCCGTGCCCACGCCGGCGGCGAACACCTCGTCCGGGGCGTGGGGATTGCGCGCCAGCACGACCCCGTCCGACCGCCGGGGTCCGTTCCCGCAGAACCGCATCGGGGCGACGAGCGCCCAACTGCCTCCGCCGTCCTCGCTGCGCAGGAGCCCGATCTCGGGCCCCCACTCGCTCCCCGCCGCGGCCAGGAGGACATCCGCGTTGCGCGGGTCCGCCAGCACCCCGCGCACCTCCCGCACCCCGGGGAGGGGCGGGAACCCGCCGTGGATCATGCGCCAGACGTGCCCGCCGTCGTCGCTCCGGTAGATGCCCCCGCCGTCGGAGTACGCGTAGACGCGGTTGGGGTTGGAGGGGCAGAAGACCACCCCGTGACAGCAACCGCCGCCGCCGATCCGGGACGCCTGCCACGCGCCGTAGGTCATCAGAGCGTTAGATCACTCTCCCGAAGATCGACCACGCGGTGCCCAGGATGCTGTCCTTCCTGATGGGCCCGAACGTGCGGCTGTCGTTGCCGGCCTTCCGGAAATCGCTGAGGACGTAGTAGCTGCCCTCCCCGAGCACGACCGGCGAGAAGTAGTCCGACAGGGGCGCGTCGAGCTTGGGCTCGTCCGCCCCCAGCGGCGCGAGCCACGGCTCGTCGATCTTGTTCCCGTTGATGAAGACGTGCCCCGCCTGCATATCGATGGTCTCGCCCGGAAGCCCGACGATCCGCCGTACGACCTGGAGTTCCTGGCCCGGGACCCGGACGAGCACGATCTCGCCGCGCCGGAGGTCGCGGACCTGGTACGAAGTCCGGTTCACGAAGACGACCATCCCGTCCTTGATCGACGGCAGCATGGCGGACGAGGTCATCGTGACCCCGACGGTCAGCCAGCCGCCGAAGGCGAAGCCGACCATGACGACGGCCAGGAGAAACAACCCGAGCTTGACGAAGAAGTTCATTCATTCATTGTAAGGCGAGCGGCCAGCTCGATGTGCCACGTCTGGGGAAACATGTCGAGCGGCACCGCCGTCTCGAGGCGGTAGCCGGCCGCCAGCAGGCCCTTGAGATCGCGGGCGAACGTGGCGGGATCGCACGAAATGTACACGAAGAGGGGAGAGCGGAGCGCGATCACGGCCGCGAGCGCCTCCGGGGACAGTCCCTTGCGGGGCGGGTCCGCGATCACGCACCCGGGGGCTCCCAAGCGGGCCGCGAGCCCCGGCAGGATGGCCTCCACGCCCCCCGCGTGCCATTCGGACGGCACCCCCGGGACCGCCGCCGCTCGGACACCCTCAGCGGCTGCGACGGCGGGCTCTGAAACGACCGGGGTGGCGGCGGCATACAGAGCCGCCGCGTTCACGCGCGCGTCCTCGACCGCCGCCGCCGACTCCTCGATCCCGGCCAGCCAGGACGCCCGGCACCCGGCCGCCGCCGTCAGCCCGAGCACGCCGACCCCGGTGTAGAGGTCGAGGAGGCCGCCGGTCACTCCCCCGGTCCACTCGCCGACGAGCCCGGCCATGATCTCCATGACCGCGTGGTTGGCCTGGAAGAACGCGGGCAGGGACGCCCGGAGCTCGAGGGCCCCAACGCGCTCGCGGAGCCAGCCGCGCCCCCCGAGGACGCGCGTCTCGGGCCCCAGGACGACGTTCGTCCGGCCGGGGTTCACGTTCTGGGCGACTCCCGCGATCCGCGGCTTGCGGCGCATGAGTTCGCGGGCCAGGGCCTCCCCGGCCGCGAAGGCAGGCGTTCCCGTAACGTAGACGACGCCGAGCTCTCCCGTGGCCGTCTCGCGCACGAGAAGATGGCGGAGGCACCCCTTGTCCAGCCGCTCGTTGTAGCCGGTCACCCCCGCCTGCATCGCGAGGCCGAGGGCCGTCACGGCGGCGTCCCAGAGCTGCGGCGACTGCACGAGGCAGGTCGGCACGTCCACGAGGTCGTGCGAGTCCGCGCGGAAGAAACCGGCCCGGAGCCCGTTCCGCCCCGCACGGACGGGGAGGATGAGCCGGTTGCGGTAGTGGTACCCGTTGCCCGTCCCACGCAGGGGGGCAACCGCGCCCGCGACACCCAGCGGCTCGAGGAGGTGGCGGAGGATGCGGACCTTGGCGTCCCGCTGGGCCCCGAGCGAGACGTGCTGCCACTGGCACCCGCCGCAGACGCCGAAGACCTCGCACGGAGGGCGGACGCGATCCGGGCCGGGACGGACCAGCTCGACCGGATGCGCGCGCGCAAAAGTGGCCCGCACTTCCGTAATCCTCACTTTTGCGTGATCGCCGGGCGCCAGCAGCGGCGTGAAGACGACGCGGCCGTCGGGGGCGTGCCCCGTTGTGTCGCCGCCGCCGTACGCGAGCGCCTCCGCGTCGAGCTCGATCTCGTCGCCGGGGGTCACGGCGACGCCGGGCGTCGGGGCGCCGCCGCCGCGCGGAGCTTCGACGCCTTGATCGCGCGCTCGTGCTCCGCGAGCGTCCGCGAGAACTGGTGGCGCCCCGTCCCGTCCTTGCGCGTCACGAAGTACAGGAAGGGCACCTCGGCGGGCGAAGCCGCGGCCTCGAGGCACGCGAGCCCGGGCGAGCAGATCGGGCCGGGCGGCAGGCCCCGGCGCCGGTAGGTGTTGTAGGGATGATCCACCTGCAGGTCCTTGAGCGTGAGCCGCGCGTCCCAGCGGTTGAGCCCGTAGAGCACGGTGGGGTCCGCCTGAAGCGGCATGCCGCGCTTGAGCCGGTTCCGGAACACGCCGGCGATCACCGGCCGCTCCCCGGGGTCCCGCGCTTCCTTCTCCACGATCGACGCCAGCGTCACGAGCCGGAGCACGTCCAGCCCCCGGGCCTTCGCCTCCTCGAGGAGGGCCTTGGGCACGCGATCGGAGAACCGGCGCGCCATCATGGCCACGATCTGCTCCCCCGTGAACGACTTCGGGATCAGGTACGTGTCCGGAAAGAGGAAGCCTTCGGCGGACGGACCCGGAATACCGAGCTTCCGGAGCAGCGGACGGCTCATAGCCGCCGTCCGCATGGAATCCGCCGCGAGGCCCTCCCGGGCGAGCGCATCCGCGATCTGGGGCAGCGCGTCGCCCTCCCGGACGAGGACGCGGTGCAGGTAGACCCGCCCGGCCTGGAGGGCGTGCAGGACCCGGAGCAGGCTCGCGCGCCGGAACCCGTACTCGCCCGCCAGGAGCGGCCGGCCCGTAACCCGCGCGAGGACGCGGAACCAGAACGCGCTCCGGATGAGCCCCGCGGACTCGAGATTACCGGCGATCACGGCCGCGGACGTCCCGGGTGCGAACTCGACGAGCGTGACCCTGGGGCTTCCCGCCGGGATCAGGAGCACCCAGACGAGGTAGAGGCCGGTCAACGCCCCCGCGGCCGCGGCCACCCACACCCCAGTCCGCCGCTTCGGCTTAGCGTGCCGGCTCATCGGGCCGCCTTCCGGTCGTCGAGCCACGCCTGGAGCAGGACGGCGGCGGCCGCGGCGTCGAGCGAGGCCCGCCGCTTGCGCCGGCGCGCGCCCGCCTCCAGGAGTTTCTCCTGCGCCACCGCCGTCGTCATTGATTCGTCTCGGAGATGGACGGGCACCCCGCAGGCCTCCCTGAGTTCCCCCGCGAACGCCTCGGCGGCCGCCTCCAGCGTTCCCGGCCCCCGGCTCCCCCGCGGCCGGCCGACCACGACCTCGCCGGCCGCGTGTTCGGTCACCAGCCGGGCGAGTTCGCGCAGCAGCCGGTCGCGCGGCACCGCGGGCAGGACGGCGAGCGGACGGGCGAGCGTCGCCGTCTCGTCCGACACCGCGACGCCGATCCGGCGCGTCCCGAAGTCGATCGCGAGCACCCTCATCCGATGTCCGCCACCGCGTAGAAGACCGGCCGGCGGGCTGGGTACCGCTCGCCCTGGGCCGCGTAGACCCGGAAGGAGGAACGCGTGCTCTTGAAGAGGGTGCCGCGCACCCGGGCGCCCAGTCCTCCGCTCCACCGGAACCGCATGCTCCCCCGGAACCAGTCGTCCTGGATGCGGCCGGCCTCGCCGAAGGCCAGGCAGTCGGCCTCCTCGATGCCGAGCCGCAGGAGCCGGAACGTCATCGTCCACGGAAGCCGGAACGCGTACTCGGTGCCGAGCATGGCCAGCCCGGGCCCCCGGAACTCCTCGAACCGGTACCCCCGGAGCGCGTCGAGGCCGCCGAGCCCGAAGCTCTCGCGCACGGGAAGGATCGGGGACACGTTCCACGCCTGGCCGTACACGCCGCGGACCAGGATCTGGTCGCGTGGCCGGAGGCCGCGGACCCAGGCCCGCACGTCGGAGTCCACCCGGTCGAAGTGGTAGTCGCCCCCCAGACCCCGGAACGCGTGCCGGAACCGGACCCGGGTCTGGTCCCGCCGCGCGGGCTCGAGCCGCAGGGCTTCCACGAGGTCCGGAACGACGCCGCCGGCCGTGAACTCGGCGCCCACGGCGTCGATATGCCCCACCTCGGCCGCGGGCGGGTTGTCGAACGGCGCGAGCCGCCAGTACGTGCGCTGGACGTTGACGAGCACGGACCCGAACGGCAGGGCCTGCCCGATCCCGACCGGGATCGTCTGCGCCCGTTCCAGGAACTTCTCGTTGAGGTACAGGCGGCCGAGCCCGATCACGTCCGACGCGGCCACCTGCACCTGCGTCCCGTCGTGGACGGACAGGGCGTAAGTGATCCAGGTCTCGATGCGGCCGTTCACGAAGTTGTAGTACAGCCCCATGCGTACGAGCGAGCGCCCGATCGCGTTCTCGACCACGAGGCGGCTGGCCCCGTCGGGCACGACGAGGTCGACCTCCTGTGTGCCATGGAGCGCGAGCCCCCGGACCTGCATGCGCGAGATCGATTCACCGAACAGGCCGGTCGAGGACAGCCCGGGAAAGACCGAGAGCGTCGTCGACGGAGAGGCCGGAGCCTCCAGCACCGTGGCAGACAGCGAAACCGCGCCGAAGAGGAGCGCCGGCAGGATCATGGCGTGTCTCCGGGCATGGGCAGAGGTCGGACCCGGACCCGCGGCGGCACAACCCGGTAGACGCCGAGGAGCATGCCGTCGGGGCGCGCCTCGCGGACGGGCTCGAGACGGCGCTCCCAGAAGCCCCTAAGCACGGCGCGGTCCCGGAGCGTCCAGGTGTACGGCCCGAACTTCTCCCGGAAATACGCCGCACCGCCCTGATGGAAGAACACGCACGAGATCCGGTGCTGCCGGAAGCTCACCGCCAGCCGGGCCGCGGAACCCGACGCGGTCACCCACGCCTCGAGCGGCGGCGTGTCGAACATCGACGGATACCAGGCGCGCGCGCGAACGAAGGGCGCCTTTACGTCGCCGACGACGAGTAGGCTGCCCGTACCCGCCGCCACCCCCGCGACGCGCAGGGCCGGCACGTAGACCTGCGAGGGCGCGAGCAGGAATCCGGCGTAGGCGTCGCGGGGCACCGCGCCCCAGAGGACGGCCCCGGGGTTGAGCGCCCTACCGGTCTCGGACGCCACGAACGGGACCGTGGCGAGCGCGCCGGCCGCCACCGCCCAGCGCACGGCCGTGCCGGACCGGCTCGCCAGTCCCGAGGCTGCGACGCCCGCGAGCGCGCAGACCGCGGGCCAGAGGGGCAGGGCGAACCGGGGATCGCGAGCCGTCCAGAGCCAGCAGAGCCAGCCGGCGGCGGCGAACAGGCCGAGCCGCGCGGCCGCGCAAGGCGAGGGAGAGCGCACCCACAGGAACGCGGGGAGGAGCGCGAGCGCGAACGGCCCGAATGCGGCGGCGGACCCGCGGTCGTGCATGATCATGCGCCACGGCGCCGCGACGCGAGACAAGAGATCCGGATACTGGAGGTTGAAGCTGTTCGCCTCGCTCATGTCCTTGGCGTACGCGGCGGCGTTCGCCGCGGTCCAACCCAGCCCGCCAAACCACCCCCACGCGAACGGGTAAACGGGGTTCCCGGTCAGCACCCAGGCCTTCACCAGCCACGGCGCCAACGGGACCACCGCGGCGGCGAACAGGAGCGCGACCGACGCGATCCGGGAGGCTCTACGGGGCGGCCCGGACCGGTCCGCGAGGATGAGCACGACCGCCCCCCCGACCAGTGCGTACCCTCCCGTCAGTTTCGCGGCGGCCGCGCAGCCAAACAACAGACCGGCCACGACGACGGCCCAGGACGCGCGCCGGCCCAGTATCCACCAGGCGCCCGCGGCCGCGGCGAGGGCGACGCCCAGATCGACGTTCGCCTTCGCCATCTGGGTCGCCACCATGGGACTGGCGGCGAAACAGACGGCCGCCCATCCTCCCGCGGCCCTCCCGCCGAGCCGGGCGCCCAGGTGCGCCGCCACCCCGATCGTCCCCAGCCCGAACGTGAACGACAGGAGCTTGGCGGCTAGATCGCCGCCGCCGGATGCCAGCGCGAGGAGGTAGCTCATCTGCACCGCGAGCGGAAAGTCCGTGAACATCATGTGGTCGAGGCGGACGATCCGGTGCAGCCCGAGGTAAAGCCCGGGGGCCCCGAGGTGATACGCGAGCGCGTCGTAGGTCACTTCGGGCACGAGCGCGCCCGGCAGGGCCGCGAGCGCGACGAGGCCCGCCAACCAAGAAGCCCACCGCGGCATTCCGGGAGGAGCGAGCGCGAGGTCGCGCGGAATGCCGCCTCCGATGGCGAGGGCGACGACGACGGCGACCAGCAGGGACGGCTGGAGCAGACCCAGGAGGCCGAGGCCGAGAACGAGCGCGCCGACGACGCCCAGCCCGAGCGGAATCGAAGCCAGCCAGGCGGGCCCCCCCGCCCGGACGATCCGGGCCACGACTCCCCCCGCCCCCCGGATCGCGAGCAGGATCAGCCCGGCGGTTAGCGCGGCCCGGCCCGCGGTCATCCACGCGGCCGCGATGTCGACGGCGTGCAGGGTCAGGCCGCGGGCCCCGAAGGCCGCGACCACGGCAGCCGGATCCACCCGGAACGCCGGCCAGTAGCAGGCGAACACGACCGCCGTCCAGCCGAGGACGAACGCGCCGCCCACTACCGCCTCCGGCGGCGGCGGCGACGGGGACCGGGTCCGCCTTCTTCGAGCGGCCCGGGGTCGATCCCGGTTCCCGCCGGGGGCAGGGGGGCCGGGCGCGCCGCCCGTTCCGGGCGGACCCGGACGAGGCGCTCGAGAGCCTCCCCGAACTGCGCGCGCTCCCCGTCGGTCGCAAACCGGAGCTGGAGCTGGGCCACGAGCACGGGCACCGCGGAGCGAGCGGGAAGAGGCAGGCGCACGGCGTCCTTGGCGGTCGTCACGACCGCGTCGGCGCCGACCCGGACGGCCTCGTCCATGACCCGGGCCACTTCGGCCGGAGTCCAGCGGTGGTGGTCGGGCCGCACGCACGAGGCCGCGAGCCGACCGCCGCAGCTTTGAAGCTTGGCCTCGAACGGCCACGGGTCCGCGATCCCGGCCATCGCGAGCACCGTCCGCCCTTTCAGCCACCCGACCGGGCGGACGGCGGATGGCGCGGTCACATCCGTGAATCCCGTGAGCCAGTGATCGGCGCTGACGAGCAGGGCGCCGGGGGCGCGGGCGCGGAGGGACTCCTCGAGCCGGCGCCGCGCCTCGTCCCCGATCCGCGGATGCGTGAGCACGATGATGTCCGCCTCGCCGAATCCTCGCAGCGGCTCGCGCAGGCTTCCCGCCGGGAGGAGCGCGCCACCCCCCCACGGGTCGGTCGCCTTCACGGCCAGGATCCGCAGCGCCCCGGGGAACCGTGCCCGCTGCTGGAAGCCGTCGTCGAGGATGACCGACCGCGCGCCGAGCCGGTCCACGGCCAGCCGCGCCGCGGCGACGCGGTCGCGGCCGACGACGACGGGGACGCCCGGCAGGTGGCGGGCCATCATCACCGGCTCGTCCCCCGCGGCCCCCGCGCCGAGGTGGATCCCCAGAGCATCCGCGACGACGGCGGGGTCCGCGGCCCGCCGGCCGCCGTAGCCGCGCGAGACGATGACCGGCTTCGCCCCGAGCTGGCGCAGCCGCTCGGCGACCGCGATCGTGATCGGGGTCTTGCCCGTGCCGCCGATGGTCAGATTGCCGACGAGCACGACGGGAACGTCGCGGCCGAACTTCGGCAGCCGGCGCCGCCAGGCGCGGTCAAGGGCCGCCGCCGCGCCGTAGGCCCACGAGGCCGGGAGCAGGACGGCATGCAGGACCCGCCCGCCCGCGCCCTCGCGCCGCCACGCCGCCCGGAGCAGCCGCTCCATCAGACCCACCCCCCGCGCACGAGGAAGGCGACCGCCCGCCGCGCGGCCCCCTGCCGGGTGCGCACGTACCGCCGCGCGCGCGCGCCTGCCGCTCTGGCGGCCCCGGGCCGCCCGAGCAGGGCGAGGAGCCGCGCCGCCATCGCTCCGGCGCCGCCCACGCGCCACCCGCCGCCCGCGCGGACGAGCCCCTCCGCGTACTCGCGCACGTTCGCCGTGTGCGGGCCGAATAGCACGGGCACGCCCGCGATCGCGGGCTCGAGCACGTTGTGGCCCCCGACCGGCACCAGCGTCCCGCCCACGAACGCCACCGCCGCGAGCCGGTAAACGGCGGCGAGCTCGCCGATCGTGTCCAGGATGAGCACCGTATGGGGTCGGATGACCCCGGTGCTGCGCCGGGCCGGAACGAACCCCGCTGCGCGCACGAGCTTCTCCACCTCGGGCACCCGGGCCAGGTGCCGGGGGGCTAGGCAGAGCCGGACGTCCGGATGCCGCCGCCGGACCGCGCCGTAGGCCTCGAGCAGGATCGACTCCTCGCCCGGCCGGGTCGAGCCCGCCACGATCCACCGGCCGCGCGGAAAGCCCCGGGGCGGCGACGCCGGCGCCAGCGCGTCGACCTTGAGGTTGCCGGTCACGACGACCCGGTCCGGGCGCGCGCCCAACCGGATCACGCGGCGCGCATCCACGGACGAGATCACGGCCAGCCCCGCGAACCGCGAGAGGAAGCTCCGCATCAGGGGCGCCGCCAGCCGGTACGCGCCCCAGGAGCGGTCCGAGATCCGGCCGTTGAGCCAAATGACCGGGCACCGGGCCGCGGCGCCCCCCAGCCAGACGGGCCACAGCTCGGTCTCGGCCACGATGAGGGCCTTCGGCGCGGCGCGGTCGAGCCAGCGCCGGGCCGGCCCGGGAGCGTCGAGCGGCGCCTGCACCACGGGCACGCGGAACAGGGCCTGCGCCCGCCGCCGGCCAGTCAGCGTCATCACCGAGATCGCGATCCTCTTCCGCCGGCGCGCGGCCAACTCGCGGATGAACGGCGCGAGCGCGGTCACCTCGCCCACCGAGGCCGCATGGATCCAGACCGCGCCCCGCGGGATCCCGGCCGGCAGGTACCCGAGCCGTTCCCGCATGCTCGCCCCCGCCTCGCCAGGCCGCAGAGCCAGGAGCCGTAGTGCCGGCCACGCGAGCGCGTAAGCGGCGCGGCCGAGCGCGGTGTAGCTACGGCGCATCATGCCGGGTCCGCCATCATCGTCCGACCCGCCGTCCCGCCTCGGCCGTGAGCTCCCGCAGAACCATCTCGAGCTTCAGGCGGTCGCGCTCGTGCGCCCCCGCGTCCCGGCCCGCTTCGAGCCGGATCGGATCGCCCTCGACGATCTCGACCCGGCAGAAGGGCACGGGGAACTGGAGCCGGTCCCAGCTCCCGGCCCGGATTCGCCACGCCGCCGCGCCCCCGACCGGGATGATCGGGGCCCCGGCGCGCCGCGCGAGCACGAGCGCGCCGTCGCCCGCCCGGTGGCGGGGTCCTTTCGGCCCGTCGGGCGTCACGATCATGATCCGGCCGCTCCGGATCTCGGCCGCCATCTCCGCGAGCGCGCGAACGCCCCCGCTCGTCGAGGAGCCGCGGATGACGTGGAGCCCGAGCTTCGTGACCGCGCGCGCCATCGCCTCGGCGTCCGGATGCCGGCTCACGAGGACGCCATATGGAAAGCGGCGACCGATCAGGGATACGCACATGATCAGGAGCTGGTCGTGCCAGAACGCGAGGACCGCCGACGCCGGGACGCCCCGGTTCTCGCGCCAGTGCCAGCGCCCCGCGACTCTTGGACGCAGGGTCAGCCCCCAGAGCCGGATGAACGCGGCACCCAGCGTGGGCGCCACCGCGTTCGCGACCGACCGGAGCGCGTGGAGAACGGGCTTCATCGGAAGTCCTTGAGGATCGTCGCGGCCACGGTCCTCGACGCTCCCGTCCCCGCCAGCATCCTCCGGAGCTCCGCCGCCCGCCGCCGCGCCGCGACCCGAGCCCCCTCGCCCCGCACGAAGGGGGCCGAGGCGCGCACGAGGGCGTCCGGCGTGAGCGCGCCCTGGAGGAGCTCGGTGACGACGCCGCGGTCGAAGAGAAGATTCACCAGGCTCACCCACGGAATTCGGAGGACCCGGGACCCGATCGCCCAATTGAACGCCGAAGTCCGGTACATGACGACCTGCGGAACGCCGAGCAGGCCGAGCTCGAGCGACGAGGTGCCCGAGGCCGTCCACGCGAACCGCGCATGGGCGCGGATGCCGTAGCCCGCATCCAGAACCATATGCACGGGCAGGCCCGAAGCGGCGGCCCGGGTAAGGTGCGGCGCCAGATGCGGCCGAGCGCCCGGGGCCGCGATCACGGCCCATTGCAGGGCGGGCTGCCGGACGGCGATCCGTCGCGCGGCCGCGAGCTGGACGGGCAGGATCCGCTCGATCTCGCCCTCGCGCGAGCCCGGCAGGAGCGCGGCCACCGGCCGGCCGGGATTGAGCCCCGCGGCCCGCAGCGCGCGAACCCGGTCGGGCGCCCGCTGCGGAAGAACCTCGAGCAGGGGATGTCCCGGGAACATGGCCCTGATCCCGAACGCCTGGTGCAGGGGCTCCTCGAACGGGAGCACGGGGAACGACCGGCGCACGATCTCGCGCAAGGTCAAGAGGCGGTTCGGGGCCCAAGCCCAGACCTGCGGGCAGACGTAGTAGTAGACGGGGATGCCGAGCCGGTGCGCGATCTTTCCCACCCGGAAGTTGAACCCCGGGAAGTCGATGAGCACGACCGCCGACGGCGGCCTCGTTCGCCACGTCCGCGCCGTATTCCTGATCAGGGACCAATAAAGGTGCAGGTGCCGGACCAGACCCGTCCCGCCCATGACGGCGCCGCGGAGGAGCGAGGTGTCCACGCGCGCGCCCGCGGCCGCCAGCTTGGGCCCGCCGAACCCGTGGAGCCGGACCCCGGGCGACTGCCTCCGAAGTTCCCGGGCCAGGAGCGCGGCGATGATGTCGCCCGACGGCTCTCCCGCCGAGATGAATATGGAGAGGGGCTTCGGGCGCATTGATCTATCTTACCGCCCGTTCACGCCCCCGGCTCTAGCGGCCTGACAGAGGGCTACTTCTGCCTCAACCGACGCGCGGCTTCCGGGTTCTCAGGCGGAACGCTCAGGCCGGAGCCCCGTGGACGGCCGCCTCCGGATGCCGAACCGTGACCTTGACCACGACCCGAGACCCCAACCGGCTGATGACCGACATAAGCCGGTCGACCGTGAACCGATCGAGGACCGCATTCCGAATGCGCGAGTAGTCCGCGGCTGCGATCCCGGTCCGGCGCTGGGCCGCGCGCACGCTGAGGCCCTGCCGGTCCAGCTCCTTGATGATCTCGGCAGCCAGGATGGCCTTGACCTGAGCCAGGTCCGCATCTGCCTTGCCGAAATCACGGTACACGTTGCCACTGCCCCGCATGACCTCGAGCTTTCCCTTCTTCATCCGAACATCACCTCCAGTTGCCTTATCCTCGCCTCGATCAGCTCGATCACTCGCCGGGGCGTCTTGATGCCCTGCGTGGACTTCTTCTGGAACGCATGCACCACCCAGACATCCGTCCCAATGCGAACCGCATACACGACCCGGAAGGCGTTCCCCCGGTGCGGCGATACGATCTCGAAGACGCCAGACCCGAGGCCCTTCATGGGCTTCGCCACATCGGCCTTGCCCCCTTCCGCCGCGATCGTCAGTGCGGTGAGACAGGCGGTCTGCACCCTCTCCGGGAACCCCTCGAATTCCCGGCGCGCCACCTTGACCCAAGAGATCGGTCGTGTGGTCTTAATCATCCGCTTACCTCAGCGATATGTTGTCACACATGACAACACCTTGTCAATCTGAGCGAGTCCCATGGGGAACGGCCCCGGGGAGCCCCGAGCGAGTCTTCGAGGCGAGGGGTCAAAGGGCTGGCCCAGGCTTCCACTCTTCACAGCCCCGGGAATCTGAAGATCTTAACCACGTCCCCTCGTTCCGTTCTGGATCTCACCGCGTCGGAGGTGCTCGACCTGCTCACGGAACTCGGTTTGCCGTCCGCCCTCGGGTACGATGACTACCTCCAGGGATTCGCGAACCTGGATCGCGCGCGCCGGAAGCGACGCTGAGTTGATGCCCTAAGGTTGCCGGGACAGCCTCTGCCGAACCTTGCCGCCGAGACGGCGGTAACCCCGGCTCAGGGCTTCTTCCCCAGCGCGAGATGGAGGAGCTCCTCCTCCGAGATTCCGAGCGCGTGGTAGTTGCGGTAGTACTCGTCGATGAACCGCTCGTGGGTGCCCGTGCGCATCCGCTCCTCACGCAGGTCCTTGACCTCGGCCGTGAGCCGCTTGACCAGTGCGTCGTCGATCGCGATGCCGGCGGCCTTGAGCGCCGCCTCGTTCTTGTGGAGGACGTGCTCGACCGACGCCGTGCCCGTGTGCTTGCCGAAGACGAACCGCTGGGTCCCGCCGACGGCCTCCTCGCGGATGAACTGGTAGATCGCGGGGTTGATGAGAATCCCGGAGGTGTGGATCCCGGACTCGTGGGAGTAGACGCCCTCGCCGATGATGGGCTCGTTGACCTGGACCGCGATGCCGCTCATGCGCTCGACCGCCCGGCGCAGCTCGACGAGCCAGTCGTACTTGAACCCCGGGAGCTCGATGCCGTAGAGCTCCTTGAGGATCATGACGATCTGGTGGAGCGACGCGTTGCCAGCGCGCTCGCCGATCCCGTTGGCGCAGAGGCCCGCGTGAGTGGCCCCGTGCGACAGCGCCCGGACGGTGTTGTACGCCCCGATGCCGAAGTCGTTGTGGAAGTGGGCCGTGATCTGGGTCGCCGGGGTCAGGGCCTTCACCAACGGGGGGAAGTAATAGTCCACGGCCTCGGGGGTGAGCACCCCGCAGGTGTCCGAGAAGCACATGCGGGTGCCCCCGGCCGCGACGCACGCACGCGCCCATTCGAGATCGTAGTCGAGGTTCGATCTGGACGCGTCCTCGGCCGCGAACTCGACCCGCGAGAACCCGAGCTCGCGGGCGGTAGATACCGCGCGGGTGATCATCCGGATATTCGCCTTACGGAAGAACTCGACGGGCAGGTCGAGCCAGGCCTCCGGCTTCTCCCCCTCCTGCTTGAGCAGGACCTGGCCGATCTTGTACTTCATATGAAGATCCGAGAGCGTCGAGAGGACGAGCACCGAAACCGCGTCCGGCGGCGCGCCAATCGCCTTCATCGTCTCCGCAACGCAGTCGAGGTCCCCCCGGTTGCTCCGGCACATGGCCAGGATCTCGACATCGGGCCGGATCTTCCCCTCCCGCTGGGCCTGGACGCATAGCTGGAGCGACCGGCGGTCGGATTCCCCCACGATCGGGAATGCCACGTCCATGACGTGGACCCCGATCCCGGAGAGCAGGATCGCGAGCTCGAGCTTCTGCTCGGGCGAAAAGGCCACCCCGGGCATCTGTTCGCCGTCCCGGAGGGTGTCGTCGTAGAGCCGGATGGCCCCGGGAGCGACGAAGGACTTGCCCGTCGTGAACGTCCTCGGCAGGCGGACCAGGTGGTCGAGCGGTTCGCGGAGGTCAACCATTGGGTTCGGAACTCCTTTCGGACGAGCGGTTCTGCCGGCGTTGCCAGGCCGCCGGAATCTTCAGCGCCTCCCGGTACTTGGTCACCGTCCGGCGCGCGATCGCAATCCCCTCGGACCGCAGGAGATCGGCCAGTTGATCGTCCGACCGCGGCGCGGCCGCCGGCTCGGTCTCGACCAGCTCGCGGATGCGCTCGCGGACGGCGGTGCCCGACGCGCCCGCGCTCGACGCCCCCGGGAGGCGGTTCGAGAAGAATGTCCGGAGCGGCAGGGTCCCCCGGGGCGTGGCCACGTACTTGTTGGCCACGATCCGGCTCACCGTGGACTCGTGCACGCCGATCGCGTCCGCGACCTCGCGCAGGGTGAGGGGCACGAGGTGGGCGGGGCCGCGGTCGAGGAAGTCGCGCTGGGTCTTCACGATGTGGTCGACCACCTTGTGTAGGTTGACGCGGCGCTGTTCGATCCCGCGCATGAGCATGAGGGCGGAGCGGAACCGCTCCTGGAGGAACTCGCGCTCGGCCTTCCCCAGCTTCGCCCGGTCGGCGAGCATCTCCCGGTACGCCTGGGACAAACGCAGGGGGGGCAGGCCGGCGTCGTTCAGCCCGACCACATACTGGCCCTCGACCTTCTCGACGCGGACGTCCGGGAAGACCGTCTGGGGCGGCGGCGCGAACTGGCCGCCGGGTTTCGGATCGCACGCCCGAATCTGCTTGAGCGCGGCCTCCACGGCCTCCGGCGCGACCCCGAGCGCCTTCGCGATCTTCGCGTGGCCCGCGGGCCCCGGAACCTCGAGGGCGGCCAGGTGCTCCGAGACGATCCGCACGGCCAGGGCGGTGTCGCCCTTCATCGGCTGAAGCTGGAGGAGCAGGCATTCCTTGAGGTCCCGCGCCCCCACGCCCGTGGGCTCCAGCGACTGGACCAGCGTCAGGGCCCCCTCAAGCACCTGCACGGGCACGCCCGCCGGCCCCGCAAGTTCCTCGAGGGGGGTGGTCAGGTACCCGTTGTCGTCGAGGTTGCCGACCAGCATCTCGGCCAGCCGCACCTGGGCCCCGTCCCCCTCGGTCTCGTGCAACTGGTCCAGGAGGTGCACCTGGAGCGTCTCGACCCCGACGAGCCGGTTCTCGCGCCGCTGCTCCATTTCCTCCTCGCGCTGGCGGTCCCGGGTTTCGCGCGGCCCCTCGTCGGCGGCCAGCTTGAGCCAGGCATCCATGCCGTCGTCGGCTTCTGGCCCCTCGGCCGCGGCCGGCGTCTCGTGGACGCCCTCGGCGTCCGGTTCCAGCCCCGGTTCCGGCGGACCCTCCTCGAGCGCGGGATTCGACTCGAGTTCCTGGCGCACCTGCTCGATGAGCTCCATCGTCGGCAACTGGAGGAGGCGGATGACCTGCTGGAGCTGCGGCGTCATCACGAGCTTCTGCTGTTGCCGCAGCCGCAGCGAGTGGGTGAGATCCATGTCGAGCGCATGTTACCATACGCTTCGAACCCATGGACGACGAGCTGCCGCGTTCGATCGCCATTCCGCTCGAGGCGCTCCGGTGCGCGGGCGCGACGCCCCCGCTCGACGCGATCGACGCGCTGATCGAGGCGGGCGAACCAGCGGCCGGCCCGCTGGTCCGCCTCCTCGACGAGACCGAGCCGGACGACGACGACTGGACGCCGCTCTGGGCCGCCATCACGCTCGGTGAGCTGCGGCACGCCCCCGCGGCGCCCGCGCTCCTCCGCCTGCTCGCGCTGCCCGAGGGGGACGTGCTCGCCGAAGCCGGCGTGGAAGCCATCGCCAAGATCGGGGTCCCCGCGCTTCCGGCGCTGCTCGGATTCGCCCGGGAAGCCCGCGAGTGGGAGGCCCGGCACTATGCCTACGCCGCGATCGGCCTGATCCCGGGCGAGGCCTCGTTCCGCTTCCTCGTCGCCGCCCTGGACGCCGATCCCCTGCTCTGGAGCGCGATCGCGATGGCCCTCGCGGACTTCGGCGATCCGCGGGCGCTCACGCACCTGCGCCGGATCCAGGGCCGGGCCCGCAAGGACGCGGAGGGCGGAGAGGCGGCCCAGATCGCGGAGGCGATCGAGATTCTCGAGGGCCGGCGGCCTCCGTACCCGAAACTGCACCAGCAATCCTGGCGCGACCGGTACGCGGCCATCTTCGCGTGACCCGCCCCCGGCCCCTCTACCTGGCTTCGGCGTCGCCCCGGCGCATCGACCTCCTCTCCAGGCTCGGCCTCCCCTTCCGGGTCCTGCACCTCCGTTTCCGCGAGATCATGCCCTCCCTCCCGGCCGAGGAAGCCGCCCGGCTCCTCGCCTGGCGGAAGGCGGAGTGGGCGCGCCGCCACCTCGACCACGGCATCATCGTCGCCGCCGACACCATCGTGGCGCTCGGCGACCACCTCTACGGGAAGCCGCGCTCAAGGGCGGACGCGGCGGCCATGCTGCGCGAGCTGTCGGGCCGGACGCACCTCGTGACGACGGCCGTCGCCGTTGTCGATGCCCGCACGCGATGCGGAATGCTCGGCAGCGAGCGGAGCCGGGTGACCTTCCGCCGGCTGTCCTCCAAGGACATCTCACGCTATGTCGCGTCGGGAGAATCACTGGACAAGGCCGGGGCCTACGCGGTCCAGGGCCTGGGGCGGGCGCTCCTCGCCCGCATCGAGGGGGACGTCTACAACGTTATCGGATTCCCCGTGCACCTGTTCGCGTCGCTGGCCGAGCGGCTCGGGGTCCGCGTGCCACCCGCCCGGGTTCGCGCCCTCTACCTCGCCCGCCCGCGCTGACCCCCCCTGAACGCCGAACGGGCGTCCGGACCTGGCCCGGCCGCCCGTCGGCGTGGCCTGGAGGAACCCTTCGTTACCGGACCGGAGGCCGGGCAGCGCCACGCGGCATCGGCCGTCCCCAGCCCTGCCGCAGGCGGTCCGCGAACATCATCGTGAACTTCGCCCCCTGCGGAGGCGTCAGCATCGCGAGGACGTTCGCCTCATGCTTGTCCTGTTCCGTCCGGATCGCGCCCCGGGTGGCGTTGACCGCGTCCAGCTTCGCCTTCACGTCGGCGTCCGCAGCCTTGCGGTCCACGAGGGCCTTGAGTTCCGCCGTCTGGGCTCCAAGCGTCTCCCACAGCGGCCCCGACACGGCCTGGGTCCGGTCCACTTCCGCCTTCCACTGCGTCTGCTGGGCCGGCGCCAATTCGAGCACCTTGGCTATCATGGCCTCCGGGCCCTGGATCGGCGCGGGACCGACCGGACGGGCCGCGCCCTGGCCCGCGGGCATCGGCCGGGCGGGACCCGCCAGCGCGGGCGTCACCGCGACGGACCCGATCAAAGCCACCACTGCGATTGCGCACGCGACCTGTCTCATGGTTTGCCTCCTTGTTGCACGCACGGACCCTGACCTGAACTCTTGCCTCAACGGCTCACGCGCCGCCCTCGAGATATAGCGTGATCTTGGCCTTCGCCCGCAGCGCGTCGAGCCACGCCTCGTACGCCGATTTCTGCTTCCGCGCCAGGAGCACGGGCTCGATGACCGCGCGGTCGCGCAGGAACCCGGCCTCGGGCGCGCGCTGGTGCGCCTCGTCGACGAGCTGGGCCATTACCCAACCCTCCTCGGTCTCGACCGGTTCGGTGATTTCACCGACCTCGACCCCGGCCAGCGCCTTCACCAGCTCCTCGGTCACCTTTTGCGAAAGCCCGGCAGGCGTGGACTTGCCCCACTCGAACCAGCCCGACTCGGAGACCCGCCGCCCGAGTGCGGCCGCGATCTTCCGGAGGTCCTTCTCCTTCTTCAAACCCCAGGTCGCGCGCATGACCTCCGCGTTCAACTGGTCCTTGGCGCGCGCGGTCAGGATGCGGTCCCGGATCCTGGCCTTGACCTCCTCGAAGGTCGGCTTCTCCGCGTACTCGTGCTTCTCGCACTTGATCACGTGGAACCCGAACTTGGTCTGGAACACGGCGCTGACCTGGCCGGTCTTGAGCTTGAAGGCGACGGCATCGTACTCGGGGATCAGCTCGCCCTGGACGCGCCAGCCGAGGTCTCCCCCGCGGGCCGCCGTGCCGGAGTCGTCGGACTTCCGGCGCGCCTCGTCCGCGAAGTCGACGCCCTTCCGGAGGTCCTCGAGGACCTGCCCGATCTTCGCCTTGGCCTGCGCCGCCACTTCCGGTCCCGCCGCCGGGTTGGCGGCGACGACGATATGGCGGATCCGGACGCGCTCGACCTTCTCGAACTCGCGGCGGTTCTGGTCCCAGTAGGTCCGGATCTCCTCCGCCGTCACCGTCTGCCTCGCCTTGGCCTCGGCGAGCGGAAGACTGAGGACGACCGCCCGCATCCGCCGGTGCCAGCGGAGATACTCGAGCCACAGTTCGAGGTCGGTCACGCGAACCGCCTCGCGCATGAAGGACTCGACGCGGGCGGACGACATGCCGCGCGCCTGCTCCAGCTCGAAGAGCTGGGGCGACACGCCGAGTCGCGAGAGCGCCGCCTGGTACCGGTAGGGGTCGAACTGGCCCGTCTGGGGATTAAGGAAGGCCGGGATCGAGTGGACGCTCGCCTCGACCTCCTTGTCGGAGACCGCGATCTTGAGCTTGCGCGCCTGCTGCCAGATCAGGGTCTGGTTCACGAGCCGCGTCAGCACGTCCTTGCGGACCTGTCGCTCGTCCTCGGCGCTCATGGAGGCGACCAGCGACTGGAGCGGCCCCTCGAGCTCCTGCCGGTAGATCACCTGGAACTCGAGATCGAGGACCTTCTCGCCGTTCACGACGGCGGCCGCGCCCGCCGTGCCGCCCATGCGCCCCTGCATGCCCAGCTCGACCACGATCCAGGCCAGGAACGCGACGAGCAGGACGCCGAAGATCATCTTGGCCACGGAGCCCCGCATTGCCTTCATCATGATGGTGTCTAGATTACGCCATTGCCCCCGAAGGGGGCAACTGGACAACACTTTTCACCGCAAGGCGCAGGCGAGTCCGCGAGCCTACCATAGATGTAGGGGGGATTTTGAGCGCGGGGCGGCGTGCCGGGGCGCCTCGGGGGCGAACCCCTTGACGCGCCGCTCGAACAGCGCGGCGCTTTCAGGACCCGGCTGCGGACCCCGCGGGCTGAGCCGCTTCACGAGCTCGTCGGCGCGCGCGGTCGAGGCCCCGAGGCTGCGCGCCTGTCCCGCCAGGGACTTGTCCGATGTCACGAGGAGCACGGCCGCCACCCGGGGCGTCGCGTCGAGCAGGCGGAGGATGAGGGAGTCGGCGTCCGCCCCCCGGGCCGAGTACAGGACCTCCACCCCGCCCCGCCAGTCCGCACCGCCCATCTCGTCGCCGCCCCGCGCCCCGTCGAACACGACGGTCACCCGGTGCGGCCGGCCCGCGGCGTAGTCACCCAGCCGGTCGAGGAAGTGGTGCCGGCGGTCCTGAAAGGTGCGGCCCGGCCATTCGCGCCCTATGGGCAGGGCGTGCATGACGTTGTACCCGTCGACGACGAGATGCACGGCCGATCAGCCGGCCCGCCGGGTCACCGGCGCTTCGGCAGTCGGTTGCCGGGCTTCAGTCGCACGACTTTCGGTGCGGCAACCATCCCCTCTGGCGCCCACCCGTAGGCGAGGATGACGACCGGATCCCCGACTTCGCCCAGCCGGGCCGCCGGCCCGTTCAACTCGATGGCGCGACTCCCCCGGCGGCCGACGATCGTGTAGGTCTCGAACCGCTCGCTGTTATTGAGGTTGAGTACGTGGACCTGCTCGAAGGGCACGAGCCCGGCCGCGTCCATGATCTCCCGGTCGATCGTGATCGAGCCAGTGTAGTGCAGGCGCGCGGCCGTAATCACAGCGCCGTGGATCTTGCTCGAGAGCAGGAGCTTCTGCATGGGGGTCCTCTCCGGCTACCGGGAGACCCGGCACACGAGGTTGTCGATGAGCCGGGTGCGTCCGAGATGCGCCGCCACGGCCAGAAGCACCCGGCCGCGGAGCCTGGGAATGGGTTCGAGCGTGTCGGCGTCCACGATGTCCAGATATTGTACCCGTACCCGCGGCTCGGCGGCGAGGACGCGCCGCATCGCGGCCAGGACTCCCGCGCGCCGGCGTACGCCGCGCCCCACCGCCTCCCGCCCGGCCCGCAGGGCCCGGAAGAGGACCGGCGCGCGGCGCCGGTCCCCGGCCGAAAGCCCCGCGTTGCGGGAGCTCATCGCCAGCCCGCCGGGCTCGCGCACCGTCGGCGCGACGACGATCCGGATGCCGAACCCGAGGTCGCGCGTCAGGCGCCGGAGAACCGCGGCCTGCTGGGCGTCCTTCCGTCCGAACCACGCCACATGCGGACGGACCGCGTGGAACAGCATGGTCACCACCGTCGCGACGCCACGGAAATGCCCGGGCCGCCGGGGGGCGCACAACCGCGCGACGAGCGGCCCGGTGACTTCGACGCCCGTCGCGTGGCCCGTCGGGTACATCGCCCCGACGGATGGACTGAACACGGCATCGACGCCCGCCCGCGCGAGCGCGCGCCGGTCCCGCCCCGGGGCCCTAGGGTACCGGCCGTAATCCTCCGCCGGCCCGAACTGGAGCGGATTGACGAATATGCTGACCACGACCCGGTCGCAGGCCCTGCGCGCCGCCCGCACGAGCGAGAGGTGGCCCGCGTGCAGGGCGCCCATGGTCGGCACCAGGCCGACGACCAGGCCCCGGCGTCGCCAGCGATCCGCCAGCGCCTGCATTGCCGGGATGGTCCGTACGATCTTCATGGCTGCCATGCTTCATACGATACAATGAAATCCCCATGGTTTCCCGGCATGTCCTGATCCTTCTGGCCGGTCTGTGCGCGGACGCGGTGGCGCGGGGCGCCACGATCGCGGTCAGCCCTCCGAGCGGCGCCGGGCGCCCCGGCGAAGCACTCCGGCTGGAGGGGTCCGGATTCGACCCCGCGGCCGCCGTGACCATCCAGGTGGGTGAGGCTCCCGTCGTGCCCGCGAGCCTCACCGCGAACGCCTCGGGGACCCTGGCCGCCACGATAGTCCTCCTGGCCGCCCCCCTGCCGGCGGGCAAGCACGACGTCCGGGCGTCCGGCGGGGCGCTCGCCGTGGCGCGGAACGCGTACCTCGTCCGCCCCGTCGTGACGCTCGACCCGCCGATCGGCGACGGGCGGGCCGGCGCCACGTGGCGGACGGACAAATCCCTGCCCCCCGGCGGATATTCCGGGATGGTATTCACGCTGAACGGCACCGGACTCCCGGCGGACACCTTCATCCCCGCGGACTCGGTCCGGATCGGGCGCACGCCGTGCGTGCACGACCCGATCCGGATCGGGCGTGACGGCGTCCTGCCCTCGACGACGATCATCGTGGCCGCCGGCATGGCTAGCGGCCGCTACGACCTCGTCCTCGCTCCCGCGACCGGAGCCGCCGTGACTTTCGCGGCGACGTACGGCGTCGCCCCGTGGGCGGCATCCGAAACCGTGCGTCAGCGGGCCGCGGCGCGGGCCCTCGAGGCGGCGCGGACGGAGATCCGGGCCCTCGTGGCCGTGGGGAGCGACGTCCTGCCCGCCGACGACGTCTCGGACGTCACCAGCGACGTTTCGAGCGCCGACATCGAGCTCAAGGCCGGGAACTTCGACAACGTGGAGGAGCTCGTCCGCCAGATCCGGGAGAAGCTCGCCGCGCTCGGAAAGCAGGTCGCCACCACCCGCCGGGACAAGCTGCGCGCGCTCGCGGACGTCATCACGTCCGGCTTCGACACCATCCAGCCGCCGGACGCGCCGCCCGCCCGCCAGGGGGGCGCGTCCGTGTCGCAGGGGCGCCGGAAGCTCAAGGAAGCCGCGGAGGCGATCGCCGGCGGACGGTTCGAGGAGGCCAAGAACCTGCTCAAGGCGGCCAACGAACTCCTCAAGAAGGCCCGCGCCGCCGCCGGCGTGCAGGCTACCGAAGAACCGATCCGTTGGTGAAGTCGCCCCCTACTTCGGGAGCGCGCCGCTCTTGACGAGCGGACGGAACAGGTCCAGCACCTCGGCCTCGAGCTCCAGGGTCTTCAGCCCGTCCGCGTAGTGCCGGTAGAGCCGCGCCCACTGGCGCGTCAGCTCCTCGCGTAGCTTCGTGTCTTCGATGATGAACGCCGAGAGGGCCGACAGCGCCGCGTTGAGCTGGCGCAGGACTTCGACCATCCCCTGATGGTATGTCCACCCGCGCGCGTGGCAGACCGTCACGAGCGACTTGCCGACGACGCTGAAGTCGAAGCTCCAGTTCCCGTCCCGCTTCGCAACCCCTCCCCCGACCATGTTGTGGTCGCTGCCGACGCCCGAGAAGGCGGCCTTCATCGCCCGGTCCACGATCTCGTCGTGCCACGCGCCGGACATCACGATCTGGAGCGCGACCACGAACTGCTGGTACAGGCTCTGGACGAGCCGGAACCGCGCCTCGAGCAGGCGCTTCTGCTCGGTCAGCCGCGCGCGCGTCCGCAGGAAGATCGACCGCAGGGTCTCGGCCTCCTCGGCGCGGTTCCGGGCCAGCCCGCGCGACAGGAACTCGACCTCATCGGCGAAGACCAACTGCCAGCCCTTGAAGCTCTCGAACCACGCGAGCGCCTTGCGGATCTCGGCTACCAGTGGCTCGGGCAATCCCTGCCCGGCGGAAGGAGCGGACGGCGTCACCGTGGCCGAAACTCCTGCGGCTGGCGGTACTCCCACGGCCGGCTGTGACGCCGACTTGGCTGCGAGAAGAACGCTCGGGGCCGGGGCAACCGGCACTTCCGGCGGCGTGGACACGGTCTCCGCTGCCGGGGCCGCAGGGCCCGTCGACTCTTCCCGCAGCGGAGACGGCACCGTCGGCGCCACCATGGCTGGCTGAACGTCCACTGCCGCCTGTGGCGCCGTCTTGACTGTGGAGGGACCGATGGGGACCGCCATGAGGTCGTCCACTTCCTGCGAGTGCATCTCCTCAGCCGACGAAACCGCGGCCGTGGACGAGAGCGCCACGACCGTGCTCCGCTTGGCCTGGTGCAGGATGGACTGGAGCTGGGACATCGACCGCCGGATTCGCAGGCGCAGGGCCCCGAAGGTCGTGTCCACGTCGAACACGACGATCAGGATCGCGTCGCTTTCGATCGCGGTCATGAAGAGGTTCTTCTGCTTCTCGTGCTGAAAGAGGAGGGCGAACTCGGGCTCCCCGAGCATCGCCGCGAGCTGGCGGCTCGTGGCGAGGTCGCCGGCCGAGAGCGCCGCGACGGCCTCCAGTTCGTATTCCTTCGTCTCCCCGCCCGTCGCGACGACGCGGCCGGCGGCGTCGATGAGCATCGCGAAGATCGCGTGGGTGGACAGGCACAGGTCCACGAGCACCTCGCGGATCGCCCCTACCTGTTTGTCCTCGAGCAGGATGTTGACGTTGCCGTCGGCGGTCCGGATGTCGATCGTGGCTTCCATTGCTACAGTTTCCCCGGCTGGATCGACGTCGCCATCTGGGCGAGGTACGCCGCCGCCGCATGCGCCTGCGGCAGGATCGGCGCCTCCGCGGCCGGCCGCGTAGCCGCAGTCACCATCTTGGCCAGCTCCGCGATGGACTTCTCGGTGAAGAGCCGCACCCGTCCCAGCGCGTTCGAGTCCCGGAACAGGACCACGAGAATCGTGTCGTCCGCGACCTTGTCGAAGTAGAGGTTCTGCCGCTTGCCCTCGTGGTACATGATCCGGAAGCCAGTGACCCCGAGCCGCCGCGACAGCTCCTCGGTGGCGGCGAAGTTGCTCGAGAGGAGGGCCGCGAATAGCAGGTGGTCGATCTTGTCCGACACCCGGTGCGACGCCAGAATGACCCCGGAGAGATCCACGAGCACGACCGCCTCCGCTCCCGCCCGTGCGCATAGCGTCCGGAGCTCCGCCTCCATCAGTTCGACATCCGCGGTCTTGAGCTCGACGTACTTGGCCGGCATCAGTTCCGCCCCGTTACCAGATCCGCGATCGCCGAGAGCGTCTCGAAGACGCCCACGCCGTCGCGGGCCACGGCCCCGAACGAGCGCACCCCGCGTTCGTTCAGCTTCTCCGTCAGCAGGTCCGCCGGGATGACGTTAGCGAGGTCGCGCTTGTTGTACTGCATGATCAGGGGTACGGTGGCGTAGTCCAGCCCCACGTCGGTCAGGTCGCGCTTGAGCATCGCCAGGCTCTCCTCGTTCTCCGCCATCCGGTCCCCGCGCGAATCCGCGACGAAGACGACGCCGTCGACGCCCCGGAGCACGAGCTTGCGGCTCGCGTCGTAGTAGGCCTGACCCGGGACCGTATACAGATGAAAGCGCACCTTGTAGTCGTCGTCGAGGGGAATCACGACGGGCAGGAAATCGTAGTAGAGGGTGCGCTCCACCGCCGTGTCGAGCACGAGGAAGTTGCCGACCTGGCGGCCCGGCAGGGTGTTGTAGATGAACCGCAGGTTCGTCGTCTTTCCGCACATGCCCGGCCCGTGGTATGCCACCTTGTAGACGATTTCACGCGTGGCCGCGTTGTGCACCGCCATCGGCTAACCCTTCCCCCTGATCCGGAATCCGGTGAAGAGCATCCAGAGCAGGATCGCGCTCCCCAGCGTCGCCACGCTCGAGGCCAGCATCGCGAGGAGGGCGACGAAACGGAACCGGTAGATCGCATGCATGAGGTCCTTGTCCCCGGCGTGCTCCAGCGGAAAATACACGTTCGCGTAGAAATGGATGGCCACGACGGCAACCATGCACAACGCCCCCGCCATCGGCAGGAACCAGAGCCCCCCGTATCCCGTGAGGTACAGGAGACGCCGGGTCGTATGGGCGAATCCCAGAAGCGCGATGAAAAAGACGAGGCCCCCCGCCTCGTAGACGAGGGGATCCAGCGGGATCTCACGCAGGATTTCACCCATACTTCTTCTTCACCTCGCGCCCTTCCTTCATGAGCACGCCGAGTGCCCGGTGGAACATGAATACGCCCCACCAACAGAGGAGGCCGCAGGCGAGGAAGGCGCCGTAGGCGATCCACCGCTCGAGCGCGTAGGCCTCCTTCGACCCCGTGGGACCGCCGCCGTGCACGATCGTGTAGACCGAATACACGATCGCGCCCACGGGCCCGACGAACAGGAATGGCCATTGGGTGTTCACCCCGAAGACGCGCGAGAGCCGCAGGGCGATGAGCCCCATGAGAATGAAGGCGAGGAGGAAGAGCACCCCGCTGAAGATGGTGAGGTAGTTCGTCACCACGACGTATATCAGGTACTCCCGGTCCGTGAACTGCATCTAGTCTAGTCTCCCTCAAACGGCGGAGAGTTGCATCACGGGGCCCCGCCGCATCAGAATCCCACGTCCAGCATGCCGTCCAGCACCCGGCGCAGGTCGGCCCCCAGCCGCCGGGCCGCGGCAGGACCGCGCAGAATCGTGAGCGAACGTTCCACGTCCTCGGCCAGCGCGAGGAACTGCCCCTTGCTCGCCCGGGCCTCGTCGTCGACCTCCTGCTTCGCCATCCCCCGGGCGTACAGGACGAGCCCGAGCTCCTTGAGCTCGCCCTCGAGGACCCCGCGGATCCGGGCCGCCACCTGCACCTTATCGAGCGCGAGGTTGATGGCCGCGAAGGTGTCGGCGTTCTCGAGGGCGAATGCCCGCACCGTCAGCGACTTGACCGGCGGCGCCGTCGACCCCGTCTCGAGCTCGACCCCCTGGGCGTCGTACCAGCCCATGGGTACGCCGGCGTAGATGAGGCCGACGGTCTCGGGAACCTGTTCCCCGACGACGATGGCGCCGACGAACTCCGCCTTCTTGAAGCCCGCGAGGCGCTCGTCGAGGCTCCGGGCCGCGGCCTCGACCGGCACCTGAACGCCGTGCAGAAGCGGCAACAGGGCCACGAGGATCTCGTGCTCGAGCTTGAAGACGTCCACGTAGGCCCGGCTGTCCTTCGCGAGTACGAGCGCGTGCGAGAGGGCCGGGAGGCCCGTCTTCTTCCCGTCGTCGCCGAACGCGTAGGCCGTGATGATCGTGCCTTCGCGGAACACGATGAGGGCCTCCGTGCCTTCCTCGAAAACCATGACCACGGAACCGCCGAAGCCCTCGCGCGCGAGCGAGCTGAAGAGGGCCTCGAGGTTCACATAGTGGGTGTCGAGGTTCTTCTGGATCGGCTTGCCCTTGGGGAACGACGTGGGCGGAAACTTCAGCGCGTCCACGGCGGCGGCGAAGACGGACGAATTCGCGATCAGATCCACAGCGGCGCTATTCTATCACTCTCCAGCCGACGGGACCCCGTCCGCCCGCCGGCGGCTTCAGCGGCCGGGCGGGGGGCTCACCGAGAGAGCCAGGCACGGCCAGCCCTCGTCCGTCGTCCCGTCATCGAGCGCGCACCCGAGCTTCTCCGACAGCGCCCGGACCTGGCCGAGCAGGGGGCGCGCATCGGCACCCGCGCGGATCCGGGGAGCGTAGTCGGTGTCCTCGTTGCTCGTCTGCAGGGCCAGGAACTCGACCCGCTCGAGCCCCCCCGCTCCGATCGTCGCCCGCAAGACGAGGCTGTCCTCGGACCGCCGCCTCGCCCCGCCGAACACGGCATCCCCGATCGAGTGGGCGATCACGGCCTGGCCGATCCGCTCGACGCCCTGGGCCACGTGGGGATGCGTCCCGATGACGAGGGTGGCGCCGGCCGCAACGGCGCCGCGGCTGAACTCCCGCTGGTAGTCGCGAAGCTCGTGGCTCTTCTCCTGGCCCCAATGGTAGAGCACGATCACGGTAGCGCCGGAGGCGCGAGCACGGCGCACGTCCTCGGCAACCCAGGCGGGATGGGCGGCCGCGGTGCCGGGACGCTTGGCCGTCGCTTGGTAGCCCGCCGGCCAGGTCCAGTTGTAGGCGAGCACGGCGACCCGGAGGCCGTTCACCTCGAGAATCGCGGGACGCCGCGCGTCGGTCTCGTTATCCCCCGCGCCGCACCACGCCACGCCCGCCCCGCGCAACGCCGCCGTCGTGTCCGCGAGCCCGATGGGACCGAAGTCCATGATGTGGTTGTTCGCCAGCCCGACGACCCGGAGGCCCGCCTGCGCCAGCCAGCGGGCTCGCTCGACCGGCACCCGGAAGGTGAACCGCTTGCCCTTGACCGCCCGCCCCCGGCCCGTCAGCGGCGCCTCGAGATTCGCGATCGCGAGATCCGCGGCCCGGAGGACGGGTGCCAGGTTCCTGAAGGGATCCGCGCCTGCCCGGTACTGCGGATCGTAGTGCCAGCCGAGCATGACGTCGCCGATCACGACGACGGTCGCGTGGGTCGCTTCGACCCGGGGGGTCGCAACGACCCCGGGGGCAATTGCGGCGGGGCCCGCGCGAGCCACGGCCGCCACGAGCACGAGGAGAATGGGGAAGGAGGATCGCCGTCTCACGCTTCACAGGATAGCAGGCCCAATGCTACAATCTTCACGCATGCCCCGCTTCGTGCAGATGCTGCGCGCCGTGACCATCCGTCCGGTCACGCTCCTGGTGCTCCCTTCCGACAGTGCGCGGACGTTCCGTCTTCGCCTGCCGGCGGCGGTCCTCGTGCTGTTCGCCGTCGTCTGGCTCGCGTCCGTCACGGTGGCCGCCCTCCTCGCCGGACGGCACGTGCATTACGAGGCGATGCGCCTCCTGAACGCCCACCTCGCGGAGCAGACCGAGCGTTACGCGACCGAAGTCGCCAAGGCCGAGGCGCTCACCGGACGCCTGAAGCCGCTGGAGGAGGAGCTCCGGCGCCGGTTGGCCCGGACCAGGCGGGAAGCCGTGCAGGGCGCCGGCGAGGGCGGCCCCGGAGCCAGCTTCCTTCCTGAAGAGATCCCGGGCCGGGTGGCGCACCTCGAACGCGTGGGCGAGGAGCTCTTCCGGAACTACCAGGGGCTTTCTTCCCTGATCGCGTCGACTCCCTCGGGCTGGCCGGTTCGCGGGTGGATCACGTCCGAATACGGGGAGCGCATCTCGCCGTACACGGGCGAGGTCGGCAGCGTGCATCAGGGCGTGGACATCGCCAACAAGCTGGGCTCCCCCATTGTCGCCGCCGCCGACGGCATGGTCCTCTGCGCGGCCTGGACGCCCGGCGGCTACGGCAAGATGATCGAGATCGCGCATGGCTACGGCTATACGACCCGATACGGTCACTGCTCGCGCCTTCGGGTCGCGTCGGGCCAGCGCGTGCACCGGGGCGACGTCATCGGCTACCTCGGCGCCACCGGCAACGCTACGGGGCCGCACGTGCATTACGAAATCCGGCTATACGGGGTGCCCGTGTCCCCGCGGCCGTTCATGAAATGAGGCCCCCCTCCGGGTCCCGCGTGATCGCGATCGCCAACCAGAAGGGCGGGGTCGGCAAGACCACGAGCGCGGTCAACCTTGCCGCCTGCCTCGCCGTCCTCGAACACTCGGTCCTGCTCGTCGACTGCGACCCGCAGGGCAACGCCACCAGCGGGCTCGGCGTGGATCGGGACGCCGTGCCCCGCACGCTGGACGAGGTCCTGCTCCGGGAAGCCCCGCTCCTGGACGCCGTCCGCCCCACGGCCCTCCCGGCCCTCAAGGTAGTGCCGTCGAGCCCGAACCTCAACGGAATCGAGGTCGAACTCCTGCCCGCCGAAGACAGGGCCTTCCGGCTCCGCGAGGCCCTGGCCCCCTTGCGCGGCGGGTACGAGTACATCTTCCTGGACTGCCCGCCGTCCCTCGGCATCCTGACCGTCAACGCCCTGACCGCCGCGGATTCCGTCCTGGTGCCGGTTCAGTGCGAGTATTTCGCCCTCGAAGGGCTGGGCCAGCTCCTGCGCACAATCGAGCTCGTCCGCCTCGAACTCAACCCGGCGCTCGAACTCGAGGGCGCTATCCTCACCATGTACGACGGCCGCACGCGGCTCGCCCAGGAGGTCATCCGGCAGGTACGCGGCCACTTCCGCGAGCGCGTCTTCCGCACGGTAGTGCCGCGCAACGTGCGCCTCTCCGAGGCGCCCTCGTTCGGCAAGCCCGTCATCCTGCACGACATCAAGTCGCCGGGAGCCGCGGCCTATCTCGCGCTCGCGCGCGAATTCCTGCGCCGAAGCCCCAGGGCCCCCGAAGCGATCCGACCGCCAGCCGCCGTCGCCGGCGGAGCCGCCTGATGCCTCCCCGCCCCGCTCTCGGCCGCGGTCTCTCGACGCTCCTGTCCGCCGGCAAGGGCTCGACGCACGTGCACGAGATCCCGGTGGACCAGATCACGCCCAACCGCTCCCAGCCCCGCAAGCGGTTCAACCCCGCCACGCTCTCGGACCTGGCGGCCACGATCAAGGCCAAGGGGCTCGCCCAGCCCGTCCTCGTCCGGCGCGCGGGCGATCGCTACGAGCTGATCGCGGGCGAGCGGCGCTGGCGGGCAGCCCGGCTGGCGGGCTTGCGGACGATCCCTGCGATTCTGCGCGAGGCGACCGACCGGGAATCGCTCGAGCTCGCCCTCATCGAGAACCTCCAGCGGGAGGATCTCAACCCGCTGGACGAAGCGTTCAGCTTCCAGGTCCTGCTCAAGGAGATGACCCAGGAGGAGCTCGCGCGGCGCGTGGGGCGCGACCGGACCACGGTCGCAAATACCCTGCGCCTGCTCAAGCTCCCGCGCGAGGTCCAGGACGCGGTCGCGGACGGCCGCCTGACTGCGGGACACGCCCGCGCGATCCTCCAGCTCGACGCACCCGCCGCCCAGATAGCGCTCTTCCGGCGGATTCTCCGCGCCGGCCTCTCGGTGCGCGCGGCGGAATCCGCCGCCCAGCGCGAATCGCAGCCCGGCGCCGGCCGGGCCCGGCCCGGAGCGCTGGCGAACGACGAGGAATTGTCCCGCGCGCTCGGGACGAAGGTGCGGATCCGGCGTGCCGGCAAGCGGGGCACGATCGTCATCGAGTTTTATTCGGCCGAGGAGCTCGAGCGCCTGATTGCGCTCCTCGGCCGACTGGGCCGTTAATGACGGAGGGGGGCCGTGATATGATGATGGACGCTCGAGCCAAGCATGCCGGATCAGGAGGCAGTCGGATGCCGAAGGATCGCTCGGTCAAGAAACGCGCCGTCACAGACGGCGGCACCTCTTCGGAACGGACGCCCCAGCACGTGTCCACGCTGGAGGCGGCCCGCATTCTCGGCGTGTCAACGTTCTCCGTGCAGCGATGGTTCGACGAGGGTCTGCTCAGCGGCGCCCGCCTGCCGGGGGGGAAACGCCGCATCGCCGCCGAAAGCCTGCGCCGGTTCATGCAGGAGCACGGGATCCTGCCGGCCCATGCGGAGGCCCCCGACCGCCTGCGCGTTCTCATTGTCGAGGATGATGCGCGGCTGCTGGAAGTCATGAAGGACGTGCTCACCGAAACCGGGGAATTCCTCGTGCAGACCGCGACGGGTGGTCTGGACGCCGGACTCGCCATCGCGGAGTTCAACCCGGATGCCGTCGTACTCGACGTCATGCTGGAGGACGTTCCCGGGTCGGCGGTCGTGCGGCGCCTCCGGCAGTCCTCGCTGGGACGCTCCGTCCGCATCATCGCCATCTCGGGACGCGCCTCACCCGAGGACGTCGCGGAAATCAAGGCGGCCGGCGCCGACATATTCCTCGCCAAGCCGTTCGAGCCGCGCGACCTGCTCAAGGCGCTCCGCCCCACCACCCGCGCCTAGCGGGTCAGCGACCCGGAGGGGCGGGACGGGACGGTTCGTCCCGAAGGGGCCGTTGCGGCCCCACCTCCTCATCGGGTGGTTTCCAGGGATAGGAACCGCACAATGTCCGGATCGTGTCCTCGAGCACGCTGGCCTGCGATACCTCCCGCAGGACCCCCGGCTTCTGACGCCGGCGCACCCCCGCGTCCCAGACGACGGCGCCGTCCTTGACCCGAACCAGGGCGCAGCGGATATGGGCGTTGTACCAGAGCATGACGCGGGTCGCGGCGGAGCTGATGCCGACATCCGTCGTCCCGACCTTCGTGTTCACGCTCGCGGCCTGGGTCGAGACCTCGGTCTCGGCCTCGGGTCCGTACCGGATCACGGCCGTCAGGAGCACGGCGTCGGCGCCGCCGTCCTCGGCCAGCGTGGGCCCGACGGACGGGTCGACCGATCGGGTCTCGAGATACTGGCGGCACGCCCGGTCGGCGGCCGCCGCGGTGCCCGAACGAGTGAAGACCCCGGTCACCTGGATCGTCGTCGCCGAGGCGGAGAGCGCCGCCCTGAGGGCCTCGTACACGGCGGCCCCCGCCTCCTCCGGCGTCGGCCGCGTAATCCCCGCCGGCAGGCTGCCGGACGGCGGGATGGCATCCCCGGGGACCGCCGGGGCCACCATGACGATCCGGGCGGGCGTCCACTCCGCCGGACTGATCGCCGCCCTGACCTCCGCCCCTCCGGCCCCGCACCCGGCCAGTGCAAGCAGGACGGTCAGGCTCCAGGGGCTCCGCCACGCGTCTCTCATTCCCGTATTGTAGTGGGCCGGACGCGGCTCCGCTGCATTGACAGATCCCCCGGCCTTCCGTAACGTCCTTACCATGTCCCAGCGCCCCGCCGTTTCGATCCTCATCCCCGTCTTCAACGAGGCGCCCCGCTTGCCCGCGCTCTTCCGGGCCCTCGGCCGCCTGCGCCTGCCCGCGGAAGTGGTCGCCGTCGACGACGGCTCGGCGGACGGCTCGGGCGCGCTCCTACGGCGGTGGGCGGCGCGCGACCGCCGCCACCGCGTGCTCGCGCATCCGCGGAACCGGGGCAAGGGCGCCGCGATCCGAACGGCCCTTAGGTCCGCCCGGGGGCGAACGGTCGTCCTGCTGGACGCCGACCTCGAGTGCGACCCCGGCGATATCCCGAAGCTCCTGGCCGTCCTCGCCCGCCACCCGAACGCCGCCGTCTTCGGCACCCGTTTCCCCCATGGCTTTGGAGTTCCGCTGTCCGCCCGGGTCGCAACGACCCGCGGCGGTTCGCCGAAGCGCGAATCGCCGCAACCTCCGCCGGTGTCCTCACCGGCAGGGACCCGGCTGGCCAACCGCCTACTCACGGGAACGGTGAACATGCTCTACGGGACGCGCCTGACGGACATGGCGTGCGGCTACAAGGCATTGCCCGCCGCGCGGCTGCGCGCCCTGCGCCTGACAGCCACCAGGTTCGAACTCGAGGCCGAGCTGACTGCCGGGCTCCTGCACCAGGGAATCCACATCATCGAAGCGCCGATCCGGTACCGGCCGCGATCCTACCTTGAAGGGAAGAAGATCCACCCTCTCGACGGCCTCCGGATCCTCTGGCGGCTCCTCCTCCTCCGCATCCGCATCCGTCACCCAATTTCCCGGACCCGGCCCGTTGTAAGATAGGAACGACTCACCAATGGACCCGCGCCGACTTGGCCAGATTCTTGTGGCGGAGGGACTGATCGGGGACGACGAACTCGACCAGGCCCTGAAGGACAGCCGTGCGGGCGGGACCACCCTGCTCGAGAGCGTCGTCAAGCTGAAGTTGCTCGACGAGGAGACCATCGCCAACTTCCTCGGACACCAGTTCGGGCTCGAGGTCACGACAATCCCCGCGGACTTCAAGCCGAATCCGCAGGCCCGCGCCCTCATCCCGCCCGAACTGGCTCGCCGGTACCGGCTGGTCCCCTTAGCTGTCGACCGCACGACCCTCACAATCGCGGTCGAGAACCCGGGTGATGTCGAGGCGGCGGAGCAGCGGGACATTCGCCAGAAGTCCCGTATCCCGCCCGAGGCCGTCCTCAAACTCGTGGTAGCGCCTCTCTCGCAGGTCACCGCCGCGCTCGCCGCCATGTACCCCGCCGGCGCCGCCGGCAGCCGCGGCCACAACGGCCCGGGGAGCGGCGGCGAGATCACGACCATGGACGCGGAGCAGTACGCCCTGCGTCACGCGCCGGCCAGGCAGGAAGTGACGCACGAGGACGTCACCGAGACTCTCGACCCCGAGGCCCTCCTGGCCCAGGCGAGCGAGAGCGTCGAGGTCACGTCCGCTGAGGGCGCGGGCGAGGAATACTCGATCGACGTCGCCAACGAGGAACCGGTCATGCGTATGTGCAACTACCTCATCGCCGAAGCCTGCCGGCGCCGGGCCTCGGACATTCACATCAACCCGACGGCCCGGGGCATCACCGTCCGGTACCGCATCGACGGCGTGCTTCAGATCATGCCGTCGCCCCCGCCCTCCATGAAGAAGGGCGTCATCGCCCGGTTCAAGGTCATGGCGAACATGAACATCACCGAGCGCCGCAAGCCGCAGGACGGCCGCATCAAAATCAAGGTCTATGACCGGACCATCGACCTGCGCGTCTCCGTCATCCCGCAGATGGACGGTGAGAACATCGTCATGCGGATCCTGGACCAGTCATCCCTCCAGCTCGACCTCAAGAAGCTGGGGTTCGAACCGCAGGAAATGGAGGTCTATGACACCGCGATCCGTTCGCCGTACGGCATGATCCTGCACACGGGGCCCACCGGAAGCGGGAAGACGACCACGCTGTACTCGGCGTTGTCCTACATCTACGACCCCAAGCGGTCCTTCTGCACGCTCGAGGACCCCGTCGAGTACGAGATGCCCGGGGTCGTGCAGATCCAGATGGACCACGAAGTCGGACTCGACTTCGCCATCGCCCTGCGGAGCGCCCTCCGTCAGGACCCGAACGTCATGATGGTCGGCGAGATACGCGACGGCGAGACGGCGGGTATCGCCGTGTCCGCGGCCCTCACGGGGCATCTGCTCTTCTCTACCCTGCACACGAACGACGCGCCCTCCACCATCGGACGTCTCGTGGACATGGGGGTGGAGCCGGCCTACGTCGGCACCGCCGTCCGCCTCATCGTGGCCCAGCGGCTGATGCGGCGGACCTGTGCCGAGTGCAAGCAGGCCACGACGCCCACCGAAGAAGAGCTCAAGGTCACCGGCGTGAGCGAGGCGGAGGCCGCCGGTGGCACGTTCTTCAAGTCCATCGGGTGCCCCAAATGCAGCATGACCGGGTACAAGGGACGGATCGGTATCTACGAGATGATGCGGAACACCCCCGAGCTTTCGGAGGCGATCTTCGCGGGCGCCGACTCGCTTGGGATCCGCGCCATCGCCGAGAGTCAGGGCATGCGTTCCCTCCGCGGTCTGGCCATCCAGAAGTGGAAGGACGGCATCACCACCACCGAGGAAGTCCAGCGCGTGACGATGGGAGGCGACTAGACTCCCGTGGCCCTCAAGCGGCTCGGATCGCTCCTCGTCGAGGAAGCCCTCATCACGGAGGAACAGCTCGCGGAGGCCCTCACTACCCAGAAGACGACCGGCGACCAGCTCGGCGAGGCACTCGTCAAGCTCGGGCACATCTCGGAAGAGTCCCTCTACCGTTTCCTGGCGATCCAACACGGTCTCGAGTTTATCGAACTCAATGGTACCGAGCTCTCGGCGGCCCTCATAAAGGTCATGCCGGCCGCCGTCGCCTGGAAATACCGGGCCGTCCCGGTGTCGCAGGACGACCGCTCGATCACGCTCGCCACCTGCCAGCCGGACGAGCTCTCGCTGTTCTACCTCCCCAAGGAACTCAAGCTGCCTCCCGAGATCAAGCCCCGGATCGTGGTCGCTCCCGCCTCGGAGGTGCTGGCCCTCCTGAACGCGCATTTCCCCAAGGTGGCAGCCAGGCAGGAGGGCTCGATCCAGTCCGCGGAGGGGGCGGCGAAGATCGCTGCGGCGGCAGCCGCCGCCACGACCGCGGGGCCGGACCAGACCCAGGTCGACCTCCTCGCCGGCGTCGAGCAGGAACTCCTGAACCCGGATGATATCGACCTCGAGATCCTGCAGGAACAGAAGGAGGAAGCGGACGAGGGCGAGCAGTTCGACGAAGGCCCCATCATCAAGCTCTGCGACTACATCATCGCCGACGCTGTCCGGCAACGGGCGTCGGACGTTCACATCACCCCATACGAGAAGGACATCGTGCTCCGGTACCGCATCGACGGTTCGCTCATCAAGTTCCCGTCCCCGCCGGCAAGGATCCGGCGGCACCTGGCCACACGGTTCAAGATCCTTTCCAAGACCATGAACATCATCGAACGGCGGCTCCCGCAGGACGGCCGCATTCACGTCAACGTGGGCGCCAAGACCGTGGACCTCCGGATTTCGACCATGCCCACGCGCTGGGGGGAGAACATCGTGATGCGGGTCATGGACCAGAGCGCGGGTATCCCCAAGCTAGAGGATCTGGGGCTGGAGGGTGACCAGCTCGAACACTTCATCAAGGCGATCAGCCAGCCCTACGGCATGGTGTTCGTGACCGGCCCCACGGCTTCCGGCAAGACCACGACGCTGTTCTCGGCCCTCCAGCACGTTAACACGCCTTCAAAGAACATCCTGACGGTCGAGGACCCGGTCGAGTTCCGCCTCCCGCATATCATCCAGATCATGGTCGACCAGAACGCGGGACGCACGTTCGGCTCGGTCCTGCGCGCCTTCCTGCGGCACGACCCGAACGTCATGCTCGTCGGCGAGACCCGTGATGCGGAGACCGCGTCCATCGCGAACAAGGCCGCGCTCACGGGCCACCTGGTCCTGACATCCGTGCACACCAACGATGCCTGCTCCACGATCATGCGCCTCGTGGACCTCGGCATCGAACACGTGTACGTCGGATCTTCCGTGCTCGCGGTCACTTCCCAGCGCCTGCTCCGCAAGATATGTGACAAGTGCAAGGAGAAGATCGCGGTCCCGGCCGAGGAACTCGCCCGCATCGGCCTCAAGCCCGAGGACGTCGAGGGCAACGAGTTCTTCAAGGGCCGGGGCTGCGACAACTGCCACAAGACGGGATACCGCGGACGGCTCGGAGTTTTCGAGGTCATGCCCATCACGACGTCCATCCGCGAGGTGATCTTCGCCAAGGGAAACTTGGCCCAGCTCAAGACCGCATCGCGCGAGGCCGGGTTCAAGACGATTCGGGACGCCGCCATCATCAAGTGGCGGAAGGGACTCACGACGCTGGAAGAAGTCCTCGGCGAAACCTACGAGTAGGTAGGGGACGTACGTCCCCTCAATCGAACCAGCCGTCCGGAATTAACGCGCGGTAGATCTGGGGTACCCCGGAAACATCCGACGTGTAGAACACGCTCAGGCCGTCCCGGTGAAACGAGGGATGCGGATGCGTCCATGCTGGCCCGTATCGCGACTCGGTGAAATCCGGCGGGCGGTCGGGGAATGCGAAACCGGATGCCTCCTCGTCATCGCCCGGCGCGGGCAGGGGCTCGAACCACCGGGTCCCCCGGTTCGAGCTGCGGGGATGACATAGCACCTTCCAGGAGCCGGAGTCCGGGGAGACCAGCACGAGGCCGATATCCGGCGCGTGCGTGTCGCAGGCGAGAAGCCGGCCGTCCCCGCGGGCCGCGACGTGCCAGATCGGCCCCTTGAATATGCACCGTTCCGACTCCACGTCCCCGTTCGCCCCGCGCACATAGAGGCCGTCGTGGAACTTCACGAAGGCAACGGAATCAGCGCCCAGCCACGTGCCCGCCCTCACCCACTCCCCCTCGCGCTGGCCGGCGACAACTTGGGGGCCACCGCCCTGCCGGTCAATCACCTGCAGGCTGCCGGGCGCCTCCCCGGCGAAGAGAATGCGCCGGCCCCCCGGATCGTACTGAAGCCGCCCGATCGCCTGGGGGCACTCGAGCAGCGTGCGCACCAGTCCGTCGTAGACGTCGACCTCCACGAGCCGGTTCCACGGCCCCTCGGCGACCGTCGCCGCTACCGCGCGACCGTCCGGGGCGGTCGCCAGGTGCCGGACCCGGGCGCCCGAGAACGGCGCAAGCTCGGTCTCCGTCCCGTCCTCGAGGGTCACGGCCCAGATCGCGTCGCGGGCGCTGAATAGGACGGCCAGCCCGTCAACCGTGATCACCGGCGAGGCGGCGTTGAGATCCTTCCGCAGGGTCAGGATCCGGACGTCGCCGGAAGAGAGGTCCATGGCCGCCAGGTTCGGAGCACCGGTCTCGTGCGTCAGGAAGACGAGCCAGCGGCCGTCCGGGGTCACGGTCGGCGTGGACTCCGGAAGATGATGCTGGGCGGACCGCTCGGCGGTGAGCCGGACGATCTCCGTCCCGGTGACAGGGTCGCGCAAGAGGTCCATTGGTGTGGGTCCGCTTCCCACACCCTATCGCGCGAACGCCGTTTTCACCCCTTGCGCCACGAGTGTTCGGGACGCCAGCCGAAGCCCCGGAACGCCGCGTCCCCGCTCAGCACGGAGGCGTGGCCCGGCAGGTCCCGAACGATCGGCGTCCCGGGCCAGCAGGCCCGGACAGCGTCCAGCGTGGGCATGTCCAGAATCGTGTCGGCCGCGCTCAGGAGGTAGGTGCCGAATCCGGGCAGGTCCGGCGATTCGATAGCCAGCCGGAACGCCCGGGCGACATCCCGCACGTCCACGTACGACCACCACCACTGGGCCCCGTCGGCGGGCGCGGGTTTCGACTTCGCCGCGTAGCCCCCGGTCTGCTCGGGCATCCACACGCCCGTGATCCGCATGACCGCGCACGAGATGCCGTACTCCCGGCCGAACATCTCGCACGTGACCTCGTTCACGATCTTCGAGAGCCCGTAATGGTCGCACGGCCGGCGCGGGTGCGCCTCATCCACGGGCACGTAGTCCGGCGGGACCACCCGAGTGTCGGACTTCGCCAGCCCCCAGTCGCTCCCCGCCATCACGAACCGTTTCACGCCGAACTCGCGGCACGCCTCCAGCAGGTAGTACGTGCTGACCGTGTTGAGCTGGAAAGTCTCCTCCGAGAACCACGGATTCGCCCCGATGTGCGCCACGGCGTCCATGCCCTCGACCGCCTTCCGGATCGCGGCCCGGTCGAGAAGGTCCGCTGCGACGTGCGGATGCGGTGTGTTGAACCGGTGGTCGCCCTCCCGCGGATGCCGCCTGGAGAAGAGCCGGAGCTCATGCGCCCGCTCGAGATCGAGAATCGCGTAGTGCCCCACGCGCCCGCTGGCGCCCGTAACGAGGATCTTCATCGGGATGCCTCCTTCTGGAAGGCCACGCGGCCGTCCCACCATGTCGTGTAGAGGCCGCCGGTATCCTGGTAGCTGAGTCCGATCGTCCAGTCGCCGGCCGGCGCTCCGCGCCCGCCGAGCGCCTTGAGCGGGAGCGCCACCTCAAGCGTGTACCCCCCGGTCGTCGTGCGGCTCGCTGCGAACGATCCCGGGACGGGACGGTCCCCCCAGAATCCCGCATACGGCCGGCGGTGGTCCTTCCCGCCCCGCGTGGGGAACACGTAGATCGACGTCCCCCCCCGCTTCGCCGCAGCCGCGGGACTCGTGTAGACGGCGAGGTAGTCGCCTTCCCAGCACCAGTCCTCGCCCGGGTCGTCGATGCGCGTGTCCTTGATGTCGGCCCCAACGTACAGGTACTTCCCATCCGAGGCCAGCCAGTACCGGTGGCCGGATTCGACCCCCTCGACCAGCGACTCCGAAGTGTACGGCGTCGCCGCGCCTGCCACCGGCCACTCGGCCAGGTCGCCGTCCACCTTCGGGATCAGCCTGGGCAGCGAATACGGGACCGGCGGCCGCTCCGGCGGCGGAGCCCAGGCGGCCGCGCGGTGCAGACCGTCCACCGCCGCGTTCGTACGCGCGCATTCGTCGACGAGCGTGTCGTATACGCGCGTCTCGTCCGCCGAGACCAGTCCCATGTTCTCGTCCGGCAGGTATCCGTCGCGCGATTCATCCTGCTTCTCGTAGTCGCCCCACAGGAACCAGTGCATGCCCACCATGAACGGGGCGCGCGCGGCCTGCGATACGAATTTGCGGTACCCGTGCGCCCGCCTCTCCTGTGACCCGACGTCGCAGAACTGGAGCGACCGGTGACCCGGCTCCGCGAACCCCGAAAAGGAATACTCCGTGATCATGATCGGCTTTCCCGTCGCCTCGTAGTACCGGCCGTAGGCGGCCTTGAGCGCCCCGTACCGGGTGTAGTCGTTGACCGAGTTCACGTCGAAGAGCGGCGAGAGCGCCCGGTATAAATCGAGATCCGGCAGCCCGGCCCACCGCACGCCCAGAATCAGGTGGTCCGGATCCGCCGCGCGGACCAGCGCCACGTAGCGGGTGTAGTAGTTCTTCACGACCTCGGTCCTCCAGGCCGCCAGGAATGACTCCATGGCCGCGGGGAGCTTCTTCGGCATGCGCGCCCGCGGAATCGCCTCGAAAGCGGACAGCCTGGTCCCCCACTCGCGGTTCATCGACGCCGGGCCGCCGTACCGGGTCCGGGCGAACGCGACGAGCGCGCGGCTTCCCGGCGCGGAAGACGGGAGAGCGGCGTACGCGCGGAATAGCTTCTCCGGATCCCAGTGCGGCTCGTTGTCCACGAACAGGCCGATCACGTTGCGGCGGCCGCGGAAGGCCGCGACTTCGTCCCGCACCATGCCGGGGAACCAGCCGGCGGTCCAGAACGCCTCGTCCCAGACGTCGGTCTCGCGGGGGTCCGCGCGCGCGTACAGCTGGTCCGCGACATAGAAGTCGGGCCAGACGGACGGGGAACTCCAGCAGGCGGCGGTGTTGAATCCCCAGGCCTTGAGCTGGCCGACGATCCTCGCCTTCCGGGCCGGCTCCACCGGATGATTCTCCGCATGCCCGTAGCATCCGGCCACGCAGTCCACGCCGAGAGAGAAGAATGGCCGGCCCTCACCATCCCGCAGCCACCACACACCGTGCTCCTGAACCGCCGTCACGAACCCGTCCGCCGCACCCGCTCCGCCTGCCAGCAGGCACAGGACAGCGGTGAAGCGCAGTAATCTCACACGTGGTCCGAGGGAAAGAGATAGAAGGGCAGCGGCAACCGGCGGTCAAGGGCGCGCAGAGCGCTTCCCTGAGGCAGGATCGCGCGGGGCGGAAGCGGCCCGAACAGCAGCCGGGCCTGCTCGAGACCGCTCCACCGGAGGGCTCCAACCGCCCGATCGAGCCGGCCCAGCTGAAAGGATCCGAGCAGACCGGGGCGGTCCACGATCTTGATCTGCCCGAGACACCCGATCGACGACCTCCAGAAGTCGGTCGCCCCGAAGAGCGTCTGAAGATACGGAAGGGCCGCGAACGGCACCTCGCCATGGACCTGGTCTACGCCCGGGCGCGACGCGAACCAGCGGTACAGGGCGAGCACGCCCTCGGACGCGCCCGCGATCTCCTGAACCGACCAGCCCGACCGCTTGCCTTCGCCCCAATACCTGGCCAGAGCGTACGCCGTGATCCGCCTCCCCCGCACGGCACAGAAGACCCGGCGGCCGACCTTGAGCATCATCAGCGGGAAGTCGGCCGCCGACCGCTCAACACGGACCGGGACCGTCCGGTGCAGGGCGTGCAGTTCCTCCGCACGACGCGAGGGGTCCCGGAGTTCAACCACGCGATCATCGAACCGCCGGAGCGTCCCAACGGAGCGCGCGTTGATGCGGAACTCGAACTTCTCTCCCGCGGGCTCCCAGCCGAACCGCGCGTATCGCGTGCGGTCGCCCCAGAGGATCGACACCGGCATCCCGTGGCCGCGCATGTAGTCCGTGCAGTAGTCCAGCAGGGCGGCCATCATCCCCCGGCCCCGGAAGGCGTCCAGTGTGGCCACCGCCCCGATCCCGCCGCAGCGGACCCGCGCCCTTCCGGCGACGAAATCGAGCGGGTAGACCCCACAGTGCGAGACGATTCGGCCCTCGTGCCTGATCACGAAGCAGGTATCGAGCCGCGCCTCCATGTCGCCGTAGAGGTGCGGGTACTCGGCGAGCATCGACCAGCCCCGCCCCATGTCCCGCGTGCCGGGGAAAATGCCGCTGATCATCCGCAGAACCTCGGCGCCTTCTCCCGGCCGCGCCATCCGCGGCCCCTCGTACTTCCTCGCCAGAATCACGGCCACGCTCAGCGGCTGCCCGTCAGGCGCCTCAGCGCGGTCGAAAGATCGTGGCGCCCCCGGGCGTCGAGCGTCCGCAGACGGCGCGCCACGGCGTCCAGCCGGTCCAGCTCCCACTCGCTCTGCTTGAGCAGCGGCCAGAAGTCCCCCGGCCCGCCGCCCTTCCGCCGCGCGACCCCGCACGCCGGGTCCGAGGCGCTCCTCCAATCCGCCGGTGTCAGCGGTACCGGACGGCCGACCGCACCGGAGATGATCCGGGCGGCTTCCGCGGCGCCAACGGATCCGAAAGTCCGGCCGCTCTCCGCGAGGTGGCGGACCAGCGCCCCGACGGCGAAGTGCGCCCGCCGGAACGGCACGCCGCGCCGGAGGCTCAGCCATTCCGCGAGGTCGAGCGCGGACGCGAATCCGCTCTCGATCACGGCGCCCGCCCCGCGGGCGCGCGGGCCTGCGCCGCGGCGAACGCCAAGCCGGACGACGACCTCGGCCGCCAGCCGGGCCGACGTCTCCCCGACGTCGAGGGCGTGCCAGAGCGCAGGCTTGAGTTCCTGGAGGTCGCGGCTGTAGCCGGCGGGCAGGCCGTGCACGACCGCCAGCGCTCCGGCCAACTCGCCCGCCGCCGCGCCCGCCCGGGCGCGCAGGAGCTCGAGCGGATCCGGGTTCTTCTTCTGCGGCATCGCGCTCGACGTGTCCGCGAACTCGTCGGGATAGGTGAAGACGCCGACCTCGTCCGACGAGCCGTGGATGACGTCGGCGGCGAGCCGCGAGAGCGTGGACATCATGATCGCGAGACCCGCGAGCAGTTCCAGCACATGGTCCCGCGCCCCGGTCGCATCGAGCGAGTTCGGCCAGACCCCGTCGAACCCGAGGAGGCGCGCGGCCACCCGGCGATCCACGGGGACGGACGTCCCGCCGACCGCCGCCGCGCCGAGAGGACACCGGTTCATCCGGCCCACGGCGTCGAGCAGACGCCCCCGGTCACGGCCGAGCGCGTCCACGACCGCCAGCGCCCAGTGGCCCATCGTGGACGGCTGGGCCGGGCGCGTATGCGTGAACGCCGGGATCAGGACGGCCCGGTCCCGCGTCGCCAGCGTCAACAGCCCGAGCTGCGCCTGCAGGACGCGATCCTGGATCTCGAGCGCCCTACGCCGGGCGAAGATGCAGATGTCGGTGGCCACCTGGTCGTTCCGGCTCTTGCCCAGGTGCACGCGGCCCCCGACCGCCTCGCCGCACGCCTCCGCGACGAGCTTTTCGATCAGCGGGTGGATGTCGTGGAAGGTCGTGCCGGACACCCGAGAGAGCGCGCGCTCGACTTTGCGCCGCGCCTGCGCCCGGGCGCGCCCGTAGGCGCGCAGGACCTTCGCCGCCTCCGCCCTGGAGAAGAAGCCAGCCCGGTGAAGCGCGATCGCATGCGCCTCGGCCACGTCGATATCGACGTCCACCAGCGCGGCGTCCTCGGCGAAGGAGGACAGGTAGTCCCGGGCGAGCGGGTTCATGGAGGAGGCGAGGCGACCGCGCCAGAGCGCGGCGGATATCCTTGGCACGCCTCCGATTGTGCCTGAGTGCCTACCGGCCGGTCAACCGGAAGAGCCGCGCCACCCCTTCCATCACCTGATCCACCGTGATGGCCTCCATCCGGGGCACCGGATGGTTACAGTGGGGAGAGCCGCATCGCGGACACGTAAGGCCCTGCACAACGACGACGGCCGGCGGATAGAACGGCGCGAACAGCACCGGGTCGGTGGGACCATACAGCCCGACGACCGGAGTCCGCAGGGCGGAAGCCACGTGCAGGGGCGCCGAGTCGCTCCCGATGAGGCAGGCGGACCGTCTCAGGATTCCCGCGAGATGAGCGAGCGACGCAGGTTCGAGCACGCGGACCGGCGCGCGGCGCACGCCCGCGACCAGGTCCTCGCGCCAGGGCCGCTCGACCGGCCCGAGGGCAAAGACCGGGACGAGGCCGTGCTCGGCGTGAACGCGGTCGGCCACCGCGCCGAATCGCTCCACCGGCCATCGCTTGCGCGCCCCGAAGGCCGACGTGCCCGGATGCAGGACCGCGAACTTGCCGGGGACCAGCCCCGCCGCCTCGAGTTCCCGGTCCACGGCGTCCTGAACGATCGCCGGCACTTCGAACATCGTCCCGGCGCCCGACGCGTCGATCCCGATCGCGCGCAGGAGGGCTAGGGACTTGCGGACGCGGTGCATGCGCTGCGTGGGGAGGGCCACCAGCACGTGCGTCGAGAGGTGATTGCCCTCCCGGCAGAATCCGCGAGCGAACCCGACCCGGACCGGAGCGCCGCTGAGGAGGTTCACGAGCGCGCTCTTGAAGGTGCCCTGGGGATCTATCAGCAGGTCGCAACGACCTTGATCGATGCGACCCCGGTCGCCGCGGCCTTCGCCGTCCTTCCCGCTTCGCAGCGCCCGGGCGAATGCTAGAATCTCCCTCAAGGTGGCGACCCATCTGGCGGGGAGAAGCAGTCCACGACCCCAGCGGTGCCGCTCGAAGACGTGCACGGCCTCGAGGTCCGACCGCCCTTCGACGACGGCCCGCGCCTTGTCCTGCACGACCCACTCCACCCGTGCCCCCGGGAACGCCCGCCGCAGGACCCCGACGACGGGCAGGAAGTGGATCACGTCGCCCGCGGCCGTGAGCCCGACCACGAGGATGCGGCCGGGCGCTCCGGGGACCGGCCGCCCCGCCCGGACCACGCGCCCGGGCCCGGGATCGAACTGCCGGTATGCGGCGGCGTCGAAGACGCCGATCGGCGGGTCGGGAAACGAGGGTGAGGCCTCCAGCATCGTGCTTTCATCATACGGTGGCGGACGCCGCGAAGCCGCAGGCTTCGCGCGGCGGGTCCGTCTTCGGACACGGATTCTGACATGACCGCCCCCCGGCCCGTCGCCCCGCCCGGGTTCACCCTCACCACGCCGGGCGACCGGTACGTCATCGTTCGCGACGCAGACGCCCACTTGCTCTCGCGACTCATGGACATGCCCATCCAGGCTCTCCGGGAGCTGCCGGACGCGCGAAGCGTCAGTTCGGGGCGGGCCGGGCCCGTGCACCTGCCCGTGCCGGGCGCCACCCGGCGGATCTTCGTGCGGCCGTACGGGCACGGCGGCCTGCTGGGCCCGGGCCGCCCGCCGGGCTTCGCGGACCCGGAACGAGCGTGGACCGAGCTGGCCGTCAACGCGCGGGCGTGCGAACTGGACCTGCCGGTCTTCCCGCTCGCGGGGGTTACCGCGACCCGGCGCATGGACGGAAGGTGGGACATGGAGGCGTGGAGCTGGTGGCACGGGGATTCGCTCACGCTCTCGCACTGCCTCCCGTCCCTCGCCACCGAGACCGCCGCGCGACAGGCCCTGCTGGGCGCCGTCGGCCACGCGATCCGGCGGTGCCATGACGCGGGGCTCGTACACGGCGACCTCAACGCCCGCAACATCCTCGTGACGCGCGCCCCCGACGCCTGGCGGATCGCGCTCATCGACCTCGACCGCGCGGAGTTCCGCCCGCACCTGGCGTTGTCCGATCGCCTCGGGCAGGTGCGACGGCTCTACCGGTCGCTCGCGAAGGAGGGTATCCTGCCCGGCGTGGTGCCGGCGGAGGACCTCCCCGCGTTCGTGCGCGCGTGCGCCGGATCGAACCTCTCCGACAGCGACGTGCGCCGGTTCCTGGCGGGATGCCGGCTCGCGGTCTTCTGGCACGCGCTCCTGTGGCGGCTCTTCGGACGGCGTCCCGCGGAACACGCCGCCGCATGAACGGGAGCCCATCGTGAGCGGATTCCGCCTCTCGACACACCTGGCGCCCCTCCTGGCGATCCTCGCGATCGGAGGGGCGTTGCGGTTCGCGCAGCTGGACCGGCAGGGCCTCCTCCTCTTCGACGAGGGCCAACTCATCCTCGAGGCCCGCGGAGTCCGCGCCCTTGCCGGCGCGTGGACCGGCACGGTCGCCGCACGCCCCGGGGCCCGGGATGCCCTGAACGCCGCGATCGCGAACGGCCGGATCGTGTTCGGCAAGCCCGCGCACAACGTCCTGCTCGCGGCGCTCCTTCCCGTCTTCCCCCGCGCGGACCGCGCCACGCTCGTCCTCTCCGCGGCAGCCGGCACGATGACGATCCTGGCCGTTTGGGCGCTTGGGCGCGCACTCTACGGAAACGCGGCCGGCCTGCTGGCCGCGCTCCTCCTCGCCCTCTCCCCGTACCATCTTCTATACAGCCGCGAAGGACTCTCGGACGCGCTGACCGTCCTGTGCTGGACGGGCGCGCTGGCCGCATTCACGCGCCCCGGCGGGCGCGCGGCTCTCGTCTCCGGCGCCCTGGCCGGGCTCGCGGTCGCGACGAACTATCGGACCCTCTTCCTGCCCGCCCTCTTTGCGTGGCTGGCGTGGATCGGGATTCCGGCGGCGCCGGCTCGTGGCGCGGCCTGGACGCGGCGGTTCGGCCCCTGGATCGCCGGGTTCGCGGCGCCGCTCCTCGCCTTCGAAGCCGCCTACCGGCTCGTGCTCGCCTCGGGGGCCGGCGCGACCTTCCCCGGCGGCACCTACGCCGGCCAGCTGGCCGAGCTCCTCTCCTTCCACGGCGCGCAGGGATTCCGGTTTGGCGGCTGGCTCGCGTTCGGCGACTTCCTCCGGCGTTGGGAGGGAACAGCGTCGCTGGCCGTCCTCCTCGCCGTCCTCCCCTGGCAGATCGCGCGCTGGCGCGGCGCGGACGGGTTCGTGAACGCCGTGTGGCTCGCGCCGTGGATCCTCTTCTCGGCGTACTGGGACAACGCGTCCAGGTTCTTCACGCTCCTGCTCCCCCTCGTCGCGATCGTGAAGGCCCGGTGGCTGGTGTCAACCGGCGCCTGGACCGCCGCCCGGATTACACGGCTCCCGCCGGCGGCCTTCGGGCTCGCGATCGCCGCGACCCTCGTGCCGCCCGCGCTCCGCCTCGTGCCGCGTCCCACGCCGTACCTCGAGGCCGCCGACCTGCTGGCGCGGTCGGGAGACCCCCGCCACCTGTCGACGAATTCGCGTCTGGGGCTCGCCTACGCGGGCGAAGGCGCGTGCATCCAGATGCCGCCGGACGATGCCGGCGTCCGGACCCAGATACTCTCGGGTTGGCGCTGGGCGGTCACGGATCTCCAGGTGTTCTTCGGCGGGTTCGACCGCCCCGAGGAGCGGCTCGCCACGACCGTGCGGATCGCGGAGGCCCGTCCTTCCGTGCTCGAGGCGCCGTACGGGGAACTCGCCCTCACGCAGTTCGTGCTCGAGCAGGACCTGACCTACGGAGACGCGAGGGCCCTGCTCGCCGAACTCCGGCGGCAGGGCCCTCGACTGCATGTCTTCGACCTGTGGGCGCGCGCACGTCCCGGGCTACCCAGGCCCTAGCCTTTCGGCGTCCGCCGAAAGGCGAACACGTCCGTCTTCGGACGTGCTAGCGCTTCCGGCCCTTGCCGGCCTTCCAGTGGCTGATGGCCTCCGAGATATTGAACACCAGCTGGCGGGTCCTCGCGTCCATCCCCCGCAGCCGGGCGGCCACCCGCCGGATGTCGTCCTGGGGTGACTTGCCCGACGACTGGGCCCCCGCCACGAACAGCGAGGCCACCGGCACCTCCAGGAGACCCGCGACCTTCTCCAGGGTCTGGAGGGAGGCGCCGCGGCTGCCGCGCTCGAGATGCGCGATGTAGTTAGTCGACAGTCCCACGCGCTCGGCCAGCTCTTCCTGGGTGAGTTCGAGGCGACGGCGCTCCTCGCGCACCCGGCCTCCGATGATCTTGCTGAGGTCCATGCGATTAGGCATCAGATCGTTGCCCTCCCATCGAGTGATAACGGAGCGCCGCGGCAAACACCCCGCGACTTCCTTGCCGCGGCCCGCCAGCCTCCCTGTTGAACGCACGATACCGTTCACTATGCCCGGGAGGCCATGGAGCGGCCGTCACAATTTCATCACCCGCACTTTCAGCAGGAGCATCAGTCAGGGTTGCGCCTCGGCGCGGGAGGCCCAGCGGATCGCGAACGAACCGCTACCGGGCGGGCCGGACTGGACCGAACACGCCGCGCGGATCCCGGCGCGCCTGCTCGCCCCTAGCCTGCGCCGCCTCGCGCGTGCGTCCCTCGAGCACGAGGATCTCCGCCAGGTCACCCCACAGCGACGCGACGGCCGGCGCCAGCGCGATCGCCTCCCGCAGCTCCGCCTCGGCCAGGCGCATCGCCTCGCGATCAGCCAGGATCTTCCCCCGTACCCGGTCGAGGTCCGCAGCAGCGGTGAGGTAGAAAATATTGCGCGGATTGGCGCGGCGGGCGCCGCCCAGGAGCTCCGTCGCACGGGCAAGAGCTTCCGCGTCACCCGGAGACGCTTCCCAGCGCGCCCTCCAGAGCGCCGCGTCCGCGAGCGCCTGCGCCGGATGCGCGCGCGCCGACCATGCGTCCCAGCGCCGGAGGTGGGCGGCCAACCCCGGCCCGTCTCCCACGAACGCGAGCCGCCCCGCCTCCCGCCGGTGCGCCTGCGCCACCGTGGTCTGCAACGCGGACCCGAGCGCGGCGGTGGCCGCGACGAGCCCCAGCACCAGGGTCCAGACCACGAGCCGCCCGCGGTCCCGTCCACATTCCTTTGCAGACGACGGAACCGGGGCCAGCGCGAACAGGATCCATCCGATCGATCCCGTCACGGCCGAGGACGGGTTGACCAGGGACACGCTCCAGAGCGAGACGGCCGCGGGCAGGAGCCGCGACCGGCCGCACGCCCGCACGCCCGCGACCAGCACCCAGGCGTACATCCCCAGTAGTACCGCGCCACCGGCCACGGCCATGCCGAGCGGCTCGTTGTGGGCCGAGGCCGGGAGCCGCAGGGCCACGTTCCCGCCCGCGAGCGTTGGCGGGTCCGCGACAAAGAAGGCGTAGCCCGCGACGGAGGGGAACCAGGCATGGAAGAGATCCGGCCCGACGCCGAGGAACGGGTGCGCGCGCCACAGCCGGGCGGCCGCCGCCCAGATCTCGAACCGCGAGCCTGGGCGGAACAGGTCGAAGAGCCGCCAGCCCGGCGCGGACGCCGCAACGGTCGCCACCACTGCCGCGGCGATCGCCGTCGCCACGATCATCCCGGCGTGGATCGAAGTCGCGGCGATCGGAGGGGGGGCCCCTCGCCTCTCCCGCCGCTCCTCGCGCGTCATCCACCACCACGCCGCCAGACCGCCCGCCAGCCCGAGCCACACCGACCGCTGGCGGGTCACGAGGGCTCCCGCGAGCAGGAGCCCGCGCAGGACCCAGACCGGGCCGTTCGCGGTGTCCCACAGCGCGAAGGTCGCCCAGAAGGCGCAGACGAGGAAACCGGCGAGGTAGACGGGATTGCCGAGCGTCGCCATCAGCCAGTAGGAGGATTTCCGGCCGGGATCCCACGGGACCGGATCCCACCCGACCGCCTGTGCCGCCGCGTACCCAAGCGCGAGCATGGCCGCGAGGACGATCGCAGCCGCGACCCGGCGCGTGACCCGGGCCCGTCCCCACGCCGCGGCCCCGAGCGCGCCCGCCCAGACCGCCGTGAGCGAGGCTCCGCCCGCCCACGACCCCTCCTCGCCCGTCCAGCCGAGCCCGCACCCCGACACCACCACCACCGCCAGCAGGAGCCCTGCCAGCGGGGCCAGAAGCGGATGCCCGGCGAGCCGCCGGCACGCGGCGGGATCGGCCAGGGCGGCGGCGAGGAGGGCCCACGCGAGTCCGGCCAGGAGCAGGCGCTTGGGGGTTTCGACCGTATCCGCGCAGCCCAGCCACATCGCCAGCGGCAGGAGCCCCCCCCACGCCGCCAGCGCCACGCCCGCCAACAGGGCCAGCCTCGCCGAGAGGGCCGTCGAAAACCGGGGTGAATTCACGGGTCCGGGTTCATCGTAACACTCGGACGCCATACGGGTTTGTTAATATGGACGCATGAGCGGGACCCAAACGTGATCGGGGTCGGGATCGACCAGGGCCAGGCCTTCGTCAAGGGTGTCGCGGTCCAGTTGTTCGAGGACGGGAGCCTGTCGCTCCTCTCGGCCGTGATCGCCCCCACCGCGGACGTCAAGGCCAAACCCGATCTCGTCGGCGGCCCCATGGGCCGGCACCGGCCCGCGCCCTTCACGAAGCCGCCGGCCGTCGTAGCCACCTCGCACCCGGACGGCTACCTTGACCGCGTCCGGCTCCCGCTCGCCCCCGAGACCGGACCGATGTCGGACTACGACATCATCGCCTGGCTTCTCGAGGGCAAGATTCCGCCGCCCGCGGGCACGCAGGTCAAGGAAGACCTCTGGGATTTCCTGGGCCTCCACTACTTCCGGCGGTCCTCGGATATCGAGACGCACGGCCGGAAGACGGCCGAGGGGCTGTTCACCCGGATCCCGCGGCCCGTGGCCGAGGCGGCCGCCTTCAAGTACGGCAAGCTCACGGAACTCGGCCTTGAGCCGACGATCCTCGCGCTCCTGAACGTGTACCTGCGCCTGCTCCCTCCGGGCAAGGAGCAGGGCGGCCCGACCCTCCTGCTCGATATCGGCAGCTACCAGATCCAGGCCCTCCTCTTCGCCGACACCGGCCTGGTCCGGTCGATGTCGGCCTCGATGGGCGACCTACCGGGGCTCGTGGAACGGTCGGCACGGATCGAGCGGGCGCAGGTGCACCATCGCCTGCAGAACACGGACGTAGCCTCCTCGGATACGGTCAGCATCGCCATCAAGGACGCGATCGTGAAAACCCTCCAGAAGGTGCAATCGTCGTTTTGGCCCGAGGGGACGACGAATCCCCGCCCGCACCGGGTACTCCTGTGCGGGGGCCTCTCCCAGTGCCGCGGCATGTCGCGCATCGTGAACACCGCGCTCGACGTGCCGACCGACATGCTGCACCAGCCGGAGTCCCTGCGGATCGTCGGCAACCTTCCGGCCCCGTATCCCGTGTTCGCCGGCGCCCTGGGGGCGGCGGTGCGGGCCGTGGGGTCGGCGCCGCTGCCGCTCCGCCCCCGCAAGCAGGTCCTGCAGACCCTGCCCAAGGGCTGGTCGTCACGCATCTCCTCGATGGCGCATCTGCCCCACGGGATCCACCTGCCGCCCGGCTTCGCCCTGCCCCAGATGCCGGGGCTAGCCCTCCCGGCCATGGCCGTTCCCGAGGAGGTCTCCCGGTTCGTCCGGACCTGGGACCACGCCCTGGCCTGGGTCAAGTCGCTCCGCCAGCTCCCGGCGAAGCTGGGCTGGGGCTGGATCGGCGTGGGGGTGGCGGCCGTAATCGCCACGATCCCGACCTCGATCCTCCTGATCCGCCAGGGCTCGGCCTTCGCGAGCGCCCAAGCCGAAGTCGAGTTGCTCGAGCCGGACACCTCGGAGCTCGCCCGCGAAGCTGAGCTCATCCGGCAGTACGCGACGCTCACGGGCAGCGGGGCGCTGACCATCCTGCCGCTGGGCGAGGTGGTCGCCGAGATCGGGGCAAGAATGCCGGCCGGCACCTACCTCGCCAAGCTCACGGGCAGCCCGAACCAACTCGTCCTCCTCGGACGCGTGAAGGGGAACGCCGGCCTCAAGGTCAAGCAGATTTCCGAGTCCCTCGCAGCCGCGCCCGCCCTCCGCCGCGCGGGATACCGGCTGGAGGCGCCCTGATGCCCCCGCCGGTCGCTCCCGGCGCCCCCGCCCCGGGGGCGACCCCGCGTCCGGCCGGGCCTCCCGGCGAACTGCGGCCCCGCGTCCAGCCGAAGAAGGCCGCCGTTGCGACGCCCCCGCCGGCCTGGCTCGTGCTCGCCGCGACGATCGCCCTCGCGGCCGAACTCCTGCTCGTCCTGGCCGTGATCGTGCGGGCGGGCCAGACGGTCAGCGCGCGGCGCGAGGCCCGCGCCCTCATGCAGGCCCAGGTGCAGGCCGACCAGATCCGCCGGGCCTGGGAGGAGCTGGCCGAACAGGGCGCCCTCCTCTACGCGCGGCTTTCCCGGCTCGACAAGGCGGCGGGCTCCCTCAAGGACCTCGAACGCGGGCTCCGGGACGCCGCCAAGTCCGCGGGGCTCACGGTCGAGATCGCCGAAGCCCGGGGAACGAAGGTTGGCAAGAGCGTCAAGCGGGGCACGAAACTGGTCATCACGGGCTCCGGACCGGAGGGACGCGTGTTCGACTTCCTCCTTGGGGTGGACCGGCTCAACGCCATCATCCATATGGAGGAACTCCAGATGACGGGCACCACCGACAAGGGCGTCGTGTACCTCAAGCTCGGGATCGTCCACGACGAGCTCAAGGCACGCTACCGCGACCGGCTGAAGGCGCTGGTCGAGCAGCTGCCCCGGGTCGCCGGCGCCGCCCCCGGGGTGGGAGCTGTCCGGCGGGTGGAGAAGCTGTTCGTGCCCATGATCCTGCCCGACGAGGAGGCCCTGCGCGGATGGCCCCGGATCACGCTAAACGGGTTCACGTCGGACAAGGCGCTGTTCACGGTCAACGGCGAAGAGCACATGCTCTCGCTCGGGCAAACGATCACGGGCGACATCATCTACAGCGACAAGCCCGCGGTTAACCAGGCGATCCTGACGCGCGGCCACGACCGGTCCGCCGTCATCCTCACCGTCGGGAGCCGCGACTACTCCATCGCGCCCGATGCCAACAACATCCGCAGCATGGTCCCGGTCATGCTCACGATCCAGCGCTCGGGCATCAACGACCTGCTCAAGGCGGTGCTGCAGCCGTGACGTCCGCCCTCGTCCTCGCCGGGGCGCTGCTCCTCGCCCGGCCGGGCGACGCCGCCGCTCCCCGGCTCCTCCCCGTCCAGAACGGGGACTTCGAGGAGGCGGAGGCGGGGGCAAACTTCCCCGCCGGTTGCTGGACCAACAAGAACAAGGGCGACATCTCGCTCATCACGAACGCCATGCACGGCCTCAAGGCCGTGCAGGTCAAGGCCGGGTGGGAATGGGCCTGCACCGACCTCAACATTCCCTTCGGGTCCGCCAACGGCAACATGTTACTGCCCGAGGGCGAGGAGATCTCGATCGGCTGGTGGGTCAAGCTCGACGACGTCAAGAAGGGCTGGAACGACTCCGATATCTGCCGGCTTTACGTCAAGTTCAAGACCAACGCGTGGGTGGAATCGACGGTCGAGCTGGCGAGGTTCGAAGGCACGGCGGGATGGAAGTGGATGACGAAGAAGAAGATCCTCGTGCCCGCGAACCTGAAGGAGGCCACGATCGTTCTGACATTCGACGGCGCCTCGCGCGGCGCGCTGTCCCTCGACCGGATCGTGGTCGCGAAGGGCACGGACCTGCCGCCCGAGACGATCACGACCGCGGACGAGATCGCCCTGGCGACGGACCAGGCCCGCGCCGCGATCGGACGCGCCCGCGCCGCCGCGCAGCGGGACACGGTCGAGGGCTCGGCCGGGGAGGCGCTCTCCGACGTCCGGGGCCGGGTGGACGCCGTCACCCTGCTCGCCAACGAACTCGAGGCGGAAGCCAAGGCCCTCGCCGCCAAGGCCGAACCCCGGAGCAACCTCCTCGAGCGCGCGGCGGACGCCGAGCGCTCGGTCGCCGTGGTCCGGACGAAGATCGCGGCCGCGATCGCGCTGATCGCCGAGGGCGAGGCCGCGCAGAAGCGGGAACCGACCCGGGCCAAGGCCGAGGAGGTATCCTCCGCCAAGGCCGCCGAGGCGCTCGCGATCCTGCGGGAAGCCGTCGCGGCGGCCGACCTGGCGGCGAACGCCATGACCGCGTCCATGATCCTGGCCGGCACGTGGGGCGGCGGCGTCTGGCGCATCACGGACGAGAACAAGTGGGTCGCGGCCAACGTGGACGCCCCCCGGCCCTACACGGCGTTCCTGACGGCCGCGCCGGACGGACGGCTCTACTGCGCCGGAGTCGAGGCCACCCTCCTCGACAGCGACGACAACGGCAAGACCTGGAGCGCGACGCCGACGCGGCTCCCGGCGCCCGCCACCGGGTTCGCGCTGAACCCCGGGGACCCCACGCACTGGCTCATCACGACCTGGGGGCGCGGCGTCTGGACCTCCGCGGACGAGGGCCGCAACTGGACCGAGGCGCCGGCGCCGTCGAAGTTCATGCGGAGCGGCCGGATCCTTAGGGCGACCCCGACCTCGCCCGCCCGGGTCTACGCCGTGGCGGACGGCACGACGATCGTGCGGGCCGAGACGTTCGGCGGCGAGTGGAAGGAGATCGCGCGGATGCCGCGCGGGATCGCGGCCTGGGACGTCGCGATGAAGCCGACGAAGCAGCCGGTGCTGCTCGCGGCGACCGACGCGGGGGTGGCCGAGATAGGCGACGACGGGAAGGTGGCTTTCCCCCGGCTCGAGGCGTCCTCGGCGTGGGCGCGCGCGATCGTCACCGACCTCGACCGGGTCCTCATCGGCACCTACGGCGGCGGCATCGTCGAGTGGCGGCCGGTGACGACCGAGACCCCGAAGAGCCGCCGGATCAACGGGGACCTCGGCAACCAGGTCGTGACCGCCATGGCGGGATCCCTGCACCCCAAGCCCGAGGTCACGGGGGAAGCCGACATCGTCGTCGGCCCCCGCATCTGGAGCGACCGCAGCACGGGACTGGCCGGCGCCAAGATCAACGGCATCACGTTCAACCCCCGGGACGAGAAGGTCATGTACTGCAGCACCAAGAGCGGGCTGTACCGGTCCAACGACGCGGGCGCCAACTGGTTCCTGTCGTCGACCGGTCTCAAGGCGCTCAACCTCGGCCGTATCATCGTGGACCCCAACACGCCGGAGAACATCTACGTGGCCGCCGCCTTCCTCAACAACCCGGCCGGGATCCAGAAGAGCACGGACGCGGCCAAGAATTGGCTGCAGAAGAACAAGGGGCTGACCGCGCTCGCCGCCCTGTGGCTCGCGCTCAATCAGAGCAGCCCCGCCAACCTGATCGCGGTCACGTGGGGCAGCGGCTCGTTCATCACCTGGGACGGTGCCGAGACCTGGTACTCCATCGCGGGACCGACCCAGCAGAACGGCTACTGCGCCGCCTTCGGCGCCGCCAACTCCAGCGACGTCCTACTGGGCATGGCCGGACAGGTGTACAAGCTCGCGGACTCGAAAGGATCGAAGGTCTGGGTGGCCTCGGGCAAGGGCATCCCGGGCCTCGACATCTGGAGCCTGGCCCAGGATCCCCGCGACGCCAAGGTCTGGCTGGCGGGCACGGCGGGCGGCGGGCTCTACAAGAGCACGGACGGGGCGGCCTCCTGGCGCCGGGTCAACAAGGGGCTGACCAGCATGGACATCTACCGGATCGTCTACCACCCCGCCAAGCCGGGCGTCGTCTTCATCGGAACCAAGAACTCGAACACGGGACGCGGGGGCGACGGCGTCTTCCGGTCCGTGGACGGGGGCGAGAGCTGGGCCACGGATAACGAAGGCCTGTCCTCCTACGGCATCGAGGATCTGGCCGTGACCTCCAAGGGCCTCGTCTACCTGGCCACGCAGACCGGGGTCTTCTACAAGCAGGAATAGCCGGCGGGACTGTGGTAGGATGAAGCCAACCTTGAGGGCGCCAGCGCTCCTGATCGCCGCCACGCTCGCTCTGGGCGCGAACGTGGCCCTCCTCCCGGCCGCACCCGTGCGGGCCGAAGGTCCCGAGGTCCAGGACTTCAACTTCTACAACACCGACCTGCACCTCGTCCTCAAGGCCCTCGCCGAGGTCACGGGGGTCACGTTCGTCGAGGACGTGCCGGTCTCCGGCAAGGTCACGGTCCACATCGGCAAGCGCACGGGGCTCGACGAGGTCCTCGAGACCGTCCTCAAGCCCCTGGGGCTCCAGTGGAAACCGGTCGGCAACGTCTACCACGTGGGATGGAAGGCGGGCGAGCGGCCTTCGGCGCTGAAACCCGGCTACGTCCAGCGCGTATTCCCGCTCAGGTACGTCTCGGCGGGCGAGGCCGCGCGCCAGCTCCGGAAGCTCCTGCGGGCGCAGGGGGTCGTGAGCGTGGACCGGGGCATGAACCAGGTCACGGTCACGCTCCCGCCCAACCTCGTGTCCAAGGTCGAGGACCTGATCAAGGGACTGGATATAGAGTCGAGCCGGCGGCTCGTGTCCATCCAGATCAAGATGCTCGAGATCGACCGGGACGTGGAACGGGAGACGCGCGCGTACCTCTCCTACAACAAGTACAACGCCTCGATGGGGCTAGCGAGCACGTACGCGGACACGCTCAACTACCACCGCTACGCGGACCGGGACTTCAGCGGCTGGAGCCCCACGAACGGCACGGGGAACATCGACGAGGCCCGGGCATACTACCCGTCCGCGTTCACCTACCGGGTGGGGGCGTGGGGCATCACCCAGGTCGTCGCGCGGCTCAAGCTCGAACTCACGGAAGACGCCATCAGGACCGTCACCGAGCCCGACGTCGTCGTCCTCGAGGGCCAGAAGGCCATCATCAAGATCGGCCAGAAGCTCTTCCTCCCCACCAACCAGTACCAGGACATCGGCGTCAACCTCACCATCACGCCCCAGATCGGCAAGGAAGGCCTCATCACGCTCGACGTGGCCGCCATCCTCACCCAGGCAGCCCTGACGCAGAGCAACAACGTCACCTCGAACAGCGACCTCGACAGCCGCGAGGTCACGACCAAGATCACGCTGCTGAACGGGGACACGGGCCGGCTGGGCGGGCTCCTCCGGCAGGAGGAGACGGACTCGATCTTCAAGATCCCGGTGCTCGGCGACCTGCCACTCATCGGGTTCCTGTTCCGCCGGACGAACCCGCAGACGATCCGCCGCGAACTGGTGATCCTGATCTCGCCGTCCGTGGTCGAGGACGTCCCGCCGCACGGGCGCCGGAGTCCCGGGATCAGCGGCCTCGTGGCGTGGCTCATTCCGGGCACCACAAGCGTCGTGCTCGACTGGTCCGAGGACGTGCCCGTGGACAACACCGGCATCTTCCAGTACCGGGTCTACCGCGACATCCGCCCTATCGTCTCGATCGCGCGGCTGACCCCCGTCGCGGACGCGGTGCCGCGGGCAGCGTCGTCGTGGGTGGACGAGACCCCCAAGCGGCGCGGAGTCACCTACTACTACGCCGTCATCGCCACGGACGGCGCGGGCAACGAACAGGCGGTGTCCAACAGCCCCGCCATCACGATCCCCAAGCGATGAACGCACGACGGCTCGCTCCCGGCTTCATCCTCGCGTTCCTCGCGGCCGGACTCACGCCGGTGTTGACGGTTCCCGAGCCCGCCCGGGCGGAGGAGCCGAAGCTCGCCGACTACGTCGAGGAGCTCAACTTCTACAACACCGACCTGCACCTCGTGCTCAAGGCGCTCTCCGAACGGACGGGCTATCCCTTCGTCGAAGACATCCCCGTCGACGGGAAAGTGACTGTCCACATCTCCAAGAAGACGTCGATCGCGGAGGTGCTCGACCAGATTCTGCGCGGGCTCAACCTCTCGTGGACGCTCGACCGCGGCGTCTACCACGTCCAGCCCCGGAAGCCCGTCAAGGGCACGCCGCTGGGCCGCGGGCTCGTCGCCCGGACCTTCTCGCTCGAGACCATCGCGGCCGACGACGCCGCCGAGGCCGTGCGGCCCCTGCTCTCCGAGTTCGGGAAAGTGGCCGTGGACGGCGGGATGAACGCGCTGACGGTGACCGACGTGCCCGAGGTGCTCGATTCCGTCAAGAACATCCTCGACGGGCTCGACGTCGAGGGCCGGCGCCCGGCCCAGATCAGCATCCAGACGAAGGTGCTCCAGATTCTGCGGCAGAACACCCTCAGATGGGGCGCCGTGGTCGAATGGGACAAGTACAACGCGATGGAGGGCATCGGCTCCCGCTTCCTCGCCGGCAACCTGAACAACGCGCCGGGCTGGGGGGAATCGGGCGGCATGGGGTCCGCCAACGGCGCGTACCAGAACCAGGACGAGTACTACGCCTACTACCCCGACGCTTTCACGTTCAAGGTCGGCTCGTGGGGCATCGATCAGCTCGTGAGCCGGTTCTTCCTCGACAGCCGGGTATACAAGACGAACGTGCTCTCGGAACCCGACGTCACCGTGCTCAGCGACACCGAGGCGCGGATCATGGTCGGCGTCAAGGTTCCGCACGTCCTGAGCAGCGGCTTCCAATACGAGGACACGGGTGTCATCCTCAAGGTCAAGCCCTCCCTCGGCGATCAGGGCCGCATCTACATGGAACTCAACCCCGCCGTGACGGAAGCCCTCAATGGCCCGGACCTCCTGGCCAACCGCGAGGTCTCGATCAAGGTCGAGGTCGTCAGCGGGTCGACCATCCGCATCGGCGGCCTCGTGGACTCCTGGAAGCACACGATCGAGCAGAAGGTGCCGGTGCTCGGCGACCTGCCCCTGCTCGGCTACCTCTTCAAGTGGTCTTACAACGCCGATTACAGGAACGAGATCGTCATCCTGGTCTCGCCGCACATCGTCGAGCACATCCCGCCCCGGTGCGCGGCGACGGCCGGAATCTCGGCCCTTTCCGCCAACCTCGTGGTCGGGACGACGGACGTCCTCCTCGATTGGTCCGAGGACGTGCCGTTCGATAACGTCGGCGTGGTGCGCTACCATGTGTACCGGGATGTCCGGCCGATCATGAGCACGGCGAACCTGGTGCCGCTGACCCGCGAAGTCCGTGGCGACGTGACCTCGTGGGTGGACCTCACCCTCAAGCGCCGCGGCGTCACCTACTACTACGCGGTGACCGCCCTCGACGGCGCGGGCAACGAGGAGTCGGTCTCGAACAGCCCGTCGATCACGGTGCCGAAGCGATGAACGCGCGCCGGCTGCTCCCCGCCGCGGCCCTCGGCCTGCTCGCCGTGTTGGTCACGGGTTGCCTGAACCCGTTCAACCCCACGGGAGACATCCGCCTGATCCGGTGGTCCGCCAACGCGGGCGTCACCGCCCAGGTCACCCAGTCCCAAGCCGCCGGCACCCTGTTGGGGAAGGGCGAAGCCTGGGGCGTCCAGCGCACGTCCATGGTCATCGGCAACTTCAGCACCGTGGGCGTCCTGCTTACGAGCTACGTCGTCGTCTACCGCCAGATCGGCGCCCAGGACCCGCCCTTGTCCCTGCCGCCCGGCTCCCCGATCCCGGCCCTCGGCGGGGCGGGCGGACGCCGCTACCCGATCAACTTCCACGTGGCGCCCCTCGAGAACAACACGTACAACTATGCGGGTGACTTCGACTTGGTGCTCCGGCTGATCACGGGCGAGTTCCTTAACTACGTCGCGAACAGTCCGGGCACGCTGAACGGCGGGATCGACTGCGAGGTCGAGGTCTTCGGCGTGGATCACAACGGCCACGACGTCAAGGTCGTGGGCAGTCTGCACGTGGAGGTGTTCTGATGAACCGCACCTTCGCGCGCGTCGCGATCGCGGCCGCCGTCCTCCTCGCCGCGGGCGGATGCCGGAACCCCTTCGACCCGTCCGCGGACATCGAACTGACGCGCCTGGAGGTGACTGGTAACGGTAGTTACGGCGGCACGTCGATCGTCATCTACCAGACGGAGCTGGCGGGTCCGACCTATGCATTCGGCGACTGGGTCGTGACCTGCCGCTTCACCTACAAGAACAAGGTCTCCGCCTACCTCAACAGCGTCACGATCACGTACACGGATATCGACGGCAACCCGGTGACGGCGTACAAGGCGGTCGGGGGCCGGACCTTCAAGATTACGTTCCGCATTCCGGGCGTCCGGGACGACAACTTCTACTACGAGGGCGAGGGGATCGACAGCTCCCTCTCGCTTCGCGTCGTGGACCTCAAGGTCATCGAGGAGTTGAAGGCGCCGCCCCCGGGAAGCAAGGTCATCTTCGCGGACATCGTGCTGCGGGGCCAGGACGACAACGGCTACGATCTCCGACTGGAGGGCCGCATCGCCATCTTCGTATACCAGTAGCGGCGACGCCCAGCCATGCCCCAGGATTCCTCCTTCGATATCCGCTATACCCCGAACACGGCCGAAGTGGACAACGCCTGGCAGCAGGCGCTGAAAGAACTAGCCCAGCGGTACGACTTCCGCGGCACCAAGACGACCCTCGAGCTGGACAAGAAGACCCTCACCTTCACCCTCCAGACCGAGGATGAGATGAAGCTCAAGAACCTGCGCGAGATCCTCGAGCGCCGCCTGTCCGGACGCGGCATCGCGCCACCGGCCCAGGTGCTGGGCACGACGGAGCCCGCAGGCGGGGGCACGCTCCGGCAGACGCTCAAGGTCCAGCAGGGCCTGCCCGAGGACCGCATCCCCAAGATCACGGCCGCCGTCCGGGCGACGGGTCTCAAGGTCCGGGCGCAGGTCCAGGGCGCCGAGATCCGCGTATTCGCCCGGGCGAGAGACGACCTGCAGGCCGTGATCGCCGCGCTCAAGCAGCAGAATTTCGGGTGCGCGCTCGACTTCGGCAACTACCGCTAGGGCCGAAGGGCCGGGCGGGCCATCCGGCCCGTCCGGCCCCCGGGACCCCGGCCGCCTGGGGCCTCTTCCGGTTCGAGAACCTTCCCAACCTGCTAACGGTGTCGCGTCTCATCCTGACCGGCGTGTTCATCTGGGCCATGTCCTACGAGGGCCTCGTCAGCTCCTGGGTCGCCCTCGTCGTCTTCAGCGTCGCGGCCACCACGGACTGGCTCGACGGCCACCTCGCCCGGCGGTACGGCCTGTCGACTCCCTTCGGAACCTTCATGGACCCGGTCGCCGACAAGGTGCTCATCCTCTCGGCCCTTTTCATCTTCCTCTGGCAGAACCTGGTCCCGGTCTGGATGGTGCTCGTGATCGTGGCCCGGGAACTCACGGTCACGTCCATCCGCGTCACGGTCCTGACGGGCGCGCGCGGACGTGCGCTCCCCGCCATGCCGGAGGGCAAGCTCAAGATGGGCGTCCAGATCACGGCGGTCATCGGCACCCTCGTCGTGGTCTGCGCCCGCCACACGATCGAGGCCGCGACCGGCCGGCCTTACGACACCTGGCTGCTCCGCCACGCCCCCTGGGGCGGCCCGACGGCGCGGACGATGGACCTCCTGCCCGACGCCCTCCTCCTCATGGCCACCCTCCTGTCGGTCTATTCCGGCATCGTCTTCTTCATGAAGCACCGGAAACTGCTCTGGTCGTTGTAAGACGGCGGCCCCGGACATCCCCGGCGAGCCGGCCGCCCGGGGACGCAGCGTCCCTCATCGCCACCGCGTTCGGCCTCGGCCGGCTGCCGCTCGCTCCGGGCACCTGGGGGTCGCTGGGCGCGCTCGCGGTGCTGACGCCACTCCGGTTTTCATCCCCGGCCGGCTTCGCCCTGGTCCTGGCCGTTCTCCTCCCCCTGGGGTGGTGGGCGGCGGACCGGACGGCCCGGCTGCTGCATAGGTCCGATCCGGGCGAGATCGTGATCGACGAGGTCCTCGGCATGGGCCTGACACTGGCGGCCGTGGCACGGCCCACCCCGGTGTCCCTGCTGGCCGCCTTCCTCCTGTTCCGTCTCTTCGATGTCCTCAAGCCGCCGCCCCTCCGTAGCCTCGAGCACCTGCCCGGAGGACTGGGCATCGTCGCCGACGATATCGGCGCTGCCGCGTGGGCGGCCGCCGTCCTGTGGCTCCTGCCCCGCTGATCCGCCGGCTCACCGGCCGGCATCCGTGGGGACTGGCGGCCCTCGCGCTTGCGGCCGGGATCGCGGTCCTCCAGGGCGCGGGCGGCATGCCGTTCTTCCGCGACCGGCTCTACTATTTCCTCCCGCAGTACGACGCCTGCCGGCAGGCCCTCCGCGCGGGCGAGATCCCGCTCTGGAACCCGTTCGCGAACTGCGGCCAGCCGCTCCTCGCCACGTGGCAGGTCGGCCTGGGGTCCCCGTTCTCGCTTCCCTTCCTCCTTCTCCCCTGGGAGCGCGCCGTGGCCGCCTTCTGGTGCCTCGTCCTCCCCTTCGCGGCAGCGGGCATGTACGCGCTCGGACTGCGCGCCGGATTGACCGCCTTCGGGGCCGCCGTCGCCGCGGTCGTGTACGCGGGCGCGGCGCCCCTGCGCACGCTCGGCGAGTGGCCGAATATCGTGGCGGGTCTCGCCATGCTCCCGGCACTGCTCGCGGCGGGCACGGACCTGGCGCGCGGGCGCCGGGGCGCCGCCGCCGCCGTTGGCCTCCTCGCCACCCTCCAGATCCTGGCCGGACAGCCGCGGCAGGCGCTCATGGCGGCACTCACGTTTGGGGTCTGGCTGCTCGCGCTCACGGCCGGCGACGGTCGCCGGCGCCGCGGGCTGACGGTGCCGCTCGCGGCGGCCGGTCTCGTCGCGTTGTCCGCTTCCGCCATGCAGATGCTCCCGACGATCGAGCTCTGGCTCCATTCCGACCGTCGCGCCTGGGGCATCCCTCCTTCCACCGTGCACGAGAGCTACCTGCACGCCTCGGACGCCTGGACCCTCGTGCTCGCGCGCGTCTGGGGCACCGAGTCCCCGATCCACGACCCCTCGCGCCTCCTGATGCCGCGGCTCTACTTCGGGTGGCTCGGGCTCGGGCTGGCGGGACTCGCCGCGTTCGCCGCGCGCGGGCCCGCGTGGGGATTCGCCCTGCTCGCCCTGCCCGCCGGCCTGCTGGTCTCGACGGGCGGGCCGCTCGTGGAGGCCGCCCTGCGGTTCGCGGGCCACGAGGAACCGGCCCTCCGGTACCTCGGCCACCTCATCCTGATCGCCTGGCCGGCCGTCTGCCTCCTCGTCGGGCTGGGCGCCGAACGACTCCTCGGAACGGAGCGCGGGAGACCGGGCGGTTGGATGGCCGCCGTCGCGGCGGCGCTCGCCGCCGTCTTCTGGACGCCCGCCGGTCGATGGCTGGCTGCCGCGGTGGCGGGCACGGGTACCGCTGCCGCCGGATGGCTCGGAGCGGCCAGGACGGACGCGGCGGTGGCGGCGGCCGCCGTGGTCGTGGCGTGGCTCGCCGCGCGCTCCCGCGGCCCGGACTGGCTCCGGCGCGGCGCGCTCGTCGCGGCTATTGCCGCCGACCTCGGCTGGGCCGCTCATGCCCACGAGGCCAAGGCGCCGGCCGACGCGTTCCCGAGACCCTCGGTGCTGGACCGGTTCCCCCTGGACCGCGGGCGGGTCTTCTGCCCGACCTGGTCCCACGGCGTCCAAGTCTACGACGACTCGCCCGAGCGGAGGGCGCTGGACGGATACCAGGCGCGCTGGGCCCTGCTGTCCCCGAATCTCCCCCAGCTCTTCCGCCTCCACAACGCCCACGGCTACGAGCCGCTCCGGCCCGAGGCGATCCACGAGCTGTTCGGCGCGTTCGACAACGACTTCGAGCCGATCCTTCCCGCGCTCAAGATCACGGGTGTCCGGTGGATTCTCGGCCCCCTGCCGTTGATGCCCCCCGGGTGGCGAGTTCGCGCCCGGATCGCGGAGGTCTGGGGCCTGATGGAGGCGCCTGCCTCGGAATCGCCTGTCCGCGTCGTCGCGCCCCAGGCAATGGGCGTCCCGTGGCGGGTACTGGCCTCGATGCCGGCGGCGGGTACCGCCGGAATCACGGGGGAGACGTGGAACACACTCACTCTCACCGTGCACGCCCGTAAGGCGGGGCTCGTGACGCCGACCACGCCGTGGTACCCGGGCTGGCGGGCCGACGTCGACGGGGTCCGCCGGGCCGTGGGCCGGGCAGGATCCCTCTTCCTCGCGGTGCCGGTGCCCCCCGGCGCCTCGCGCGTGCGGCTGGCCTACGTGCCGTTGTCGTTCGCATTGGGATTGTTCTTCAGCGCCGTGGCCCTCGGCGCCGTCCTCGGCGCCGGGGTCGGCCTCCCTTCCCATCACTAATCTGCCGCTGCTCCTCGCCGCCGGCTGGGGAGCGGTGGCCTGCATCACGCTGGCCGCCGCCACGCTCCCCTCGTGGCCCGGCCTCGTGGACGCCGCCGAGTCCCTCCCGCGCCTGGTCCGGCCGGTTACGCCGGCGGCCTTCGCCGCGCACTGGGGCCATGTGCTGCTCGTCGCCTCGGCGACCGGGCTCGCCGTGGTCGCGGCCGCCGGCCTCGGGAGCGCCCTCGCCCGCCTCGGCGCCCACCGGCCTCCGGGACGGACCGCCGCCGGATTCGCCGGTAGCGCGCTCGCCGGCCTGGCCGTGGCCGCCACCGTAGGCCTGGCGCTCGGGCTGACGGGCCTGATCTTCCCCGCGGTCACGGTGTCCGCCGCCCTCGGACTTGCCCTGGCCGGCCTCGTCGCGGGGCCCCGGCCGCCCCGGCCCGCCCTCCCGCGTGGCGCCGCGCTGGGCCTGCTCGCGACGGCGGCCGCGCTGGTCGCCGTCTGGGGACTCCTCGCCGTCCCGCCTCAGACCTGGGTGGACACGCTCGGGTACCACCTAGGCGCCCCCGCCCTCTGGGCGCGACTCCACCGGGTCGCCCGCGTTCCCGACTACCACTTCCAGCTCCCCCTGCTCTTCGAGCATCTGCTCTCGCTCACCCGGGGCCTCCTCGACCCCGCCGCCCTCAACCTCGGCGTCCTCGCGCTCCTCACGCTCCTGCTCGCGGGCTGGACGGGGAGCCGTTTCGGACCGGCCGCCGGCTGGCTGGCGGCCGCCGGCTGGCTGGCCTCCTCGCAGACCGGATTTCTGGCGAGCCACGTGAAGCACGACCTGCTGGCCGCCGCCTACCTCCTCCTCGCGGTCGCGGCCTGGGACTCCGGAGCCGGCAGGGTCGCCTGTGGTGCGGCCCTGGGATGGACGTTCGCCGCCAAGTACACGAGCGCGGCGCCGGGGCTGGCCATTCTCGTCCTTGAGGCGCTGCGCCCCGGTCGCCGCCCCGCCCGGCTCGCGGCGCTTGGGGGCTGCGCGCTCGCCGCCACCGCGCCGTTTCTCGTCACGGCCTGGCTACAGACCGGCAATCCCGTCTTCCCGCTCCTGTTCCCCGGCCTCGGCTGGGAGGACGCCCAGCGGGTCGCGCTTGGCCTCGTCGGCTGCCCCGGCCGCGACCTGGACCTCGCCGACCCCGCCAGCCTGCCCAGATCGATCGTGCGGCTCGGCACCGAGATGTTGCCGCTCGCCTGGGCCGGGATTCCCCTTCTGCTCATGTCCGCCGCGCCGGCGGCCCGGCGCCCCCTGGCCGTCGCGTCGACCGGCCTGGTCGTCTGGGCGTGGTTCATCCCCTGCCTGCGGTTCATGGTCCCCGCTTATCCACTCCTCTCAGCCCTCGGGGCCGCCGGACTCGTGGCGTTCGCGAGAGGCGGCCCCGCGCGCCGCGCCCTCGCGGTCACGCTGACCGCCGGCGCCCTCCTGGCCGGGACGATCCAGGGCCTCGCCAGTGCGGACTTCGGACGGCGCTCGTTCGCGGCCGCCCTGGGCCTGGAGCCCCCCGAAGCGTACCTCGCGCGGACGCTGACCACGCTCCGGGCAGCCGCTCTCGCCAACGGTGCTGTGCCGTCTCCGGACCGCGCCCTCCTCCTCGGCGACTCCCGGAGCGAGCCGTTCAACAGGGACCAGACGACGATCCCGCAGGACATCCTCGACGATCCCCTTCCGCTCGTGTTCGCGCGGGAGTCCCCGGACGCGGGCGCAATCGCGAAGCGGTTCCGCCAGCTCGGGATCACGGCCGTCGTGCTCAACCACGTGACGAGCGAGTACCGGGGTGAGATCACGCAGATCGCCTTCCCCTGGCCGCCGGCGGCCCTCGCGCGCTGGCGCGAGTTCTGGGGACGGTGGGCCGAGATCCTACCGGCACCCTCTTCGCCCGACGCCGAGAACGGCGGGTTCGCCTTCTACCGCCTGCGCCGCACGCCGGGCGCCCCGGCGAAGGCCCTGGCTTTCCTGCCCGGCACCGAGGGGCTGGGAGTCGACGCCCGGGGCGAAGGCCCGGCCGCCACGGCCCGACGCCTGGCCGCCGTTCTCCAGTTCGCGCCCGGCGTCGCCCAGCTCCAATCGAGGCTCTGGACCGCCCTGCTGGGCGCGCACGCGTACCGGGAAGCAGAGACCTGGATCCGGAACGGGCTGTCCCTCGGGTTCCGCAGCGCCGACGTCTGGGCCAGCCTGGGCACCGCGCTCCGGGGCCAGGGGCGATTCCGGGAGGCGGCCGATGCCTTTCGCCGGGCGCAGGCCCTCGACCCGGCCCGGCCCCTCTATGCGCGGTTGGCCGCCGAATGCGAGGCGCAGCCGGCCCAAGACAGGTAGTTGCAGGTTCCTCTTCCGGGGCGGGACAATGGACGCATGCTGACCCGTTCCATCCGTCTCGGCTCGCGCCTGCGCATCGGCGGGGGCGCTCCGCTCGCCCTTATCGCGGGGCCGTGCGTCATCGAGGGCGAGACGTTCACCCTCCGGCTCGCGGAGCGGCTCGCGGCGCTCGCCAGCCGGCGCCGCATCCCGCTTGTCTTCAAAGCATCCTTCGACAAGGCGAACCGGACGTCCGGCGCCTCGTTCCGCGGGCCGGGCCTCGGCGAGGGACTCCGGATCCTGGCGCGGATTCGTCGTGCAACCGGCCTGCCCGTCACGACCGATGTCCACGAGACCCGCCAGGTCCCGGCGGCGGCCGAAGCCGTGGACCTGCTCCAGATTCCCGCGTTCCTCGCCCGGCAGACGGACCTCCTGGCGGCGGCCGGCCGGGCCGGCCGGCCCGTGAACCTCAAGAAGGCCCAGTTCATGGCGCCCGAGGACATGGCACACGCGGTGGCCAAGGTTCGCGCCGCCGGGGCGCGCGACGTCCTCGTGACCGAGCGGGGCACGAGCTTCGGGTACCACAACCTCGTCGTGGACATGCGCTCCCTCGAGGCCCTGCGCCGCCTGCCGGCGGCCGTCGTCTTCGACGCCACGCACTCAGTCCAGCGGCCCGCAGGACTGGGCGCGTCCTCGGGCGGTGACCGCGAATACGTACCGGCCCTCGTCCGGGCCGCGTGCGCGGTCGGCGTGGACGCCCTCTTCCTCGAGGTGCACCCCGACCCCGCGCGGGCGAAGTCGGACGGCACCAATGCGTGGCCGCTCCGCGACCTCGAGGCACTCTGGGACCAGGCGCTGGCGGCGGACGCGGTGGCCCGTTCCGTGCGGCGACCCGGGAGTCGGCCATGACCCCCGCCAGGCTCGCCGCCGCCCGGTTGCGCGAGAGCGCCCGGGTCAAGCTCGCGGTGGCCCGGACCCACGGGGCCGTCTTCGACCGGGCGTCGGCTCTCATCGTGGACGCCCTCCGCGGCGGCCGAACCGTGCTCTTCTGCGGGAACGGCGGCAGTGCCGCCGATGCCCAGCACCTCGCGACCGAGTTCAGCGGCCGCTTCCTCCGGGAACGGCGGGCGCTCGCCGCAGTCGCGCTCACGACCGACTCGTCCGCGCTGACCGCCATCTCGAACGACTACGGGTTCGACCGGGTGTTCGCAAGGCAGATCGAGGCGATCGGCCGTCCGGGGGATGTCCTGGTCGCGCTGTCCACCTCCGGCCGGTCCCCGAACATGCTGAAGGCGATCCGCGCGGCGCGCCGCCGTGGCATCGCCGTCGTCGGGCTCACGGGCGCGAAGGGCCGGGCGTTCGCCCGGCTCTGCGACGCGGCCTTCGTCGTGCCTCATGCGCTGTCGCCCCGCATCCAGGAGGCCCATATCGCAATCGGCCACGTGCTCTGCGAGATCGCGGAGACGGCGCTCACCGATGGCTGACCGCCGTCTGGCCTCCCTCCTGTCCCGGTTCGCCGGCAAGAGGATACTCGTGGTGGGCGACGTCATTCTGGACGAGTACCTGCTCGGCGACGTCAGCCGAATCTCGCCCGAGGCCCCGATCCCGGTAGTTCAGTTGCGCGAAGAATCCGTGACGCTGGGGGCGGCGGGCTACACGGCATCCCACGTCCAGCACCTGGGGGGCCGCGCCCTCCTCTGCGGTGTGGTCGGCGACGACGACGCCGGGGCCCGGCTCAGGAGCCTGGTGCGCGAGCGCGGGATCGACGCGGCGGGAATCGTGACCGACCGCTCCCGGCCCACGACCATCAAGACCCGCATCATCGCCCAGCACCAGCAGATGCTGCGCATCGATCGCGAGAACACGTCCCCGGTGTCCGCAGCGGACACCGGCGCCATGCTTTCATCCATTGAGCGGGCAATGCCCTCCGTCGACGGCGTCATCTGTTCCGACTACGACAAGGGCGCATTCACTCCGGCCCTCATCCGGGGTATCCTCCGGGCCGCCCGGCGCGCCCGGGTGCCGGTCGCCGTCAACCCGAAGCCGCGGCTCACGCTCGCGTTCCGGGGAGCCACGGTCCTGAGCCTGAACCTTTCCGAGGCGTCTGCCGTCCTGCATAATGCCCTGCCGGACCTTGCTGCGCTCGTCCGCGGGGGGGCGGAACTCCGGAAACGGCTCAGGAGCGCGGGCGTGATCGTCACGCGCCACTCCGACGGCCTCGTCTGCTTCGGCCCGGGACGTCCGCTCGTGATCCCGGCCCGCGCGCGCGAAGTCTTCGACGTCACCGGCGCGGGCGACACCGTGATCGCCGTGACCGCCATGGGGCTGGCCTCCGGCGGGCGGCTCGCCGACTCCATCCAGCTCGCGAACGTGGCCGCCGGAATCGAGGTGGGCAAACTCGGTTGCGCCCTCGTGAGCCGGGAGGAGATTGGGAGGGAGCTGTGACCCGAACCACCGTCCTCATCACGTTCCTGCTCCTCTTCTCAGGCGGGACCTCCCCCGCATCTGCCGCCGAGCCCGTCGCGACCATCACGGAAATGCACGGCCTGGTCCGGATCGAGCGGGGCGCCGCGCGGGAGATCTCCGCGGCCGAATTGAGCGCCCCCGTGTTCCCTGGAGACGCCGTCATCACGCTGGCCGAGAGCCGGGCCCGACTGCAGTTCGCCGACGGGACGCGTCTCTCGCTCGGCCCCTCGAGCCGGATGCATATCGCCCTCCCCTCCGGTCGGACCCGGCGCCTCTCGCTGGCCGCCGGCTTCGCCCGGTTCTGGGCCGCGAAACTGCCCGGGGGCCTCGAAGTCTCGACGCCGACCGCGATCGCGGCGGTCAAGGGCACGGACTTCGCGCTCGCGGTCTCCGACGCCGCGACGGACATCTCCGTCGTCGAAGGCGAAGTCCTGTGCCAGGACCGGGAACGCCGGTACGCGGTCGTCATGCGCGGGGGAGAGACCGCACGCTGGGACCGCAACGGGCTGTGGACGCCCGTTCGGCCCCTTCGTTCCGGCGAGCGCGACGCCCTGGAGGGCGGCCAGGTTTCCACCCCGCCGCCCTCCCTGCGCCTGGGTGGCTACGTCACGTTCGACTACGTCCGGCCGCTGGCCAAGGGCGCGGCGGACACCTTCTCGAACCCCTGGACGAGCCTCCAGGCTTCATCGACGCTGGGGCCATCGGCCCACACTTTCTGGGAGATCTGGCTGACCCAGGGGGGGAACGACCAGCTCCTCTCCGCGGACGGCCACGGGCGCCTGGACCTCCTGCAAGCGTGGGTCGAGGTTTCCCCCTTCGCCTCGACCCGCGGTCCCGCGCCCCTGTCCCTGCGGGCCGGCGTCCTCCCGGTCCCCGTGGGACTCCTCAACCGGGACCACGACCTCCCCCGACGGACCTTCACCGGCTTCCCCGCCTGGAACGACTGGATCGTCCCGGTGCCATGGCGTGACCTCGGTGTGCAGGTGACGTCGGGCTGGGACCTCCCCGCCGGCACGGTCCGCCTTGAAGCCGCCGTGATCAACGGATTGCAGCTCGAGTCCACGACGATCTTCGACGGGTGGCAACCGGTCCGGTCCCGCCAGCGGTTCCTGTGGTGGGCCCGGCCCAGCGAGGACGAGCGCTCCTTCGGGCGGGACAACAACGGGAACAAGGCGCTGGCCGGACGGTTCGGCTGGACCGTGCCGGGGCTCGCGGCCGGCCTCTCTGCGTACTCTGGTCGCGCCGGAGCGTACAACGTCAACCAGATCGCGATCGTTCAGGGCGACCTCGCCGCTGCGATCGAGCTCGGCGGATGGCGGGTGGCGACCCGGGGCGAGGCGGGCCGGGCGACACTCGCTCTTGCCCCCGGACAACCGGCCGGCCTCTGGGGCGACTGGCCGGTGGCGGGAGGCTACGCCGAACTGGAGGCAGCCCCACCGTTCGCTCCCATATCGCTCGGCATCGCCGCCGCCCCGATGTTCCATGGCCGCCTGTTCGGCCGGCGCATCCGCGACGATTATCGCGTCGCCATCGCGATCCGGGCGGTTCCGGGCGCCGTCCTCAAGATCGAAGGCCGGCGCATCCGGTCGCGGGGCCCGGCGGGATGGACGTCGGCCGACCTCCTGGATTGCCAGGTCTCGGCGTTCTGGTGAGCCGCATCGTCCGCCGCGGAGGCGCCGTCCCGCTGGAACGACTCCTCCCTTCCCTTAAGGCCGCCCGGGCTCGCGGCCGGCGCATCGTCTTCACGAACGGCGTATTCGACCTCCTCCACGTCGGGCACGCCCGCTACCTCGCGGCCGCCCGGGCGACCGGCGACCTCCTGGTCGTCGGGCTGAACTCCGACGCCTCCGTGCGCCGGATCAAGGGCCCGAAACGGCCCATCGTCCCGGAAGCCGAGCGGGCCGAGATGCTCATGTCCCTGCGCAGCGTCGACCATGTCGTCGTATTCGGTGACGACACGCCCGAGCGCCTGATCCGCGCGATCCGGCCCGACGTGCTGGTCAAAGGAGCCGACTGGGCTCCGGGGAAGATCGTGGGAGCCGACGCCGTGAAGGCCGCCGGCGGCCGCGTGGTCCGGGTGCGGCTCGCCCGGGGACGGTCCACGACCGCCCTGGTCGGCCGCATCGCGAGCCGGTACACCCGGTGATGAGAACTCTATGTGTCATCCCCTCCCGGTGGGGGTCGACGCGGCTGCATGCCAAGGCCCTCCAGCTCATCGGCGACCGGCCGATGGTCGTCCACGTCTGGCAGCGCGCGAATGAGGCCCGGGTCTTCGACCGAGTCATCGTGGCCACGGACGACGTCCGGATCCGGAACGCCGTCATCGGTTTCGGCGGGGAAGCCATGATGACCTCCCGGGCCCTCAAGTCCGGCACCGACCGCGTCGCCGTGGTGGCCCGGCGTGTCCCGCTCCCCCTCGTCGTGAACCTGCAGGGCGACGAGCCCTTCATAAGCCCCGCCGCTTTGGCGGGGCTGGTACGCGCGATGCGCGCCGACCCGGCCTGCCCGTTCGGGACGATCGCGCGCCGCGTCCGCTGGGCGGACATCGCGTCCAACCCGAACGCGGTCAAGATCGTGACGGACGCGCGCGGCCGGGCGATCTATTTCTCGCGCGCCCCGGTCCCGTTCGACTGGACGGGACGGGACGAGCTGCTTCAGCACCTGGGCGTGTACGCCTACCGGCGGGCGTTCCTCATGCGCTTCGCCCGGATGCCCCGGTCGGCGCTCGAGCACCGGGAGCGACTTGAACAGTTGCGCGTTTTGGAGTATGGTATCCGACCGAAGGTGGTCGTGACTGAGACACCGGCACTGAGCATCGATACACCACATGATCTCCAACGTGCCCGCGAATGGCTGACTCGTCGGCGACGGCGCCGCGCAGGGTGACGGGAAAACAGCACCCGAAGCTGATTTTCGTCACGGGCGGCGTCATCTCCTCTCTCGGCAAGGGACTCTCCGCCGCCTCCATCGGTACCCTCCTCGAAGCCTGCGGGCTCAAGGTCACTCTCCAGAAGATCGATCCCTACATCAACGTCGATGCGGGCACGATGAACCCGTTCCAGCACGGCGAGGTGTACGTGACGCAGGACGGGTCCGAGACCGACCTCGACTTGGGTCACTACGAGCGGTTCACGCATGCCACGCTGTCCGCCAACAACAACCTCACGACGGGCAAGATTTACGGCAACGTCATCGCCAAGGAGCGCAAGGGCGATTACCTCGGCAAGACGGTCCAGGTCGTGCCGCACATCACCGGCGAGATCAAGGAGCGCATCCTCCAGGTCGTGCGCGACTCGGCGGCCGACGTCGGGATCGTCGAGGTGGGCGGCACGGTCGGGGACATCGAGGGTTTGCCTTTCATCGAGGCGATCCGGGAGCTGCGCGTCGAACTCGGCTTCGAGAACACGGTCTTCGTCCACGTGACCCTGGTTCCCTACATCTCGACGGCCGGCGAGGCCAAGACGAAACCGACCCAGCATTCGGTCGGCGAGCTACGGCGGATCGGCGTCCAGCCCGACGTCCTCCTGTGCCGCACCGAGCGCCCCCTGTCCCGCGAAGTTCGGGCGAAGATCGCCATGTTCTGCAACGTCGCCGAGGAGGCCGTCATCACGGCCCGCGACGTCTCATGCATCTACGAACTGCCCCTGCGCTTCCACGAGCAGAAGCTCGACGAGGTCCTCATCAACCGGCTCAAGCTGCGCGCGAAGGCCCAGGATCTCCGGCCGTGGAAGCGTCTGGTCGGGAGGCTCACGCATCCCCCGCACGAAGTCTCGCTCGCCGTCGTCGGCAAGTACATCGACCTCAAGGATGCGTACAAGTCGATCGCGGAGGCGCTCATGCACGCGGGCGCCGCGAACAACACCCGGGTGAACGTGAAATGGATCGACTCCGAGCAGATCGAGGACGAAGGCGTCCAGCTCCTGGCGGGCCAGCACGGGGTGCTCATCCCCGGCGGGTTCGGCAACCGCGGCATCGAGGGCAAGATCGAGGCCATCCGGTGGGCACGCGAGAAGAAGGTGCCGTTCTTCGGCATCTGCCTCGGGATGCAGCTCGCGGTCATAGAATTTGGCCGCCACGTTCTGGGCCTGCGCCGGGCCAACTCGACCGAGTTCGACGCCTCGTCGCCGCACCCGGTTATCGACCTCATGCGGGAGCAGAAGAGTGTCAAGGATATGGGCGGCACGATGCGGCTGGGCTCCTACCCCTGCCGCATCGCCAAGCCCTCGGCCGCCTTCCGGGCCTACGGCAAGGAAATCATCTTCGAGCGGCACCGGCACCGGTTCGAGTTCAACAACGCCTACCGGGAGCAGTACACGAAAGGCGGACTCAAGTTCGGGGGGGTTTCACCCGACGGCAAGCTCGTGGAGATGGTCGAACTGCCCAGCCACCCCTGGTTCGTCGCGGGCCAGTTCCACCCCGAGTTCCAGTCCCGGCCGATGGACGCCCACCCCCTCTTCCGTGAGTTCGTGCGGGCCGCCCTGGAGCATTCGCGGCGCGCCCCGGGCCCCAACGCGAACTCCGGCTCGTGACGGCCGTCGCCGGAACGGACGGCTGGTGGGTGCTCTGGATTGACGGGGGCGCCCGCGGTAATCCCGGTCCGGCGGGTGCCGGCGCCGTCCTGCACGATCCCGCCGGCCGCCGGATCGCGGCCCAATCCTTCCCGCTCGGCCGGACGACCAACAACGACGCCGAGTACGCGGGCCTGATCCACGGCCTGGGAATGGCCCGAAACGCGGGGGCGCGCCGCCTGGAGATCCGTTCCGACAGCGAGCTGCTGGTGCGCCAGATGACCGGCGAGTACCGCATCCGGGCGCCCCACCTCCAGGAGGCCGCGGCCCGCGCCCGGGAAGCCGCTCAAGCCTTCACCGAGGTCCTGTTCACGGCGATTCCCCGGGAGGCCAACCGGGAGGCCGACCGTCTCGCCAACCGCGCCATGGACGAGGGTGGCGGCGGCCGCCGTGCCGGGAACCCGGACGGCATGGTAAGGTCGTAGGGATGGCACGCACCCGCGGTACACGCACCGGGCACGTGGGAGGGCTCTCCTTCCTGCTGGCCTTCTTCGGGTTCTTCGCGCTTCTTTCGGTGGCGGCGCTGATCCGGCTTCAGGGCAATCCAATCTTCCTGTTCACGCTCCTGCTCTGCGTCGCCAGCCTGGTCACGATCTGGCGGCTGGACCAGGAAGATGGATCGCGCCCCCGGTCGACGCCCGTTCGCGCCGCCCGCCGCCGGTAGCCTCCCCGAACCACGATTCCGCTGGCCGCCACGCCCCGGGCGTCCCGCCCGTCGTGTTGAACCCCGCGGTGACATCTGGTATGAGTAGAGGTGTCATCGCCGTCAGGCCAGAGGGAGGGCTGACAGATGCCGGCGGGCGGGCCTGGAGCCGCTCGCGGGGTTCATCTTCGTGGCGCATCTCGCCAATCCCCCCTCCTTGGGTGCCCGGCAGTCAGGCGGCATGAGGAGGACCAGGACAACCGGTTTCGTTCTAACGTGGGGTGTCGGCGAGCCCCCGGAGGATCTGCGAGCCAAGCTCCCTCTCGATCCCACCCAAAGGCTCAGCCACCGGGTGTGTAGTACAACTGCTCCCCAGATTGCTCCCGGCGCCCCCAGCTTCGTACCCGAGGGGGGGAACCAAATGGTTCCCCCCCTTCGGCGTTCGGCATTTGACATCTGAGTCAGCTGTATGCCTCCCTGCTCCCCCCCTCCTAATTCCAATCTCAATCACAGCACTCACTGATAAGATACGAGCCATGAACACGACGAAATTCGCGGGAGTCTTCGTTGCCACCATCACGCCGTACGACGCGCGGGGAGCCGTGGATGCCGCCGCCGCGCGAGCGCTGACGCAGTACCTCGTCGGCAATGGGGTCCACGGCATCTGCCCCGTCGGGACGACGGGCGAGTTCCCGCTACTCACCCGGGAGGAGAAGGCGCTCGCCGGCCGAGCCGCGTGCGAAGGCGCGGCCGGCAGGGTCCCCGTCGTCGCGGGCGCCTGGGGCGCGACGGCCGATGAACGCATCTGGCTCGCGAAGCAGGCCGAGGCCGCAGGGGCCTCCGCGATCTTCCTCACCGTGCCATATTTCTTCGCGTCCCCGCCCGCGTATCTGCTGGAGTGGTACCGGGGCGTGCGCCGGGCCGTCTCCCTCCCCCTGCTCGCCTACAACATCCCCCAGTGCACGGCCAACGAGATCCCGCTGGACGTGCTGGACACGCTCGCCGCGGAAGGCACCATCCAGGGGTACAAGGATTCCTCGCACGATCCCGGGCGGCTCGAGGCGATCGTGAAGCTACTCAAGGGCCGGATCGCCGTGTTCGGCGGGAGCGAGGGCCTCTTCGCCCGGTCGCGCGAACTCGGCACGGACGGCGTCATCTCCGGCGCCGCGAACGTATACCCGAAGACGGTCCTGGCCGTCTGGCAGGGCGACCGGGCGGCCGTCGACCGTCTCGCGCGGATCAAGACCGGCCTCCAGAAACACGGAACCTTCGCGTCCCTGAAATACGTTCTCACCTTGCGGGGCATGGCGGTGGGAACCACGCGGGAGCCGATTGCCCCCGTCAGCGACGCCGGGAAGAGGGATCTCGAAGCGCTCGAAAAGGAGTTCGGCAAGGACCTTTAAGGGACTCTCGCATCCTCCTGGCGGTCCAGGTCCTTCCAGCGCCGGTGCACCCAGAACCAGGCTCCGGGGTCCTCGCGGATCCACCCCTCGACGCAGGCGGTCAGCCGGGCCGTGCACGCCGTCAGGGCTTCCCGCGACCGGTCGGCCGGGGGCTCGATCGGAGGATCGATCGTGAGGCGGAACCGGCCCGGCGAGACGCGCGTGAGACGCATGGGAACCAGGGGCGCCCCACTCCGGGCGGCGAGGAACGCGGCCCCGATCGCGGTGCGGGCGGGGTGCCCGAAGAACGGCACCACCACGCCGGCCGGGTAGTGCTGGTCGACCAGGAGGCATACACAACCGCCCCGTCCCAGCGCCTCGAGGCAGCGCCGCCCCGCGAGATGGCGGGGGGCGTCCTCGATGATGCCGCACCCCGCCCGCGCCTGCCAGTCGGCGAACAGGGCCGCCACCCGGGGGTTCTTCGGCCGGCGGTAGAGGAAGCTCAGCGGCACGCCAAGCGTGGGCACCGCCACGCCCAGCATCGGAAAGGGTCCGAAATGGGCGCTTACGCCCACAACGCCCTTTCCCCGGGCGACCGCGTTCTTGAGGTGCTCCTCGCCTCGCACCTCGAGCCGGGAGCCGAACCCGTTCGGGGGGAGACGGTAGAGCAGAGCCAGGTCCGTGAACGCGGTTGCGGCATGGACGTAGGCGTCCCGGAGGATGGCCCCGAGCTCCGGGTCGTTCCGGGACGTCCCGAACGCCCGGCGCAGGTTGCGCATCGCGACGCGGCGGCGCGACGGCACTGCGATCCGGGCCATGCCCGCGGCAGCCCTGGCGAGCCGGTCCGCGCCGCGATCCCCCAGCCGGCGGAGGACCGCGACCAGGGCGAGCAACACGGACGCCCCCAGCCAGTCGATGCTTCGTTTGATCACCTTGGTCATTATCGCCCAGCGGTCCAGCCACGCGCACGGTCGGCGGTCAGTTGTGCCGGGCGACCTTCTCCAGGAAGAGGGCGGGGTCCATGTGCGCCAGGGCCGGCACGTGGAACTGGGCCGCGAGCCTCGGCAGGATCGTCTTCCGGATGCCGGGCTCGAGCGGCCGGAGGAGCGTGAGCACCCGCAGGTGCCCAAACCGGTCGAGGGCCGCCGTCACGTCCGGACTCATGGTCACGGTCCGCACGGCAGGCCCGCTGGACACCTCGATGGCCAGCGTGCCGTTGAGGCGGTCAACGAGCACCTTCATGGCTGTATAACGCGGTTCGGGCGGGAGAAGTTGCCCCGGGCTTCAGGGCAACAGGCGGACGGTCCGGGCCAGCGGGTGGTTCAGGACCGCGCGGAAGCCTTCCGCGTAGGCCACCCCCGCCTGGATGCCGCGAAACCGCGCCTGCACGAGCATGGTGTCCAGCATAGCGACGTTCACGTGCGACCGCATCCACGCGAACTGGCTCCGGTGGCACCGCAGCGCCCGCTTCTTCACCCCGATCACGGTCGAGATGTCCACGTATTCGGTGGGCTGGAAGTCCACACCCGCCACCGTATCCATCTGGAAGAGCGCGGGCGGCACGCGCACGGCGGGATGCCGTGTACGCACGTGCGGAATGGAGGCCGTAAACACGGCGTCCCAGACCAGCCGCGCCGCCGCGCGGTGGTTGGGGTGGTAGCAGGCGGGGCTGTGGGCGAGCACGACGTCGGCCTTGGCCTCGCGGATGAGGTCCACGACGACCGTGCGCGTGGCCTCGTCCTCGAGCAGGAAGGCCCCCCCCACGTCCGGCCAGAGGGGCCTGGCCCCAATGCACTTCGCCGCGGCCCGCATCTCGCGCTCGCGGACGGGACCCAGCTTCCCGGGCGGGATCGTGCGATGGCCCGTGTTCCCGTTCATGATCGACGCGATGAACACGCGGTCGCCGCGCTTCGCGCACCGCGCGAGGGTACCCGCGCACAGGAGTTCGTTGTCGTCCGGATGGCACCCGATCGCGAGAATGTTCATGGTTGGGTCACGGCCATGCCTAGAGTCTACCTCACCACCGGTCGAATCCGACGACCTCCTCGAAGCTTTTGCGGGTCTTGACCTCCGGCGTCTCGGCCGGCCAGCCCAATGGCGACATCGCGACGACGCGGGCGCCGTCCGGCACGCCCAGAATCCCCCTCACCTTCGGCTCGTCAAAGGAGCCGAGCCAGCAGGTCCCGAGACCCTCGGCGACCGCGGCCAGCGTCACATAGGCGAGCGCGATCGAGACGTCGATCGGGCCCGCCTTCTGCCCGCACGACATCACATCCGTGTCCTCGGTGGCACAGAAGGCGAGGAGGACGGGGGCCTGCCCGACGAACGTGTTCCCGCGGAGCGCCTCGACGAGGACGCGCCGGATCCCGAGGTCCCGGACGGCGAGGAACCGCCAGGCCTGCCGGTTCCTCGCGCTCGGCGCGAGCCGGGCCGCCTCGAGCACCCGGAGCAGGACCTCCTCGGGAATGGGCTGGTCCCGGTAGGCCCGGATCGACCGGCGCAGACGGATGGCCTCCTGGACGTCCACCGGGAAGCTCAGCGGTAGTCGACGCCGGCCTGCTTCAGAAGGCCGGTGAAAGCCTCGTGCGCTTTCTGGAAGAGCCCGGGCCCCGTGAACCCCGAGAACTGTCCCGCCGACGAGAGGTGCGGCTCGAGGGCCACGACGCCCTCCCAGCCCGCCGCCTTGAGCCCGCCGACGACCTCGGGCCACTCGGCATCGCCCTGGCCGGCCGGCACCATGGCCTTCGTCTCGCGCTTCCAGTCCTTGACGTGGATGTAGCCGAGATGCTTGCGCGCGAGCTTCCAGCCGTCCGTGAACGGCTTTACCCCGATCACGGTGAGGTTGCCGGGATCGTAGCAGAGCTTGAGGGACGGGGACTTCACGGCCGCGATGACGTCCGCGCACCGGTCGATCGTGTCGCCGTAGAGCCCCTCCTCGTTCTCGAGGACGACGGTGACGCCGGACCCGTCCGCGATCCCGACCAGCTTCTCCATGCGCGACACGACCTCCTTGCGCCACTTCTTCGGGTCGTCGCCCTTCGGGATGTAGAACGAGAAGAGCCGGATCGCCTTCGCCTTCAGACGCTGCGCGAGCTCGACCGCGCGCTTCATCTGGCCGGCCTGCGGCTCGAACGCGTCCGTCACGTCCGCCTTCCCGATCGGGGACGCGATGGCGGCCACCGTGAATCCCTCCCGCTTGGCGACGGAGGCCGCGAACGCCACCTGCTGGTCGGACAGCTTCATGACGTTCGTCTGGTTGAAACCGCGGAGCTCGAAGGACGTGAGCCCGGCGGCCTTGAGGACCCGGAGCGCTTCCTCCAGGTCGGGGGTGATCTCGTCGGCGAACATGCTGAGGGTGATCATGATGGGGCCTATGCTAGCACCCTCCGGGCATGGCCGGCCAGTTCCCGTGCGCGGACGCCTGCCGGTGATACAATGCGCGCGTGAACCCCCCGATGATCCGCGCGTTTCGTCGCGGCGACGAGGACACGGTCGTCCGCCTGTGGAACGGGTCGCTCGCCCGGGACCCGATCTCGCCCGCGATCTTCGCCGAGCGCACCCTCGGCGATCCCAGCTTCTCTCCCGACGGGTGCCTGCTCGCCGAGGTGGATGGCGCGCCGGCCGGATTCGCCCTGGCGGTGCCGCCGGGCGCGTCGCACCGGTTCGCCCCGCCGCCGGGCACCGGACGAATCGCGGGGCTCGGCGTCCTGCCCGGCTGGCGGCGGTCCGGCGTTGGGAATGCCATGCTGGAGACCGCCCTGGCGTTCCTGAGAAACCGTGGATGCAGGAAGGTGATCTACGCCGCCCACGAGTACTACGTGGCCGGTCTCGACCGCGCGTACGCGGAGGGAGTCGCGTTCCTCGAAAAGCGGGGGTTCGCCGTGGGCTACGAGGCCGTCGCGATGGGGCGGGAACTCTACGAGCTGGAATGGCCAGCGGAGCTCCGGGCACTGGAAGCCAAGCTCGCGGGCGAGGGACTGACGGCCGGGTACTACACCCCCGCACTGAAGCCCGCCGTGGAGGCGTTCTTCGCCGGGGACTTCCCCGAGTGGGCGCCGTTCTTCCGGGAGAAGATCGACCGGAACGATCCGCACGACGACTTCGCGCTCGCCCTGGACCACGGCAAGGTGGTTGGTTACTGCCAGAGGCTCGAGGGCGACCACGTCGGACCTTTCGGCGTGGCGGCAGCCTGGCGGAACCGGGGCATCGGCACGGTCATGCTCTACCGCCTGCTCGAACGGATGCGGCAGAAGGGCTACCGGTTCTGCTGGTTCGGCGAGACCGGCCGCGCTGAAGCCTACTACGCCCGCGCGGGTTTCGTCGTCACCCGCCGGTATGCCGTCATGACGAGGGCGCTGTGACGGACGCCGCGGTCCGGGCGGACCGGGCGCCGGACCTCCTCGCGATCGGCGCCCACACGGGCGACGTCGAGGTCACGATGGGCGCGCTCATCGCCGCTCATACCCGGCGGGGGGCCCGCGCCACGATCTGCCACGTCACGCTCGGTGAGGGCGGGCACAAGACAAAGACCCCGGCCGAGTACGCGCCCCAGCGGCGGAAGGAAGCCGAGGCCTCGGCCAGGATCCTGGGCGCCGACCTGGTCTGCCTCCCCCATGCGGATATCGGATTCGCGGGCGGGCCTGAGGTGCTGGCGAACCTCATCGACCTGATCCGGGAGCGCAAGCCCGGCGTCGTCCTCTGCCACTGGCCGGGCAGTTTCCACTCCGGGCACTCGCACGCCGCGAACTGCGCCCTCCAGGCCGTCGAGTCCGCGCCCGTGGCCCGGATCAGACCCAAGGCGCCCCCCTGGAAGGTCGGCGCGGTCTGGTGCCCCGAGAACTGGGAGGACCCCTTCGAGTTCCACCCCTCGCTCTACGTGGACGTCTCGGACGTCATGGACGTCTGGGAGAAGTCGTGCCTGGAACACGAGCTCTTCCGCGGCGGCGCCCTGTCCTTCCGGTACCTCGACTACTACAAGGGGGCGATGCAGGCCCACGGCGCCGTGGCCGGCTGCCTTTTCGCCGTCGCCGTGGCCTCCCCCTGGAGCTTCTCCCCCCGGAAGGCCTCCTTTCTCCCCGCCGGCTGAAAGGCCCAAGGCCAGATGGCAGTTTCCCGCCCGACCGACTGACACTTCCCCCCCCCGGTCGTGGTAGCATCAGGGCGGGGAGACTGAGAGTGAAAGCGGGTGGAATTCGACCGGCCCGGCACGGGATCGTTGCCACGGCCGCGCTGTTGATCATGGTCGGTGCCCTCGCTCCCCGCCCCGCCGCCGCCGACACCTGCCTTCAGGATGTCTGGTACGACGGCGTGGGTTCACCCGGACGCTTCATCTTCCCGAACTGGACCCAGGCCTTCATGGGCACCTTCACGCTCTGGCTCCAGGTCGAGACCACGGGCGTGACCGAGCAGATCACGGGGTTCACACTCGTGAACTTCGGCACCGCGGTCGCCGCCGACATCAAGGGCCTCTACGCCCGGCTGTACTGCAACCCGACCGGGCCCGATCCCGACACCGGGCTGATGACCATGACCTACGCCGGCGGGTACACCGAGGACTCGGGCGTCTACCCGGCGTGGACGTGGACCGGGCTGACCCCGGACTTCAGCGGGTGCCCGGACCTCTGCGGGGACCCCGTGTGCGGGGCCGCGCTCACGCTCTACGTCTACGCCGACATCGCCGCGTGCCCGACCCCCTGGGCCACCGTCAATTTCGGGCTCCCGAGCAACATCAACCTCAGTCCCCTGCGGCCCGGCAGCATCTACGACACGCCGTGGAACTGCACCGCGCCCTGGTACGAGGCGGACATCAACCGCGGCGCGGACGAGGACACGATCGTCTGGGCGTACAAGGACGCCGACCGGGCCGACCCGGTATCGGCGGCGCCCGCCGACACGGTCACGTACACGATCTACTACGGGAAGCCCGGCACCGCGAACCTCTCGAACATCGTCGTGACGGACACCCTCCCGAACTACACGCATTACATCGCGGGCACCGGCTCCGTCGCCCCGGATCCCGGGTGGGACCCGGACGTCGGCCCGCCCCAGCGCCTGCGCTGGACGATCCTGACCAACCTCACCGTCGCGGGCGGGGCCACCGACTCGATCACGTTCCAGGTGAGCGTGGACTGGGGGAACGGCGAGGCGTTCGAGCCGGGATCGGGCGACGTGGGTTCCCCCGAGGCCCTGCCGCTGATCAACCGGGCGAACGTGAGCTGGGGGGGGATCACGCCGTGCGCCACCAAGGCGCTGACGACCGACCCGGTTTCGACGCCGGTCCGGCGGTTCCTGTTCTGGAAGCTCGGCGACAACGACATCCTCTTCGCCGGCGCGCTGGGCCAGCCGCCGGACGAGATGATCTACACGGTCTTCCTCAAGAACCTCTCCAGCAGGAAGACCTGGTGGGACGTCCGGATCTGGGACACGGTCCCCCAGTATCTCGACAGTTGGTGCCAGGACTGCGGCCACGAGGACCCGTGCGTCGGCTGGACGATGACGCCGACCGGATGCGCGGCCGCCAGCCCCGGGTCGTACGTAAGCGCCACCAAGACGACGGTCCTGACCTGGCGGCTCGACATGCCGCCCGCGATGACGCTCAACCTGCGCTGGAAGAGCCAGGTCCGGGCCACGGCGCCCAGCGGCGCCACGGCCATCAACCAGGTGGCGATCAAGGGGCTCGGGCGCGTGAACGTCGTGGAAGGCACGGGCGACACCGGGCCGCCCCAGTACTTCACCCACCTGGCCCTGATCACCCTGCGCACGACGTACATCAGCTACGTCGGATTCGGGGCGTCGACGAACAACCGGGCCTGTCCGGGGTTCTTCATCGACTTTTTCCCGCTGAACAAGCAGTCGCAGTTCGAGCTCCGCGGAATCCAGTACGGCGGCGGGGGCACGTGGGCGGACGTCGGGGGCAAGAGCCAGTCGATCGGGTGCCTGATCGGGGACTGCATCACCGGATTCCCGGGCGACGCGATCTGCACGCTCGGGGCCGGGGTCACGGCGATCCCCGGCGGCGGCTACCCGGGATGCAAGGTCGAGCGGATCCCGGCCACCTACAACCCGACCGGCTGGATCGACGTCTGCCCGCCATGGCCCTTCAACTTCATCTACAAGCTGACCTCCAACTCCCCCGTCGTCTGGCAGATGCTGACCCACATCGACAACTGCAACCAGGACCGGCACACGATGGCGCCGGCCACGACCCTGACCTACGCGGGATACATGCTCTACACCTGGCGCGGGGACTACGCCAATGGATCGTCGTTCACGATGGTCAACACGGGCATCCCGGCGTCCGGGGTCTTCGACGCGACCCGCCGGACCACCGTCCACCTCTTCCGGTACGACTACACCGCCAACAACTGGCTCTACATGAAGACCTACGGGATCGCGGGGCACAGCCAGGCGTCGGACATCACCGACTGCCCCAACAACACCCAGCCGTGCGCCGACACGGCGCCGTGGCGGATCATGTCGTCCGACACCCAGCTCATCGTGGACGTGGGCGAGTACTCGTTCAACACGGCCGGGTGCTGCTGCTGCTCGGGCGCAGACAACCAGGGCACGTTCGCCCCGACCCGGGAGACCGGGCTCGTCGTCGGCGGCGCCGGGTCCCATTTCTACGGCACGGTCGAACCGCAGGGGTGCGGATCGAACATGAGCCTGGTCCTGATCGGCAGCACCATGAACGCCGGGAGCTACACGATCTGGCGGTACACGCCCGACACCAACATCGGGCCGGCCAAGATTCCGGGCCTCCTCCGCGGCACCAGCGGCAGCTGGCTGCCGGCCGGCGGCGCAAATCCGTTCGCCGCGGCCGGCTCCGGTCCCGGGGCGCCGCCGAATCCGAACGCGGGGCCCCCGTTCACCGTGGACCTCTACAACGCCGCGCCCTTCAAGCGCGGCAGCAACAACCTCTTCATGATCGAGGTCAACTCCGGCGGTCCAATCCAGGTACTGTCCGGAACCGATCTCTTCTCCCAGTGGGGCGGCGGAGCGGTCATCCATGACGCCTCGGGCACCGCGCCCGCGGGCGACACCTTCTGGCACCACCAGACCGCGGGCCGGAACACATGCGAGACCCTCGTCGTCCAGTGGTTCACGCCCAAGCAGGGCATGGCGATCGACGCGGTCGCGAACGACGGCCTCTCCGCGCGCTACACGACCGACGGTCCGGATCAGTGCGTCGCGTTCACGCACTTCACCTGCCCGGCCAAGGGGGTCAAGCGCAGCACGCGGTTCGACATGCTCAGCGGCGGGGCCATGATGGGCCTGTACCAGGACACGCAGGTCACGGAGAAGGGCTACACGGCGTCGTTCCTCTCGAGCGGCACCCACTACCAGATCATCGCGCCCCAGACCGTGTACATCGGCCAGAGTTTCTGGGTCACGATCATCGTCACGAGCTCGCTGGGCGGCACCGAGGCGGACTACTGCGGCACGACGACGTTCACGTCGACCGATCCCGGCGCCAAGATCGCCGGCGTGGGCATGGACGGCTACAACTACACCTGGGACAGCGGCATCACCCCGTGCGGAACGTCGCCGTACGACAACGGCATTCATCTCTTCGTGAACGTCAGCATGACCGACATCGGACTCCAGACCATCGTGGCCGTGGACACGACCGACGGCTCGATCTCGGGGATCACGGCCCTGGTGGTCGTCGGCGCGGACGTCAAGCTGTGGAAGGAACCCAAGCTCTCCGTGATGGCCACCGGCGATACCGTCAAGTTCAAGGTCTGCTGGAGCAACTACTCCTCCGCGTCCGCGTTCACGTTCGTGGTCACCGACGCGGTCCCCGTGGGCACGACCTTCCTCCCCGAGGCGTCAGCGGCCGCGCTCGACTGCAAGAGCACGGACGGTGTGCCGATGAACGTGTCCTACTCGACCGCGACGACGCCCACGGTCCCGACCGCCGCCTCGTTCACGACGGCCAACCCGGTGGCGGGAACCCGGTGGCTGCGCTGGACCATGCCCATGGCCGGCATCCAGACCACGGGCTGCGCCTGCTACCGCATCCAGATTCAATAGAGCAGATACTTCTCCCTCACGGCCTCGAAAGCCGCCTCGTCATCCCGCCATCCCGCCGCGATATCGTCCGGCGAGACCAGCGCCACGAGCGACTCGCGCGCGGGGGGACACCCCAGGAGGTTGTCCAGCCCCTCGATCCGGAACGACTCGCCGTGGACGCGGCGCAGGACGTCCGCGATCGAGAGCCCGGTCATCACGGGGCGGAACGCTTCCCGGTCGGTCAGCTGCAGGCCCACCCCCGGGCACTCCTCGTTCGCGCACGGGCCCGACACTGGCGTGAAGGTCACGGGGTAGAACCGGATCCCCGGCAGTTGCCTCGCGTTCAGCTCCCTCGCCACCCGGGCCCCGTCCATCCACGGGGCGCCCAGGTGCTCGAACGGCGCGTCCGTCCCCCGCCCGACCGAGAGGTTCGTCGCCTCGATCAGCCCGACGGCCGGATACAGGATCGCCTGCGTGAGCGTCCGGATGTTCGGCGAGGGGTTGGCCCACGGCAGGCCGGTCTCGTCGAACCACATCCCCCGCCGCCAGCCCTTGACCGGGATCACGGTCAGCTTCGCCCCGATGGCGTGCTCGCCGTTCATTAGAAGCCCCAACTCACCGATGGTCATCCCGTGCCGGACGGTCAGGGACGTGTAGCCCGTGAATCCCCAGCGCTCCTTCGGCAGGCGCGGGCCCTCGACCCGGAGTCCCGTGATCGGGTTCGGCCGGTCGAGCACGATGACCTCGAGCCCGGCCGCAATCGCCGCTTCGAGGCAGTGGCCGAGGGTAGCGTGATAGGTGTAGAACCTGACGCCGATGTCCGGGAGGTCCACGACAAGGGCGTCGAGACCCTTGAGCCATTCCGGCTTCGGCCGGAACGTCTCGCCGTAGAGGGAGTGGATCGGGACCTTGAGCACGGCGTCCTCACCCGAAGGCACCTTCTCGTCGAGCTTCGCCTCGAGCCCGTGCTCGGGGGTGAAGAGCGCGGCGATCGTCACGCCCGGCGCCCGCCGCAGGACGCTCAGCGTCGTCTCGCCCTTCGCGTTCAGGACCGAGAGGTTCGTGACGACGCCGATCCGCTTCCCCTGCAGGGCCTTGAAGCCATCCGCTTCCAGCACGTCGATCCCGGTCAGGACCGCCCCAAGCTTCGGGGCCACCGGTGACCCGGCACTCCGGGCCGGCATGACGGATCGCGCGACGAGGTTAGCGACCCGGCGGCGCACGGGGTCCGCGTTCCCGCCGCCCGCCGGATGCACCCGGTTCGCGAGGATCACGATGACCGTCCGGCTGCCCGGATCGGCCCAGACCGAGGTCCCCGTGAATCCCGTATGGCCGAACCCGCCGAATGGAAAGAGGTCTCCCCGCGGCCCGTACCCGTCGGGATCGGTGTCCCACCCCACGAACCGGGGCCGCAGCCCCCCGGGCGACTGGATGTGCGTGAGCATGGCGGCGGCGCCGGGCGACAGGAACCGCTTCCCCTTCCAGGTCCCGCCGTCCAGCAGGACCTGGGGAATCACGCGGACTTCGTCCGCGGTCGAGAAGAGCCCCGCGTGCCCCGCGACGCCGTCCATGTCGTGCGCGCGCGGGTCGTGTACCTCGCCGCGCAGCCAGCGGTCCCCCAGCCGCTCGGTCGCCGCGCACCGGGCGCACTTCGCCTTCGCCGGCTTGAACCCGGTGTCCGTCAATCCCAGCGGCTTCGCAATACGCTCCGCGAAGAACCGGTCGAGCGGCATCTTCACCGCGGCCTCGACGACCTTCCCCAACGTGATGTAGTTGTAGTCCGCGTAGAGGTAGGCGGTTCCCGGCGGCACGAACAGCTCCTTCGTCCACAGGAGGTCGAATACTTTCGCCGTGGTGACCATGGGGCGCTGGGGGTCGTACAGTCCGGCGTCGTTGAGACCCCCCGAGTGCGTGGCGAGGTCCAGGATCGTGACCGCTTCCTTGCCGCCACCCGTGAACCGCGGAAGCCACCGCGAGACCCGGTCGCGCAGCGTGAGGACGCCCTGGTCCGCGAGGAGGGCGAGCGCCGTGCCCGTCGCCAGCGGCTTCGTGAGCGAGGCCAGGTCGAAGATCGTGTCCCGGCGCATCGGGACCTTCGACGGCTCGACCTGGGCGTCCCCGAAGGCCTCGTGGTAGACGACGCGGCCGTCCACGGCCACGAGAATCACGGCCCCGGGGATCTCATGCCGCGCGATCCCGTCCTGGACCGCCACCGCGATCCCCGCGCGGACGGCGGACGGCAGGGCGGAAGCTCTCACGTCCGGCTCCGGCGCAACCGCGCCGGCCCCGGCTGACGCAAGAGCGAACGCCAGGAACAGGAGGGACACACGCGCTACCGGGAGTCCGGCGCAGGAGCATCCAGCGCCTGCCAGAACGCGGGCTCCTCGGACCCGAGCCGCCAGACCGCGATTCCGGCGACGCCCGCCGCCCGGACCGCGGCAAGCTTCGCGGGCAGGCACGCCGCATCCTCGTACCAGACGAAGTGCTCGTCCGTGTTCTCGAGGTACGAGAAGTGCGGCTCCCCCGAATCCGGATCCCGCTGGATCCTGGCCCCCTTCTTCTTCGCGAGCTCCGGCGCCGTCCGCGGCACGACGTCGGTAGCCTTCCCCGTCCTCGACCCCGTCCAGTCGTAGCCGTAGGTTGGAATGCCCATCAGGATCTTCTCCTTCGGCACCCGGGCCACCGCGAAGGCGAGGACCTCCTTGAACCACGGCAGGGCTGCCAGCGGGCCCGCCGGACCGCCCGAGTAATGGTGGTCGTAGGTCATGATACGGAAGGAATCCACCAGCTTGCCGAGCGCCTCCCAGTCCTGGGCCGACGGCCCCCAGTCGTCCCCGGGCTCCGCGACCTTCGGGTGGAACGCGCCCGCCAGCAGCTTCCCCCGCGCGTGCAGGGCGGCGGAGAGTTCGGTCATGAAGGCCGTGAACGCCGCCCGGTCGCCGCCCTTCATGAGCTCGTAGTCGATCTCGATGCCGTCGTACCCGTGCGCCGTCACGAGCGTGACCAGCGCCCGCACGTGGCTCGTGCGCAGGAGGGGCGTGTTGAGGACCCGGCTCGTCATCTCGGGGTCGAAGGAACGGCCGGGTTGGGAGTTGCTGATGAGCGGCATGAGCCTGGTCCCGGAGCGCCAGCACACGGCGCGCACGTCGTCCTCGACCGGGCCCACGACCTCGCCCGACTTGCCGTCCGTCACCCGGGCCAGCACCCCGCCGTTCGGCTCGAGCCAGTACCACACGGGAGACACGCAGGCGAGGCGCGACGCGTTGGTCACGAACGACGGCCACGCGTTCTCGAAGTCCCACGTGGTCGGCAACCACGCGGACACCTCGACCACCGGCCCGGACGCGGCGGCCGACCATCCGCAGCTCCCCGCTGTAAGGATGACAGCCAGGACCGTCACGAATGACGCGACTTCGCGGAAGGGCGAAGGCTGCTTCACGATGCTTTCATGGTATGCGACCAGCTCCATCCCTTGAGAGGCTATGGCCGCTCAGCGACCACCTTGCCGTTGCGCCAGACGTAGATTGGCGTACCGTACATACGGGCAGTCCTGCGCGCCGCACGGGCCGACCGGCGCAGAGCACGGCCAACAGCCAATGCGAACGCGTTGATGCGCTTCCTACCGTGGTTGTTCTTCATGGGGCAGTCTCCAGCAATCTCGGCCAATCTTCAGAATTATCATACACCGCCCACGTGTCCGCCAGCGGTCGATAGGCCACCTCGAAATTGGCCCATCCACGGATGTATCGCCGCACCACGTCGCCACGAGGTACATGGTGGCCGCCCTGCCGAACTCGCGCGGCAACACGTCGGAGCGCGAGATCCGGAGAAGAGAGACGCAGGTAGACAATCTCGATGCGGTATCCTGCGGCCTTCCACCGTCTCAACCGGGCGAGATGCACAATCCCGCTCAAGGTGCTCTCGAATGCGAAGTCAGCTCGCTCTCCGGCAAGCCGGTCGAGCTCGGCCAGCAAGAGGCGCCCGGCCTTCAGCGCCGCCAGCTCCGGACGAAGGGGAGACAGACCACCTGCGATCAGGTCGGCGTTCACGAAGTGAACGATGCCGGTATCCTTGGGCAGGAACTCGCGAGCGAACGTCGTCTTGCCCGCACCGTTGGGGCCTGCGATGACGATGCAGACCGGTGATCTGCGCGATGGCATTCGGACATTATATCCTCCGCGGCTCAACGTCGAATGACGGCCCACTCGCGCTGAGGCTGTTAGGATAGTCCCCATGTACGCCGCGGGACTGATGTCGGGCACGTCGTGCGACGGGATGTCGGGGACGCTGATCCGCCTGTCCGCGGCCCATTCCCGCCCTTCGCTCCTCACCGTCGCCCACGCCGCCTACGCGCCCACGGACCGCCGCCTCCTGCTCGACCTCGCCTCAGGTGGGCCTAGCGGAGCGTCTGTCTTTGCCCGCGCCGGCGAGATCGTGGCCCGCGCCTCGATCACGTGCGTGCGCGCGTTGCTCAGGAAAGCACGGATTCCAGCCCGGCGGGTCGCCGTCATCGGCGCCCACGGCCACACGCTCTACCACGGCCCGCACGATCCGGCCGGGCCGGTCACGTTCCAGGCCGGAAACCTGTCCAGGATCGCGGAGGAGACCGGCGTGACCGTGGTCGGCGACTTCCGGCCCCGGGACGTCGCGGCCGGCGGCGAGGGGGCCCCGCTGGCCCCCTGGGCCCACTGGCGTCTGCTGACGTCTCCCCGGGAGCCCCGGCTGATCCTGAACCTCGGCGGGATCGCGAATGTGACCTGGCTCCCAGCCGGGGCCAGGAGTCAGGACGTCGTCGCGTTCGACACCGGCCCGGCCAACATGATTCTGGACCTGCTGGCCGCCCGGGCAACGCGCGGCCGCAGGACCTGCGACCGCGGCGGGCGGATGGCCGCCCGGGGCCGCGTGCATCCGCGCGTCCTCGCCCGACTGCTCGCCCACCCGTACTTCCGGCGGCGGCCGCCCAAGAGCACGGGCCGGGAGGAGTTCGGCGCCCGTCTGCTCCCGGCTTTCCGGGGTCTCGATGCCGCGGACGCCCTCGCGACCGCGACCGTCTTCACGGCCCGGTCCGTCGAGGCGCAGATCGGGCGCTGGCTACCCGCCGGGTCCCGCCGAGCGACCGTCTACGTCGGCGGGGGCGGGGCCCGCAATCCGGTCCTCATGCGCGCGCTCGCGGGCGTGCTGGCCCCCCGGCGCGTCCAGCGCGTCGGCGACCTCGGTTGGCCCGAGCAGGCGCTCGAGCCCGTCTGCTTCGCCCTCCTCGCGATCGCGCGCCTCAAGGGGCTCCCGAACGTTCTGCCCCGGGTTACGGGGGCCCGGCGCGCCGTCTGCGCGGGCGTCCTGGTGCCCGCCCGATGATCTACGCGGGGATCGATGCCGGCGGCACCAAGGTCCGCGTGGCGGTGGCCGATGGGCGCGGCCGGCTGGTCGCGCATCGCGAGGGCCCCGGCGCCAACGCCCTCACGGACGGGCCGGACGCCGCCGTGGAACGGATCGTGGACGCCCTCTCGGGTCTGCGACCTGACGCCATCGCGGTCGGGCTCGCGGGCGCCTGGTCGCTCCTCGTCAGCCGCCGAGTGACGACCGGGTTGCGGGCCGCCCTCGGCACCCGCCGGGTTGTGGTCCGCAACGACGCCGTCGCCGTTCTGGAAGCGCTCGCCCCCCGCGAGCCCGCGGTCCTCGTTGCCGCCGGGACCGGCACCGTCACGATCGGACGCGCCGCATCGGGCCGCGTGGTCCGCGTGGACGGCTGGGGCCCCGTCCTGGGCGACGAGGGATCCGGACTCTGGATCGGCCGCCGGGCGGTCGAGCATGCGCTCCGGGCCCACGACGGAAGGGCCCGTCCCTCGACGTTCGCCCGGGCTATCCTGCGCGCGGCCGGACTGGCGAATCCGGAACGCGATATCCGCCGCCTCTACGCCCCCGGGTTCCGGCCGCAGGCGCTCGCCCGATTCGTGCCGCTGGTCGCCGGGTTCGCGCGCCGCGGTGATCCCGACGCCCGGCGGATCATGCAGGAAGCCGGGCGTTTACTCACGGAGAGCGCGCTCGTAGCCCGCCGCAAACTCGGCGGTCGGGGGCGCGTCCGCCTCTTTGCGACCGGCGGCCTCACGGGCGTGGTGCCACTGCGGCCCGGCCGCGCCTTCGTCCTCGACCGGCGCCGGATCATCCCCGAAGCCGCCGCGCTCCGGCTCGCCGCCCGCGCGTTCGGCGGCGCCGCGACGGAACGGTTGCTGGAACCCGCGATCACGCGGCTCGACCGGTCCCGGCCCCGCCGGGTCCGCGACGGCTTCGCATCCATCCCGGCGACCGAACGGGCGAACCCACTGACGGCGGGATTCTCGCGGATGACCGTGCTGGAGATGGTCCGGGCCATGAACCGCGAGGACGCCCGGGTCGCCTCCGCGATCGCGCGCATCCTGCCCGCCGTCGCCCGGGCCGTCACACTGGCCGAGCGCAGCCTGCGCCGGGGCGGACGCATGATCTACGTCGGCGCGGGCACGAGCGGAAGACTGGGGGTCCTGGACGCCTCCGAGGTCCCGCCGACTTTCGGCGTGAAGCCGGGTGTCGTCGTCGGGGTCATGGCGGGCGGCCGGCGGGCCCTGGACTCCTCGATCGAGGGCGCCGAGGATAACGCCGAGGCCGGAGTTTCCGCGATGCGTAGGATCCGCGTGGGACGCAGGGATTTCGTCGTCGGCCTCTCCGTCAGCGGCGGCGCTCCGTTCGTGCTGGCCGCGGTCCGGGAGGCCCGGCGGCGCGGCGCGGCCACGGCCGCCATCACCGTCAACGCGGCGTCGCCCCTGGCCCGCGCCGTGCACGTGCCCCTTGTTCCCGCGGTCGGTCCGGAAGTCGTGGCCGGCTCGTCGCGGCTCAAGGCCGGCACGGCCCAGAAGATGCTGCTGAACATGCTCTCGACCTGCGTCTTCGCCCTGCTCGGCCGGGTCCGTGGTAACCTGATGTCTCACGTGAAGCCCGTCAACGAGAAGCTCCGGGGCCGCGCCGTGCGCATCGCCGCACGCCTGCTCTCCGTGCCCGCCGCCGAGGCCGAGGCTCGCTTGAAGCGATCCGGCTGGCGACTCGACGCGGTCCTTGACCGAGTGGTCGGCTCCTGATGGCGGCAAAGGTCCCGCTCCTCGAGAACCCGTACACGCCGCGCGGCCGCTGGTACAAGGGCGCCTTCCACTTCCACTCCACCAACTCCGACGGATCACTCACGCCCGCCGAATCCATCCGCAAGTACGCGGACGCCGGGTTCGACGTCATCGGGCTATCGGACCACGGGTGCGTGAGCGTCGTGCCTCCCGAGTGGTTCCCGGGCAAGCTCCTGATTCCGACCGGCGAGTTCTCCTGGCCCCACATCCTGCACATCGGCGCGAAGGGCCGCGGCCGCGTGCGCGAAGGCTCGTTCAAACAGGTCCTCGCCCGCGTCCGGCGCGAGCGCGGGTTCGCCGTCTTCTGCCACCCGGCGTGGTCCAACCACACCTGGCAGGAGACGATGGATGCCTGGCCCGTCGACGCCGTCGAGGTCCTGAACTACGTGACCGAGATCGAGAACGCGACCGGGTACTCGATAGAGCGGTGGGACATGATGCTCCAGGCGGGACGAAGGGTGTGGGGGTTCGCGGACGACGATTCCCACTTCCGTCCCGCGTACCCGCAGTACGGCGGCGGGTACGTCATGATCCGGGCCCCGCGGCTGACGCAGGACGCGATCCTGCGCGCGCTCAAGGGCGGGTCGTTCTACTCGACGATGGGTCCCGAGTTCCACGACATCCGGGTCACCCGGGGGCAGGTCAAGGTGAGGACCTCGCCCGTCGTGGAACTCCGCGCGATCGCGGACGGCGTCGGCGCGGGCCAATGCTACTTCTCAAAGCGGCCGTGCCGCGACTGGACCGTGCGCTATGACGGGTGGTGGGCCAAGCCCCGTCGCTACCTGCGCCTCGAACTCAAGGACACGCGCGGCAGGACCGCGTGGTCCAACCCCCTCTTCGTCAGGCGGTAGCGCCCCGCTTCGGGGGCTCCTCGATCCGGTCCGGGCCCGCGGTGATGCCCATCCTCGCCAGCCGGTCGCGGTACGACACCGTCCGAGCCTGAAACTCGGCGAAGTCCTTGCCCGCCGCAGGCGACCAGAGGTTATCGGCCACCGCGAGCAGACGCGGGAACGCCTGAAGCGCCACGCGCTCGGGCGGGCAGCCCTCGGTCCACAGGCACGCCTCGCCGCCGAGCAGGCGGGCGGGGTCCGGCAGGACGGCGGGGGTGAGCGCCGTGTGCTCGCCCTCCTCCGTCGGCTCCCACGAGTGCACGTGCTTGAGGTCCATCCAGGTCGGCGGCTCGTTGAGGTAGACGTGGCTATAGGGCGAGTGGATGACGTCGCGCCCAGCCGCCGCGGCCTTGCTCACGGCCTTCTCGTTCGCTCGCCACGCCTGCACGATGACCGACTGCGGCGGGCCGCCCTCGAGAATCTCGTCCCAGCAGATCGCGCGCCGGCTCTTGCCCGTCAGGAACCGGATCATGCGGTGGACGAACCAGCTCTGGAGCTCGTGCTCGTCCTTGAGCTTCTCCGACTTGATCCGCGCCTGGCACTTGGGGCACGCCTTCCACCGGTCCTTGGGCACCTCGTCGGCGCCGAGGTGGATGTACGCGGACGGGAAGAGCTCGACGACCTCGCTGAGCACGCCCTCGAGGAACTCGACGACCTTGTCGTTGCCGGCGCAGTATACGTCCTTGTGGATCCCCCACTCGGTCTGGACCTGGAACGGCCCGCCCGTGCACGACAGCTCCGGGTACGCCGCGAGCGCGGCGACGCAGTGGCCGGGCAGCTCGATCTCGGGCACGACCTCGATGGACCGGGCGGCCGCGAACGCGACGATCTCCTTCACGTCCGCGTGCGTGTAGAAGCCTCCGTACCGCGCGCCCCCGGCGGGGGTCCGCCACGACCCGACCGAGGTCAGCTTCGGCCAGCGCTTGATCTCGAGCCGCCACCCCTGGTCCTCGGTCAGGTGCCAGTGGAACCGGTTGAGCTTGAGCGCGGCCATGGCCTCGATCGTCCGCTTCACGAGATCCAGCGGCTGATAGTGGCGGGCGCAGTCGAGCATGAACCCCCGCCACGCGAACCGGGGACGGTCCTCGATGCGCACGCAGGGCACCGTCCACGCGCCGGCGGGAGCCTTCTCCCCGCCCTCGATGGCGGCCGGCAGAAGCTGGCGGAGCGTCTGGAGCCCGTAGAACGCCCCCCTGGTCCCGCGCGTCCGGATCTTGATCTGGGCCGGCGTGACCTCGAGGAGGTACCCCTCCTGCCCGAGGTCGGTCGGCCCGTCCTCGGTGATCACGATCGGGCCCGTCGAGCCCTCGCGCACGGGCCACGGGAATCCGGTCGCCGCCCGCAGCTTGACGGCCAGGAATTCCACCGACGTGTGGAACCCGGACATCCCGAACGGGACGACGAAGACGGCCTCGCGGGTGAGGGTGAAAACGCCGGGGAGGAATTCGACCTTCGAGGGGCGGGGGATGAGGTTCATGGGTTTGGACTAGTTTACGCCTCTTCCGCGCGCCCGGCGTATCATGTGAGGAACCGATGCTTGGCTCCTTGTCCCCACGCGCCCGGCGCCTGGTCCTGCTCTGGGTGGCCGCCTCAACCCCGCTCCTGATCTGGCGCGCCAGCCTGGACTCGTTCGAGGCTCCCAAGGAGCTGGCGCTGACGGCGGCGGCGTTTGCCGCCGCTGTCAGCGTGCTCCCCGGAACGGGCATCCCGGCGGCCGCCGTATGGCCCATGGCCGCCTTCCTCGCCCTCGCGGCGGTCTCCTCGCTCGCCTCGCCGATCCCCCTCACGGCGTGGTTCGGCGAGTACACGAGCTACCAGGGCTGGCTCCACTGGCTCGCGTGGGCCACGCTCCTGCTCGCGTTTGCCGGGTGGCTACGGGATCCGCGGGAACGACGCCGCGCGCTCGCGGCCGTGGCGCTCTCGCTGGGGGTGGTCTCGGCCTACGCCGTGCTCCAGTTGGCCGGGCTGGACCCGATTCCCTGGGGCCTCCAGGGGCCCGTCCTGCGCTCGTTCTCGACCGCCGGGAACGCGTACTTCCTAGGCTCCCTGCTCGCGCCGGGCGTGCCCCTCGCTTTCGGGCTCGCGGTCTCCGCGCGCGGCGGATCCCGCCGCCTCGGCTGGTTCGGCCTGGGCGGGCTCATCCTCGCGGGGCTCCTGTCGTCGGGCAGCCGGAGCGCGCTCGGGGCCGCCATACTTGGATGTCTCCCGGTCGCCCTGCTTCTGCGGCGCGACCTCGTGAGGCCCCTGGTGGTGGCCGTGAGCGTCCCGGTCGTCCTCGGCCTCGTGGCTCTGCCCGCCGACCGGAACCCGTTCCCCCTGCTCGCGGAGCGGTTCGGCGAAGTCCTCCGGGGCGGGGACGCGCGGCCCCAGATATGGGCCTCCGCCGCCCGGCTGATCCGCCAGCGGCCGCTCGTGGGCCACGGACCCGACACCTTCGCGACGCTCTCTCTCGGAGTCCAGACCCGGCGGCTCTGGACGTTTCTCTGGCACGCCGCCCCCGAGAAGGCCCACAACGAGCCCCTCCAGATGGGCGCGACCGTCGGACTCCTGGGTCTCGGCGCCCTGCTCTGGCTCGCGGCCATTCTCGCGCGGCTGGCGCTGGCGACCCGGCGCGTGCCGGATTCCGCGTCCGCCGGAGGCGGCCTGCTCGCCCTCGGATTCACTTCGCTCTTCGGGTTCCTGACCTGCGGCCCCCAGGCCGTGGCACTGCCGCTCGCCGCCGTCCTGCTCTCGCGACTGCCCGTCCGGCCGCTGCCCCGGCCCGCGACGGCCTCCATCGCCGCCGTGCTGGCGCTGTCCCTGTTCGCGCATCTCCAGTTCGCGTCGGCCGACGTCGCGCTCAGGCAGGCGATCTCCCGGCAGGGCTCCGGCCTCGAGAGCGCCCTGCGGCTCGGGACCCCGTGGGCCCAGCGGCTCCTGCGGGCCGGGGACACGCTCGAGCGGCTGTGGTTCGGCGGAACCCTCGGCAGCGCGCCGGCGGCCGCCGACCCGCGGCGGATCGATTCACTGCGCGGGATCTACACGCGCGCCTGCGCGGTCAATCCCCTGCACCCGTTCGCCTGGAGCGACCTCGGACGACTCGCGGCGCGCGAGGGCCGGTGGACCGAGGCGGACGAGGATTACCGGCGGGCCCGGGCCCTCGCGCCCATGGACGCCTATCTCGCGCTCGAGCACGCGCAGGCGCTGCTGGGCGCGGGACGGGACGCCGACGCGATCGCGGTCCTGGAGGAAGCCGCCGCCCTGTACCCGTCGTTCGCCGAGCCGGTCGGGCTCCTCGGCTACGCCGCGCTCCGCAAGGGACGGCTGAAGGAGGCCGAGCCGTGGCTCACGAAGAGCCTCGACCTCGACTGGCACGGCAACCTGGGCGCCGCCTACGCGGCCGCCGGCAACCTCTCCGCGCTCTATCACAAGCTGGGCCGGGAGGACGACGCCCGGTGGGCGGCGACGCAGGCGCAGCGGTTCATGCCCCCCCAGCCGTTCTGATCGTCTTCCGACTATAATGGCCTCATGTTCTTCGTCGCCGGGCTGACACGCTGGGTGCACCTGTTCGCCGCGTTGGTATGGATCGGCGGGCTCTTCTTCTACGCGCTCGTGCTCCGGCCGTCGCTCGCCGAGATCGACCCCGGAAACGCGCGGCGGCTGATGCAGATCGCCTCGATGCGGTTCCGGGCCGTGGGGCTCGCGTGCCTGGCGCTTCTCCTCTTCAGCGGACTCTGGCTCGTCAGCCAGGTTTTGGGCGGCGTCGCAATCCAGGACGCCTTCTTCTCGACGCCGTACCGGCGCGTCCTCGGGCTCAAGGTCCTGCTGTCCCTGATCGCCATCGCGACCGGCACCTGGGCCGGACTCGTGCTGGCCCCGCGGCTCGTCCTCGCGCTCGAGGCCCGGGACGAGCTCCGCGCGCGGTCGACCGGCCGGGCCATCACGATCCTGACCATCGCCGGGTTCGTGCTCGGCGTCGCGATCACGGCCTGCGTCGCCGTGATGCGCGTCTTCTCCTGACGCTCCTCGAGCACTGACCACCCCCACCCGAAAACGCAGAGGCCCGGCACACGTCGCCGGTGGCCGCGACCACCCTCATGGGCGGCCGGCCGGTTTCGTGGCCAGGCCTCGCGTTCGGTTGTGGGACTACTCGGCTTCGAGCGTGTGATCGATCCGTTTCATCATCGAGTTCGCCGCGGAGTCCGTGGACTGCTCGAAAGCCGCCTGCCGCTCCCGGAGCCTCGTCAGCTCGTCGAGCAGGTTGAGGGCGACCAGGAGCGCCGCCCGCGTCGGCTGGGCCTGCAGCCCCGCATCCGCCGCCAGCCGTTTGAGCATCATGTCCAACTCTCCGGCCAGCCGCTCGAGCCGTTCCGGCTCGTCGCCCGTGAGGACCAGCTCCTCCCCGAGCAGACGGACTCGCGCCTGCGTGAGTGTCGCGGCCTCCATCGGCCGGAAAGCCGTCAGGCCGCCGGCGTCAGGTGTTCTTCCACCTGCCCGAGGAGCTTGTTGATCCGGTCCTTGATGACGTCACGGTCGGACTTCAGGGACGAGCCTTCGGCCTTGAGAGACGCGTTCTCGTTCTTGAGGTCCACGATCTCGGACTTGAGCGCCGCGATCTCCTGCCGCTGCTGCTTGCTCTCGGAGTTGAGGTGCACGATCTCGTCCTTGAGATTCGTGATCTCCTGGCGGAGCCCGGCGTTCTCCTGCTTGCTGCGCTCGTAGCGGGCGAGAAGGTCCTCGAGTTTACGCTCCAGCGCTTCGATCGGCGAGGCTTCGACGGTGAGGGTGGCCATGCAATCCTCCATGGGAGTTCCGTTGAGCACAGAATCTTCCCCTAGCTGGTGGTGGACACCCGGGAACACTGGAGGTTCCCTGGAGGCGCCCGGTGACGGCGGTGTTTCGTCAACCCGGCGAACTGACATCCTCAGGCTATCAGAACCGGGCTCGGGGGTTCAACCGGCTGGGGGGCCCCCGTCAGCGGAGCTTGGCGGAGAGCCGTTCCCCCAGCGCCGCCACGATGGCGCGGACGGCTTCGTCGGCCTCGGGCTCGGTCAGCGTCCGGTCGGGAGCCCGGAAGGCCAGCCGGACGGCCAACGACTTCGTCCCCTCCGGGATCTGCTTGCCCCGGTAACAGTCGAAGATGGCGGCCGACTCGAGCAGGGGCTTCCCCGCCTCCCGGACGGCGGCCTCGAGGGCGGCCGCCCCCACGGCCTCGGCCACGACGAGCGCGAGGTCGCGCCGGACGGCCGGGAACCGGGCGGGCGGCTCCACGGCGTAGGCCAGGACCGCGGCCTCGACGAGGGCGGCGAGCTCGATCTCGGCCGCGACCGCGCCCGCCGGGATCTCGTACGCCGCGGCGGTCCCCGGCGCGAGCACGCCCGCCCGGCCGACGACGCGCCCGGCTAGCCGGAGCTCGGCCGCCGCGGACGCCGAGAACGGGGCCCCTGCGGCCGCCGTCCACTCGATCGCGAGCCCGAGCGCGGCGGTCGCGGACGCGACCGCACCCTTGAGGTCGGCGAGGTCGAGGGCGCGTTCCGCGTCAAACGCGTCGGCGGCCAGCCGGCCCGCGACGACGAGCGCGAGACGGTCGCCCTCCACGGGAATCCCCGAGGCGTCCGGCGGGCCGAATATCGCCCCAATCTCGAATAGCCGGACGCCCGCCGCCTCGCGGGCGAGGTTGTACCCCGCGGCGCGCAGGAGCCCCGCCAGGAGCGTGGGCCGGAGGATCCCCAGGTCCTCGTTCAGCGGGTTCGCGAGCGCGGTCACGCCGTCGACGGCAAGCCCGAGCCGGGCCAGGTCCGCCTTCGCGATCATGCTCAACGTCTGCGCCTCGGACATGCCCGCCGCTCGCAGGGCTTCGCGGATTCGCCGCACGACCACGACCCGCTTCGCTTCGGGCACCGCGGCCGCCTCCCGCTTTGGCAGCGTCGCGGGCACCCGGTCGTAGCCGTGGATGGTCGCGAACTCCTCCGCAAGGTCGGCGGGAATGTTCACGTCCAGCCGCCACGACGGCGGCGTCACCGCCAAGACGTCCCCCCGGGGACCCTCGACCGCCGCCTGCATCCGCTCCGCGTACGTCTTCAACTGCGACGCCTCCAGCGCCACGCCCAGGAGTGACGAGACGTCGGACGCCCGGACCTCGATCGGGCGCCTGACCGGGAGGGTGCCCTCGGCCCGAAGGAGGGGCGAGCCGACGGTCGCCCCAGCGAGTTCCACCATGAGTTGCGCCGCGCGGTCCGAGGCCTGGACGACGCCGCCGGGGTCCACGCCCCGCTCGAACCGGTAAGACGCCTCGGTCGAGAGCCCGAGCGACCGGGCCCCGCGCCGGGTCCGGACGGGGTCGAACCACGCGGCCTCGAGCAGGACCTCGTGCGTGCCCGGTCCGATCTCGCTCGACGCGCCGCCCATGATCCCGGCCGCGGCCACGGCCCCCGCCCCGTCCGCGATCACGAGGACCTCGAGGTTGAGCGGCCGGTCCACGCCGTCGAGCGTCTTCAGCTTGTCGCCCGCCGCCGCCCGCCTCACGTCGATCCGCTGCCCGGAGAGTTTCGCGGCGTCGAAGGCGTGCAGGGGATGGCCGGTTTCGAGCAGCAGGTAGTTCGTGATGTCGACGACGTTGTTGATGGGCCGGAGGCCGCACGCCGCGAGCCGCTTCTGCATCCACTCGGGCGAAGGGCCGACCTTGACCCCCGTGAGCAGCCGGGCCGTGTAGAGCCCGCACCCGGCGGGGTCCGCGATCGTCACCCGCCATGGCGTCCCGCCGGCCGGGTCCGGGATCCCCGGCACGGGCCACGGCAGGGCCCACGGCAGGCTCAGCGTGGCCGACAGCTGGCGCGCGACCCCGAGTACGGACAGCAGGTCGCCGCGGTTCGGGGTCACCTCGAGGTCGAAGATCCAGTCTTCGGGGTTGGGCACGAACGGCTCCCCCGTAACGGCGGACGCGGGCAGGGACATGATCCCCGAGGCGTCAGCCCCGAGGCCGAGCTCGGTCTGGGAGCAGAGCATGCCGTGCGACGCGACGCCCCGGATCGTGGCGGCCTGGATCGTCTTACCCCCGGGCAGTCTCGCCCCCACCAGCGCGAAGGGGGCCTTCATCCCCGCGACCACATTGGGGGCCCCGCAGACGACCGAGTACCGCTCACCGCCGGCCTCGACCACGCACAGGCTCAGCCGGTCCGCGTTCGGGTGCTTCTCCCGCGCGAGCACCTCTCCCACGACGATACCTTCCATGGCCGAGGTCCAGGGCTTGAGCGACTCGACGCCCAGCCCGGCCATCGACAGGTGCCGCGCGAGCTCGCGGGGTTCGGGGAGCCCGGGCACGAAGGTCTTGAGCCAGCCGTACGAGATCTTCATACCGCCGCGAACGCCGGGACCGTGACCCAGTCCACGCGGTAGTCCTCCGGCGACCCCGGCCCGAGGACCGCGACCGCGAACCGTTCCGGGGCCAGCAGCCGGCGCGCCAGCTCGCGCACCCGCTCCGGCGTGATCTCCTCCACCATCCGCATGACCACCTTGAGGGGGGTGACCTCCCCGAGGTAGAGCTTCGACGTCGCGAGCCTCGCCATGCGGTTGTACGTGCTCTCGAGCCCGAGGAACAGCCCCGCCTTCATCTGCTCGCGGGCGCGGAGCGCCTCCTGGTCCGTGACCCCGCCGCCGGCCAGGTCCCGCAGGATGTCCCCGACCACGGCCGCCGCCTCCCGGAACTTCGCGGGATCCATGGCCGTATGGACGCCCACGAGCCCGACGTCCCGGTAGGCCTCGGCCCACGAGGCGGCCCCGTAGGCGAGCCCGCGCTGCTCCCGGACCTCCTGGAAGAGCCGCGAGCTCGCGCTCCCGCCCAGCACGTTGTTCAGCGCGGCGAGCACGAACCGGTCGGGGTGGCCGAACGGCAGGGCCGGTGCCGCCAGCGTCAGGTGCGCCTGCTCCTGCTCGCGGATAGTGACCCGGAACCGCGAGCGGGCCTGGGGTGCCGGCGCATTCGCCGGGAGGGCCGTCCGGGGCAGGCCGCCCAGCAGGGGGCCCATGAGTTCGACGAGTTGCGCGTGGTCCACCTGCCCCGCCGCCGAGATCAGGATGCGGTCGGAGGAGTAGTACCGGTCCCGGTACCCGCGCACGACGTCGTGGCCCGTCCCCCGGATGACCTCCTTGTCGCCGAGCACGGGCCGGGCGATGGGATCGCGGCCGAACAGGGTCTCCATGAGCTGCTCCATCACGACCTCGCCCGGCTCGTCCTCGTAGGCCCGGATCTCGTCAAGGACGACGCCCTGCTCGAGCCGGACGTCCTCGTCGCGGAACGTCGAGTGGAGCAGCATGTCGCAGAGCATGTCGCAGGCCAGCGGCAGATGCTCGGCCAGCACGCGGGCGTAGAAGTTCGTGTGCTCCCGGCTAGTCCCGGCGTCGATGATGCCACCCACGGCGTCCAGCTCCTCCGCGATCTGCCGCGCGCTGCGGCGCGCGGTACCCTTGAACACCATGTGCTCGAGGAAGTGCGTCATTCCGGCCTCCCCGGCGATTTCATGCCGGGAGCCCCGCGCGACCCAGACGCCGATGGCGGCGCTGGCGACGTGCGGCAGGAACTCGGACAGGACCACCGCGCCCTGCGGGGTCACCGTTTCCTGCACGGATTCGGTCAACGAAGGGGACACCATAGACCTCGATTATACGGGCCCACGCCCGGGAGCCGCCCGGTGGCGTATCATGCTTTGCATGCCTGACGAACTGGCCGTCGCCCTTCGCGCCGCCGGGGCCGCGGGCGCCGTCGCCATGCGCGCCTTCGGCCGCAAGGTCCGGGTGGAGCGCAAGGCGGACGACACGCCGGTCACGGTCTTCGACCGGGCCGCCGAGGAGGCCGCCCGCCGGGTCATCGCCCGCGCCTTCCCGTCCGACGGCGTGCTCGGCGAGGAGCACGGCGCCACCCGCACCGGGGCCGACGCGCGCTGGCTCATCGACCCGATCGACGGCACCAAGAGCTTCATCCGCGGGCTGCCCTACTGGGGCACGCTGGTCGCCCGCGAGGTCCGCGGCCGCCTCACCGCCGGCGTCATCGCCCTGCCGGCGATGGGGCGCACGATCTGGGCCGCCCGCGGCCGGGGGGCCTTCCTGAACGGCCGGCGGGTCCGCGTGTCGCGGCAAGGGGCCCTCCGGGGCGCCTGCGTCCTGCATGCCGATCTCGACACCTTCGTCCGGTACCGGGCCCTCGGCGTCTTCGACGGGATCGCCCGCCGGGGCGCGATCATCAAGGCCATCGGCGACTGTCCCGCCTACGTCTGGCTCGGGTCGGGGTGCGTCGAAGCCATGATCGAGCCCGAGGTCGATCCCTGGGACATCGCCGCGCCGAGGATAATCATCGAGGAAGCCGGCGGGCGGGTCACGGACTGGAAGGGCCGGAACTCGGGCGGGATCAGGAACGTGCTCGCGACCAACGGCCGCATCCACGCCGCCCTGCTGAAGATCCTCAGGGCGCACCGGGTCAGAGCTTCGCGGTCAAACTGAGCGTCTGCGGATACGCTGACGCACGGGACCAGAACTGAATGGCGTAGTCGAACCGCTCAAGAAGAGGCGCTCCCATTCGGCCCCCGTTGACGCCGAAGCCGATGCACAGTGTCCCCGGCTCTCCGGCAGAACCAGCGTGCATGCCGATCCGGATATCGAGCAAGCTGCGCCATCGATACTCAACACCCATCCTGTACTCGAACGCTCGGTCGAGGGAGAGGTAGCCGATGTCGCTCGCTACCAAGACGGCATCCCCGCCCGATGACGCCTCACCAATGCGGAAGCCGTATGCAAGGCCGGCCCGAACAGCCGCAGGCAACGAGAACGTGTCTTCCGAATACCGGATCTGCGCCCCGAGGTTCTGAGCAGCGATGCCGAGCTTCATTGCGTCAGCCACTTCATATTGAAGGCCAATGTCCCAAACCGCGGTCCTGACACGAAACTCCTCAAGCAGTGAGCTGTAGAGCCCCTTGAGGAGCATCCCCGCAACCAGTCCCGGGACTGGATCCGTCGCGACCCCCCCGCCGATCATAATTTCCCGCCTGCCAGTCAGGTGCCGGGATGTGCCATCCGAAGCATTGAGCGTTATCTCACCCGAGTCGTAGTAGGAGAGTCCGGCGCCGACCGTCCAGGGACCAAGCGGAGAGGCGTAGAGACCGAATCCGCTCCCCGCGCCGAATAGTCCCGTGGAACCAGCGACCGTGATCGAACGCGTGGCAATCAACCCCATGGCCGCCGGGTTGCTCCAGACAAGCGTCGGGTCCCTGCCAACAGCAGTGCCCGCACCCCCTAGTGCTGAGGCCCGCGCCGACTCAACCCGGCCCTCGGAAGCTGTAGCGGCCACGCCAATCCCACATGGCACCACGCTCAAGAGCAGAAGGCTAGCGACCACGACCCGGCCCCGATCAGAAGTGTGGGGATCGCATGAGGGCCTTGTGTAGAATGAAACGCGGGATGAAAGGCGAAGCCCTCGCTGATCTCAAATGCCACGCGAGCGAGCGGAGCATCCCGCGTCTCTCGCAAGGCTTGGAGAGGCCCGTCAGGCGGTAGCCTGATCGAGCAGGACCGCGATATCCTTGACCTGCGTGGTCGCGCCGGTCGCGCGCATCCCGTCGGAGAGCATGGTCGCGCAGAAGGGGCATCCGACCGCGGCGACCGCGGCTCCCGTCCCGGCCAGTTCACCGGCGCGCTCGTCGCTGATCCGGCGCTTGCCCGTCTCCTCCATGAACATCCTGCCGCCGCCCGCGCCACAGCAGAGGGCATTGCGCGCACCCCTGGGAGGCTCGGTGACCGTCACGCCCGGGATGGCCCCGAGGACGGCACGGGAAGGCGCGTAGGCGCCGCTCCAACGGCCGAGGTAGCAGGAGTCGTGAATGACCACCCCGAGCGGCGGCCCGCCGGGCCTTGGGCGGAGACGCCCCTCGCAGACCAGTCTGGCAAGGTACTCGGAGTGGTGCAGCGCTTCGACCTGGGCGCCGAACCCGGGAAACTCCCGGCGGATGGAGTTCAGGCAGTGCGGGCACGCGGTGACGACCAGCCGGGGCGCGTGCGCCGTAGCGGCGCCGCCGGTCGCGGCGACCGACGCCGCGAGCACGCCCGCGGCCTGCTTCGCCAGCGCGGCGCCCAGGTACTCGTTGCCGGCGCGGCGGGCCGGATCGCCGGTGCAGCACTCCTCGTTGCCCAGGATCGCGAAGGAGACTCCGGCCTTCTTCAACAACGAGGCCACGGCGAGGGTCGTCCGTCTGGCCGTCTCGTCGAACGACCCCGCGCAGCCGACCCAGAACAGGACCTCGGCGTCCGGCCGCTCTCTGATCGTGGGGACCCCCGCGGCGCGCGCCCACGCGCCGCGCTCGTCCGGCGGAAACCCCCACGGGTTCGACTGGTTCTCGAGGTTCGTGAACGTCTGCTGGAGCTCGGGGGGGAACCTGGACTCCATCAGGACCAGGTGCCGGCGCGCGTCCACGATGAGGTCCAGGTGCCAGATGCCCACCGGGCATGCCTCCTCGCACGCCCGGCAGGTCGTGCACGCGAAGAGCACCTCCCCGGTGATGCCGGACTCCTCGCGCGCGAGCGGCGGGAGGCCCTCCCCCGCGGACCGGCCGGCCCGCTCGTTCTCCAGGATCGCTCCCGTCTGCCGCCGCAGCTCGTTGCGGACGTCCACGACCACGCGCTTGGGGCTCAGCCGCTTGCCCGTCAGGCTGGCCGGACACACCGCCTCGCACCGGCCGCACTCGGTGCACGACACCACGTCCAGGACCTGCTTCCACGAGAGATCCCCGGCGGTGCCGAGGCCGGCGGCCTCGCCGCCATCGAGGTCGGGCGCGGAGAACGGCCGGCCGGCCGATCCCGCGTTGACCAGCAGGTTCGGGATCGAGGTGAAGATGTGCAGGTGCTTGGAACCGGGAAGGTACGCGACGAATCCGAGGATGGACAGAATGTGAAGCCAGTAGACGGCCTCCCGCCCCGCCCGCCGGGCCGCTTCGGGCATGAGGTCCAGCCCGAGCGCGGAGGCCGCCCGGAACGCGAGCGGATACCGCTCCGCGGCGCCGGGCTCCAGGGCCCGGAACGCGTCGAGCAGGAGGAGCGAACCCACGAGTACGGCCGTGAATACGAGTACGAGCCGGGCGTCGAGGTGGTCCGAGAGGGTCGGAAGCCGGGCCGTCCACCGGCGGAGGAACGCATAGGCGAGCCCCGCGAGCACGAGGGCGGCGAACACCTCGGCCAGCGCGTGGTAACCCCTCGCCGGACCGGGCCAGATCCGGTGCCACGAGAACCCGTACGGCTCCAGGAACGTCTCCAGCGCGTGCGGCTGGACGGCGAGGAAGCCGAGGAAGATCAGCCAGTGCGCGACCCCGATCCCGCGGACCCGGAGCATGCGCTCGTGGAGGAGGACCTCGCGGACGAGCGTCGCGATTCGCTCCAGGGCGGCGCGCGGCGCCACCCGCGCCCGGCCGCCCACCGCCCGCATGAGCCGGAGGAGCCGGCCGATCCGCGCGAGGAAGATCGCGCCGGCGATCCCCGCCGCCACGGGGACGAGAAAGGGATCGAGGCTAAGCGAGGATCCGGGCGCGCCGGGGATCGTAGAGTACATCGTCGCCCTTGACGGCCCGGAACGACTCGCCGAAGCACTCGATCTCGAAGGCGGTCCGCGCCGACTCGGCGGACGGCACGTAGCCCATGGCGATCGCCTTCCCCAGCGTGTGGCCGTAGCCCCCCGCGGTCAGGACGCCGAGGACCCGGCCGTCCGCTAGGATGGTCTCGCCGCCGAAGAGCGGGACGTACCCCTCCATGGTGAAAGTGCACAGCCGGCGCTTCGGGCCTCCGGCCTTGGCGCGGACGAGCGCCTCCCGGCCGATGAACTCCCCCTTGTCCAGCCGGACGCAGAACCCCAGCCCCGCCTCGAAGGGGGTGTAGTCCGGAGTAAGTTCGGCGCTCCAGTACCGGTACCCCTTCTCGAGCCGGCAGGACTCGAGAGCGCGGTATCCGGCATCCGCGACGCCCAGCGGCCCGCCGGCCTTCACCAGGGCTTCGTAGAGGGCAAGCGCACCCGCCACCGGCACGTGGAGCTCCCAGCCCAGCTCCCCGACGTACGTGACCCGCAGGGCGCGAACGGCAAGCCCCGCGACCTCGATCTCCCGGCACGTGCCGAACGGGAATCCAGCGGACGACAGGTCCGCGCCGGTCAGCTTCCCGAGGAGGTCCCGGGAACGCGGACCGCAGACGTTGATGGCCGAGCGGGTGTCGGTGACGTCCTCGAGGATCACGCTCCCGTCGGCGGGCGCATGGCGCCGGATCCAGTCGAGGTCGTGCGTCGCGAACGCGGTGCCGGAGACCACGTAGAACCGGTCGGAAGCCAGCCGCCCGATCGTGAGGTCGCACTCGACCCCGCCCCGTTCGTTGCACAGTTGGGTGTAGGTCAGGGACCCCACGGGGCGGTCCAAGTCGTTGGCGGCCAGCCGCTGGAGGAGCGCGAACGCGCCCGGGCCGCGTACTTCGAACTTCGAGAACGAGGTCATGTCGATGAGCGCGACCCGCTCGCGGATCGCGCGATGCTCGGCGGCCACCGCGTCGAACCAGTTGGGCTTGCCGAACGAGTTCTCGTCGCGCGGCTCGACCCCGGGCGGGGCGAACCAGTTGGGGCGCTCCCAGCCGAACTTCTGCCCGAACACGGCGCGGCGGGCCTGGAGCGTCGCGTACAGCGGGGAGGTCCGGACTTCGCGGGCCGAGTCGTGCTCCTCGTGGGGCCAGGACATCCCGTAGTGCTTCCCGTACAGCTCGCTGGTGCGGGGCACCAGGTACGCGTCGTCCCGGTGGTACCGCCCGAACCGCCGGATATCTATCGCCCAAAGATCCAGCTCGGGCCGGCCCGCGAGGATCCACTCGGCGAGCATCTTGCCCGCGCCCCCGCCCGCCGCGATCCCGAACGCGTTGAACCCGGCGCAGACGTAGTAGTTGTCCAGTTCGGGCGCCGGGCCCATGATGCAGTTCCCGTCGGTCGTGAAGCTCTCGGGCCCGTTGATGAACCGGGCGACGCCGGCCGGCTCGATCGCCGGCGTGCGGAGCAGGGCGCCCCGCATGATCGGCTCGAACTGCTCCAGGTTCGGCTCGAGGAGCGTGGACTCGAAGTCCGCGGGCGGGCCGTCGGTGTTCCAGGGAATCGGCCCGTGCTCGTAGCCGCCCATGAGCATCCCGCCGCCTTCCGCCTTGTAGTAGACGAGGTTGTCCGGATCGCGCATGGTGGCATAGCCGCGCGGCGCGCCCGGCATGGGACCCGACACGAGATACTGGTGCTGGACGGGAATCAGGGGGACGTTCACGCCCGCCATCAGCCCGAACGCCCTTCCCCACATCCCCGCCGCGTTGACCAGGGTCTCGCACTCGATCGGGCCCCCGGCGGTCTCGACGGCCGTCACCCGGCGCCCGGACAGGACGACCCCCCGGGCCCGCGTCTTCTCCATGATCCGGACCCCGGCGTTCCGCGCGCCCTTGGCCATCGCCATGGTGAGCTGCGCCGGATCGGCCTCCCCGTCGGACGGCAGGATGGAGGCGCCCACCACCCCGTCGAGGGACATCAGGGGAAAGTACTTCAGGGCTTCCTGCGGGGAGAGCAGGTGCATCTCGAGCCCGAACGACCGCGCCATCGTGGCGGCGCGCCGGTTCTCGAGCATCCGCTCCGGCGTCGACGCGAGGCGCAGGCCGCCGCTCGCCTTCCAGCCGGTCGGCTGGCCGGTCTCGGCCTCCAGCCGGGCGTACAACTCGACGCTGTCCCGGAGCATCCGGGTGATGTTACGCGAAGAGCGCAACTGCCCGACGAGTCCCGCCGCGTGCCACGTCGACCCGCCCGTGAGCGAGCCCTGCTCCAGCAGGATCACGTCGGAGCACCCCTCGCGCGCGAGGTGATACGCGATGGAACAGCCGACGATGCCTCCCCCGACCACGACCACCCGGGCGCGCCCGCTCATGTCCGGCCTCCTCCTGCCGCCGCCGATTTGAGGGCCGCCGTCAGCGCGGGCACCGCCGCAAAGAGGTCGGCGACGATGCCGTAATCGCACTTGGCCCAGATCGGGGCGTGCGAATCGTTGTTTATCGCGACGATGACCTTCGACGTCTTCATGCCCGCGAAGTGCTGGACCGACCCCGAGATGCCGCAGGCGATGTACAGGTCGGGGTTGACCGTCTTGCCCGTGAGACCCACCTGCATCTCGTGGGGCGCGATCCCGGCGTCCACGGCCGCGCGGGACGCCCCGACCGCGGCGCCGAGCACCGCCGCGCACTCGGACAGGATCCCGAAGTTCTCGGCGGTGGCCATCGGACGCCCGCCCGAGATCACGACCCGGGCCTCGGTGAGCTCCGGACCGCCGGAACGGTCCTGGCGGTCCACCCGCAGCAGCCGGATCCGCGCGTCCGGGACGACGGCGGACCCGAAAGCCGCCCGATCGACCGGCCCGGCGGCGGGAGCGGGAGGAATGGAATTTGGGCGGATCCCCACCACCGCGGGCCGGGCCGAAATCGCGAGATCGGCCAGGACCCGGCCGCCGTAGAGGGCCTGCCGGACCGTGCCTGCGCCCGGATCGAACGCGCACGCGTCCGTGACGAGCGGAGCGTCGAGCAGGGCGGCCGCGCGCGGCAGGACCTCGCGCCCCAGAGGCGTGGCGAGCCCGGTCAGCCAGTCCAGCCCCTCCGCCTTGACCGCCGCCGCCAGGAATGCCGCGATCCGGCCGGCGCCCCACTCGCCGGCCGGAGTCTCGTCGGGCAGCAGGAGGAGCCGGCCGCCCCCGTGCGCGCCCAGCAGGGCGGCGCAAGGCTCGGCTTCCGACTCGTATGCGAGCCCGGTCACCGGCGCGCCGCCGGCCCTGGCAGCAGCCAGCGCGCCAGCCAGCGCGGGCCGGGGCTTGCCGCCGGAGGTTTCGAGGAAGACGCCGACCGAGGGGCTCACAGGACTTTCGCCTCCTCGCGCAGGAGCCGGACCAGCTCGACGGCGGCTGCGCCGAGCTCGCCCTCGAGCACCCGTGCCGCCCGCCGCGGGGGCGGGAGCTCGAGGCCCTTGACGGCGAGCGCCACCGGCTGGCCCACGCCCGCCAGCGACGCGGGGTCGACCACGCGCACGGGTTTCTTCTTCGCCCCCATGAGATCGGGCAGCTTCGGGTAGCGCGGCTGGTTCAGCCCGCGGTTGGCTCCGAGGACGCACGGCAGCGGTAGCGACAGGATCTCGAGGTCGCCCCCGTCGGCCTCGCGCGTCACCGTCGCGACGCCCGGGGACAGCTCCAGCTTCGTGATGCCGTTCACGGCAGGCCACCCGAGGGTCGCAGCGACGCGATACGGAATCTGGGAGCCGTCGGCGTCGATGGACCGGAGTCCGGCGAGCACGAGACCCGCGCTGCCCTCGTCCGCTATCGCGGCAGCAAGCGCCCGCCCCACGAACCGCGGATCGGGGAAGGCCAGGTCGCAGGTGACGAGCACGCCCCGGTCCGCCCCCATAGCCAGCCCGGCTCGCAGCGCGCCGTCCGCCGCCGGAGGCCCGAGCGTGACGAGTACGACCTCCCCGCCGGAACGCTCGCGGATCCGCAGGGCCTCCTCGACCGCGATTTCGTCGTAGGGGTTCAGGACCGGCTTGACCGACCGGTCGATCGAGGCCGGCCCGGCCAGCTTGATGGCCGCGGCGGAATCGGGCACCTGCTTCACGAGTACGAGAATCTTCACCGCAGGAACGATTATCCATGGCCGGAGACGCCCGTGCAAACGAATTCGGGAGTCGGACCGTGGTAGAGTACCTGTCGAAACATGAACGGCGAACGCGGCGGCTTGCGGATGGGCTATCTCTCCAACGAACAGATCGGGAAGATCCACGGCAACGCCATGGACCTCCTCGCGACCCACGGCTTCGTGGTGGAACACCGCGGCGCCCTCGAGATGCTCAGGGACAGCGGCGCCGCCGTCGATTTCACGACGCACGTCGTCAAGGCCAAGCGGGACCTCGTCGAGAAGTGCCTCAGAGCGGGCGTGGACCGGTTCGTCCTTGGCGCGAGGAACCCCGCGCGGAATCTCACCGTCGAATGCGACGCGCGGAAGCCGGTCTTCCGCAACGGGGGCGGCGTGGACCGGATGCTCGACCTCGACTCCGGCGAGATCCGGAACATGAGTCTCGCGGACGTGGCCGCGCTCACCCGGCTCCTGGACGGGTTGGACTTCATCGACGTCGTGTCGCCCCTGTACGCGCAGGACGTCCCCGAAGGCATCCGGGACCTGGTTGTGTTGCAGACCCTGTTCGAGAACACGTCCAAGCACGTGAACATCCGGACCTTCAGCCGGAAGAATCTCGAGATCCTGATCAGAATGGGCGAGGTTGTCGCCGGCGGACCAGCGAACCTGCGCAAGGCTCCGGTGTTCAGCCTGTTCGACTCCCCCCTGAGCCCGCTCAAGTTCCCGGAACTCACCGTCGACGTCTTTCTCGCCGCCGGCCGGCACGGCATCCCGCTCTACATGGCGAACCTGCCGATCGCCGGGGGTACCGGTCCGTTCACGCTCGCCGGCATGATCCAGCTTATCCACACCGAACTGCTGGCCAGCATCGTCATCTGCCAGACCGCGAACCCCGGCGCCCCCGTGATGCTGCACCCCTTGGCCATGACCATGGACTGGAAGACCCTCCTCGGCCTCAGCGCCTCGATCGAGTCCACGATCATCACCGCGGCGGCCGTCCAGGCGGCCAACGCCGTGTTCCACTGCCCCGTGGACGTGCACGGGCCGTGGTCCGACACCCATGTGGCCGACTCCCAGTCGGCCATCGAGCGGACGTTCCAGACGCTCTTCCCCGCCCTCAGCGGGGCGGCCAGCATCGCCGGGTTCGGCGACGTGGCCGAGGGGCTGGCCTTCTGTCCGGTCCAGCTCGGCATCGATGCGGAACTGGCCGGCTACACCCGCAAGGCGCTGGAGCCTATTCCGATGGACGACGACCGGATGGCGGTCGAGGCCATCCGCCGTGTCGGGTTCAACGACGACTTCTCGACCGACGAGACCACGATCAGGTACCTGAGGACGGACTACTACCAGCCGGCCATCATGAACCGGATGGGCCGCGACGACTGGCAGCGGGCGGGCAGCAAGGACATCAACGCCCGGGCCCGGGAGCGGATCCGGGGCCTCATGGCGAGCCACCGGCCCGAACCCCTGGCGGCGGGCCTGGCCAAGGAACTCCAGGCGCTGGTCAAGAGCGCGGGGTAATCCGCTTGGCGTCGGCTCCCGCGACCGCATCCTCCCCGTTGGCCCGCCTCTGGCGCGGCCGGATCTTCGGCGTCACCTGGCTCCTCTACGCCGGGTTCTATCTCTGCCGCAAGAACTACGCGGTCGCCCAGCCGGTGATCATGAAGGAGTTCGGATGGGACGAGGCGGGAGTCGGCATAATCGTCACCGCGTACCTCACCGTGTACGCCATCGGCCAGTTCCTGAACGGCATTCTGGGCGACCGGTTCAGCGCCCGCCGCATCATCGCGGCGGGCCTCGCGCTGTCGGTCCTGGCCAACGTCCTCTTCGGCTGGACCGCGTCGATCGGGGTGATGGCCTTCCTCTGGGGGCTCAACGGGTTCGGCCAGTCGTCCGGGTGGCCGGGCATCGTGAAGACCCTGTCCGCGTGGTTCGGCGTCCGGGAGCGGGGGCGGGTGATGGCGTGGTGGTCCACGTGTTACCAGATCGGCGAAGTCGTCTCGTCCGCCCTCGCGGCCTGGCTCATCTCCCCGGGAGTCGTCGCGGCGTTCAACGGCGCGCTTCAGGCCACGGGCCGGGCCTGGCAGTACGCATTCTGGGTTCCCGCGCTGGCCCTGGCCGGCATCGGGGCGGTCTTCTTCTGGGGCCAGCGCAACAGCCCCGAAGATGCAGGTATATCCGGCCCCGCGTCTCCGCGCCCCGCGGCCAAGCCCGCCCGGCGGCGCGGCGATTCCGTCCGCTCCGAGCCTGGCATCGTCCTTGAAGTGCTCGGCGACCGCTACATCTGGACGCTCGGTTCCGTCTACTTCTGCGTCAAGTTCGTCCGGTACGCGTTCATGTTCTGGCTGAGCACGTACCTGGTGACCGTCCTCGGGTTTCGCCCCGACAAGGCCGGCTACATGAATATCGTGCTGCCGCTCGCGGGCTTCCTCGGCGCGGTCGCGGGGGGGTATGCGTCCGATTATCTGTTCGGCTCCCGCCGCGCTCCCGTCAGCGCCGTCATGCTGGTGGGACTGGCGGGGGCGATCTTCTTCTACAGCCGCGTCGCCGGGGACGCCTGGATGGGCCCGCTCGGGCTGGCGCTCATCGGGTTCATGACCTTCGGACCGGACACGCTCGTGTCGGCGACCTCGGCCATGGACTTCGGCTCGCGGCGGGGAGCGGCCACGGCCGCGGGGTTCATCAACGGGTGCGGATCGGTGGGCGCCGCGATTCAGGGGGTCCTCGTCGGGTACCTCGCGCACCGCGCCGGCTGGCAGGCCGTCTTCTCGCTCTTGATCGTCCTTTCCCTCGTCGCGGCCGCCATCCAGGCGACGATGTGGAACGCCCGGGGAAAGAATTAGCCGCCCGGGCGGGCCGGCCGGCTACTTGAGCGTGCAGACGAAGAGCAGACCGCGCCGGGAGCGCGTCATGCGCCTGAAACTGAGCCGGCCCCGCTCGTAGGTGACGAACCGGAACCCCAGCCGCCGGAGCATCCCCTCGATCACGCCATACCGGTACGACCGCTGGAGATGCTCCTCGTCGAACCGGCGCCAGAGCGGTCCCCGCTTCACGAACCCCGTGATCCCGATCCTTCCCAGCCGCGCCCTACGGTCGTAGGTCCCCTCCACCACCAGCACCGATCCCGGATTCCGCTCGATGTCGGTGTGGTGCCAGAAGGCCTCGTGGGACTCGATCGTGTTCACGTCGAAGAGCAGGACGCCGCCGGGGGCGAGATGGCGCTTGGCCCGCGCCAGCGCCTGGCCGACGCCGCGCTCCGTCACTATGTAATTAAGGCTGTCGTACATGCAGGTGATGACGTCCCACCGGCCCGGCACCGCGAACCGGCGGGCGTCCTGACGCCGGAGCAGGGCCCGCGGCGCGTTGCGTCGGGCGAACGCGAGCTGGTGGGCCGAGAGGTCGATGCCCGCGGTCTCGTAGCCCGCGCGCGCCGCCAGCTTGAGCAGTCCGCCGGTCCCGCAGCAGAGATCCAGCCACCTCCGGCCGCGCGGGGCGCTGAGCCGCGCCAGCCGCAAGGTGGCGGGCCACACCCGGTCGGTCCACGGCGACCAGGCCCGGTCGTAGATCGCGGCGAAGTCCCGGCCGTACGCGCTCATGGCGTCAGGCCATCTTCGCGAGGTCTTCGCGCCGGACCGGGTGCAGCGGCGGCTCCCCGGCGAAGAATCGGCGGAGCTCCTCCGCCGCCGTGGCGCCCAGCTCGAGCCGGCCCCGGCCGACCGAGCCCGCGATGTGCGGCGTGAGGGTGAGGTTCGGACACCCCAGCAGGATGGAGCCCGGCTGCGGCGGCTCGGGGTCGGTCACGTCGAGGATGGCCCAGATCCGCCGGCGCTTGAGTTCGGCCACGAGGGCCGCCTCGTCGATCAGGAGCCCGCGCGCGGTGTTCACGAGCAGGGCACCGTCCCGCATCGACGCCAGCCGCGCGGCGTTCACGATGTGCGTGGTCGCGGGCAGCGGCGGTGCATGGAGGCTGACCACGTCCGCGCGGGAAAACAGCTCGTCCAGCTCCACCTTCTCCGCCCCCAACGCCTTCGCCGCCGCCGCGTCCACGAAGGGATCGCTGAGCAGGACCCGGGCTCCGAAAACGGGGAGGAGCTTGAGGACCTCGCGCCCCACGGACCCCGCGCCCACGAGGCCGACCGTGGACCCGCGGAGCTCGTCGGGGCCCCTGTGCCCCTTGAGTCCCCACCATCCGCCCGCCGCCACCTGGGGGCTGAGCTCGAACACGTTCTTGCGCCCCATGATCATCATCGCCACCGCGAATTGCGCCACCGCCACCGCGATTACGGGAGACGCGGTCGTGACTGTGATCCCGCGCGCCCACAGCGCGTCCGAGACGAACGGCTTCACGGTCCCCGCCGAGTGCGCCAGGATCCTGATCCTGGGCGCCTTAGCCAGGAGCTCGGCCGTCAGCGCCGGGCTGCCCCACCCGGTCATGACGCCGTCGGCCCCGGCGAGCAACGCCTCGGCCTCGGCGCCTTTCACGTCCCCCGGACCTTTGGGCAGGACAACGTCGGCCCAGCCCCGCATCGAGTCGATGGTCGCCGGGTCGAGCACCTGCGCGCGGGTCCCCTCGGATATGGGTATCGCGACTATGGGCTTCATGACGCCCAGACCTCGTCGCGCAGCGCCCGGATCTTCTCGAACTCGTGCCGCGCGATCGCCTCCTCGTTCATGGTCGCGTCCGCGGGCCGGTGGCATTCGGCAGAAAGGTACCCCCGGTATCCGTGTGCCTTCAACGCCAGAAAAACCTTCCGGTAGTCCACCTGGCCCTCCTCCATGAGGAGGTCGATCCGGTCGCCCTCCCGGTTGCATTGCTTGACCTGCACGTTCCGGATCCGGTCCCCGAATGCCGCCACCGCCGCCTCGCCGTAGCCGTCGTCCACGCGGTAGATATTCCCGGGGTCGTAGTTGAGCCCCACGTTCTTCCGCCCGACGGCCTCGAGTACCCGGAGGGTCCCCGCGACCGTCGCGATCATGCTGAGGTTGTTCTCGAGCACGACGTCCTTGCCCAGCGGCTCCGCGAGGTCCGCGCACCGGCGTGTCCACTCGGCGAAACGCCGCATCTCCTCCTCCGTCGCCGCCCTGTCGTGACCCAGGTACTTCGGGTTCACGCGGATCAGGGCGCAGTCGAGGACGACCGCCATCTCGAGGTATCTCTTGAACAGGTCGATCTGCGCTTCGCATTCGGCGTCCGCCTTCGCTTCGAACTCGCCCACGTAGGTGTCGAGCACGACGATCCCGACCCCGAGCTGCTTCGCGAGGTTGCCGCACGCGCGGACCGCCGGGATCGGCGTCCTGGGAGGCAGGTGCCGGTCGATGCCGAAGAGCTCGACGCCACGATACCCGATCTCGTGGGCCTTCGTGATGACGCCGAGGAGGTCCGACTTCGAGAGGATCTTGGAGCAGAGGCAGAGGGGCGGAACCTTCGCCATCGGAGCTCCATCATACGATGCCGCGACGCCGCAGGCGTCGCGTGGCGGGTCCGTCCTCGGACACGGCGGACCCGGAAAACCGTCAGCGCCCACCGGTCCCCTTCGGCACGATCCAACCCGCCGCCAGCGCCGCCCGCCGCCGCTCCGCCGCCTCCGCTCTCCGCCCCTCGAGCTCGGCCACCCGGGCCATCCGGTCCTGGAGGATCGCCAGCCCTCCGTAGCTCCGCGTCCAGGCCCGGTACGCCGTCGCGGCCGCCCCGACCTTGCCCTCGCCCAGGGCGCGGTCCCCGGCCCACGTCAGGACCCCCGCGCCCGGAAGGAACGGAAGCCGCCGCGAGAACGAGGCGTCGTACGGCTCGCGGCGCGGGAGCCGCAGGAACTCGAACGCGTACCCGCCGTGGAGCCCCTCGCGCGAGTCCGCTTCCCGCACGGCGACGGGCCTCGCGTAGGCGCGCCAGAACGCCTCGACGCGCGCCGCCGTCGCGGGCGCGAACCGCATCCGCTCGTCCTTCGCCGCGGCGCTCTCGTCCGGCCAGCGCGTCGAGTAGATCATGTGCGTGAACCCGCGCTGACGGATGCGGACCCGCAACCGGAGCGGGCCTGACGAGGCCTCGGCGGCCCGCCAGAGCCACGGGCTGGACCCGTTCTCGTAGTCGTTGAAGACCCGGCCGCCGAGGTAGTAGCTGGTGTCGTCGCCGAGGACGTAGACCGTGCCGCGGTGCGGAGCTGCGCGCTCGAGGTCCTTCCGGAGCGGATAGTGGACGGACTTGGGCGGAAGCCCGTAGTGCAGGTAGTATTCGGGCGTCACGATCCCGAACGCGACATCGCGGGGGCCGAACCGGAAGGTGCCCGCGATGAAGCTGAGCAGGGCGACCACGAACACGGTGAAGCAGAGGACGCCGCGCACCAGGGACCGGTGGGCCCCGGACAGCGCCCCCAGCACGCCCACGAGCCCCGTCGTCCACATCCCCGCGAGCCCCATGACGTAGTGCGGCGAGATGCCGCCGAAGAGCGTGAACCAGAGCACGGAGCTGCCCGCCGCGAAAGCCACGAGCATGCGCACCGCCGGCGCGAGCGCGTCGAAGTAGAGCACGGCCGGCAGGGCGAGGACGGGGAGGGCCGGCCCCGGGTGCTCCCAGAACCCCCCGTGCGCGCCCATGAAGTTCACGGGCACCCAGAGCAGGGTGTCGGGCTTCGCCAGCCATGCCCGCTGGATTTCGCCCATGAACTGGTAGTAGGCCTTGAGTTCGTATTTCGAACTGCTGTCGAGAGTGTGGAATCCGAACTTCGCCAGGTACGGAGAGAACGGATCGCCCGTCCACATCCAGCGCACGCCGGCCCAGCCCGCGAGCGGGACCGCGAACAGCGCGAGGAGGCTCCAGCGGCGCCGCACGAGCGCCGCCCCCCACGCGCCGCGGTCCTCACGAACGGCCGTGAGCGCCGCCAGTCCGGCCAGCCCGAAGACGGCCGTGTACTTCGCCGAGAACGCGAGCGCGAGCAGGACCACGCCCTCGCGCAGCCGGGCCGCGCGACCGCCCTGCCGGGTCATCACCGCCTCGACGGCCAGCAGGACCGGCAGCCAGCACCCGTGCTCGCCGAACGCGGAGGCCGTGATCAGCATGAGCCCCGGCGCCGCCACCGCCAGCCCGAGCGCAAGCCCGAGATCGGCGGTCCCCAACCCGGCGAGCCGCCCGATGCGGGCCATGGCGAGCAGGCTCCCGAGCCCGAGGGCGACGTTCACCGCCCGCGCGGCGAGGTCGCCCCCGAGCGCGAGCGCCGCCGCGTTCAGCATGTGCTGGGTGCCCATGTAGGACCAGAAGAAGTAGCGCTCGACGAAGACGAACTTGTGCACGAGCAGGAACTGCCGGGGCAGGAAGAGGTGGTAGCGCATGGCGTCCTGGAACACCTCGGGGGCGAGGCAGATGAGGAGCAGGAGCCAGCCCAGGAGCGCCGCCGGCCACGCGAACTCCCGGACCCGCCACAACGGCCCCGTCCCGGCCCTATATGCCCGCCGCCGGACGAGAACGACGGTCCCCCACGCGGCCGCCGGCACGATCACGGCCGCCATGACGGGAACGAACCAGCACCCCGTCAGCCCCAGCCCGAGAAGCGCGAGCGCGACGGCGCTCCAGCCGGCGACGAGGTCGCGCCCGATCGGGCCGGGGGCCAGCCGCAGCCAGCGGGCCACCGCCCGCCCCGTCCCCGCCCCCGCGGCCGCGAGCACGGCGAGCGCGGCCGCGAACCCGGCCGTCCGGACCAGGAAGTAACCGAGGTGGGGCGCCGAGGTCGCGCCGAACCACGGGAGGCCCCACTTCACGATCTTGGGCATGAACCAGACTTTGAGCGACCAGACGTACCAGCCGGTGACGATCACGGCCCAGTATGGGACCGCCCGCTTCGCGAGGCCGCCGGCCGAGATGCTCACGGAAGCCGGTCCCGGGTGCCCGAGAACACGACCAGCCCGCCCTGGTTCCGGAACCAGGGCACCCGGCCGGCCACGGCGTTCGTGGCCCGCATGAGCCGCCCCGCGCCGGCGGCCGAAAGCAGGTTGAAGAGGTGCGGCGGCAGGAAGACCTCCGTCCACACGCGCGGCGACACGCCGACGCCCGTTAGCCACGAGGCCAACACGTCCCGGGACACGACACCCCGGGCCGGGTACGACTTCGCCACCCAGCTCTTCCGCACGGACATGAGGAGGTCGAACCAGGGACGGAACGCGCTCCGGTTGTTCTCCTCCCCCATAACGCATCCTCCCGGCGCCAGGATGCGGACGGCTTCCGCGATCGCGTGCTGCGGAGCAGCCAGGTAACTCAGGACGCCGGCGAAGAGCGCCCCATCGGCGACGCCCATCCGGACCGGCAGGTTCCCGGCGTCCGCGACGAGATGGAGGACGGACCCCGCCGTCCCCGCCGCCTTCGCCATGGCGACGCGGGTCATCTCCTCGGACAGGTCGACGCTCAGGAGCACGCGGCAGCGTCCCGCCAGCCGGGAACAGAACCGGCCCGTGCCCGCGCCGATCTCGACCAGCACCCCGCCCGTCCGGCAGGTCCGCTCGACCATGTCCAGGAAGATCCGGTCGAAGGCGTTCCAGAACGGCGAGTCCGCGATCCGGTGGTCGTAGACCGTGGCCTGGCCGCGAAAGAACCGGATCTGGTCCATCTTCAGTGCGTCGGTCGCGGACGGCGGGGCTGGAGGCCCCGCGGCCCGGCTCCACCCGTCCCAGCGCGAGCGGAACCGCGCCGCGAACGCCCCGGTCCGGTCGGGATCGCGCAGCGGCGGCAGGAGCAGTTCGGGCAGGCGGTCCTCGACGCGGTACCAGCCGCGGCACCGGTCGCACACGAGGACGCCGTGGACCAGCCCCAAGCCGTCGCGCTCGAAGGGCACCGTCTCGAACGCGCCCTCCCGGCAGGCGGGGCAGATCAGGTACTCCCGGACCGCCGCGTCGTCCAGCGGATGCGTCATCGCCCAAAGCATAGCACAGGGCGCGCGCGAACCCGTTACTATATTGGCGTGGAAGCGCGTGCGGCACCTGGCGGGAAGTCCGTGGACCTGAGTCTCGTGCTCGCCTGCTACAACGAGGAGCCCTGGCTGGCGGACTCGGTCCGGGAGATCGTCCGCGTCCTCGACTTCTCGCCGCTGACCTACGAGCTCATCCTCGTGGACGACGCCAGCCGGGACCGGACGCGCGACGTCATCGGCGGACTGGCCGCCGCCCATCCGCACACGGCCATCCGCACCGTGTTCCACGAGCACAACTCCGGCCGCGGCGGCGCGGTCGCCGACGGCATGCGCGCCGCGACGGGCGGGATCGTCGGGTTCCTCGACGTCGATCTCGAGGTGCATCCCCGCCATATCCCCGCGTGCTGCCTGGCCATCCGGCAGGGCGCCCAGGTAGCCGTCGGGGCCCGGGTCTTCGCCCTCGTCCCCCGGGGCCTGCTGCGCCAGTTCCTGAGCTGGGGCTACGCCGGACTCGTGCACGCCCTCCTGCCGGCCGGCGGCATCCGCGACACGGAAGCGGGATGCAAGTTCTTTCGCCGCGACGCCATCCTCCCGGTACTCGACCTCGTCCGGGACCGCGGCTGGTTCTGGGACACCGAGATCATGATCCGGTGCCGGCTGGCCGGCCTCGTCATCGCCAACGTGCCCTGCATCTACGTCCGGAACCCGGTCAAGCCGTCGTCGGTGAGCCTCGGCCGGGACATAGTCGAAAGCCTGTGGAAGCTCCTGGCGTTCAGGCGGGAGTTGCGCCGGTCCGGCCTGCTCCGGGGCCGGCGGGCCCCGTCGCCCGTATGAACCACCGGCCGGCCGTCATGTTCGGGGCTCCCCGGATCGGCCGGGACGAGATCCGGGAAGTCGTGGCCACCCTCCGCGGCGGATGGATCGGGACCGGCCCGAGGACCGCGGAGTTCGAATCCGCCTTCCGCACCTACCTGGGAGCCCGGCACGCGGTCGCGACCGGCTCGGGGACGGCCGCGCTCCACCTGGCTCTCGTGGCGGCGGGCATCCGCCCCGGCGACGAAGTCGTCACCACCCCCCTCACCTTCGCGGCCACCGCGAACGCTATCCTCGCGGCCGGCGCCGTCCCCCGGTTCGCCGACGTCGGGCTCGAGACGCAGAACATCGATCCGGAGCGGGCGGCCCGCGCCGTGACAAAACGGACGCGCGCGCTCCTCCCCGTCCACCTCGCAGGACGGCCTTGCGAGATGCCGGCCCTTCTCGCGCTGGCGAGGCGCCGGCACCTGGTCCTCGTCGAGGACGCGTCCCATGCGATCGAGGCCCTCGTCCGGGGCCGGCACGCGGGCACGCTCGGCGACTTCGGCTGTTTCAGCTTCACCCACAACAAGAACATCACCGCGGGGGAGGGCGGCGCGGTCGTCACCCGCTCGGCGGGCTCGGCCCGACTCATCCGGATGGTCGCCGGGCAGGGCATGACCGCGAACGCCTGGCAGCGGTCCCGGCGGGGTGGATCGAGCGGCTACCGGATCGTGGCGCCGGGGTTCAAGTACGGCATGACCGACCTCAACGCCGCGATCGGCCTGCACCAGTTGAAGCGCATCGACCGCTGGTGGCGCCGGCGGCGGGCCGTCTGGACGTATTACACGGAGCGCCTCCGGGGCCTGCCGGTCTGGCTGCCGTCATCCGGGGTCCCCGGCGGCCGCCACGCGCTTCATCTCTTTACCGTGCACCTCGACCTCGCCCGCCTGAACGCCGGCCGGGACCGGATCCGCGCGGAACTCGCCGCCCGCGGCATCGGGACGGGTGTTCACTACGTCTCGCTTCATCTTCATCCCTACTACCGGAGCCGGTTCGGGCTTCGTCCGGACGACTTCCCGAACGCCCGCCGCATCTCCGAGCGCACGCTCTCCCTGCCGCTCTCGCCCCACCTGACCGGCGGCGAGGTGGAACGGGTCGCCGGAACGTTCCGGACCGTGCTCGAGCGCCACGCGCGCCCGGGGCGGTGAAGACCCCTTGAGCCGGCGGACCGAGCTCCTCGCCGCCGTCCTGGTGGCGGCGACGATCAGCGCCGGATGGGTCTTCGTCAACGCGGACAAGCCCCTGTCCATCGACGACCCCTTCTTCGTCTACTGGGCCCGCGCGATCTCGCCCCTGCCGGACGACCGGCCGGCGCGGTACGTGAACTGGATCAGGTTCGAGGAGCCCCTCGTCGCCGAGACCACGCACTACATGCCGGGGTGGTCGATCCTGCTGGCGGCCGCGCGGCACGCCGTCGGGGAACGAGAGCGGGTCCTGCACTGGCTCCAGTGGCCCTTCGCGACCATGTTTCTCTCCGCCGTGTTCCTGATCGCCCGCACGGTCGGCGCGCCCCCGTGGGCCTCGATGTTCCTGTGCGCCTCCAGCGGGGCCTTCCTCCTGCCCACGGCGAGCCTCATGGCCGACATGCCGGCCATGGGTCTCGGCATCCTCGGGCTCGCGCTCTGGATCGCGACCCCCTCGCTCGCGGGCCGGATCGCCGGGGGCCTCCTCCTCGCGCTCGCGGGGTGGATGAAGCAGTCCGTCCTGGTCCTGTACCCGCTGCTCCTCCTGGACCCCGCCGGCGGCTTCGTGCGGCGGCCCCGGGACTGGATCATCGCCCTGATCTCGTTCGTCCTCGCCGGGCGGTACCCGGACGTGCCCCCGCACGATCCCGAGCGCTCGTCGGTCGTGGGCCACGTCCTCTGGATCCTGCAGTCCACGTGGAATCCCCTCCTGATCCGGGCCAAGATCAGCTACCTGCTGGCCGCGTCCGGCGCGTTGCTGCTCACCCCGGCGGCCTACGCGTTCGCCCTCGCGGTCCGTCGCCGGACGGAGATGCCGCGGGAGCGCCTGCGGTACCTGATGTTGTGCATTCTGTGCATACCCGTCCTCTCCGCGTTGGGTTTCTGGAAGGCCAGGCACCTGGGGGGCATGCGGCTCGCGTCCACCCCGGGCACGCTCAATGACCTCTGGTTCTACGGCGCCATCGCCCTGTTCCTCGCCTGGAGCCTCGCCGCGCTGTGGCCGTCCCGGAGCGCGACGGTCCGTTGGCTGGTCGCGTGGTTCCTGCTGGACGCCGTGGGTTCCGTGATCGGCACGTGGCTCCCCGGCGTCCGCCACCTGATCCCCGCGCTCCCGCCCCTGGTCATGTTCTTCCTCGTCGACCTGGAGCGCTCCTGCGGGGAGCGGCGGGCGCGGGCCGTGGTCGCGGTCGCGATCACCGCGAACCTGTGGCTGGGCCTGAGCCTCGCCCGCCACGACTACGCCTTCGCGGCGTGGTGCCGCGACGCCGCCGTCCGGGGCGCCGCCCGGGCCTCCGCCGCACGCGTGCCGCTCCTGACGACGGGCTCCTGGGGCCTGCGGTACTACACGGAACGCGCGGGCGGGCGAATTCTCGACCGCCCGACGGAGACGCTCCCGGCCGGCGCCCTGTTCCTGGTCCCGACCCTGACCGACCGCCGCGAACTCCCCGCCGCCCTCCGCCGACGGAGCCGCCTGGTCGAAACCCTCGTCTCCCCGCCGTCGCGGTTCCGGGCCTGGCTCCTCCCCGTGCTCACGGTCCCGCCGGTCAGGGCGATGAGCGCCTTCCACGGCGGCAACGTCTGGTTCCCCTATGCGTTTTCCCGGGCCCCCTCGGAAACCATCCGGCTCCTGCTCATCCGTCCGCGTTGACCGCCCGCGGCGGGCCGGCCCCCTTCGGTCAGGGCTTGCGCACCAGGCAACAGAGGGACAGCCCGACCGGCAGGGACCCGAATCGCAGGATCACCCACTCCGACCGGAATACCGCACGGAACACGGCGTTCAGCCAGCGCGGCAGTATCAGGTTGAAGTCCGTGGTCACCGCCTTCCCCCGCACGATCCGGTCCCGGACCCACCGGACCGGCACGATCAGGGGCAGGAGGAATCCGTCGAGGTAGGTGACGCGGACGGTCGTCAGCCCGGCCTCCCGGATCGCGCCCAGCAGACCGGCTTTACGGTACCGGCGCCGGTGGTGCGCCGCCTCGTCGTGCACGCTCCAGAGCGCGGGGAACGCGGGGACGCTCAGGAGCGCGACGCCGCCGGGCTTGAGCACGCGCCCGATCTCGCGCAGCAGGCCGACATCGTCGCCCGCGTGTTCGAGCACCTCGAGCGCCGTCACCAGATCGAACCGGCCGTCGGGGAACGGGAGCCGCTGCGGGTCCGGCTGGTGCACGATGTCGTCCAGCCCCCGCCCCTTAGCGTAGGCGACGGCCTCGGCCGAGATGTCGCACCCCGTGGCGGGTCCGAACCGGCGCAGGGCCAGCAGATTGCCCCCGGTCCCGCAGCCGATGTCCAGGATCTCGAGCGGACCCCGGGGCTTGATCCAGTGCCGGATGATCCGCACGACGATCTCGCGTTTCGCCACGTACCACCAGTACGTCTCCTCGATCGCGTACATGAGGTCGTATTCGCGCGGTTCCATCAGCGCATTATGGCATGGCCGGCCGGTGGACAGCCGGGCGCACCGGAGGGGAGAATCAGCTCACCGTGATCCGACTCCTGCGAACCGGCATCGAACGCCTCGTGGCCTCGCCGGGCGCCTACGCGTGGTCGCAATCCCTGAGCGATCCGTTCCGGCTCGTCCCGCTTCGCCGCGTCGTGGCCGGCATCCCCCACTCCTCCCTCCTCGATCTGGGATGCGGCAGCGGGGATCTATGCGCCATGACCGCGTCCGCCTATACCGGCGTCGACGGCTCCCCCGCCAACATCGCGTACGCCCGGCGGCATCACGGGGCCCCGGGGCGCCGGTTCGAGGTCGGGGACCTCCTCGCCCTGGACGGGAGCCTCGGCGCGCACGAGCTCGTCGTCATGGCCAGCGTGCTCCACCATCTCGCCGACGACGAGGTCCGCCGGTGCCTCGCCGGCCTCGCCGTCGTGCGGCCCGGGAGGCTCCTGGTCGTGGACATCGCCCTCGAGCGGACAGGCCCGGTCTTCCGGCGGACGATCACCCCGCTCGATCGCGGCCGCCACTTCCGGACGACCTCCGCGATTCGGGAACTGCTCACGGCGGCCGGCTGGCGAACGGAGCGCGAGACCGGATGGACCAGCTACAACCGGCTCTTCCCCTACGTGGGCCTCCTCGCGACGCCGCCCCCATGACCACGGAAGGGCCACAGCCGGTCACCGACCGCGTCGCCGTCGCCGCGCTCCTGTTCCTGTCCCTCGCCGCGTACGGACCCGGGTTGTGGCCCGGCCGGGTCCGCGCGCCGTCCGAGATCCTCGAGGGCTTCGCGCCGTGGCGCACCCCGGAGGGGCCGTCAAAGACCACCGACCCCGTACTGGCCGATCTCACTTCCCAGTTCCATCCGTGGCTGATCCGCGCCGCGCGCGAGGTCCGCCTTGGGCGGCTCCCGCTCTGGAACCCGGATGCCTACTGCGGCCATCCCTTCGTCGGCTCGATGCAGACCGGAGTCTTCTCGCCGTTCACGGCGTTCGCTTACGTCCTGCCCCTGGCCTTCGCGATCGGGCTCGCGGCCGTGGCCCAGGCGGCCGTCGCGGGGCTGTCCATGTACTGGTTCCTGCGACTCCTGGCAGTGCCGCCACTCGCCGGACTGCTGGGAGCCATGGCGTTCATGTTCAACGGATTCCTGGCCGGCTGGATGGGATGGTCGCTCGCGGCCAGCGCCGCCTGGACCCCGGCGCTGTTTGCCGGGATCGAGCTCATCCGCCGGGACAGGGGCTGGCGGTCCACGGTCCCGCTCTCACTCGCGACCGCCGGCCTGATCCTCGGGGGACACCCCGAGACCGCATTCCACGCCGGGTGCGTGGCGGCCTTCTACTGGCTCGTGCTGGCGTGGCGCGCGGGCGGACGGTTCCTCCTGCTGGCGGGCGCCGGCTTCGGCACCGGCCTCCTCCTCGCCGCCATCCAGATCCTGCCGTTTCTCGAGTACCTGCCGTACACGCAGACGTTCCATTGCCGGACCGACGGCGGCATCCTGTCCGTCCTTCCGCTGAAGGGCGCCCTGCTCCTGCTGACGCCCCGCTACTTCGGCCACGCGGGTGTCGGAACCGCGTGGGACACCGACTTCTCGTCGAACTACACGGAGGTCAGCGGCACGGTGGGGCTGGTGCCGCTCCTCCTGCTCCCGGCCGCGGTCGCGGGGCTGCGCCGCGCCCGCGCCCCCTTCTTCCTCGTCCTCGCCGCCCTCGTCTTCCCCTGCGTCTACGTGCTTCCCGGCCTGCCGTTCGGCGCCTTCCTGCTCGGGATCCCCGGCTTCGCGGTCTCGGTCAACCACCGGCTCCTGCTGCTGCTGGCCTTCGCGCTTTCCGTCCTCGGCGCGTTCGGGATGGAGCGCCTGCTGGCCGGCGCCGCGTCGCCCCGGCTCCGGCGTGCCACAACGCTGTGGGCGGCCACGCTGGCGCTCATCCTCCTGGCGTCGACCCTCGGCGACCGCCCCCTGATGGAGACGGCGGATGCCTGGACCCGTGTCGGACCCCGCATCCTCCTCTCTGCAGCCCTGATCGCGGCGGGGGCGCTCCTGGTTCGCCGGATGGCGTCCCGGCCGGGTGCCGCCGGCGCCGCGCTCCTCCTGCTGGGCCTCGAGGCCGCGAGCGTCGTCCCATTCGCAGCTACCTACTGCCCCGTCGTCGCGCGCGACCGGTTCTACCCCAGGACGCCCGGTCTGGAATTCCTGGCCGCGCACGCGGGCCGGTCGCGGGTCATGATGCCGCTGGTGAACCTTCTCCAGGTATGGGAACTTGCCGAGCCGGGCGGCTACGACGCGATGAACCCCACGATCATCTCCGACCTTCTGGGCGCGCCGCCCACGGCGGGTACGCCCTGCAACACCTTCGTCACCTGGCGTCGCCCGTGGGACTCCCCCGCGTTCGGCCTGCTCGGCGTCCGGTACGTCCTGACGCCGCCGGGATCGGCGAAGCCCGGGACGCGGTTCCGGCTGGTCCATGACGGTCCGGATGGCCGCGTCTGGGAGTGCCTGATGGCCTTCCCGCGGGCCTTCCTCGTCCCGCACGCGGTGCGGTTCGCCACGCGGGAGGAAGAACTCGCCGCGATCGTGGCGGGACGCGTCGACCTGCGCCGCACGGTCAGCCTGTCGGCCGGAGATGAAGACCCGGCGCCACCGGGGACTGCGGGGCCCGACGGCCACGCCAGGATCGTGGCGTACGCGCCCAGCCGTGTCGCGATCCGGACGACCTCGTCCCATCCCGCGTACCTCGTCCTCACCGACGCGTTCTTCCCCGGCTGGCAGGCCTCCGTGGACGGCAGACCCGGCCGCATCCTCAGGGCCGACTACGCCTTCCGCGCGGTCCGGGTGCCGGCCGGCGCCCACGAAGTCACCTTCCGATACGCGCCCGTACCCCTCCGAATCGGCGTGTGGCTGAGCATCCTGGGGCTTCTGCTCGTCGGGTTGGCGCTGTTCCTCAAACCGTGAAGACCGCACGCCGGCGTAACCGGACCGTCCGGATGAAACACCTCGTGATCGGGACGGCATTCTTCCTGGTCTCCCTCGCCGTCGCCACCGCGACAGCCGAAGTGGTGTTCCGGTGGTATGAGCGCGCGATCCTGACCCGAAAGCCCGGACTCGGATCGGCGGAAGTGGACCTCGCCCGCCTCGGGTTCAACGACGCCTCCGTCCCGCGCCGCAAACCGCAGGGCGAGTTCCGGGTCCTGAGCTTCGGGGATTCCTTCGCCCTGGGGATAGTCCGCTATCCCTCGACCTACCACGGCGTGGCCGCAAAACTGCTCCGCCGTGCGACGGGGAGGCCGGTGCGCATCGTCAACCTGGGCGAAGGCGGCACGACGTTCCAGCACTACATCCAGGCGTATCGGTATTGGGCCCCGCGCCTTGAGCATGACGCCGTGATCTTCAACACCTTCATGGGCAACGACCTTCCGGAGGCCGAAACCCTTCCGCCGATGGGTGATCTGGCCAACGCCGCGATCCACACGCCCATGGGCGCCGAGCCGCCCGAACTCGCGAAGCCGGTGGCCAGGGTGCCGCACCGGTATCCTCTGCGGATGCTGGATTACCTGCACGGCCACCTGATGGCCCTCCTCCATCCCGGGCTGGCTCGCGGCCCGGGGAGCGAGGAGGGCCTCTACCCGTGGGCCCATCCAATCCCGGGCGACCGCGAGGCCGTGTACCTGATCGAGAGCATGATGACCGTGACGTATTCCCCGGCGGAGTCGCGGAGGCTCACGACCGGCTACGGTCAGTTCGTCCGGCTCCTGCGGGTCATGGCGGACATCCGGACCCGGGGCACCCCCGTCCTCCTCGTCCTGTCGCCGAGCCAATTCCAGGTCGACCCCCGGTTCATGGACCGCGTCTCGAAGGAGAAGTCGGGGCTGGACTTCGACCTCCCGGTCTATCTCGCGCAGGACGCAGTGCGCCGGATCGACTCCGGCATCACGGTCCTGAACCTCGTCACCGTGTTCCGCTGTGCCGCCTCCCACCGCACCAGCCTGTACGTCCGGGACAACACCCACTGGAACGTCGAGGGCAACCGGCTCGCCGGCCTCGTGATCGCCCGGTTCATGGCGAGCCACTGGCTCGGCGGCAGAGCGCCGATTCCGGCCGATCCCGTCGAGGGCTCGTGTGACCCACCCCTGCGGGGCCGTGTCGAGGACCGGTCGCCCGCCCGGCTCGCGTCGGCCCGGATCCTGCTGGACCCCCTCCTCCTGCGAGATGCGCCGTCCGCCGGGCGGCTCGGCACCCCGTACGCGGAGCTGGTCGGAACCCCGGTCAAGGAGATCGAGGCGGGCGGACGCGTGGACGCGGTCGTGATACCCGATCCCGGGTGGGGCCGGGAAGGCCGCTTCACGGGCCGGATCGTCGCGCTGCCGGCCGCGGCCGACGGCGCCGTCGTCGGCCTCTCCCGGGGTGGCGTACTGGAGGCCGTGGTCCGCGCCCCGCGCACGGCGCCCGGGGCCTGCCGGTTCGTCGCCCGGCTGGCGGACGGCGGACCGGACGTCGAGGTCCACCTCGTATCGGTCGAGGAGGGGACGTTCCACCTCCAGCTCTTCCAGACCGCCTCGGTGCGCCTGCCCGACGCCCGGTTGGTCCGGGATCCCGAGTCCGGGATCGAGGGCGTCCGGACGGCGGACGGCGGCGAGATGCAGATCATGCCCGGCGCGCTCCGCGCGATGCTCGAGCACGCCGTGGACCACGGGGATTTCATCGACCTGGAAGGGATCGCGGCGGTGGCGGCCCCGAGGCTCCGGCGGCCCGACGCTCTCCTCGTCTTCGCCGCCAACCGCCTTGTCTACCACGGGTGGACGGCCCGCGAGCGTCCCGGACTGGCCCAGGCCATGGGGGTGGCGGGAACCGGGTTCCGGTTCAGGATCTCGAAACGGTTTTCGGGCGATCCCGTCGCCGCCGGGATCCGCGTCTTCGCCGTCGTCGCGCCCGGTGTCGTGTCCGAGCTCCCCTACCACAAGGGCTACGCGTGGGGCCGCCCCGCCGGCCCGACCTCGATCTTCACCGACGACGTCAGGAACGCCATCCTGGCCCCGGCCCCGGCGCCCGCACCCCGCTGACGGCGTCCGCGGCGGCGCTACAATGACGTCTGTATACGTTCATCCCTGAGGAGGTATCCCATGGCATTCACGCTCGAGATCGGCCGGACCTGCCCGGACTTCAAACTTCCCGCCACCGACGGCAAGGCGTATTCGCTCGCGGACTTCCAGGACGCGAATGCGCTCGTCGTCTTCTTCACCTGCAACCACTGCCCCTACGTGACCGGGTCGGACGAGCACACCCGGCGAACCGCGGAGCGATTCGCCGCCAAGGGCGTCCGGTTCGCCGGGATCAACGCCAACAGCCAGCGCACATACGCCGAGGACGGGTTCTCGCACATGGTCGCCCGGATGAAGGAGAAGAAGTTCCCCTGGGTCTACCTTCGCGACGAGGCCCAGGACGCCGCCCGCGCGTTCGGCGCCCTGCGCACGCCGCACTTCTACGTCTTCGACCGCGCCCGGAAACTCGTCTACACGGGCCGCGGGATGGATAACCCCATGCGCCCCGTGGAGTCGACCACGTTCGACCTCGACCGCGCGCTCGACGAGGTTACCTCGGGGAAGCCCGTGAGCGTGCCCCTCAGCAATCCGGTCGGGTGCAACGTGAAGTGGGACGGCAAGGCCGAACACTGGATGCCGCCCGACGCCTGCGATCTCGTCCTCCCGAAGAAGAAGTAGCACCGCGCCCCTTCGGGCGTGCCCTTACCGCCCCGTCTTGAAGTGCGCGACGAACTTGGGGGCCGCGACCTGCATGTGGGTGGCCTTGCGGCCCTTCAGCACCGCCAGGACGTCGTCCACGGTCCACCGGCCGATCGTGTGCATCGCCTCGAACATGGCCCCCGCCTTGTGCGACGATAGGACCGCCCAGGGCGCCCGCCGGATCGGGTGGGACTTCGGCAACGGCTCCTTGGGGTAGACGTCGATCCCGGCCCGGAACCTCTTCCGCCGCACCATGTCCGTGAGCGCGTCGAAGTCGACGAGATGGGACCGGCTGATGAGGATGAGCGTGGCGTCGCGCCGGATGAGCGAGAGCCGGCGGCGGTCGAGCAGGCCCCGGTTCTTGGGCGACGGGATCGCGAGGACGTAGATCACGCGAGCGCGACGGAGGAGCGCGTCCAGTCCGCATGGCTCCGCGCCCTGGGCGCGCAGGTATGAGGGCTTGAGCCAGGGATCGTAGGCCAGCACCTTGACCCCGAACGGGTCGAGCAGGGGCTTGAGGTTCCGCGCCAGCCCCCCGAACCCGATGAACCCGACGGTCTGGTCGAAGAGCATGAAGCTTTCCTCATTCGCCTCGAACTGCCACCGCTCGTTGCCCCGGCGAAACGCCCGGTCGGTCTCCACCACGGTGCGGGAACAGGCCAGCGTGAGCGCGAGCGCCAGCTCGGCCACGGCCGGGCCGAATGCGGGCGCGCAGGAAGCCACCGTGATCCCCCGCCGGAAGCACTCGTCGTAGTCCAGGTACTGGGGGCTCGGGAGGTTGCCGCCGACCTCGAAGACGCCCTGGAGCTTCGGGAACATCGCCGGCGAGCCGTGGTGCCACCAGCCGCAGATGATCGCGGCGGCGTCCCGGTGCTTCTCGAGTTCCTTCGCTGGGATCTCCCCCTGGACGGCCCACACCACGTTCGCGGCGGCTCTCAGCCTCCGCAGATCCTCCGGCGTGAACAGCCTCTCCATCGGCCGATAGATCGGCTCCAGCAGAACCTTGGGCTTGCCGGTGCGCATCGTGGCTCCCACGCCGGGCATGGTCACTCGCCCCGATCCAGCCAGGGCCGGGGAGCGAGCCGCCGGATGCCCGCCAGCCGCCGCCGCCACGCCGCCGGATCGGGCCCCAGGTCGCGGCCGGTCACGGCGACCAGTTCCGCGCGCGCGTGCGCCGCGAGGTAGCCCCTGGCGTCGCCGAGGTAACCCGCCAGGATCCGCGCGCCCGCCACGGAGCCGCACCGGGCCATCGCCCGGCCGATCGCGACCTCGAGGTACCCGGACCGCTCGTCCCAGACCCCGGACTGGAACGACCGCGCCCCCAGCCCGCGGAGTCCCGGCTTGGCATGGAGAATCTCGAGGGCGGGGAGCGCCTCCGGCCGCCCCAGCCGCTCGGCAGCGAGGCAGATCGCCTGGGTGTAGTAGAACGCGCCGGACGGATAGCGCGCGAGATTGCCCCGCGAGCCGTCGAGCAGTTCCGCCACCCGCCGCAGGTGCGCTATGACCCGGGGGTCGCGGGCCAGCCCGAGGGTGTAGACGAGCCGGCCGGCCAGCGGCATCCCGGTGCCGTCGGGCGGCGGCGGCTCGCGCCGGGACGGGAGCTCGGGCAGGCGGCCGCCCGCCAGCTCGGCGGCGAGGCGCGCGAGCAGGACCGGTGACCCCAGCCGCGACCCGTTCCAGGCCAGCAGGCGCGCGAGGAGGAACCGCCGGGGCCCCTTCGCCGTCCGGTACGCGGCGACCAGGGCGGGCAGGGCGCGCCGCCCCGCCGCGCACACGAGGGCGACGGGTTGGGGAGAGCGCTCGGGCCGCGTCCACGCCTTCTCGCCGTAGGTCAGCTCGCGCCCGGTCAACCCGGCCACGATCCGGGCCGCCGCGGCCGCCGACGGCGCGCCGTCGCCGGGCGTCCGCCGCCGCAGGATCCCGCGCGGCAGGGCGCGGTCCACGACGAGGACGCGCTGGAGCGCCCGCACGGACAGCCGCCGCGGCGCCACCCGGGCCCGCACCGCCAGCGCCGCCGCGGTCCCCATCGCGCCTCCGAGATTCTGCATGTCGGACTGCATCCGCGCGAGCGCGAGCCCCTCGTGGGACGCCGAGTACGCCTTGCATCCCACGAGGAGGCCGTCGAGCCGCACGGGCACCACGGCCCGGTACGGGATCTCGGCGGTCACCTTCCCCATGTCGAGCCCCCACCACGCCCAGTCCGCCGACGTCTGGCCCTTGATGTCGCGGCCGTCGTGGCACAGGCACACGACATCCCCGTGGCGCCGGTGGACGAACTCGTCCCGCAGGGTCACCCGGGCCGACCCCGTCACGTGCCGGCTCTCCCGCGGCGCGAGGTAGGGCCCGTGGTCCCACCACATGAACCGGCGGCGGCCGGCGAGGATCGCGCGCGTGTAATCCGCGGGATCGTCCACGCGGGCCCAGGCCGCGAACGAGTTCGTGGGGACACCCGGCTTCGCCACCGGGGGCAGCGACCAGTACAGGGTCAACCCGTCACGGCGCGCGCCGTGCTCGACCGCCGCCCCCGCGTGCGCGGCCACGTCCCCGTCGCCCGTGGACTCCACGGTGACCGTCGCCCGCACCGCCGCCAGCCCGTCCGGGGTCGCCACGAGGACCCCGGTGACCGCCCGGCCGCGGACGAGGGCCCCCGTCACGGTGGACCGGAATCGCACGCACACGCCGGCCTCGAGCGACCAGTCGAGCAGCGCCTGCATCTTCGCCTCGACGTGCCAGAGCCCGCTGTCGGGCAACCGGCGAAGGTGGCGGGTCTGGGCCGGCGTCGCGCCCACCCGCCGCGCCGTCTTCAGGTACCGGCGGTCCACCTCGGCCGTGTATCCGTTCTTGAAGCCGTACCAGTAGGTGTTGACGCCCCCGATCGTGCCCGTGCCTCCCAGTCCCGAATGCATCTCGAGCAGGATCGTCCGCGCGCCGAGCGCCGCCGCCACCGGCGCCGCGACCGCCCCCGCGGTCCCGCCGCCGGCCACCAGCACGTCTACCGCGTCGAGGACGGGAACCGTCTCCGCCCGAACCCGGACCGTGGCGCCGGCTCCCGCGCCCCGCGTAGTTCCCAGTTCGCGGACGGAGTCCGCCGCCCGCCGGGCGCCCGTCGCCGGCATCCCGCACTCGGCCACGCACCGCGCCGCCACCGGCCGGGGCCCCCGCCGGGCCGGGACCGCGAGCGCCGCCGCGGCGGCCTCCCCCGTCCGGGCCGCCGCCAGCGGATCGAGCCAGCCCCGCCCGGCGGTCTCGCCGGGCTCCGCCGCCGACGACAGCACGGCGAGGTTCGCGTGCACGCGCGCGCCGCGCGCCAGGACCCAGGGCGACGCCATGCCAAGCTCGTAGCTGGCGTGCGTGAACGCCGCCTTCCGCAGACCCGGCATCTCCGCCTTCAGCCGCTCGACCAGCGCGATCGTCGAACGCCTCGCCCCGATCTCGGCCGCCATGAGTCCGTCCAGGTCGGCGGACGGCAGGCCCACGTCGATCCACGCCTCGAGCAGGCGGTGGCCGGGCCCCAGGTACCCTTCCCGCCACCCGCCCTCGGGCCCGTCCCGCAGACGCCCCGGGTCGCATTCCGTGAACTCGATCGTCCGGGAGGCCCGGATCCGGGCGGGAAGCCTCCACCGTTGCTCGAACCTCTCCCCCGCCAGCCGGGCGACGAGCCCCCACTCCGTCGCGTCCGCGACCGCCCGGCCCAGTACCGCGCGCCGGCCGCCCTTGCCCGCCACCACGAGTCCCGCGAGCCGGCCGCCCTCCCGCACGATCCCGACCGGCTGGCTCGCGTAGAGCAACCGGACGCCTGCCGCGAGCAGGACGTCCTCGAGCCCCCGCTTCATGCGGTCCGGATGGAGCGCGATCCGCCGACCGAGCTCCACCCGCCGCGACGCCGCGCCGATCCAGGGCTTGAGCAGGGCCGGCGGCCGGTCGAGCGCCGCCGCGTCCATCCACGGCCGGTACAGGGCGCCGGCCTCGTACCCGGGCGCCGTGCGCGGCTCCACGACCACGACGCGGGCGCCCCGTCTCGCCGCCCCGAGTGCCGCCGCGCACCCCGCGAACGACGCGCCGGCCACCACCAGGTCGGCCTCGGCCTCCACCGCCATCCGCCCGGCGGGGATGAACAGCCGCTCCATCGGCCGGTACATCGGCTCGAGCAGAACCTTGGGCTTGTGCTTGCTCATCGTGGCTCCATGGTACACGACTCCCCCGGCTTCGATGACTGAGGGTCTAGGCTAGGACCTTGATCGATGCCATTCGCTCGAACGAAGAGGGGCTGGGGTGAGGTCTCTGAAGCGCTGGCCGGCCGGTCCGGAGTCGCAAGCGTTTCGGTCGCGGTCGGCCGACACGGGCCCACTCGCAGGCAGAGACTGCCCGTCGGCGGCCGGACGCGACGGCCTGCGAAACGCGCCTGCGACGAAGGACGCAGCGCTTCAGGCGAGGCCGGCCCGCAGCGAGGCGACTCGGCTTGAACGCCGAGCGTGCTGAAGAAACCTCACCCCGGCCCCTCGCGCGCCCGAGCGGTCCGCGGAAGCCCTGATCCACTGCCCTCACAGGCCCCGCGCCCACCCGAAGTCTCTATGCCTGGATCAGCCTCCGGATGTTGCCCCCGAGCATCAGCTCCGCGCCCGCAGGATCGGGCGAGAGCGACCGCAGGATGGTGACCTCGGCGTTCACCGAATCCCGCTTCACCCACGGGTAGTCGTTCCCGTAGATGATCCGCGAGGGGCCGAGCCGGGACAGCGCCGTCGCCCACTTCTCCCGCTCCACTTCGGTCAGCATCGCCGTCGTCTCGAGGTACAGGTTCGGGCATTCCTCGCAGGCCCGGATGCTCGTCTCGAACCCGTCCACGCCCCAGAAGCTCCCGGCGTGCGCGAGCAGGAGCTTCAGCTTCGGGTGCCGCTTCCCCAGCTCGAACGCGACCTCGGCCCGCGCGTCCGTCGACGGCCAATCCCAGAATCCCCCTCCCGTGTGCATGATCACGGCCATCCCGAGCTCCGCGACGAGGGAGAAGTACCTGGTGCTGTCCGCGTCCAGCGGATTGCACCGCTGGACGATGGCGTGGACCTTGAGGCACCGGACGCCCCGGTCGTAGGCCGCCTTGAGGCGGGCCAGCGAGGCCGGGTCCTGCGGCTTCAGCGTGGCCGCGGGCAGGATCGGGGAGTCCGGCCCTGCCCCGATCCCGGGCTGCCCCATCAACCACTCCAGCCCGTCCTGTCCTGCCCCGATGCGAGCCAGCTCCTGGGGGTCGGGCGGATTCTCGTGCGGCGCCAGCCCGATGGCCTGCGAGAACCCGACGCTCCTGATGAACCCCGCCAGGTGCGCCGCGGTGCCGGGAATCCCGAACTCGTCCCGCGACTCCTCCCCCTTCCCGCCGGGGTACAGGTGGCAGTGGGACATGATCGCGTTCATCGCCGGCTCCTCTCTCTCCGCGCTCCCCGTGGAGGAATCACTGCATATCGAACCGTCACCGCGCCCACGATCACGATGCCACCCACGATCGCCCACGGCCCCGGCACCTCGTGCAAGACCAGGAAGACCCAGAGCGGGTTCAGGATCGGCTCGATGGTCGTCACCAGGATCGCCTCCAGCGCCGTGATCCGCTTGACCGCCTCCACGTAGACGACGTACGACAGCCCCAACTGGAACACGCCCAGCAGGATCAGTCCGACCCAGGTGGATCCGCCGGGCCCGCCCTGGAACATGAACGGCAGCCCGATCAGGGCAGTCAGGACGTTCCCCAGCAGGATGGACTCCAGCGGGGACGCATCCTTCTGCTTGCGCAACAGCGTTGCCATGCCCGCGAAGGTGACGCCGCTGGACAGCGCGAGGATGTTGCCCCACAATCCCCCGACCGTCAGCCGGTCAAGGAAGAACAGGAACATGCCGCCGAGCACGACGGCCACGGTGACCCAGTCCACCCAGGTCACGCGCTCGCGCAGGAACCACCACCCGAACAGGGCCGTGTACACCGGCGCCGTGTACTGGAGGAGGATGGCGTTCGCCGACGTCGTCAGCTTGTTCGCCGAGACGAACATGATGACCGTCGCGGCATAGGCCACGGCGGCGCCCACCTGCGTGGCCGACCACGTGAATCGGGGCCGCCGGATCCAGACCAACAGGACCACGGCCGCGATGGCACTACGCGCGCCCGCGATCGCAACGGGGTTCCACTCGACCCATTTAATGAGCAGTCCGCCCAGGCTCCACAGGACCCCGGCCGCCAGCGCCATCATCACCCCCCGGGAGTGCCGGGCCCTCGCTTCGGCCGTGGTCATTTCGTGTCCGAGCTCCGGCCCAGGATGGGTGCCAGCACGACCGTGAGGTCGTCCGCGTCGAAGCACACGTCCGCCGCCTCGCGCGCGGCGGGCGTCGCGTTCAGGGCGATGGCCAGCCCCACCTTCTCGAACAGCGGGATGTCCGACTTCGAGTCTCCGACCGCCGCGACCTCGACCATCGCGATCCCCTTGCCTCCGAAGAACGCCGCGGCGAACGTCACCTTGTCGTGCTCGTCGAAATGTCTGTCGATGATCCCGTTGAAGACCCCGGGAGGATCCTCCCCCGCAATGACGCCGCTCACCGCGTCGAACCCGAACTCCCGCTGGAACTCCTCCGCAATGAACGACCAGCCGATGGTGTTGAGGATCACCACGATCCCTTCCCCATGCAGGGTCTTCACCGTCTCCCCGATCCCCCCGATGCGGGGAAGACTCTGGAGGAGCGGGACCATGTCCGCCCGCTTCCTCCCCCGGTAGTGCCCGGCGTCACGCAGGGCCACTTCCCGGTTGGTCATCTCGCCCGCGAAGTACCGTCGCTCGAGTTCCAGCAGGCTCGCCTCGAACCCCAGCGCCCGGGCCAGGTGCGCGTCGCACGACGTGCCGATGGTCAACGTCCGGTCCATGTCGAACGACACCGCCCGAATTCTCACCGAAGCACCCGCGTGCCCCGCGACTTGAAGCGGTCCCGGTCCTTCACCGCCCCGCCGGTATCGGGAGAGGATGCCCGGGGACGATCCCCGTCAGGAAGGCCCCGAGGTCGAGGCACGGGATGCCTGCCACGACTTTCGCCGACGGCCCGGGGGCCAGCAGGGCGACCGTCGATTCCGGATAGTCGGCCCGGAAGGCGCGCAACCCCGCCGCGTCGTCCGATCGCACGGTCCCGCGGGACTTCACCTCGAAGGCATACAAACCGGCCTCCCCGAAGACCACGAAGTCGACCTCGAGGCCCGCACGCGTCCGCCAGTAGAAGAGCTCATTCTTCCCCTCACGGTGAGAGAGCCAGGAGCGCAGGTGCTGCCCAACGAGCCCCTCAAGCGCCCCGCCGCCGATCTCGCGCCCGGAATCGAGGGGATTACGCGGGCGAAGCGCCTGATAGACGCCGGGGTCGAAGAAGTAAAACTTCGGATGGGAAGCCAGGAGTCTCTTGGCCCTTCGTCCGAAGACATTGAGCCTGAATGCGAGCATCATGTCCTCCAGCACCTGCACGTAGCCATCTACACTGCGCCGGGTGACCGAGCACTCCGCGGCGACCGCGCTCAGGTTCAACTGCCCGCCGTGGCTCAGGGAGACCGCCTCGAGGAACCTGGCGAACCCGCCCAGGTCCCGAACCGACGCCTCCTCTCTCACTTCCTGTTGGATATGGAGCGCGGCATAGGCCTTGAGCGTTTCCGCCGGCCGGACCGCCGCGAGGACGAGGGGCAGCATCCCGATCGTGGTGGCTCGGTCCAGGTTGAAGGCGGCCCCCAACTCGCAGGCGAGATATGGATGGAACTGGCGCCACAGGAGACGGCCGCCGAGGAGGTTAACACCGGTCCGACGGAGCTTCCGCGCGCTCGACCCGGTGAGAATGTACTGCCGGCGCCTCCCCCTGGCCTCCAACTCCCGGTGTACGACGTCCAGGAGCGCGGGCGCCTTCTGGATCTCGTCGATGATGACCGGTTCCGACGCGGGGACGTCCGAGATCATGCGCGTCAGGCGCTCGGGGTGCGACGACAAATCGCGGAAGACGACGGGATCGAGGAGATCGAGGTAGGCCGCCCGCGGATAGGCGTGCCTCAGCCAGGTCGACTTGCCCGACCCTCTCGGCCCGAAGAGGAAATGGCTTTCGCTGACCTTCGGGAACGCCCTGGCCCGGTACTCCATTGATGCTATTTTAACCTGGCAGGTTAAATATGCAACAGCGGCACGGGCGCTGGACCCGTTCCGGCCAATCGCCGCCTCCGCTCCCGCTCCTACGGATGCGTATTTCACCTGTCAGGTTAAATATGCAACTTCCCCACTACTGCGACGTCGCCTACTCGATTAGGGCGGCCCGGGTGAGGGCCCAGAGAGGCCGGCCGGATAACTGACGTACATCTGCCCGAGGCGTGTCAGCCGGCCGGACTCGTCCGCCAGCAGGCTGAACTTCGGTTGCCCGGACACGCGGGCCATGAACCAGGCATATCCGGCCACGTCCGGACTGCCCTCGAGAAACGCCAGCGCCTCATTCATGTATGCGAGCTGACCTTCCTCGTCCTTCGCCGCCCACATGTTGAACTCGGTGACCCAGACCGGGCCCCCGTATCGCTTCGCCAGCTCGCCCACCGCCCATCTCAGCTCGCCCACGTTGCCGTAGCAGTGGACCGCGAGGACCGGGGCCGCTCCGTTGGGCAGGCCGGCCCGGAAGGCGTCGACGTACGGGACCATCCACGTGTAGGATTCCTGCTTGCCGGTCCGGGGGTTCGGTGCCGCCACGCTGTCCGCCGCCGAGGATCCGATGGCCAGATGCGGCCCGACGAGGGGAACCCCGCACCGGTCCGCGATCTCGCGGGCCCGGAGCCACGCCCGGGCCGATGCCGCCGGAGTCATGTTGGCTTGCGGCTTGAAGTTGGGCTCGTTCAGCGCGAGGATCGCGCGGGGCCGCGGATGACTCTCGAGAAACCGCTCGAGTCCGGTCCACAGGCCGGCCGCGTCGCTCCAAAGCATGGGGATGAACTCCGGCCCGTCCGGCGGCGCCTCACGATCGGGCTCATATCCCCAGTCGTACCACCACGACACCCCGGGTGCGAGCGCCTTGAAGTCCTCCGCGGACAGCTTCTGCGCGCAGACTCCTCTCTTGGCACTTGGCTGCGCCCACGCCACGGTCACCGCGCTGGCGGCCAGGAGCGCCGCGAGGACCAGCCCGCCGACCGCGCTCCTCATCAGCGGCTCCTGAGACCGCGCTTCGCGATCCCGACGAACTCGCGCCGGCGCGCGGCCAGGTCCCACCGGTTCGTGGAAAGCTCAACGAGGTAGCTGAGCACGTCGAAGAGGCCGTCGGTCTCGGCCTGCCGGGGATCGAGCCGCGTTCCCGTATACGAGGCAAAGGCCTTCATGGCCATCCGGGCCAGCTCGGGATCATCCTTGGACAGCAGCCCGAACAGCCCGGGGGCGTCCCGCCACGTCAGGTAACCGAAGTCGACCGCTCCGACGAGGCGTCCGTCCCGATCGACCAGGAGATTGTCCAACTGGAGGTCGAACCCGACGATCCGGAGATTCCCCGCCCTCAGTCCCGAGACCCGCTTGCGGTAGTCGTCGAACAGCCTCCGGGATTCTGCCAGCAGGTTCCACTCACGCGTGAAGATCCGGCGGAATGCCTGCTCCGTCCGGTCCACGTCGGCGACGGCGGGAACCGTCCTGGGTCCCATGATGCGGCCGCGCAACCCCGGCCGGATCGCCCGCTGAACGCTCGCGCACAACCGGGCGAGGTCGCGAGCCAACGCCGCCCGACGGCCGCCGCTCCAGCGGCGGACTTCCTCGACCCGGGGCCGATGCCCCGGGATCAGAGGGGCCCCGAAGAACCTGCCGCGCGGACCGACGAAGACCGGCATCGGGATGGCCACACCGAGCTTCCCCCGGAGCGCCTTCAGGATCGCGATCTCCCGCATGCAGTCGGCCTTCGGATGCCACGGGAACTTGAAGACGAAGGTCCGGTCCACCTCGACCACGAGATTGTGCGCCCGCCGCAGGACCGTCACCCGCGCGCGCTTGAAGACCGGGAACCGCCGCGCAATCGTCGCCCGAATCCTGCGAACCGGCCACGAACACGGCGACTCCGATGCCTTCATCCCGAACCGCATGCGCAAGAGCCGTTCCCAATCGGCCCGCGACCGGATCATCTCCGGCGCTTCAGCTTCCTTCGCCGTCCGCATGCCCGTATCATATCCCGCCGTCGTGGGATGATCAGAGCATGAATCCTGCCCTGGGACCCGACCTGGAGGCCCTCCTGCGCCGGCGCGGGGCCGCCCTCGTCGGGTTCGCCGACCTGTCCCTGATCGGTCCGGAAGTCCGTGCGGGCCTTCCGTTCGCCGTCGCGTTCGGCGTCACGCTCACGCCCTCGATCGTCGCCGGAATCGCGGACGGGCCGACGGAGGCGTACGCGCAGGAATACGTGCGGGTGAACCACCTGCTGGACGAGATCGCGGAGGCCGGAGCCGCCTTCCTCCGCAAAGAGGGATGGCGGGCCGAGGCCCGGAAGGCCAGCGCGCACCCGTTGCCCGACGACCTGATCACGCCGCTCCCCCAGAAGACCGTCGCCACGCTGGCGGGACTCGGGTGGATCGGCAAGTGCGCTCTCCTGATCACCCCGCAGTTCGGTCCGGCCCTCCGGCTGAACTCCATCCTGACCGACGCACCCCTGCCCCCGGCCGTCCCCATCGTCGAGTCCGAGTGCTCGGACTGCCAGGTCTGCGTCGGCATCTGCCCCGGGGAGGCGCCCTCAGGGCGCAACTGGAAGCGCGGGATGGCCCGGGCCGAGTTCTTCGACGCGTTCGCCTGTCAGGCCGCCTGCCATCGCGTCGGCAAGCAACGGGGACTCTCCCAGCTCATCTGCGGCCGATGCGTCGCCCAATGCCGATTCACCCAGGCCTGGCTGGCCAACTCCCGCTGACCGTCTGTAGAGCTACCGTGACGGCTGAAGGATGCTCCACTCCTTCCACGGGGGGTCCTCGCGGGCCTCCGCGGCCCGCGCTCGCCAGGCGACGGCCGAGGCCCCCAGGTCGGATGACCGCGGAGCGGTCCCGGAGAGATCCTCCAGGAACGCCATGACCTCGGTTGCCGTGCCCTGGATCAACTGGACCGCGACGACGCGCGCGTGCCGGTTCTTCGTCTCCCCGGTCACGCGATGGCGCATGAGGTACACGTGGAACTCGTGGATGAGCTGGTCCACGGCGATCATCTTCATGGCCGGCGTCCCGGCGGCCTTCCATTGGGCGAGGAACGCGCGGAACGCGTACCCCGCTCCGCCTTCGTTCAATTGCTGGCTCCGACACCTCTTGTGATAGGCACCCCACGTCGTGGCCCAGCCGCACGCCGGGCATTGGAGGGCCTCGGCCTCATCCCCCCCCGTGCGCGGGATGATCGTCCGGGTCCCGGCCCGCGCACACCGCGGGCATGCGACCCGGCCGCGCATCGCCTCGGAGACGGCGAGCACGGCCTCGCACCGCAGGCAGAAGCGCGTTCCCACGTCATCCAGGAGCGCCTCATCGAGCAATCCGCGGGCCTCGGACTCGTACAGCCGGCGGATGAGGCTCTGCCCGATCCTCTGCTCCCACTTCACCTCCGCCGCACCGTCCTCCGCCTGAGTCATTTCACCATGATAGACGAGGGCGCCTCCTCGTCCGGGACTCGGGCAGGGCAAAGCGACGCTAGGGCCGACGGCGGCGGAGGATGAAGACCCAGTCCTGGAGGAGGGGCAGGATCGGCGTCTGCCAGGACCCGTCGGGAGCGGGCCGCACGGGCCCGAGCGCCACGAGGCCGCCGCGGACGGGGTCCAGCCGCCAAGCGTCGTAGGGGACGCCGGGCTCGAGGGCCCGGAACACGGGGCCGTCCCAGTGGTAGTAGCGGCCCGGGATGAACGCCACCCGGACCTCCCCCGGGATCCCGGCGCAGTAGACCCGGAAGGGCGGGGCGTAGAGCTCGGCACCCCACCGGATCGGCGCCTCGACCCACTCGGGATGGGCTTCGAACCGGTGGAACGGCAGGCCGGCCAGGCACCGCTGCGCGAGCCCGACCTGGCAGGACCCCGGGTAGGACATGGCCTCGTCCCAGAAGACCGCGTCGTAGCCGCCGCCCTCGGGCCGGGCCCCGGTCGGGCGCCGGCGGTCGTTGGCGGCGAAGATCGCGGCGGCGCCGTACGTGAACCCGGCCGCGCCCGAGAGGAGGACGGACCAGACCCCGTAGCGCTGGACGTCGGCCCAGTTGCGACCCATGTGCCCCTCGTACGGGGGCTCGGCCACGACCACCGGCCGGTCCGGGTACCCGGCGCGGGCCTCGGCGATCGCCTCCACCTGGCCGGCGCACGAGATCATGCCGAAGTGCCCCGACTGAATCATGTGGAAGTCGAGGATGCCGGGGTCGTCCATGTCGTCCCACGACGCCCGGCGTGGATGCATCGTCAGCGGGCGCCGCCACGGATCGATGGCCCGGACGGACCGCGCGATCCGGGTCCAGCCCGCCTTCTGCCGCGCCGTGTCGGCGTCCCGGTCGGCGGAGAGGTAGTAGGCCATCGCGCCCTCGCCGGCGAGGCACCAGACGACCGGCCAGGCGCCGTAGCGGGCGACGAGGTACCGCCAGTGCCGCTCCATGCGCTCCTCGCCCATGTAGACGAGATGGTAGCCCCAGCTCCCGAGGATGCACGGGACGAGGCCGGCGCCGACGAGGTGTTCGATCTTCGGGTCCACGGCGTCGAAGTGGCGCGGGTTGATGGACCGATACCCCGGGAGCCACGGGGGCCCGCCTTCGTTGTCCTCGATCCCACGGAACGGCGTGATGTCACCGGGGAACCCGAGGACGGTCTGGACGACGGTGAAGCCCTTGGCGACCCGGTCGCGCGTGAGCCGGCGGAACCCGGCCATCCGGATGCGGTCGGACATGAGCATCCACCACGTGTCCCCGAGCCAGAGGAACGGCGTGCCGTCCTCGTGCTCGAACCCCCGGCCGCCCGGCGCGATGCGCACGGCGCCGTGCCGGTCCAGTGCCGTGGGGCCGGGACGGCCGCGGACGACATCGAGGACGCCCTCGACCCCGGCGAGCCCCGTGTCGGACGCATCCGGGCACTCGGTGACGACGCGATGGCGGCCGGGCTCGACGGGCGCGAACCGGACCCGCCACTCGCGGCCGCCGGCCCAGAACGCCGGGACCTTCCACGTCCGGCCGGAGGGCGCCGTCACGAGGGCATCCAGCGTCGTCTCCATCCACGGGTCCGCGCGGTCCCGCCTGGAGCGGTAGGCCCACTCCGCGACGCGTCCGGTCGTGCCCTTCGCCTTCATGGATTCTACGCGAGCACGAGGTCCGTCTTCTCGAAGTCCCTGCCGGAACAAAGAAGAGGCCGGCCGGCGATTCTCGCCACCGCGTAGGCCATGCAGTCGCCGAAGTTCAGCGACGCGGGATGGCGCCCCTTGCCGTACCGGTGCCACGCCTCGATGGCTGCTACCGCATGCGCCTCGGTCATGGGCAGAACGGCGATCCCGCCTTCGCGCAGGAACCTCGAGACCAGCCCGCGGGCGTCCCGCCCCATCCTCGCACTGACGACAATCGCGGTCTCGACGAGTGTCGGGGCGCCGATGGCCGCCTCAACCGCTCCGTCGAGCGCCCGCAGGAACCGCTCGTGGCCTTCCTCGCGGAACAGAATCGCAACGAGGGCCGAGCTGTCGAGGATCACGCTCCCGCCCGGCCGTAGCCGAGGATGGACTCCTCCTCGGCTTTCGTCAGCCGCCGTCCCCTTTCCCTTCTCGGAATGGCGGGCCACACCTCCTCGGCCAGGAAGCGCCTCAGGCGCAACCCGCGGCGTTCCGGTGCGGCGGAGACGACCAGCCTTTGCTTGCGTTCCTCCAGGGCCCGCTTGACCGCCTGCGTCTTGGTCTCGCCCGTAAGCGTCGCGACCTCGCCGGCCAGCCGCTCGACCGTTGGATTCTTGATGTTCATCGCCATGACGGGACCCTCCCCACGAACAGCATACCCCACATGGTGTAATAAATCCACCATGGTGTAATTCCCTCCCATCCCTGCCCCCCCCTACCGTGACGGTTGCAGGATACTCCACTCCTCCCAAGGAGGATCCTCGCGGGCCTCCGCGGCCCGCGCGCGCCACGCCACAGCCGAGGCGGCCAGGTCGGATGACCGCGGAGCGGTCCCGGAGAGATCTTCGAGGAAGCCCATGACCTCGGTCGCGGTGCCCTGGATCAACTGGACCGCGACGACGCGAGCGTGCCGGTTCTTTGTCTCCCCGGTCACGCGATGGCGCATGAGGTACACGTGGAACTCGTGGATGAGTTGGTCCACGGCGATCATCTTCATGGCCGGCGTCGCGGCGGCCTTCCATTGGGCGAGGAATGCGCGGAACGCATACCCCGCCCCGCCTTCGTTCAACTGCTGGCTCCGGCACCGTTTGTGGTAGGCACCCCACGTCGTCGCCCAGCCGCACACCGGGCACTGGAGGGCCTCGGCCTCGTCCCCCGCCGTGCGGGTGATGATCGTCCGGGTCCCGGCCCGCGCACACCGCGGGCATGCCACCCGGCCGCGCATCGCCTCGGAGACGGCGAGCACGGCCTCGCACCGCATGCCTAATCGCGTTCCCACGTCATCGAGGAGCGCCTCGTCGAGTAGTCCGCTGGCCTCGGAGTCGTACAGCCGGCGGATGAGGTTCTGCCCGATCCTCTGCTCCCACTTCACCTCCGCCGCACCGTCCGTTTCGTCGGTCACGGCTTCATCATGACCTTGATCGTGCGGCGGCCAACCGCGCCCGGAACTCCGCATAGCGCGCGGACATGCCCTCCCCCTTCGACCATCGCCGGACTTTCTCCTGACGAATGCGGTGTCGGCGGGCGACCATGACCGCCTGATCGAGCCCTTGGGGGTCGCTCCAATGGTAGAAGGCGGCCAGCCGGTCCATGACGCAGTGCGTCGGATCGTAGAGCGTCAGCAAACCGCCAGAGGTTCGCCTGGTGGCGAAGTGGTCGACGATCACGCGACCAATCCCGGGAGGAGGCGGGAGGAACTCGACGATGTAGATCGTCCCCTTGCGCTCGAAGTGCCGGCCCCTCCCTTTCCTGAATCCGATGGAGGCCATCGCCTCGATGATCGCGGCGTCGCGCCCCCGGACGACGAAATCCAGATCGAGGGACTTGTATTCGTTCTCCGAGTAGATCGTCACCACCCCGCCACCGACGAGAATCGCCTCAACACCATTCGCCCGCAACGCCGCACAGACCTCGCCTGCCACCGGCTCAAGCGGCGGCAGTCGCTTCACAACGGCTTGCCCCGGCGTCGCGGACGGGTCCGGTTGCGGTAGTACTTCATGGTCTCGCCGGGCGGCACGGTCGCCAGCGCGCGACGAAGCAGGGCCAGCAGCTCGTCGCGGAAGGCCCATCGGGGATTGAGGACGTAGAGCCGGGTGCGCCCGCGCATGCGGCTCACGACGATCCCCCCCCGCTCGAGCCGGTCGAGCCGGCCCTGTACCGCGCTCAGGTTCAGCCCGAACGTCCGCGCGATCTCCCGCGGGTACCCCTCGGCATAGTTGGCGAGATACAGGAGCACCTGCTCCACCACGGCGCTTCCGGTCAGTCCCTCCAGCATTGGTGTAGTGTACCACCAAAAGTGGTCATATGACCACTAAGGATGGTCGGCCTTCCGTCGAGCTACGCAACAGCGCAACAGCGTCCCCCGTCAGCCCCGTCCCCTCCTAGTTGCGGAACGCCTGCACGGGTCGCACTTGTCCGTCTGCCCTCACAAAGGTCTCCCTGAATCTCCCCTTCGTATAGCGCCGGATGACGCCCCTCCAGAACCGGCGAGCCACCCGATTGTGTTCGGTCTGCGAGACCTCCCACAGCCCCCGGAACCGGTCGAAGGCCTGGGGCGCAGCCTTCATCCCGACGCCATGCCGACGGAACGGCCTTGCCACGAAGAACTCGGCGATCTCATAGCCCTCCCCGCGACAGGTGACCATCTCGTGAGTCTTGACCAGGACGAACCCCGCAACCTTGCCGTCGACGTAGATGAGAAAGGGGAATCGCTTCTTGGGTTCAGTCCAGTAGTACTTCAGGTACTTGTACTCGAACAGCCCTTTCGCGTTCATCCGGCTCTTCTCGATCTCGCTGAAGTCGTACAGGTACAACTGCATCAGGTTCCGAAGGAGCTCCTTCTGGTTCGGCCTGGCGCACCGCAGGGAAACCACATGTCTGGTTGGCATGTCGGTTCGAGTATAGGCTCATCCTTGGATGGCATCCACCGCGTCGCGGACGGGACGGACGGGCCTATCTGTCGTCTCCAAGCACTGCACTCACCGCCACCTTCAGTTCGGCGAACATCGAGTCGACCAGCTTGCGCTTCCTCTCCAGGCCCTTCTTGTCGTTGGCCAGGACGAGCACCTTCTCCAGATTCCGGTAGAAGCCTGCCGACGGCACCCTGAAGCCCTTCATGGTCTGAAGAGTCCTCTTGTCGCCTGTGTAGTACCCTCTGTTCAGCGCGAAGGCGACCTGTGTGAAGTGGTCGATAATCCGGTTCAGACAGCGCATCGCATAGGGAACGTCACCCCGCATGCAGGCCTTTTCGTGCTCGTGGATCAGTTGCGGGTCTCCGAAAAGACGGCCCTGCTTCAGGATGATTCGGCGGAGCGGATCCGGGAAGGAAGCCTTCTTCTTGAGCCTTGCCACAACCCCGCCCTTGTCCACAAGAACGCGCCAGTAGTGAATGGTCGACAAGATGGCATATCGGTAATGGTCGAACGGCTTTCCCCGTCGGCTTGCGGGCTCCGTGTTTGCGTTGGCAATCCACGACTCGACCGTGTCGATATCCTGGCACTCGACCTCCACCCAGATGCCGTCGATCTCCAGGAAATCCAGTGCCGTCCTTCCCCACGAGTAGAGCCCGATGCTCTCCGGGTCGTCCGCCAGATTGGCGTAGATGCGCCGTCGGTCAACGGCGAGAACCCGGGCCGGTGAGCAAAGGACGACAGTCTCGAGATCAGAGAGGGTATCGGCCATGCCGACCGCGGTCGACCCGCCCACGCAGACAGCTTTCACTTCCCGTCTGTGCCGGAACGCCGCCGCCACCTTGCGGGCTACAGCCATCCGCTTCCGTGTCGGATCATTCATGCCAAGAACCGGTTCCACCATGTTATCGGGGCCTCTTACATCTTATTGAAACCAGAGAGTCCCCCGGCTCAGGGGGGCTGTCGGTGTTGTCACCGCCAAGCCGGATTTCGGTGAATCCCAATGTCTTCAGTCTCTCCATGAGTTGTTGCGGATCATGGTCCCGCTGCGGGTCTTCATAGGCCTGCGATCCCACGAGCTTCCCATCCACATACAGGTCGTGGACCTGAACTCTCTCGGTTCTCCCGGTCGCCGGATCATAGCTGGAGATCTTCCGTGTCAACCAGAGCGTGGACTCCGATACCTGGCGCCAGCCATTGGTCTGCAGGTTGGACGTCTCCGGAGCCTTGGGGTCATACCTGAAGAAATCGAATAGGAACGTTCCGCCGGGTTTCAGGTGGTTCCAGACCCGCTTGAACAGTTCCCGGATATCGTCGTCTTCGATGACCAACGTCAGGCCACCGTCAGCGAGAAAGATGAACCCGAACGTCTGGTCGAGCTCCAGGCGCTGCATGAACTGCTGATGGAGCACGGGCTTCAAACCCTTCTTCTCCGCGAAGTGCCTGCATCGAGCGAGCATCTCCGGGGAACTGTCCGTCCCCACCACGGTGAACCCCTTCTCCATGATGGGCAGCAGGAGACGGCCATAGCCGCAGGCCAGCTCCAGAAAGGGCTGTTCATTCGCCGTCAGATACTTCGAGAGGAATTCATATTCCCCCGGATCGGGCCCCGGCCGGCCATCGCTCATCGCTTTCGACATGTACTCGCTGTAGTGGGAGTAGATCATGGTTTGCCTCCAATCTCTCGCACTTGGAAATGGTGACACGGATAGGGAAGCGTGCTGGCCAGTTCATCGTGGTACCGATTCAGCCAGTCGACGACATCCTGATAGTCCTCACGGAAGACGCGAGCCACCCCGTCCGCGTCCTTCTGCCTCCGGGCGTTGGCGGCGAGAAAGTGAATGGCGATGCATTCGATTTGGAGCGGTACTAGCCGGATTTCTTCCCGGCTCATCGGCCAGGGGCTCTGTTCCCGGTAACCATGCATGAACGCGTCGTACACAGACCGCCAGCGGACAAGGTCCTCGCCCGTCCGCCCGTGGGACGAGACAAGGAAGTGCCGGAGGAAGTAGATCGCGTAGCTCACGTCGAAGATCCTCAATCCCTCCGCCAGCATGTCGGTGTCGATGATCCCCACAACCTGGCTGGGCTCCGTCTCGGAGAAGATGACGTTCCCGCAGTGCAGGTCGCCGTGCCTGATGGCCCGCGGCAGGTCCGCGCTGGAATGCGGGTACGCCGCCCGCAAAGCCTCCCACCTCGGCAGAAACTTCGCGGACAGGACCGGACCCAGTCTCAAGAGGAGGTCGTCGACCCGCGCCGCCAGCTCCTCCGGCTCATGCTGGTTGTGCCTCTGGGGAGGTTCGTATGTCGATCGGTCCATCTCCCACCCGTATCGGTGCAGGTCGCCGAGCAGCCGGCCCATGAGCAGGGCGTCGGCTGGCTCGGGCCGCCCCGTCCGCCCGTCCACGCAGGGCAGGATCTCGCAGAAGTACCCCCGAACGACATACCAGGTGGACTCACCGACCAGGATCGGCACGGCCGCCGGGATCCCACTGTCCGCCAACCGCCGCATGAAGGCTTGCTCGAACCTCAACCGGTTCTCGGTCATTCCCTCGGACCTGATCTTGAGGATCCGCGAGGACCCCGCGTGGTCCGTGAACCGGAGTACCCGGTTCATCTTTCCGCTGAGTTCAATCGCGTCGCCCCCGCCCACCCGCGCGAGCGCCTCCCCCACGACATCGTCCGGCGCCAGCCAGTCACGTTTCATAAGTGCATTGCTGGCAGACTACGCTCGATGGCTTCACGGTGCTCGTCCAGCCAGAGCAGGGCAGCCTCGTTGCACTTCGCGGCGGCGAGGTTCCCGGTGTTGAGGCTGAAGGCCTGGAAGATGATCTGGATCGCCTCAAGCACGCGGACCATGCTCCTCACTTCCACCCGTGAAAGCCTGTTCTGTCCGTGGTACCCCCGGACCAGTTCCCTGAACAAACGCAACCAGCGATGGCGTTTCGTCGGGCTTCCGAATCCGCTGATCAGTATGCTCGTGGCACAGTAGCAGACGTCGAAGACGCGCGGGCCGAGCACCGCGATTTCAAGGTCGAGGAAGCCGGATACGCGTCCCTGGTGGAACACCATGTTGGCGGGATGCGCATCCCGGTGTATCAACTGCGCGGGGATGCTCGATTGCAGTGGGCCATAGCACCGCCGGAAGCCATCCACGACACGGCTGATCGCCTTGATGTTGCACTGCTCGGGCCGTTTGCTGATCGCTTCCCACGCCCATCCCGTGACCTCCCCGGTAAGGTCCATCGTCCCAATCCCCGGCGGAATACTGCATACGGCAAGTCCACGGTGTAGTTGCGCGATCGCGACGCCGAACACCCTCGCCCGGGCCACCGACCCCCTGGCGTAGTGATGACGGTAGACCTTCCCCCGGAGGCGCGGGTAAAGGCAGTAGAAGCGCCCATCCTGTCTCACGTACCGCCGGCCGTCCGATGCGATAAGCGGAATGGCCACGGGTACACGCTGGCGGGAGAGCTCGACCAGGAGCCCGCATTCTCTCTCGAGGCGCTCCTGCGACACCTTCTGCTTCAGAATGTAGCGCACCCTCGGCCCCGAGGACACTGAGAATACGTTCCCGCCGAATGACTTGACCGGTCGAATGGTCAATCCGGGCTCGACTGACCAATGACGTAACAGCTTGGCAGAAGGCATGATCATGGTGTCCTCCAGGCACACGACAAAGGGACGCGCGCAGGCCAAAAGTCATCCATGCGTAAGCAGGGACCGTTTCAGGTCCTCCTCGGTCGTGACACTAAGGAGATCCAGACCTTCGGAAACGAGCAGTTGCTTCAATTGCTCGTCGTGCGCCGACAGCTTGCGCCTGAACTCCGCGAACTCGTCTTGCGTCTCGCAGGAGGCGATGTCCGGGAAACGCAAAGCGTCATAGCTCTTGCTGTATTCGGCAACGACGTTGAAGGAGGTGTAGTCCACCCCTTCCTGATAGCCCGCGCGAGCCAAGGCTGTTTCGCTGAGGTAGACCATGGCCGCCGCATTCGCTTCGACCAGGTTCCCGCTGTCGCAGGCCCGGAGGGTCTTGGTGCACATGGCCCGCCACTCGGGATAGTTGATCCACTTCCAGCCGGCTTCCCGCTTCTTCGCACCCGCCCGCTGTTCCTCCACCAGCAGTCTGCGGGTCTGGCGGACCAGCTCGATGGCCGCCTGGCGCACGTTCTCGTAGGACCGGTCGACCGCCAGCGTGGTGAGCATCCGGTCGATCCCCTGGGGACATGTCGGCAATGCAGCCACCTTGTCGATGCAGCGGACCCACGCTTTCGGGAAGTAGGTCTGATTGAGCACCGTCAGGCAATGAACGATCCCGTCGGCGATCGCCATCGCCTCCTTGCGCCAGGAGCGCAGGTCTTCCTCCGCGCACATATGCTCCAGCGTCGCCAGATGATACACCGTCTCGGTGAACCGGCGAATCGCCTTGGCGAGCATCTCCCCCTTCTTCTCCGGAGTCTGCAGTTCCGAGACCCGGTCCTGCAATGCCTGAAAGCGCTTGAGCACCTCTTCCGACTTGTGATACAGGACCCGGGATTCGACGATCACGGAGGTGCGGTCGACGTCGAAGTTCGCGTTGGCCTCGAGTCCCTCCCACTGCATGGGGTAGAAGTCGATGCAGATGTCATCGATCAGGCACTGCCAGTTCTTCCAGATGTTCTTGCCTTGCGCGGGGACGTAGGAGACATCGTAGTCGGAACCTGGCTCCGCATAGTCCTTGGCCCGGGAGCCGTAATGGATCACCAACTCGAGGTCGTCTCCGAGCTCCTTCTTCGCATGATCGACAAGGATGTTCACGAACGGCTGCAGATCCTTCAAAGGCATGGTCCCTCCTCCGCGGCTTCCCGGCGAGATTCCTGCCAGAGTGCGCGCATCTCGACATTGGTCTTGAGCAGATGGTCCAGTCCCCCGGCCGCATCCAGACGGCCGTCCTTGAGCACGATGATCTGGTCGGCCCGGCTGAGCACCCGGCACCGGTGGGAAACCGCCAGGATCGTCGGCCGTCTGCCGTCCGGTTGGACGGCCAGCAGGCGCTGCCAGAGGAGCCGTTCCGTGTCCGAGTCCAGGGCGCTGGAGAGATCATCGAACACGAGGAGCTCGGAGGTATGCAGGTACGCCCGCGCGGCGGCCACCCGCTGACGCTGTCCCCCCGACAGCTTCATCCCTCTCGGGCCGATGACCGTCTCGAGGCCCTGGCCGAGGGCGGACACGTCCGGCTCCATGACCGAGACCCGCATCGCCGCCTCGAGGTCCGGTGCCGCGTCCGACAATCCGAGCAGGACGTTGGTCCTCAGCGTGTCGCTGAAGAGATAGGGCGCCTGGGATGCGAAGGCGCAGCGGGGCGGCTGGAAATGCGCGCCCCGGTCGGCGACCGGCCGGTCGTTCCAGCGGACCTCGCCGCCATCCAGCGGCAGGAAGCCGAGCAGCGACCGCAACATCGTGCTCTTCCCGGAGCCGACCCGGCCCGTGATGCAGGTCAGGGTTCCCGCACCGAGTTTCCAGTTGATGTCCTCGATGCCGTGGCCGTTTCCCGAATGCCGACAGGTCAGTCCGCGCACCTCCAGCGACTCGAGGACCTCAGCGGGACTCCGGACGGGCCTGACGATCGGCGGGAACCGGCCGTCCACGTGGAGCGGCGAGGCCGCCACCAGCCCGGCTGCCCCGCCTTCGGGCATCAGGACGAGCAGCCGCGCCGTGGACACGTCGGTCTGCCGGTAGACCACGACCATGTTGGTGAAGAAGCTCACGGAATCGACGAGGGGGTCGAGGTAGATGATGAAGAGGGCGAGATCGCCGATGCTGAAGCGTCCGGTCGCGAGCGCCGGGGCGGCCAGCACGAGCACGGCCCCGCCGACGACCTGGGTCATGCCGGAGAGACCCATGGTCACGAGCTGGTTGGCCACGACGTCGCGCATGGCCGCGTGGCGTCGCCGGCCGCAGAACGCGATGAACCGTTCGGCCGCGGCCCGCTCGGCCCCGGCGAGCTTCAATGCCTGCACGCCGTCCAGCATCCTGTTCAGCCATCCGGCCATCGCGCCGGTGGCCTGCCGGCTCGCCTCGCGGTACCGGACCAGTTTCCTCGCGAGGACGCGCGCCAGGATCCCGCAGGCGACGAGGGGCGGCACGACGGCCAGCGTCAACCCGGGACTGATCGCGAGCAGGATGCCGACCATGACGACGAGACGGATGGCCCGGCCCAGGGCGTCCACGGTTTCATCCGTCGTCAGGGCCGCGAGCGGCTCGACGTCGTCCCGCAGGCGGTTGAGGCTGTCGCCCACGCCCCCCACCCCCGGCATCGGCTGGCCGCCGAGACGGCGCAGGTACCCGCTCATCAGGTTGGTCCGGAGGAGCATCCGGACCCGGCCGATGTGATTGGCGAAGACGAAACCGGAGGGGAAATCGACGACGGATCGCGCCAGCCGGATCGCGAGGATGAACGCGATCCAGGTCCAGACATCGGCCAGCCTCACGGGCCCGGGAGTCAGGTGATCCAGGAGCCCGCGCATGGCCAGTCCCACACCGATATCCACGAAGAAGGCCATGACCCAGATGGCCGCCGAGGCCGAGAACCAGCCGGGCACGTAGCTGTTCAGCCGGATCGAGGCTTGCCAGGATTTCATGGCTTACACCCCGCCCGTCTCGAGCCCGCGCTGTTCCGCGCGCAGGAGCCCGTAGTATCGGGAGGAGGGCTGGGCGGCCAGCGCCTCCCTCCTCCCGGCTTCGACCACCGTCCCCTCCTCGATCACGAGGATGTCGTCCACTCGTTGCAGGGCGCTCAGTCGATGGGAGATGACGATCGCCGTCCGGCCATCCAGCAGACGATCGACCGCCTGCTCCACCACGGCCTGGCTGGAAGGATCCAGCCGCGACGACGCCTCGTCGAGCAGCACCAGTCCCGGGTCCGCGAGGAAGACACGCGCGAGGGCCAGCAGTTGTGCCTGTCCCGCCGAGAGGCCCTGCTCCGCCTTCACCAGCACCGTATCCAGCCTCTCGGGCAATCTGCGCAGCCATCCCTCCAAACCCACTTCCTTCATCGCCCAGATCAGCTTCTCCTCCGGAACGTCCCCGAGAGCGCCGAAGAGCGTCAGATTTTCCCGCACGCTGGCGGGAAAGAGCTGGACCTCCTGGGTCACCAGACTCACCCGGCGCCGGAGGTCGCCAAGAGGGATCTCCCCGATGTTGAACGATTCGTCATCCGCGGACAGACAGATGCTTCCGGACGTCGGTTCATAGAGCCGGAGCAGGAGCCTCGCCAGGCTGGACTTTCCCCCGCCCGTACGCCCGACCACGCCGAGGCTGTGGCCCGGCGCCAGGACCAGATTCAGGCCCTTGAGGACGGGCGGACCGCCGGGGTACGCGAAGGTCACGTCCCGGAAGCGTACGCCAAGAGGTCCGCGGGGCAAGGATCGGGGAATCGCCGCATGAACCCCGGGTTCCGGCTCGCGCTCCAGGAGATCATGGATGCGCTGGATGCTCGCCCCCGCGGATTGCAGACTGCCCAACTGCTGCGACAGGTCACGCAGCGGATATCCGACCAGCCGGTTGTACTGCATGATGAGGTAGATGGTCCCGATCGTGAAGATGCCCTTCTCGACCAGCCCGACCCCGATGGAGAGGCACAGGGCTTCATTGATCCCGAGGATGACGAGGGTGACGGCGAACGGGATCGCGCTCAGCACCCAGGATCGCTGGCACGCGAACATGTGGTTGCGGCCGGCCTGAAGAAAGCGCTGGAGGAGGAAGGGACTCGCTCCGAGCGCCCGGGCGTCCTCGGCACCGTTCAGGTTCTCCTCCAGGACGCCCATCATCTCCGACTGGGCCTGGCGTTCGGCGCGCGCGGCGGGCACCGCCACGTTCGCCAGCATCCGAAAGGCGATCACGGTGACCAGGAGGGAGAGGAGGAAGGTCAGCCCGATATGCCAGTCCTTCCAGAACAGGACGCCGATGGCGCCGAACAGGAACACTGCGTTGGTGAACAGCATGAGCAGGAACCTCGAGAAGAAGTCCTCGAGCGCGCCGACATCGCCGTCGATGCGCTCCGCGATGTAGCCGGGGGTGAACTGGGTATGGAAGTGCATGGGAAGGTTCAGGACATGGCGCGCAAGATGACCGCGGAGCCGGTTCGTCGCCAGCCAGCTCACATCCGAGGACGAGACCTTCACCGCGCCCTTCACGGCGTCGGTCGCCAGCATCGTGACCATGTACAGGAGGCCGAGGCGAACGAGCGCGTGGGCGGTGGTCCCGGACGAGGCGGCGTCGATGGCCCGCTGAAGGATCTGGGGACCCGCCAGGGCCAGCCCGGTGCTGGCAAGGATGAGGAGCCCGAGGACGGCCATCCGGCCCCAGAGGGTCCCGACATACTCCCGCAACAACGACAAGGCCTGTTGAGGCCAGGTGAAACGGTTGGTCTGACGACTTGAGGCTTCCCGACGATCCCGCATCTCGTAATCCTTCCCCTGGGCGAAACACTCGCCGCTCGAAAGAACGCTCGGGGCATTGGCCGCCCGGAGCGCCCATGGCTGTGAAGGGGGAGAGGATTAGAGAATCATGTCAGTCGTAATTGTAGCAGTCCCCGGCTCGGCCCGGCAATCCCCGTGGCCGGGATGATCGACCCGGCGACGAACCCCCGCGACAGGGCGGACAAAGAACACTCAACCATACCGGGATGCCGGCTCACTGCCGCGCGAGTCCGGCTGATCCGGCTTCCGACCGTCACTGGCGCACGGCCTCGACGATCAGTTCCGACGGATACTGGTCACCAAACTCGTTCTTGTGGAAATCCCGGTACAACCCGGCGATCCGGAATCCCGTACGTGCCAGCAGATGCTCGATCTCATATCGGTAGAAGTAGCTGACCGGTGACGGGTAGATCAACCGCTCCTTCCTTCCCCCGGGATAGTCGATGTCGTAGTACATCTCTTCATGGATCAACTGCCTGTTGTAGTCGACCGATGCGTTGAAGATGCCCCACTGGACTCTCCGCCCATCCGGCATCTCGAAATGGGGTTGGTCCTTGACGACGTGATAGCCGTGCTCGCTCATGCGCAATTCCTCGTGCTTCGGGTACCAGACGTCGAACACCAACGAACCATCGTCATCGAGGTGTTCCCGAACGCAGTTCAGGCAGCTAATCTGGTCGCCCGTATCGGGCAGGCAGTTGAAGGGACCGAACGGGATCAGCGCCAGCGAGAACTTCTCGTGAAGGTCGAAACGGCGGATGTCGGCTCGGACCAACCGGACACGACCCCGCACCTCGGCCTGAAGGCGGTCGATCTTGCCCTGGCAGATCTTCAGCATGCCATCCGATCGGTCCAGCCCCGTGATCCTCTTGCCGGTTCCCGCGATGGGGACCAGGATCCTCCCCGTCCCGCATCCCAACTCCAGAATCGATCCGGGAGTGTTGACGGCATAGCTGAGGTAGAAGTCGAGATCGTCCCGGATCGCATGGTGGTCATAGAACTCGGACGAGAACCAGTCATATAGTTCTGCTCTTCTTTCGGACCTTTGTTCCGTCACGGGAGCATCCTTTCGTGACATGACCCTCCCGGGCCGGCTTCCCGCCGTGGCTCTCGATTCATCGTTCCCATCATGCTCATGGATGGCGCGGGAGGACAAGGGGCCGGCCCTACGACGCCGCTAACTCTCACATTGCACCCCCACGATGCGATCACGGCGGACGGGCCAAGGGTTCGCTGCACTCGGAGTGCCACATGCGATAATGGCGCGTGAAACGAAGGACGCTCGTCTTCTAGAAGTCGATGAAGGGCTTTCGCGCCGTGATCTTCGATGCATTCGGAACCCTTATCGACACGAAGGACGGCTCCGTCCGAGCCACGCAGGCGATATTCAGCAGGTATCTCCCCTCCTTTGATGCGGCGGCCGTTTACGCCCGGTGGAAGACTATCCATCGTGGGCTGATCAGGTCGCCCGGTCCGTTCAGGAATGAAGCGGAGATCTTCATTGCCGGACTGGGAACTCTATTCACCGAGATGGGCATCCCGGGCGACCCCGTCCGTGACATCCGCCCCATGCTGGAATCGTTGATGACGAGGACCCCGTATGAAGACGCGGCCAGGGCGATAGAGAAGCTCAGGACGGTGGCGCGAGTATGCGTCGCGTCCAATTCGGATGACGCTCCCCTGCTGGCGAACCTCCACCGAATCCCCGTCACCTTCGACGTAGTGCTTTCATCCGAGAAGCTGCGCGCCTACAAGCCCAGCGGTCGCTTCTTCGAAGGAGTGCTTGCCGAGATCGGGTTGAGCCCTCGCGAAGTCGTCTATGTGGGGGATTCCCAGGAAGAGGACGTTGTCGGCGCGCAGAACGCGCAAATCCCCGTGGTCTGGTTGAACCGGACGTCTCACACCCCTCTGCCGGGGATTCCTTCCCCGCAATTCACGGCACAAAACCTGGACGAATGCTCGGAATGTCTGCTATCGCGGCAGGGCTTTGATCAGGATGATCTGCGGACGTAGGATTCGAGCTGGTGGCCGACACCAATGATGGTCAGCCCAACGACCTCCCGGGCTTGCTCGTCGAACCTGACGATAACGCCCTTGCCGATGTCGATGCCGGCGGCCGGCCGGGGCTTCCCGAAGCTGAGGTAAAGGGTGTCCGCATCTTCGTCATACTCCCAGTCGAGCTTGGCATCCTTCTTCTCGAACACCTTCACCGCTTCCATACGACCCTCCTCAATGTCGACGCGCGCCTCGTGAAGTACGCGGTCACGACGAACCCGTCCGTCTTGCTCACTTCCTTGTATACCACGGCGCAATGCTTCTCAGCGAGAGGCGTCTTGGGATAGTGCCGGAGCGCCACGAGCGTCGAAGCATCCCCCTCCTGGACGAAATCAGGCTGAGCCAATGTCTCAAGGATACGCGCCTGTTCTCCAGCCATTTCGGGATGTCGCCGTTCGACGTGATGCAGACGCTCTTCGGTGAAACGGATCGGCACGCCGCCAACAGACCGCACTATCGTCATCGGATCGAGTCTACCACCGGGGTGGCCAGAAGGGCTTCCCCAATCTCGTTGTGTCTAGAGTGCCAGTCTGGCATCTTCGACCGTCGCTACGGCAGAACTGCCGGCATCCGGCCCGATGCAAGCCGCGCTGACTACGCCCTCGTCCATGCCATAAGGAAGCAGGAATCCGAGAATCCGTTGATCCGAATGTTGTCCCCCTGCGCTGAGTAGCCCTTCTCGAATACGGCACGTCCGACGTCGATGGCTCTCTGGATGTTCCTCGCCTCGCCCTCCGGAGTTGGCGCCGAGTACGGTCCGGTCACGAAGACGAACAGTCGTATGCTCTCGCCCGCCATTCCACTACCCCCTTCAAGGTCCGCCCCCTAACGCTGAACGGACAGAATGTCGAGATACCGGCGAACAGCTTGCGCCATGCCGAACTCGAGCGCGTCGCTGACCAGCGCATGGCCGATCGAGACCTCGAGGACGTCCGGCACGGCGGCCAGGAACCCGGGCAGATTCTCGGTGTTGAGATCGTGCCCCGCGTTCACGCCCAATCCTGCTGACTGGGCATTTCGAGCGGCCGCCGCGTACATCGGCAGGAAACGGCCAGCGTCACCTCGCACAAATGCCTGGGCGTACGGCTCGGTGTAGAGTTCGACCCGGTCCGCTCCGAGTGCCTTGACCCGACTGGCATCCCATCCCTCGCCATCCACAAAGAGGCTGACCCGTATCCCCAGACTCCGGCATTCGGCGATCACGGGCCGCAGACGATCCTCGTTCGCCCGGATGTCCCAGCCGTGATCCGATGTGCCCGCACCGGGGTCATCCGGCACGAGCGTGAACTGGGTCGGCCGGATCTCCCGCACGATCTCGAGCGCACCCGTGAACGGATTGCCCTCGATGTTGAACTCGGCCCTGGGCCACTTCCTCAGGAACGAGGCCAGATCCGTCACGTCCGAGCGCCGGATATGCCTCTCGTCCGGCCGAGGATGAACGGTGATGCCGTGTGCCCCCGCCGCAAGGCAGATCTCGGCGAACCGGACAACGCCCGGAATGCCGATCGGCCGCGTATTGCGGATCGTCGCCACCTTGTTGAGGTTGCAGCTGAGCTTGGTCATCCACTCTCCGCGGAGTAACTACCGAAGGCTCTCCAAGGCCTTACCCCAGTAGTCGATGCCCCTCATGACATCCCAATGCCAGACCGCCACGATCTCATCCTCCGCCCGTTTGGCCATGGGAAACATGGTCTCGGTGGCGTATCTCCTGAAGAGCCTTTCATCGTTCGCAATCGTCGTGTAGAACCTTGTGTCGAACGGGACGCCCTTCTCCTTCGCCATCCTGACGAATGCCTCCGTATGCTTCGCGCCGGAACCACCCCGTCTACATAGAAAGGCATACCTCATCTGGGCCCTGGAGCGTACGGGGGCGAACTGCTGAAGCGGGAACAGGCCGTCGAGCTTCACGATCTCCCGATCCAGGAACCGCATCACCTGTTCGCGCTTCTCGCCATTCTCGCGAAGGAGATCCAGTTGAGGCTCCAGCATTGCAGCCGCAAGCACGGACATTTGATAGTTGTCGCCTACAATCCCCAACCGGTTCACGCCACCACGAGGGTCGGATCCCCTGTTCACGATCGCATAGCATCTCTCATAGAGGTCCGGATCGGAAGTCGTCACCATCCCTCCCTGGCCGGACGTCATCAGCTTTACACCCCCAAAGCTGAAGATGCCCACACTGCCCCAACTCCCAACGTGCTTGTCGCCATAGACGGCGCCGGCCGCCTGCGCACAATCCTCGATCAAGGCCACCTTGGCGTCCCTGCATATCTCGCCAAGCTTGTCCAGTTCCGCAACCGCCCCGGCGATGTGTACCGCGATGACCGCCTTGACGCCGGAATCCAGCACTTTTCTGGTTTCCTCGGCCGAGATGGTCGGGTTGTCACGACAAACATCCACGAAGACAGGAGTCGCGCCGACGTTCGCGACGCTCTTGGGCAGAGAGTAGAAGTTGTAGGCCGGCAAGACCACCTTGTCTCCCGGGCCGATTCCCAGTCCGCGAAGGGCAACGTCAACGGCTACCGTGCCATTACAGATGGACACGCCGTGCTCACAATCATGCGCACGCGCAAAGCGTTTCTCGAAGTCCCTGACGGACTCAGCCGTGTACCTCCACCAGGTATCCTTGTCGAAAACGTCTTGCACGGCCTTCAGGATGGAGTCCTTGTCTTCCGGCCCCTTCATGCGAATCAGTCTAGCAGAGCGATCCGCCATGCAGGACAGCTCCTGCGTTCCCCCCCGGGAGGCGATCGGGGCGGACGGCAGTTCAGGGGCCGGCGCCGCCGAGCGTGCCCAGAACGGACCGCCACTTGAGCTCTGGGACGCCCCGGACCATGAACCTGAAGAGTCCGAGCCATTGATCGAGCGTGAGCTGGGTGCAGGTAGCATCCGGCGCGAATCCCAGGTCAGCGGACAGCCGTTTCCATTGCACATGGGTGAAGAGGTCCCGGTAGGCGATCCGGAGGTTCGGCTTCCACCCCGAGAACCCGTACGTCGCGAATCTGCGGTACAGCACAGCGTGGCAGTCCTCCACCAGCGGGACCGTACGTCGCTGGACGTGCAGCAACGCGACGGAGACGGAGGGCATGGGGGAGAACGCCTCTCGCGGGATGGCGCGCCCGATGGTCATCGCGAACCACGGAGCGTAGAGTACGCTGAAGAGACTGCTGCGACCTATGCCCGCGAACTTCTCCGCGGCTTCCCGTTGCACGACCAGCCATGCCTCGGCGGGCTGATGGCGCCTTCCCAGGAGCGTGCGCACGATGTGCGCTGTCATGTTGAACGGAATGTTCGCGAACACCTTGTAATCCCGGGCCGGGACGGGGAAACGACGGAAGTCTCCGAAATGCAGTTCCACGTTGGGGCTCTCCGCCATTCGGCCGCGGAGAAGACGGTAGAGGGCGGGGTCCTTCTCGACGGCGACTACCTTCCCGGCCTTCATCGCAAGGGCCTCCGTGATCGCGCCGCGGCCGGGACCGATTTCGAGTACGACATCGTCGCGCCCGATCGTCGACTCCATGACGAGCCGGGACACGAGCCCGCGGTCAACGAGGAAGTTCTGGCCGAGCTGGATGCTCCTGTGTGGATTTGGACGATGCGTTGAATTGTACGGGTGCGTGTGATGCGACACGATTCGACCTCCGTAAACGAGCACAAGGGATTGTGGAGAAGCGCATTCCCATTGGCTTCGCCTGGCCGATCGTGGGGACCGGCGGTCAGGCGGTGTTTACAGGAGTTCGATGACTGTCATTCTGCGGAGATTCTAGCACGGAATGACCCGCCAGCTTGGCGAGTCCGAGAAGCCGGTCTATTCGTAGATCAGCTTGACGTCGTCGAGCCAGAGGTCGAACTCGGGGCCCTCCACCGGCTGGTTCCAGGACAACCCCGCGACCGAATCCACGGTCAGCGGGCCGACGCGATCCACCCCCGTCACCCAGTCCGGCTGCTGGAACTCGCGCCAGAGGAACCGGTACTCCTTCCAGTCCTTCCCCGTCTCGTAGCTGACCCGGTGCCCGCGTCCGGTGCGGGCCAGTTTCCTTCCCCCCACGGTACCCTCGATGCCCGCCTCCCACACGTTCCCTTTGTCCGACCGGGCCCGGAACGAGATACCGGCAGAACCGGTCAGGTTGAGCCGCCCACCGCCGGCAAAATCGGTCTGGAAGTTCGTGAACGTGTAATTGGGCGCAATGCTCTTCCCCTTGACTCCCGCGACGTGCAGTACGCCGTCGGTGAACGTCATCTCCATCCTCGACGAACCGTATTGGTCGGCCGACTGGTACCACCGGCCCGGTTTGACCGATACCTGACTCTTGTCACAGGAGTTCACGTCGTCCCCGTCGTTGAAGTCATCGATGATCCGTTCCTTCAACCCCGGGATCCGGGCCGTGATCAACGGGAGGACTTCCTTCCTGGCGACCAGCACGCCTCCGGACCGCAGCTCGAGCGAGATCGTGGGAAGCGGCAGGATGCTCCCGCCCGTCCTGGTCTTGATCCTGATCCGCTCGCGTTGTCCCGCCGCAACCGTGCCGTCCACCCGGGCCGCCTTCCACGATCCCGTTCCCGGGACCAGACCGACTGTTGCCTGAACCGGCGTGTCCGTTGACGGGTTCTCGACGGTCACCACCAGCTCCAGCGGACGGTTCTTGCCGATGGTCCTGACCGGATCGCAATCCACCAACTTCACGGCCTTGAGATCCATCTCGTGGGTGTAGAAGGCCGCGGGCCTCTCACCCTCGGGCGTCATCAGCCGGTAGGAAACCGCGGTGCCTCTGACCTCGACGACGAGCGCACTGAAGAAACTGGATATGCTGTCCCCCGTGATCCCGGCAGTGGGACCGAGCATGACGTATTGGACCCCGTCCCGTTTCTCGAAAAGCACGTTGTGGTGCTCGTGACCGCAGAAGACATAGTCCACGCCGGCGGCCGCCAGCAGGGGATGGACATCGGCGTTCCACTCCACGTTCTTGTATCCGGGTTTCCACAATGGCTCGTGCAGGAAGACGAACGTGGCCCGGGCGCCCTTCGCTGCCGCGAGGTCCTTCTTGAGCCACTCCAATTGCCGGTCGCCGATCAGTCCCCTCTTGCCGACTTCCTCGCAGTCGAGTGCGACGAAGTGACAGCCCTTGTGGTCCCAGGAGAACCACAGCGGCCCGTACCGCTCCCTCCACATGGCCTCACCGGTGGCGTTGTAGATGTCGTGGTTGCCGGGAACCAGTACGTAGGGGGCGTGTAGCTTGGCGGCGGTCGCGTCGAATCCATTCCAGAAGGCCGCCAGCCCTTCCCGATTCGTGTACCCGGGTGTGAGATCTCCCGCGATGGCGTAGAAGTCCCCGTCCAGGCCGTCGATCCAGGCCAGGTTGGCGATGAACATGGGCGGCTCCTGAACGTCGGCGAGGACGGCGAACGAGAAGTCCGCGTTCCCGCCGGACATCCCGGCCGGCTTGGCCGGGTCAAACCGGGCTCCGAAGGCAAGAGCGGAAACCAGGAGTAGGGATACCGCCAGAACCGCGATCTTCGCCTTCTTCATCCGGGCCTCCTGTTCACGATCATCCCTGACTTCGAGGGCCACTTGTCCAGCAGCCATACCCGCGATTCTACCGGAAGGACGCCCCCGCTTCTCCTGGGAAGTCATTCGCCCTGCCTGGCGAGGACGAGGACAAGCTCATGATCTCCAGGCTTGCCATCGCAGCTGTTCGGGTCCGTGATCTCGTGCGTGATGTCCATCGCCCCGAAGACATGCTCGATACGCATCCCGGTCAGCCGGCCCAGCAGATCCCACTCATTGATGGAGTAGATGCGCTGAGTCGCGGGAGCATCTTCCGGAGGATAGTCGACCCCATCGCGACGGTATTGGATGACTCGATCATGGCGGTACACGTTGTTGGCCCGGGCCAGGCGAAGCGTGCCCTTCACGGTCCGGATGAGCGTGCCCCGGTCATGCTTCTGCTCGTAGCTGTCGTTGTGGAACTTGCCGTCGGCAATGGGACACCAGAGGGATCCGACCTCGATCACGATCCGGCCGCCTTCCGTGAGACAGGATCGGCACTTGCCCAGAATCGTGAGGAGGTCGTCGTTGTCGACGAACAGCGAGAACGTGTTGAAGAAGCTGTAGGCGTACCCGAACGACGGCTCGAGACGGAGATCCCGCAGGTCCGCCTTCAGGAAGCGGCAGTTCGTGAACCCAAGCTTGGTCGCCTGGCTCTGCGCATCCTGGAGCCGCTCCTCCGAGATATCCACCCCGGTCACGTCGTATCCCCGCTTGGCCATCTCGACGGCATGCCGGCCGGTGCCGCATGCCAGATCGAGGAGCCGCGGGCTCCCGGCGTTCTGGCGCCGCATCAGGTCGACCAGGAAGTCGCAGTCCTGTTGAGTAGTCGGGGGCGTCCCGAACTGGTCGTACTCCTCTACGTCCGTCAGCGGCTGCGCCACATGCGACCTCCGTTTCCGCTTGTCTTGACGAGCGGGCCGTGCTTGGCCCAGTGCCTGAACCACTTCATGTGCCAATCGAAGAAATGGTCGTTGGCCCAGTGGAAGCCGTTGTATGCGGATGAGTGCTTGAGCACGATCCCCATGAGGTAGATGTGCCGAACCGCCGGTCCGAGCTTGATGGCCTCGAGTTCTCCCCGGCTCAACTTCCGCTCCCGCTGATACCCGCGCAGGAACGCCCCGAGCTGTCGCATCCGCTCCGCTTCCGCCTGCGGGGTCACGTTCATCCACTCGTGAGTGGCGTAGAACACACCGATCTCGACCGCACGCCAGCCGCAGGCGAAGCTGTCGAAGTCGAAGAGGGTCAATCCCCCCTTGCCATCGACCCTCACGTCAGTACCATGAAGGTCCCCGTGGCAGATGCCGTACTCAGGTTTGGCCCGGCTCAGTAGTTCCGCTATCCTCCTCTTGACGCTCGCTCCGATCGCGCTGACCAGCTCGAAATCGTCCCGTCGGTGTGCCATGAACGGCCGGACGGTTTCGATCTGGCGGTCGATCAGGAAATCCAAGTCCGCGGGAGCCCTCTGGTACGTCCTCTGGATCCCGTCTGCCACCTTGTGGAGGCGCCCGATCAGGCGGCCCAATGATACACAGAATCCAGGCTGACCACAGTCCGGATCCCTGCCGGGCGCGGACCGGAAGAGGACCGCATGTCGCGTCCCTTCCGCCGCATTGAGTCTCGTTATGAATGCCCCATCGCTTCTCCTGACCAGCCCGACAACTGGCACACGATGCCGGTGCAAGTAGTTCAGGAAATGGACTTCATCCTCAACGTCCGCCCAGCTCCTGCGCCCATGCATGTAGATCTTGAGGAAGTACGTCGACGTCGGCGACTTCACCTCATACGCATCCGTCATGCCCTTCCTGAAGAATCGACATGTGATCGGCCCGGAGACCCCGTAGCTGGACAGCACCATACGACCGAGTGCCTGGCTGTCCAGCACAGAGCTCTGGGTCGGGAAGACCCGCGCGCTCCTCACCTTCCCCATCTACGTGCGCTTCTCCATGTCGGTCATCATATCTCGCCGGTTATGGAGGCCGTCACGAGCAGTTACAGCAGTTGCGACAGCAACGTGCGGGCGGGGACCTTGATCGGGCGCTTCCATGAGAAGCAGTCGACATTGGTTCTTGTTCCGCCACCACACCACCGGAAGGATCGGGGTATTCAGGACTGCCTGGCAGGCGACACGCTCACTGCGGCTGACGGCAACACGCATACAGCATTCTCGCCACAGACTCCATCCTGATAGAGCACCTTGAACCCAGCCCCTTCGAGCTCCGCCTTCAGCATCGGCGGCGTCAGGTGTCTCCGATTGAGGAGGTACCACTCATCCCCGATCTTGAGCGTCCCTTCGTACTCCTCAGGAGATCCATGAAAGGGCTGGTAGACCAGGCCGGTATCCTCTTCAAGCAGGCTCTCTTCCGCATACCGATAAAAGAGCCGCCCACTATGGGGATCGAGGATGGGGTTCTCGGAACTCACATTCCACTCCTTGCGCATGGCGGTGCTGATCAGATAGTACCCGTCCCTCTTCAGCCTGGCGCGAACGGCCATTAATACCCGCCGTCGGTCTGGGTCGGCAGCTATCCCCTGAAGGCAGAAGCTGTCCACGATGAGGTCGTACCGCTTGCCTTCATGAGGCAGCTCGCAAACGTCCATCACTTCGTACCGGATCTCGAGATGTCTCTCCAGAGCGATCTTTCTGGCTATCTCGATCGCAGTGGGAATGAGATCGAAGGCATCAACCTCGAATCCCCTTTCCGCCAGGAAGCAGGCCCCCGGGCCCGTGCCACATCCGCATTCGAGCACGCTTGGCCTTGAACCAGAGAGATGTAGTCGCGGCAGGATTCTCTAAAGAAAGGAACGAGACGTGAACTCTTCGAAACCATTCGGGCAGTCGTGTATCTCGCCCCACGACCTCTTCCCTTCCTCCTTGATCCTCTGATAGCCCTTGAGATGCTCGGGATAGTAGTACTTCACGCGCCTGCGGCCCGTGTGGAACATACCCTAGGCCGGCTCGGCCGGCGACGGGCTTCCGGCCAGGAACCATTCCGCCGCCTGCCGGACGACGATCCTTGGCGGGACGTCCCCGGCGCCCCCGATCGACAGCGTCACGAGCTCCAGCCCGGCTCCGGGGTGCTCCCCCGCCGCCGCGAGCAGGGCGCGGATCTCCCGGTCCAGAGTCGCCGGGTCTCCTGGATCGGCGCACACCTGGATCAGGTTGGCGTCGCCGGACGGCGTACGTGCGAGGAAGTCCACTTCGTAGCCCTCCCGGGTGCGGACGTAGCTGAGGCGGGCACCGCGACGTTCGAGCTCGGCCCGCACGGCGGTCTCCAGCGAGTGTCCGAGGTTGGGGCCGGCCGTCAGGCCGAACACGGGGATCAGCCCCGGGTCCACGGGATATGCCTTGCGGGGGTTCACCATGCGCCGGCGCTCCGAGGCCGACGCCACCGAAACCGTACGGACGAGGAACGCGTCCTCGAGGTGGCCGAGCAGTTCGTGCAGGGTGTCCCGGGACACGGCCAGGCCCTGCGACCGAAGGGCCGCATGGAACTTCTCCACGCTGAACAGCCCTGCCGGGTTCCCCAGCAGGTGGCGAACCAGCCAGCGGAGACTGGCGACGTTCGTGACGTCATATCGTTCGACGACGTCCCGGAGCAGGGCCACGTCCACGTAATCGTTGAGCAGGCGGTGGCGCGTCGCCGGATCGAGCTCCTGGGCCTCGGGGAATCCGCCCACGGTCAGGTAGTCCAGGAACGCCCGCTCGAGCGCCGATCGCTCGGGCGCCGGGAGGAAGGAAGGCTGGTTCGGGATCGTGATCCCGTGGTGCCGCAAGTACTCCTCGAAACTGAACGGCAGGATCAGGACCTCCCACGCACGCCCGCGCAGGGACGTCGCGATCTCGCGCGAGAGCAGGGCCGCCGAGGAACCGCTCAGGAACACCTCGACCTTCTCAGAGTCGAGCAGGCGCCGGACGAACCGCTCCCACCCCGGCACCTCCTGGATCTCGTCCAGGCACCAGGTGACCGTCTCCCGTCCCCGCAGGGCCGGAAAGCGGCGGTAGTACTCGTCCACGAGCACGGTCAGATCCGCCGCCGTGATCCCCTCCAGCCGCTCGTCCTCGAAGTCCAGGTATGGCAGTCGCTCGCGGGCGATGCCGCGTTCAAGTCGTTCGCGGCGAAGCTGATGCAGGAACGTCGTCTTGCCCGACCGGCGCATCCCGACGACCGCCGTTGCCTTGCCGGGCAGGGCCACCGCGCCGTGCACCCGGCGCCGGGTCGCCTCCGGCAAAGGGGTGGTGAGGGAGTCCGCGAGCTTCTGGACCAGCCAGGCGCGCAGCGGAGACGTCGATCCGGGAGTCATGGCTCATTTTCTCCTTCTACGAAGGAGAAATGCAACCTATATTCTCCTCGTAGCAAGGAGAACTATCCTCTTGTGAATCCTGCGTTTGGACGCACTATGATCAGGTTGATGAGCCTGATCCTGGCTGTACTCATTACCGCCGCCACAGCGGGGGCAGCGCCCAAGCCGGCGTACAAGGTCATGTACCGGTGCTCGCTGGACCTGCGGGAGAAGCCGCAAAGCTTCGTCTGCCTCGACGGACCGCAGTTGCTGGACCGGGGCCGCATCGTCCAGCTCGGTCGGCCGATCGATCGACCCGATGTCCTCACCCTCCTGGATCTGTCGACGTTCCGGACGAGGGAAGTCGAAGTCCCTGGCCTGCGGGGGAAGTGGCCGCCCTCGCAGACCGAGCCGGAGGTGGACCGGCCGATGTACTACGACACGACCGACGGCATGGCGGGCATCCTCCTGCGCACGGGCGGCGTGCGGGGCAGCGCCGAGTACGCCGAGTGGGACCTCAGGGCGAACCGGATCTCCCGCCGGTTCCCGCTCGCCACCCCCGATGGCGCGCAGTGGATGTCCGTGGACCCCGTCGGCTACGACCCTGCCCGGAAGGAGTGCTACCTCCAGGTCGTCAAGTACGGCGTCAGATTCAAGACCTCGCCCAACCGGGGCGGGCACTATGACGTGTCGGTGCTTGCCGTCTCCGACCGGGTGCGGACCGTGACCTCGTGGACGGAGAGCAACAAGCTGGGATCCAAGGGTCCGTACTTCGACCCCGTGCACCGCCGTTCGATGCACGTCGAGTACTCTGAACATGCCGGGACCATCTCCGGCGCCCACCTGGTCGACCTCGAGACCGGCGCGGTCAAGACCTATCAACTCCCGCCGCTCATCTACGGGTTCGCGTTCGATCCAGACCCCCGGAGGGCGTACGCCTACTCCTACCGCACCCGCGAGGTCTTCCCCCTCGACCTCGCGACCGGCGTGATGGGCAAGGGGCGGGTGTTCGGCAACGTCGGCCACCTCCTGGACTTCGTGGCGCCCGGGGTGCTCTGCCTGGGCCGCAACTTCGGCATGCACTTCCTGGACGCGAAGACGCTCAAGGAAAAGTGGTTCCTCAATCCCAAGGACTTCCACAAGGTGGACGCGCACCTGGAGGGCTCGATCTTCCTGCCGGGCCGCGCCCTCGTCCGCAGTTACGAGAACTTCTACGTCATCGACTTTCCCGGATTCACCGCAGCGCGCTAGCAGTCTGCCAATGGAGGCACGGCTACCGGCGCCCCAATGCAATCAACGCGACCCCCGTCACCGCCGCGACCGCCGCCAGGATGACGGCCGGGCCGATCCGGACCCGGTGCCGCCAGGCCGAGACCGGCAGGATCAGGAGCGGTGAGAGCGACATCAGCGCCGTCACCAGTCCGGCCTCCAGATGCTTGATGGCGCCCACGAAGGCGAGCATGCCCAGCACCGGGCCCAGCGCGGTACCGAAGGCGACCCAGACGACCGCCCGACGATCGGTCAACGACCGCATCAGGACGGGGTACCCGCCCCAGACAGCCGGCATGAGCCACAGGACCATCGAGGCGGAGACCACCCGAAGGCACGAGGCGGCGATCGGGTGCATGCCGGGATCCATCCGGTACGCCTGCCGTGCGATCACGGAGGCCGCGCCAATGGCGATGGCTCCGCCCAAGGCGCCCGAGATTCCGCGCAGGGAAACCCGGCCGGGTTCCCGCGAGGCGGGATCACGACGGCTCTCCACCCAGATCGCCGTAAAGCTCGCCAGCAGGACGAGCGCCGCGCCCCCGAACTGGACGGGAGAAACCGTTTCGCCGAGGAAGATCCACGCCAGCAGGAAGGTGAAGACCGGACCCAACGCCAGAAGCTGAACCGTCCGCCGCGGCCCGAGCTGGACCAAGGCGTCGAAGATGACGAAGTCACCGATGCCGACGCCGACCACGCCGGAGGCCGCCATCACCAGGGAGGCCCGGAGAGGCGGAACAGATACCCGGGATACGGCAAGAATGGCGAGCAGGATGGCTGATCCCAGAGCCGATCTCCAGAGGAGCGCGTGAAAGGCGCTGATCCTCCGTCCCGCCGCCGCGTGCGCGAATGGCGAAAGCCCCCAGAAGACGGCGACGGTGAGCGCGAGTGCCACCCCGAGGGAGGTGTTGATCGATTGGGGCGGGATGTCAGTCATCCAGTCTGGGAAGCTCGCTGACATCGCGATACACCGGCTTGCCCAACTGCTTGGCGAAGTCGTACTCGCGGTCCGCACCGGGCGAACGGTCGTACAGGAGGAGGGCATCGCACCTTGGGATCATGGCCAGCGTGTACTGCATGAGGGGTTCGTAGCCGAAAAGGCCCTGAGTATCGCCGTGAACGTAGAACTCCCGCACCAGCACGTGCGGCACGATCGGGTAATAGCCCTTCTCGAAAACCGCACGCCCGACGTCTATGGCTCTCTGGATGTTCCTCGCCTCGCCCTCCGGAGTTGGCGCCGAATATGGCCCGGTCACGAAGATGAAAGGACGTTTGCTCGCCGCTCCCATGCCACTACCTCTCTACTGACAGAATGTCGAGATACCGGCGAACGGCTTGCGCCATGCCGAACTCGAGCGCGTCGCTGACCAGCGCATGGCCGATCGAAACCTCGAGGATATCCGGCACGGCGGCCAGGAACCCGGGTAGGTTCTCGGTGTTGAGGTCATGCCCCGCGTTCACACCCAACCCCGCGGCCTGGGCGTTGCGCGCGGCCCCCGCGAAAATGGGCAGAACACGGTGGGCGTCGCTGCGGGCAAATGCCTGAGCGTACGGCTCGGTGTAGAGCTCGACCCGGTCCGCGCCAAGAGCCTTGATCCGACTGCCATCCCATCCCTCGCCATCCACGAAAAGGCTGACCCGTATCCCCAGGGCCCGGCACTCGGCGATCACGGGCTTGAGCCGATCCTCGTTCGCCCGGATGTCCCAGCCGTGATCCGAAGTGCCCGCCCCAGGGTCATCCGGAACAAGCGTGAACTGAGTGGGGCGGATCTCCCGCACGATCTCGAGTGCACCCGTGAATGGATTGCCCTCGATGTTGAACTCTGCCTTGGGCCACTTCCTCAGGAACGACGCCAGATCTGCCACGTCCGAGCGCCGGATATGTCTCTCGTCCGGCCGAGGATGAACCGTGATGCCGTGTGCCCCCGCCGCAAGGCAAATCTCGGCGAACCGGACGACGTCCGGCATGCCGATGGGCCGGGTATTGCGGATCGTCGCCACTTTGTTGAGGTTGCAGCTAAGGTTGGTCATCCACTCTCCGCGGAGCAACTACCGAAGGCTCTCCAAGGCCTTACCCCAGTAGTCGATGCCTCTCATGACATCCCAATGCCAGACCGCCACGATCTCATCCTCCGCCCGTTTGGCCATGGGAAACATGGTCTCGGTGGCGTATCTCCTGAAGAGCCTTTCATCGTTCGCAATCGTCGTGTAGAACCTTGTGTCGAACGGGACGCCCTTCTCCTTCGCCATCCTGACGAATGCCTCCGTATGCTTCGCGCCGGAACCACCCCGTCTACATAGAAAGGCATACCTCATCTGGGCCCTGGAGCGTACGGGGGCGAACTGCTGAAGCGGGAACAGGCCGTCGAGCTTCACGATCTCCCGATCCAGGAACCGCATCACCTGTTCGCGCTTCTCGCCATTCTCGCGAAGGAGATCCAGTTGAGGCTCCAGCATTGCAGCCGCAAGCACGGACATTTGATAGTTGTCGCCTACAATCCCCAACCGGTTCACGCCACCACGAGGGTCGGATCCCCTGTTCACGATCGCATAGCATCTCTCATAGAGGTCCGGATCGGAAGTCGTCACCATCCCTCCCTGGCCGGACGTCATCAGCTTTACACCCCCAAAGCTGAAGATGCCCACACTGCCCCAACTCCCAACGTGCTTGTCGCCATAGACGGCGCCGGCCGCCTGCGCACAATCCTCGATCAAGGCCACCTTGGCGTCCCTGCATATCTCGCCAAGCTTGTCCAGTTCCGCAACCGCCCCGGCGATGTGTACCGCGATGACCGCCTTGACGCCGGAATCCAGCACTTTTCTGGTTTCCTCGGCCGAGATGGTCGGGTTGTCACGACAAACATCCACGAAGACAGGAGTCGCGCCGACGTTCGCGACGCTCTTGGGCAGAGAGTAGAAGTTGTAGGCCGGCAAGACCACCTTGTCTCCCGGGCCGATTCCCAGTCCGCGAAGGGCAACGTCAACGGCTACCGTGCCATTACAGATGGACACGCCGTGCTCACAATCATGCGCACGCGCAAAGCGTTTCTCGAAGTCCCTGACGGACTCAGCCGTGTACCTCCACCAGGTATCCTTGTCGAAAACGTCTTGCACGGCCTTCAGGATGGAGTCCTTGTCTTCCGGCCCCTTCATGCGAATCAGTCTAGCAGAGCGATCCGCCATGCAGGACAGCTCCCGCGTTTCCCCCCGCGAGGCGATCGGGGCGGAAGCCCCCCTATGCTCGAAGGGCCGCGTACTCGTCGTAGGTGGAGTGGAACTTGAAGCCGATTTTCTCGTAGCATCGGATGGCCGCCATGTTCTGAGAATGGACGTTCAGCCCCACGTGCCTGGTCGTCTTCATCAGATCCTCGCAGAGCAAAGACGTCGCCTGGGCTCCCGCTCCACGGCCCCGATAGTCCGGATGGGTGGTGATGTTCCCGAGAACAGCAACGCCATACGGGGCGGAGTATACGTGCACCCCGGCAACGGCGATGATTCGATCATCGGCGAACAATCCGACGTACTTCCCCGTTTCCAGCATTCTCCTGTCAAACCAGTTACCGGGATAGCCGGCCGAGTAGAGGGCAAAGAGCGGCTTCTCATCTTCAGGTCCAAGAAAGCGCGAGGTCGTCCCCGACATAATCGGTACAACGCCGAAGTCAGGATTGGCGAGCCGCATCTTGTTGTGGCGGCCATGATGCTCAAGACGAAAACGCGGTCTCAGGACATCCTCCAACCCGGGTGAAAGGTGGCAGTAGAACCGGTCCGGCAGACTCGGAATCAGGTCGCACAGCAAGGCCCGGGCAGCACCCCTGTTGGCATCTTCCAGCGCCAGGATGACCGGCAGATCAGTCCCGCAATAGACCAGCACCATCGCCGCGATCACGCCCGCCTCCTCCATTGCATACCAGGCAGTGTGCGACCAGAAGAACTCATCCAGGTCCCCGATCTCATACAGGTGGAGATACGTATCCTGCCGCATGAAGGCCTCTATCGTTGCCTTCTCAGTGATTGCTGTGATCATGCGGCCATATTATCCCACCGCGACGCGATCGGAACGGACGGGAAGGCTCACCAGCCTCAACGCGAGAGAGCATCCAGACGAGCGGCAACTGACGCGAGAGCTTCAGCATCCGCATGTCGGAATACGAGATCGCCGGGACTGGGACGCGAATCCAGGGCGTGGCCGAGCCGCGGATAGTACCAGAAGGAGAGATTCGTCTTCTTCCAGACCATCCGATTGAGCAGTTCCACGGCTCTCGCGTGGTAGGCGGGGGTCTGGTTGTCCCATTCCCCCTGGAAGATCGCCACCGGGATCGCCAGGTCCCGTATCTCCTCGGCCGCCCGGGGCAGGGCGGCTTCGTCACGGCGGTACTCGCGCATGGAGTCCCTGGGCGCGTCGACCACGATGTTCGAGAGCTGGGCTCCCAGGAACTCGTCCCGACTGACTGCCCCGTCACCGTCGAGATCCACCACGGACATCTGCGCTTTGAGGGCCACAGCGAGCGGAGCCGACCCGTTGAGTTCGGTGCCCGAGATCCTCCCGTCATGGTCCGCATCGATCGCCTCGAATGCGGGTATCTGGCGGACGACGACCTGCTCGAAGAGGGTCGTATCCAACGAGGTAGCTCCGAAACCGATGATGCCGACTCCGGAGACGGCCTTCTCGCGCCTGGCCACGTGGAGGGCCACGATGCCACCTTCGCTGTGGCCGAGCAGGAAGATGCCGGCCTTGGGGTACCTCTTGGCGGACCAGCGCACGGCAGCTCGGGCGTCGTCCACAAAGAATGCGAGCGGATGGCTCGCGTAGTCCTTGAACGATTTCGTCTTCGCATAGGATGGATCGGCCTGCAGTCGCACACGGGCCTCCCGCGAACGCTTGTTGTAACGGACGACGGTGAATCCGCGTTCCCGCAGCGCCGTGGAGAGATCGACGAAGAACCGGTTGACGATGCCCGGCTGCGACACACCCGACAGGTCCTCGTCCATGTCCTGGGGCCCGGAACCGTGGAGGAGGATGACAACCCGCTGGCCCGGCGCGGGCGGGGCGGGCTCTTCCGCACTCGCCGGGAGCACGATTCCGTCCGGTAGCCGCAATGAGAATCGCTCGACGCCGGCCCCCAACGCTGCCGATGTGCCCACAAGGGCCACCAGCACACTCGCCAGCGCTGCAACGCGGTGTCCCATCGATACCTCCCCCCTTACTCGCCAGCCAGGCTCTTCCAGAACACGAGGAGCTCCGGATCGTCCACCCGGTCCTTCGAGTTCGCCACTGCGAAGGCGATCTGCCACTTCTGCCAGGGGCCGAAGAAGACCCGGTCGAAGAGCTCCTCGTAGTGCTGCATCCTCCCAGCGAGATCCCTGCTGTCCGTGTATCCCTGGAACGCCGCCAGGAAGGGCTTGTCGTGCTCCTCGAGGTACCGGATCGCGACCTTCTCGCCGCGCCAGGGGACGTCCCGGAAATCGAAGTACTCGAGCAGGATGTCCATCACGCTGTAGAGCAGGCGCACTTCGAGAGCCTGACGGTAGAGGGCGTCCCCGTGGCGGAAGAAGCGCGTGTTGGCGAGGTAGTTGTAGTTGATCTTGCTCCAGCCCGCCCGCTTTTCGTGATCGGCGATGACCTGCCGTGGCTGATGGGATCGGATCCACTCCTTGAGCGTCAGGAGGACGCCTTCGGGGTCGTACTCGATGCGCCCCTTGGAGAGCCACTCCACGACCATCCCCTCGAACCCGGTCGCGGACACCTCGGCCTTGCCGGTGAGACCCTTCATGAAGTCTAGGTCGAATGCGAAGATGTCCGCAAAGCGGCCGGCCACCGTGGTGAAGACGGACATCAGGCCTTCGGGATTGCGGTCGAGCACGACCACGAGATCCAGATCGCTGACCGGGTTCAGGCCGGTCGCCGTGGAACCCATGGTGAAGATGCCCTTCACGCGGAGGGAAGCCTTGAGCCGTTCCAGGAGATCCTCGAGCGACTGCTCGCGCATGAAGCTACTATGCCACAATCCCCCCGTGTCCACAGGACGCGATCGGGGCGGACGGTCTGCTCCACCTCCGTGCATCCATCAAGTGTGAGAGAATTGCGTTTGGCATGTGGGACACGGTCTACGGAGTCGACTTCTCGGCAATCTACGACCGGAAATGGGTTGGCTGGACCGACCGCACGTGGCCGGCCATCCTCGCCATGGTGAAGGAACGCAATCCGGAAGCCCGAACCTGGCTGGACTTGTGTTGCGGTACCGGCCGGCTTCTGAAGCGCGCCTCCCTGGCAGGTTACGAAGTGACTGGGGTCGACCGATCCCCCCACCAACTGCGACATGCCCGAAGGAACGCACCAGACGTACGGTTGGTCAGAGCCGACATCCGGAGGTACACACTCGGGCGCCGTTTCGACGTTGTCACCTGCATGTTCGACAGCATCAACTACCTCATTGGGAGGTCCGATTGGATACGGGCCCTGCGAAACGCCCGGAACCATCTGGGACCGGACGGCATCTTCATCTTCGACGTGAACACGCCATACGGCCATCGCCGACATTGGTGCAGTACGGGAGTCGTCCGGGACTCCTCGTCTTTCACGACGATGGAGACCTCGTATGACCCGGGCAAGGGACTGGCCAGAGCCAGGATCTCGGGGTTCAGGAAGATGCGCCGGCAGTGGCATCAGTTCGACGAAATGCACGTTCAGCGCTCCTGGCCCGATTCGACCCTTGGGGCGATGATACGAACGGCCGGGATGACGTTCCGGAGGTACGGGAGCCCACCCTTCAAGCCGCCCAGCCCAAGCTCAAGCCGCATCTTCTATGTCTGCAGGCTTGGCTAATGGACGTGACCCCAGCGGACAGACGGGGCGCGAGGAGCTACAAACCGCGGGCCAGGTACTTCCTGAGCTGTCTTTCGACGGTCGTCTGATAGCTGCCCCCCATATTGTTCGCGAGCCTCCAGTTCAGGAGCATCAAGCACCGGCCGGCCATCATGGCGTCCAGGTGTGTGGCGGCATCCCGCGGCCAGGGGGCAATCGTCGCGTAGCCCTCCATATAGGAGCGGATGAATCCCCTGCGCCTCCCGTCGTGCGGCAGTTCGTTGAACGTCGTGGCGATATCCTGGATTGGATACCCCCATGCCAGGTCTTCGAAGTCGATCAGGTGCATTCTTCCCCGGCACATTCTGACGTTGTAGAAGTGCAGGTCGTTGTGGAGCACGCGAAGCCCGTCACGATCGGCGAACATGGCATCGAGGTGGCGCTGAACGGCCCGCGTCGCCCGATGAAACAATCGTCTCTGATCTGGTGAGATCTCGTCTCCGAAAGCCGCATCGAAGAGGACAATCGGCTCAACCATCGGGAACTTCTTGTCGGAGTACGTGAAGACGCGGTCCAGCTTCCTGATCCGGAATCCTCTTGGGGGACGGAAATGCATGGCGTGGACATGGAGACTCGCCGTGCAGGCACCAAGCATATGCATGGTTTCGTCCGTGATATCGCTTCCGACTTCGGTTCCGGCAATCCACCGAAACAAGACAGAGGGCCTCGACTCTCCGGTGCCGGGCATCCGTACAGCCGAAACCGGCCGCCCGTTCCGGGCCCTCAACGGTTCCGGAACACGAAGACCGGCGTGCTGACGGACGAACTCGAGAAAGGCTATTTCCGACCGTACCTCGTCGATCCCGTGGCATTCGATCGGGCTGGTGATTCTCAGCGCATACTTCCCGCCGTCCTTGGCGTCAACGCGGAATAGGTGGTTGCTATGGTTCGCAAGAAAGGCTACACGCTTGATCGCCACGGGGTATGCCCCGAGCGCCTTCCGCGCCAATTCCAGCAGGATGGCAACACCTTGGCCTGCGTTTGACATCAGGGGCACGATACCACGAGCGGACGAAAGGTCACGGAAGGACCGGGGACCTCGATCCCCGAGTTCCTCGACTTCTCACATACGTCCCCCTGCCCACAAAGGCTGAACTGATCTTCTGCATTACGGTTCTGCCGGAGATTCGCCGGGTGGTTTGGATGGTCCCTCGATCGAGTAGGTCCAATACGGGGTTCCATGGCGCATGCTCTCGCCGACCAGCGACATTCCCACCTTCTCGGCGACGCGCCGTGAGGCGAGGTTGCCGACTCGAATCAGGCTGATGAGCCGCGGGAGTCGCAGGATCGCGAATGCATAATCCCTGACTGCGCTCGCGGCTTCGGTGGCGAAGCCGCGGTTCCAATACTGACTTCGGAAGTCATAACCCAGTTCCGCCACCCGCACACCCTCGACCTCCATCTGCTCAAGTCCACAATCACCGATGAGTGTCCCGGACTCCCTTAGGATGACCGAGAACAAGCCGTAGCCGAATGCACTCTGGTGATCGAGATTTCTCCGCAACCAGCCTTCCATTTGATCCCGGCTGAACGGTTCGATCCCGAAAGATGCGGTGACACCGGGATCCGTAAAGATCAGGTGCAGCGCGTCGATGTCGGTTTCCTGCATTGGACGAAGGATGAGGCGTTGCGTCTCAATCTCGCCCTCAGGCTGGAGCAATCCCAATGTCATCATCTTCCTCCTCATAGTGTCCTGACCTCCCCCGCCGTGCCGTCGAGGCTGAGCCCCGGTCCAGTATTTCCGCACGGTCCAAGCATGTCAGACTGGCCTCCGCCCGGCAACTCAAGAACAAGAAGTTGCCGGGCTCCGGGGTACCATTCCGCCCCGGGCTGAAGCCCGGGGTTCCCTGGTACGGCTTATGGCCAGCCCTTGGCCTGCATCACGCTCGCGGCTGCATTTGTTGAAGCAGACCTTCGCGGTCGCCTCGCTCCAATGAGCGGAGAAGACCGAAATTCTGGCAAGTCTATGGATGATCGCTCACTCAGAAAGGCAGGGCTTGCGCAGGTGATTGCGTGGGCCCATTAGTATGGTGTGCTCAACAAGCAGGAGGCAGCTCGCTTGGGGAGGCTTGGCCGATCCAGGAATCCATATGTTCATGTCCGTCCCACATACGCGCGCGATAGCTTCATGGCGCAGAGTGTCGCCCGACGGCGCAACCCTCTTCGCACCATAGAACGCGATGCATATCGAGCCCTGAAGTTGGTCCTGTATCTGGTCTATAGGGTCCCTTGAGATCTTCCTGTCTCTGCCGGTTCGCTTTCGTTGCCATACCCCTGCGAATCCGCCGCGGTGTTCCTCTTGCGATCTGTCCAGCACACCTTCCCCCCCACGCACAGGGTGGGCAATCTTGCGCTGATAATGGCGAGGGAGCCTTAAGGGAAGCCCCCACCCCCGTATTTCGCTCGACTCATCCACGCTCGTCCGGGATACCTCGACTGATCGCATCTTCCCGGCTTCCTTGTTGAGACGAGCAGAATCGCCAAAAAGCATTGATTTTCAGCATATTGTAGGAGCTCCCAGGGTACTAATGACCAGCTCTTGACATATATCTAGAGAGCTGTTAGTATGTGCTCTAGCAGCTCGCCCCGTTAGCATAAGGAGCTGTGAGGAGGACATGATGAAGGTGATATTTCCGGCCATGAGGGGGATGATCGGTAAGCGCCAGTACTTCTCAACGATGGTTGCCCTTTCCGAGATCCCGCACCTCTTCAAGTTCAACGATTGGGCTGAGTGCACGCCGGAGTTGCGAGCCCAGCGCGTCCTCAATGACTCGCGGGTGCCCGACATCGCCCGTTACATAATCGAGAACGAGGATGGCTACCTCTTCTCCTCCATCACTGCGTCGTACGACGCGAAAGAGGCAGAACTCAGATTCGTGCCTACTGACCCAAGCAGGGACGTGGGGAACGACGTGGGGAACATAGAGCTGGAGCTTGAACGAGCTCAGTTCGTGATCAACGATGGTCAGCATCGTTGCGCAGCCATCACACTCGCGCTGAAGGACAACCCTGCGCTAGGGAAAGAGAAGATCAGTATTCTTCTCTTTCCCATGGAGAACCTCCAACGGCTCCAACAGATGTTTACGGACCTAAATCGATATGCTCACAAGACATCGAAGTCCCTCGACATCCTCTATGATCACCGAGACAGCCTCTCGGCACTGACAATGGAAATCTCGGAAGCGGTGGACGTATTCAGAGGACTGGTGGACAAGGAGCGCCTCTCTCTCCAGGTGCGATCCACCAAGCTGCTTACGCTCGCCACATTGTACGACGCCAATTTGGAGCTGTTCGCCGACGACGTGGGACCTGTCGGGAGCGACTCCTACAAGCGCACACTCCAGACTTCTCGCGAATACTGGGAGGAGATCTGCAAGGTGATACCAGAATGGAGACTTGTCAAGGAAGGGAAGGTAGAAGCCACACAACTGCGGCAGGAGAAGATCAACTCTCACGCCGTGGTGATCAGAGCCCTGGGTGGACTGGGCCACGCACTGCTCGAGAGTCACCCCAAGGACTGGAAAGAGAAGCTCCGTCCCCTGAAGGATGTGGACTGGAGAAAAGCAAACGGGATCGCCGTTAACAAGGCATGGGAAAATGTCTGCATCGTCGCCGGATCGGTGGTCTCCAATCGCCAAGCTCGTGCGGCAACACTCGCGAAGTTGATGAGCATCGTTGGTATCGCCCCTGATCAGAAGAGGACCCCGGTCGAGAAAGCCGCTTCCGGCACCCGCGCGCGCGGGAACAACGTCAAGTGAGTGGGAGAACGGAAATGAAGGACTACGCCCAGCTCTTCGAGAAGCTGATCCACGCCGAGCATGAGGATGAAGTTACCGAGATCATAGAGGCGTCAGGTTACCTCATCGACGACCCGGCCATTTGGTTGCCGTTGTGCGGTTTTGACAACAACATCTCTGTTGTCAGCAACCAGGCTTCCAAGCCAGGTGCCGCCATGGTTGAGAAGATCATCAACTCTATTGACGCCCTGTTGATGGCGAAGTGCTTCTCGCAGAAGGTCGATCCGGAGGGGCCCCACGCACCCAAGGACATGGCTGAAGCAGTCGAGAAGTTCTTTGGTGTTAAGGCTGGGCGCATTGAGGCATTGAGCCCTAAGCAGCAGACCGAGTTGGCCTCGAACATTCACGTCGTTGTCACCGGATCGAAGAGTGATCCTTGTTATATGGTTGTCGACAAAGGAGAGGGGCAGACCCCCGCTTCATTTCCCACTACCCTCCTCGGATTTCAGGAAAGCAACAAGATGAAGATCCCATTTGTACAGGGGAAATTCCACTCAGGGGGAACTGGTGTACTCCAGAACTGCGGCACCCAGAACTACGAGCTCATAGTCTCGAAGCGCCATCCCGACGCACCTGTAAAAGCGCTCGACACGAGCAGCGGGGAGTGGGGGTTCACATTGGTCCGGCGCATTCGTCCCACTGGGACGCAGCGCAGCTCGCGGTATGTCTATCTTGCACCGGACGGCAGGGTGCCCTCGTTCAAGGCTGCCTCAATCAACGCCTTGCCAGGTACGCGATCCGGAGACAAGACTCCCCTCGCGTATGATTCTCCCCTCTCCTACGGCACGTGCATCAAGCTCTACAACTACAGGTGGCGTGCTCACGGACTTGCCACGCTGGAGACCAGGTTCGAGCTTGAGCAGTACCTTCACGCGCCGTGCCTTCCTTTTCGGGTTACCGAGACTAGGAAGGGTTACAAAGCTAACTACTTCAGCACCACTGTAGCCGGAGTTTGGGCTTCGATTGGCACGAGAGCGGAAAGCGGGGAGCCCAGCTCTTCGAAGCTCGAAGAAGAGCCGACATATGGCGAGTTGAACCTAAAGGGAATTGGACGACTGCCATACACTATTGTCGTCTTCAAAGAAGATGTGGATACGAGGCGAGTACCCAATGGCGTCTGCTATACCCTGAACGGCCAAGTCCACGGAAGGGCGCCCGCCGATTTCATCACAAGGAAGCTGGAGTTCGCATACCTTGCCGACTCAATGCTTGTTTCCGTGGATTGCGTTCAAATAGACCCCGCCGTTCGAGAGGACTGGATTCACTCGTCCCGTGATCGCACCCGAGACAATGAAACTGACAGAACTGTGCTCGACGCACTGGCCGAGGCTCTCAGATCCCATCCTGGTCTCCGCCGGTTGAATGCTCTCCGCAAGCAGAAGGAGGTCGAGTCATCACTGAAAGATGACAAGGAGGGGCTCGACTTCCTTCAGCAGTTGCTCAACCGAGACTCCACACTTTCAACCCTTCTTGGTTTCGGGAGCAGACTGGTTACTAAGACCGGCCCCGGAGATGTCCCGACCCTGTTCAAAGGACGGAAATTCCCCACCTACTTCCGCCTGGCTAAGGAACCCAAGGGTGGCCTTGCCAAGCACTGCCCCATCAACAAACTAGTGTCAGTAGAATTCGAGACAGATGCCGAGAATGACTACTTCAGGAGGGCTGATTCGCCTGGAGCGATCATGATCACACCCGCTGATCTCTGCGAGTACTCGCAACTGTGGAACGGGAGATTCACAACGCGGTTCCGGGCTCCCTGGAACGCGAAACCCGGCGACTCGTTCGACATTGCCGTGCAGGTAAGCGACGTTGAACGTGATGCAACTGGTCACCCGTTCACCTCCAAGTTCACCATCGTCGCCTCCCCCGAGGATGAACGGAAGAGCCCTCCGGGCCCCTCACCTACTCCGCATAGACCGCGAAGCGCTGCCCCCACAAGCGGCCTGACTCACAGGGGCCCCCAGTTCGTTGACGTACGACGGGACCAATGGAAAGCCCAGAAGCCTGAAGAGTTCACTGAACAGACTGCCCTCCGCATCAAGCCAGACGGGGAGGGTGGGTACGTCTTCTACTTGAATCTGGACAACACGTATCTCCTCACCGAACTGACCCGTGGAACGGAAGCGGAGAAGACCGTGGCCATGTTCCATTTCCGGTGGGGCTTGGTACTCTGCGCCATGGGAATGCTGGTGAACCTCCCCGGAAAGGACGACAACCACGGCAATGCTAGTGACGCGAAGAAGCAACTGACTGTGGACGATATCGGAAAGTGCACTGATGGGATCGCGCGGGTCATTGTGCCACTGGTCAGACAGCTATACCGGGGGCCGGACTGAATGGACCGCTCTTCGCTGCGCTACCCCGGCCGATGCACAAGGAGATACTCGCTTGGAGCGATAGTGCTTTCCTGTACCCGTGCGTACCACTTCCGGTTCGGCACACTCCTGCGGAGCAGCGCAGCCACATTCTCGGGAGGTTTGCAGTAAGAGTATCCAGCGTCCTTCATCGCGGCTAGGTACATGGGCAGCTGAGAGGCAGCATCGGCGAAACCTAACAGCTGAACAACAAGCGCATCGGGACGCAAGAGGCCGTGCACCGATTTGAAGACATCGGTGATCATCTGGAAGTACTTCCTCTCGCCGGAAGGAGATCTGCTCCCTCCCGTGTAGTGCGACTCGAAGTATCCATCGTCCACCTGGGCAATCCAATAGGGAGCTGCGGTTTCCCTGCGACCACGGTACTGCCAACGATGGTAGAGAACGTGAACCTGCGGATATGGAGGAGACGTGAAGACAAGACTAGGTTTGATCTTCCCCCGGGAGAAGAGCGGGTTCCTGTCTATGCCAACAGAGGACCCGAAGATCAATCTCCTACTCCTCAGGATGTCTCGCTTGGTGAGGCCCACGTCGCCACATTTCGTGACGAATTCATCCATGCCTCCTAGCATCAACTCGGTAAGAGCAGGAAGCCTCTCGATGAGGGTCGCCCTGCGAAGTGAGGATTCCTCTCGACCATCAAGTGCCCACTGCCCAAGCCTGAGGAGGACGCAACGCGCAAAAGTACGCCTTCTCTTCCCCTTGAGCCGATCCGATTTCTTGAGTAATCCAGAAACGAAGTTGCAGACAGCGGGTGGCATATTCTTGACGACAGTGGGGATGGGCTCACATTCCCGTCGCGCATTCCTTGCCGCAGAAGCAGCCCATTTCCGAATCGCGAGCTTGTCTGAATCTGTCAATGGAGTCGTTCGTACCTCGGTCACGAAATGAGCTAGAGCGTTGATGTCAACGCCGACCATCTTCCTTCCCAGACCCAGCCCCTCAATGATCGAAGTCCCGCCCCCCATGAATGGGTCCATGACCCAGTCTCCTGGCGAGGAGAAGCGCTCGATCACGGCGCGTGCAAGGACCGGAGAGAACCGAGCCGGATAGTGGTAAAAAGCGTGCGTGCTTCCAGAAAGGTCACTCCGGTCAGATGAACGCAGCGCCCCTACCAGGTCGTCATTGATGAAGGCGGCTTGAACCGGCCTCTCTAGGTCAACCGTTCTCACGCCCATGTCCTCCATACTCATCATCAACCCCATGGGCCGAATCCCGGACCATGGATTTGACCGGTTTGACATGCGGTGGGCAGGCGGAATGACGGCCGACACAAGCACCGGAGCGCCCTAGCGAGAGGCCATGGATCGTCACCGCCACACATATGATTCTATTCCCGGACATCCCATTCTTACAACCCGGATTGAACCCTCGACAAGCGATGGAACTCCGAGAACCTGATAGCGACACGGCCCTCCGATACGACGCACCAACGCTCGTCGACCCTCCGCGATACCCCCCCGTCTAGGACCGTCCGGGGTACGCTCAGCCCGAGCAGGCACCTACGTCGACGGCCCGAACCCCCCATGGTCCCGTGATCCCTCTGTGATCCCTTGGGACGTGGACGGAGGGGTACGGCCGGGGATTCCCGGGAAGTCACCCCGACCCGGAGATTTCTCGAAAGCGCGTCCGCTGTTACTCTGTGAAGCAGGGCCGTCAGTTCGGAGTGGGGCTCAAAAGCGAACCAGCAGTTTTGAACGCCCCGAACCCCTACCCCGTGCGGGACGGCGTGCCCCCTTGGGTCGGATGGGCACATTAGGCCGGTAGACCAGCCCTCGGCCCCTTACGCAGACCTTGTGAGCTCCTTGTGACCTTGACACGTGGGTTGACCTGGACGGATGTGGATTCCTGGGAACTCGACTCGTATGCGAATGCCGCATGTACCGCATTTCCGCTTTCCTGTCGCCGCTTCCGCATTTCGCTGATCGGATTTCGAGTCCGCCGCCTTAAGGCGCTCAGCCGTCCGGCACTCGGCAACGCACAATCCTCAGCGTTTGAGGGTGCAGGCAGTTGCGACGGCGGCGGCGGGGCGGTCGGAAACAAGATAGAGCGGAGAGCCGGAGAGGACGGCCGGACCGGAGGGGCGAGGATTGCCAACGAGATCGAGGATGACGGAGTCGGCGGGGCCCGAGATCTTCCAGCCGGACTCGGCGTCGTCGTCAACCCACGCGATCACGACGCCTTGGCCGCCGCACTGGAAGGCGAAGGCGTAGACGCCGTCTCCCGCGGGGAGCCGGGACACGAACTTCGGGGACGAGCCGAGCAGGTTCGCCATCGCGGACTGGGCGGCGTAGAGCTTGCGCGGGACGCCGCCCCAGCGCAGGAACGGGCACTCGAAGCCCTCGCCGTTCACCTCGGGACTGCCGCCGGAGTGGGTGAAGATCTTCTCCACCCCGGAGGCCAGGCAGACGACGGCGAACCGGACCGACCACTCCGCGCACTCGCGCTCGCTCTCGAGGAGCCGGACCCCCGCCCAGTCGTCGGCGCCCGCCGCGTACGGCGTCCACGGCGGGTCGTCCGCGCCGTAATACGCATACTCCGTCATCCAGATGGGCCGGCTCTTCCCCGCCGCGCGCATGACCTCGGCCAGCTTCGCGAACGAGTCCAGGAAGCTCTCGGGCGTCGCCTTGCCCGGGTAGATGTGCAGGTTCATGACGTCCACGGCGTCGAGCCCGCCCTCGCGGACGAACTCGAACGCGCGCTCGTCGGCGTCCCCGGCGATCCCGCCCAGCACACGGCAGGCGGGGTCGGCCTGCTTCATCGCCGCCGACGCGACCTTGAGCAGGGCCACGTAGTCCTTGACCGTGTAGGCGGCGCCGGGCCAGCGCTGGCCCTCGCCGGGCAGGGCGTAGTCGGTGAAGATCGGCTCGTTCAGGAACTCCCAGTCGTGGACCCAGGGCTTGAGATGGACGACGGTGTTCCCGATGAACCGGGCGAGGAGCGCGGGGTCCTTCGGGGCATAGGCCATCTTCTTGCGGATGCCCGGATAGCCGGAGAGGTCGAGGCCGTCGGGCGCGGAGGAGGCCCAGTTCGACGACGGGAACGGCGGGAGCAGGCAGATCGCCTTGAATCCCCCCCTCACCAGCCTCCCAATCTGGCCGTCGGCGGCGGCGAAGTCGAAGCGCCCGTTCTCGGGCTCCACGGTCTGCCACTTGAGCGTCCAGTCGCGGGCCCAGACGACGCCCGCGCGCTTGAGGAGGTCGCACCACTCCGCCGTGGCGGGGGCGTGGTTGATCCCGAACGGCGAGTCGCCGCCCCGGTACGGCTCGATGACCGTGATCCGGAGCTGGCGCACGTTGGTCCCCCGCGCGATGGCGAGGTCCCAGACACCCTTGCCCGGCGGCGTGAACGTCCACGCCGTCTCCGCGCTCCCGCGGACGGGCACGGCGAGCGTGATTGTGGAGGGCGGAAGCTTGGCCCCGAAGAAGTCCGTGCCCGTCGCTTTCAGCGATACGGTCGCGGGCTTGGCGCCGGTGTTGCGGCCCGAGACGGTGACGACGACCGGCTCGCCGCGGGTGAAGACGTTCCCGTACCGGGCGGTCGTGATCCCGATCTCGACCGGGTCCCGGGGCACGAAGGCCGTCGGCGCGCGGCCCGGCTCGAGCTGGATCGCGTCGATGAATACGGTGGCCGCCTTGATCGAGCCACGCCGGAGATCCGGCCCCACGGCCACGAACAGGCTCCCCTTCCGGGTGTCGACCGTGTACGAGTACCGGGCCCACTCGCCGGTCAGCACCACTTCCTTCCCGTCGGTCTGCGCCCAGCTCCCGGCGTCACGCTGGCTGACGAAGAGCGTCGCGGGAACGCCCGGCGGGTCGGAACGCATCCAGGCCGAAAGCGTGTACTTGGCTTGTCGCTTCACCTTGATCCAGCCGAGGTTGGCCGCGAGCGGCGCGACCTGATCCACGCGGCTCGGCTCGAAGTAGTCGAACCACGTGACCGGCGTCTTGCCCGGTCCGAGTTCAATCTTGAGGCACTTGGTTCCGTCAGGCACCGCGGCTGTCGCACCTCCTGGATTGCCCGGACCGGCCGCCGACCGGGCCGACACGACCTCGCCGAAGAGACCGGTCAGGTTCCCCCAGCCGCACCGGATGCCCAGCGACCCCCAGCCGTCGGTCCCGGCCTCGAACGACCCGTTGGGGATCAGGTTCCGGGACGTCCCCGGGGCGATGGCCGAGGTGAACGAGAGCTTCGCGGGCGCGACCGCCACGATCACGACGTCGTCCACCCAGAGCGTGCCGGTCTCCGTGAACCAGATCTGGAGCCGGCTCGTCCTGGACACATCCGAGGTCGCCGTGAACGTGGTCTCGAACCTGCGCCACGCGCGCGTGAGCCGGACCGGCACCTCGAGCCCGACGCTGTCCCACGTTTGGGTGTCCTTGAGTGCGACGGTCACCTGCCTGCCCCGGAGGTGCTCGGCGCGGAACCAGCCCGAGAACCGGTAGGTCCCGCCCTTCTTCACGGCGATCCGGCCCACCTGTCCCAGCATCGAATGCCGGTCGCCGCCCCCCTTCGCGATCTCGGTGCACGCGAGCTTGGCGCACCGGCCCCCGGTCCGGCCGCGGTCGAGCGTGAGCGTCTGCGTGAGCCCGGCACCGAACGCAGCCCAGCCGACCGGCTGCCCCTTCACGACGGATTCGAACGAGCCGTTGGCGACGAGGTTCGGCGAGGCGGCAGCCACCGTGCCGACCAGCCCTAACGCCGCGAGCGCACGGATCAGGGGCGCCACCACGCCTTCGCCGGGACGACCTGCCGCTTCTTGAGCCCGGGCCCTTCCCAGGCCAGCTCGAGGTCGGCGCCACCCTCCTTCTGGAAGAAGAAGACCTTGACCGCGTGCTTCCCGGCCTTGAGCGCAATCTCGCCCTTCACGCCGTCCATCTGGTGGAGGCCGTCGTTGTCCACGACCATCTTGTCGCCGACAAAGAGCTGGCTCCCATCGTCCGACGAGAGCGTGAAGGTCCAGAGGCCGTCCCTGGGCACGTCCACGTAGCCCGCAAAGACGACGCCGTAGTTCAGCTCCCGGGGCGCCATCGAAAGGCCAAAGGCCGTCGCCGTGCCCTTGCCGGTCGGCGTGAGCGTCGCGAAATCGGGCATCCGCTCCCAGCCGACCTCGGGCGCGAGATAGACGGCCCAGTCCAGCCCCGGCGTCATCGCCGCGGCTCCGTCGGGCTCGCGCGGCACCAGCCGCTCGTACGCACGCTTCGACGCACGGACCGAGACGTTCTTCCCCCGCACGACGGCGGCGGTGATCACGACGCTCTCGGTCAGCCGGAGCGAGTGCGTGTACTTCGACGAGGACGGCGTGACGGGAGAGCCGTCGAGCGTGTACCGGATGACGGCGCCGGGCCTAGCCTTCAGCGTCACGGTCACGGCGTCGAGGAACGCGGGCTTCTCCGGCCCGACCACGACCTCGTCCTTCGGGGGTCCGCCCCATGCGTCGTCCAGCCCCGCCACCGCGGTCTGCGCGATGCCGGGCTCGTCGTCGCCCCCGTGGCGCCGCTTGCGGTGCGGCGCGGCGCCCTCGAGCAGGGCCACGGTCATCCGGTCCGCGGGAATCCAGATGCTCGTGAGGACCCCGAGGACGTTCTTCTTCCCCCGGCTCTTGGCCATGAAGGCGCGGGCGCCCCGGAGCGAGCTGTAGACCGTGGGCCAGACCCGGAAACCCTTGTTCCCGAAGATCGCGATCGAGGGGTAGCTGTCCCGGGCGTCGTAGTGCCAGTCGCACATGACGATGTCCTTGGGGACCTTGTCGATCGCGGGCGCGGTCCCGTTCGTCGCCGCGGCCCAGTCCCCATAGCCGGTCTTCCGGCCGTCGAGGAACCGGTCGGCCCACATGAACATCGTCTTGCCCTTCGCCTTGAGGTGGTCGTGGAACTCGTTCACGGTCTTGGCGAAGATCTCGGCCGGGTTGGCCCCCTGGCACCGCGGGCAGGCGTCGCTCGCGATCACGAAGACCTCGTCCATCCCAACGTGGAACGCGTCGCTCTGGAAGGCGTCCATGAGCTCGTCGGCGAGGTCGAAGACAAGCTGGTGGACCCCGGGAGCCCGGGGACACCACGAATGACAGTAGAAGTTCCCGCTCCACGTCCGGGTCATCGGGATCTTCCCGTCCGGGATCTCCCAGAACTCGGGGTGGACCTTCAGCAGGCGTCCGGGCTCGTTGGCGCCCCACCCCTGGTGGCCGAGGCAGTTGATCTGCGGGATCAGCCGGATGCCCTCGGCCGCGCACGCACGCACGAGCTCGCCGACCTGGGACCGGCTCCAGCCGCCGGGCTGGGCCATCTCGGGGTGGGACGTGAACTGGTAGTTGAAGTCGATCTCGTAGATGAAGACGTTGCACTTCTCCTTCGCGAGGACCTCGTGGATCAGCCGCAGGATCCGGGGCAGGGAGTCCGGCCCGGAATCGAGCACGTGCAGGCCGCGCCACTTGAGATCGGGCCAGTCCGCCATCCGGATGCGCGGACACGCGCCCGGCTCCTGCGGAAGCTGGCGCAGGGTCTGCGCGGCCCGCAGGGCGCCCATGCCGTCCCTGGCGATGACGAGGGCGCCCGCGGGGCCCACCTCGAGGAGGTAGCCCTCGGCCGGCAGGCCGGCTTCGGGCAGGCGGCCCGCGAAGGCGCGCATCAGGGCCTTCGCCTCCGGGCTCCGCACCTTGTTCGCCGGCACGACCGTGACCGGCGCGACCGAGCCCAGCCCCTCGACCCACTCGCCCACCCGGGGCACGGGCGTGACGGTCGGCCGGTCAACCGCTCCCACGGGGGCGGCGGCAAGCACGAGCGCGAGGATCAGTCCCGGAGCCAGCGGTCGAACCATTGAAAAGCCTCCTTCTGCATCGCCCGGTCGAACTTGTGTGGCCCGGGGTAGAACGAACACCGATACGCCTCGGAGGCCTTTGCTTTGCGGTACACGGCCCGCAGGATCGCGTCCGCACGCTTCATCCCGGCGGGCGTGTAGAGCTGGTCCTGGCGGTCGTTGAGCACCAGCGTCGGCCGCGGCACCCGCAGGCCCAGGATCTCGGGGAAGTCCATCTCGTGCGGCAGGAGCGGGACGTGGGCCATCCAGGTGTGGACCCAGCACTTGTTCACCGCGAAGTCCCGCCAGGTCGACATGAAGCCCACGCTCACGGCGCACGCGATCCGCTCGTCGAGCCCGCCGAGCCAGCACGTGCGCATCCCCCCGCCCGACAGCCCCGCGCATCCCATCCTTCGCGGGTCGACGTCTCCCCGGGCGCCGAGGACATCGAGGGCGCGCTGGTCCTCGGCCAGCGTCATCCCCGGCCAGGTCGTCCCCGCGTCGAAGAGGGCCCGCGCCACCACGCTCTCGTGGCTTCCCGCCCAGTCGTTGTACCGCCAGATCCCGGCCTCGGTCCGCGACTCCCGCACGCTCGCGCGGCCGCGGACCGGCGGGAGCACATCCTTGATGCGGACCCGACGGCTCGCGAACGGGAAGACGTCGTGGGCGAGGACGGCGTAGCCGCGCTTGGCGAGCTCGTTGGCCCAGAAGAGGCCTTCGTCGTAGTTCTCGACATGATGGCGGACGATCGGGGGCGGGGTCTCGCGCCCGCGCGCGACCTTGGTCCAGCCGAGCCACTTGTTCCCCCCGTGGCTGTGGAGCGCGAGCACGGCCGGCAAGCGACCCCTGGTCGCCGCGGGCTTGAGGAAGATCGCCTCGGTCCGCGGCCCGAACGGCAGTTGCCACGAGAGGTGCTCGACGCGGAGGCCGTCCCACTCGTACGCCCGGTCGGTCCGGACCTTGGGGAGCCTTCCGGATTCCGGCGAGGCGAAGCACTCGAGTGCCCGGCGAAGTGCCGTCGTCCGCCACGCGCGCAGGTTGCGCCACCGGGGGCTCCGGAAGGACAGGGGCCCGGGGGTCCGGATGGCCAGCCGGCCCAGCCAGTCCCCGTAGGCGCCCACCGTGGTCTTCATCATTGGTAGATCACTGGCTCAGTATCCCACAGGCGGACCATGCACCAGCAC
>ERZ1292640.7-Hain-H43-02um-R1-7-length-236490-cov-10_pt1 | contig 236490 bp, 232 predicted proteins | sample MGYA00564404_ERZ1292640 | MGnify/ENA primary metagenome ERZ1292640 (study PRJEB36523, sample SAMEA6512636) | groundwater metagenome | collected 2019-01-08 | study: AquaDiva: Metagenomics assemblies of 32 groundwater samples
TCTTTGTTTCAACTTGAGAAGCAAAATCATTGGATGTCTGAAGGTCAGTCCCTACGGGCATAACGACCCCAACAGTAACTGCTCCTTCATTAAAAGGTGGTACACCTTCTTTTCCAGCATACATGAAAAGCACGATAGCAATCATAAGACCACCTACAATTCCTGTAATAAGTGTACGTGAATGATTAATACTCCATCCTATAAGAGGAGTAATATTTTTCTTAATCCAACGAACGAATTTTGTTTCTTCATGAGTTTCCTCTTTTTTGCTTGATCCTAAAAGGAGAACGCAAAGTGCCGGTGTAAGTGTAAGAGAAACAAATAATGAGGCAATAAGTGAAGTAAGATACGCAAGTCCGAGAGGAGCTAAAAGCTTTCCTTCTACTCCTGGAATAAAAAAGATGGGCAAGAAAACAATTGCTACGAGCAGTGTCGCATAGACTATGGAATTTCGAACTTCGCTCGATGCTTTAAAAACAACTTTTTCCAGAGGTTCTTGTTTGCCATTTTTTCTCCATTCACGAAGTCTCGTAAAGACATTTTCTACATCAACAATAGCATCATCAACGAGTTCGCCAATCGCTACCGCAATACCCCCCAGAGTCATAACGTTGACCGAAAAACCTAAGAGCTTGAATACGATCGCGGTGACCAGAATACTCATGGGGATCGCTGTCAGCGTAATAAGAGTTGTTCTAGTATTTGCCAAAAAAAGAATCAAAATAATAATCACGAGGATTATTCCATCTCGTAGTGCCTCAATAACATTTTCAAGGCTTGCAGTGATAAACCATTCTTGTCTAAAAAGATCATTGTGAAGTTCTATTCCCTCTGGAAGGCTTTTTTCAAGCGACTCCAGTGTTTCATCAACAAGCTTGGTAACCTCAAGGGTCTCTGCTTCCGGCTGTTTAACAATCCTCATGACAACTCCCTCTTTTCCATCAATAGAAGCTGCGCCTCTTACGGGACTTGGCCCCTCTATGAGGCTCGCTACATCGCCTAAAACTATAGGCATATCATTAAAAGAACCCACGCCAAGGGATTGAAGTTCATTAATTTCATTTGGAGCTACCAAAATTCGTATCGGGTATTCAAGTTCATTCTCTACAAGAATGCCACCACCTCGATTTTGTAGCGCACCCTCAACATTTTCTACAATATCTTCTACGGTAAGTTCATATTGAGCAAGTCGCTCAGCATTAATATTAATTTGCCACTCACGCACATCACCACCCATAACAATGACATCCGAAACTCCAGGTAAGCGTAATAAAGCAGGACGTATCGTCCAGTCAGCAAGAGTTCTGAGGTCCATACCATCAAGATTAGCTTCCTTTGAAGATATACCTACCCACATGATCTCTCCCATGACTGAAGATACAGGTCCAAGCGTTGGTTTTGCACCTTCAGGGAGATTTAACTGAGCAATTCTTTCTTGAATGATTTGGCGGTTACGATAAATATCTGACCCCCAATTAAATTCGACTTGAACGATGGCAAGGCCAAACGAAGCGGTTCCTCGGATACGCTCAACTCCTGGGGCACCAGCAACTGCTGATTCAATTGGAGTTAAAATAAGACGTTCAATTTCTTCCGGCGCAAGACCTTCTCCTTCAGTAAAAATAGCGACCGTTGGTTTGTTTATATTGGGTAATACATCAACCTTCATAGTGAGCAAACTGAAGATTCCGAGTACTGCTATCAGGGCTGAGACAATAATAGTTGTCCACTTATGATTGATCGCCCAGAGAATAATTTGGTTGAGCATAAAAAATTAGTGAGCAATTATTAATCGTGAGAATGACCATGTCCGTCACCCTCTGGGGCAGGTTCTTCAGCTTCTTCTGTTGGTACAGTTCCTTCCCACTTTGATCCATCAACCAAATCTGCTGCAGGTTTGACAATGAATTGATCATTCAATGCAACTCCATCAAGAATTTCGACTTGATCACCAAAAGTTCTTCCAATTGTTAACTCTTTTTTATGTATGACAGTATCTTTATCGACAAGCCATATACTATATTTGCCATTTTCATCAGCCACTAGAGCTGAAAGCGGTACAACAAGAAGATTATTTTGAGTGTTTGGAACTATCCGTACATTCGCGTGCACTGGTAAATTGGCATCTATATTTAAATCGGCATCAGCTAAGAAAAACCCATTTGAATCCAGAGAAAGAGATACACCAGTCACTATTGCCTGTGTCTTTCCAAATTGAGAATTAAGTGATTCGATATCAACTACTTCACCAACGCTCACTAATTTAGTATCGGCAGGTATTTTAAACCGAACAAACTTCTTTGCATTTATATCTCCGGTGATAGCAAGAACAGCAGTTTCTGGCGTTACATGATCGCCAAGATTCATATATACCCCCGACACATATCCTGACTTCAGAGCGACAATTTCCTGACCGCCAATCTTTGAAGCGAATACTTGGTAAGCCACTTCTGCCGCTTGAGCTTCAGCTTCATAAAGTAATTTTTCTTTTAGTAATTCAAGAAGCTGATTATCGTATTCAAATTTTTGCTTCTCAAAATCAGTTTCAATTTCAACTTTTTTCGCCTCTATTAAACTTTCGGTTATTTCATAAGAACTTTGAGCATTTTTAGCGTCTACTTCTAAACCCACAATGTCTCTTTCCTGTTCGGCCTTTACTGTTTCGTAATCAGCTTGTTTCTGTACTAATTCACCAAGGGCATCTTTATAATTCTTTAAAGCTTCATAATAATCTACTTCATTTTCAGTAAGAATCTGACGTAGCTCTTCAAGTTTTTCAGCGGAAACATAGGTTGATGGGTGAGAACTCAAAAGCAATTTACCAGCCGCATCAAAAAAAACATCTATTTCGTTTTCTGGAAGTTTGGTCTCATCTTCAAATGCATTTTTAAAAGCCATAACTGCTGAGGCAAAATTTCCTCGTGTTTGTTGATCAAACTTCCCATAGGCTTCATTAAAATTATTATCGTCTATTGTGCTATTTGTGCTTAGACCAATGTTATCAGATACTATAGACGTAAATTCAACATACGCATTCTGGGCAGCTGTGCGCACGTTCATTAATTCGCTATCAACCGCTGTCAGTGCTTGTTCATAATCGGCTTGTGCTGACAGGATGATGGCTTCTTTAACTTCGTTTTGCGAGCTTAATTGCTGTGAGGCACCTTGAGCAATAATAAGATTTTGTTCAGCCTGTGCATAAATAATTTGGATGGCCGAATCCTTTGCGCGATCAAGAACAGTTTTTAATTGATCAATCAGTTGTTTATTTTCATTGGTAATTTTGTCGATAACAATCATTTGCAACCTGGACCGTTCTGCATTTTTTGCCTTTTCGGCTAAAGTGGCAATTAAATCTGGATTTGGTGCAACGGATAATCTACCGAGTACCTGACCTTTTTCTACGTACTGTCCAATTTTCACATTCAATTCAATGAGCTGACCTTCAACAAGCGGATGAATCCGTACATCATCTGTTGAAAGCACTTCACCTGCAAAAGAAACGTTACTAATCCCTAATTTTTCCAGTTCTGTTTCTTGGATAGTGCCTAATTGCGATGAAGGAGTAGATTCGGATGTTTGTGATTCACCAGTGGCATCATCGTGGCCTGGACTCGCAAAGGCCAATGGGGTAACAAGAAGAACACTGCTGATAAGAAGACCAACTATCAACTTCTGATTTTTTACAACAATTGCTTTAAGATTTTTCATAATAATATCTGTTAAAAATAATCTTTTATTCATGGGCATCCTCATCGCTATGTCCGTGAGGTTCACTTTCATCTACGTTTTGAGTTGTTTGTTCTGAGCATCCGGCAATAATTAGCAAGAACAAAATTAAACCAGTAACACTGAAGATTTTTTTGGACGACATATAAAAAAAGTAAATTGAATAAAAACTAATATTTCTGAAGATCAAAAGGTGAGCTTAGAAATGAAAATAAATTTTACTCATTCCCTTTTAACGATAGTTCCTAACCAGAAGGAATCTGGCTGGAATTGAGAGCTCATCGGTGGCCAATTTTCAGTAGTGAAATTATTTGGCGTGAAGGGAAAATCTTGAGCTGGTTTACAGCTTAAATCGGAAATTTGTTTAAATGAATTTGTAGTTTCTTTTTTAAATATACCCCTATTAGTGGACACGCTTGAACCGCTTTCATCGCAACAATGAGAGTTTTTAACAAGTTCTTTATCTTCGAAATCTTCCGTTTCATGATCCTGTACGTCTATAGAAGAGGTTTGTGCATAAGCAGCATCAAAAAAACTATGGGATTTAAAGCAAGTATTACCTGCTAGAGAAAAACCAACAATGAGAACGAAAATTATATGAAGAAGTTTTTTCACAATTTTTTATAGTACTTGGCCGGTACGTTAATGGGAAAGCTCTAATTTGTCAAAAACATCCATCCGCAGAGCTGGTGGCATTTTGGGAATGTGGTGCTAGACTGTACCAACCCTGTTTTACGATGTCATTTCTGTATTCTATGCAAGTCTCACTAGGGAAAGAATTATGATTACAGGAACAATACAGAGGAGGACATCGATGATATGGGGAAGTCTCAAGCGGAAACAAATGTCATCGATGACACTGATTGCACGAAGCCAGGCTGGCTTGTATTGCGTAATAACATGAACGCCTGGTTCGATGACTTTTACGGCACGTCGGCCGCTCTCAACCGCAGCCTCGATACTCCAAATATCTGCATCTGTTTTCGTGTGAGCACCTGCAAGAAGCAAATTTGAAACCGGTGTTTGTTGGGTTGGGAGATATGGCTGAGTATGATTACTCATTACCCACTTGGGCTGGCGTGGTTTAATACCTGCTGAAGAGAATTGCCACTCATGCCAGACTTCAATTCTTAACAAAGAAAAATCTTTTAACTCTCTTCCTTGATTTGCTTGCTTCAGCAGACGATTTAAATCCGCACAGCGGAAAAGCTGATCTTTTATTTCTTCAATGAATTGTTCTTTTGTACAACGGGCAAGCGGTAGACCATATATTTTCCCTGGTACCGACGCCACACAGGCAGTACCGGTCCATAATGAAATAACACCGTCACCAAGTGCTACATCGTCTGACCACACTTGTTCTTCTGGAAAAAGCGTCAGATTGAATTCTGAATCGGGCAGAAGAAGCGCACTTCTTTCTTTGGGCCAAGATACTCGTTCGGAAAATGCTAGACGGAAAGAGACTTGCGTGTGTGGACCATCGCCTACAAGTGGTCTAAAAAGACGTAGTTCGTCCAAAGCTGCAAGCTCTGGTGTTTGGTCAAAAATATCAGCAGCAGAAAAAGGACTTGTCGCAACGACATAAATATCTGCACAAACCATGTCTCCAGATGCCAAACAAGCTCCAGTGATGCTTTTACCATCATAGACAAGCTTCTGTAGCGATGTTTGCCAAACCATCTTGACCCCTTTTTCTTGAAGATATTTTATCCATTTATCGAACCAGAATTCGTTGCTTGGTCCGCGAAGCAGAAGCCAGCCGTCACCTGAGCCTTGAGACCATTCTTCTCCTTGATCATCACCTTTATGGTCATGCCTTTCTCCGGACATGAGATTGTGACGAAAAAATTGTCCGACATGATGGAGCGATGCGCGCGTCCAATCAGACCCAACCCAAGGGCCAAATGTTGCACGCCATGTTTTCCAGCCCCGATCGCTCATGATTGGTTTCCATGCTTCCGAAGCATTTAGCCTTGAATAATATTCCTTTGTACGATTATTTGCGCTCCACGTTTTAAAAAGCAAGATTGCCCATCGCATTTTGTCCCACGTTGTCATTCGAAACCGTTTTAACATTCTAAAGCTGTCGTTCACATCCTCATCTTCGTTTGTCTGATCATAGGCAATACCATAATTGATTGACCTCGAAAGACTTTTATCATAAACGCTGTTGTTGTCGTCAAACGGAATCTGTTTCATGATTTCATACGTATTGTGATACCAAGGACCAAAACCATGCCACGAATATTCAGACGGCATTCCTTCATCTTTGGCCATTCGCGCACTTCTAAAAAACCCTCCAGCATCCGGATTCGATTCATAAATCGTTACTTGATATCCCAATCGTGAAAATTCATGAGCGGCACTCAGTCCCGCGACGCCAGCACCAAAAATGGCAACAGTCTGCATAGCGGTATAATGAGAGATGTTTCGGTCAATTAATCATGGACTGCCTAATCCTACCGTTTCTTGCCGTGAGAAACAATTGTGGCGTTTCATGCTAAATGAGACAATGAGACGGTATAAAAAAGATGGCACTTTAAATGGTCTGGACTAAGACTATTTGCCCTAGGATAATGGGGGAAAAGTTATTCATTATGCGTAAGATTTAAAACTATGATGGGACCGAGTTTCATTTTTGTTCTTTCCTTTCTGCTCCTTCTCTTGGCAGATTTCCTGATTCTTCTACCAGCCATTTATTGTCTTTTTTCTCGGTTACTACTAAAGAAGAGACTTCAAATGAGCTTGTGCTTTAAGCATCTATTAATGTGCGAACTTTACACATTAATCCTAGCTCTGCTTATATTCTTTCCCCTGATGAAATTTTTTGATTACTCACTAAACAGTGAAGCTACTTTATTGATCCTAGCTCTATTGCTGTGGATAACGCTGATATACGTAAGTCACAAAAAAAACCGTCCTTCCTTGCTCCGGCCCTTTTTAATTGCCACCTGTTCAATCTTATTTAATATTTTTGCCGTCGGGATACTCATTGGTTTCGGCGTGCTGACTATATCCTTATGGATGGCTTTTAATGCCCCATCATAGAGTGATCCATTCCTGGCATAGCTTCTTCATCAGAAGTCTCATCTGGAGTTTTCCCTTCATGCTGAAATTGAGTGAAGATTTTATACGGTCCAGCTTCGGGGGATGATTTGTTCAAAGATCGAGACATTTATACGGTTTTATATGTCACAGAAGTTCTACAGGTTCAGAGCAACCGTGTATATATAAGCTGTTGCCTTGACTGGCCAAGAGTTAATAGGGTATAGGGGTACTGGTCATTAATCGCTAAATATGGTCAACCAGAATATCAAAAAAAGAGCGCTTCATCGCGCCAAGATCCTAAAAGGCCAACTTGAGGCATTGATGCGAAGTATAGAAAGTGAGGAATACTGTACGTCACTTCTTCACCAATCCTACTCCATCCAAAATTCGCTCAAAAGTTTAGACAAACTACTTTTGGAGAATCATCTAGGCTCTCACGTCAAACACCAAATGCAAGACCCAGCGCAACAAGAAAAAGCAATTAAAGAACTGATCGAAGTTTATACATCGTCTCATCGTTAGGTCTATTCACCACCTCTATCCATGTTAAATCAAAAATTTAAAACGAAAGTCGTACACCGGTAAACGAATGTATTGAGAGTGTACTTATCCAATAAACAATAAAACCATGGAAAATTCATCCTGTTGCAGTCCCAAAAATTCATCTCCAGTTAAGGACGTAGTTTGTGGCATGGGGCTTGAACCCACAGAAGAAACCCTACAATTTGCGCACAAAGGAGCCATCTATTACTTCTGCAACGCAGCGTGTAAGGATCAATTTGTAAGTGATCCAGAAAAATATCTTAATTAATCATTTAACTCAATCATATGAAACTATCTAAATTAATGCATCTGATTAGTATTGTAGTGGGCTTTGCCGGAGTCATTACCCTACTAGTCGCCATGATCGGCGGAGCAGATAACCTGGTATTCGGAGTTACAAAGGCTGACGCTTTGTTCTGCACGGCCATTCTTATCCTTATTGCAATTTGGATTCAGATTGCGACCATCCATCACATGATGCTGGAGAAGCGAGGGGAGATCCTTTAATTTAAAAAGCACACCCATAACTATGAACACCAGTACCTATAAGATCAAAGGCATGCACTGCGCTTCCTGCGCAGGAATCATTGAAAGAACTTTTAAAAAAACCGAGGGCGTCACTTCCGCAGAAGTGAACTACGGAACGGAAACCGCAAAGGTTGCATTTGATGAGCACAAAGTACACGCAGCCGACCTTTCAAAAAAGATTGAACCGCTGGGCTACTCGCTCGTGCTTGAAGAAGATCATTCCAAGCACACAGGCATGGGTCAAACCAAGACAGAAAAACTCAAGGAACTTTCCGAACTCAGAACATTGGTCCTCTCCGCTCTTCCTTTGGCTGCCTTCAGTATTTTCCTAATGACTTGGGACGCTTTGATTCAATTCGGTGTGCTATCTCCTATACCTGAAATTTGGATGGAATTTTTCCACCATCTCCTACCACTCATGGCTACCTATGTACTCTTTGTGGTAGGTAAACCTTACTTGCTCGGCTTCTATCGTTTTCTTCGCTACGGCAAAGCAAACATGGACACATTGATTGGAATTGGCACCGTGGCTGCCTATTTGTACAGCTTCGTTGTCACCGCTTTTGAGGCACCGCTCTCTGCTTATATAAACACAGAGCACAGCTATTACGACGTGACCATCGTGGTGATCACCTTCATCACCCTAGGTAAATATTTAGAATCACGATCGAAACTCAAAACAGGGGACGCCATTGAAAAACTTCTGAATCTTCAAGCTAAAACCGCTCTCGTGATCCGTGATGGCAAAGAAGTGGAGCTTCCGATTGATCAGGTCGTGAAAGGCGACCTTATTGTTGTGAAACCCGCCGGTAAAATTCCCGTGGATGGTGAACTGACCGAAGGCTCTTCTTACATCGACGAATCCATGGTCACGGGCGAACCAATGCCAGTTCATAAAACCGTAGGCGATAAAGTGGTGGGTGGAACCATGAACACCAGCGGTTCTTTTACTTTTAAGGCAAGCAAAGTGGGTTCTGAAACCATGCTCGCTCACATCATAAAGATGGTTGAAGAAGCTCAGGGCAGCAAAGCCCCCATCCAAGCCCTGGCCGATAAAATTTCCAGCGTTTTCGTCCCCGTCGTATTGGTCTTTGCTTTCGTAGCACTTGCCGTGTGGCTAAGTATTGGGACTCTATATTTGGGCTTTTCACAAGCACTTTCTTACGGACTCGTTTCCTTCGTTAGCATTCTAGTGATCGCCTGCCCCTGTGCTCTTGGTCTAGCGACTCCAACTGCGATTATTGTTGGAGTGGGTAAAGGGGCAAAAGAAGGAATCCTCATTAAAGATGCAGCCACGCTTGAAAAACTTCACAAGGTGACTACCGTGGTGGTAGATAAAACAGGGACTATCACTAAAGGAAAACCAGAACTGATTTCAATCATAAAACTGTCGGGTAAAACGGACGACGAACTGCTTTCTATTCTAGCCTCACTTGAAAAGAAATCCGAACACCCCATCGCTCATGCCATCTTAAATGCGGCGACCGAGAAAAAGCTTTCACTCCATACCGTCGCCGATTTTGAAGGGATAAAAGGAAAAGGACTTAAGGGAAGCATCGGTGAGACCACTTACTACGTGGGCAATGAAAAATTGATCCATGACCTTAAACTAACGATTGATTCCAGCTTGATTGAAAAAGAAACAGCACAGGGCAAAACTCCAATCATCCTCGCTACAGAAAAAGAAGTGCTCGCCATAGCCCTCGTGGCCGATGCCATTAAACCCGAAGCCAAAGAAGCCATCGCTCACCTTCATAAGCTTGGCCTCCAAGTGGTGATGCTCACGGGCGACAATAAAAACACAGCTGCATATATTTCTAAGGAAGCAGGCATTGATGAAGTGGTGGCTGAAGTTTTGCCCGAGGATAAACTGAATATCATTAAGAAACTCCAAGCCGAAGGTAAAATAGTGGCTATGGCTGGAGATGGTGTGAACGACGCCCCCGCACTTGCCCAGGCGGACGTGGGCATTGCAATGGCCACAGGAACGGATGTGGCGATAGAGTCTGCAGGGATCACACTCCTTCACGGAGACATTTCAAAACTCGTAAAGGCAATTAAGCTCTCAAAAATCACGATGCGTGGAATCAAACAAAATCTCTTCTGGGCTTTCTTTTATAACATCGTCGGCATCCCTTTAGCGGCAGGTGCCTTCTACCCTTTATTCCAGTGGCTACTAAGTCCCGTGTTCGCAGGTTTGGCTATGGCCTTCTCAAGTGTATCGGTGGTTGGGAATTCTTTACGACTTAAGACGAAGAAACTTTAATAAAATAACCTTACATTCTAATCCAATCCCTTATGAAGAACTTCTTACTTTTCTTCTCAGTCCTCATTACTTCACTCCTTCTCACTGCCTGTGAGTCTGGAGACCGCTACGACACGATGATGGACGATGACAATTCAATGATGAACCATGACACGGGAGGAGAGATGATGCTTGCAAGTGATGAAGATTTTATTTCGATGATGATTCCACATCACCAAGAAGCGATCGATACATCCAAGATCACTCTTGAAAAATCTACGAATGCAGAGTTGAAAGCACTTGCTCAAAACATTATAGATGCACAGACCGCAGAAATCGCTAAGATGGAAGCATGGGGTGCTGAGTGGTTTGGAACCAGCTTTAAAGCAAGCGACGACTACATGGCTATGATGTCTGACCTTTCTGATCTCGAGGCAGATGAATTGGATCAGACCTATATTGCAGGTATGATTGAACATCACGAAGGGGCGATCATGATGGCTGAACAAATCAAAGAAATCACTGAAAGGTCAGAACTTCTTGAATTGGCAGATGCCATCATTGAGAGTCAAACAAATGAAGTGACGCTTTTAAAGAGTTGGTTAGAATAGACTGCAGCATCAATTTCTGTTAGCTATACACCCGAAGGTGCTCATTCAGAACCTTCGGGTGTATAGGGTTCTCATTGCAGGACTGTGCTTCTTGTTTTTAATCTTGCACCTTGTAAGCCTCTCCTAGAGCTTCAATTTCGCTTATCCAGTTTTGCAGGTCAAAGTCGTCCATGTGTTCTAAAAACACCTTCTTGGTTTCCAGATCCACGTGGACATTTTGAATTTCAGTGAATTCACTGCTTACGTCCTTAACGAGGAGTAGGCAAGAGGCACAATGCATCCCAGGAATTGAAAGAGTGGTTTTCATAATTTGCAGTTTTAGAGAGTAGAAGGTATGACTTTCACGTTGGCAGTGAACATTCCCATCGAGCAAGTAATGAGGAAGTCATTTTGAGGATTCTCAATTGGACCAAGTTCATTTTCACCAGGAGTAAGGTAAGTCACTAAATTAAACTCTGGCACAGTCAACACACTGATGCAGCCTCCAATAGTTTCATTCATAGTCGCTTTGATTATAGTTGGCTTACCGGCTTCAATCGTGAAGGAAGAGGGGGAATATCCATAGTTGGTTACATCCATGTTGATGACTTGCACACCGTCTTCTTCTGTCACACTGGAGGAGCCAGATTCATCTATCACCTCTTCAGAAGATCCACCGAAGAACCCATCCACATTTACTCCTGTTAAAATGAGTCCACTCTTGAAGTTGAGCAGAGCGAGAAGCAGCACCAACGAACCCGAGAAGCGAAGAAAAAATCGAGCCGTTCTTCCTTGTGCCGTTGAGGAAATCACACTGATCCCCAGAAGCGCAGGCAAAGTTCCAAGGGCAAAAACAAACATCATAAGCGCGCCCTCCATGAAACTTCCCGAAGCCAGAGCAGCGAGTTGTAAGGATTGAGTGAATCCACACGGCAAGAAGAATGTCAGTGCTCCTAAAACAAAGGGTGCAAAGGGGTGCTCATGTTCGGAAAGCGACGCAATCCAATGAGAGAGTGCTTTGGGCGGTTTAATTGGAAAACTGCCTTTAGGAATAACTTTCAGGATCGAAAGCGCAAGGAAGAGCATCACGAGGGCAATAATAATATTCATGTAGCCCGTCATGCGCGTGCTGAGAGCGATGGATTGTCCTAAGATGCCCACCAAACCTCCTAAAAAGAAGTAGGAGAGAAGTCGGCCAATATTGAAAGAAAGCAGCGGCTTGAGTTTCTGCCAACGGGACTCGTATTGATGCACTTCGTTATGCTTTGCTGCCATGCTAAGCAGCAGACCTCCTGTCACGGCTAAACAACTGGAAGTACCGGCCACAAGTCCAATCACAAACACACCCGCCAGTGTGCTGGCTCCTTCTACGGATGGGGCGAGTGAAAAAACATCAAAGCCCTTCAGAACAGTGTAAAGAGCAAAGATAAGAAGCAGTGAACCTCCGATTTCAATCCATTTTTGGTTTTTCGCCTCAAGGACCTTAACAGATTTTTTGGTTAGTGAATATCCAGCTTCCTGTACAGCCGCTTCAAGAGCTTCCACGGCGGGTGGATTCTCAGAATCTACTTTAAGAACGGTAAAACCCGTGCGGTGATTAGAATGCACCTTGAGCACGCCAGGGACTTTATTGAGTTTCCTTTCGATCATGAGTTCGCAGCTCGCACAGGTCATACCCTGAACGTAAAGGCGGATCGAGTTGTCATTATTTTCCATAACAAACAAAGAGTTAAGAATACGAACACTTCAACTATTTTCTATAATCGAAAAACAATGTTTCTTGTTGGAGAGGCGGGAGGGTACTTTGGTGGAGAGTGAAACCTTAGGGTTTCAAAAAATGGGACTACGGAACTGACCGTATTATAAGTAATTTGAACTGGTGGAATCGGAAAAAGTGGACTGGAGAATGTTAAAACTTCATCGCCTTTGTTTACATGGCTTAAACAGTGAGTTTCAGAGCAGTTTTCTTGAGCAGTCTCTGGTATTTGATGGTGCATCAGGCTCATATCCATTTGCATAGGGCAAATGGTGTGGAGCGCGATCAGCCCGAGAATGAGAAAGCTAAAGATTTTCACCGTTGAAGCTTAGAGCAAAACAGGTGTTATGTAAACGGCCCTCCTTAAGCCGAAGGAAAGTGGGTCATAGGCTTTCAAACTGCCCGTAATGGCTGGGGATGAGGGATTCGAACCCCCGAATGCCGGGACCAAAACCCGGTGCCTTACCACTTGGCGAATCCCCAACGGATCTGCTTAGCGGTGAAAATTTAATCAATCTGACCTTTAAAGTCAATCATTACGGATGTTTTATGCTTTGTGCAAAACCAATCCGTCCTTTTTAAAAATTCAGAAAAATTTCAGGAATTTGTACTTCGTGACCCTCCGGGTTCAGAAATAATTCTGTAGAGTTACAGATACTCTAATTTTTACTATGCATGTTAAAAGATTCCTCGAGTGGATTGGGATGAAAGAAAAACTACATTCAATAATTCACAAACCGCCCTTTGTTTCTGAAGGTGAAATATGGTGGGCGAGTTTAGGTGAAAATATTGGCGCAGAGATCAATGGGAAAAATAACAAATTTTCTCGTCCAGTTATTATTCTAAAAAAAGTGGCCAACGGTTTTTATCTGGTGATTCCAGTTACCACTCAAATTCACGAGGAAACTTGGTATGTAAATTTTAAGCAAAAGAAAGTTGAGATGTCCGCCTGTCTTCATCAAATTCGCTCGATTGATTACAGAAGGGTGCTTTCATATTTAGGGCAACTTGATGATTCCGATTTCCTTCGAGTGAAAGAAGGTTTCCTAAAGCTTTGCCAATAAAAAATAGGTCCCTCCCATTTCTGGGAGGGGTCGCGGGAAAATCCCGAAAGTAACTAGAGTTTATCAAACTGCTTTTCCATGGTCAACCCAGTTAACCACTTACTTACAGCCCAATCGCATCCTGAATATTCCGGATCTGGTCAGCCAGGGCGTCTTGAACTTGGTTCAAGTATTCTTCAGGCAAGGAGTCCATCGGCACTTCTTCCAGTGGCAAGTATTTGAGCGGGTCTACACGCACTCCGTCCTGCCACACTTCAAAGTGGAGGTGAGGCCCGGTGGTGCGCACTCCGGCTCCAATCGAGCCCGGCATCGCCCCGGTGTATCCAATGAGTTGGCCACGCGTCACGTAATCACCGGCGGCAACCGCGGTAGCGGAAACGTGTCCGTACACGGTCATCACACCCATGCGGTGCGCGATTTGAATGTAGGCATAGCGCGTGGAACTCGCGTCATAAATCACCGAGGTAACCACTCCGTCGGCTGGAGCGTAGATGTTTGAGCCTTGTTTGGCACGAATGTCGAGGGCGCCGTGGCCTACGCCGAATAGTTCTTTATAGCCGCTGTCATTGAAGAAAGCCGTGAGCCCACTGGCAGGGGAAACGGGCCAATCAAGTTCCAAAAAGGCAGACGCTTCGCCGCCGTCAAAGTCAGCAGCCATATCGGCTTGGATCTGGGCCACTGTAGTTTGTTGATCGGGCGTAAGCAGCAGATTCATGCTGGCCAATTTTTCCTCCATGCTCTTCACGTTGTTTTCGTAAATCTTAATGTCGCGCAAAAGGTCTTCACCGCGTTCATCGGAGGTGGAAAGCATGCTCTCCAAAACCGCCTTTTCAGCCCGTGTTTCATCCAAAAGTTCCTGCTGAGCCGTGCGTTCTCCAATCAGCCTCACTTGCTCATCGGCCAGTTCAGCGTCCAAGGTTTCGAGCTCGGCTTTTCGCGTTCGCAGTTCCGTCCACTTGTCCGCCAGGTCGGTGCTCAGCGAAGTCATTTTATTGATTTGAGTTTGGTTTTCCGCCTCAATCAAATCCAAATACGTGATGTCTTGCAGGGTCTGCGAAACACTGTCCGGACTCGCCAAAACCTTCACAGGATCCACACCATCGGCATCGTAATAAACGTCACGCTTCACATAAATTAGCGTCATGAGCTGGCCCACGAGCACCTTTTGATCCGACAGCTGCAATTCCAAGATCTGCACATCTTCCTCCAAATCCGCAATATCCATCGATTTGCGTTCCTTTTGCGTCTTCACACTGGTGACTTGATGTTGATTGTCTTTAATCTGATCGTCCAAATTCGCAATCACCATTTCCAGGTTCTTGATCGCCGCGTCCATTTCAATCAAACTTTCCTTGGCGTCCTCCACGTTTTCCTCCAGCAGGGTGTAACGATACTGAATTTGCGCGAGTTTTTGCTTGAGCTGGAGCAGCAAAGTACTCTGTTCCACCACCTGCGTGAGCGTTTCAGTTTCCACGTGCACGTCGTTATGTCCTTCGTCGGCCAGCGCCACAGGGCTGAAACAAAGTGCAAACGCGATAAAGATAGAAAGTAACTTTTTCATCTGTTTGTTATCTGATAATTATAGCACAATTTGTGCCAAGCTACAAGCCTCGAGGCACCTTTTAACAGGTGAGCCGGATCATGGGCAAGGCACAAGTTTGACAGTCTAGCGAATGTGTTATGTTAAAGCAACTATTCCAGCCCGCCTGTATTGACTTTGTGCACGTGCACAGAGTGCCCTCGTGGTACAAATCGCAAGACTAGTCTTTCTTCAGCAAGCCTTGAATCAACCTCACATTCGCTGCCGGGAAGGGGAACTCTTCTAATTTCCCCGGCAAAACCCACTTGAACTCACTAGCCGCGCCCAAAACCACCGTTCCAGAGTCAAAATCTGCGGTGTAGCAGCGCAAGTCCACTAAATACTTCGTATAAGCGTGCTGAATTTGCATAAAAGGCTTCACATTCTTTACTTTTACGCCCAGCTCCTCCTTAATTTCGCGCTTCAGCGCATTTTCCAAGTCCTCGCCATTTTCCACTTTTCCACCGGGGAATTCCCAAAGTCCTCCCATGAGTCCACCTTCCGCCCGTTTTTGAATGAAAATCTTGCCGCCTTTTTTAATCACCGCAATGGCCACTTGAATCGGTACCTTGGATTTAGAAGGACCTTTGTTCGGCAGAATATCCTGCGTCCCAGCCTTATATGCCTTGCATAAATCCTTCAGCGGACAGATCTCGCACTTGGGCAGTTTGGTGCAGACCAGCGCGCCGAACTCCATCATGGCCTGGTTGAATTCCCGAGCTCGGCCCTTGGGGAGCAATTCCTCCGCTTCGTCCCAAAACATTTGTTTAAAATACTGCGCATTCTCACGAAAATCCGCCAGGCGGGCGAGCACGCGGATCACATTTCCATCCACCACCGGTTTATCTTGCTGAAACGCAATGCTACAGATGGCGCCGGCGGTGTAAGGCCCAACGCCCGGCAGCTTCACAATATCCTTATATTTGATGAAAAACTCACCGCCGTTCTCAGCCACCAGTATTTTCGCGGTTTTTTGTATATTTTTCACACGGCTGTAGTAGCCCAATCCTTCCCACAGTTTCAAAAGCGCGTCTTCCTTGGCCTTCGCCACCGCCTTAATACTCGGCAAAGCCTTCATCCAACGCTTAAAGTAAGGCAGCATGGTCGCCACCTGCGTTTGCTGCAGCATGATTTCCGAAATCCAAACCTCATACGGGTCATAGTTTTTGCGCCAGGGCAGGGGACGTTGATTGGCCCCAAACCACGCTAAAAGCCGCTCTGCTATTTCACTCCGTTCCTGGGGCGTGAAGTCCATGGATCAAAACTTAGGGATTGTACCCAAACATTTCTTCACAAGTCTCTTCATCCACATAGCCCTCTATAGATAGATCTACGATAGACCGTTCATCGGTGGCTTCGTACCAAGCGTCTGGCCACCTATAGTTCACTGCCTCACAGATTTGAAAGGCATCAGAAGTAGTGATTTCTTGGTCAGGCGCTTTTATAAGTACAATCGCAGCTTTGAAGTTCTCCGCAAGCTCTTGGCCATTATCGTACTCATGTAAAATACGGCTACCGTCACCAGTGTAATAATAGTCTGGACCTGTATCTTCACAGGTTTCTTTTTCTAACAATAAATTCTTAAAATCATCCAAAGTTAGATCATATCTGGTTCCAGAATAGAGGTCAGTACCTACCTCTTCTGGATATAAAACAACATACATATCCTTTGACTCTAAAGTTTCTTCATCAATAAGACCCATGGCATATAGATCCATCGCATTAAATTGGAGACTGTCTTCACGAGAAAAGGAGAACGTACCATCATTATTATCAGTTAGCATACCCTTTTGAATGCCACTTAAATCTCCTTCGCTCACTTCATTCATTAAATAAGCCATGATACTTGCGCCTCCGCCTGCCTGGAATAATTCCGTCCAATGACCATTTTCAAAGGTATATTCCACCAAAGATTCATCGTAGCAACTTTCGTCAGTAGAAAGCCAGGCTACTCCCCAGTAATGTGCCAATTCATGTAGAAAAATAACATCATTAGAATCTTTCCAGGAATCACCAGCCTGTTGCATATGTCGTAGACGTTCCGGGTATTCCTCCTGGCAGGTCTCTCCACATTCTTCAACCATACCTAAATTTGTGGGCACATAACGTTGGACATTATTGCCGGACCATCCATTATACTGCCCTTCATAATCACCAACATCTATAACCATAATCATGTCATAATTATCTTCGTGATTTTGGTAGAATTTTTCGACCACACATTCACCACGAACATTGCCATTTGAATAACGACATTCATCATCTTCACCAAACTCTAAGATTGCAACATTTGGGATTGAGTCTACATTGACCGAATCATCGAATGTTAATTCCTCATCCTCATATTCTGAGGTGAGGTAGGTTTCTACGTTATAGATCAGCTGCGCCATTTCACCTCGAGTCACTTCATGACTTATGACTGTTGAGATGTCGGAGAGTAACCCCAATGGGTAGGCTTTCCAGTAGTAGGACTCGTACCAAATTTCGTAACAAGTTGTGCAAATATCAAACTCATAAGTTTCGAGTACAATTTTCAAAGCTTCTGCGAGATTGATCTGGTTGCCTGGACGGAAGGTCCCATCGCTATAACCATCAACAATTCCATGTCTTTCTGCATAACAAACGTACTTTACGTACCACTCTGAACTCATATCTGAAAAACAGCCGTCACCAGTTGCTTCGTTTGGATACTCGATTTCTGTCAAAATTTTAACAAACTCCGCCCGATTGATAGTGTTATTCGGGCGATAAGTGCCATCGTTGTAACCCTCGACTACCCCCAAATCATAAAGGTAGTCAATCGCCTCCTTATTATTGTGGCCTGAAACATCTGAAAAACTGGAGGCAAATACCAGTGAGCTTGTTACAAGCAGGGCGAAGAGAATTGCAGCGAGGAGTTTCTTCATGGCTTTCCAAAGTTTACACAAATCTTCCATTTTATCAAATCCACTTGCAAAAAGGGCGAAACCCACCTAAAATCCCTCTGCACTCGTCCAAAACTCTAAAGTATATGTCAACCAAAAAAGCTGGAGGTAGTAGTAAAAACGGTCGCGATTCGCAGGCGAAACGTCTTGGTATCAAGCGCTTCGCAGGAGAGTTCGTTACAGCTGGTTCAATCATTGTTCGTCAAAAGGGAACCAAATGGCACCCTGGTGAGAACATTGGTACTGGACGTGACTGGACCCTTTACGCTCTCACCGACGGAAAAGTAGCCTTCACTAAAAAGCGCCAAAAGAAGTTCGATGGAAGCACCCACTATGACAGTTTGGTGCACATCGTTGCAGCTGCTTAAATCAGCTTTGCCTTTCAACACTAAAAAAGCTATCCTACTCGGGTAGTTTTTTATTAACAAACGCCATATGAAAAACCAACTCAATGCTTTAGCGGCAGGCCTTGCCGCAGGTGTCTTTTGGGGAGTATCCCTTCTTATTGGAACTTGGGTTGCGATGCAGTGGGGCTACGGTGAAAGCTTTTTGGAAATATTCACAAACGCATATCCGGGTTACGAACTCACCGGAATGGGTTCCGTGATTGGTCTCTTTTGGGGCTTCATTGATGGATTCTTAGGCGCTTATATCCTAGTTTGGCTCTACAATTTCTTCGCCCGCAAACTTAGTAAATAAATTCACATGTCTTTAGAATCCTTTTTTGGTCTAGATACGGAAGGCGCGGGTGCCAGTGCCGAAGCCCGCGAGCAGTTCCAGGAGCAGATGCGTGAAAGCGCAAAGGCTATTAAAAACATGAGCGCCAATCAGGCCGCGCAAAAGAAACAAGAAGACAAGCTGGCAAAAATTTTGATGCGCTTTATGAAAGATCCCGCAAAGTCCGACATCGTATTTTTGGTGGTGAAACTTTTGCAAGAAAACGTACCGGGCATGTTTATTCTGGCCGTGCTTTCCATCGCTGACCCAGAAATGGAAAAAGAAATTCTCAAAGATTTTGACCGAGGTGAACCTTCCGAAAATTCTGCGCTCACCACTGTTCCGGGCGAGGCTTTTATCCCTGAAGAAATCAAACGTGAACTCAATGCGTGGGGGAATGCCATTGTGGACTCCGGCATGAAACTGCCCGGCAAAACACTGCAAACCGTGCTGACGCCCGATCAAAAACTCAAATCCCTTATTTTAGATCTTCTGCAATTTTCTCTCGAAGAATATTTCCAGCGTCATGGTTTGGATTTCTCCGAAGACAAGATTCGCCAAGTCGCTCTGCTCAGCATTCAAAGTGTACTCATTAAACTTCGTGAAGCCGCCAAGGAAAAGTCGGACACGGAAATCATTGAAGGCCCGCCAGCCGAAACGTCCCAGTCTTAATCCACGCCTATGTCGTCTCAAGTTGGAGTTATTGGTCTCGGTACCATGGGCTCTGCGCTAGCTCGGAATATTGCGAACCACGGTTTTAAGGTAAGCGTGTGGAATCGCACGCAGGAAAAAGTTGAGACTTTTTTGAAAAACCACGGGAATGATTTTTTTTACGGCGCCAAAAATTTTGAAGATTTTATTGAAAGCCTGGAAACGCCACGCCGCATTGTTTTGATGGTGCCGGCCGGCGCTGCAACCGAAGAAGTTTTATCCCAACTCAAGCGAACCCTCCGTGCAGGCGACTGCATTTTGGAAGGGGGCAATTCTTTTTACAAAGACACCGAAAAACTGCTCGGCGAACTGGGTGAACAAGGTATTCACTTTTTGGGAACCGGAGTCTCCGGCGGGGAAGAAGGCGCGCTCAAAGGTCCCAGCATCATGCCGGGGGGAAGCCGCGACGCCTGGGACGAGTTCAAACCCATTTTGGAATCCATTGCCGCTGCCGATTTTGAGGGCCGTGCCTGCGTGGCCTACATGGGCAACGGGGGAGCGGGACATTATGTGAAAATGGTCCACAACGGAATCGAGTACGCGGAGATGCAAGCGCTCTCGGAAGCCTACGATTTACTGCGTTCGCTCTTTCAACTGCGCCAGGAAGAAATTGGAGATATCTTTGAAAAATGGAGTCAGGGCGAACTCAGCTCTTTCCTAATGGATATAAGCGTGGACGTGCTACGTAAAAAAGATGATGGAGATTTTCTGCTCGATGTGATTGTGGACAGAGCCGGGCAAAAGGGAACCGGACGATGGACCACGGAAGAAGCCTTGCGCCTCGGCGTGCCCGCGCCCTCTTTCGCGAATGCCGTTTTCGCGCGGGCCTTTTCGGCTGAAAAAGAAAAACGCCTCAAGCTCGCAGCGGCGTATCCCGCAGCCGGCGGCGCACCCAAAATGCTCGTCTCCGAATTTGTGAATCATTTAGAAAAAGCGCTGCTCGCCTCCCGCATTGCCCACTTTGAACAAGGCATCGCCGTGCTCACCGCGGCCAACAAAGAATACGGTTTCAACTTAAACTTTGCCGACATCCTGCGTGTGTGGCAGGGCGGCTGCATCATCCGCTGCAGTCTTTTAAAAAACTTCGCGGGTGTGCTGAGTCACTCCGAAACTTTGTACGGCGGACTCTGGACCGAGCAAACGCTCACCGCGGCGCTCCCCAGCTGGAAAAAAATCGTAGCGGCGGCCGTGGAGGCCTCCATTCCGTTGCCCGCTCTTTCTAGCGCGCTTCTGCATTTTGAAAGCATGCGCCGCGAGCATCTGCCCGCGAATTTCATCCAAGGCCTGCGTGACCGTTTTGGTTCGCACGGCTATGAACGCGTCGATCAAGAAGGTGAATTTCACACCGTGTGGCCATGAAAAAAAAATCCCCAGCAGCTACTTTTCAAACCGCCGCGCACAATTTCACGATCTTCATTTTTGGAGCGTCCGGTTCGCTGGCGCAGCTGAAACTTTTTCCGTCCATTTACGAACTGGTGAAAGAAGGCCGCATGCCCAAGGATTTTAAGATTGTGGGTTACGCTCGCACGCCCATGGAGGACGCCGCCTTCCGAAAACTTTTTGAAAAATCCATTCGCAAAAGTGAGAAAAATGTGGACGAAGCCGCGCTCAAAAAACTCCTAGCCAATGTATTTTATTTTTCCGGCGCCTACGACAGCGAGGCCGACTACAAAAACTTCCTTAAGCGCTTGCGAGAAATTGAAGAAACGCCGGACCGCGTGCGCATGGCTTACTTCTCCGTGCCGCCCTCCGTCTTCCCAGAGATTTTCACAAATCTCGCGCGCGTGAACTTCAACACCAAGCGTTGCGCACTCCGTCTCGTTATAGAAAAACCCTTCGGCTACGACCTCAGCTCCGCCAAAAAACTCAAGAAAAAACTCGACAAACATTTCAAGCCCGAACAGGTTTATTTGCTCGATCATTACCTCGGCAAAGAAGCGGTGAGCAATCTGCTTTCGCTGCGCTACGCCAATTCCATTCTCACCAATTTATTCAGCCGCGAGTACGTGAGCAATATCCAAATCTCCGCGCTGGAAGAAAAAGACATCGAAGGCCGCGCCAATTATTTTGATAACGTCGGAATTCTGCGTGACATGGTGCAGTCGCATCTTTTGCAAATCATCGCGTACCTCACCATGTACGCGCCCAAGGAACAAACGGGGGAGGCCATTCATCACGAAAAGGCTCGAGTGCTGAGTTCACTGCGTCTGGATAAACCCCACGAATCCATCGTGCGCGGCCAGTACAAAGGCTACAACAAAACCAAAGATATTCCGGCAAATTCTCAAACCGAAACCTACGCCGCGCTCAAACTCCGAATCAAACATCCACTCTGGAAGGACGTGCCGCTCTACATTCGCAGTGGAAAATGTTTGAAGAAAAAGTGGACTGCCGTGGTGCTGGAATTCAAGCCGCATAAGGTGCAAAAAAATCAGCCGGATCTTCCGCCGAACCGCATTGTGATTCAGCTCCAACCCTACGAAAAAATTGAATTCCATTTGCTCACCAAGCTCGGCGGCAAGACCTTCGACTTCCACGAACTCACCACCGGCCGCCCCATTTATTGCAGCGGCGATTGCCTCGGTGAACACGGACGCCTGCTCCTCGACGTAGTGGACGGCAAGCGCGGCCTCTTCCTGAACTTCGAAGAAATTTTTGCAGCTTGGCGCATCATGGACCGCGCTCAACACTGGTGCGACAAAAAATCCAAAAAATGCGACGAACTCCACAGCTACGCCAGCGGCACACTCGGCCCCAAAGCCGCAGACGAACTTTTGAAAAAAGACGGCTTCACTTGGTTTAACGCTTTCCCCAATGACTAATCCTTTGGTCTTTCATTTTGAAACGGAAGCGGAATTTTGGGACACCGCCTTGGAGGATGTGCTTTTGTGCATCCGCGAAGCTCTACGAAAATTCCCCGATTGCCGACTCGGCCTCGCCGGTGGCTCCACGCCAAAAGCGCTTTATGAAAAACTCGCCGACGCCAATCTACCTTGGGGAAAAATTAAAATCATTCAGCTCGACGAGCGCTATGTCCCCAGCGACCACAAAGAAAGCAACCTTGGCATGCTCCGCAAAACTCTGCTCACCCGCGCGCCCATTCCTCCCAACAATATCTTCACTTTCGATACCTCTTTGCCTTACGACTCCGCCGCCGAAGAAATGGATCGCCAGCTCACTCGCCTTCAAGAACAAGGCCGCCCCTTGCTCGATTGTCTCATTTTAGGCGCCGGCTCCGACGGTCACATTGCCTCTCTGTTCGAAGGCGACCGCGCCCTGCTCAGCCCCAACTACGCTGCTACTGCTCACGCCAAAGGCTACCCGACTCCGCAGCGTCTCACGCTCACCACCAAGGCCCTCCAAGAAGCATCGTGCGCCCTGCTCCTGCTCAAAGGTCCCGACAAACTCCCGGTCGTCGAAAACTTGGAAGGGAAATCCAGCAGCTTGCCACTCACCGCCCTAAAATTCTTGGCTTCCAAAGCCACTCTCAAAGTACTATACTCGCTTTAGAATAACCCCCTCATTATGAAAGCAACCCTTCCTACACTTTTGGCCATGAGCCTTCTGTTGACCGCTTGTAGTTCCGGCATCACCGTTGCCGACAAAGAAACTATTAGTGAATTCCCTGAACAGAAGCCCGTGATGCTGGCTTGGCAGGGGCTTACCGAAGCCGTTGCGGCTAAGGACTGCGAAACCGTGCTCACGTATTTCCGTGTCACCCTCAAGGTAGAAGGCGAATCCTGCCCAGACATTTACGCTTACTTTGACGACGGAGCACCTGCGGTGGATTGGTCTCGCACCGACTGGAGCACCTCCAACGGAAAAGCCAAAATCTACGCAGTGGACGGCGGTTCTATCACCTCCTTCATCCACAACGAAGCCGACGACTCTTGGAAGTCCGACGAAAAGTTCTGGGAGTAATTCCTATTGAACAAAGGCGGCCGTTCCAAGAATGAACATCATTCCCGTAACCACCCATTTTACGGTGCGGTTTCCTTTGAGATACTGCAGCTGCGTTCCAAAATATCCTCCGAGCAAGGAACCCAGAACCACCATCGCCAAAAGCCCTCGGTTGATCTCCACTACATTCGCCAAATAAATGGCTTGGCTGGCCACAACCAGAAAGCCGGATATCATGGTGTACGCGGTGGCTTCAATAAAACTCATTTTTAAACGAAGAATAAGGTAGGCGTTCAAAATAAATCCCATACCGCCGGAGAATCCGTTCACAAAACCTATTAGCACCATAACGCCTGCTACTTCACACAGTTCCCGCTTGGTGAACGAGGTTCGGCCCGAAGCATCCAGACCTTTGGTTTTGGACGTCAGCAAATAAATCGCAAAGACCAAAAGCATGACCCCGATCATTTTCTCAAAAAATGCTTCATTGGGGTAGATTTGAATCAACCAAGTAGCGCCCGCCATTCCAATGAAACCGGTGACGGTCATGACGCTAATCATAGCCCGGTTCACTTTAGTTTTCCTGTAATGCACGCTGGAAGAAACAAAGGTCATGGCCATGCCGGCTACTTTGGCGGTGGCGAGCAAACTAAGGTACGGATACGGAGTTAATATGAAGAGAGAGCTGAGTAAAATGAGCACGGAGCCTCCACTAGCAAAAGCCCCAAAGAAAGAACTGATGATGGAGACCAATCCGCCTAAATAGGGGATGAGCTCCTCGTTCATTTTCCTTGGATCAAATGATTGAGCGCCGCTTCAATATCTTCAATGCCAAGTCCCGCCATTTTATAGAGTTGATCCGCCGTTCCGGAAAGTTGATAAGCCGACACGCCCAGCCGTTTTACTGGCACCAATACACCAGCCTCGAACAAAGCCTTTTCCACAAAACCGCCCAGCCCCGTATCAATGTTGTGATCATGCACTGTCACCACGCGCCCGGTTTTCTTAGCGCTCGCCACAATGGTTTCGCTGTCAAAAGGAATGAAGCTGCTCACAGCAATCACCTCAATGTCTCCACCCAAGTTTTCTGCGGCTTTGAGTGCATAGTGCACCATGGGTCCACTGGCTACGATGGTAGCTTTTTCCCCACTGCGCAAAACATCCGCTTTGCCAGGTTTAAACTCATATCCCTCGCCAAAGAACGGCGTCCCGTCTTCTTTAGTAATCACCGGAATCTTGGCGCGCCCCATGCGTACGTAAAAATTGCCGTAGGTCGCGCCAATGTAGCGGATGATTCGGTCACATTGGTTCGGGTCCGCCGGTTCAAAAATTTGCGTGTGGAAAAATCCCGCAAAGGAACTGATGTCATCAATAGCTTGATGGGTAGGTCCGTCTTCTCCCACGCTGAGCCCGCAGTGCGTGGCCACCATCTTCACGTTGGTTTGATTGATGTCGTTCACACGCGCTTGGTCTTTTGCCCGGCTGCTCATAAACGCTCCAAAAGTGCTGCAAAACGGCACGAGTCCGCGCAGCGAAAGTCCGCCGCTGTTGCTCACCATGTGCTGCTCTGCAATTCCACATTCAATGTGCCGCTCGGGGAAGTTCTTCTTCACGCCGTCGGTCTTCACGCTGTCCGCCAAATCAGCGGTGAGCGCCACCACGTGCGGATTCAAAGTTGCTAAATCCAGGAGTGCCGCTCCATAGGCCCCACGGCAATCCGTCATCACATCGGCTGCATAGGTTTTTGCCACTCCCGTGTTCACCGCAGCCACGTCCGGCTGATGCGGCGTCTTAATATTCACCTTCAGTGCCTTAAGTCCTTCAGCCAAAATCGCCGCTTCTTCCACCGTTAACTCAATCTCCGCCAGCGCGGCCTCCGTTTCTTCTTTCTTAGGAGATTTCCCATGCCAATCGGCTTTGTGTTCACGTCCAGTTTTGGCCATAAACTCGACGCCTTCTCCCATAATTGTATGCCCAATCAAAACGCTCGGGCGCTCGGTTTCCGCCATCGCCGCGCTGATCGCAAGAGCCATCGCTGCAAAATCATGTCCGTCCACTTCCTGCACATGCCAACCCGCCGCTTCGTAGTGTTTTTTAACCTGCAAAGGCATAATGTTCGCCAAAGAATCCGTGAGCTGCACTTGGTTGTAATCCACAAACAAAATCAAATTCCCGAGTTTATGCTTGGCCGCATAGTTCATCATTTCATAAGCCTGACCTTCCTGATTTTCTCCGTCTCCCATCAGCAAAAACACATGCTCATCTTTTTTCTGAATCTGCGCCGCTGTCGCCATTCCGGCCGCCGCGCTCGCGCCCACACCCAGCGGTCCCGTTCCATAAAACACCCCCGGCACTTGCCGGTTCACGTGCCCTTCGTAAATGTCATCCGGCTTTCTAAAAGTCGCAATCACTCGCTCTTTAGGAATCACACCCAGCTCCGCCAAAACCGCGTAAACGGCAGGGGAGATGTGCCCGTTGGAAACCACAATCGGCTCGTTCGTTTCACACAGTCGCATCACGTAAAGCAGCGACAAATAATCGATGCACGAAAGCGAACCACCTGGATGCCCGGACTGTGCATTCGTCACCATTTCCAAAATCGATCGCCGGCAAGACTTAGAGAAAGCCTTGAGAAACGCGATCTGTTCGTTCGTAAGCTTCATTAGCTGAGAAGTTGTTTAGTTAGCTGCTTGCTGAGTTCAACTCCAGGTTGGTCGAACGCGTTTATCCTATAATATTCTCCTAGAAAAGCAATACTGGCTTCAAAAAACATAAAAAGTTGCCCGAGTTCATACGCATTCACTTCCGGCACGGAAATCGTGACGTTGGGCTTTTTATATTCGCTCAATGCCTGCTCCGTCCCGCGCTTTTCCGTGTTCATGAGCTGGTGAAAACTCAGCCCAGACAGGTAGGCTAATGCCTTCCGTTCCACCCGGGGAATAGTGGGAGTTTCCTCCCGTTCCACCTCCACGAAAACAATCAATTTATCTTTTGGACCCTCGTTATAGAGTTGGAGTTGAGAATGCTGATCCGTCACACCCAAAGCACTCACCGGAGTGAGACCTTTGCCTTCCTTCCCAATGCTTTCCGCCAAGAGCTGAGCATACCAATCCGCCAAACTCGAGAGCCGGGTTGAGTAAGGCATCATCACGGTGATGTGCACGCCGTACTTCCATTCCAGCAAATACTGCGCCGCCGCAAATTGAAACGGCACATTCAGAGCCCATTCGTCCTTCATAAACAAAGCGGCCATGCCATCCGCACCGCGCAGCAATTCTTCAATATCCACGCCCATCATCGCCGCGGGAAAAAGTCCCACCGGCGTCAGCACCGAAAATCGTCCACCCACATTGTCGGGAATATCCAGCATCGGTATGCCGTATTCTTTGCCAATCTCCCGGAGTTCGCCGTTCGCCGCGTCCGTAATGAACACAAAATTCTCCTTAGATACTTTTTGCTTAAAATAAAAATACTGCGCCATCGTTTCCGGCGTCGTTCCACTCTTAGAAATCACGATGAACAGCGTTTTATCTGCATCGATCACTCTTTCCAGTTCTCCCACGGTATCCAAATTATCCAGCACAAAGAGTCGGGTCTTGCCGTGAAAATTCCACAGTGAACCCAGCAGCGCATCCCGCACACAAGTTATGCCCAGCGCGCTTCCACCAATGCCCAGCACCACGATGTCTTTAAACTTGCCACGCAATTTCTCCGCCAATTCTTTTACGGCCAAAACCGGCCCGCGCAATTTGGGCAGCAGAGGAAATCCCTGCCTGCGCGCCTCAAAGCCTTTCAAAAATCCACCAATCTTAGCGCCCTCGGCCTCCAGTTCAGCCATGGTCAAGCCGTCGCCGCCCAGACCCACGAGTTGTTCTAATGAAAGCTTCATTTGCGGTTTTTCCAATCGGCCAAAAATTTCTCCAGACCGATGTCGGTTAAAGGATGGTAGACGAGTTTCTTAAAGATTTCGTAGGGGAGGGTCGCAATATGCGCGCCCATCCGTGCCGATTCCGTCACATGCCGTGGCCCGCGCACGCTGGCCACCAAAACTTCGGTCTCAAATCCATAATTGAAAAATATTTCCGTGATTTCCTGCACCAGCGTCAGTCCGTCTTCACCGGCTTCGTCCAATCGTCCAATAAAAGGACTCACCATCGCCGCCCCGGCCTTCGCCGCAAGCAAAGCTTGATTCGCCGAAAAAATCAGCGTCACATTCGTGGGAATTCCCTCGGCTTTCAGTGTCGCCACCGCCCGGAGTCCATCCGGCGTCATCGGCACTTTCACCACAATGTTCTCCGCCCAAGTGGCGTACTCGCGCCCCTCCTTCAGCATTCCTTCATAATTCGTCGCAAAAACCTCCATGCTCACAGGCCCACTCACCACGCGGCAAATCGCCTGAAGGTGTTTTTTTGGGTCCACTTTGCCCTCTTTCGCCAAAAGCGTCGGATTCGTCGTGATCCCATCCAAAATCCCCCAAGAAGCGATTTCCTTAATTTGCTTCAAATCAGCGGTATCGAGGAACAATTTCATAGGCGAGTGGATAGGCTGGACTTAGGGTAGCATTTCTCCTTAATATTTGCTATAATAAAGTGATTAAACAACGCCATAATGACTCCAAAAGACTTCCGTATTGCAGACGAGCTCAAAACCAATGAGTTCCGCGTCTCAATATTTGGTTCTGCCCGCATTCAACCGGAAGATCCCACCTATCAAGACACTTACAATTTAGCGAAAACCATAGGAGGCTTGGGGATTGACCTTATTACAGGGGGAGGCCCGGGGCTTATGGAAGCCGCCAGCTTGGGGCACACCGCCGGGGACACCAAAAACAAAGCGCACTCCATTGGACTCAATATTGTGCTGCCTTTTGAACAAAAACCCAATGAAGGGCTCGAATTCCTGGACAACCACGAGGTGTTTTCAACTCGCCTCGATGAATTCATGCTGCTTTCCAATGCCGTGGTCGTGATGCCCGGGGGAATTGGAACCTGTTTGGAACTTTTCTATACCTGGCAGTTGCTCCAAGTGAAGCACGTCTGCGGAATGCCCGTGATTGTGGTGGGAAAAATGTGGCGCAAGCTCATTGAATGGGTGATCGACTACCCGGTTCACAGCAAACTCATGGACCCAAAAGACCTCCATTTCATTGCGGTGGTAGACAACTGGAAACAAGCCGTAAAGGTGATCAAAAAGGCCAAAAAGCATTTTGATGAAACCGGTGGAAAGGAATGCCACAACTGGCTCGAATACGGAAAAAAGGTGCGCAAGATGACGCCTTACCTCAACTCAGAAACCGGGAAACCGCTCGGACTGTAAACTTAACTGTTTGTGGTGACGAGAGCTCGAAATTCGTTCGGACCTACTTTCACGAGTTCCCATTCTCCATCTTTGATTGGTCCACCCCAACGGGTTCCATCAGGAGCTTTAAGGACTTGAGCGGCAGAAGGAACTTCTCTAAGGGCGGGGAGTTTTTCTAGAGCAACGGCCAAGTTCATGTTCATATGCGGCTTGTTAGAACTTGCACATTACCATACTCTGTAGCCAATGTCAGTTAAAAAGTTTTTTTACTTCGGGGTCTTGCCAGCGCTCGGCTTTCAAATGATTGGTGCCGCGCTCTACTTTTTGTGGGATTCCGGCTTCTCTCAGTGGATTTATACCGCCACCAAAATCTTGCTGGTGCTTTGGCCTTTGCTTTGGCTCCCCTCCATTCGCAAGCACTTCACCGCATGGCAATCCAAGGGTGGCCTTTGGGTTGGAATCCTCCTGGGAATTCTAGAGCTTTCTCTCATCGGACTCGTGCTCAGTTTCATGGATCTTTCCACCCTCACCGCGGTGGTTACCGAAAAAGCCGCCGCGTTCGGCTTACTAACCCCAGCCTTTTATATTCTCTTCGCCATTTTCTTCAGCCTTCTGCATTCACTTTTGGAAGAATACTACTGGCGCTGGTTCGTTTTCCGCGGACTCATGCTTAAAATGAACTGGATCCCCGCCGCTCTCCTGGGCAGCGCCGCTTTTGCCGGACATCATTATTTTGTGCTCTCCGAATTTTTCTCACTTCCGCTCACGCTGCTCTTTGGAACCGCCGTGGGTGTGGCCGGCTTCATCTGGTGCGCACTCTACAAAAAATACCAAACCCTCTGGCCCTCTTACATCAGCCACATTTTTGTGGACGCAGTGCTGATGGTGATAGGCTACACGATTCTGTTGTAAGCTTTGTTGACATATACGGCTTATCTTTTATAATACGTGCTACTATCAAACGAAGGATGACGGAAGCAGAACTAGATGAACTGATTTTAGGGCCAGTGACGCCACCTGAAGTTGAACCCGACTTTCCGGAAGAGGTTTTTGCACACATGAAAAATCTATCCTCAAATGCCAGGGCAGTGCTGCGAGCAAGGTTGGGATTCAGTGGTCCCATTGAATGGATCAGTCTAGCGGTTCCTTGGATGGACCCAGCTCAAATGGAGAATCGCTTGGGGCAGCACAGTTTATGGATCCGCAGCGTCCCCGGGTCTTACTCTAGTGAAACCGTAGAAGGTTCTTGGGAGGTCCGGGCATTCTCAAGCCGTGCTTATCTATTTGAGAAGGATGTGGATCTGATCCTTCAAAAGCAGGATCCAGCGCTCCCTTTGGTGGCTCAGGCCGCCTTCAATACTTGCGCCCTCCGTGATGAACAATTCATTCCTGACATGGAAGCCGAAATAAAAGAAAGAATGGCCATGAATGGACCTTATAAAGTGGATCTTGCGAAGAAAAAAATCACGCTCAGCCTGCCCTTAGTCGACGCTCCTTCAAGTACGCTAAGTGCGCCCCCCTACGATTTTTATGAAATACTTTTTCGGGCCTTAGTGGAAACCGAAATGGGGGTAAAAGGGGCACTTCGTTTCTCAATGGTGAACACGGTACTCAGCCCCCGTCTGAACAAAGAACGAGGCCTGGGTCGCTGCCGCATAAACATTCACCGCTGTACCTTACTTTCTCCAAGAGAACTCCCCACGGATGCACAAGTGGCGAGTTTCTTTTCCATAAGCAGTCAGCAGGTTGAAGCCGTTCTACGCAGTTTTTATGCCCCACCTGAGCCTAGAGTGGTTCCACCTCATGTCCGCCGCTCCGCGGCGTTGACTCTGGCTAAATAAGAAGTCTATTTTGAGTATTTCTCATACCACTTGTTGCTGAGAATCTCTTCGGGGTCGCTGAGCAGTTTTTTCGCAAAGAAGTCGTCGATCTCGGGGTACGCCGCTCGCAGCTGCTCTTTTGAATAATACAACTGATAGGGAAGGTAAAAACTTCCACCCAAGCTTTCCGTTAAATCAATCAGCTCGACCGTGGTCTTCTCCACCACCGCACTTTCTTCCACATTGAGTTTTTGGTTGAAATAAAGTACGAGCGCAAAACGGTCTGTGGGGGCGTAGGCCAAGGTACTCAGAGCATCGGCATGCACTATGCGAATGGTGACATTGAGTAAATTGGCATCATTCTTTTTTACAATTTTCCTCAGTCCATCCACAAACTCCACAAAGTGCTCCGGCTCCACAAAATATTCCTGCAAAATATCCGTGTCCGGTAGTTTGTTTTTCAAATACTGCATGGAGTCGTACATGCTTTGGTTCCGGGTGGTTCTGCACACCTCGTCCGCCTGGCTCATGGCATTGTTACGGCTGCAATTCAGCACCGGCTCCAAGTTTTTTTCCAGGGTCCAGCGTAGCCAGCGCCCCACGCCGCCGGTCTTCGAAAAATTGATAATGAAACGCATAAATCCCGTGTATGCCTTCTCCGTCACCAGGGCTTCCGGCGCTTCACCGGGCAGCGTTTTAAAACTGTGAGCAGCGGTTTCTTCCAAATACGAAAACGGAGACATGGAAAGCCGCGCATAAAATAAATTCACCTCTTCATTTTCCTCAATGTTTTTCGCATACCAGTTGGGAAAATCCTTGTAGTCCATGTATTCACGCTCGTGACTCAGCTCGGCGTTTTCCACCAGCTCCAGCTCTGCATCCAAAATAATTCCAAAGAGCCCGTAGCCGCCCAGTATCTTACTAAAGAGTTCAGTATTTTCCGTCGGGCCGCAATTCACAATCTCGCCGCTGGGCAAAAGCACCCGCGCATTTTTTACACTGAATCCCACCTGACCCGGATCATGCGCAATGCCATGTGCGTTCACACTCAGCGTGCCGCCCACGGTAAAAATATTGATGGATTGCATGGCTTTGACGGAAAGTCCTTCGCCGTCGAGCAGCTCCTGAATGTCCGCCCACGTGGCCCCGGCCTCTGCCGTTAGCAGTTTCGCCTCTTTATCCAATGAAAGCTCCTTGTACTCCTTCATATCAAGCACCAATCCGCCGCGCGTGAACGTTTGACCACCCATGCTGTGCTGCTGTCCCGCCAAGGAAATTTTCAGGTCATTCTCACGCGCAAAAGCGAGCGCATTTCGAATGTCCTCTTCGCTTTTCACCGTCACCACTCCATAAATGGGCGTTTGGTTTAAGCAACTTGCGTCATTGATCACTTCGCCCTCATATTTCACCTCAATCTGAGTCACTTTTGTCCCATCGCTTTCACGGTAATAAATGAAGTCACAATCCTTGTCGCCCTGCGGTTCCTGCGAAAATTCCACTACTTTTTTGCCGCTCCAAATTACGGTCACTAACGCTGCCAAAGAAAGAATCAAGCCAGTGCGGAGTTTTCTGCGGCGTTTGTGCATGAATACACTCTACGCGATTCTTTCCTCTTGCCAATCTTATTTTCTCCTGTAGAATCACTCCGCTAATTGGCCGCGCCGCGGCTCGCTATAAAAAATGGATATCCGAAACATCGCCATCATCGCCCACGTAGATCACGGGAAAACCACCCTCGTGGATGCTCTTCTTAAAGCTGGAGGAGCCTTTCAAGCTCACGAAGCCGTGGAAATTTGCGTGATGGACTCAAACGATCAAGAAAAGGAACGTGGAATTACGATTTATGCAAAAAACGCGGCCATTCACTACAAAGGAAACAAAATCAACATCGTGGACACTCCTGGGCACGCGGATTTCGGATCCGAAGTGGAACGTATTCTTCGAACGGTAGACGCCACGGTTCTCGTGGTGGATGCGTACGAAGGTCCTATGCCTCAAACCAAGTTTGTACTCCGAAAATCTCTGGAACTCGGCCTTAAAGTGCTCGTAGTAATCAACAAAATCGACAAGCCAACCGCTCGTCCAGACCAAGTGCTCAATGAAATTTTCGACCTCTTCGTGTCCCTTGGGGCCAGCGATGAGCAGCTCGATTTCCCTTATATCTACGCGATTGCTCGTGAAGGAGTGGCTATTCGAAAACTCACCGACGAAAAGAAAGACATCACTCCGCTTCTTGAATTCATTGTGGAACACGTGAAGCCTGCCGAACACGACACCGAGAAAGCTTTCCGCATGCAGCCAGCAACGCTCGCGTACGACAACTTCCTTGGACGTATTGCCGTGGGACGTGTCTACGAAGGAAAACTTCAAACAGGAAAGATGCTCTATATCACCGATATGGAAGGCAACAAACGAAGCGCTCGTGCCTCTAAGCTCTTCACCTATCAGGGAATGGCTAAAGTGGAAGTGCCGGAAGTATTTGCAGGAGACCTCGTGGCGGTGGCCGGAATTGCCGACATCGACGTGGGGGAAACCATTTCAACCGATGAAAATGCAGAAGCATTGCCTTCTATTAAGATCGATCCTCCCGCAATTTCTATTGAATTCTTGGTGAACAACTCTCCGTTTGCGGGGAAGGAAGGTAAGTTCGTGACCAGCCGTCACATCCGTGAACGTCTCGAGCGAGAACTTGAAACCAACGTAGGTCTTAAGATTGAAGGAGTTCAAGACAGTGACACCATCATGGTGTACGGACGTGGAGAAATGCAAATCGCCGTACTCATTGAAACCATGCGACGTGAAGGCTACGAGCTTCAAATCTCTCAGCCTAAAGTAATCATGCAAGAAATCGATGGAAAGAAGATGGAGCCTTATGAAATGGCCGTGATCAACGTGCCCGATGCCGATGCAGGAAAAGTGATCGAAGCCATGGGTAAACGAAAGGGAGAAATGACCAATATGAAATCTGAAAATGGAAACACCTTGCTCGAATTTGAAATCCCAACTCGTGGGCTCCTCGGGTTCCGTTCTCACTTCCTTATCATGACCAGCGGGGAAGGAACGATTTTCCACTCCTTTGATCACTTTGGCCCTCACAAGGGAACCATCGACAAACGAACGGTAGGATCTATGATTTCTGGAGAACCCGGAACCGCCATGGCTTACTCAATCTGGAAGCTCCAGGAACGTGGTCCTTTCTTCATCATTCCTCAAGTGGAAGTGTACGAAGGGATGATCATCGGAGAACACAACCAAGGAACGGACATTGTGGTGAACGTGACCAAGAACAAAAAACTCACCAACGTACGTGCCTCCGGTTCCGACGAAGCCCTCACGCTCACTCCAATCTCCGAAATGACCTTGGAAAAAGCTATTGAGTACATCAAGGACGACGAATACGTGGAAATCACTCCCAAAAACATCCGTCTCCGTAAGAAGTACCTCACGGAACAAGACCGAAAGCGCTTTGGGTCTAAGGGGTAAGCGCTAATCCCGATAGATTCCTAATAGGCCCTGATCCTCCCACTTCGTGGGCACAGAGCTAGTGTTTTCTAGCAGGTATTCTCCCATAAGAGAGCCTTCAGTAGTATTATGGCCCAAGCCTAGCACGTGTCCCATCTCATGATTAATCACCGCTAATGCTTGGCTTCCTAGGTGCTTTGAATTAAGAAAAACATAGGCGCCGGTATAACGATCTCCAATAATATTGCCAATCATTGGTGTATGACCTGCGACTGTTCCTGCACCTTTACCATATTTAAGCTTGTTCATATATCCCAGGAAACGCCCATCGTCCATAACGCAAACTGAAACTTCTTTAGTCTCTTCGCCTTGTACGTCGTTTTCCACCATTTCCGAACAGGTTTCCGAAGATGGTTCTGAAATGCTAAAACGGAGGTCTAAATCCAGTTCAGCGAGCCGTTCATTCCAATTCGAGACGGAAGTCTCAACCAGACTTTCGAGCTCAATATCGGAAAAGGTTGGACTTTCGGAACGAGCCACATGAACAGGGATTACTCCATTCTCCCACCGAATGCATTCATCGAAACCAGGGAATTCCTCGCATGACCAAGCTCCATTGTCATGTAGAACATCAACAGATTTAACTTCACAAGCTGTGCTGAGGCTCAAACCCAGAAGGAAAGCTTTTTTCATAAGAATATCAAAACGTTCTCAATAATAATGGGGTGAATGAAGGGTCTCGAACCCTCGACCTCCAGGGCCACAACCTGGCGCTCTAACCAACTGAGCTACATCCACCATGTAAGCCACTTCTGTAAAAGCCCGCCCATTTTAGGTTTTTTATATGGAAAGAGCAACCAAAAAGCGCTAAGCTCGTAAACGTAATAATTTAACACAACGCCATGCGTAAACAGTTTAGCTTAATTGCACTCAGCGCCCTTTTACTTTTAGGATGTGAACGCGACACCACCTACGACAACTTTGCCACCTGTATTGCGGATGCCGATGCGACTTTCTACGGCGCTTTCTGGTGCCCTCACTGTGCGGATCAAAAGAAGCTCTTTGGCGACTCCAAGGATCTTTTGCCTTACGTGGAATGTGACCCCAATGGAAAAGATTCACAGGCGGCCCTGTGTAATGACGAAGGCGTGAAGAGCTACCCAACCTGGAAATTCTCGGATGGAACGGTTAAAAACGGCGTAGTTTCTTTGGAAGACCTCAGTGAACAAACCAGCTGTCCTTTGCCAGGTGAGGAAAGCGTTCTTCAACAGACCGATGAAGACTAGAGGATAGTGTTCCAACCCTGAACCCAGAGCTGTTGAATGCGGGTGGTTTGGTTGAGGTCGTATCCAGTACCTGCCTTGCCGCCCGTATTAAAGTAGTCGAAGAGATCTTTAGCGTAAACGGCTGGGGCCTTGCGGGGCGTAGCGTGCCAAGAGGTATCGAAGATCGGTTTCACATAGTCTCGGGCAAATTCATAGTCGTTGCCCACGCCAGAATCGATGATCATCTGGTAAATAGCCTTTTCTGCGCTCACGTATTTTGCAAACTCAGCAAGGTCTGCTTGCAGATCATTCACGTTGGTAGCGGGATTCACCACTACTTCTAGACGCTGTTGAACATGGGTGCGGAATACTTGTGGCCAGTCTCCATTGAACGTGAGGGTTCCGTCCACGCTTTGCTTCTTGTCGAACCAGTCCATGAATTTTTCTTTTGCGTTCTCTTTAAGTTTATCGAGCCACTGTTTGTAAACTTCGGCAGAAGGTTCCATGTCGGGCACGTCTGGGCGAATGAGTTTGGTCGATGCAGAGTTCCAAGTAGCGTAATCGAGGAGGTTGGCCCTGAGCGCGGTGATACCAGATTGGTAACGGCTGTCGCTCACGCTGGAAGCGGTGCTTTCGTAGAGTTGATCGATTGAGTAATCGTGAGTTCCACCAAAGCGGATATACACTTCCCAAATGAAGTATTGAGCGTATGTATTCGCCTCATCAACGGGAGCTGGGAATGCATTTCCATTTTTAATATGTTCGTACCACAGCTTCATAATCTCAGTGCTGCGCTCTGGGCTAGGCATGAATCCGTATTGTTCCCACTTGAAGTTGTTTGCCATGTAGCTGGCCACAATTTGTGTTGGTTTTTTCCATGTCTCCTTATACGTTCCAGTGAGGTCGCTGAGCATGAGTTTTTCGGTGGCAGTTTGGTGATCGGTATTCCAGTAGCCAACCGCTTCGGCTTGCGCCTTGACCTTAAGCTTATCGATTTCCTTCTTAACGTCGTTTTTGGTGATGCCAACGGGCGTTTTGGCTGGAGGAACTGTTCTGGCTGCCAAAGCAGTACACGCCTTTGCCAATTCTTGCATGTAAAATTCCACTCGGCGGTCGTAGTATTGGCTGCGAGTTGAATCGGAAGAAACCAGGTTCACCACGCCACGAACCACCGTCATGTGCAGAGTGGTGCTGGTGGTAGGAACTTCTTGAGCCAAAGGCAGCAGGGCGATTTCGATCGCTCGACGTCCATCGGAATTGAGCATTTGTTCGAGCTGGTTGTCCACCAAGTCGATATCGGCCTCGATGGCTGGAGTTACCTTTCGGGTCATTCCACCCTGTATAGTGCTGAGTTGAGTAGCGAAGAAGGCTCGTTCTTTAGCCTTAAATTCTCCCTCAGCGTATTCAGTACCACCCCAAACCCCTGTCTTTGCAGGAGGAACTATGGCGTCTACAGGTTTGTACATAGTATTCACATATTCCACTTCCATACCCGTGTAAGAGCTGAGCATGGCCTTTATTTCACGAACGATTTGTTGCTCTTGTTTACCATGGAAGTCGGCCTCAATACTGTCGTCGGTAACCCATTGGATTCCGTCTGAAAAGAGTTTGGTCAATTTACCGTACCAACCACCAAAGTCGTTGGTGGTGAATTGTCCAGTAGCGCGCAGCAGGGCTTCTTGAACTTCTCGTTCTTTGAAGAAGTCATTCACTTTAATCTTGGCTGCAGCGCTCCACGCGGCTTCAAGAGAAGCATCGGCAGCCGTGTCGAGTTCAATGGAGGAAACAGCGCCATCTTTGTAAATCACCGTACCCTTGTGTCCGTCTCCATAAACAAAGTTCACCATAGTTTCAGGTGTGGCATCCGTAATATTTGTCACATATGAGCCAGGAGCAACGGTCAAGAGTATGTGGGAGAGGTCTTTACGCATCTGTGCGCCGAGCAGTGTTTTTTCAAAGTCTTTTTGTACTTCCTCAATAGAAGTATAAGGAGTGTTTCTTCCAGGAATAGGTCCGTCGGGACGTCCGTCCTGGTTCACATCCATATCCACTCGCAGCGCGGATGCAGTTGCGTCGTAATAGAATACGATGTCGTACTTACGATCTTTTTCAAAGTCGGGGAGCCCAGCGTGAACGGGACGAGGAAGTTTAGGATCAAGTTCCACATATCCATTGCTCTTTGGGTTGTAAAGCATCTGAGGCGCGGGATTGGTGTCTTTGAAGTAGTTCTCTTTCACCAACGCGCTCATTCGAGTTCCAGCTTGTTCAACAATGGCATCCAGCGCAGACTCGAGCGCCTGGCCTCCTTGTTCTTTATAAGACTTAGCCACTAGTGGGAATTGCTTGCTTCCATCAATAGCGTCCGTGAACACATAGTCCTTGTTATCCGTGTACGTAAAAGTAACGGGATATCCATTGAGTAGGTATACATCGGTTTTGTTGGAAGGCTTCAGTGCGTCTCGGAAAGAAGCAGAAGCACGTTCGAGTTCATGCAATTGAGGGTTGCTAATGGTTCCTTCACTAAGCGCAGTGCTTGGAGGAAGGGCGCTTGCTGTTTTCACAACTTCCAAAGCCACTACCAAACTTCCCATATTGAGCTCACCTTGCGTACAGGCCCAACGAGCTCCAGCCCGGCATTTTTCTTCTCTAGTTGCTGCCTCCTGGATCTCTCCTCTAGCAAATCCAACCTTATAAGCCTCCTCAAAAGTCCAATCCAAGGCAATTTTGGTAGAGCCCGCATCGGCAAATTGATGTTCCTTTGAGCTGAGTCCATTATTAAGGAAACGGGCGAGCTCGACTTCATCATCTAAGTTTGCTTCTGCATCCAGGTAAGCTGCAGCTGCGGTTTTAACCGGTGCATCTGCGATTCGAAGAAAATCATCCACCGCATCAGTATCACCAGTGGACATTCCAGAAGGAAATAAGTCACGTACCTTATCCAAAATCTGAGGGGATAAAGCTTGATCTCCAGTAATTCCAGTAAACTTCTCAAAAATATTTCCCAATCCTATATTAGTATAACCCTGCCGGTCACTAATTATGCTGGCAGCTCCAGCCACGGTTCCAAAACCTAAAACTCCCAAAATACCCGCTTTCCATCCTTCGGTGAGTTTACCCCATCCTTTATAGAGTCCAATCCCGAGAACCGTAAGTCCACCAAGGACAACGGCCGTATAGGCAGGATTTTTAGCGATATCTTTCACCGCACGTGAAATTCGTCCGGTGATCACACCTTCTTCCATCTTCTCGGCTGCTTTTTGGATTTGCGACTCCATCTCATAAACCGGCTGAAGTAGATCCGCGTAGGCGCTGAGCTCTTGAATAGCCTCGGCATAGGCGCTTGACCCAACTACGGCCAAATCGCCTACAAGGTCAGGTCGAATGAGCTTCGCTGCTGTGGGCGTTTTAAGAGTGCCTCGCAGATCGTCTGGCAACAAATCGTATTCAAGCAACTTTTGAGCGGCTGAAGCTAAAGTATCTACTTTAAGTTCTCCAATTTGTTCAGAAGTACCTTCCTGTTCGCCAAGCTCTTCTATCATGTCTTCGTTACGGTCGTCTTCCGCAGGGTTCTCAATATTTCTAAACAAACGGTTGAAAGGGCATTTGAATTCATCTCTCCACTGTTTCTCGATGGTTTTCTTTTTTGCTTGGTCTGCCTTGATTTCTGCGTTATTCGAAATTCGAGCTGCTTTCTGTTCATCCGTAAGCGCAGGCATAGTTGAGCCTGCTTTTGCGGCCTCAGTCTCTTGTGCAGCGAGGGCGGCCTCGCTTGCAAGACGTGATTGTTCGTCTTTATCAATTTCATTCCACGCATCAACCATCACCTGTTGACGGCGTTCGCGCGCTTCTTTTACAGATTCGTTTGGCCCTCGTGGAGCTAATTCTTGTTGTGCCATACGTGTTATAAAATCTTATAATTATACCAAAAAAGTAAATAAATTGCAATACACCTAATCTGACGGTATTCTGGGCCCGAATTTAATCATCATTCATGCAAGTTTCTGCACAAGCTCACGAAAAGTCACAAGTCAAAATGACCGTCGCTCTCACAGCGGACGAAATGGTTCCTTACCGCGAAAAGGCGGCAGCCGAACTTCAGGACAAAGTTAAAGTCCCTGGTTTCCGTCCCGGCAAAGTTCCGCAGGATGTGCTCATTGAGCACGTCGGTGAACAGGCTTTCATGGGGCAGGCCCTGGATATCGCGCTAGGCGAATCCTATGAAATGGCGCTGCATCAAGAAAAGTTGCGTCCAGTGGCGTATCCAAAAATTCAAATCTTGGAACACGATCCCCTTAAGTACGAAGCCATTATTCCCGTGTTATCCGAAGTGAAATTCAAAAAAGAGCACGAAAAAGTGACCGTTTCTCGCAAAAAGCCGGAAGTGAAGGACGAGGAGATTCACGAAGTTTTGCAGAATTTTGTAAAACGCAGCGTGGAGTGGAAGGATGTGGAACGTGAAGCCAAAAAAACTGACCGTGTGGAAGTGGATTTTGACGGTCAGGATATGGACGGCGTGCCGCTCGATGGAACTTCTAGCAAAAATCATCCTGTGATTCTGGGCGAAAACTCACTCATTCCAGGTTTTGAAGACGAACTGGTGGGCATGAAAAAAGGCGAAGAAAAAGACTTCGAAATTGTGTTCCCCAAAGACTACCATTCCAAAAAATTCCAGAGCAAAAAAGTTAAGTTCCATGTGAAGATCGGACGCATTGAAGAGGGAACCGCACAAGAATTGAACGACGAGCTCGCCAAAAAAGTTTCCGGCGACGATAAAAAGACTCTCCCGGTCTTGAAAGAGGAAATTCGTCATGAACTCCACTCTCAAAAGGAGTACGAGGAAGACGTTCGTCTTGAAAATGAGTTCTTGAAGGAACTCTTGGCTGTGGTGGAGGCAGAAGTGCCCGACGCCTTGGTAGAAAAGGAAATCGACTTTTTGATTGAACGCTTGAAGGAAGATTTGAAACGACGCAAGCAAACTTGGGAAGATTACGAGGCAGAGATGGAAAAGGAAGGGAAGGACATCCGCAAGGAACTCCAGAAGCCAGCCGTGGAACAAGTGCTGATCCGTTTGGGTCTAGAACGTTTGTTTGAACTCGAAAATCCAGAAGTCACAGAACCTGAAATCGAAGAAGAAATTGAACGCTTGCTCGGCCGTTACCCAGAGGAATTCCGCGCGATGCTCAAGGGTCGTTATGCCGAGGGCACCAATGAACGTGAAATGGTGCGCAGCGGAGTACGTCTTCGTAAAGTAGTGAAATCACACACTAAGTAAAGCTTTTTGGCTCAAGAAAGGTACTCCTAGTGGGTACTTTTTTTGTTCGCCAAAGTTTTAAAAACCGTGGCAAGTATAAATTTTTTATTCAAAAAAATGCATGGCTGCAAGCCAAAATTTAAGGTTAGCGCCGATTTTTTCTTGCTTTTCGAATTAAAAAATTATACAGTTCAATCAATTCTGGGTAAATAATGTATACATCAGGCGACCTCATATGCTAAAACACCTGTTCACCTCTAAAGCCCGGGTAAAACTGCTCACCATCTTCTTGTTGCGTCCCGATGATGAATACTTTGTTCGTGAACTCACCCGTGAGCTTGATGAGCAAATCAATTCCATACGCCGCGAGCTCGACAATCTTAAGAAATTAGGTCTCCTTCGCAGCCGCGCTAAAAATCGCAAAAAATATTTCACGGTGAATAAAAACTTCGTTCTTTTCAATGAACTCCGCAGCATCATCATCAAAGCGACCAATTCCAGCGACAATCTCCTCAAGAACCTCACTAAAATGGGGGACATCGATTTCCTCCTGATTTCCGGCTTCTTCCTGCAAAAGGAGGCACCGGTTGACCTTTTGGTGGTGGGCGACGTGGATAAAGAGAACCTGGGCAAGTTCCTAGATACGCTGGAAACCGAGGAACCCATCAAATTCAGCGTGCTTAAGTCCGAGGACTTTGTGTACCGCTTAAAATGTCGTGATCAGTTCATTTTAGACCTGATTCAGGACTCTGGTAACATGATCGCCATCAACAAACTGGGGATCGAAGCAGAAAAGATCTAATTTCCCCTTGCAAAAGGGAAGACTCGTCCCTATATTATCCTGGCTTAACCTTTTGTATGTCTCGAGCAATCCTAGACCACGTAGTCGCTTCCTCACTCCGAAAAGTACCTGATGTAAAACCAGGTGCTACGGTTAAAGTGTATCAAAAGATCACTGAAGGAGAAAAACAACGTGTTCAGATGTTCCAGGGTTTGGTGATCAGCGTTAGCGCGGGTCACGGCATAGACAAGACTTTCACCGTTCGAAAGGTGGTAGAAGGAGTAGGAGTTGAGAAAATCTTCCCATTCCACTCTCCAACCATCGAAAAGATCCAAATTATGAAGCAAGGTAAGGTTCGCCGAGCTAAGCTTTACTACATGCGTGACCTTCAAGGTAAATCCACTCGTCTTCGAGAAACCGACTTGGCTCAATCCATTATGGACGAACCCAAGATGGAAGATCCTAAGGCAGATGAAGTCGTTGAAGAACCGGTTGTGGAAGAGGCAGTGGTGGAAGACACCGTTGCAGAAGAGATGGTGGAAGATTCAGCACCCGCTGCAGAAGAAACTCCCGCTGCTGAACCAGAAGCGGAAGCTCCTGCCGAAGAAGAGCAGAAGTAAGAAGTGGACTCATTTAAATTTCAAATTAAAAAGCCCTTTCGGGGCTTTTTTTGAACCGCTAGGATGGGGAAGTGAAACTCCCAGCCGTAGAAGGCACCATTGCAGGTATGGATGAAGCGGGCCGCGGCTCCTGGGCTGGCCCTGTGGTTGCCGCCGCCGTGGTTTTACCAAAAGGACTCCGCCTCAGTGGGCTCAACGACTCCAAATTGGTTTTGCCAGCTAAACGGGATGAACTCTTCGAGAAAATTATACAATCGTGTGCCTACGGGGTAGGGCTGGCCACTCAAGAAGAAGTGGATGCTTTGGGTCTTTTACAGGCTACTTTATTCGCTTTCCGCCGTGCTCTCGAGCAGCTTCCAACTCAAATAGATCATATACTCATCGATGGGCGAGATGCCTTTTCCTTTTCGGCTCCTCACACTTCCATCATCCGCGGCGATCAAAAAATCCGCTGCATCATGGCGGCTTCCATACTTGCCAAGGTGACGCGCGACCGGCTCATGGTAGAATACAGCCATAAATATCCGGCGTACCGTTTTGATCTCCACAAAGGCTACGGAACCCAGGAACACCAGCGCGCCCTGCGCGAACACGGCCCCTGCGACCTGCACCGCAAATCCTATGCTCCTCTAAAAAAACTCGCCACAACAGGCGAACCCGAAAGGGTTTGCTAAGCGAGAACGTGGCAAAGCCACAACCTTATGCGAACAAACAACATTCTTATAATCGGCAATTACGGCGCGGGCAACCTGGGAGACGACGCTATTTTAGGCGGAATCGTGACAGAACTGCGCAGCATTGGCTACAGCGGCGAAATCCACGTGACCCACGGCGGCAGTAAAACCAGCCCAGAAATCTATAAGGGACTCAAAAAAGCGCCTTTTATACCGGTTGGTCTCCGCAGCCGCTTCAAAAAAACACGCAAAGCGGCACTAGCCGCAATAAAACTCGCCGATCTGGTGATTCTAGGCGGTGGAGGTCTATTTACCGATGAAGAAAGTTGGAAGGCGCCCCTGATTTGGGCTGCCCAAGCCAAGACCTGCCGCCGCCTGCGTAAACCCACTATTTGCTTTGGTCAAAGCGTCGGACCGCTTCGCCATTGGTGGAGCCGCCGTCTTGCTAAACAAACCTTCAAAAATGCCATTGCGGTTCATGTTCGCGACCAAATCTCTGTTGATCTGCTTAAAACCTGGAAAATCGAGGCTACCTTAGGCACCGATCCAGCTTTTTCGTGGCTTTTAGATCAAAAACGCACGATTCCAAAAAAGCCTGTTTTGCTGGTTTCCTTGCGAGAGTGGCCGGGTTTGGGATCCGCCGAGTGGAGGCCCATTGTGAAAGAGATCCAGGTTTTTGCAAAAAAAAGAAAACTGAATCCGATCCTCCTGAGTATGCAACAGGGTGAAGATCTCAAAGACGCTGGCCTCGAACTCTACGAACCCACTTCTGCGCTCGCTGCTTTTGAAGCCTTTGAAAAAGCCCAGCTCGCGGTCACCATGCGCCTGCATGCCGGCATTTTCTCGGTTGCTGCGGGCACTACAACCCTCGCGCTTTCCTATTCCAGCAAAGTGAAAGGTCTGCTTGCCGACTCCTGTACCGTACTTTCCGACTTTGAACCTGAAAAAATCCGTGATTCCCTAAAAAATCTCGGTAAAAAAACACTCAATGTCGAAGCCAAGCTTGTAAAAAACCAGGAATTTCTTAGGAGGCACTTAGCAATTTCCCCAAAAGAGTAAGCTCATGAGAGCTCAAGGTTCTATTGTCTGGCTTTCCATCTTTATTCAATAAATCTTCAATGTGCTGTTTCTGTGGATTGTGAGCTATTGCCCCTTCAATGCTCAGTCTAGCCTCAGGTATTCGCCACTTTTGATGAAGTTCCCAACCAAGGTGACGAGATATGATCTCTTCCACGACTCTAGGATCGTGTAGTGGGTTTCCTAGACGATACTCTGGCGTTGATTCCTCTGGGTGGTTCGAAAGGTGGAGTTGTTTGGCAATATCCCAGTAAGCCCATGAAAGACTTTCACTGTAAGGACTGAGTGGCAAGCGGAGAGCTGCCATTCTTTTTTGTAACTCTAAACGTATTTTATCGGCTAGAGCATCCAATATTTTTGCTTTTGACCTCGACCAGTCATTCGTAAGATACTCGGAGATTGTTTTGGCATATAAAAGTTCACTTTTTGTCAGTTTGCATTTTTCCACGCGGTTCATGTTATCAGTGAGTTTGATGCGTGTTGGCATGAGTATTTTTGATCCATCCAGAAGATCCTTGTAGGAGAAATACTTGGCAACCTGATCCTTATATTCAAGCTTTTCTACCAGTGCCATCAATTCCGCTCCATGATCTCTGGCTAAGAAGTCATCCATCCGTTGACTATGTGCGTAGCTTTTCTCAACAATGGTAGCACAGAATTTCGCCTCTTCTCCATAAGTATGAAGTATTGATCCAAGGCCTGAATCGCTAGAAAGTTTAACAAAAGAGCTTGACCCGTTTTCAGGAAGCCCTTTAGCAGTAAGGCCGTCAATGAGTCTATTTACGGCCTTTGATTCAAGCTCAGTCAAAGGTCTATCCTTATCCTCTCTCAAGGAAATATTAATAATGTTATTACCATTGGCTGAAACAATAATGCCATCGGCAGTTTGGCCAAATTCCCATAAACCATCTCCACTGAAAAGACTGTAGGTCACTCCATTTACAGGGTCAACTGATACCGGTTCGTCAGCTAAATACGCAATCAAACTTCGAAGAGTGGTCGGTCTAGTCTTTTCAGCTTCGATTCCCATTTTTGAGATTTTTAAATCTCAAAATTATACCATATTCTTCTGCACGAATCCAGCCACGTCCATCATCTGATCAATAGACTCACCGCAGTCGCCCCAAAAACCGGAAAGCACCGTGTGGCTGAGAGCGCCATTTTTAACGTAGTAGTCGTTCACATCCGTGATCTCCAGTTCGCCGCGCGCAGACGGTTTAATGGCCTGAATCACCTCAAAAACCTTAGGCGTATACAGGTAACAACCCGTAACGGCGTAAGGACTGGGCGGATTGCTGGGTTTTTCCAAAATTTCCAAAATTTTTCCATTTTCCAAACGGGGGACCCCGTAACTTTGAGGACGGTCCACTTCTTTTAAGAAAAGATGAGCTTCAGAGCTGCCATTTTCAAAGTCCCGCGCGGCATCCGCCAAGGAATCTTGAAAAATATTGTCGCCCAGCATCACTACAAACTTATCGTCACCCACAAAATCCTTGGCCAAACTCAGGGCTTGGGCGATCCCTCCCGCTTCTTCCTGCACTTCATAAGCAATGTTTACGCCAAACTCCGTGCCAGCCCCCAAAAGCTCCAAAAAATGCCCGGCGTGCCCTTTGCCAGAAACCAGCAGAATAGATTTCACCCCCATCTCCTTGAGTTTAAGGAGGGGATAGTAAATCATCGGCTTATTATAGATGGGCAGTAGGTGCTTGTTGGTGACTTTGGTCAGCGGCGTGAGCCTGGACCCGGTCCCTCCAGCGAGAATAACTCCTTTCATATGTAGGCACGTTAGTGCTATTAAGTAGAATATACCAAGCTATGGTTTCGCGCATCCCTTCTTCAAAACTCACTTTCGGTTCCCATCCGAGTTCACGCTTCATTTTTGCATAATTCATGGAATATCGTTCATCGTGTCCAGGCCGATCCGTCACGAATTCAATCAGATCTTCAGATTTACCGAGCGTTTTCAGAATCATTCTCACCACCGCCAGATTCTCCTGATCGTTGTCGGCGCCAATATTGTAGATTTCGCCCACAATTCCGCGATCTAAAATAGCCAAAATGGCCTCGCAGTGGTCGCGCACGTAGAGCCAATCGCGCACATTTTTACCCGTTCCATACACGGGCAGTTTTTCACCGGCTGCTGCTTTGGTGATCATAACGGGAATGAAATTTTCCAGGCTTTGGTAGGGGCCGTAATTGTTGGAACAGCGGCTAATCGTCACCGGCACGCCATAGGTTCGCAAATACGATAAACAGAGCAGATCCGACCCCGCTTTGCTGGCCGAATAGGGGCTGCTGGGTTTCAAAGCGCTCTCTTCTGTAAATTGCTCCGTGCTGCCAAAGCCTAAATCACCATACACCTCATCGGTAGACACATGATGGAAGCGCTTAACCTTAAAATCACGGGCCGCATCGAGTAAAACCTGTGTGCCTTGTACATTCGTAGTCACAAAAAGCCCCGGGTTTTTAATACTGCGATCCACGTGGGTTTCGGCCGCAAAATGCAGCACGGCATCAAAGGCCTCGGCTTCAAACAGCCCCTGCACCAGTTCGCGGTCTTCAATCCGTCCTTCTACAAATTTCACGCCCTTCGCCTCGGCCTCCGCAAGGTTCTCGCGGTGCCCGGAATAGGTGAGGGCATCGAGCACCACTAAAGTATCATCCGGACGTTTTTCCAGATGGGTGTACACATAGTTGCTGCCAATGAAACCGGCACCGCCGGTGATGAGAACTTTCATTACAGAGTTTTCATTTTCTTTTCTTCTCTCCAAGCTTCAAGCACATCGTGTTCCTCAAGCGCCACTTTGCCTTGGTAACGAACTCCACACTCATTGCCTTTGTCCAGTTCCACCATGTCTTCGTTCACCAATTTAAGGCCAACGATTTTCCCATCTCCAATCTGTTTCCCGTCGCGCAGCACGCGCACGTTGCACTTATTTTTAATAATTCCTTCGGTGATTTTTCCTCCCACCACATATTCATTTTTTCCGGTGAAGAAGATTTTCATAACCTTGAATTTTCCGAGTTCTACCAAGAGCACTTCGTCTTCAAGCATTCCAGATAAAATCTTACGGAGGTCTTCAATGAGTTCGTAAATGATCTTATAAGTCACCACTTCAATCCCCATGCGTTCAGCGAGCCGTTTAACGTTGAGTCCGGCCTCCGTGTGGAATCCAACCACCAGCGTTCCGGGGCTGGCCGACGCCATAAGTACATCTGATTCGGTAATGGTTCCCACTCCGCTGTGAATCACTTTAATGGCCACATCGTCATTCTTAATCTTAGCTAGAGCTTGTTTAATGGCCTCGAGTGAACCTTGAGTGTCCGCTTTCATGACCACTTTGAGCAGCTTGAGCGACCCATCCTTGATGCGTTGCAAAATTTCTTGCAAACCCATTCCGGTGCTGATCATCTGCTCTTTAGCCATGTCGTGAACCTGCATCGCGCGTTGACGCGCCAATTTTTCGTCCTTAACCGCTTGAAGAATCTGTCCGCTCTCCACCGGGTCATGCAAACCCGCAATCTGCGCCGTATCCGAAGGCCCGAGGGTCTTGATAGACCTGCCCATATGATCGCGCATTTTCTTCACACGTCCAAAGGTTCCTCCCACAATGAAATTGTCTCCCACACTCATACTTCCCGTGTTCACCAGAATGGTCGCCACCGGTCCCAAGCTTGCATCCAAGTGCGATTCCACCACGGTAGCCACCGCAGGGCGGTTCGGGTTGGCCTTGAGTTCCAACATTTCTGCTACGAGCAGTACACTCTCAAGCAGCGTATCGATTCCTTGTTTATTCTTAGCTGAAATCGGTATCATCATGGTTTGTCCTCCCCATTCTTCGGATTGGAGTCCGTATTCCACGAGTTCCGCCTTAATTTTATTCAAATTTGCATCGGGTTTGTCGATTTTGTTGATGGCCACAATCACCGGTACATTCGCTTCCTTGGCGTGGTTGATGGCTTCAATGGTTTGAGGCATCACTCCGTCGTCCGCTGCCACCACCAAGATGGCGATGTCCGTAGCGCGAGCACCGCGAGCGCGCATAGCCGTGAAGGCTTCGTGCCCTGGAGTGTCCAAAAATGTGATTTTTTGTCCCTTGCATTCAACCTGGTATGCTCCAATATGCTGCGTGATTCCTCCCGCTTCACTGGCTACCACATTTTCATCGCGAATGGCGTCGAGCAAAGTCGTTTTCCCATGATCCACGTGACCCATCACACACACCACAGGCGGGCGTTTTTTAAGGTCTGCCTTTTCGTCTTCTCCAAGCAATTTCTCCAAATCTCCTTTAAAGATATCTTCCGCACTCACCGCACTGCGTTGTTTTTTCAGTGTGACACCCATTCCATCAGTGATGATCACGGACGTGTCGTAGTCGATAACCTGGTTGAGGCTGGCCAAAATTCCATTCTTCATGAGCGCTCCGATCAAAACCGCGGCGCTCAAACCTGTTTTTTCAGCCAATTCCTTAACGGAAATCGTTTCAGCAATCTCAACTCCATCCCGTTTAATAGCAGGAGAGGGCTCCACTCGTCGAACTTCCGTTTTCTTGGTTACTTTACCGGCCTTCTGCTTTCGTTGACCCTTCACAATCTCCTTTTCCTGAGCAACTTCTACAATATCTTCATATATTTCTGCGGCGCTCTTTTTGCTCCGTCCTGCAATTTCATCTTTCACTAAAGCTGCAACATCCTCCTCAATCTCTTCTGAATCTTCAAAGCCCAGCTCCAAAAGCAGCTTTCGCATCTCACTTTCGGTGAGTCCCAGGGTAGAGGCTAGATCGGTGAGGGCAATGGCCATAAGGTATAAAGGCAGCTTAAAATTTTGCCACCCCACTTTAGGTTAAAACAGGTTTAAAGTAAAGAAAAATACCCAATAGTGGTCGTTGTCACCTCTTCTCAAGAACTACTCACTCTCCACTTTTGACAATTTACTAACGTAACCAGTGATCCGGTCTCGCACATCACGTAAACTGTTAACTGCCAGTATCCAATCGCCACTACTTGTGTCATCAGGGTCGAGTGCATCTGTGCCTTGCTCGGTCGGAATCAATTCTTCCTTAGGTTTCTCAGTCATATTTTTAGTTTATTAATTCTTGAAAAGTTTACTCCAGCTCAACCGGTTTTTCCTCTAAAACCAGCATTTCTATCTGTCCGCCCGTTTTGCCGTCGGTTAATTTATAAACATCTTTGTCGATTTTCTTAAACTCACCCCTCGCCAAATTGTATGTGCTAACGGTGGTACCGAGATGTTTCCCAAGTTTTTGAAAATACTCGTTGTAGGCATTCATATGTCTATGAAGAGGTACTAAATTATCAAGTATCTCCTGAATTTTTGCCACACGTTCTTCTCTGTGGATACCTTGTAGTATTGTTTGGAGATATGCTGTGAGCGTACCTGGAGAGACGATGGTCACTTTTTTACTGGCAGCATATTCAATTAAATTTTGAGAATTTACATCAAGTGTACCTACGTTACAGATCATTAAATTATAGAAAACACCTTCTGCAGGGATAAACATAAACGCAAAGTCCGTAGTCTGCTCTGATGGGCGTACATATTTTGAAGTTTCATCGATACGTTTTTTAACATCCGTTTTAAAAGCTTTTTCAAGTTCTTCACGGCGAGCTTTATCTGTCTCTTCCATGATCAAATTATACTTTTCCAGAGAAAATTTAGCATCTATTGGAATAATTAGATCGTGCTGAAATATGACAGCATCTACAATCTCACCGTTTTTCATTTTATACTGCATCTGGAACTGATTGGGGGGGAAGAGGTTAGAGAGGATTTTCTCAAGAAAAACTTCACCCAGAACTCCACGTTGCTTAGGGTTTTTAAGAATATTCTCCAAAGTTCTCATTTGTTCTGCAAATCCAACCACTCTTTGATTCGTGGACTCAATACTAGTTAATTTTTTTGTCACACCCTCGATCAGCACGTTGCTTTCTTTCCATTGCTGTTGCAAAGTTTGGCTACTATCGGTCTGATGCTTTGTAAGGGATGTTTGGATTTGATTTAACATAGCCGTCATCTCCTCACGATTTTTGCCGTGCCCACTTTCCACGTCTCGGCGAAGCTCAGAAACCACTTGAAGCATCATCTTCATTCCTGAATCGTCCTGCGGATTTTTAAGCTCTTCGATCTTCTTATTAAAGAAGTAAAGCAATCCTCCAAAACCCAAAATGGCTAGCACAAGCGGTAAAACCCAATTAGACATGTTGACAAGTTAGTTTAAATGTATTATAATTATTTGAATGATCCTTAACAACTCGGATGTCTGGAAGAGAATTGCTGAAGAGTGCCTATATCAACAAAGCCATACGTGGATTGGTCCCTCCTCAGCAATTTCCTCTCAGTCATCGGTAAGCATACGCTCACCCAAGACGCCAAATCAATGAAATTCACAACAAAAGCCCTAGGTAAAACTAGGGTTTTATTGTATTTGAGCTTTTTTGTGCAAAACTCTGATCTACTTTTGTAGCGAATTCAGGAATCTGTCAGAAAAATCCTGCTAGTGTTCTTTTATGCGTGCTTATAAAACGAAAGCAAAAACGATTCCAGGCTCAGATCTTCGAGAGGTTAGAAGGTTGAAGTATTTTACTGCTGCCATAGAGCTATTGGAGAGAACTAGACTTGAACCAAAGTCTAAAGAAAATCCAAATAAAAAGGGCGAGATTTTACATCGGTTCACTGGAATAACCAAGGATAGCGAAATTTTTTACGTCCAGGTGAAGGAAAATAAAAACACAGGGCAAAAACATTTGATATCAGTTTTTCCTGAGCAATAAAGAAAAAGTCCTCCGCTAAGTGTGGTATATAAACCACGGCCGAGTGACTCTTTCATGCACAAGTTTACTAAATTTCAGAAATAAATCAACAAAAAAGACCCTGCCGAAGCAAGGTCTTTTCCTCTTTTCTAACTACGCCGCAGCTTCTTCTCCTTCTTCCTTCTTAGCCTTAGCTTTCTTAGGCTTCTTCTCGGTTTCCTCATCGCTAGCTTCTTCTTTCACTTCCTTCTTAGCCGCTTTCTTTTCAGCAGCGGATTCTCCTTCTGCGAGCAGAGAGAGACCGATACGTTTTTCGTCCTTGTTGATTTCGATCACACGAGCTTCCACGGCCTGGCCAACCTCGAGAACCTTAGCAGGATCTTCTGGATTCCCAGCGATTTCAGAATTGTGGATGAGTCCGGTGATGTCATCAGAAAGTTGTACGAAGGCTCCAAATTGAGCGAGTCGGCTGATCTTAGTCTTGATCTTGGTTCCAACCTTATATTTCTTCTCGATTTCTTCCCATGGATCTTTAGTGAGCTGCTTCATAGATAGAGAAATCTTGTCTCCATCGATTCCAATAATCTTCACTTCCACACGGTCGCCGAGGCGAGCGAAGTCGTGAGCATCAGAAACGTGTCCCCAAGCGATTTCAGAGATGTGTACGAGACCTTCCAAGCCGTCGAAGGCCACGAAGATACCGAACTTAACGATACCGCTAACGGTTCCAGAAACGGTGTCTCCAGCCTTAAGACCAGAAAGTGCGTCGCTTCGTTCACGTTCGTAGGCGCTTCGTTCAGAAAGAATGAGTTTTCCGTTTTCTTTGTCGAGGCTGATGATCTTCACGCTGAATTCGATACCGATCAAGTCTTGCAGACGAGAAAGGATTTTTGCGCTGTCCGCACCGTTCACACGAGGGTAGTGCAGAGGAGCCAATTGTGAAACGGGAATAAATCCTTTGATTCCGTCCACATCCAGGAGGAGTCCTCCTTTATTCGCTTCTTTAGGACGAACCTTAAGAGTCGTGTTGTTTTCGTAGGCTTTAACAAATTTATCCCAAGTCTTATCTTGGCTGGCACGTCGGAGAGACAGTACCACGAGTCCATCTTCGTTTTCAGGTTCAAGTACACAAGAAGCCACTTCATCTCCAATCTTCAGATCCGCCAAAGTTCCCATGGAATCTTTGATTTCACGTCCGGAGATCATACCGGTTAAAACACCACCCATATCGATGATGATGCAATTTTTTTCAATAGAAACCACGGTTCCCGTAACCATCGCACCAGGTTCAGGAAGAGTGAAAGCAGGGGAGTCCTGCATGAGTTGGTCCATAGGGACCACGGTTGTTTGTACAGACATAAGTCTTATGCATAAGGTTGAATTATTTATATAGAGCCTTACGATTCAGCAACCTTATGACTTGATACTGAATTTAGCAAAGCCAGCCGATTCTAATGGCTTATTACTCTGCTGTAAAGCTGATTAGTTCAGCTCCTTTACCTCTTTTGCTTCGCTAGCCTTCTTTTTAAGACCAGCCTTAGCACGTGGCGCCTTTTTCTTGAGCTCAATGGTAGTCACCCCTTTGATGATTTGAACCGTGTCGCCCTCGGCAAATTCCTCATCGAGGAAGCCTTGAGAAAGCGGATCTTCAATGAGTTCTTGCACCTTTCGGCGAACCGGACGAGCTCCGTAATCAGGATCCGTGCTGAGTGTGGCCAAAAGGTCGAGCGCTTCAGGCGTGAGTTCGAGCACAATGCCCTTATCCTTAATATGCTTTTGAAGGTCGCGCACATGGATTTCCACGATTTGTTTGATGTTTTCGTGAGTCAGCGGTCGGAAAACCACAATGTTGTCCACACGGTTGAGGAACTCCGGTTTGAAGTGATCCTTCAAATCCTTGAGCACTTCTTCCTTTTTATGTTCAAAGGTTTGCAAAGCGGCATCGAGTTCGCTGGAATTGAGTTTGAATCCAATCGGCGCAGCCCCCTCGGTGAGTTTGCGCGCTCCAATGTTGGAGGTCATGATGATGATGGAGTTGGTGAAGTCCACTTTGCGGCCCTTTCCGTCGGTGAGCACTCCATCTTCCAAAATTTGGAGGAGGATGTTGAACACATCGGGGTGAGCTTTTTCAATTTCATCGAACAGGATCACGCTGTAAGGCTTGCGACGCACCTTTTCGGTGAGCTGTCCGCCTTCTTCATACCCCACGTAACCCGCGGTGGTACCCGTGAGCCGTGAAGTGTTGTGACGTTCCATGAATTCAGACATGTCGATTTTAATCAGCGCGTCTTCATCGTGATAAATCTCGCGGGCGAGGGTTTTTACGAGTTCAGTTTTACCAACCCCGGTAGGCCCAAGGAAGATAAAGGACGCGATAGGGCGCTTGCTGCTGGAAATTCCCGTTCGGCTGCGGCGGATGGCGATGGCCACTTTTTTGAGTGCTTCTTCCTGACCCACCACATTTTGTTTGAGCGTGTCTTCCAGGCTCTTAAGCTTATCCATATCCTCTTTCACGAGTTTGGTCACAGGCACGCCGGTCATGCGGGAAATCACGCGAGCCACGTCTTCACCATCAATGCTTCCGCGCATTTCACGGGGAATCTTGATGTGTTTTTCTTCCTCAATTTTTTCGAGGAGGATGAGCTCTTGCTGGCGAAGGTCTGCGGCTTTTTCATAATCCTGATCGGTCACCGCCTTTTCCTTTTCCTTAGTGATTCGTTTGATTTGACGTTGGTACTCTTTGAGCACATCGCTTTCTTGTTTGCTCACCATTCCTTTGAGGGCGGCGGCTTCGTCCATCACATCGATGGCTTTATCGGGCAAAAAGCGGTCGTTCACGTAACGCTTGGAAAGTTTAACCGCCGCCTCAAGTGCATCGTCGTGGATAATGAGGTTGTGGTGATTTTCGAAGCTTTCTTTAATACCCTTCAGAATGAGCAGTGCATCTTCCTCACTAGGTTCATCCACCATCACCGATTGGAAACGACGTTCGAGCGCCGCATCTTCCTCAATGTGTTTGCGATACTCGTTGGTGGTCGTTGCGCCCACTACTTGAACCTTTCCTCGTGAGAGGGCTGGCTTCAAAATATTGGCGGCGTCGAGGCTTCCCTCAGCGCTTCCGGCACCAATCACGGTGTGGAGTTCGTCGATGAACAAAATCACGTTCGGTTGGCTCGCGGCTTCCTCCAAAATCGTCTTAATACGTTCTTCAAATTCCCCACGGTACTTGGTTCCGGCAACCACACTCGCCATAGAAAGGCTGAGGATGCGTTTGTCCAGCATAGAGTCGGGCACTTTCTCCTGCACAATGCGCAGAGCGAGGCCTTCTACCACGGCGGTTTTACCCACCCCAGGCTCTCCAATCAGCACCGGATTGTTCTTGGTTTTTCGCAGCAAAATCGCAATACATCGTTCGATTTCCTTATCACGCCCAATCACGGGGTCGAGTTTTTTGTCGGTGGCTTCTTGCACCAAATCTGTTGTGAAATAGTCCAGGGCAGGGGTTCCGCTCTTGCCGTCTTTTTTCTTGGCATCAAAACCGGTTTCCTTAGGTTCTTGCCCAGCGAGCACGCCTTGGAGACCGTTGAGGAAGAATTCCAGCGGATTTACATTCCCAGGAAGCGGAGCGGAGCCGGCAGCGCCGCCATTTTGAGGCATGCTGGGGTTGGTTTTCATGCGTTCAAAGGTCTGCATGATTTCTTGACGAATGTCTTCAGGAGAAATCTTCATGTTTTCCAAAATCACGGTTGCGGCGGTATTTTCTTGAACCACGAGTGCGTATAAAAGGTGCTCGGTCCCCACAAACATGTGAGTGAACTCGTGAGCACTGCGAATCGCGTCTTCGATCACTTTTTTAGCAAAACCGGAAAGGCCGCCCGGATTTTTGGCTCCCCGTTGAGACATTTGAGTGCGTCCCACGGTCTTCAATACAAGGTTCACGTTTTCCAGCGTCACCCCAAAGTTTTGCAAAATGGTGGAGCCCAGGGAATTGCGCTGAGACAGAATCCCAATAAGGATGTGCTCGGTTCCCACGTAGCTGGTGCCCGTTTTTTTGGCTACCTCCTGCGCAACAATCAGAGCCTGCTTAGCTTCTTTCGTGAATTTATTGAATTGATCGGAGTTCGACATAGTTCTTATGAGATTAAGAATTCATTATAGGATAGCAAATTTTGACGATTTTTTCACCTTTTCTGCTTTGCTTAAACGTAGAAAAGCGGTGTGGTATTACTCGGTCTTTGTGGAGCTGATGGACTCGGCCATTTCCTCCATGGCGCTTTGGTATTCAGCAGGTCCCGTTAAAGTGTAATAACGGCCTTCTGCTTCAACGGTTACACTCACCTCCGTTCCAGAAGTCTTAAGGCCTTCCGCAGTGGATTGGTTGTAGAGCATTTGAATGATGGGTTCGGCCCCTTCTACGTTTTCAGGGCTGTCGCCAAAATTGTAGCCGGCGCTGGTTCCGTTGTAGTACCAAGCTCCTGGGTAAGACATTTTGAATTCATAGGGCTTGCTCTCCAGTTCACGGTAGCTTTTAAAACTCACTTGTTCACCAGTGGGAGTGCTGATTTCTTCTACCTCCTCAGGTTCAGCGGGTGCTGCGGGCTCCTCAGCCTCGCTAGGCTCTTCCACGGCGCCTGCTCCTTCACCCACAGGAGTGAAACGGAAACCGTTGGCCAAGGTGGCAAAAGTGTTGCTGTTCTCTAAACGAGCACTGTCGGATTCCTCTTCATGGTGGTAGCTGAGTTCAAAGAGTTCTTCGCCACGGGGAATGAAGTAGAAAGTGTCTCCGTCACCGGTCTTATAGCGAACGCTGAACAGTCGGTCGGTTCCCACATACGTGAGTTCACTGGTGATCCCGAGTAAAGTACTGTATTCGCTCGTCGCGTAAGTGCGGATTTCGAGAGCCCTATCTTCTTGAGTGTCTTCGCTGGTTTTGCTGAGAACCGCATCGGTCACGGCCAGCACTATGCTGTCCACTGGGCGGAGCCCAGCTTGTTCCTGTTCTTCAACGGCTTCCTCGCTCGCTTCCATTACTAATGGAGCTTCCAAGATCACGGAAGTGGGCGTGGTGGTGAGCTCCCAATTGCTGGCGTAAGTCATGGAAAAACCGAGATCAGGATCCTGATAATCCACTTGGGTCACTGCTTCGGTTTCCTCCTCTTCTTCGGGAGCATCGGTGATGCGCTTTACTTCGAACAAAGGTTTATCCAAATTGTCGTGCGTGGTCACGGCTCCATAGGCCTCCACACGGGTGCCGAAATAATCTTCATTGTCCAAATCGTAACGTTCGGAATAGGCGTAAAGAATGTCACCGTCGTCGGTTTCAAATAAATGCGTGATGGTTTCCTGCACCTCCACACCACCGAGCGATTTGAATTCGCCGGTGTAGGTGTTGGATTCGCGGGTGAGGGCTTCACTGAGTTCTTCGCTGCCACAAGCCGTGAAGGCCAGGCTCGCACAAAGAAGAGTCAGAACAGCAACTTTGTTCCTTAAGATTGAGTTGAATATCATACAGATTGGTTAGTTTGGCTCATGCCGAAATAAGTATAGACTTTTTCGGTTAGAAGTCTACCCCTCGGAGTGCGTTCTAAAAAGCCCAATTGCATCAAGAAAGGCTCGTAAATTTCTTCGATGGTTTCCTCCTCTTCGTTGGTGGCTGCAGACAGCGTAGAAAGCCCCACGGGACCGCCCTTAAATTTCTCCGCGAGGGTCATTAAAAGTTTGCGATCGGTGGAGTCGAGCCCCAGCGCGTCGATGCCGAGCAGCTCGAGTGTTTGGCCCACCATTTCCTCGTCCACAAAATCTTTATCTTGCACGTGAGCGAAGTCGCGCACACGGCGCAGTAAACGATTGGCTACACGCGGCGTGCGGCGGGCACTGGCCGCCAGTTTTTTGGCGGCGGCACTGGCCACGTTCACGCCCAAAATTTTGGAGCTGCGTTGAAGAATTTTTTCAATGTCGGCTTCCTCATAAAATTCCAATTTCAAAACATTCCCAAAACGGTCGCGCAGCGGGGAGGAGAGAGAGGAAAGCTTGGTCGTCGCCCCAATGAGTGTAAATTTCGGCAGGCTGATGCGCATGCTGCGGGCGGAAGGGCCTTTGCCCACCACGAGGTCGAGGCAAAAATCTTCCATGGCGCTGTACAGAATTTCTTCCACGGCCGGCTTGAGCCGGTGGATCTCATCAATAAAGAGCACGTCGTTGGCTTGCAAGTTGGTGAGCAGCGCCGCCAAGTCACCGGGCCGTTCAATGGCCGGACCGCTCGTGGTGCGGATTTGGGCATTCATTTCCTTGGCCAAAATAAAAGCCAAAGTCGTTTTCCCGAGCCCCGGGCAACCGTGGAGCAAAATGTGTTCCATGGCTTCCTTACGCTTGCGCGCGGCCGGCAAAAACACCGCCAAGTTGCGTTTGATTTCTTCCTGACCAATGTATTCCGCCAAAGCCTGTGGGCGCAGAACATTTTCCGTTTGAACTTCATCCGCCACTATTTGCGGTTGGAGCGGACGGAGTTCCTCTTCTTCGTGCAGCGGGGGATTCTTTTGGATCATCAGGCGGGCCTAAAGGGTTGGCTTTCAATCTAACAAAAACTTTCGTATAATGCGAGCCTAAGCGGACCACACCCATTAATCGCCCACCGCGCCTTGGAACCTCCCTTCAAGCTTCAGGATTTTCTAAAAGTTTTTGCACTCAGCATTGGTCTTTTCATCGGCTTCGCCACCATTTTTACCTTCGTTCCTCATGCCACCGACGTCCTCGCGGGCTTTCATCCAACGGTGGCTTTTTTAGTTCAGTATCTCATCCAATTCCTAGTGCTCTTTTTCTCGCTTTGGGTCTTTGTGGTGGATAAATACAACCTGGGTCTCGCCGATTTCGGCTTCGTAAAAGTGCGCCCCTGGCTGCTCATTAAAACCGTGCTTTTGGCCTATGGATTTTACTGGATTGTTTCCATTGGCCTGGTCACCGCCCTAGAGTACACGGGCCTGACTTTGCCGGGTTATGAAGAACAAGAATCTTATTTGGAGATGTTTGGTTACGACGCCCTTGGCCTCACCAGCGCCTTCCTCATCATCTGCGTGCTGGCGCCCTTTTTGGAAGAACTCTTTTTCCGCGGATTTATTTACCGAACCTTCACAAAAACCTGGCCGGTTTGGCTTGCCAGCGTGCTCACCGCTTCGCTCTTCGCCTTAATTCACTTCCAGCTGCAGGTCTTCCTTCCGCTCTTTTTCCTGGGCCTCATCCTCAACTACGTCTATCATCGCACCGGCTCGGTTTGGAGCTCGGTGGCGTTCCACAGTTTGAACAACACCATTGCTTTCAGCTTGGATGTGTACTTATACTTCCATCCTGAAATGATAGACGTTTTTATGTCCCGGTAGCTCAGTGGATAGAGCAGCAGCCTTCTAAGCTGACGGTCGCAGGTTCGATTCTTGCCCGGGACACCATACAAATAAAGTCCGCCCTTGGGCGGTGTTTATTTGTATCTGCGTAGCAGAGCAAGAGAGGACCTTCCGAAGGACGAGGTTCGAAAGGGAGTAAAACGACCGTTTAGCGAACGCAGTGAGCGTCTTCTTGCCCGTGCTTGTCATCCAACACTGACGACAGTAATTTCTTGCAAAAGCATATCGCTCATGCCAGCATGACGGTATGAAAAAAATGGCTAAAAATTCAGTAATCGTTTACCAGTCCAAAACGGGTGGCATCGACCTAAAAGGAGATTTTAAGAAAGAAACGATATGGGCGACGCAGGCGCAAATTATAGAGATTTTTGAAGTAGACCAGTCTGTAGTCTCTCGTCATATCAGTAATGTCTTTCGTGACGATGAAGTCGATCCAAAAAGCAATATGCAAAAAATGCATATTGCAAACGCAGATAGACCTGTAACTTTCTATTCGTTGGACGTTATTCTTGCGGTTGGCTATCGTACAAATTCATCAAAAGCCATTGCCTTTCGCCAATGGGCTACAAAAACCCTGCGCGAACATATCACTCAGGGTTATACGATTAATAAAAAGCGCGTCGCTCAAAACTTAGACCAGTTCCTAAAAGCAGTGAACGACGTGAAAACACTGCTTCCGGCGGATCAAGTTGTAGATATGAAAAGTGTATTAAATCTGGTGACTATTTTTGCAAAAACCTGGCTTTCTCTGGAAGCTTATGATTCAGCCAAGCTGCCAAAATCAGGATTTTCAAAAGAGGAAGTTCTATTTACGGCAGAAGAACTCGCGGAGGCAATTCATATTCTCCGAAAAGACCTTTTGTCAAAAAAAGATGCAACCGAACTCTTTGCCAACGAACGATCTCGTCACGGTCTTCAGGGGATAGTCGGAAATGTTCTGCAGTCTTTTGCCGGTGAAGACCTTTATCCAACCGTGGAAGAAAAAGCGGCTCATCTGCTCTATTTTATGGTAAAGGATCATCCGTTCACAGATGGCAATAAACGCTCAGGGGCTTTTGCTTTTATTTGGTACTTACAAAAATCAGGGCTACTGAATCCCTTGCAGCTCACTCCAGAGACCTTAACCACGCTTACCCTCTTGATTGCCGAAAGTCCCGCAAAAGAAAAAGACCGAATGGTCGGCTTGGTTTTGTTGCTGCTTAGGAAATAGGTTTGCCCGGGCAAATGAAAGTAAAATATTTATCAAAAAAGGCAACTACCCTTCGGAAGTTGCCCCTTTAAATTTCCAAACAATTACTCAGCCTTCTTTTTTCGCACGATCTTGATCGGCTTAGAAAGGGCAGGTCCTTCGTGTTCAGCGCTCTTAGACGCCTTAGCTGCTTTTTCTTTCTTCACTTCAGGAGCCGCTTCCTTAGACTCCACTTTCACTTCTTCCTTAGGCATTTCCTTCTCAACCTTAGCCTCTTTAACGGGCTTGATGGCAGAAGTAGCCATTCCCATCTGTTGAAGGGCTTTGATGATCAGATCCATCTTGAAGTTCAGCATTTCGAACTGAGCCTTGTTGTTTTCAGTAGCCTGAGGCTTCTCAAAGCGAGGTTTTTCGAAACGAGGCTTGTCTTCGTAACGAGGACGTTCCTCATAACGAGGGCGGTCGAAGTCGCGGCGTTCGCCACGGTCGGAGCCTCGGTCATTGTCTCGTCGGTCGAATCCTCCTTCATCGCCTTCCTGTTTCTTGAAACAGCTTCGGCAATAAACCGGTTTTCGTCCATTTGGTTTGAACGGTACTTCACATTCGTCTCCGCATCCGTCACAAACGGTTTGGTGCATTTCTGGTCCATCAGAGTTTCGGTCTCCTCGGTCTCCGCCAAAAGGACGTTTTCCAAAGCTTTTTTTAGGCTTCCATCCGCCTCGGTCATCGTTATTATAAGTTCTCATACTTTTGCGTGGGTTAGTTTTGCAAAGAGCCAGATTTTATTGCATAATCATATTAAAAGCAAGGCGGAATGGGAAAGTTCCAGCTGGGCGCTTGGCCACAGGGCTATTTTATGGCCTTTAGCATGGCTAGCGCCATCATACAAGGGTTGACTTTGCATGTTAAGAGGACTACTTTGAATTTAGTGAAGCACAGCGAACAGCCTATCCAGAAATTGGTTTTTCTTTGTGCCTCACAGTTTCAAAAAAAGTGGTACTGATTGAAAAATTAGGGTCGATATCACCGGCTTCTTTTTAGCAGCTTTTTGGAATTTTTAGAGACGCATTTCCCTTAACCCTTTTAAATATGACTAACGATCAACAATCCAAGTCCGGTTCAAATAGTGGAAGCAAGCAGGGAAGCAGCGCTCAGGGCTCTGACTCTAAAGGATCTACTTCAGGATCCTCCAGCGAAAAACGAGAGGGAGAGTCAAAAGATTCTAGCAGCGGTTCCTCCTCTGAAAGCAGCTACTAGTTGAGTAGAAAAAAGGCCCCGCCAGTCGGCGGGGCCTTTTGAATGAGGCAGATTAAGGTCTCATCAAACTTGTATAGGGCTGTCCGCCGTTTCGGTTCACCGTGATCATACGATAGATGACTTCGGCCACTTCGAGGCGGCTCATCGGGTCGCCGGGATAGAAGTTGTTTCCGCTCACCGGGAATAGATTTTTCTCCTTAGCGTACTGCACATAAGGCGCGTACCAAGCCAAGTTGTTCACATCGCTATAAGGATCACTTTCCACAATGGGGTCGATTTCAACATCGTTCACGGTGCTGAAAATCATCTTCAAGAATTCCACACGGTTCACCCCTTGAGTGGGTTTAAAGCTTCCATCGGAGTAACCCTGAACGACTCCTAGTGAAGAGGCTGTGGCGAGATAGTCGGAATACCATTGGCCGCTAGAGGTATCACTGAAGCGAGCAGAAAGACCCGTGCTGATATTTTTATCGAGTCCGCTGAAAATAAATTTAAGGGATTCCACGCGGGAAACTGTGTTGGAGGGTTTAAAGGTTCCATCGGGGTAACCCTGAACGGTTCCTTTCTCTACTAAGTAGCTCACCGCTCCGTAGAACTCATCCACTTCAGAAATGTCGTTGAAGAGGCGGGATTCCAAGGTGCTGCTTTCGATCACTTTGGTTCCATAGGTCACCTGGATGATCACGTTGTCATCGCTCGTGGCGGTGAACTCAACCACAGCAAGTCCCGTGGGCAGATCTTTTTTAGTGAGAGTGTCTTTGGAAAAACTTCCGCTTCCTTGCACGAGGCTGAGTTCAAGGGTTCCGTCTCCGTAAAAGCCGGGAGTTGGATTGCCTTCCAAGTCCAAAGCTTGGATCTGAATGGTCTCGGCTTTGTTAGGTACAAAGTACCCGTCGTGAGCCACGCCAAACTTGGCGAAAGGTTCAATACCGGCAATCACATAAACGTCCGAAGAATAGTATTCTCGGCCGGCGATTTCTGCTGTAACGGTAACGGCTCCTTCATGGTCCGCGTAGAGCGACAATTCCGCTACTCCGTTAGAAAAGTCGGCGCTGCTCAGCGAGTCGCGGTTCAACTTGGCACTGCTGGTGTCTGAAATGCTGATGCTCATGGAACCTTCAAAACTGGCATCCTTTTTAAGGTCCCCATTTTCATCCAAAAGGCTCAGTGTAATGGTTTCGTTTTGACCCGGCATAATGAAAGCGGGCGTAGCAATCTTTAGGCCGCTAAAATTCACACTCACCACCGCGGAATCGACTTCTTCTACGGTCGTTTCGGTTTCTTCTACTACAGGAGTGGTGGTGCTTTCAACGGTGCTGCTTAGCGGCACATTGTTGGTGAGCACGGCATTTCCATCTAAATGATTTTGAACAAAATCCATGGGATTTCGGGTGTAGCGGTACAAATTATCCTTACCCACTCCGTGGTTCACCGCATCCCAAAAGTCGTATCCGGCAGCAGACGCTTCAGCCGTGGTGAAAGGCCAATAAGGATGCCAAGGCGCATCGCCGCTATCGAGTTGAAAATGCAGATGGTGAGTGGTGGCGGTTCCCGTGTCACCCACTTGTCCTATTACTTCACCCTTGCTCACTTCTTGCCCTTCGGTTACAAAGAATTCAGAAAGGTGAGAGTAGCTGCTATACAGCGTGGTGGTTTGTCCGGGATTGTTTGGGTCGGGCACACCGTTGTGTTTGATCACAATATACTTTCCAAAGCTGCTCGAGGTTCCGGCCTTGCTCACCACTCCGTTCGCAATGTCGTAGACGGGGGTTCCTTTGGGAACTTTAATGTCCACCGCAGGATGGCTTCCACAGCCTTCGCCACACGCATCGAGTTCATAATTCCCGGAATAAGGCACCGGGTAAGTGATGATGGCGTTTCGAATCACATTGTCGGAGGCCTTTCCCCACACCAGCTTGCTGGAATCGTAGGTCAAATAATCGTCGCGATATTCGGAAACAGTCTGCAGTTTAGATTTGGGCAGTTCCTGGTAAGACATTTTATATTCAGCGGTCGTCAGGCTGCTCCAATCGGGGGCTTCCTGAATGGGCATCACGGTTCCGTCAAAAGGATCGTGTTCCTCCACACCTGTTAGCGAGGTGAACAGCACGTGCGTTTCGTAGCGGAAATTGATGCTAAAAACCGAAACGGCCAATAGAGCCATGAGCGAAATCCACTCGCGGACATTGGTATTTTGAAGATAGCTTTTGAGTTTCTTCATGTTTCTTTTGTTTTGGATTTGTTTTAATCTCCTAAGTGTACCAGATTTCCAAGAAATTTTCAAGGAAGCGGACCCGAAGGGTTTGCTAAGCAATAACGTGGCGCCAGCCACATCAATATGAAGAAGACCACACAAAACGCACAGGAAAGCTCCGAACTCGCCAAAGAGCTCTACGAAAGCCACCCAAATCATAAAATCTGGCTGCTTTATGGAGAGTTGGGGGCGGGTAAAACCACCTTCGTAAAAGGTCTGGGCGAAATCATTGGCATGAAGCCCAGCGAAGTAAAAAGCCCCACCTACGTTTTGGTGAATGAATACGAACACTTCAAGCACTACGACCTCTACCGCATCGACACCATGGATGACCTAACCTTGGAACAATTGGAAGAACACCTGGCCGAAAACAAGCGACTTGTGATTGAGTGGCCGGAAAAAGTGGAAAAATACATCAAAAAACCCCACCTGCGCATCTATATAAGACACGGAGGCGGGGACAGTCGTTTCATTGAAGTGGAAGCGGTGGATTAAAAATTCCCAAACAGACGTACTAAGACTGTCTTGCTTCGATTCAGCTGGGAGCGTCGTTTTCTTCATGCATGATTCAGAAAGCTCCTTCCTAATAGTTTACGCTGAATCTCTCCAAGCAGTCTTCCTCTGTTTGGGAATTTCCCTTTCTTTCCGTGTTCCTCTTCGTGGATTTATGAAACATAAACCATAAGGAAGAAAGGACGAGGATCATGATCCGAGTTCTTTCGCTCCTGTTGAAGAAATCCACGAAGAGGAATAACAGGGAAAGAAAGGCTAGATTCCTATTCCTCTTTAGGAAGGCTAGCCAAAGTTTTGTCAGGCAGCATCAGGGAGAGGCGGCCGGCCTCGAGCTCTTCACGTTGGTAAGCCATGAGGCTTTTGCTTTCGTAACGGGTCGCCAGAATGGCGTTGAGCACACTGCGAGTCTGAGGCCCCAAGTATCCGGCACCGGAATCGGCGTCGCTGCTCACAATGCCTTGAGACTGTTGGAATTTAAACAGAGCGTGCTGAGTGCTTTCTCCAAAGAATCCCGTGGGTGCAATGCGCAGGAATCCCAGCGTTTGCAGTTCTTCTTGGAGCAGGGTCACTTCAGTTCCGCTATCCCCAAGGGTTAAGGCGGTGCTGAAGTTCTCCTTGGCTTCAAAGAGATGAGGAAATTTGGTCATCAGGGATTGTCCCTTTTGCAGTTTCACGGTTTCAGCGGAAACCCCTCCCTTAATAGCGTTCTCAAAGGCGCGACGGGTGGCGGGTCCAAAGTGTCCGGCTCCCAGTTCATCGGGGTCGGAAATAAGGTCGGTGTCAGACTGGAATTCAAACAAGGCTTGCGCGGTGTCGGCTCCATAAAAACTGTTGGCTTCGGTGAGGTAGCCCCATTCCACCAAGTATTCTTGCATCTTCAGCACGTCGGCACTGGTGTCGCCGTAATAAAGGTCTTCATCAAAGGTGAGCGAAGGCAGGAAGGTTTGAGTGTAAATGTTCTCCACGGTGAGGTATTGGTCGAAGTAAACAGCCTCCTCAATTTCAGGTTTGATCCCATACACGCGCACTTCCACGGTTCGCTTCCCCCATCCAAGGGCGCGGCGAAGTCCTTCGTCTCCATGTCCCATCCATACGTCGAGTCGGTCGTAGGCATTGTTTCGAACTCCGGCATCCACAATAGCTCCTCCTCGGTCGTGAATAGAGGTCAGCCCTACACCTGGAATATAGAGTTTCATCCCAAATGGGTAACTCTTGGGCGCGGCAATCATACCTGGAAACACGGGAGTTCCGTCGGCTCCATTGGTTCCGTTTCCGTTCAGGCGAATATCCGCCTCATAAGATCCGGTCACATAGTTTTCCTGACCGAGCAAAGGCGAATAATAAGCCGTGATAATGAAGGTTTGCAAATAGTATTCATCCGCTGCTTCAGGAGGAGGTGGAACCTCATCTTCTTCGGCGAGTGCAACGGCGCTAGGTAGAAGCTGCAAAACTGCAAATAACGAACTGAATAGGAGCGCAAAGAGCTTTTTGAGTACCATTTTGTTTTTGTTTTATTTTGCTTTCTCCTAATTATAGCAGAAAACAGCCCTTCGCGCCGCCCATTGGCCTTGAAGGATTGAGAATATATAGTCTTATATAAACTCGCTGTTTACATCACCGTACCCAAACGCCTAAACACCTCGCGTTCCACGAATTCCCGGTCACGTCCGAATTTGAGCCGTGATAATTGTTTGAACGCTTCCGCCGCCTCGTTATCGCCTTTCTCCAAATACGGATTCAAGGGGACAATGCTAAACGGCTTCGAAGGCTGCGTATCAATAGAGAGTTTCATCACTGCCTTGTACTTGTCGATGTTGATCAAATCCTGGTCGCTGAACACCGGCGCCATTTCCTTGGCCATGTACTCCGCGTCCTGCGCACCAATCTTATACGCCATAATACTTCCCACGTTCCCGAACACGGCGTCTTTCAAATTCACTCCCTTTCCTTTTTTACCTTCACTCTCCAGCTGAGCCAAATACTGGTGAGCCATCGCGAGTCCCAAGCGGTACTTTCGGGCTTCGGACAAAATCACTTCAATGGAATCGGTCACGTAGTTTTGGAACTCGTCGATGTACAGGAAGAAGTCTTTTCGCATTTCTTTGGGGAGCCGTTGCCTGCGCAGGGCCGCCACTTGAATCTTCGAAACCACAATCATACCCAGCAGTTTGGAGTTGATGTCTCCGGTTTCTCCCTTCGAAAGGTTCATGAGCAGAATCTTGTTGTTCGCCATAATATGGCTGAAATCAAAGGCGCTGCGGGTTTGCCCAATAATGTTACGCATCATTCCGTTGGTCACGAACTGCCCAAATTTCGCCGCAAAGTACGGAATCATTTCCTGTTTTTCACGCGCCCCGGTCTTGGCCATTTGCTGATCCCAGAACGATTTCACAATCGGGTTTTTCAAATCTTTGGTGCGTTCGTATTGAAAATCGTCATCCGTAAACAGACGCACCATGTCGGTCAAACACCCTCCGTCCTTGTATTCCATAAGCGTCAAACACCCGTTTCGGAAGTAATCCTGAATACGCGGCCCGAAGATTTCTTCATCAAACAATTTGATCATCATGTTCATGGCGTCCATGGCCACTAGATCGCGTTCTTCCGGAGTGTCGGCTTCGAGCAAATTGAGTCCCAGTGGTCGTTCCAAATCGGCAGGGTTGAAATAAATCACATCGTCGGCACGTTCACGGGGAATGAAAGGCAAAATATCGTCGATCAGCTGCCCGTGCGGATCCACCACACAGATTCCTTTTCCATTCTGCAAATCCTGGCGAATCATAACCTGCAAGACGGAAGATTTACCAGTACCGGTTTGTCCGATCACGTAGAAGTGTCGGAAGCGATCCTCGTTCTTCATGCGGATTTCCTTCTTCACTCCGCGGTAAATATTGTGACCCAGCAAAATCCCTTCGTCGGGAATATTGGTTGGGGGAGGTGAAATTTTGTAATTCTGCCAGCTGATAGTGGGCGCGCGGTTGTAGCGGATATTGGGCAAGTGGTAGAGGCTCGCTAGCTCTTCCGGACACAAAATCATTTTGTGGAAGCGCAGTGGCTGGCGCATATCGCGCATCAAAAAATGATGCACCAAATTTCCCAGGTAGTGATCGCGGTAGACCAGGGAATTGTTGTCGGTGGTACCGTACTGAGCAAAGGCGCTCTTCATACTGTGGAGCAGTGCATCCGCCTTATTGTGGGCATTGGAAACCGCCACCAAACGAATCACACTTTCAAATCCCACCTGCGTGTTCTTTTCTTCAATAGCTTTCACCTGTTCGTCCACCAGAGGAGTGGTTCGCCCGCCGCCAGCCTCATGCTCCTTTCCGGCTTCTCCACGGAACAAAATGCTGAGCATATCGCCCATCCACATCAGCGGATTCATATTGTGCAAAAATCCTTCATGCTTGTCTTCCATCACGCTCTTGGCGAGCTTGCGTCCTTTGTGTTGCCAGTGATTGTGCACGGGCCGCATCATGATTTGAATCGCCGCGCTTTCATACGGTTCCAGCTTAGAAAGCACGTTTGCAATGTTGTTCAGCGGATCGGTGGTCATCCGTTGGTAGGTTCTAAACGGATAGGAGTATTTTTTAGGTGTGGTGAAATAGCAGTACGCGCTCTTGGAATCCTTTTGAAAGAGATTGTAGTCGGGCTCTTCCTCAATGTAGCAGTCAGGATAAAACGCCGTGAGCTGCTTCTCCACGATGTTCACCAAATGGTGCGGAACCACCAGGTAGAAGTCGATCAAATTATTTTGAATTTTGTACTCGCACGACATAAAATCGTTTCCAAAAAAATGCCGTCGCCAGGTGTGGTCTTCCAGTGACGCCAAGGATTCAAAAAATTGCTTCATCACGCCCAGCGCTTCCTTAAAGTCTCGCTGCGATCCCATGGCATCACTATCCGACTCCCGGTCTTCCTTCGACTCCTTTTTGGGAATTTTGATCTTCAAAAAAGTCATGCTGAGGCTGCGTTTGCGGTTGGCTTCCCAGCGTATAAAAACCAGTAGGGCAATGGTAAGCCCGGCTAGAACTAGAACGGCGAGAAGAGCGTAAAGCAGCATGGGTGGATTGACGTCCCAGCTACTTTAACACAAGGCGCGTGGAGGGGTAAGGAAATTATTTCTCCGGCAAAATCAGTAAGCACTCTCCATAACGTAATCCTCACATCCTGCAGTAAACCATTCGGAACCGCCGTAGCAATCATCGGTGTCGTAGATATAGTTGTCTCTGGCCCATGAATAACCATCGTAATATTCCTCGAATTCAGGGGAATATTCATCGACGCTAGGATCCGACTCGTAACTGCTGTCTTCGTAGGAACTGTCCTCATAAGTGCTATAAATGAAAGCCTCGCAACCGTCGGTAAATGCGTCTGAGCCGCCGTAACAATCATCGGTGTCGTAGATATAGTTGTCGCTGGCCCATGAGTAACCTTCGGAGTACTGCTCCGTGTCGTAGTCGTAACTACCATCCTCGGAGTAGTCCGAACTGCCACAAGCAGATAGGGACACGAGTAAAAGGAACTGCACGAGTAAGAAATATTTTTTCATGGGAGGGAATTTAGGTATCTTAACCTTAGCGCAGTTGCAAAAATTTGCAATGAACGAATTCGATAATTGAATCCTGGTTTAGTAAGAGTCATCGTCTTCATCCAGCTCTAAACTGCCACTACCCGAAGCGTCCAAGTCCATGTTGAGGATTTCATCACCGTTGTCATTCGGCGTAGTGTCACATCCCGAAGTCAGCCCAGCAATGGCTATAAGGACGGCAAGAATCAAAACGGATTGCTTAAAAGAAAATGCGGTTTGCATAAAAAGGGGGTTACATATAAAAAAGGTTCGGAAAGGGAAAAGCCCGACTTCCTTTTCGGACAATTTAAATCTAGTCCTTTAAACGGGGCGGGTCAAGGTGGCCTGTGATGGAGGAAGCTCGCACGTCACTTCCATCACTCCTTATCTCTCCCTCACTCTAAAAAACGTATAGGAACTGACGAGCGATACTGCGTAAAAGATAAGCACATCAATAGTCAGACCAAAAAGCACTAAACCAGATGTCTCGGGACCTCCAAATCCTGCTGTTTTATAATAAATTGGAAAAGGGAATCCATAAGTTAAATTGCCATCTGAAGGCCTATCATCATAACGGAAGAGGAGAATCGATAAAGTCATAAGGACCACAAAAAGTACCAGTGAAGAAATGAGGATTTTTCTTTTCATACTGAGGGGATTAAAGAGAGTCTATTTCTCCTCCTCCAAAACCTTCACATGCATTTCCTTCAGTGTCTCATCAGGTAATGAACTAGGCGCTCCGGTGAGCAAATCCTTCGCCTTAGAATCCTTCGGAAACGCAATCACTTCGCGAATATTCGGCTCGTCCCTCAAAAGCATCAAAATCCTATCCAAGCCCCAGGCGATTCCTCCGTGCGGCGGTGCGCCGTACGAGAAGGCTTCCAATATGTGGCCGAAACGGCGTTCGATTTCAACGTCGGTGATGCCGAGGGTTTTGAAGATTTTTTCTTGAACAAGAGGGGAGTGGATACGAATGGATCCTCCTCCGATTTCGCTTCCGTTCATCGCAATGTCATAAGCCTTCGCGAGCACGTTTTTTGGATCGGTGTCGAGCTGGTCGATTTGGTCCGCTTTAGGCGCGGTGAAAGGGTGGTGCGCAGAAACGAGGCGGCCTTCTTCGCTGGTTTCAAAGAGAGGGAAGTCGATCACCCAGAGCAGCGCGAGTTTGTTTGGGTCACGGAGATTAAATCGGTCTCCACATGCCAAACGAACGTACCCAAGGGAGTTACAAGCCACTTCAAAGGAATCGCTGGCAGAGAAGAAAATAATATCGCCGGTCTTGGCGTCAGCTGCCTTGATCAAAGCCGCGAGCTCTTCCTCCTTAAAGAATTTCGCTATCGGAGATTTTGGCCCTTCGGCTTCCATCACAATGTACGCGAGCCCCTTGGCTCCATACACCTTAGCGATTTCGGTCATATCGTCGATTTCTTTTCGGCTGAATTCAGCACCGCCTTCTACGGTGAGGCATTTCACATATCCTTTAGCAGCTGCATCGGCAAAAACTTTAAAGTCGCAGCCTTTCACAATTTCGGTCACATCCTTGATTTCCATTCCAAAACGCATGTCGGGTTTGTCGGTTCCGTAGCGGCTCATGGCGTCGTGCCAAGTGAGACGTGGGAAAGGCGTTTGCATGATTTCCTTTTCAGGCACCAATTCCTTGAGCAAAATCGTCAAAACTTCTTCGTTCAGGCTCATCACATCCTCTTCTTCCACAAAAGACATCTCCAAGTCCATTTGAGTGAACTCAGGTTGGCGGTCTCCACGGCTGTCTTCATCACGGAAACATCGCGCGATCTGGAAGTATTTATCCATCCCGGCCACCATGAGCAGCTGCTTGAGCTGTTGAGGCGACTGAGGAAGTACGTAGAAAGTTCCAGGATAAAGTCGGGCAGGCACAATGAATTCACGAGATCCCTCGGGAGTTCCCTTCATAAGCATAGGCGTTTCCACTTCGCAGAATCCGCGTTCATCCATAAGGTCGCGCAGACGCTTGATGAACTTGTGACGGAAAATCACGTTGTTCTTCATGCGGTCTTTTCGCAGATCGAGGTAACGGTATTTGAGACGAGTTTCCTCGTTCACTTCCTTGTTTTGGTCGATTTCAAAAGGCGGCGTCTTGGATCGGTTCAAAATTTCCGCACTTTCAATGGCTACTTCGATAGCTCCGGTCGCCATGTCTTTGTTCTCTCCACCAGTTGGGCGAACACTCACTTTTCCGGTCACTTTGAGCACGAATTCAGGTCGCGCTTCTTCTGCAATCTTGTGGGCCGCCGCATTCTCAGCAGGATTAAACACAATCTGAGTCAGCCCGTAACGGTCTCGAAGATCAATAAAAATAAGCTCTCCATGGTCGCGGCGTCGGTGCACCCATCCACTGAGGGTAACGGTCTGGCCTTCGTGAGTCGGGCGAAGTTCTCCACAGGTGTGCGTTCGGTACATAGATGGGCAAATTAGGTTGAGTGCATTCTAAGAGGCAATTACCGAGAAGACAAGACCTCCTCCAAAACACTGGGTTCAACCAGATCACGAACTCTATCGATTTCACCTTTAACAATAGCCTCTTTAATTTCACTGGAACTGTGGCAGGGAACCCTGGAGACCAAGAGATGACGAATGCTATTTCTTTGAAGGAAGTCTAACATCCTTCCACTCCCCACTTCACCAATTATACGGATTATTTTAGTCCGATTCCTTACAAGGAGATCATCAAAATGACCCAAACCCTCTCGGCCATTTAAACCATCGCAGTCAACAATGCTTACTCTGGGGAGTAAATGTTCTGCAAAATGTTCCATGCTTTGTTGGAACCATCTGGATCGAACTTCTACACTATGACGTGGAGCTTTTTTTGGATTCCAACTGTGAGGCAAAACAATAGCGCTTCTCGCCTGAGGATAGGCTTCGAAGCCTTCTTCTAAAGCCCGTATGTGTCCACGATGACTTGGGTCAAAAGTACCACTGAGTAAAAGGGTATCTGCCTCACAATTATCGATGGTTTCGCTGAGTTGCTTCATATTAAACCGCCAGCAGTTTTTTAAGCTCACCTTGCAGCTCCGCACTCGCCGTATTCACGCCAAACGGAACTTTCACGCGCTTGAGCATTCCGCCGGAAGGCATGTGGATTTCCACCGTGGTGTCGCCCTTGTGTGCTTCCAACAGAGGTTTTAATTTTTTCAAAACGTCGGGATCGGTGCCTTCTTCCAATTTAATAATGTAAGGGCCGCCCGCGACTTCGCTGCCTTCCACACCGCCAGTTTCTTCCGCCGCCTTTTCTTCACTGCGCAGCGGTGGCACTCCCACAATGTGTTCGCTCGGATCAAAGAGTCCATTTTCATTAGCGGCCTTCAAAATATTATCGAGCGAGAGAGGTTTTAAAGAATCCACAATCACCTGAAAATCCTCGCCGCGCATGTCGAGTTTGCCTTCCACGGAATACACTTTATCGGCATCCAGCAGCGCCCCGATTTTGTCATAAGCTTGAGGGAAAACCACAAAGTTCACGCGCGCCGTTGGGTCTTCAATTTCGCCCATGGCCATGTAGCGTCCGGACTTGGTCATCACTTTACGAAGCTGCGCCACCAACCCGGTGATTTTAATTTTTTTATCGACGAGTTTTTCATTGAGCTGACCGATAAGTTTACCCTTGCCTTGGAAATAACGTTTGAGTCCCTGCAGCGGATGCCCAGAAATATAAAGTCCCACCGTTTCTTTTTCCCATTTGAAGCGCTGTGTGCTCTCCACAGGCGGAACGTGATTGAGTTTCAAGCTGCTCGTGTCCGCGCCCTCCAAATCTGCAAAAAGATCGTTTTGTCCTTCGGTGATTGAGGATTGAATATTTTTTGCATAGTCACTGATCTCGTCGTAATTGGCGGCCAGTTCTGCGCGTTCTCCAAAGTCATCAATCGCACCAGCATACGCCAAACACACGATGCTCTTTTTATTAAGTAACTTGGCTGGCACACGCTTGGCAAAATTTTCCAAGTTCGTAAAAGCCCCTTCGCGTTCGCGGGCATGAATGATTTCACGCACAGGTCCTTCTCCCATTCCTTTCACCGCCATGAGTCCGAAGCGAATCGTCTTGTCGTCCACCACCGTGAAATGCGCGCGGGATTCATTCACACTCGGTGGTAAAACCGCGATGCCCATGTTTCGACACTCCTCAATTTCCACCACCACGCGTTCCGTATTATCCGCATCCGAAGTCAGCAACGCCGCCATGAATTCAGCAGGGTAATGAGCCTTTAGATACGCGGTTTGGTAGGCGATGAGCGCGTAACACGCCGCATGAGATTTGTTGAACCCGTAACCGGCAAAGGGCTCGATCACTTCATCAAATATTTTCTCCGCAAGTTTTTTATCGTTCTTTTGGGCAATGGCGCCTTCAATGAATTTTTGCCTTTGCGCCACGAGTTCCTTCATTACTTTTTTACCGATCGCACGGCGTAGCAAATCGGCTTCGCCCAAGCTAAACCCGGCAAAACGCTTGGCGATTTCCAAAATCTGTTCCTGATAAATCGCAATTCCATAAGTCTCCTTCAAAACGGCCTCCAGCGACGGATGCAAATACGTCACCTTCTTTTTCCCGTGCTTGCCGTCAATATAAACTGAAATAAACTGCATCGGCCCAGGGCGGTACAAAGACACCATGGCGATGATGTCCCCGAATTCCGTCGGCTTCAAATCACGCAAATACCGTTTCATTCCACCCGATTCCAATTGGAATACTCCGGTGGTTTCCCCGCGTTTCAAAAGCTCGTAGGTTTTGGCGTCGTCCATCGGCAGCTTTTCCAAATCCAGTTTCAATTCCGGCTTCGTCCGTCTCAAAATCCCTAAAGTCGTTTCCACGATGCTCAAGTTACTGAGGCCCAGGAAATCCATTTTAAGCAGACCCAATTCTTCACACGGCTTCATGGAGTACTGCGTAATAATTCCCTCCTTTTCGCCGGTCGCTTTTTGAATGGGAGTGGTTTCCAGAAGCGGTTTGCCGGCAATGATCACGGCACTGGCGTGTGTCCCTACTTGGCGGATCGTCCCTTCGAGTTTGATTGCGGTATCCAAAATCTCCTTGGCCTGCGCGTTTTCTTTATAGAGCTTAGAAAGTTCGGGATCGCTGACTATAGATTCGGCAAGCGGCGCGTACTTACCTAAAATGGCAGGCGGAACTTTTTTGGCCACCAAATCCACATCGGCGTAGCTGTGGCCCAGCGCACGGCCCGCATCCCGAATCGCAGCCTTGGCAGCCAGCGTTCCAAACGTAATGATCTGCGCCACGTGGTCTTCTCCATATTTTTCCGTTACATATTTTAAAACTTCTTCACGGCGATTGTCCGCAAAATCCACGTCGATATCGGGCATGCTTATACGCTCCGGATTCAAAAATCGTTCGAAGAGCAGCCCGTATTTCAGCGGGTCGAGCTCCGTGATTCGCAAACAATAAGCAATAATCGAACCGGCCGCGCTTCCACGCCCCGGGCCCACCACAATACCAGTCTCCTTCGCGTGCCGAATAAAATCGTGAACAATCAAAAAATACGCATCGAAGCCCATTTTATGAATGGTCTCGAGTTCAAACTCCAGCCGCGCTTTTGCTTCGTCACTCGGATTTTTTCCATAGCGTTCTTCAAAACCCACCTCACACAGTTTTCTTAAATAATCCTCCGTCTCTTCCTTGCCGGTATCAAAAACCGGAATCTGATATTTTCCAAACTCAATGGTCACGTTGCACCGCTCCGCAATCTTTAAAGTGTTCGCCACGGCCTCCGGGCAAAAGCGAAACGCCTCAATCATGTCCTCGGGGCTGCGCATCGCGTAATTCCCCACAAAGCGGAGGCGGTGTTCGTCTTGCACGGTCTTTTGCATCTGCACACAAATCAGTACGTCGTGAGCCTCCGCATCTTCGGGGTAGGCATAGTGGCAATCGTTCGCCGCCACCAATGGCGCCCCCATTTCTTCCGACAAAGTGAGCAGCTTACTATTCAAAATGCTCCAGTTCGCCACTTCGGGGTGATGCTCTATTTCCAAATAAAAATTCTCTTTCCCAAAAATCCGCTGATAATTTTTAATCATTTCCCGCGCTGAATCCACATTGTTTTCCAAAATCGCCCGTGGAATTCCGCCGCTCAAGTTCCCGGAAAGCGCAATCAGTCCCGCTCCATATTTCTCCAAAAGCTCGTCGTCCATGCGCGGCTTGTAATAAAAACCTTCCAGCGCCGCAATCGTGGAAAGCTTCAATAAGTTTTGGTAACCCTCATTATTATAAGCCAGCAAAACCAAGGTGTAATAACGGTTCTCCGGCGTTTTATTCGTGTGTCCCAGCGGCGCAATATACGCCTCCAGCCCAATGATCGGCTTAATCCCGGCAGCCTTCGCATACTTATAAAGGTCCATCGCCCCGTACATCACACCGCTATCCGTAATCGCCACCGCGGGCGAGCCCTGAGACTTGGCTAACTGAACATACTGATCGGGCTTCGCGAGCGCGGACAGAATGCTGTAATGAGTATGATTGTGTAGATGAACAAAACTCATGAGTGTTCTAAGGTTGACTGCAGCCACAAGTTAATCGCCTGGGCAAGGTCTGAAAAGAAGGGGAGTTCCCCCATGACTGAATTCACAATATACCCCAAAATGGTCAGAAAAATCGCTGTTCCCAAAATGAATCCCACTCCATGAAAAGTCCCCGCCAAAAAATTCCTCCACATGATGTGCCACGGATGCGACAGATACTTCACATAATTCCTAAAATCCTTCTCGCTATCTACCTTGAGTTGAATAGTGGCAATGGCCTTACCCGTGCCAGGCTTTCTAAAGGAGAAGAGTTTCATGTTTGTGAAGGTAACAGGGAATTCTCGTCTTTGGCGAGTGTGGTGCTCGGAGAGAGACTTGAACTCTCACACCCGAAGGTACTAGCTCCTAAGGCTAGCGCGTCTGCCATTTCGCCATCCGAGCACGCGTGGATACTATCGGATCAGACACTTTCTTGGCAAGGTGTTGACAAAAATATAAAATAGGCATAGATTACGCTATCTAAGACCAAAGTTGACGAAATGAACATTAAATTATCTATTGACGCTTCTCACACGGATGAATATCTTGTGAACACTCCAGATTTTAGTAGTTTTAATTGATTAACGGCTTATGACACCATCACTAAAAATGAACGCTCCAGTACTTAAATTAAACCTGACAGAGATCATTGAAGACATTTTCATGGTGCTTACAGAAAAGGAGCGCGAAGTGGTGGTACAACGGTTCTCCCTCGACAACAAAGAACGCCGAACTTTGGAAAGCATTGGACGCTCATTCAACGTGACCCGCGAACGTGTTCGCCAAATCGAAAAAATCGCTCTTGGAAAGCTAAAACGAACGGTAAATAGCACTAAACTTCGCTTCATTCACGAAGTAGCTGAGGCTATTTTGAGAGAAAACGGAGGCCTTCTTTTGGAAGATGACCTGACTCGACGCATCCTCGACATGATCGAAAACAGCATCGACGTAGATCAACACATCGTACGTCTTTCGCTCACTATTTGCCCAAGCCTCGCGTACCTCGAAAAGAACAACACTTTCCGTCTCAGCTGGCATCTTTCCAGCATTTCTCCTGCCGTGATTGAGGAACTCCTCGACCACGCGCACGGCGTATTCAGCCAAAAAAAGGAAGTGATGGACGAAGAAGCACTCGTTGCCGAAATGAAGAAGCACAAGCACGCGCAAACTTTTGGATTCGCCGAAGATTTTTTCACGGCTTTGCTCCAAGTGGATGAACGCATCAAGAAAACAGAGGCCGGTTACGGACTCATGGCTTGGCGTCATATCAACCCAAAGAGCATCCGCGATAAGGCGCTCATAGTGCTTCGTCTCGAAAACAAGCCTCTGCACTTTGTGGAAATCGCAAAAAAGATCATGGAATCTCGTTTCGATGCTAAAAAAGTTACCGTTCAAGCGGTTCACAACGAGCTTATCCGTTACCCTCAATTCGTTCTCGTGGGACGTGGTCTCTACGCCCTCAAGGAATGGGGATTTGAAGATGGAACCGTGACCGACATCATCGAATCTTTGCTTTCAAAAAAGAGCCCGCTCACCAAGCAAGACATCATCAAAGGAGTGCTCAAGCAACGCCGCGTAAAGAAGGGGACCATTTCCCTCAATCTTCAAAAGAACCCTCAGTTCGTACGTGTGGGACGTGCCGTGTACGCACTTGACGTTTCTAAGAAGCGCTCTGCGTAGCAGAGTTTGCTCCTGTCTGTTATAATCCCGCTATGGAAAAAACGCTTTTTCAAAAAATAATCGATAAAGAACTTCCTGCCGAATTTGTGTATGAAGACGACCAATGCATCGCGATTAAAGACCTCTACCCCAAGGCCCCCGTGCACTTTTTAGTGATTCCACGCAAACTCATCCCCAGCTTCATGGAAGTGACCGACGAAGACAGCGCCCTCATTTCACATCTGATGATGGTGGGCAAAAACCTCGCCGCGCAGTACAAATGCGAAGGTTACCGCCTACAATTCAACGTTGGCGAAAAAGGCGGCCAGGTGATTTTCCACCTGCATTTACACATGATGGGATGGCTATAGAAGCAAAAAATGACTTATGGGATCCGCCGCCGCCAAGAACCTTTCGCATTTATCGTTGTTTAAGAGCTGAAAGATGGGTGAGTGATGGACGGATTCATGACGAGTGCCAAGATATAATAGATAGAAATCCAAATATAAAATTTACACCAGGTCTTCAAGACGTAGAAGTAGATCATTTAATTCACGCAGATACACTTTGGGATATGGATGCTGATTATTTTCCAAGGCAATATTTGGACGGACATGAAGGAAGATTGGGTAATATTTTAGCAAGTATTGAGTACTCAATACTTGTGGAGAACAGAGCTTTTGATGCGCCGCTTTTTTATCGGACGGAGCAGCATCGATATGCAATGGACCAAAGGAAAAATTGGTGGACATCAGGAAGAACCGCTATCGCCAAGGTTCGGATTGAAGCCGTTAGAGCAGTTACCCCTGTAAAAGACTAAAACACATGAACTCCTGCACTTTTTGCGAGTCCATGAACACCGGCGAGCAACTTCCCGAAGCCATAGAAAAGCTGGTTTTGATAACCCGACAGATACGAAAATGCCCCGACTGCGGCAGCTATTTTGAATTCAACTACGATCACGATGGCGAATACACAGATGAAAGCATTGAACGGATTAAGCCGGAGCATCTTAAGGAGATACTAGAAGAACATATCATTAATAAAGAACTGCTCATCCACAACTTTGCAGAGCGAGATGATGAGTGGGCGAAATACACGGTTGAAGAAGCTGAAAAAGACAAGGCAGCTCTAGAGCTTGCTAAAATCCAGTAGAAGTCAGTATAGCTCGATTCTGTACCACGAGGGTACTTTGTGCACGTGCACAAAAGGGTTGTCTATGACTTAAGAACATCTGCCAAAGCTGCCTTTTGAAGAATGGCTTCAAGTTCAACAGCCGCTACAGAATTTCCATCCGTAAGAGCACTAATAGCTTGTTTACCAGTCAGCTTTTCCACGCGTCCACTAGCTCGCATCGCTGGATCAAAACCTGCGTAAGTACTTGTAGTAGCAACTTCACCATTAGAACCTGTTATCATAAAGAATTGGTTAAATAAGCCGCAATTTTATCATTGCAACAAGCTCACGGCAAGTTTTGCCATTTAGGCAAACCTATGAACCACCTTCAGCCAAACTTCCTTGAGGGCTTCGTAGCTGGCGTGCGCCAAATCCTGAAGTTGTTTAACAACGAGTCGTAGTTGTGCCACGGCTTCGCTGAGCAGGGCGTAGTTGTGTTTGTATTTTTTTACGTCGCGCTCCAGCGATTCCTTTTTCTTCAAAAGTTCATGTTTTACTTCTTTCCGCATCGCAGATTCTTGGGGTGCGGTTGCGAGCAAACGGTCGCGGAGGGCGAGTCGGTCGCTAAGATCCGTGAGGGCTTTTTTCTCCTTAGTCGCATTCGAAGTGTCGTCGTCGCCCTTTTTACCCTGGCCTTGGGCTTTGTTTTCAGAAGCGCTGTCCTTGGCGATTTCACTCACTTCACCCGAAACCAGTCCGGTTTCTTCGTCCAAAGCGCCATCCATTAGTTCGGTAGCTTCAAGAACCTCTGAGTCGATCAGATTTTCTTCGGGCTCCGATTTGGATTTTTTAAAAGGGTCCATAAACGACTTAAGTATACGCTAAACCTGATCTTTGGTCAATTTCCTTGTCTCTGTTCTACAGGTGTGGTTTTATTATGGCCATGAAAGAAATTCCTAAGGCCTACACCGCTAAAGACCACGAAGATTCTCTCTACAAAATGTGGGAGGAATCGGGTGCTTTTGCGCCTTCGGACGACATGAGCAAGGAGCCGTATTCCATCATGATGCCGCCGCCAAACGCCACGGGAACGCTGCACCTTGGCCACGCGACCATGCTGGCCATTGAGGATATTTTGATTCGCTTCAAGCGCATGCAAGGTTTTGCGGCGCTCTATTTGCCGGGAACCGACCACGCCGCCATCGCGACCGAAAGTGTGGTGATTAAGAAACTTCAAGATGGCGGAATGAAAAACCCACGCGAAGAACTGGGCCGCGACGGACTTTTGGACGCAATCCGCGAATTTGTGGAGAACAGTAAAAACACCATCCGAAACCAGGTGCGCAAAATGGGAACCAGTTGTGACTGGAGCCGTGAGCGCTACACCTTTAGTGATGAAATGAACGTGGCGGTGAACGAACTTTTTAAGATGATGTATGAAGATGGATTGATTTACCGCGGCGGACGAATTGTGAGTTGGGATCCAAAAATGCAAACCACCGTGGCCGACGATGAGCTGGAATATCTTGAAGAAAAAGCGCCGTTCTACACTTTTCAATACGGACCCTTTCAAATTTCTACCTCTCGCCCCGAAACCAAATTCGGCGACAAATATGTGGTGATGCACCCGGACGATAAACGTTACGCCAAGTACAAAAACGGCGAGACCTTCGAGGCGGAGTGGATCAACGGTCCTGTGACCGCCACGATTATTAAGGACGAAGCCGTGGATCCGGAATTTGGAACGGGAGTGATGACCATCACACCTTGGCACGACGCGACCGACTTTGAAATCGCGCAGCGTCACAAGCTCGACCGCGAACAAGTAATTGGTCTCGACGGCTGCCTTATGGAAATCGCCGGAGAATTTGCAGGGATGCCGATTGGAAAAGCGCGTCCAAAAATCGTAGAAAAACTCAAAGAAAAAGGCCTGCTGGTGAACGTGGATGAAAACTATGTTCATAATGTGGCCGTGAGCTACCGTGGAAAGGGAATCATGGAACCCCAGATAATGAAACAGTGGTTTGTGGATGTGAATAAACCTGCTATCGACTGGAAAGGAAAGCAGCTTTCTATTAAGGAAGTGCTGCAAGACACCGTGCGTAGCAAAATGATCAAGATCGTGCCGGACCGTTTTGAAAAAACCTATTTCCACTGGATCGACAATTTGCGCGACTGGTGCATCTCCCGACAAATCTGGTGGGGCCACCGCATTCCCGTTTGGTACAAAGGTGACGAAATGAAAGTTCAAGCCGATTCGCCAGGAACCGACTGGGCTCAAGACGAAGACACCCTCGATACTTGGTTCAGCTCTCAGCTTTGGACCTTCTCCACTTTGGGTTGGCCCGAAAAGACGCCGGACCTCATGCGTTTCACGCCCAGCAATTGTTTGGAAACCGGTTACGATATTTTGTTCTTCTGGGTGGCCCGCATGATTTTGGGAAGCACCTACGCACTCCGCAAATCTGGTTTCTCCGAAGAAAAATCCATTCCTTTTAAAGACGTATATCTGCACGGACTCATCCGCGATATTCACGGAAAAAAGATGAGCAAATCACGCCCTGAAACCTGCATCGATCCGCTGGATATGATTGAAAAATATGGAACCGACGCCATTCGTCTTTCCCTTGTGATTGGTTCCACGGCCGGAAACGACATGCGCCTCTACGAAGAAAAAATTGCCGGTTACCGCAACTTCGTGAATAAGATCTGGAACGGGTCCCGCTTTGTGATGATGAACCTCGACGGCAACGACGAAATCGATCCCGCCGCGCTTACCCGCGCCGACAAATGGATTCTCACTCGCCTCAACGAAATCATAAAAACCGTAACGGATCATCTGGAAAACTACCGACTTTCTGAAGCCGGGCTCACGGTGTACGACTTTTTCTGGGGAGAATACTGCGACTGGTACTTAGAGATCAGCAAGGTGCAAAAAAATCCCGCGGTGCTCAAGCACGTGCTCAAGACCACGCTCACCCTCATGCATCCTTTTATGCCTTTTGTTACCGAAGCGATTTGGGCTGAACTGTGCCCGGGCACAATGCTCATGACTTCAAATTGGCCAGTCATCAACCCAGACTATGCTTACTTTGCGGAATCGGACGAAATGGGACGCATCATGGACCTTATTGCCGGTATTCGTGTGCTCCGCGCCGAAGCGGGTGTGGAAGCCGCTAAGAAAATTCACGCCATCATCATCGCTCACGAAGACACCGCTCTGGTGAATGACAAGGCCGACGTAATCAAGCGTCTCGCCAACCTTGGCCAACTCGATATTAAGGAAAATGGCGAAAAAATTGAGAAAGCCTTTAGCACCTTTGTGGGCGACCTGGAAATTTACCTGCCGCTCGCGGATCTCATCGATTTTGACGCTGAAATTAAACGCATCACTAAGGAAATCACCGAACTCGAAAACTACTTCGCCAGCTTGGAAAAGAAACTCTCCAACAAGGCCTTCGTCCAAAACGCCCCTGAAGAAATTATAAAAAAAGAGCGCACTAAGATGGATGAAACGCAGCAGAAGATGGAGAAGCTGAAAAAGCAGCTTCTAGAGCTTGGAAAATAGTGCTAAGATCGACCACTCTTATTTAAATTATGAATAAACTTGACCCAGTTAGTGAAAAAGTCCCTGTTTCTGGAGAGGAGTCTCCCGGTCAACTTATAGAGGACTTCAACAGTATGTTTCGGCATATAGAAATTGCAGGTAATTTAACCCAGTTGATGCTATCGGGTAGCGAGCAGAAAGAATTTCTCACCGCCTTTCATAATGCCGGAAACGGTGCTTTTAGCCTTGAGCAAAGATGGGCTATGTATAAACTTTATGGAACGATTAAAGGTTTCTATACTGAATCCCTTGAGTCTCTTAAAGATCTTTCTCCCAAAGCACTGAATGCTTCATATAACGAAGTTATCCGCTCTTTATTTAAAGGAGAGATTCCTTTAGTTGGAATGGACTCCGGTGGATTCTCAATAGAAGTGAGAAGATTGGCAACGCGTTTGATGGCAGCTTAAGCCTTTTAAAATAGCCAATTTTCAGGTATAATAAGGGGATGGCCTCACAGAACCCCCAAATCGACGCACTCCTTAAAGAACTGAAAAGCCTGAAGTCTGCAAAGAACTTTGACCAGTTATTGCTTCGTTCACAAGAAGCTTTGATGGCTTTTCCCGACGAGGCCGATTTTTTGGATTATCTGCACTACGCGCAGGAGCATTACGTGAAAGACAAGCTCGATTCCCAGATTGTGGATCAGCTCATTGAAAAGAAAGACTACGCCGCGCTTGCAGCGGTTTACCAAAAACTGCTCACCATTCTGCCGGATTCCCGTGACCTCAAGCACCGCCTTCAAAAGGCTCGCGTTAAAATTCAGGAAGCGCACCGCGATGAACTCAAAACCTTCTACGCCAACGCAGAAAAACAGATCAAAGCGATGGTTCTAAACGGCCAATACGAAAGCGCCGTGACCGCCTGCCACGAAATTTTAGAACAAGATCCCGAAAACAAAACCTTCATCCACCTCTTAGTAAAAGCCGACACGCTTTTGGAAAAGGAGATGAACGACCTGCTCGAGATCTATTACAAGGAAACGCTCCCCGTGCTTTACAAAGAGTACGACGCCAAGCACGAGCACTTTATTAAGATCTAGTCAGCAGCTGATCTCGCCGTTGTCCGACCCCAATGTACTTAATGGGACACTCTAGGAGTTCTTCCAGGCGGAGCACGTAGTTTTTTGCATTCTCCGGCAAGTCCTCCCAGCTCGTCACATTCTTTAAAGAGGTTTTCCAGCCCGGCAGAGTTTCGTATTCCACTTCCACCTGCGCGAGTTCATCCAGCGAAGCGGGAATGCTTTCCAAAACTTCACCGTTCAGGCGGTACGCAACGGCCACTTTGATCTCATCGAGTTCATCCAGTACATCCAGCTTCGTCAAATTCAAAGAATTGAATCCGTTGATCATGAGTGAATAACGAGTCAGCGGCACGTCAAACCACCCGCAACGCCTAGGGCGTCCCGTGGTCGATCCATATTCGCCGCCCGCCTCACGAATCGCATCTCCCAAACTGTCCAAAAGTTCCGTAGGGAAGGGTCCGCTGCCCACCCGAGTCATGTACGCTTTCACAATTCCAATCAGGTCGCCCATGTACGATGGGTTCATTCCAGTTCCCGTAAATACCCCTCCAATGCTGGGGTTGGACGAGGTCACAAAAGGGTAAGTTCCGTGATCAATGTCCAGCAAAGTTGCATTCGCACCTTCCACCAAGACTTTCTTTCCGGCCTTCAGTGCCTTGCTGAGGTACAGCGCACCATCCACCATCATAGCGAGCAAGCGATCACGGTACTGTCTAATCACCGCGAGTTCACCTTCAGGCAAATAATCAAAACCAAACACCTCCTGATGCCACACCAAATTTGCGCGGTAACGCTCTTCAAATTTATCCCAGTCCTTGAGGTCGCAAAGTCGAAGTCCACGTCGATTGATTTTGTCGGAGTAAGCGGGCCCAATGCCACGTCGAGTCGTGCCCACTTTGTGCGTTCCCTTAGAGTCTTCCTGCGCGCCGTCCATCAGCTTGTGGTAGTCGAATAAAATCGCCACTCGGTCAGAAATCTTGAGGCGGTCTTCCACATCGTGCCCGGCTGCTTTCAAACTCTCCAATTCTTCGAACATCGTTTCAATGTGCAGCACCACGCCGTTTCCAATCACACACTGCACGTGCGGGTACAAAATTCCGCTCGGCAAAAGGTGAAACACAAATTTCTTCGTCTCCGCGCCTTCTTGAACGTACACGGTATGCCCGGCATTGGCTCCGCCGCTTGCACGAGCCACAATATCAAATTCGGCGCTCAAAATATCCACGAGCTTTCCTTTGCCTTCATCGCCCCATTGGGCTCCCAATATCACGGAAAGATTTTTGCTGTTCATGCCCCGATACTAGCGTAGAATAGGGAGGCGAAACAAGTCGTGATTCTGTAACCCCAGCTCTATGAAATTTTACAGCAGCGCTTTTGCAGACCAAGAAGAAATTCCTTCGCACTACACCTGCGATGGGCAGAACATCAGCCCGCCTCTGATGATTGACTCGGTTCCCGCCGCCGCCCAAACCCTGGCCATCATTGTGTACGACCCCGACGCACCCAGCGGCGACTTCGTCCACTGGATCATTTGGAATATTTCGCCAATCAATAAACAGCTTTCCGAAAACGTCTTCATTCCCGAAGCCACGCAAGGCATCAATGATTTTGCTAAACCTGGTTGGGGAGGCCCTTGTCCGCCGTCTGGCAGCCACCGCTACGTTTTCCGCCTTTTTGCGCTCGATACCACCTTGGATCTGCCCGACACCGCCACCAAACTTGAGCTGAAAGCCGCTATGGAAGCACATGTTTTGGAAGAAGCTCAGTTCACCAGCACTTACCAGCGTCAATAAATTAAGCTAGGATGGCCGCACAAACTTTTCTATGAAACGACTTTTCCTAGGCATACCCGTTCCCGACGCGCACATCGACGCTATTGAACGCTTCACCGAAATCTACAAAAATGACCAACACCTCGCGGACGCCAAATGGACCACGCGTGAAAATTTTCACATCACGGTATTTTTTCTTGGCGATGTGGTAGATGCGCACATCCCGGAAATGAAATCCATACTAAAAGGAGTGTGCGCCCGCATGAGCCCCTTTGAACTCTACTGTGAACGCATTGAATTCTTTGCGCACAAAATGCCAAAAATGATCTGGGCACGCCTTCAGCGCAGCCTGGCCTTTTTGGAAATAAACCAGGAAGCTAAAAAATTCATGAAGCCCTACCTGGATATGACCCTTGAGGAAGAAATGAACGAGCCGATCCCACATGTCACCGTGGCCCGCCTCCGAAAACCCGTCGACCCCAAAGGCTTTTCTTTCAAGCCCTTTTCGCTTCCGCCCCTCCAAGTCACCGAGCTTTGTTTATATGAATCGACTTTAAGTCCAACTGGTCCTGAGTATACTATTTTGGATCGCTATCCATTCAGCCTTTAAAAACTCCCATGTCTAAATTTTCCGATAAGCGCTGGATTGCGCTGATTGTACTTTGCCTCGGTTCACTCATGATTGTGCTCGACACCACCATTGTGAACGTGGCTTTGCCCTCCATCCGTGACGACCTCGGTTTCACTGAGTCCACGCTCGCGTGGGTGGTGAACGCCTACATGCTGACCTTCGGCGGATTTTTGCTACTCGGCGGACGCCTCGGCGACCTTTTTGGACACCGAAAACTTTTCTTGATGGGAATTGTACTCTTTACGCTAGCCTCGCTTGGCTGCGGAATCGCAAGCACACAAACGATGCTCATCGTGGGACGTGCCATTCAAGGATTCGGCGGAGCCATTGTGGCGGCCGTGGCCCTTTCACTGGTGATGAACTTATTTACGGAATCGGGTGAACGCGCCAAAGCCATGGGAGTTTATGGATTTGTGAATTCCGGGGGAGGAACTTTGGGAGTTTTGCTCGGCGGTGTGCTGACGAATTGGCTGAGCTGGAATTGGATCTTTTTGGTGAACCTGCCGCTGGGAATTTTAGTAACTCTCCTTGGACTCAAACTGCTGCCCGGGCACAAAGACAACGGCGCAAGCCGGAACTTGGACATTGCCGGAGCCGTGACCATCACCTCCGCGATGCTCTTGGCCGTGTACTCCATTGTGAACGGAAACACCGTGGGTTGGGACTCTGTACAAACCTTGGGAGGACTCGCCGGCGCGCTCGCCATTCTGATCGTCTTCATCGCCATTGAACTCAAAGTGAAAGCGCCACTCATGCCGCTGGGACTTTTCAAACTTCGCAGCATGGTCACCGCGGATCTCATTGCCATGCTCTGGTCTGCCGCCATGTTCTCTTGGTTTTTCCTCTCCGCGCTCTACCTTCAACTCGTACTCGGTTACACGCCGCTCTTTGTGGGGCTGGCCTTCCTGCCTTGTAATGTGATTATGGCCATCCTTTCACTTGGTATGTCTGCAAAACTCGTGACCCGTTTTGGCATCCGACCTACCCTTATTGCTGGACTCACTCTCATCACCAGCGGTCTTGGCCTTTTCATCTTAGCTCCCCTCGACGGAACTTTTGTCGCCAACGTAATGCCCAGCATGATTCTCTTCGGTCTTGGGGGAGGAATCGCCTTCAACCCACTTTTGCTCGCCGCCATGAACGACGTGAAACCTTCTGAATCCGGCCTCGCTTCCGGGGTCATCAACACTTCCTTCATGATGGGAGGCGCTCTTGGTCTCGCCGTTTTGGCCAGCCTCGCCTCCGCCCGCACGTCCAGCCTCTTGGCCGACGGCACCGAACAACTCGAAGCCCTCCTCGGCGGTTACCACGCGGCATTCTTTGTTGGAACTCTCTTTGGCGTCCTGGCAATTGTGCTGGCGATGACTTTGAAGAAGAGTAAAAACTAGAAGCGATTGACGTATAAAGCTGCCAGCAGTACAGTTTTTACTTATTTAAAAATTCACACCCACCGCAATGAGAGTAGACGTAAACACTATGGATAGGGCTCCATTAAAGCCAGCGCGCCGTGCCGAAGCAGATCAAGACCAGGGGATCATCCGTAAAGAAGATGCTTCTGTGCGACGACATGTTTTAGCTATCGATAGGCCCGTCGACGAAGAGTTCTTAAGGGCGATAATCGAAACTTATAAAACAAGTTTAAGCTCAGACGAAAAAACACGAGACGCTTATGGTAGAGAAGTAGAGAGAGTTGAAGGCAATCCGGTCATCACCATTCCAGGAGATAAGGAAAAAGGAAGGCTTTTTTTAGAGGGTGATCGTAATGGTCGTAGCTCTGTGGATCGGGCAACAAAACTGGGAAGTCTACTTGGAAAAGAGGCTCGTTGGAATATGGCCAAAGGGCCAAAAACGTCCTACGGCGATCATGATCATGATAGGATGATAATCCATAGTCATAGTGGAACACTGCCTACTGATTATTTTACTAAAAATGGATTCAGACCTTTTGAGAAACCAGTCGCTGTCATAGAGATGGAGCCTTTAAAAAAAGACGTAACGTATCTAAATAAAAATGGGCACGCCTGGGCGACGTTGAGCAATGCAGGTGAAACGAAAACCTTTGAGCGAAATCTACACTACGGTCTAGCGAATGAATTGATAGACAATGATGAAAACACCCTACCAACGGTGGAGTACGAGGGTAGGTGGCAGCGTGGCATGCCAGCGCATCACCGTTGTCACATGAATCCGCGTGGCTTCGTTATCGAGCCTGGTGTGGATGGATGTAAGGTCACGGTTTATTTCTCGAAAAGTTCTATCTATTGCGGCACAGGAGGTGGGGCCAGAACAGGTGGAGGGTTTTAAAGGGTCTTCCCTCGGTTGGTTTACAAAAACCCTCCAATTAAGGAGGATTTTTGCGAGGGGCTGTAGCTCAATTGGCTTAGTTCACTCAGCTGTCATCCAACGCTGACGACAGTAAATGGTGGATTTATTTTTTGGATAACTTATAATTAACATACATTCAAGTACTTCCCGCTAACGCCTACATTTATGTCTGAAGCAGAACGAAAACGACTTTTGAGTGACAAATGGCCTGAACAGTCTAAAAAAGACAGGGAGGCTCTGCTTAAGGCACTTAAAAAAATGCCCGGCCTTTTTGAAACGGAAGATCATGATAAGAAAGAAGCATTAACAAAGTAAGCGACAATGATTAAGGGAAGAGCAATCTTATTAGACACTTGTGTTATTCAATACTCTCTCAGCAAGGAAGCACAGCTCCGTGAAGCAACGGGAGCTTTTATCGCTGAACTGCTTAAGAACAAAAATAGGTTATTTGTGAGTGATTTTACTTACTATGAACTGTTAAAGGGCGCAAACAAGGACAACAAGGCTAAAGCAGAGGAGAAGCTAAATCACTTTGAAGAAATCCCACAAACCAAAGACCGTCTTGAAAGAGCAACCTTACTATATTCAGCCTACCTGGGAGAAGAAAGTGTCAAACCTGTCTTGAGTTCCATCTCTGAGATAGATGCTTTCATAGGATCCTTAATTTTCAATAACTCTCGGCCGCTGCTTTTAACAGCGGATTTCAACGACTTCCCTAGGCCCTTCTTCAAGGAAGTAGAGGTAAAACCTATTGAATACGAAAAGGGCCGAGGTAATAAATGCACCCAGTATTACTATTTCCTTGAAGCGAACCTGGAGCTTTTCCGATAAACTAAAAGCAAAAGAGACCTCGAGAGGCCTCTAAGCACTAGAATTAGTGATCTTTCGATCATTTACATTCTACTTTGTCGATTTATTATTTGCAATATCTCAGTCGTTAACAACTTGTTTACATCTACGGCATCCGCTGGCTCCGGAGCATCGTCACCGGCCCAACCGATTTCCCCTCCGCCGTCCTCATCCGCGGGCTACAAGGCATCAGCGGCCCCGCTCGCGTGACCAAGGCGCTGAAGATTGATAAGTCTTTTTAGGGAAAACCCGCCCGCCGGAGAGTGGACTATGCGGGGAGGGGGAGGAGTGGAGCTTTATCTATTCACAGGATTGAAGTTCCAATCATACTGCCAATTTTGATACAATTTTTCACCTGCCCCTTCAATCCTCACCACATCTCCATAATCGAGACTCACACATCCTTGAGGTGTAGCATTCTCATTTTGGTAGGTGGTTTCACGGCTTAGATGTATTCCACTTCCTACCATGAAGGACCCTTTAGGCAACTCAACACAATAAACCGGCATTTGAGGTTCCGTTGTAACCAAAGTAGCCTCCACATCATCAGGCAGTTTATTTAAACCAGTCTGGCTTAAATATGCTCGGATACCAAATCCAGCTGAAGCATGATCAGAACGAAAACCAGAAAGACGAGCGGCTTTCGCACGAGCATCCGTTCGACTAAGTATATCCTTCGTAAAATCATCTGGGTTAGAAAGCTGATGGCTTGAGTCGAGTTTAATAACCATAAATCTAAGTTAGGCCTCATCTTAAATCACCTTTTTTAAAAAAACCATCCATTCTCAAATAGTTTTATTCTTTCCCTTGCCCCTTTCCGCCTTCACCCTTAAAATCAAATTACCCTTAACCTCCCATCAATGTTGGACCGAGCTACTATTGCCTCTCAGATCCCTCATGTTCTGAAAGGTACGAATTTTGCGAACCTGGGAGAGTATTACGAAGGTAAAGTCCGCGATAATTATACGCAGGGCGACCGACGTATCCTCATCACCACGGATCGGCTATCGGCCTTTGACCGAATCATTGCGCTGATCCCTTTCAAAGGAGAAGTGCTCAATGCCATGACCAAGTTCTGGTTTGAAAACACCAAGGACATTTGCCCAAATTACATCGAGTCATACCCTGATCCCAATGTGATTGTAGGAAAACAATGCAAGCCCGTGATGCTGGAAATGATTGTACGTGGGTACATCACCGGATCTACCTCCACCTCTGCTTGGACCAACTACGCGAATGGAGTGCGCAATCTCTGTGGAAACACCCTTCCTGAAGGACTTGTGAAAAATCAACGACTACCTGAGCCCATCATCACGCCTTCTACCAAGGCGGCGCACGGGGAACACGACGCCAACCTCAGTGGAATTGAAGCCGTGGAACGAGGACTCGTGACCATGGAAGAGTGGCAACAACTCAGCCAATACGCGCTCGGCCTCTACATGCGTGGAGTAGAAGTGGCGGCTCGCCAAGGAGTGATTTTGGTGGACACCAAGTACGAATTCGGACGCGATGCATCTGGAAAAATCATGATCATCGACGAAATCCACACGCCAGACTCTTCACGTTTCTGGATTGCCGAAACCTACGCGGAAAAAATGGCTGCCGGGCAAGAACCCGACAACATCAATAAAGAATACCTCCGTCTCTGGCTTTCAAACCAAGGTTACGTTGGGGAAGGAGAAATCCCAGCGATTCCTGAAGATGTGCTCATTGAAACGGCTATGAAGTACATTCAAGCCTTTGAAATGATCACCGGACAAACTTTCGTCGGTAACCCCGGTGAAGTGCTCCCTCGTATTGAAGAAAATCTTAAACCCTACGCACTATGATCGTACCCTTCCTCCTCGGATCCAAGGTCGACCTCGACCACGCAAAAGTAATCGCTAAGGCGCTGGATGACTACGGCGTGAAGTGCGAAATCTACGTTTCCTCCGCTCATAAAGTTCCTGAAAAAACACTCGAAATCATCAAGAAGTTCAACGAGAAAAAAGAAACCGTGGTTTGGGTGACCATGGCTGGCCGCTCCAACGCGCTCAGCGGACTCGTTTCTGCCAACTCGCACTTTCCCGTGATCGCCTGCCCTCCGTTTAAGGACTACGCCGACTACCTCGCGAACGTGCACTCCAGCCTGCAAATGCCGGGTGAAACGCCTGCCATGACGGTGGTGGACCCAAAGAACGCGGCTCAAGCCGTGGTTCGAATCTTGGCGCTAGCCGACAAAGACCTCGCTAAAAAAGTGAAGAACCATATTAAAGTCGTTCAAAATTCCTTCGACACTAAACCCGTATCCATTGAATAAAGCACTTTCCCCCCTCGACGGCCGTTACGCCCCCAAAGTGGGGGAGCTCTCACGATTCTTCTCTGAAAGCGGACTCATCCGCAGCCGGATTGGAATCGAAGTGGAGTGGCTGATTTACCTCTGCAACACCTTGAAGCTCGACGGAACGACGCCCCTTCACGAAAAAGAACGTGAAGCCCTGCGCAAACTCTTCATCGACTTTCAGGAAGGTTTTGCCGAGGAAATTAAGGAAATTGAAAAGACGACCAACCACGACGTAAAAGCCGTGGAATACTTTTTGCAAAAAGCCATCGGTGTGCTCGGACGTAGCGACCTCATTCCGTTCATTCACTTTGGCTGTACTAGCGAAGACATCAACAACCTCGCGTATTCACAAATGATGAGAGCCGGCGTGCAAAGCGTGATGACCCCCGCCCTCGAACAAATCCTCAGCACCATTAAAGAACTTTCCGAAGCGCACCGCAAAACCCCGATGATGTCCCACACCCACGGACAAGCCGCGTCCCCAAGCACGGTTGGAAAAGAATTCAAAAACGTCGGCGCTCGCCTTTTCCGCCAAGTGGAACAACTCAAGAAAATGGAGTTCCTCGGCAAGATGAACGGTGCCACCGGTAACTTCAACGCGCACGCCATTGCCTACCCCGAAGTGGATTGGGTGAACGCGTCCCGCATGTTTGTGGAAAGCCTTGAACTCACCTGGCAGCGCTACACCACGCAAATCGAACCGCACGACGGCATGGCCGAAATCTTCGACTGTTTCCGCCGCATCAACACGATTCAAATGGACCTTTGCCGAGACGTGTGGACCTACATTTCCATGGGCTACTTCAAGCAAAAAGTGGTCGCCGGGGAAGTGGGCTCCTCTACTATGCCGCACAAAGTGAACCCTATTGATTTTGAAAACGCCGAAGGAAACCTCGGCCTCGCCAACGCCCTCTTCACGCATTTCAGCGAAAAACTCCCGCTCTCCCGCATGCAGCGTGACCTCACGGATTCGACCGTTCTCCGCAACATTGGAACCGCCTTTGGTTACTCACTCCTCGCGTACAAGAGCCTCCTCAAAGGACTCGGCAAACTCGAAGTGAACGAAGCCCGCCTCGCCGAAGACCTCGACCAAAACTGGGCCCTGCTCAGCGAAGCCATCCAAACCGTGATGCGTCGTTACGGCGTGCAAAACGCCTACGAACAACTCAAAGAGCTCACGCGTGGGGAAGTGGTGAACCAAAAAACCATTGCCGCTTTTGTGGAAACGCTCGACATACCTAAAGACGCCAAGAAACGTCTCCTGGAACTAACACCGGCTAAATACATTGGTCTAGCGGCTAGCCTGTAACGCTCTAGCGAGAAAGAGTGTCTGCAACTTGGTCGCGAGTAGAATCTCGAGATTCAGAGGTCCCTTCTTGAGTCTCTGTCGCTAAACTAGTAGCCAAATCCCAAGTGAGACTTGCGACATTCACAGCGTATTCTCCTCTGTACAAAATTAATACAATACGAGCTATGAGCTCGGCTCTTCGGTTAGGGGTTTCTGCAGCCAATTTAGGAGCCAATAGAGCAACGACTTTTCTATAAGCTTCAGCCTTAGCTACACGTAGTTTTTTGTTAAATTCAACATTTTCAGGAATAGGGTATGACCTCATATCACTTCTCTCTCCACGGTATACAGGATTAGTACGTTCAGGCTCTGCTTTTACTAACACAACTTTAGAATAATCAGTATAGATAGATCTAAAATCAGGTATAACAGCGTCAAGTTCGTCTACAAAAACACCGAGTTTCTCGTCGGACAGAGTCCCTACATAACGATCATAACTGCTAAAATTTAACGGTTCTTCAGTCTTAGGGGTATCAGAGTTAGGCATATGACTTGTTTATATAGTGATAGTATATAACAAAACTTAATGAGCGTCAATCAGCCTGTAAACGGCGAGCTCTAATGCGGCGGAAAAGTACATCTCTTAAGGTGGCTCTTTCTAATGAAGCTTGCTCAAAAATCTCAATATACTCTTGATAGCTGAAGTGCAGGGACTCATCTTTTCCAAAATGTGTATGGTGGTTTACCCAGACGTAACCCGGCATGAAGGCAATGGGCAAAACGTGGTTTTCCTCAAGCGGCATCTCTTTAGATTCACCTTGTGGAATAACTCTAAGTTTATAACTCAAATGAAAGTCAGAGGATTGGGAGACGACTTCTACGTGTAAAGCACCTTCAATCACTCCTTTCCTTACTTGGAGAGTGGCACTCTTGTTCAGGGTGTCCCCAAGGATTTGATCCAATAAGTAAACAAGCTCATTTATTTTTTCTTTAATATTCCTTTGGTCGGAAATCTCACCAGCTCTTGAGCGGGGATGCGCATTAACCGATTCAGCTAGTCCAAGATAGCGGCGATTCACTAGAGGATTTCTAGAATTTTGGACGGCACGTAAGGCGCCTCGACCCAGATTAACTGCTTCGTCAAAAGATTCTTGAGTGTAGCCAAGGTCTCGAAGCAAGGGAACTCTGTATCCCACAGAAACAGCGTAAGGTTTATTTCCAAAAAAATACTGTAAGGGTACTAAACGGTCGAATTCATCAATAAGTCCTTCGTAAGATTTTGGATCTGTACCAGTCTTTAAGTCTCCCAGAGGCAAAGCGACTTGTGAAGGTGGCTCAAAAAGACGCAAACCGCCCTCCATGAAAGGAGTCTGCCCAGGTTTTTGATAATGAGCAGGAATAAGGAGCCTTCCAAAATGTTCCCCCTGACCTGATAGGGCCAAGTGCTGCACGGTCATCAGTAAAGCTGTTTGCACTTCTTCACTAATATAGACGGATTCTTTTTTAGACGCGTGTTTGGCTGAAAACGGACAATGGGAGCACTCTTGTACGCAAGCTCCCTCTCGATGTTTAGCATGAGCGTCCTGAACAGCAGGGAGTATTTCTAGTGAATACCGTGTCGGAGTCAATTTCATTACTTATGATGAAATGCTGTAAAATAAAAGGTCAAATTGTAAAGCATCTTAGGTCAATGCACAAGTAACGAAAACCGCTTGCAGATGCCACTCACCAAAAGGTACATTAGATCCGCTTAATCCTCCCAAATGATTCTCTCCGACCGCGACATTAAAAAAGCCATCAAAGAAGGCCGCATCGGCGTGACTTCGCCTGAAAGCGATCACGAAAAAAACATTCACGCGTCCAGCATGGATATGCGTCTTGGTAAATGGTTCAAGGTTTACGAGCACAGCAAATTTCCCGTGCTCGATCCGCTCAAAATGGACTCTTTTGCCGGACTCACCAAACTCGTAGAAATCACCAATCCAGAAGAACCCTTCATCGTTCACCCTGGAGACTTCGTGCTCGGCGTGACCATGGAATCCGTAAAACTGGCTGACGACATCGTGGCCCGTGTGGAAGGACGCTCCTCCCTCGGCCGTCTCGGAATCGTGATCCATTCAACGGCCGGATTCATCGACGCCGGATTTGAAGGAACCATCACTCTCGAAATCACCAACATCAACCGCATGCCCGTGGCGCTCTACCCCGGAATGCGCGTCTGCCAATTGGCCTTCGAAGAAATGACCAGCCCCGCGGAAGTGCCCTACAATATGAAGAAATCTTCCAAGTACCAAGGTCAAAAACTTCCCGAAGAAAGCCGTCTCACCATTGATCCGGAGTTTGATAAGTTGATTAAACCGGTGGTGGCTTAGGGGCGACGCGAAAGCTGAGGGCCGAAGGGCACTTCATCTACCAATAATTGTTTCACCTGGCTTCCCATGAAAGCAGATAAGCTTTGGACCATTGGGAATGGCTGTAAATCTTCGAGTTCTTTGATTATTTGATCCAAAACGGGAAAATCCGTCTTATGGAAGGTAGAGTTATGATCGAAGCTAAAGTTGAGCAAAGATCCCATTAATGTTCCGTCTACTTTTACTAGACCATCCCTTACTAGACCATCCCCCCATTTTAAACTAAAATAGTCAGGTGAATCCTTGTATCTAAAATATAGGGTTTTAGAGGGGTAATTTATCGTCAATATCTCGCAGGTTCCTCTGTCAGTTTGATAAGATCCATCTTCTTTTTTAGAAACTAAGGTTTTAATTTCCCAAACTACAGGTATTGGCGAGGTTTTTGGATGGTTTAAATCCATAGGTTTAATTTTTTGAACGAAATAGTCCCCATTTTAGGCTTTTACAAAACCCATGTAAAGGGGCTAATCTATCGTCATGTTCACTCCCCAGACCCGCAAGATTCCGCATCTCATGGCTACGCAGCACCCGGATAACGCGAGCGTGCCGTTTTGGTCGGACAAGCCTTTTATAACGACCAATGCCGAGGTGGAGGAAATCTACCAGAGCTTTTTTACCCTGGGCTGTGACGAGTATATGTGGGATTGGGAGGGCAAATTTGCAGATGAGGGGATGATTGAGCGCCTGATCGCGAGTTTTTACGAAGCTTTTAAAACAGAGCAAATTGGCCGCGACCGTTTTATTACTCTGCGCATACCCAATATTTGGGAAGAAAAAACTTTCAAGCTCGCCCGAGCCTACATGAGCGTGCTTTCCGCGGCTGAATTTATGAAGTCCTACGACCTGCACACGCCGCCCGTGTTTGAACTTATTTTGCCGATGACCAAAAACGCAGAGCAACTTGCGCACATTCAAAAAACTTTTCAAAAAACCGCACAGTTGCAGCAAGAAATTTTTCAAGAAGCAGATTTTGGTGAAGGTTACATTCACATGATTCCGCTCTTTGAAAGTGTGGAAGATTTAGCGAATTGCGGATCGGTTTTGCGCGCGTTCCTGGAAGAGCACAAAAAACATTTTGGAAAACTTCCGCCGTATTTGCGCGTCTTCACCGCCCGCTCCGATCCCGCTTTGAACGCCGGCTTCGCCGCTTCTGTTTTGGCGGTTCGCGTCGCGTTTCGCGAAATTTATAAGATTCAGGAGGAGTTTGGCATCCCCATGTATCCCATTATTGGAACCGGTTCGCTTCCATTCCGCGGTGGCATCAATCCTGAAAATATTGAGGACAGCCTTAAGCAATACCAAGGTGCTCACACGGTGAGCATTCAATCCGCCTTCCGTTACGACTATCCGCTCGAAGAAGTGAAAAGCGCGCTTAAGTACATCGACAAAACCCTGCAGCATGTGGAACCCGTTCTCATCGACGACGACGAAGTGGCTAAACTCAAAACCCTAATCGATACTTTTAAAGCCATCTACGTTCCGACTTTGGAAGCCTTTGCGCCGCACATCAACGAGATGGCCAAGTTCATTCCCAGCCGCCGCGAACGCGTGCAGCACGTGGGACTTTTTGGATACAACAGGGGAGTGGGCCAGGTTAAATTACCCCGCGCCATCAACTTCACTGGCTCCTGTTATTCCATGGGCATCCCACCCGAATTCGTGGGAACGGGCCGGGGACTCTTGGCCGCAAAAAATCTCGGACTCTTGCCACTGCTGGAAAAACATTTCTTCACCCTGCGAAGCGAACTAAAACACGCGGGCAAATTTTTAAATATGGAAAACCTCCGTCACTACGCCTCTACCGAAAAATGGGCGCAGGAAATTTTGGAGGATGTACGCCTCTGCGAAGAAATTCTGGGGATTGAACTCGGACCACAAAAGCCAGCACACACCCTGCACCGCAATCTCACGTCCAACATCCTTCTCAAAAAAGAACTCGGCCTCGATTTCCAAGATGACCTCGTAGAAGCCGCGGTGATGCGGAAGAGCTTGGGGTGATCAGCTGGCCAAATAAGCCTCAATCGCCTTCGCCAGTTTTTCGTAAATCTCCTTGAGTTTTTCAGGATGGTAATCCAGCGTTGTGATGCGGAAACCATAGTGCGGACTGAAGAAACTAGTAGCGGGTACGCTGCAAATTCCGGTGTTCGCCAAAAGGTAATACACAAAGCGTTTATCCAGCGGCAAATCAGGATTCGCCACCGTTTCTTCCACAAATTTTCGCACGCCTTCGTGCTCAATCGGCAGAGTCTGCGTCGCCGTCAAAAGGCCCGGCTCAAAAGTGGGCATCATATAAAAAGCGCCGTTCGTGCGGTTCACTCGTAGGCCCTTCACACGACCTAAAATCTCCGTAATAACCTGACTGTTTTCTTCCAAATGCTTGTTGTAAGCGGCCAACCAGGTTTCAAAAGAAGGATGTTCGTAAATGCGTGGCAATAAAAATTGGGGAAGACTCACGCTGCACACTTCCATAAGCACACGTTTTTTTACAGAATCAACATATTTCTTGTAGTCGGCGTCCACGTGAGTGTTGTGAAACTCGAGCCAACCGCAACGTCCGCCTGGCCACGGAACATCCTTGGAAAGCCCTCGCATCACCACTAGCGGCACACGGTCTTTAGCAATTTCCGTGATCTGCACAAAGCTCTCGCCGTTGTAAACCAAGCGAAAATAAATCTCGTCCGAAAAAATCATGAGCTTGTATTTCTCAGCAAGCGCCACCACTTTCTCAATGGTTTCTTTACTGTAAATCGCGCCGGTGGGGTTGTTGGGGTTGATGAGCAGAATTCCAATCACTTCCTCGTGCGCAATCAGCTGCGCCTCCAAATCCTCCAAATCGGGTTGCCATTCCTTGAGCGGATCGAGTTTGTAGCTCACGGCATCCGCGCCCGCCGCAAAAGATTCCATGGACGCGTGCGTGGGGTACGAAGGGCTGGGTTGAATGATGCGAAGTCCCTTGGGCAGCATGTGGTAGAGCGCCGAAATCCCTGCGCCGAGCCCGCTGGTGATTAAAATATTTTCGTAATCCAAGTCCACGTTCGGCGAAAACCGCTTAGAGTATTTTACTATCCATTTGCGAGTATCGATGGCGCCGCGTGAATGTGTGTAACCAAACACCTTGTCACCGTCGCGGTCGATTTCTTCCTTCATGAGGCTCTTCAAAAACGGCGGAATCGGCCAACCCTTCGCAACGGGGTCTCCAATATTTTCATTTTCAATCACCAGCGCGGGGTTGAGGTCCTGAAGGCGCTGAACAAAATCCACAATCTCGCGGATTTCATAACGGAGCAGACTGACTTGAGGGTTGAAGGGGTTTTGGCGCATGAAGAAAAGGGTATGCAAAAAAGCTAACATAGCCCGAAGACTTGTGACAAATCAATTTAGCCGAATGCCTTGCTCCCAAACCTCTTTATTTATAGAATATCCACACATATGTTCAGACCCGTCGATTCCAAAACGCATCTTCCAGAAATTGAGCACAAGCACATTGAATTTTGGAAACGCAAAAATATTTTTGACCGCAGCGTGGAACAGCGCAAAGGTCAGCCGAAGTTTGTGTTTTTTGATGGACCTCCTTTTGCGAACGGACTTCCTCACTACGGCCACATCATGGCGCTTTCTTTGAAGGATGCCGTGACACGCTACCAAACCATGAGCGGGAAATACGTACCCCGAGTGAACGGTTGGGACACGCACGGACTTCCCGTGGAATACGAAATTGAAAAAGAACTCGGCCTCAGCGGGCGCAAAGACATTGAGGCGATGGGTGTGGAAAAATTCAACACCCTCTGCCGCGAAAGTGTGTTCCGTTACACCGAACAGTGGAACGGACTTTTTGAGCGCATCGCACGCTGGGTGGATATTGAAAACGGCTACGCAACTTTGGACGCCAATTACATGGAATCTATTTGGTGGGTTTTCAAGCAAATCTGGGATAAAAAAATGATGTACCAGGGCTTTAAGTCCATGCACATCTGTCCACGTTGCTCGACGCCGCTATCCAATTTTGAAGTATCTCAAGGGTACAAAGATGTGACCGACCTCACCATAACCGCGCAGTTCCGCTCCAAAGAAGACCCCACTCTCTATTTCCTCGCGTGGACGACCACACCCTGGACGCTTCCTGGAAACGTGGCGCTGGCCGTGGGACCCGAAATCGATTACGTGCAAGTTTCCAAAGATGGTAAAAAATATATTCTTGCCAAGGCTCTACTCGACAAACAATTTGAAGCTGGCACCGTGACCGTAGAAAAAGAAATGAAAGGGGAGACCCTAGTAGGCCATGCCTACGAACCGCTCTTTGATTATTATGTGAACTCCGGCCTCGAAGGAATTGAAAATGCTTGGAAAGTGATCGCCACCGATTTCGTGACTATTGAAGATGGAACGGGAATCGTGCACATCGCCAGTGGATACGGAGAAGACGATATGGAGGCTTCGGTAAAAGAAGGAATTCCGGTGGTGCAGCACGTTAATATGAGCGGACACTTTGAAAAAGAAGTCACTCCGTGGGCGGGCAAATTTGTGAAAGGCCAGGAAAACAATATCGCCGATTGGCTCGAAGAAAACGGCCTGCTTTTCAAAAAAGAAAACGTACGCCACAGCTATCCACACTGCTGGCGCTGTGACACGCCGCTGCTCAACTACGCGACCAAAGCTTGGTTCATTCGTGTGACCGAAATCAAAGAACGTCTACAAAAGAACAATCAAAAAATCCACTGGCAGCCCGACCACATTAAAGATGGCCGCTTTGGAAAATGGCTCGAAAATGTGCGCGACTGGAATATTTCCCGAAACCGTTTCTGGGGAACGCCGCTGCCCATTTGGGAATGCACAAACTGCGGCGCCCAAGACTGCATCGGCTCCACCGAAGAACTCAAAAAACGCAGCGGCGGACGCTTGCCCATGCGTGACGGCGAACTCGACCTACATAAACCCTATATCGACGAAATCGTGCTTTCTTGTGAAAAATGTTCCAGCGAAATGAAGCGTGTGCCCGAGGTGCTCGACTGCTGGTTTGAATCTGGCGCAATGCCCTACGCGCAGCTGCACTATCCTTTTGAGAACAAGGAGGAATTCGAAAAAAACTTCCCCGCTAACTTCATTGCCGAAGGGCTCGACCAAACCCGCGGCTGGTTCTACACGCTGCACGTTTTGTCCACGATTCTCTTCGACGAACCGGCTTTCAAAAACGTGATTGTGAACGGAATTTTGCTCGCCGCCGATGGCGAAAAACTCTCCAAGCGCAAGAAAAATTATCCCGATCCCAATCTGCTTTTTGAAGAAAAGGGTGTGGACACGGTGCGCATGTTCCTCTACCAATCCACCGCGCCGCTCGCGGAAGATGTGCGCTTTTCTGAACAACATGTGGACGAGCTTTTGAAAAAATTCACCCTCACGCTGTGGAATACCTATAGCTTCTTTGTGACCTACGCAAACATTGATGAATTCGCTCCCCAAAGCGGCCCTTTTGAACCCAAGCACAAACTCGATCAATGGATACTTTCGTACCTCAATGCGCTCACCGAGGAGGTGACGAAAAACATGGAAGACTACAACCTCACCAAGGCCACACGGCCGCTGATTGAGTTTGTGGACCATTTGTCCAATTGGTACATCCGTCGCAGCCGCCGCCGTTTCTGGAAATCCGAAAACGATGCCGATAAATGGGAGGCCTACCAAACCCTGCACACCGTGCTGGTGCAGTTCTCAAAGCTTCTCGCGCCGTTCACACCTTTCCTAGCGGACGAAATCTACCGCAATCTGACGAGCGAAGAATCCGTGCATCTTTCTGACTGGCCAAAGGCGAACAAACAACTCATCAACGAATCGCTCAATGAGGAAGTGCGACTCGCGCGCCAAATCGTGAACCTGGGTCACGCGATCCGTGGAAAAAAGAAAATCCGCGTTCGTCAGCCTCTCGCAAAAGTGATCGTTGGACTGCCGCACGCAGTGGACCCCAAAGTCATCCTCCTACAAAAAGACGTGATCTTGGAAGAGCTCAATGTGAAAGAACTCGAGCTGCTGAAAGATGCCGGCGAACTCGCGGACTTTGTGGCGATCCCCAATTCTAAAGTGCTCGGGCCAAAATACGGAAAAGACGTTCAAAAAATCATTCAAGAGGCCAAGGCTGGAAACTTCAAAGTGCTTGAGGGCCAGCGTGTGGAAGTGGCGGGCGTAATCTTGGAGCCGGGTGAAGTTGAACTCGCTTATAAAGGAAAGGAAGGCGTCGACATTGAATCCGAAGAAGGAATCGTGGTTTCCATCGACCTCGAAATCTCTGAAGCGCTGTACCGCGAAGGACTCATGCGTGAAATCGTGCGCGCGGTGCAAGATCTGCGCAAAGAAGCGGGTTACGAAGTCAGCGACCACATCCATTTGCTCGTGAAAACGCAGGGTGAATTGGAAGCGGCCATAACCGAGCACGCCGACACCATTAAGGAAGAAACCCTCTCGGATGAACTTCAACAAAGCGGCGACCTGGAATGGGACATCGAAAAAGATTTCGAAATCGAATCAATGTCTGCTAAAATCGCACTTAGAAAAGTAACTCAATAGCCCATGCGAATCCTCGTCACCGTCCTCGCCAATGCACTGGCTTTGTTTTTGGTGAGCCACGTGCTCGACGGATTCACCTTTGAAGGAGGTCTCATCGCCCCGGTGATCGTGGCGGCCATCCTCACCGTGCTCAACTTCATCCTCAAGCCCATCTTAAAACTTTTGTCTTTCCCGCTGGTTTTCCTCACAGGTGGGCTCTTTTTGATCGTACTCAACGCCTTTATTCTCTACCTGGCCGACTACCTTTTGGGGGTTATGGATTTCAAGGGCGTGGATTTGGTGGTAGACGGCATCTTGACCTATGCTCTGGCAGCCGTTATCTTTGGAATAGCCAATTGGCTCATCCACTGGCTCTTAAAAGACGAATAACAGGCAGACCCGAAGGGTTTGCTAGGCAATAACGTGGCGTAGCCACTCAATATTATATGCAAAACGCACTCATAATCGTTCAAATAGTGGTATCTCTGCTCCTCAGCCTCCTTATTCTTATACAGGAACGTGGAAGCGGACTTGGAGAAGGCATTGCCGGAGTAGGCGGAGCCACCATCCAAACCAAGAAACGTGGAGCCGAAAAGGTTCTCGCTCAGCTCACCGTTCTTATGATTGTACTATTTTTAGGGCTTTCACTGAGTCTTAACTTCGTTCAATAATGAACCTCCTTTCTCAGACACTTCGTTCCTTCACGCGTAAGGAGAAGGTGCTCTGTCTTTTCATGCTTGGACTTTTCTTTGCCAGTTTGATTTGGATCCTTTTCCTGAGTGGCCAGAATTACTCAGGTGGGGCTAAAACCTACAGTGAAGGCTTGGTGGGCGAAATCACCCATTTGAACCCAGTTTTCACCGAATTCAGTGAGGCCGATACCGACATTTCCAGCCTTATTTTCTCTGGACTCGTGAAATATAACGCCCTCACCGGCAATTTTGACGAAGACATTGCAACGCACACTTTGAGCGAGGATCAGTTGGTTTACACCTTCACTCTGCGCAACAACGTATTTTGGCACGATGGGGAAGAAGTGACCGCCGACGACATTTTCTATACCTACTCTACGGTGCTCCAAAGCCCCGACTTCAAGAATCCGATTCTTAAATCCAATCTAGATGGAGTGAAAGTGGAAAAAGTGAACTCACGAACCGTGACTTTCACACTTTCTTCGCCCAATTCTTTCTTTTATACCGCGTTGACCGTGGGACTTTTGCCAGAGCACATCTTGGCGGACGTGCCCGTGGCTGAGCTCGACACCGACGACTTCAACCAACTCCCCGTGGGAACCGGACCTTACCAAGTACTCTCACCTTACGAAATCAATGACGACGGCTCGACCTCGGTGACTCTGAACGTGTTTCCTCAGTACTACGAAGTCGTGCCCACCATCGAAAGCATCCGTTTTGTGGCGTACCCAACCGCCTCCGACCTAGTGGACAACCGCTCGGTGTGGAATGGAGCTGCCCGCATCCGCCAAAGCCTTTTGAGCGAGATGAATTTAGACAATCTTGTGACCTATCAGTATGAACTTCCTCAATACACAGCGCTCTTCCTCAACACGGATTCTCCTTTCTTAACCAAGAACAAGGAACGTCTGGGACTTTCCAAGGCCATCGATAAGGAAGAAATTTTGCAAGCCATCGATTACCGCGTTCGCATCGACACCCCTTTGCTGGAATTGAACCAGGAAGAATGGCTACACAACACCGATTTGAACGAAGCCCAGGGCGCTCTCTTCGATTCCGGTTGGACGCTGCCGGAAGGGGAGACCATCCGTAGCAATGAAGAAGGCACGTCATATTCGCTCCGCTTGCTGCGCCGAGACTTTGCTCAAGAAAACGAACTGCAGGAAGAAGTGAGTCAAACCACCGCGGATCTTATTGTGGCTCAATTGAAGGAAATTGGGGTGGAAGTGACCGTTGAAAAATACTCACTCGCGGAATTGGAAGAAAAAATCAGAACGCGTGATTACGATATGCTCCTCTACGGCCAAAGCTTGGGCTATAACCTCGACACCTTTGCTTACTGGCATTCCAGTCAAGCCAGCGAAACCGGACTCAACCTTTCCAATTACCAAAATCCGGAAGCTGACTTCTTGATTGAAAGCATCCGTGGCACCTTCGACACCGAAGAAAAACAGGCGCTCTTGCAAGATTTGGCGGAAACCATCACCACCGATGTGCCCGCCATCTTCCTCTACACGCCCAGTTATTATTACGTAGCCGATACTAAAGTCACGGGCGTTCAATTCAGCAAACTCCTCCTGCCAAAAGACCGTTTCTCCACTATTCACCTTTGGAACCTTAACTGACACGCACTTCAGTGCGCATAAACTATGAAAGTAGTCTTCCTCAAAGCGGTTAAAAACGTAGCTCAACAGGGCGAAATTAAAGAAGTGTCCGACGGCTATTACCAAAACTTTTTAGTCCCTCAAAAACTGGCTGTTCCTGCAACCGGTTCCCAAGTCACTCATATCCACAATCAACAGGCCAAGGCGACGGAAAAACTCGAGGCCATGAAGGAAAGCGCTCTTTCTATTAAATCAAAAATCGAAGGCAAAACCGTGACCATCGGCGCCAAAGCCAGCGAGGTGGGCAAACTCTACGCGTCCATCCACGAAAAAGACATCGCCGAAGCCATGAAACGCGACCTGAATGTGGACGTTCCGGTGAAATCCATCAAGCTTAGGGAAGCCATCAAGACGCAAGGCGCCAGCCCGGTTTCCGTTCATCTTTATAAGGACATTTCCGCCAACTTCCAAGTCAATGTCATTGCCCAATAAAGGTAAAATCCTCGCACTCGATCTAGGCACCAAACGAACCGGGGTGGCGGTTTCCGATAAAGATCAACAGATTGCTTTTTTGCGTGACGAACTCGAACACGACGGAGATGCAGATCTGCTGGCCCAACTGGAAAAACTACTCGCCGGCGAACCCATTGTGGGTATTTTAGCAGGAGTTCCCCTCTACCTCAGTGGTGAAAACAGCCCTCAAACCGAAAAAGTACTCAAACAAATCGACCTGCTAGAAAAATTCGCCCTGCCCATCCAAAAAATCGACGAACGTTTTTCCACCGTGGAAGCCTTCGCTCCCAAAATGAAAGTGGTGGACAGCCGGAGTGCACAGATTATTTTAGAGAATTACTTTCGTACGATTCGCAATGACGCTTGACGTATCCTAAATATCTTGTAGGATATAGGACTGCTAAGTAATATTTTATGGATAGAAGCCTTGTGAGCGAACAGGAATCAGCGGAAATGGCGCAAAGCTTTACTGCAAACATGGAGGTCACCCCGGATTCTTCTGGTCTAGAAAAACTCAGGGAAGAAATAAGTAAGTGCTTGCATCAACCCTATGATGGAAGAAAAAATGGTGTACTTTGGGCAATAGAGAACGGATTTTCGCTTAAACCCTGTGTCGCTTCCAAGCTCAAGCCCAACGCATTAACAGTTCTTGCCGTGCCTACTAAAAAAGATGAACTGGATAGATTTACTTGGGGTGAAGCTAGTATTAGGGAAGGCTTTCATAATGCAATTAAAGAACCAACCGGGCGCTGGGATCCGACAGGAATCAAAACCAGGGGACATACGGAGTTTACGTTTTTTGATTGGAATCGTGAGAACTCAATCCAGCGTTTTATTGGCTTTCCTTATGGAACCTTCATTTTGTCTCTCGACAAAACTACAATAAAAGTACTCCAGGGTGTCTGGAGGGAGAAGTTGGTAGATATAGGAAAAAAAGGCGCGACTGTATACTCAGGACGCCTGGGAGTTAACGGGCGCCGAAACTTTACGGAATGGGTAGATTACGGAAGATGGGAAAACACTCTAGTTGATGAAGAAGTGACGGTAGGCACTCTCAAGCAGCAGCTTGCCCTATGGACCGCTCAGCGCTAATTCGTTAAACCGGAACACCGTCGGCTATCATTTTTGCTCTAAGATGAGCCGCAAGTTCCTTAAAACGTCCCCGGATTTCTTGTTCAAGAGAGAACTCGCCTCTTTGTTTGCCTAAACGGTGCGCAGAGTCATAGGCGTTTTCAAGGGAATCCAAAGCCCGATTAAGGAAATGGTTGTGTTCCCAAATTTTTGCTAGGCGCAGATCACGACTAATATCTTCTTCAACCGGGATAAGCTTAGGATATTTTACATTCATCTCATTTGCCCACTGATCCTGCCAAGCGCTTAGCAGGGCTATGGTCTCAGAAGTGAGTTCGCCAGGCTTACCAGGCACTCGGTGCAATTGACCCAGCAAATCGTGATCGGTGAGTTCTTAAGTCTGTTCTTCAGAAGCACCAGGAGTTTCATTCATATAAATAAATTAGTTATTTTGAAGCACACTGATTCCCGGTAAAGTTTTTCCCTCCAAAAATTCCAACATAGCGCCCCCGCCCGTGGAAAGGTGGCTGAACTCTTTTCCGGTGTAGCCAAAGTGATGCACCGCATCAATGGTGTCGCCGCCGCCCAGCACACTCGTTGCACCAGATTCCACAACGGCCTTTGCAATTCCCTTGGTTCCTTCGGCAAAAGGGCTCATCTCATAAAGCCCCATCGGCCCATTCCAGATAATGGTCTTAGAGTTTTTGAGGGCCGCCGCATAAAGTTCAATCGTTTTTGCGCCCAAGTCTAGAATTTTATGCGCTGCTCCAACGCTGCTGATTTCCACCGTTTGAGCAGGCGCCGTCTCCGAAATTTCTTCAGAAACCACCACGTCCACCGGTAAGAGCACCGTTTTATTTTTCGCCGCTTCTAAAAATTTCTTAGCCACATCGAGTTTATCGGCTTCATACAAAGAAGTCCCAACTTCATGCCCCTGCGCCTTCAAAAAAGTATTCGCCAGCGCGCCGCCAATGATAAAGGTATCGGCACTGTCTAAAAATTTCTCCAAAATACCAATTTTAGTATCCACTTTTGCACCGCCCACCAGCAAACAAACGGGGTGAACGGGATTTTCCATGAGGCCGCTTAAAACGGTCACTTCTTTTTCCACCAAGAGTCCGGCATAGGCAGGCAGCAGATGCGCCACGCCCTCGGTACTTGCATGCGCGCGGTGCACGGTTCCAAACGCGTCGCTCACATATACGTCCGCCAATTTCGCCAAGGCCGCCGCAAAAGTCGCATCATTCATCTCTTCTTCAGGATGAAAGCGCACATTTTCTAGCAAAACCACATCGCCCGGCTGCATAGCTGCCACCACTGTTTCCACTTCGACCCCGATGCAATCAGAGAGCTTCATCACCGGTTTCCCCAAGAGCGCAGACAACTCCTGAGCAACTAAATCCAGTTTAAACGCCGGATCCACTTTCCATTTTGGTCGCCCCAAATGCGTCACAATCAAAATTTTACAGCCTTTTTCAATCAGGTAACGCAGGGTGGGGAGACTCTCTTCTAAACGCGTTTTATCCTGAATCACGCCATCCTGAATGGGCACGTTAAAATCCGTTCGGAGGAGCACGCGTTTTCCATTGAGCTCAGCACTTTCAAGGGTTCGTAGGTTCATAAGGGGATGGGGTTTGGAGCTATTTTAATGAAGCTCAGGAAAAAGGCCCGCCAAGATAGCGTGACAGATGGAAGTAAATATGTTAGAATAATAAGATTTATGAAGAAAAAGGAACCAAACAAGCATCTTTCAAAAGGCCTACTCGTAGGTGGAGTGATCGTGATCGTAGCGATAGCCGGTCTGATTACGTATTACCTTTATCAGAACAACGTGGAGGAACAGGTTTTCACGAACAACTACACCACATCGGTTTTATTTTCCGATTCTTTGGCCACTTCAAGTGGCGCCGCACCCTGGGCACTGCTCAGTTTGAACTGGTTTGTATGCCGCGCCATGATTCAACGCTGGATGGCTTTCATTAGAGCTCGTTTCCAATCTTAGCCATTTCGGTGGCTGCAAACGCAGCTTCATAGCCTTTTTTTGTACGTACTTTTGCTTTTTCCTCCTCATCCACCATCAAAACTTCAAAAATAATCGGCGTGCCCGTTTTTAGCATCACCTCCATAATTCCGTCCCCACACATGCGGCAGACCAAATCGTAGTGTTCGGTGTCTCCTTTTATCACACAGCCCAAGGCCACCATTGCGGACGGCTTGTTTTTCTCAATATAAGCCTGAAGCGTCAGCGGAATTTCCACGGCTCCAGGTACGTGAATCACCGTTGGCTCAATGCCTTGTTCTTTAAAACCTTTCACGCATTCTGCCAAAAGTGCTTCGGTGATTTCAGGGTTGAAATCGGAAACAACGATACCGTAGTTCATTTTTGAGGGATGAGGGTTTCAAGATAGCGGGCCAGCATGTCGATTTCAACGTGAACCCCATCACCGATCTGTAGATCACCCAAATTTGTGCTATGAATGGTCTCGGGGATAATGGCCATTTCAATAGAAGCTTCGTGTCGTTTAGCAATAGTGAGGCTGACCCCATGAACCGTGACGGAGCCTTTTTCGGGGAAGTACTTCATGAATTCTGCAGGGATGGCGATTTCAAGCGCTGGCGCCACTTTGACCACGCTTGCCGTAAAATCCACATGACCTAAAACCAAGTGCCCGGCCAAGGGTTTTTGCAAAGTCAGCGAAGTTTCCAAATTGAGTTTTTGCCCAAGTTCTGCACTTTTGAACATCGTGCGCGCCAGGGTTTCCGCCACCAAAGTGACCGTGAAAGCCATCGCCGTTGCATCGTAAGTCTCCACGGTTAAACACACTCCATTCACCAAAATGCTGTTTCCCTTAGTGAAGTGAGCGGCAGGCAGCTCGCTGTAAATGGTAAAGACCACGCCGTCACCAGCCGGCTCATTTTTTTGCAAGACGCCCAAGTTTTCCACAATTCCAGTAAACATAAATTTTCAATTTGTCAGAAATAATTCAGAACTATTTAAGATTATTTTCAGGTTTTTATAAAGGTCAGCTTGTTATAAGTATTGAGCTTATCATTAACCCCAACCTTATGAAAAGCATGAATCGCGTCAGTATTTTGGGCCACGTCGTGGCGGACCCCCAAATCAAAGCCACCAAAAGTGGCAAGTCCGTATCCAGTTTTGCCATCGCCACCAACAATGAGTGGCTCGACCAGGAGGGCACGCTCAAAAAGAGCGCCGACTTCCACCGCGTGGTCGCCTGGGAAAAGCTTGCCGAAATCTGCACGCAGCACCTGCGTAAAGGCAGTCCCGTACTGGTGGAAGGCCGTTTAACCAACCGCGCTTACGAGGGCATCGATAAAATCATGCACTACGTAACGGAAGTGGTTCTTAACGATGTGCATCTATTTAAGTATGAAAAGGATCGCCAAACGGTAGAAGCTCAGGAATTTTCCACTCAAAACACCGAAACCCGAGAAAAAGAATTGGTGGCCGCTTAATTTATGGAAAAGAGGAGGGTGGGGTTATGAGACTCATCCTTCTTTTTTGAGTTTAAAGGAAGTATAATACTCTCATGAATCTCTTACGAAAAACGCAACTTGAAACCGAGCTGACCTCACTGGCAACAGATAATCCTGAAGAAGATGCTTTGCTTGCAGAAGAAGGTATGGAGGATTATTCAAGTTTACTTGAGACTGCCTACAGGTAGACCTTGACGTCCACTGAAAGTTATAGCGGAGACGTTTGCCCGGGCAAAGCGCCTTGGTGTAAGCTATGCTCTTGCCTTATATTACTATGGAAGATTTAGCACGCCGTTTACTCGACCCCTGCCTACAGTGGTTAAAGTCCAGACCAGAAGTGAGAGAATCTTTGATCATTTCTGGTCAGAAGTACCAGCTATATTCTAGATCTCCAGGCAAGTATGAGGCCATAACGACTGCTCTTTTTTTGCTCTCAACTTTTAATCCACTCTACAGATTAAGCCATGAGCCAAAAGGGATTGCACCTGCCATAGAAGTGGCCTACCACTTTTGTAGAATGATCGATGATTTTGCGGATGGCGATGCGCCGATCCCAGTAGAGTTTAAAGATTTTTCAGCTCTAATCACAAGTCTTAAGGCTCAATTAAGGCATGACCAAGCCACGTCGGCCAATACAGATCCGGAGTTTTTGCTAAAAAGGTTACTCTATAAAATGGACTGCAGAGAAGACCTCGATACGTTTCTGGATGCGATGAAAGTAGAGCACGACAAACGAACTAGTGGAGAAGTTTTTACACGAGAAGCGCTTGAGAAGCTTTATAACGATTCCTTTGGAGCTCCACATAGGGTTGCCTTCGCCGCACTTGGGTCAACGGCAAGCGGCGAAAGTATTCAAGACCTTTTCCAACTCCAAGGCCGTCTCTATGCAGTCAGAGATTTGATCCCAGAGCTTTCGAAAGGAATCATTTTCATCCCGAAGGAGGTCATGGACGAAAGTGGTTTAAATAAAGAAACACTTGTTCAATATCCTGAAGAAAGCATAAAAAACCCCGCGATTCAAAAATGGATCGCCGAAGAGTATGAATACGGATTAAAAGTTTGTGGCTCGTTGATGGAGTCAGCAAAAACTATGAATTGGATAGCGAGAGGCGTGATTAGCTTCCTAGTGAACCCCATTGAAACGCGCATTAAAGTCCAACTAGCCACCGCTTAGCTTTTACTTAGGGGGTATCCTTGACAGCATTCTATGCCGTAGTTTATAGTTCCGAACCTTAATTGATCTATATGGAACACTGGTCACAGTTGATAGAAGAGTCTGAAGATGGAGAACTTTCCATTCGAGGCAGGGGTTTAAGAGAAATCGTAAGTATTCTTGTAGGTCATGAAATTGCCCCTGGTACTACAAAAGATCAGTTACTGACGATGATGGGAGGTGTGAAAAGTTTGGCGGAGTTGGAGCAAGCTGTCGCTACTCATTTGAAAGGCAAGGTTGCTTGTCCAGAACAAGTGGTGAGTCCTTTTATTTTGGACATTCGGGCAAGAATTAATGTGACCCCTGAAAGAGTCCAAGCACTTTTTTCAAAAGTTCTAGGCTATTCTGCACGAGAAGTCCGGTTGGAATTAGAGAGGGAGCGAGCAGGTGATCCTTCAGTTGGGTGTTTGTTCCATCCTATGCTAGACATTACAGACGAAGAGCGCAGAGCTTTAGAGCTCAAACTTATCAATGAAGGCCTGCCTCCCGAAGAAGCGACCGCTAATTGTGGCATTCTTGTCGTGAACCAAGAAGATGGAGGGATTGTCATCCAACCCTTTCTGAATACTCCAGAGAATTTGAATAAGTTTAAAATGCGATACCCTAGTTCTAAACGTTACTTTTTCCAGGCCTAGCTCGCTATTCACATTTTCTTAGGAATTTTCCGTATTCAGTATTAAACTGCGGGAGATGTCCTCTCCCTTTCTCTCCGTCATCATTCCCACCTACAATCGGGCCAACGTGCTCGAGAAATGTCTCCGCGCCCTCCAAAGCCAATCCTTGGCTAAGGAAAGTTTTGAGGTACTGGTGGTGGACGATGGCAGCAGCGACTTTACGCCTGAACTTTTAAAAAAATGGACTGAGGGCTGGCCAAACTTAAAAGCACTTCATCAAAAAAATGCGGGTCAAGGCAATGCCCGCAATAAGGCACTTAAAGAAGCCACCGGCCAAGTCATCCTTTTTATTGGCGACGATATTTTTGCCGCCCCAGATTTTTTAGAGAAACACGCTACTTTTCATCAAGATCATCCAGAAAAAACCGCCGCCTGCCTCGGCCTTACCGAATGGGATCCCGAGCAGCCCATAACTCCGTTTATGAAATGGCTCACTCACGGCGGACCTCAGTTCGCCTACCACCACCTCATGCCAGAACAGGAAGCCAGTTTTTGGTATTTTTACACCTCCAATATTTCCCTCAAAAAAGACATGCTTCTCGAGGATTCCTTTGATCCCGACTTCAAAGCCTACGGTTGGGAAGACATTGAACTCGGTTACCGACTCATGCAAAAGGGCCTCAAGCTAATTTACACGCCAAGCGCTTTCGCGGTGCACGACCACTTTATGGAACCCAGCTCGCTCAAAAAACGCATGATCAATGTGGGGAAGTCGGCCGTGCTCTTTCAAAAGAAACAGCCAGACGTAAAGGTTTTGCCCACCGGATTCAAAAAATACTTCCTGCGCCTGGTGAGCAGCGCACCTTTCCTCGTACTCGCATTCCCATTTAGGCGTCTTTATTGGACGCTCCTGACAAAGCGCTATTTGCTTGAGGGAATCCGAAGTATATAATCTCACTAGCTTTCACCGCCACGATGAAAAAATCCACTTCTCTCATCCTCCTCTTTGTTCTTTTGTCTTCACTCATTCTTTCTGGATGTTTGAGAGAAAAAGGCGCACAAAATACGACGCAAAAAGCTCCAGTCACCTTAACGTTTTATGGTCTTTTCGATAACGACGAACTCTACGCACCGCTGATCCAAGCCTACGAAAGCCAAAATACGCACGTCACCATTTTGTACAAAAAATTCACCGACCCCGAAGCGTATTTGGATCTGATCGTCAATGAATTGGCGGAAGGCGAAGGCCCCGATATTTTCATGATGCACAACACGTGGTTCCCAAAGAACTATAAAAAACTCACACCTGCACCCGCAAGCATTGTGACGCCGGAAGTATTCCGCTCGCTTTTCGTAGAAATCGCCGGCGAGGAAATGATCATTCCCGATGATTTCAATGTGGAACAAGTCTGGGGTTTACCACTTTATATCGACACACTGGCATTGTATTACAACGACGAACACATCGAAGATGCGCTCCCTTCCCAAGGAACGCCTTCCACCACCTGGGCGGGAATCAAGGAAGACGTGATTCAACTGAACCGAGAGGACCAAAGTTTTGAACGCTTTGAACGCACCGGAATCGCCCTCGGACGTTCCGACAATATTCTACGCGCCTTCGATATTTTGATGCTCATGATGCTCCAATACAAAGTGGAATTTTATTCGGAAGACCTCACGCAAGTGGCTTTTGGAAGCGATGCCAATGCGCTCGCCGCCCTGCAGCTCTACACCAGTTTCGCGTTGCCCAGCCAAAACAACTACAGCTGGAATAAGTATTTATCGGATGCCGATAGTGCCGAGAAAGAACTCGCCACTTTTGCGCGTGGAAAACTTTCCATGCTCATGGGCTTTTCTTATACTTATGAAAACATCATCAACGAAATCAACGCCCTCAAAGCGGAAGGGGAAGAGGTGATCGACCTCAATAGTGTAAAAATTCAAGAAGCGCCGCAGGTTTATGATCCCGAGACTTCCGCCGAAACCCGCGAAGCCTACGCCAGTTACTATGTGCCGGTGGTCAGCCGCACCAGCGCCAACTCAGAAGAAGCATGGAAATTCCTAGCCTCCATGAGCACCGAAGAAAACCTGCGTTATTACAACGACGAAACCCACCGGCCCAGCGCGCTCCGTAGCCTGATTGAAGAGCAGATGCTCGACCCCATCTATGGTGTTTTCGCCGCTCAAGTGGGTTATGCGCAAAGTCTTCCCATGGCAGACCCAACCGAATATAAGACACTGTTTTTGGAAGCCGTGGACGATATTTTGGACACTGTGCGCGCAGACAATGTGCTTAAAAATCTCTCGGAAGATATTCAAAGTTTAATTCCTGCAGATGGCATCAAACCTACTTACGTTCCTGCGGAATAAAGCTTTTTTGCTCAGCCTGGTGCTTTGCATTTTGTCCCTTCCGTTTCAAATAAAAATCCTCAGCTACGAAGCGCAGTGGGGCAATGGTTTCTCAAATCCCTACGCGAGCATTTTCTTTTCACTCTTCGATTTCAGCTTGCTGCTCGCCGCCCTCGCTTATCTGTTCTTTGAACAAAAAAAGAAGTTTCTCCAGCCACCGCCAGCTCTACTTTTGTTCATCACCCTGGCTGCCGCATCTCTCCTCATCACCCCTTACACCGACTCGTTTTTTCATCTACTGCTCGCCGTAAAGCTCCTGGAACTTTTACTCTTTTTTATTTTACTGAGACAGACGCCGTCGCACACACTGCTTATAAAAACATTCATAGTAGTGATGAGCGTGGAAGCGTTGTGGGCGCTGGGGCAAGTTCTACTCCAACAAGACTTCGGATTCCAAATTCTGGGTGAACCTTCACTCTCTGCCCTCACGCCACACTTGGCACGCTTCGGTGATTTTATTCGAGGCTACGGGTCCTTTCCGCATCCGAATATTTTAGGAGCTTTCTTGGTGCTCAGCATCCTCCTGACCTTCGAAGCGCCTCTCGCTAAAAACGAAAAAATCACTCTCCTGGTGATGCAATGCCTTGGCTTGCTCGCCACGTTTTCACGCAGCGCCCTCCTCGCACTGATCCTCATTTCACTTTTTCAAAAACAAAACCTTCGCAAGTGGTTCAGCTTGGGCGCAGCCATTTTACTCCTCCTCTTTTTCGCCGCACGGGGCTTCAACCTTTTAGAAGATCCCGCTTTTCTGGAACGCCTGAGTGGTTACCACATCGCCGGGGAAATGATTCTGGCTCATCCATTTGGAGTGGGCTTTTCACACTTCACTTTATATATGGATTCCGTTGTCAGCGTCGCGCTCATGCCCTGGGATTATCAACCGGCCCACAATGTTTTACTTTTGCTGCTCGCTGAAATTGGCATACCTTTCACGCTGCTTTTAAGCGGCGCAAGCGTCTACGCACTCAAAAAAAATCCCCGCTACTTAACTGCTGCATTACTGCTGGGCTGCATCGGACTTTTTGATCACTACTGGCTCACGCAAGACCAAGGCCGCCTCTTGTTAATTTTAGTGCTGCTGTGGACTATTAAGAAGGGAGCACACTCGAGCAAAACGCCGGCTGTCCAAGGATAAACGCTTCAGGATGAAGCACCGTTTTTCCTTCCAGCTGAAGCGATTTTAATTTAAGCGCTCCGTCTGAAGTTCCCACTAAAATAACGTGTTTTTCACACTTCACCTTGCCCGGTTCAATCGCATCCTCCGTCATTTCCAAATCCAAAATTTTCAAGCGCTTGCCGAGGTAAGTCGTGAACAGCCCGGGCCAGGGCGTGTAAGCGCGGAAACGGTTCATGATTTTTGCCGCGGGTTCCTGAAAATTGATCCGTCCGTCTTCACGCTCAGTCATCTTGCAATAAGTCGCTTGCGATTCATCCTGCTCTTTAAAAATTTGCTCGCCTTGTTCCGCAATCGCCATGAGCGCGTCAGGAATTTTTTCAGCCGCCAGTCGGGCGAATTCATCAAACAAAAGAGTGCTGGTCATATGCGGCGCAATGGCCATTTTTTCCTGAAACGCAATCGGTCCCTCGTCCATACCTTTCGTCATTTTAATCAAAGAGAGTCCAGTCTCCGCATCGCCATTCAATAAAGCCGCCTGCGGTGGAGTGGGCCCACGGTATTTTGGTAGCAGGGAAGGATGCACATTCATCGGCGCCAGACGGGGAAGGCTAAGCCAGGCTTCATTCAAAATCTGGCCGTAAGAAAAGGTCAGAATAAAATCGGGCGGATTCTTTTTCAGCGTCTCCAAAAGTACTTCATCTTTAGAAAGTTTTTCTGGTTGATAGACCGGCAGTCCCTTCTCCACAGCCAGCTTTTTTATAGCCCGTGGCTCGCCGCGATCCGGCTGACAGACCAAGCCTAAAACCTTAAAACGTGCGTCGTTCAGCAGGGCTTGAAATAGGGGGATGGAAATTTCTCCGGTGGAGAAAAAAATAAGGGTGCGAGGCTCCATAAGCTATGATAATCTGCATACACCATGCCTGAAACCGATCATCATCGCAAGCTGCTCAGCATCCCTCATTATAGGATTCTTTTCATAATTGTTTTGGCCACAGTGCTCAGTTGGTCTGCTTGGCTTTTGGTGCTAAATAAACTCGACCCCTTTGCGCAGGCTTCACTGGCCTTGCCGCTCTTTTTTGCGAGTTCACTCTTGGCGTTTTCCGGAACCTTCACGCTCATTTTATTTGCACTAAAAAGATGGAAAGCCGGCGACCAAATCTACATCAAACACGTGATGATTTCACTTAGGCAGGGGATTCTGCTCAGCGTCTGCACCTGTCTCTGCCTCAGCCTCCTCATGTTGGGACTGCTAAGAGTCTGGAACGGGCTTTTGCTCGTTGCCTTCATGATGCTGCTCGAATTTTATCTCAGCGGAAAAGACGAACTACACTGAGTAGTCAAAGGTATCAACCCAGCGGATGTGATTGAAAGGAAAGATCACCATCTTAACCTCTCCTTCAATGAATCCATTCATCAAATAAGGAGAGGTTTCGGTGCTGCACCCGGTTTGTTGGAAACAACGCCTTGAATCGTTGCTTTTCGTCCGATTGTCGCCAAGCACAAAGAAACTTCCTTCCGACACTGTGAACACCTGCGAGCTGGTTCGGTGAGGCTGCGTATTCCCCTGATTTTCTTCCGTTAAATAAGGTTCGTCGAGTTCAATATAAACACCCTCTTCATTCATAACGCTCACAAGTCCGTCCTCAATTTTTACGCTCTCTCCAGGTAGTCCAATCACTCGTTTAATATAAAATTCTCCGCTCGTGGAATAGGGAGCTTTAAAAATAATCACATCTCCGCGTTGAATGCTCGTGGGGCTCCAATCAGCAAGGTCCCACGTGGAAAGGCGAGAGGTCAAAACGTATTCTCCGTCACCGGAAAGACATTCGCCCTCGTAATCATTGAAGGTATTGCACATGGATTGCCCATGCACCTGAAAAGGCGCGAACAAAAACAGCCGTATGACGACCACTAAAATAATCACAATCACCACATCAATAAGTATGTCCAACAGAAATTTGGGGAGTATAAAATCTTTGGTCGAATTTTGTGACATAGTCATGTAGAATGTACTCGGAGCTTATCAAGAATTTCCAAGCCAAGCAATGATCATAGATAAAATTCTTTTCCGTAGTTTACTCGACAAAGGAGAGAAATTACTGATGGTGGCACACGTACATCCCTTTATGGTGTACCCTCAACTGCTTAAGGTTTTATTTGTGGGAATTTTAGTGCCCGCCGTCGCTTATTATTTGTTTCCACCTCTATGGTCCATTTGGGCGGTATGGAGCGGTTTGGGAATCATTCTATTCATCTATCGTCTGCTTCAGTGGTATTTGGACGCCTGGCTGGTGACCACCACTTCGGTTATTGATTTCGAATGGGAATCGCCCTTCAGCCAATCCACCAACCGAATTGAGTACGGGAATATCGATGGGATCACCAATGAAGTAAAAGGCTTTTGGGGCACGATATTTCGTTTTGGAAATATTCAAATCACCCACGTATCTGGAACGCCGCTAATCTTAAAAAACGTAGCTGCTCCACGAAAAGTGGAACGCTTCATAATGGAGCACCAATCCAGTTTTTTACATGAACAAGGCTTCTCCGACCAAGCTAAACTCAAGGAACTGCTCACAAAATTATTGCGTTCCGCAGGGAAATAAGTAAGCTAAGGCCATGGAACTCGAAGTCATCATCGGTCTGGAAATCCACGCACAAATCTTATCTAAAACGAAGCTGTTCTGTTCTTGTTCAAACGATTCTTTTGGCAAAGAGCCCAATTCCAATGTCTGCCCAATCTGTATGGCTTTCCCAGGAATGCTCCCCGTGATCAATGAGGAGGCCGTTCACAAAGGAACCATCGCTGCCCTCGCTCTCAACTGCGAAATCCCTCAGCACTCAAAATTCGACCGAAAAAACTATTTTTACCCAGATCTACCGCCGGGTTACCAGATTTCCCAATACGACGAACCCGTTTCTAAAGAAGGTCATTTGGAAATTTCCCTCGATGGAGTTAAGAAAACCATCCGCATTTTGCGTTTGCACCTAGAAAACGACGCAGGAAAACTGACCCACACCGGCCAAGACACCCTCCTGGATTTCAATCGAGCCGGATGCCCCCTCATGGAAATTGTTTCTTACCCAGATATGCGCGGCTCAAAAGAGGCCCGTGCGTATGCCGAAGCCATTCAGCAGATTTTGCGCTACTGCGGAAGTTCTTCCTGCGATATGGAGAAGGGAATGATGCGTTTTGACGCCAGCGTTTCCATGCGACCCGTGGGCGAAGAAAAGCTCTACCCTCGTGCTGAAATCAAAAACCTCAACTCCTTCCGCTCCTTGGAAATGGCCATTGAATACGAAATCAAACGACAAGGCAAATTGTGGGAAGCCGGAACCCCTTCGGCAACGGAACAAACCGTGGGCTGGGATGATGACCGCGGCACCACCGTGGTGATGCGTGAAAAAGAAAGCGCGGCCGATTACCGTTACTTCCCCGAGCCAGACCTTCCTCCAGTAGAAATAACGGAAGCACAGCTGACTGAATGGAGAAAAGAAGTGCCCGAAGCCCCCATGCAAAAATACGAACGCTTCTTGGCTGAATTTGGCTTAGCAGAGGCCGAAGCCCGCTTCTTTGCCAGCGACATTGCTTTGGCCAATTACTTTGAAGAAGTGGCGCACCAGTCTAAAAATAACAAGACCGCCAATTCTTTTGTGGGAACTATTTTGGTGAAACGTCTCAAAGATGAAGGGAAGTGGATTTCCGATTCACCCATCACCGCCGCTCAGTTGGCAGAACTCATCCAACTCATCGACGAAGGAGTGATTTCCAACAACGTGGCCAAAAGCACCGTCTTCGATGAAATGATGAAGAGCGGGAAAAATCCAAAAGCCATTGTAGAAGAGCAAGGACTCGTTCAAAAAAGTGATGCCGGTGAAATTGAAGAGTGGTGCAAGGCCGCCATCGCCGCCAACCCCCAAGCCGCTGCCGATGTGAAGGCCGGCACAATGAAAGCACTCGGAAGCCTGGTTGGAATGGCTATGAAAGAATCCAAGGGGCAAGCCAATCCAAAAATGGTGAATGAAGTTTTGATGAAACTCCTTGCATAGGGTATAATCAAAACAATCTAACTCCACAGCCATGGCACCTTTAGATATTCTCTTCCTCACACTTTCTGTATGTGTCGCTCTGGTGACCATCTTTTTATCCGTCACGCTCATCTATTTGATGTTCATCCTGCGCGACGTAGTGAAGGTAACCGACCAAGTTAAAGAACTCGTCGACAAGGTGAATACCTATGTGACCAAGCCACTTTTGCTCACCAAGAGCATTATTGAATTCGTGGGTCCTTTCATTCGCAATGCGGAAGATAAATTCAGCGGTCGTCGAAGAAAAGACTGAGGAATGGAAACTTAATCGTAGCGTTGTAAATACGTCGGGTTCTTTGAAGCGGTTGTAAAAAGAGCCGCCACATCCACTCCAAACCGAGTTTTCGCAGTAAGCGGGGAGCCCGTTTCACTGCTCCGCTCCAAAAATCAAAGGAACCACCCACCCCCATAACGTGCACAAGAGTGGGAATTTTCCGTGCATACTCTGCAATCCAAAGTTCCTGCTTAGGCGCGCCGTAAGCCACAAAAAGTACATCTGCCTTTGACGCCTTCACGATTTCAAAAGCCTTGGTAGAAGGATTCTCAGTGGAACTACCCGCCACCTTTAAGTGAGGATATTTTTCCTTAAAGACCTGCGCAGTTTTTTTAGCGACACCAATTTTTCCTCCCAAAAAGAAAACCGATTTTTTATTTTTTTCACTCCATGCAATCACATCTTCCATAAAATCGCTGCCGTGAATGATTTCGGGAAAAACTTTCTTAAAAGGATGTTTCCAAACTAAGAAAAGAAGCAGAGAGGGAAGGTAGGCAAACGCTCGAATAAATTTAAATTTAATCTGTAAAAGGGTGCTCACCAGCAACAGTCCATGACCATCCGGTAGCATCAACGTACCTTTTTTAAGCGCCTGACGAAAGGCGGCGTTCTTGCGAGCCTCCAGTAAAATTTCTGGATTCGGCGTAAAAATAATTTGTGGTTTCTTTAAAGTTTCACGAGCTTCTTCGCGTGTAATTTCATCGATTTGTACATCCATCAATTTCATAGCCGCGCAATGCTAAGAATATTTTTACCGGAGAAAATCGTAGCAGATTCTCCATCCTTCACATATTCATTTCGCAGCACGGTGAAGCCAGCTTGTTTTAATAGACGCGCCAAACGTCGCCTGGTGAAAGCAAAATAATAACGCTGCACTTTTTTTTGCCAAGGTACCAAAACGCCCCGGAGTCCAAAAGTAGGAAACATAAAACTGCGTGCGAGCAGCGGCCAAAACGAACGCTGGTGCAAATTCCAATTGGTCATAAACAAATATCCGCCCGGCCTTAAAACTTTCTTCCACTGCTTGAGCGCCTTCAGTTGATCTTTGTGGGGAAGGTGATGAAAAGAGGCGATGGCAAAAATCGCATCCACTTTTTCTTTTAGGGGAAACGGCTCGCTCATATCGGCCTCAATAAACTGTTCTTTTGGGTGAGCTTTTTTGGCCTGTTTCAATAATTCCACCGATTGATCGATTCCCAAATAGCTTTTATACCCCTCTTTTTTTAGAAAAGTGAGGAGCCTACCATTGCCACAACCCAGATCCAAAACCTTAAAATTCGCACGGTAATAAGCCTTAAAACACTCAAAGTCCTTCCAGGGGAACTGCCGGGTCTCCGAAAACTCCTCCGCAATCTGATTGTAATCATCCTTGACCTTTTTCTGGATTCTTTTAGAGTGCATGTACTCAATATGAAGATACTCAGCTCTGAAGATATACAAAAAGCACTGATTCAACAAGCCTCAACCTTGAATATTCAAAGTGAGGAGGATCTGCACAAGCTCAAAAAACTCTTTGCCAAGGAGCACGAGATCGATTTATTGAGCAATTTTAAACTGCAAAAAGCCTACGAAAGCATGCTCGCCGAAGGTTGGAAAGGTGATCCCACGCTGCAACGTCTGCTTCGCAAACGAAAAGTACGCACGCTCTCCGGGGTCACAGTCATCACCGTACTCACCAAACCGTACCCGTGTCCCGGTAAGTGCGTGTTCTGTCCCACCGAGCCAGGTATGCCAAAATCCTATCTTTCCAATGAACCCGGAGCCATGCGCGCCGTGCTCGACGATTTTCATCCTCGCGACCAAGTTAAAACCCGCCTCGATAGTCTAACTAAGCAAGGTCATGAAACCGACAAAATTGAAATGATCGTGCTCGGTGGAACTTTTTCTGCCTACAACCGTCGTTACCAAACCGACTTCGTACGTGCACTCTTCAACGCCTGCAATGAGAAACAAGGCAAGTCACTCAAAGAAGCACAAGAAATCAATGAATCCGCCAAGCACCGAATAATCGGGCTCAGCCTCGAAACCCGGCCTGATCACATAACCGAAGAGGAAATCAAACACATGCTGAAGCTCGGTTGCACCAAAGTGCAAATCGGCGTGCAACACATCGACAACGCCATTTTGGAACTCAACAAACGTGGGGAAGTGATTGAAGACACCATTCGAGCCATTCGCCTGATGAAGGATGCCGGGCTAAAAATCGCCACCCACCTCATGCCCAATTTGCCAGGCAGCACACCGGAAAAAGACAAATGGATGGTGCGAGAATTTTTTGAAAATCCAAACTTCAAACCCGACCAACTCAAGATTTACCCTTGCGTGGTGACGCCTTACGCCGAGCTGGAACAATGGTGGAAAGAGGGCCGTTACGAAGCGTATTCCGACGAAGTCCTGATGGATATTTTGATCGAAATGAAGCGCCACATCCCCGAATACGTGCGCATCGAACGACTCTTCCGCGACATCCCCGGTGAATCCATTTTGGAAGGCAGCCAAATGACCAACATGCGCCAACTCCTCCAGGCAAAAATGGCGAAAGAGGGTATTGTCTGCCACTGTATTCGCTGCCGCGAAATCAAAGGCGACGTCTTCGACCCCGACGACACCGAACTCCGCGTTTTTGAGTACGAAGCCTCCGAAGGAAAAGAATTTTTCATCAGCTTCAATGACCCCGTGCGCGACAAACTCTGCTCGCTACTACGTCTCCGTTTTTCTTCCTACTCTCTCCAAGGCAAACCTCACTTCATCAAAGAACTCGAAGGCGCTGCGCTGGTGCGTGAAGTACATACCTACGGCGCCCAAGTACGGGTAGGCCGCAGTGACGACACCGCCTCACAGCACGGAGGCCTCGGCCGCCGCATGATCGAAAAAGCCGAAGAAATTTCTCGCGCGGCCGGCTTCAAAAAAGTCGCCATCATCGCCGGCGTGGGCACCCGAAATTACTACCGCAAATGGGGCTACGAATTGGAAGGAACCTACATGACAAAAAAGCTTTCCTAGCCGCCTTGTGAAAATCGTCGTTTTCAGGTATAATTAAGAGATTTAAAACGACGTATGGTAGCTGACGACCGAAATCTCGAAGACTCAATACAAGCGCCTACACCTGTTGAAGAAGCCCGCGAACGAACGGAACGGGAACTTCGCAAGGACGTGGATGCACGCTTGGAACAACAGGAGAAGAAAGATCCTATTTTGGCCGGCATAGAAAGCATTGACGCCAGCAAACCAATCTCAGAGCAGTTTGAGAAAATGGCGGATCTTGAAGTGGTTTTGGATGAGTTGATTCTGCTTGCACTTAAGGCCGGAGAAACACGAGAGATACTGGCCAAAAGCCCGCTCACTCTGCAAGGCTACGCAAAAAATAAAACATCACTCGCCGCAACGCAAAAATTTGGCGAGCTTTTAACGAGTCAGTCGGTTGGCGCATTGGCTTGGTGGGCGAAGAACCTGGCGCAAGGAACCCAGCACTATGCAGACGCGGTGTCAGAAAAAGAAAAAACAGAAAAAGGCGAAAAATCTGACAAAACCGAATGGATGAGTCCGTACGTAAAATGGGGACTCATTGCAGCAGGTGCGGTTGGTGCCGGCTATTACTTACACAAGTGGTTTAAAGGAGAAGGTGAAGCAAAGAAGAAGAGCGATTTGGTGATTGGTGGCGCACTTGCAACGATTGGCGTCGGAACTTTATTGGGAGCTGAAACGCTAGGAAAATGGACAGCTGATTACTTAAATCTGGACGTATCCGTTGATGCCATAAAGGACCTACTCAGCGGTAAAGGGCTCAGCTCATTGTTATTCAGCTCTCGTGAGCCAGGAATTAAAAAGGCAGCTAAAGAATTGGACATAACCGAACGCACTTTAATAGATTTAAAAGACGTTAAATGGGGTGATTTTGCAGAGTTAAGCTCAGACGTGGTTCGTACCGGAAAAAGTTACATTGGAACTCTACTGACACAGGCTGGTATGGCGGATATACCCGGTATGAGCGTGGATGACGATGCCGGAACCGCTCGTGAAGAAGTGAAACTGCAATCCTTCATCAAGCGTCACCAAGATAAAATCAAAGGAAATATCGATAAAATGAGCATTGGAGAAATCTTGAATGAACTGGAAAAAGCCGGCGTATTTGGGAAGCCTGAGCACGCAGATGAACTTGAAGCTCCGACTCCAGAAAAAACTCCAGAAGTAAGCGACGATCTTTCAAGCATGCCAGCCGTAGCAAGTGTGGTCAAATCAGTAGTAAGCGGCGAAATGGACTGGGACGAAGGTTTAGCAGCACTCAAACCCGCCGCTGACGAAGATGGAGCGGGTCTTGGGATCATTGATGGAACCTTGTTCGTCTTAAAAGGTCTCGCCATTGTTCCTCTCAGCAGCTTAGAAATTGTGGTGGAACAGGTAAAAGATATCTACGACTTCACCACGGGGGATGGAGCCTTAAGTGAAGCCCTATGGGCAGACAACCAGGTCTATTGGGCGGGAACGTATTTCGCGGGTCACGGAACCTTAGCCATCGCCAAAGGAGTCAAAGCTGGTAACTTAAACCCGGGGCCAATTCTCGGCGAAGCAATAAAAGGGGGGTTCAAAGGAGTCCTCGATTCCTATCTATTCATACCCAACACCGTAATAAAAGGGCTCAAATGGAAAACAGAAGTTGGACAACTATCGACCTACGCTAAACTCACCGCCAAAGAGCATCTGCCTTTTTTGTCACCAGCAGAAAAAATTCACGTTCTTCATGATCAAGCGGCTTATTATGGTGAACGTTACAGCCACTACCACAAGAAACTGGAACTTTTTGAAAGCTCTGAAGTCACAGGAAGTATAAAATCAAAAATTTATGAAAAAATTTATGGAAAAGCCTGGCTTGAAAAAATGATGGACCGGTATGCCGAAAAATTCTTTAAGAGTCGAAAAGCCTACTTAAAGGAAATGAATGTGGTCGATAATATAGGTGGAGACGTAAGGCTTTCTTCTATTAAATCGGACAAGGGCATAGCGGCACGATTAGCGGAAGCGGCCGAAAAATTTATTGCCGAAAACCCCAAAGCGGCTCTTCCAGAATTACCAGCCTACCGCGTCACCAATCCAAAATACGCAACGCATGCAGAGGCCACACGAGCAGGAATCCCTCGAGAAAACGTTCCAAAAGCGCTTATCGATAGAATGGAAGCTTTAGGCTTAAAAGGAGATCGTATCACTCTCAAATTGAGAGAATACGGTATGACCAAGGTAGAAGTGGAAGCCCTTTGTACAGAACTTGAAAGAATGCCAAATCCAAAGCAAGCCGCCAAAGATCTAGAAATGGTTTTATGGAAAATTAAAAATCCCAAGTTGTTTAGAGTGGGAGGAACCTTAGCAAGGGGTGCCGGAATCATTGGCGCAATATATATGCTCTATGACTTTCAAGAATCCAATGACAAATGGAATACGATTGGAGAAGACGCCAGTATGCTAGGAACTTTTGCCCTAGGTGCACGGGCCACGGCCTCTGTAATTCCTCATCCAATTGGTAAAATTGTGGGAGGAATTGCGGTAGGTACTGCAGCTTCGTTTGGTGGTATGGCAGCTTGGAATAGCTATGGAAAGCCTTATCTTCAAAAGCATTTTCCAAACCGACAAGACTTCTATGAAAACTCCATCGTGAGTGGAACGGGAACTGTTTTAAGCATGATGACCGGCGGAATTTTACTCAATGATATAATCTTTGCAGCAGACGCCATGGGAATTGGCGATGGCATTGATGAAGAAACCGACCCAATCGCTTATCTAACCGATTCTAAGTACATTGGTCACTACGATTTTATTGACGACGTGCTTGCTGGCGAAAAAATAATGGCCATGGGTGAACACCGTATGCATGACTTAAGTGAACTTCGCAGCAATGGTAAGGAAGCCCTAGACGGCGCACAAGATAAGATTAAGGATTTGCAGGAAGAATTCACCGGCTTGGAAGCCAAGGAACTCACCCTGGACGATCTAGAACGCAAAGAAACTATCACAATAAGGAAAGATGAGATTTTAAAAGAAATCGAAGTCTTAGAAAGAGCTTCAATCAGATTCCTATCCTATACTGACGACAGCTGGGTCGATGTTAAACAGATGGAACTCATCTATATGCAAACAGAGATGATCAATCCAGCCTTTGAAAAATTCCAGATCGTTGTGGAGAAAAAATTTGGAGCCGAAGGGCTAGAGGCATTTGCTCGTTTGATGGGCAGAATGCAAGAAGGTCGCGAAGGAGTTAAAGGAGATCATGAGATGCAGGTATGGCAATACCTCTGCGATCAAAGTGTTGAACTTGGGGAAGGGGAGTCGCTCCCATTCGCTGACTTTGCAACGTTCACCATTTCTATTTATCAAAGCGCTAAACGTTTAGAAGAAGTTAAAAAAGAATTAGGTGCTGAAAAGGGGACTGGCCCAGCAGTGGAGGAGGCTCACACGCCTGTTGAGCAGGATTTGACCGTCTAGCAATCCTACACAATATATCTTGTGTAAAGTTAACCCCTGTCGAACTAGAGTCGGATATACCAAATACCGGGGGTCCCACTCTTTTCTAAGTAGCCAAGCCCCTCCAACCGATTGAGACGCATCGGATCAACTAAAACGATTTTTGAATTTTTCAATAAACCCTTCGCATCCAAAGCTTGTTCGCATTCAAGCTCCCTAAGCTCAATAGCCTCTTCACTACTCTGCCCGTCCGAATTACCTTCGTTTATAGCCATTATTTTTAATTAAACGACTTACACTACGTCTCCAATTTCACTCAGTGCCTCCAAAATTGCGATTTTTGCTTGAAGGCTGGGATACTGCCGCAGTTCAACGTCTTCGTCAACCAAACGCTCAGCTTGTGCACGAACTCGATTCAGCATCTCCAAGTCCGTAAAGCTCGCCATTTTTAAGTCAGGAAGTCCACTTTGTTTGATCCCATAAATTTCTCCCGGGCCGCGCATTTGCAAATCCAATTCAGCCAAATCAAAGCCTGAATTATACTTCACCATGTATTTTAGTCTTTGCAAGGCTCCGTCGGAGTTTGAATCTGTAAATAGGAAACAATAGGACTGATGTTCACCGCGTCCGACCCTCCCCCTAAACTGATGGAGCTGGGCGAGGCCAAAACGATCCGCGCCTTCAATCATCATAATGCTGGCGTTGGGCACGTCTATTCCCACTTCGACAACGGACGTCGAGACCAATATGTCCACTTCGCCGCTGGCAAATTGTTTCATAACCTCATCTTTATCTTCGGCCTTCATCCGGCCATGCAAAAGCGCCAAGCGATGATTGGGAAAAACTTCACTCTTCAGCCGTTCGTACTCCAAGGTCACGGCCTTCACTTGAATGGCGTCCGACTCTTCAATCAGCGGGCAAATAATAAAAACCTGTCTTCCCTTTTGAACCTGATCGGAAATCCAAAAGTACGCGTCATTGCGTTTATCTTCCGGCACGAGTCGCGTTACAATCTCCTGACGTCCCGGTGGCAATTCATCCAGCGTCGATAAATCCTGGTCGCCATACAAAGTCAGCGCCATGGTTCGTGGGATCGGCGTCGCGGATAAATTGAGCATATGAGGATTTCCGTGAATTTGAAAGACGGCGCGTTGTTTCACCCCAAAGCGGTGCTGTTCATCAATCACCGCGAGTCCAAGCCGAGAAAAGCCCACCCCTTCTTGAATCAGCGCATGTGTGCCAATCACCAAATCACAACGGCCGGTCGCAAGCTGACCCAGAATTTCCTCGTGTTCTGCATTCGACGTTGAGCCCGTAAGTAATTGCACGTTAAATCCAAACGGTGTCAACAAACGTACGAGTGTTTTAAAGTGCTGCCGTGCCAAAATTTCCGTAGGCGCCATGAGTGCCGACTGGTATCCCTCCAGCTTCATCGCATAAATCGCCGCCGCTGCCACCACGGTTTTACCCGCCCCCACATCTCCTTGAACCAAACGGATCATCGGGAATCCCTTGGCAAAATCTTCAAAAATCTCCGCGATCACCCGAAACTGTGCCCCGGTGAGCTTGAACGGCAAAGAATCCAAAAAAGCCTCCAAATTCACATTTTCCAGCTTCTTTCCTTCACCCGCAGCGGCCACTTTCCATAATTTCTTTCGTTTCAGCGCCAAAAATTGCAGCATAAATAGCTCGTCGAAAGCCAAGCGTTCACGTGCCTTGGTCAAATGCTCCTCGTCTTTGGCAAAGTGCACATGGTAAATGGCATCCGGCAGTCGCATCAAACCTTCTTCCTGCAAAATCTTTTCCGGCATAAAATCTTCAAAATACTGCGCGTACGGCAGCATCATATGAATTTTCTCCCGCAGCCACTTGCTCGTTATCTCATCTTTTTCAGGGTAAACGGGCACAATTCGCCCGGTGTGCAGCAGCACCTTAGCCGGTTTTTCGTACTTGGGGCTCAGCATCATCATCCTCCCCTTTTCAAACTTCAATTTTCCCGTCAAAATTATTTCACTTCCCTTAAAAAACATCTGTTTAATATGCGGCTGGCTGAACCACATCACCGGCAATTCTCCCGTCGCATCACAAACCACCGCCCGCGTCATCACCTTCCCTGCCCTAGTCGGCACATTCAAGATCGATTTGATCTTAACTTGTATAACATTGATCTCATCCGTTCGCATCTCATTGATGCGTGTAAATTCCTGCTCATCTCGGTAATCCCGTGGAAAATACAAAAGCAAATCCCGCAGCGTCTTAATCCCCATCTCCTTCAAAAGCGCGATATAATTCTCGCGAGTCTTCAAGATCCGGGCATCAAGACGATAGTCGATCATGAAAGAGTTTCTACATTAGCCACATCGGCAGATTTCATTTTCAGTTGGTCACAATTTGTGACAGACTGACTTCCTTTCTCATTGTGCTCAAAAGGTATTATGCCGTTCATCCTGGATGGGTTCTTGGATTTCGAATTTTCTCATAAAAAGTGGTTGGACGCTAGGAAATTTACAGCCAATCAACTAGAAAAACACTTACAACACCGAGCCACTTTACAGGGGGGGGTATTGTGTTATTATAATTAGAAATCATATTTTTCTAAACAAAACAAATATGTCAGAAAAGCCTAATCAAACGCCAGAGTCTATCGAAGCTTCCACCTTGAAGCCTGAAGATGCTCTGCAACAAAAGATAGACTCTGTAGATCTTAAAAAATGGCCCAATTACGCTAAATTAAAAAATCCTGGCGATTTTACTGACAAAAAAACTCTACATTACTGGTTGGCGTCTAGAATAAAAACTTCCGCTGTAAACTCTACTGCAACTGAAGTAGCACCAGCTAGCGATAGACAGATAAATTATGATACAACTAGTAGAGGTCAGCAGCTCGAAACATGGGATGCAGCCCTTAAGAATCATACCGAATGGGGCCGAACGCTTAAAGAATTCATACCTGAGATAGAAACTGCACACAAAGAACTCACTCACGAAGTTAGAGAACTCATTTCTGAACTTTACAATACTGAGGATCCAAAAGAAATTGCACGAATATTTTGGGGAATGGAAACCAGTCAATCAATTGAAGTTGCCCCCTCCTATCGCAATGAGGGCAACTCCCCCCTCCTAGGTGTTGGTTTTGAATGGGGATGGGATGGAGAGACCTCGGACCCAAGTTATTTGTCCTTAGAACCAAAAGGAGGATTTGACATGACTTTAGATGATAGTGAGAAGGGATTAGCAGAGCATTACCAGACACGTGATATTGCCTTCGGCCTAAATTTTCTGATGTCACTCGCTCATATGAGAGACAATCTTCAACAAAAAAAGGCCGACAAAATGAAAAAAAGTTTGGAGCACGACAAAAAAGAGAGCGATGCAGCTGCACAAAAAGCATTGGATGAACTGAACTAACTCTTCACCCTCCTAAAATGCCTCTTCCCTACCTGCAATAAAGCCCCGTTCTTCGTCAACGTCACCTCAGCCTTCACATCCTCAACCTTCACACCTTCCCATTTTACCCCTCCGCCTTCCACCAAACGACGAGCGTCGCTCTTAGTGGCAGCGAGTCCGAGCTCTGAAATCAAATCCACAATGTTCCATTTTTCTCCACCCACCTTCACTTCTTCAATTTCATCAGGCACTTCTCGACGTTGGTGAACCGTTTTGAAATGTTCCTCCGCAGCCCGCGCTGCCTTTTCGCCGTGGTAGATCTCCACAATCGCGTGACCGAGTTCCATCTTAATATTGCGTGGATTTTCTCCACCCGCTAAACGCGTCTTGAATTCAGCAATCTCATCACGATCCATTCGTCCAGCCAGTTCCAAATAAATTGGAATCTGTTCATCGGGTATCGACATGGTTTTTCCAAAAATATCTTCAGGCTTCTCGGCAACACCAATGTAGTTCCCGGTGGTCTTTCCCATCTTCATGGTTCCATCCGTTCCCACTAAAATCGGCACCGTGAGAATATTTTGAGGTTCCTGGCCGTAGGCTTTTTGTAAAGTGCGTCCAGCGAGCAGGTTAAAGGTTTGATCCGTTCCACCCAGCTCTACATCCGCCTCCAGTGCCACGGAATCGTAGCCTTGCATCAGCGGATACATGAATTCGTGCACGGAAATCGGTTGATCGTGCTTGATGCGTTCTTGGAACATGTCACGCTCCAGCATTTGTGCCACCGTGAATTGAGACGCCAGCAAAACCACATCCGAAAAATTCAGCGGCGCGAGCCATTCAGCATTCCAACGCACTTCTACTTTAGTCACGTCGAGCACATGGGAAACTTGATCCATATAACCCTGAGCATTTTTTTCCAGTTCTTCTTGGCTGCGTTGTTTGCGAGTTTCATTTTTTCCCGTGGGGTCTCCGATCTGCCCGGTGAAATTTCCAAACAGCAAAATGATTTGATGCCCCAATTCCTGAAACTCACGGAGTTTGTGCACCACCACCATATGCCCCAGGTGTAAATCAAAACCCGTCGGGTCGATTCCCAGCTTAACGCGCAGCTTTTTCCCGCTCATTAATTTCTTTTTCAGATCTTCTTTTACGATCACATCGGCAACCCCCAAAGAAAGTAGCAAATCGATCGCTTTTTCATCGGTATTCACGGACATAGTTTTTTCCTGTAAAGTTACTTAGATCAAATTAACAAAGCCCCCTCAAAAATGCAATTTCAAAGCTACACATTCAAAAAGGAAGATGAAGGAACTCGCTTAGACCACTTTTTAACCGAATTTCTCAAGATTTCTCGCAGCCAAGTGCAGCGCTACATTAAAGAAAAATGCGTCTACCTCAACCATAAGTCCGAAAAAGCCAACACTAAGGTGAAAGAAGGCGACGAATTGCTCTACCGCACTCCCGAGCTCAAAGACTCTAAACTGATCGCAGAAGACATTCCATTAGATATCATTTTTGAAGACAAAAACCTCCTGGTGATCAACAAACCCGCCGGAATCGTGGTTCACCCTGATGAATCCGGTCACAGCGGCGGCACCATTGTGCACGCGGTCCTCGCCCACTGTAAAAATCTGAGCGGAATCGGCGGCGAACGACGTCCCGGAATCGTGCACCGTCTCGATAAAGACACTTCTGGAGTGCTTCTGATTGCCAAAAACGACGTCACTCACCAGAAATTTTCTAAGCTTTTCCACGACCGTAAGGTTAAAAAGACCTATTTAGCCCTGGTAAAAGGCTTACCCAAGAGCAAAAAAGGCCGTATCGAAGCCCCTATTTCCCGTCACAGTGTGGACCGTCAGCGAATGGCCGTGAGCAATCAAGGCAAGAACGCCATCACCACTTTTGAAGTAGATTCCACCTACCGCGGCTACACTCTGCTACGTGTAAACATCGAAACCGGCCGGACCCATCAGATTCGCGTTCACCTGGCGAGCATCGGCCACCCCGTAGTTTGCGACCCACTTTACGGAGACAAAAAATTCAACGCCGAATTCCGCGAAAAATACGGCCTCAAACGCCAATTCCTCCACGCCGCCCGCGTCGAAATCGACGGAAAGGTCTACGAAGCACAGCTTCCTGAGGATTTACAAAAACTGAAACTGGCTTAAAGTTCACTCCCGGGGGTGAATTCAGAAACACTTTTTAATATGGCAAGCGCCTGGTCTTTTTTAGCAGCTGGCACAAATAGATGATCGTGATAAAAAGCAGAGACTACATTCACGCTAATACCCTCGGCAGCCAACTTAGGGGTCAAAGCAGCTAAAAAACCAACAGCTTCCAGGTCAGAATGCACATTGAGGGTAATCATCGCCCAAACGGTGGAATAGCTAAGCTTCAATTCATCAGCCTTCTTACGAGTTAAAATATACGTCCAACCCTCATTTTCTTTAAAAGACAGTAAAAAATCTACTACTATCGGCTCAACGCTAGTACAAAACACAAACTCACCCGATACAAGTTCTGGTTGCATAGACTTCAAAAGAACCTCTAGATTGTTTATTCCAAGCATTTGATAGGGTTTAAATTGGCTTAATTTTTTAATAGACTCGAGCGGCTCCACAGCAGCCCCTTCTTGAGCGAGGATCTTTTTGTAATCCTTCTTCCAGCTTTAGGTCAGAAGTAGCATACGTAGGATGCCAAGCAGGATTCCCATTACTGTGAACGAAATCCGTACAATAAGCTTCTACATGTACTTCATCTACAGGTTTTCCATCTTCATACTCACAAACACTCCACTTCCCCGTATGATAATTTTTCTGGAAATACCCACTATCTCTTACTAATTTGTGACCGAGGTCCCCCTCCTCTAGTTTTGGACAGTTTCTAATATAGGAAGGACCCGTACTAAAAACAGCCTCACATTTACCAAAGTTCAGCTTTAGTTCACTGCTCAGCTCTGCCTCCAAACGCTCATCCCTGGCATCCGTTGAAGTTTCTGAAAAATCAGACACAAGAATAGACCCCGGAGCTTCGGTTTCAGTAGTACAAGCAGCTAAAACAAGTGGAAGTCCAGAAAGTCTCATAATAATTACTCAGCCTTTTTCTTTGCAGGAGCTTTCTTAGCAGCTGGCTTTTTAGCCACCACTTCTTCCTTAGCCTCCTTCATTTCAGGCTCATCTTTAGCAGCGCTCACCTTCTTTTCAACGGCAGAGATCTTAAGCACCTTGATGGTGCTGAAAAACTGACGGTGACCTTGGCGACGGTGCGTTCGTTTCTTAGCTTGGTAGGTTGAGATGTACATCTTTTCTCCTTTTCCTTGTTCAACCACCTGACATTCTACGTGCGCTCCGGCTACAAAAGGCATTCCAATCTTGAGTCCGCTTCCATCTTCTTCACCCATCAAAAGCACTTCGTTGATTTTGAAGTTCTTTCCTTCTTCAGTATCTACTTTTTCTACCTCAATTTCGTCCTTTTCACGGAGACGGTATTGCTTTCCACCAAGATAAACGACTGCGAACATAGGTTTGAGAATTTAAATCGGGGTTACTCTACGGAATATTCCTCGGTTAAGCAAGAGCTTTTTCCAAGATTTCCATGCCTTCAGCAATAGCCTCCTTCAAAATCACCTTCTCTTCAGGTAAAAATGGCGCCAGCACAAAAGTATGCAGGTCCATCTGTTCCGGGGCAATCTCTCCTCGAGATTCAATACCGATACGAAGGCGCGGGAAATCCATGGTTGCCAGGTGCTGAATCACCGATTTCATTCCGTTGTGGGTGCCCGCCGAACCGCTTTCGCGAAAACGCAGCTTGCCCAGAGGCAAATCCACATCATCATAAACGGTGTAAAAATCCTTGGGTTCAATCTTATAAAAGTCCATCACTTCGCGCACGGCTTCACCCGACAAATTCATGAAAGTCAGCGGCAGCATTAAAATCATTTTGTCCTCGCCATTGCCTTTTTCACTCACCAGTGACTTTCCTCGCTCTTCAAAAGGAGGGAATTCGTGTTTTTTGGCAAATTCCGCCATAAAGACAAAGCCCACATTGTGGCGGGTGTTGTTGTATTTCTTGCCGGGGTTTCCAAGTCCGCAGATGAGCTTCATAGGTCGTGAAATTCGTAGATATGAGGGCCAATTTTGATCAAATCCCCCGTTTTGGCCTTAATACGAATGAGGGCGTTTTGGATTTTCATTTTCTTGAGCACATCATACACGCGCTCCACCGCTCCTTCATACTCAGGGTTCGTCATGCGGGAAATCTGTTCAATTCGCTTCCCGGTAACCTTATAAAGCGTACGTTTGGGCAGCAGTTCTGGCTCAATCGTGAGTCCTTCAATAGTCTGATCAAAATCCTCCAGGTCCACTTCGTACATTTTTTCTACTTCAAAAGATCGGTCGTCCACAAATTCCAGAGGTTTATACTCGATCATTTCTTCATTAGTAGACGCCACGGGCGCCTTTTGACGGTGCTTCTCCACCAATTCATAAAGTTCAAACATGAGTTTATTCAAACCCTCCCCGCTCACTCCGGAAACCAAGCGGAACTTTTTCTTCATTTTAGGAAAGGCCTTCAAGAATTCCTTTTGCAGTCTTTCACGGTCCTCATCAGGAATGGAATCGATCTTGTTCATCACCACAAAGAAGTCTTTTTCAGCCAGTTCAGCATCGTATTTTTTGAGCTCGTCCTGCAAAGTTCGGAACTGATCCACCACGCTGCGTCCTTCATAAGAGAATGGATCGAGCACATAAATCAAGGTCGCGGTACGGGAAATGTGCTTCAAAAACGCATCCCCGAGCCCTTTTCCTTCCGAAGCGCCTTCAATAATTCCCGGCATGTCGGCAATCACAAAGCTCTGGTCCTTGCTTCCGCCAAAATCCGATAAATACACCACTCCCAAGTTGGGGATAATGGTCGTGAACGGATACGCAGCGATTTTAGGACGCGCGGACGAAACGTGTGAAATCAAAGTCGACTTCCCGGCTGACGGAAATCCCACCAGCCCCACATCGGCCACCAGTCGAAGTTCAAAACGAACCTTTCGAAGCTCACCCACATCTCCAATCTCGGCAAATTTAGGCGCCTGACGGACGCTGGACATGAAGTTGGCATTTCCATACCCTCCCCGTCCACCACGAGCCGCCAAAAAGCGCTGACCGTGTTTTTTAAGATCAACCAAAAGCTCCTTAGTATCTTGATCATAAATCAAGGTTCCCACGGGCACGAACAGAATCACATCCTCGCCGGCGTGTCCCGCCATATTATTTCGGAATCCACGTTCTCCTTTCTTGGCTTGAAAGTGTTTTGAACCGGTAAAGTGCTGCAAAGTATTGAAATTGTCGCTCGCTTCCAGAATCAAACTCCCCCCGTTTCCACCGTTCCCTCCATCGGGAGCACCGCATTCCACAAACTTTTCACGGTGAAAAAAAACAAACCCATCTCCGCCTTTTCCCCCTTCAAGTTCGAGCTGAACTTCATCGAAAAACATATTTATTACCTTTTTATTGACACTGAAGTGCCTAATTAGAGTTCGGACTCTATCACAGATTCAAAGACTTCGTAAGGCCAAGCGCCCACAAGTTTTTTTCCGTTGATAAAGAAGGAGGGCGTTCCGGTGACTCCGTAACCTCGTCCTGCGGTCATATCTGCATTCACTTCGTCCGCCATTTCACCGCTCTCCAAACAGCTTCGGATGTTCACATCCAAGTTATCCTGAGCCGCCGTGATCATGACTTCCTGCGCATCCGTTTTACCGGACCATAGAGAAACGTTTTCAAAGAGCCAGTCGTGGAAAGCGTAATATTGCTCATCGCCCACACATTCAGCTGCTTGCGCGGCAATGTTGGCCTGAGCGTGCCCACTCAAAGGGAAATCCCGGTAAATAATCTTAACTTTTCCCGTTTCTACATAGTTCTTAATAAGGAGCGGCAAGGTTTCGTCATAAAAAGTACGGCAGTAAGGACATTGGAAATCGCTGAATTCCACAATGGTCACCGGCGCATTCACATCACCCAAAACCGCATCGTCGTCGATGCTCACATCCACCACTTCCAAAGTATCAGGATCCACTTCGGGAGCCACCGTTTCTTCATCAGGAACTGCGTTGTTATTAAGGCCTAGAGAGCTGCCGCCACCAGATACCAAAAGTCCGAGCATAAGGCCGACCGCAAGAAAACTGAGACCAACCCAAAGGGTTTGAGCGTTATTGTTCTTTGAAAACATAGTGTGGATTAAATTAATGGCGCAGAGAGAATAGCATATTGTTTCCGCCAAACAAATAGTGTAATTTACGACCCGTGCCGGAATGGCGGAATTGGCAGACGCGCGGGACTCAAAATCCCGTTTCCTTCATCGGAAGTGTGGGTTCGACCCCCACTTCCGGCACCACACTCACCCTCTTCGATCATGAAAATATCCAAACTGTACACGGCCTTGCTTGCTTCTTTGTTGCTAACAGGATGCATTCCTACCGAAAACAGCGAAACTTCTGAGACCAGCATCAGCATCGCTCACATCACTGCAGTGGATGCCGTTTCTTTCACCATGGACCCGGTTGTAATTGAGGAAGACGGAAGCATCAGCAATCCTACCGTGGAAGCTGAACGTTACGAGGTGAGCGACGCCACGGTTACCGTGAATATTCGTGATGGTGAAAATCCAGCAAAAATGAAAACCATCACCTGGGAGGCCTTCTACAATCTCAGTACTCAAACAGACGCCTTCAACGCCGACTCACTCTTCGACATTTCTTATAAAGAAATCAGCACGACCGACAGCGCTACCGGTGAAGAGATCAACTACCACGTTGAAATCAACATCACGGAACACGTGATTTCCCTTTAAAAAGATTCTTCCACCATCTTCTTAATCATCGCTCCGTCAGCCTTTCCTTTGAGCTTGCCCATCAGCGCGCCCATGAGTTTTCCGAGGCCGCTTTTGTCAGTGATGCCGAGTGCAGCTTTGGTGGCTTGAACCTCGGCACGCACCTCGTCTTCGCTCATTTGGGCAGGCATATAAGCCATGAGGAGGGCGATTTCTTTTTCTTCCTTTTCAGCCAGTTCAGGTCGTCCGCCTTGTGTAAATTGCTCAACGGAATCCTTACGTTGCTTCACCATTTTTTGAATAAGGTTCTGAATCAAGTCTTCTGTAATTTCTGTGCCCGTTCCATCGGTTTGAATTTTCAAAACTTCAGCCTTGAGCATGCGCAGCACGGAGGTTTTAAGTTCATCCTTGGCTATCATGGACGCTTTGAGTTCACTGAGAAGGGTTTCTTGGTTCATGGTTTTTGATTAGTGAAGTCATTATACACGAACTCTGCGCTAGCTAGAACCAATGGTGCTCGGAAAGAGAAGTAGAAATTAAACAGCGTTACTACGGACCTATTTTTGGAAACTAGCTAAAATACTTTCTGCCCGGGTTTACAAAACCACAAGATTTTGATAAGATTAGCCATTAATTAACTTCTATGGCAAGATTCTCAAAAGTAGGAGGAGACCGAGGCATTCCAGGCCTTGAAATGACTTGGCAAGATCATGTACGAGTTGCTAAAGCCATGCCTGTTGAAGAAATCTACCGTTTATCGGGAGAAGCGCTCTACAACGTAGCTGAGAGAACGCAAGATCCAGAACTTGCCAGAAAATTGTTAACGGATACTGATCAACTCAAAGCAGGCTTAAGAAGTAGGTATCCAGGTCATGATCGAGTTAAAGACAATGTTTACCATATAAGAGAAGATAACATCGAAAGTTTAGTAAAGCGCCTTCAGGCACTGATCAGACCCTCACTCGGTGAGCGTGCCAAAGACATCTTGGCTCAGCTGGGACTCACTAAAAAGAAAGTTCAGGAGAATTTACCGGAAGAATAAGGAGATCTTCTCAGCTAGACGCTTCCCCACTAGCTCAGTCAGCTCCTCTGCACTCGTTTGTTTGATTTTTTCGAGCGACCCAAACTTCTTCAAAAGTTTCATTTTAGTGGCCTTTCCAATACCCGGAATTTCATCGAGCACAGAATGCGTTATATGTTTTTTGCGAGAGTCTTTTTGGAACGTAATGGCAAAACGGTGGGCTTCGTCGCGGATTCGTTGCAGCAAGTACGAGGCCTTGGAGTCTTTTGGAATGAGGAGAGGGAAACTTGCGCCGGGAATAAATACATCCTCTTCACGTTTTGCCAGACCAATCATAGGAATAGTGAGACCGAGGGCATCGCGGCTTTTAAGTGCAGCACTGAGCTGGCCTTTCCCTCCATCGATTACAATGAGATCCGGTTTAGTCTCAAAAGAAGCATCGTGGTGTTTGGAAGGATCGTAAGCCATTAGGAGTGGCAAAAGCTGCTCAGAAAATTCTGATGGAAAGGTTTTGATTTTTTCAAAGCCTAGCTTTTCGTAGAACGGTTCCATTTCACTTACGCACGTCACATAAATTCGCTTGGCCTTTGTTTTTTCAAGCGCACAAAAAATAAGTGCTCGACCCAGCCTTTGCTCACGAGCTTTCGGCGTAACATAGAGAGCTTTTATAAGATAGGTGGCGTCCTTTCCCGGCAAAAGTCGCAAAAATCCAAGGACTTTTTTGTCTTTAAGCACCACCTGGTATTCATTCAAATTGCCTTCAATTTCTTCGGTGTTGCGCCATTCTTTAAGCAAGGTTTGGATGCCCGGCACATTGGTTTTAGCTGCCTTGCGAATTTGAATTCCCGCAGGCACGGGCTGCAAGTGAGAAAGACGACGAAGCAAAATTTCGCTCATGGCCTTGAAGTCGTCGATCTCGCCATCCACCAAAGTTTGCAGTTTGAATTTGCGATAATCCGATTTCTTAGCGACGCCATTTTCAAAAACCACCATGGAAGCCACCGTGTCCGTGCCACCGAGATGCGAATTGTCATAACACTCCATGCGTTTAGGCGGCTTGGGCAAACTCAGTGCATGAGAAAGTTCCTCCAAAGCCTCTTGATCGGAAGGAGCCATGCTCTCCCAACGAGCCTTGTTTTGTTTCAAAAAGCTGCGAGCATTTTTTTCGGCCAGCTCCACGAGTTTGTGTTTCTTCCCACGTTCGGGCGTGATCAATTTCACCCGTCGCCCCGCCTGATTCCCAGCCCAAGTCATGAAAAAATCGGCCTCTTCAAACTCCACAGGAATCAAAATCTGCGGCGGAATTTGAGTCGCCTTTTCATAATACTGATACAAAAAAGCTTCCACCACTTCCTGCGCCTGGTCTTCTTCGCCGGCTTCATACCCACCCGCATCCGCAATGAAATTTTCTTGATCAATCAGCTTGCCATTCCGCAGCATAAAGAGATTCAAATATGCTTTGCCACCTTCCAGCACAAAGCCCAAAATATCCATGTTTTCCAAATCCGGCGACGTGACGATTTGCTTGCTGTCAAAAAGTTGCCGAAGTGAAAGCAATTTGTCACGTACCAGTGCGGCCTTTTCATATTCCTTTTTAGCCACGCAGGCGTTCATCTGGTCTTCTAAAGATTTTTCGATTTCCCCACTTTTCCCTTCTAAAAAATACTCAATCCTCTCAATAGAACGGCCATAATCTTCAGGAGAAATTTTTCCGATACAAGGAGCGGCGCAGCGCTTAATATGGTAATCCAGGCACGGATACGCGATGGTTTTTCGAGTCACTTTCGCGGCGCCGTCGTTCCAATCAATACCAAGGTCGCAACTGCGGTACATAAAGAGTTTCTGCAAAAGACCCAGCGTTTTCTTCACCGTATGAGCCGCCGTTTTTGGTCCAAAATAGCGTGCGCCATCTTTCAAAACCTTTCGCACAATTTCAATCCGTGGATAATCCTCATTCTTCGTGATCTTTATATATACGTAATTCTTATCGTCCTTCATCAGCACGTTGTATTTGGGACGGAACTCTTTGATCAAATTCGTTTCCAGCATCAGGGCTTCCAAATCGCTGCCCACTTCAATCCATTCCAAATCCTCCACGTGCTCAAGCATCTTTTCCGTTCGCACGGCTTTCACGGTTTTTCTAAAATACGAGCGCACACGCTTATTCAGGTTTTTTGCCTTCCCCACGTACAAAATCCGCCCCTCGCCATCCCTCATTTTATAAACGCCGGGCGTAGACGGCAATTTTTTGAGTAGCGCTTCGATCTTCTTTTGAGCCATAGTAATCTCATGTTAAGATAAGTCCTTCACTAAGGCAAATGAGCGAAGTCTTTCCAAAAAACATGAACATGAAGCAGGCGGTGCTCTCCACGCTTGCGTATTTCCAGCTCTTTGAAGTCCCCCTGACCCGCAGCGAACTGAGTGAACATTTGTTTTTCGCGCAGCCGGATGAAGAAAAGATCAGCATTTACCTCAAGGAAAGCCCGCTCATTAAACTCACGGAAGGTTATTATTCCCTTTCCAGCGACCCTGCTTTTCACGAAAAATTCTTTGAAAAAGTACAGCGTTCCCGAAAACTCTGGAAAAAGGTACGCCGCTACCAATGGCTCTTTTCAATCTGTCCTTTTGTAAAACTGGTCTGCGTCTGCAACAGTTTACCCATTTATGCCGTAGACGAAGGCAGCGACATCGACCTGCTTGTGGTCACCGAAAAAAATCGCCTCTTCCTGGCCCGACTCTGCCTCACCGTACTCACCAGCCTCTTTGGAGTCCGCCGCCACGGGAATAAAACCGAAGGACGTTTCTGCCTAAGCTTCTACCTTTCGGAAGATTCCACCGATTTCAAAAAACTCGCCCAAGAACCCTATGATATTTACCTTGCCTACTGGCTCAAAACCTTGGAGCCCATTGCCGGGGACTACACGGTGTACGAAAAAATTCTGGAAGAAAATCGTGCCTGGCTGGAAGAATATTTTAGAACCGTAACGCCTCACCGCCGTTTCTTCCGGAAAGCCACTCCGTTTCAAGATAAAATGAAAAGCTGGGCTGAAAAAATCCTCAATAAGGACGAATGGGAAGTAAAAACACGTGAGAAACAAATTCGCCGAGCCAAAGATAAATTTTACGACCTTAAAGATCGCAGCGGCACCGTTATCTCCCCCACGATGCTCAAGTTCCACGATAAAGATCGCCGCTCAGAAATTCGCAAGGAATGGGTGGCCTTACTCAACGAACTGCTTTAATCACTGCTCCTCGTCGATCCCATCATCGATCACCGTGAACTCTTCCGGCTTCTCGGCATCGAGAGCTCCTTTTCGTTTGTGCTTAGGTCCACGTTCGCCCGGTTTTCGGAACAACATGCGCAAACTGGTTCCATTGAATCCAAATTGTGAACGCAGCTCGTTCTCCAAAAATCGCCCGTAAGAAAAGTGCATGATCTCGGGCCAATCACAGTAGAAAACAAAAGTCGGAGGCAAAATATCCACCTGTTCCACCGAAAGCACGTTGAAACGATGCTTTCCTCGGCTTCCTCGCGGTGGATGTTTTTTAACCGCTTGGCTGAGCCACACACGGAGGTCTTGGGCAGGCACAATGCGGTTCCGTTCTTCCGTCACTTGAATGGCCAAATCCAGCACCGGGAAAATGTTCCGTCGTTCGAGCCCGGATCCAAAAATCACCGGTGCCCACGGTAAGTACGCCATGGTGTTTTGCAAATCGTGCACCAGCATGTGTTCTCGGTCTTCGCGCTCCTTTCCTTCATACAAATCCATCTTGTTCACCACCAAAATCAGTCCTTTTTTTTGTTCCAAAATGTATTCGCTGACGTGGCAATCTTGCTTAGTCACCCCTTCGGTCGCGTCGATCAAAAGCACACAAATGTCCGCCAATTCCACCGCCCCCATAGAGCGCAGAATGCTGTATTTTTCCAGACCCGGTTCAATCTTTCCACGGCGTCGAATCCCGGCCGTATCGATCAAAGTAAAAGCCGTGTCTTTGTATTCAAAAGGAATTTCCGTAGAATCGCGCGTCGTTCCCGGTACATCCGAAACCACCACCATCTTTTTTCCAAACAAGGCATTCACCAGAGTAGATTTCCCCACATTCGGTCGTCCTAAAAAGGCGATTTTGATACGATTGTCGTCCGCAGCCTCCACCTCACCTTTTTCAAAACCTAGTTTCTTCAGTTGTTCCGCCACCCGGCTCTCGAGTTCATCGATTCCAAAAGAGTGCAGCGCCGTCAGCGCCACCGGTTCACCAAATCCAAGTTCAAACATATTGAAACGCAGTTCTTCAAACTTAGGATTGTCGCACTTGTTCGCCACCAAAATCACCGGCTTCTTAGACTTTCGCAGCAAAGTCGCCGCATGAAAATCTTCCGCCGTCAGCTCTTCACGCACATCCACCACAAACACAATAATATCCGAGCCCGCAATCGCGGCCGCAGACTGTTCCTGAACATTGGCTTCAATATCGGATCCGGCCTTGGTTTCAAGCCCTCCCGTGTCCACGAGAATAATAGGATGACCCTCAACCATCACCTTATCGTAGAGTCGGTCACGAGTCGTTCCCGGCACATCGGATTCAATCGCACGGCGCTTGCCAATCAACCTGTTAAACAGAGTAGATTTTCCCACATTGGGTCTTCCGACAATGGACACAACTGCTGACATAATTTGGGTCAATGCGATTTAGATTAGCAAATCTAGAAGAGAACCTCAAGGCGCTAATCAAAATTTCCTAAACAGACGTACTAAGACTGTCTTCCTCTGTTTAGGAAAGTAAAATTTCTTTCCATGGTTCTCTTCTGAATTTATGAACCGTAAATTAAAAGGAAGAAAGGACGAGGATCATGATCCGAGTTCTTTCGCTCCCAGGTGAAGAAATTCAGAAGAGAAGATACAGGGGAAGAAATTTTACTTGCCGACGCGCCTCTATTCTGAGTTAATAAAGCCAATCGCCATTTATGAACCTCGCCAAAAAAATACTATTCACGGGACTTGCCGCATTTTATTGTTTTGCCCCAAACGCTTTTGCTGCAACCACAATTCTTCCCGAAACCAGTGACGAATGGTTCAACTGTGATCCTAATGATCAAAGCAACTGGGCCTTTTGGGAAGGAATCTTTCAAGATGAAGACAAACTTAAGGAAATGATCGATGTAGGAGAAAAAGCAGATATCGAGGCAATTTTAGGCTGCGCCTTAAAAACCGGCGAAATTCAGTTTTGGATGGTTCCCTACTACGTTATTTTTGCGATTGAGTTTGTGATCGACTTAGCCGGACTGATTCTAGTGCTGATGATCATGGTGGGCGCGTACTATTACATTGCAGGCGGACTCACGGACGATAAAGAGAAAGGGAGAACCATCATCACCCACGCCATTGGAGGTTTTGTACTCGTACTTTCCTCCTGGATCATCGTAAACATCATTTTACTCGCTCTCACCAGTTGATATGAAAAACGAACGCATCAATAAATTCATCCACAGCACTTCCGAGAATATCAAGCATTTGCGAGAAACTTTGCAGCAACTCAAAGAACAACGTAAAGAAAATCTGCGTATAGAAATTCCGGACCGAGACAGCAAACCGGTGAAGAAAGAGGAAGTCATCGTTCATTTTTCACCCATCAGCACAGCCAAAGCAACGGCTGTGGTCCTTTTGCTCATTGCACTCAGTCATTTTCTGGGAGACATCGCTCGAATTCTGCTCATATTTTTCATCGCCATCCTTTTCTCAGCCGCGTTGACGCCCACCGTGAATTCTTTGCGGAGGTACAAGATTCCACGGGCCATAAGCGTAATAGGTATTTTTCTCATCATGCTGATGATTTTTGGATTCTTTGTGTCGCAGCTCATACCTTTGGTGGCCACGCAGCTGTTGGAGCTCGCCAAGAGTTTGACCAGTCTGCTAGAAAAAATGGCCGCGGGTGAAGTGAACATTCCTTTTGGTGAAAGACTCGAGCCGGTGATTCAAGACTTCCTCAGTCATGTGGATAAAGAAGCACTGATCACTGAGCTCAAGACCACCTTGGAAGGTTTTGCGGGTGAACTACAAACCCTCGCAGGAGACACCTTGGGAGTGATCAAAGCCATATTCAACGGCATTTTCAACTTTGTGCTCGTGCTGATTTTGACTTTCTTCTTGGTGGTGAATGGAAAGGACGCAAACGATTTCTTCGTTTCGCTTTTCCCTTCCAAGCACGGCGCCTACATCATGAACAAAATTGAAACCATTCAACAAAAAATCGGGTACTGGCTACGTGGCCAAGTTATTCTGATGTGTTTGATGTTCACTTTGAGCCTCACAGGGCTTTTGATTCTGGGTGTAGACAACGCGCTCACACTGGCCATGATGACGGGTATTGCAGAGCTTTTGCCTGTGGTAGGACCCATTGCGGCTGGTATCCCGGCAGTGCTCGTTGCCTTCAACGAATCGCCTTGGCTCGCCGTGTGGATGCTGGGTCTCATCATCTTCCTCCAACAAATTGAAGGGAACATTTTGGTTCCGCTGGTTATGCGAAAAGCCGTGGGCCTCAGCCCAATTATTATCATCCTCGCGATGATGATCGGCCTCGAAAAACTCGGGGTGGTGGGCATGATCATGGCTATTCCCGTAGCAACGACCCTATCGATCTTTGTGAAGGAGTACGCGGAGAAAGAAAAATAAAGTCCGCTCCGCCGCTTTCTCCCACACATAGTTCCCTCGGGCTTCAGGCACTTCAATTTTCCCGTTGAGGGCTCGGTACATGGCCCCTTCCAATTCCTTGAGATTTTTCACCATGCAGGCGTTTTTGTAGAGCTCATTGTGAACGGGAATGTCACTCAGAATCACCGGGCATTTGGCGCGCACCGCCTCGAGCACCGGCAAATCAAAACCTTCGTACTTACTAATGGCCACCAAAGCTCGGGCATGCTTCAAATACCAAGCTTTTTCGCCCTCACTCACCTCACCCACCAAATGCACATTGTCAGATTTTTTGAGTTTCAATTTTGCAAAACGTGAGTCCGTTGCTTTAAGTCCAATCACGACAAAATTAACTTTGGGAAATCGCTCCGCCATCTTAAAAAACCAATCCAAACGTTTGCGTGGATCAGAGGGGCTGATCATCAAAAAAAAGGGCATTTTGAGCAGTTTTTTAGACGCTGCGGGAGCCACGGATTTTTCCAAATGCACGCCTTCATAGGTGATTTCTTTAAGCAGTTTAGTTTTTAGCGCCGCTCCCACCGTGAAGCTTGGCACCACCACACCGCTGCACAGTTTGAGCAAACGCCGCAAAGGAAAAATTAAATGCCACAAACGGCTTTTTAAAGACAAAGTCGACGAATACAGCTCCGGCACTTTATCGTGAATGGTCATCACCAACGGAATCTCGCTTTTATAAAAAGGCCGCCGGTCCGGAATCCAAATAAGCCCCGGTTTCACCGGAAAATACACTGCCGGCAAACGCGGGAAACCCAGCAGCGAGCGCACATGAAAAGCAGTATTAGAAAGCGCAATATGCCTCACCTCCGGAAAAAGTTCATGAATGCGTTCACAGCGCGTGCGCGCTTGGTAATATAGATCCAACTCCACATCCGTGCGCATCAAAAACTCCCTCACCAAAGCTTTGGTGTATTGAGTCACTCCGCTTTCAAACGGTTCGAGCAGCGGCCTAAGATCGACGGCGAGTCTGAGCATATTCGTAGGCTAGCAAAAGAACCCCAACGAGCACCAGTGCAAGCAAAACGTCGCCCACCATAGGCAAAGGTGACTTCTGTCCAAGCTCATAAGATAAATTCTGAACCGCCAGCACATAACCTTGATGCGTCGCCGCCTCGTACTCTGCCAATTGCGCATTCAAAACTTTCAAGAAAGACTCTCCCGCCGATACATCACCCTCACTAATATTTTCCTCTGCATCCGTGATTTCAAAGAGCAAATTCTGTTTTTCTTGCCTTTGCCCAGTAAAATCCGCCCCCGCTTCTTTCAAAAAGTCCTGTCTAAAGCTCGGCTCCAGCGTCCACCCCAAGATTACATCGGAAAAATGCTCGGACGCACGTTGCAATTCATACGAAGACGTCTCATCCGGACGCTCCGTTTGATCGATTCCCACTGTCACAAAAACCAAAACCTTATTCCGTGGCTCGAAGTCCTTCCAATAAAGATACGAAATCACCGCAGAAACCACAAATACTGCGAGCAGAATCCAAAGATAAAGTTTGCGAAATTTCATGGTCGCAAGTTACCATAAGCGATATGAGACTAACAATCGATTTCACCGAAAAACCAGTTCACTCACCTGAATATTTAGATTTACTTAAAAAATTTGATTTACCCCCACACGGCTTAACGGCGAAACAAATTCGTTTTCTCCATTATTCCTTCCGTAACGAGATCAATGTATTTTTCAGAAAGTGCGACCTTTCAGGAGACACCATTATGAGTCAGTTTCCACCCAAGTCTCCGTTCAAAGTTTTTAAACACGACTTATGGTGGTCCCAAGACTTTGAAGTACCTGAAGCAGAATACAATCCAGAAGAATCCTTTTTCGTTCAATTTCGCAGGCTTCAACTACAAGTACCACGCATGAGCGTGGCTTGTGATAGTACAATTGCAAACTCTCCATATGTGAATTGTGTGAATCACTGCAAAGACTGTCACATGATTTTTGCCTCTGGTAGTGACGAAGACTGTTTCTATAGCATCAATCTTGAACGATCTCAGTCCACCATGAATGCGAGCATTGCTCACGAATGTAATTTATGTCACGAAATCACGAGCTGTAGAACATGTTACAACTTAGATTTTAGCGCTTATTGTATAGCGTGCTCCGACAGTCGTTTTTTATATGACTGTAGACGATGTAGAAACTGCTTCTTGTGCGTAGGGTTGATTGGTAAAGAGTATTGCATCTTAAACAAACAGTATTCAAAAGAAGATTACGAACGAGAAATTAAGAAATATGAATTCCTCACACATGAATCCATAGAGGCGTGTTATAAACAACTCGAGAATTTGAAGGTCGGATACATCCACAAATACGCCAACATTATCGGTTCAGAAAACTGTACGGGCAACGACATAAGTTTTTCACAGAATTGTTTAAATTCTTACATCGTTGAATACAGTAAAGACTGTATCAATGGAACGAGTCTTCGTCACTGCAATGACTGTTTAGACTTTGACCTGTGGGGTGACCCCGGCGAGCTCTGCTACAACAGCATGAGTTGTGGCTACGGCGCTTACTATCTTCGCATGTGTTTTGACTGCTGGAATAATTGCCGATTCCTCACCTATTGTGACAGCTGCCCAGGCTCAGAAGAATGTTTTGGCTGCATAGGTTTAAAACGTAGAAAGTATTGTATCTTAAACAAGCAGTACACCAAAGAAGCATATGAAAAGAAAGTAGCTGAAATTATCTCAGACATGAAGACCCGTGGAGAATGGGGTCAGTTTTTTCCACCTTTTTGTAGTCCCTATGCTTTGAATAATTCCATGGCTAATGAATACTTTGAAGTAAATAAAAACCTGGCTGACGAACTGGGCTACGAGTGGATGGATAAATCTTCAGAAAGCAAGCATGACCCCGCTTTGGTATATTCAGGTTCTAAAATGAGTACAGGGCTTGATTATAAAGATCTAAAGGGCAAGGTTTTTCTCTGTGAAAAGACCGGACTCCCTTTTAATATTCAGGCTAAAGAGTTGGAATTACTTCAGCGGAAAAAACTTCCCTTGCCCAACAAACATTGGCGTATCCGTTTTGAAGAAAGAGATCAAAATTTTATTTTTCCTTGGGAAACGACTCTCCGACAGAGCTCTGACACCCATAAAGAAATGTCTTCTCCAATTCCACAGAAATACGCCATTCGAGAACAGGCAATTGATTGAATCCAAAAGTAGGCTTATAATCTCTACATGAAAAAAGTAATCAACGAATATCACTTTGAAGTCATTTTTACTCCACAAGAAGAGGGCGGATTCACTGCCGAAGTACCTGACCTGCCTGGTTGTATTAGTGAAGGAGATACTTTTGAGGAAGCTGAAGGAAATATCCAAGAAGCCATTGAGCTATACTTGGAGGTCTTAGAAGAACGCGGCATTCCCATCCCAGTGAGAAGCTCCAGTAAGGTTTTGCGAATGAATATTGTAGTTACAAAAACTGATTCCTCTCGAGCACTGCATGCCTAAACTTCCGATCCTGAAAGCAAAAGAACTCGTAAAAGTTTTGAAGAAACTCGGCTTTATCGAACAAAGACAAAAAGGAAGCCACTTGGTGCTGGTTAATGAAGATCGAAATAGGCAAATTGTTGTTCCCATCCACAATAAAGCTCTTAAAAAAGGCACTTTGGCAGGAATTCTACGCCAAGCTGAAATTTCCGTAGAAGACCTCATCAAGCACCTTTAGTTTTTTCATGTTCGCGCCAAGCCTTCTCCAAAAAGTGCCGTAGCTCACTGCGGAAACGCGCCGCACCAAATTGGGAAACGCTGTCCGCCACTTTTTCTGCATCCCAGTGTTTTTTCTCGAACTTTCGAATCGCCGCAATCAAGGATTCCACCGTTTGTTCTTCAAAAAACAAACCAGACACGCCATCGCTCACGGTTTCTAAAGCGCCACCTTTGCCAAACGCAAGCACCGGCGTCCCACAGGCCATGGCTTCCAGCGGCACGATTCCAAAATCTTCTTGCTGAGGAAAAATCAGCGCCTTGGCATTTTGATACGCAGCGCGCAAAGCCTCATCCGAAATCTTTCCTAAAAATTCCACGTTCGCCCCCTTCGCCATTCGCTTCAATTTCTTCAGCTCCGGTCCATCTCCCACTACTTGCAGCGGAAAACCCATCTTCACCGCCGCTTTCACAATCAAATCAAAACGTTTGTACGGAATCAGTCGTCCCACCGCCAAATACGCGTCGCCATGATCCCTGCCCACCGAAAAAGTATGTAAATCCACCGGTGGATGGATCACGGTGCTCTCACGCTTGTAATATTTTTTAACACGATCCTTAATATAAGCCGAATTCGTAATAAACTCATCCACTCGGTCCGCCGCCACTCGGTCCCACATGCGGATTTTATGCAAAATGGGCTGGTAAAACGGCCGCAGCAACGAGAACGCCTTGAATTGATCCTGATATTGATGCGACTGATCCCACACATAGCGCATCGGCGAGTGGCAGTAGCACACATGCAGAGTTTCCGGCCGAGTAATGATTCCCTTCGCCGCCGAATGACTGGACGAAATCACCAGATCAAACTCGCTCAAATCCATGCGTTCAAAGGCCAGCGGCATCCAAGGTAAAAAGAGCCGGTGGAATTTCCGTGCAAAGGGCAAATACCGCAGCGCCGACTCCCGCACCTCCGCCTTTTTAAAAGCCGGCAAAGCTTTCTTATTATAGAGCGAGGTATAAATCACCGCGTTCGGAAAAAGCTGATGCATCTCGTAGACCACGCGTTCGGCACCGGCAAAAACGGTGAGCCAGTCACAGACAATCGCAATTTTTAACTTATCGAGCATCGTGCCCTCAAGAAAGCACAGCCGCTTTTGCTTCGTCAAGAGAAGGATACGCATTCACCAGCTGGGTCAGACCCACCACTTGGAGAATATCGAGAATGTTTTCGCGAGGGGAAGCCAAAACCACCTTTCCTCCGTTCCCAGAAATTTTGCTGTACCAATCGGTCAAATAACCAATGGACTTACTATTCATGTATTCCAGTCCCATCACATCAAAGATGATGCTGAGTCCGGCAGGATTCGCTTCAATCAGCTGATAAATGGTCTTGGCTTGTTCATCCACATTGCTTTCGTCGAGTTGACCCGCAATATGCACAAGCTTCACCACCTTTCCGGCTGGAGCTCCACTCACATCTTCAATAGTAATCTGGATTGGCGTCATAAGTTTTTTACTTTAATACAATATGGGTGGGATCTTTTTGCGCTGTTGACAATACCGTGTCCTCTTCCTTTCGTAAATATTTTTTTACTTTTACTTTGAGTCCACCTGTTGGAACGTCTTCAAATACGATCTCGTCCGTCCATTCTCCAATGATTTTAGGCAATCCACGTCCGCGGAATCCAAGGTATTGAGCCGTCATAACCTGACGTCGTTCCTGGAACAGCGCAGTGAGCTGAGAGGCATTCATCTTTTCTTTTCCGGTTCCCGTATCTGACACCCACACTTCCAGGGATTTACCTTTAGTGCTGATGAGGGTCACCGTGATGCGTTCACCGGCGGCACTTCCATGTTCAATGGCATTATTACACAGTTCATCCACCACCGCTTGAAATCGGAAAGCCCATTGGCTGGAAAATCCGGTCAAATTCTTGGTTAAATTCACCACAAAATCCCGAATTCCCGACATAAAATACGCCTGGGTCGGAATAGTAATAGTGATTTCGGTAGGACGCTCATCCAAAGGGATGAGATTCGCTGGGACGGGAGACAGCTCAGCTTGAGCCTGTTCCGGAGTCTGTTCGAGTTGATTTGGCGTTGGATCCATTTCAGTCAAATTACTTCAAACCATTATACCATAAGCTTGCCTGGAAAGAAATAGCGGTGAACCATCTTCCCTAAACGAACTGAACGATAATAGCAACACGTGGAAGTTCAGATACAAATTTCCCTCTATTGTGAATAGTATCACCATTGAAGAATCCTAATCGTCCTGCATTTAAAAATTTCATATCTGCAGAATTCGTATTCAGAGCCTCTGCAATTTCTTCGCGCCTGATGCTTGCCACATTCCAAATGGCAATAGAGCCTTCTAAAAACTCTGTACCGCCTCCATCTTCATCCAGTACAAGGATAGCGTACTGAGTATAGCCTTGCCCATCAACATGTGGATACGACGGATCTTTAAGCGCCTTATTAAATTCATTCACTCGAGCAAGAGATTCTGCAGTCCCATCGGGAGCTCGTTCCTGAACAAAAGTGATAGTTTCAACTGTAAGACTTCTTTTCTCAAAATGCTTTTTTAGGACCTCATATGATCGTCCAATGACTTGTTTTGCATCTTCCGTAAGAGTTGGGGGGCGAAACCCCTTCTTTGTAGGCCCAGTGTTATTCCAAATAACACCCCATCTCTCACCAGGCTTCAAAACTTTGCCGGTCCATGACAAATGACGCAGCTCCACCAAACCATTTCTTTCCTCTTCGCTCAAATGAAACTCAAAGGACTCACGATCAAACTCTGAATTAGAGTGCAAACATGTTAGCATGGCGTTTTTATAAAATCATTTCATTATACCTGTTTTTGGGTAGTATCACAAATCAACCTTGCCTAGAGGCATTTTATAGGTATAATCAAGCCGTTTTAACTCAAGTCTGCGGTCCGATTCTGCTTCCTGCCCTTCGGGGTTTAACCAGAAAATGACGATTTCAGGCGCTAACCCTAAGGATCATGTCTGATCAAAAGACCCTCATGCGAGAGATGCTCGCAAATGCCGTACACTTTGGGCATAGAACTGCAAAGTGGAACCCTAAGATGGCCTCTTACCTTTTTGACAAAAGGAACGGAGTGCACATTTTCGACCTCAATAAGACCTACCAAGGGCTTATGGCTGCTACCGAATTTCTCGAAGCGGCGGCGACTCAAGGTAAGACCATTTTATTCGTGAGCACCAAGCCTCAATCCACCGTTCTCATCAAACAGACGGCCGAAGAGTGCGGAATGCCTTACGTTACTTCAAAATGGATTCCTGGTCTGCTCACCAACTTCAAGACCATCCGTTCTCGTGTGAAATACCTTCACGGCTTGAAGGATCAAAAGGTAACCGGCGAATTCGACAAATACACTAAGAAAGAAGCGTCCAACCTCAACAAGCAAATCGACAAACTCGAAAAGGCGCTGGGAGGGGTTTCTAACCTGGAACGTCTGCCTGATGTGGTGTTTGTTATGGACTGTGTACGTGACCACATCGCGGTTCAAGAGGCTCGAAAAATGAAATGTACCGTAGTGGCCGTTGTGGATTCCAATGCAGATCCAGATGGAATTGCCTACGTAGTTCCTGCTAACGACGATGCTGTGAAGTCCATTGCTTTCCTCGTAAAACACATCGGAGCTGCCGTTTCAAACGGAGTTCGCAAAGCTAAACGTTAGCCGGACCTGAAAGGTCTGCTAGACAAAAACGTGGCGTAGCCACACCAATATTAAGTCCATATTACCTCTAATCCACCCCGCTATGGCTGACGCCTCTACCCCAGCTATGACTCCTGCTCCTGCAAGTTCTGGTCCAAAAGACTGGCTTGCATTTGCAACCTATTTCTTCCCCCTGGTGCTCATCTACACGATGATCAAGAAAGGAAGTGAACCCGCTTACGTTTGGCACTCCAAGAATGCCGCCGGAGCCATTGTTATCAGCATCCTCCTTCAAATCATCAGTCGCATTCTCTGGGCAGCACTGGCCATGTCTCTCTTGTCCATGATCTTAAGCCTAGTGCTCCTGGCTCTCTTCATCCTTATGATTTACGGAGGATTGCAAGCCGCTAACGGAAAACAACCCACTCTCCCAGTGGTTACTCAAATCGGACAAAAGATTCCTCTTGAAAAGTGGTTCAAAGGTTCTGCAGCTACTCCTGCGGCTTCTGCGTCTGCAGCAAGCCCAGCACCTATGGCAACTCCTGCTCCTACTATGGAGACTCCAGCACCCGCTCCGGCACCTATGCCTGAACCCGCTCCAATGGCGGCTCCAGCACCAGCTCCCATGCCTGAACCAATGCCTGCGCCAACTCCTGCTCCTGAAGCTCCAGCTACGCCTGCAGAGCCCACTCCTCCAACACCTCCTGCTCCTACGACTCAAGCTTAATTCTTAAATTTTACTAAAAATGTCAGTTTCACTCGATCAAATCAAAAGTCTCCGCGAACGAACCGGTGTGTCTATGACCGCTTGTAAGAACGCTCTGGAAGAAGCCAACGGCGATGAAGACAAAGCCATTGAAGTGCTCCGAAAGAAAGGAGAAACCAAGGCCGCTGAACGTGCGGACCGTGCCACTGCAAATGGAGTGGTAGCCGTGGTTCAAAAAGACGACAAGGCGGCTATGCTCGCCCTCGCCTGTGAAACCGACTTCGTGGCAAAGAACGCTGACTTCATTAAGAAGGCGGAAGCTTTGGCTGAACGTTTGCTCACGGAAGGTGAAGATGCCGACCTCAGCAACGAAATCAACGACCTCAACATTCAATTGGGAGAAAAAATTGAAATCAAGGACCGCAAAGTAATCAGCGGAAAGAAACTCGGAAAATACATCCATCTCAACAACCGTATTGGAGTGGTGATCGCCACAACCGGGGGTGACGACGACCTCGTGAAAGATTTGGCCATGCACATTGCAGCCGCCAACCCTCGCACGCTTTCTCCAGATCAAATCGATGCCGACTTGATCACTAAGGAAAAAGAAATCTGGCGTGAACTCCTAAAGACCGAAGGAAAACCTGAGGCCATTTGGGAAAAAATCATGGAAGGTAAAGAAAAGAAGTTCCGTGAAGAATTCGCCCTGCTCACTCAACCCTTTGTGAAAAATCCTGAACAACTCGTTAAGGACTTGCTCGGTGGTGAAAGTGTTTTAGGTTTCCACCGATTTGAAGTATAAATTGCTCCTCTCCTGAGGATAACTCAAAGGTCTCTGAAGCATTAAACTGCCCTCTATGCTGAAGAGATCTTTTGAGTTATAATCTACGCATGTGGACCCCTATTGAAGAAGCCATCGACGCGTTTAGAAGCGGGAAAATGCTCATTGTGGTGGATGATGAAGACCGTGAAAATGAAGGTGATTTGGTGATGGCGGCCGAGCTGGTAACGCCCGCCGATGTGAATTTTATGATGAAGGAAGGGCGCGGACTGATTTGCGTGCCCATGAAAACGGACCTGACTTCCCGGCTGAAACTGGAACCCATGACCGGTGAAGATCCCGACATGAGTCGCTGCAACTTCACGGTTTCAGTGGATTTAAAGCACGGGATTAGCACGGGAATTTCGGCCAAAGACCGAGCCCTCACCATTCAAGCCCTAGTAGACCCCGCCAGCCAAGCGGCGGACTTCAATCGACCCGGACACATCTTCCCTCTTTTGGCTCGCGCGGGAGGCGTTTTGGTGCGCGCCGGACACACCGAAGCCGCTGTGGATTTGGCGGAACTCGCCGGACTCACAGGCGCGGGAATGATTTGTGAAATCGCTAAAGACGACGGAGAAATGGCTCGACGCGACGACCTCAAACTTTTTGCGGAAAAACACGGGCTCATGATGATCACTATTAAAGATTTGATTGCCTACCGCCGTTTGAAAGAAACTTTGGTGGAACGGGAAGTGGAAACGGAACTGGAAACCGAATACGGAACATTCAAAATCATCATTTACAAAAACGCCATCGATCAGCGTGAAAACTTAGTACTCGTGAAGGGCGATGTCAGTGGAAAAGAAAATGTGCTGGTGCGTGCTCACTCCGAATGCATGACCGGCGATGTATTCCACAGCGTGCACTGCGACTGCGGACCTCAACTCGATGCCGCTATGAAAATCATTTCAGACGCGGGAGAAGGCGTGATTTTGTATATGCGTCAGGAAGGTCGCGGCATTGGACTCGTGAATAAGCTGCGCGCTTACAAACTTCAAAAGGAAGAAGGCTACGACACCGTGGAAGCCAACGCGAAACTCGGTTTCAAAGCGGACCTGCGTGACTACGGAATCGGCGCACAGATGCTCAAAGATTTGGGACTCAACACCATTCGTCTGCTCACCAACAATCCTCAAAAAATTGTGGGTCTCGAAGGACACGGGCTGAAGGTCACGGAACAAGTGCCGCTGGAATTTGAAGGCGGACACCACCTTGCTAAAAAATATTTAAAAACGAAAAAAGATAAACTTGGACACCTCCTCAAACACGTCTGAAAAAGCAAATCCCCAGGCGGACCCGAAGGGTTTGCTAAACAAGAACGTGGCAACGCCACATCATTCTTCTTGGGAAATGCGAAGAGCCCTGCGCCTAGCTGAAAAAGCCCGTGGTTTCACGCTGCCCAACCCCATGGTGGGCGCGGTGCTTATTAATAAAGACGGGGAACGAATCGGCGAAGGCTACCACACGGCGTACGGAGCCGCCCACGCCGAAGTAGAGGCTTTAAAAAACTGCGATGCCAAAGGCGCCACGCTTTACGTAACGCTGGAACCCTGCTGCCACCACGGCAAAACACCACCTTGCGTGGACGCTATTATTGAAAGCGGAATTGCCAAAGTAGTGATCTCCTCACTCGACCCTTCCGACAAAGTGAATGGCAAAGGCGCAGCGGCGCTCAAGGCGGCCGGCATTGAAGTGGAAGTCGGACTTTTAAAGGAAGAAGCGGAGGAACTCAACCGGGAATTTTATACTTTTCATAAAAAGAAACGCCCCTTCATCACTTTAAAAGCTGCGCTGAGTTTGGATGGAAAAATAGCGGAAACGGCGGGCGAAGAAACCGCACTCACCGGGAAACAAGTGCAGAAACAAGTGCACATTCTACGCAGTGAACATCAAGCCATTTTAGTGGGCGCCGGAACCGTGCTCGCCGACGACCCTCACCTGGGCGTGAGAGTGGTGGAAGGCCGCAACCCGCTCCGCATTATTTTGCAGGGCAAACGCAAACTCCCCAAAACGGCTCAAATTTTTCGCGACGACAATGTGCTCGTGCTCAAAGACCTGCCCATGGAAGAACTCATGGAAACCCTCTACGAAAAAGGCATTCTTTCGGTGCTGGTGGAAGGCGGCCACGAGGTTTTTGAATCTTTTTTGGAGGCCGGTTTAGCCGATGAAATTCAAATCTTCCAAGCGCCGGTTTTTCTCGGAGAAAAAGCCGTTCCATTCACCAACGGTGCTCACCCACTTCAACTGAAAAAGTCTCGTCAACTGGGTCAGGATTTATGGCTGACCTTGAACTTGAAAGGCAACAAGTAGACCAAAAAGCCCACGGCGCTGAACACCAAGAGTTCCACAAAAACATGAGGGAAATTGAACGTGGGGATTTTAAGCAAAGCCACGGCCATGAGCCCGCTGGCCACCGCGCTAAGCACCACCATTTTTAACGACACAATTTTCATAAGCGAAAGGTCCAAAATGCGCGCGAGGAAAATCAAAAGTAGAAGGGCGTTGATGCTGGAACTGATGAGGTTTGCCCACGCCAGCCCGTACACTCCCATACCATAAACCTGCGTGAATAAAATACTCAGCGTGGTGTTCACAATCATGGTTTGCAAAGCCGCCACCACAGGAATTTTGGTGCGCGACAGCGCGTAAAAAGCCCGCGACCACAGCGGAATTAAACTGAGCGGAAGTGCGGACCACACCAGTATGGCAAAGGTTTTTTCGGTCATCAGCGCTGCCTCACCGTCAAAAGCCCCGCCTCGCAAAATGAGTTCAATGAGTGGCTCGCGGAGTAAGAAAAGCCCCACCACCGCGGGAAAAGCCCAGAACCAAATGGTGCGGAAAGAGTTTTGCAAAGTGCGAGCAAACTCGGGTTTATTGTTATCGAGGGCTTGTTCCGCCAAGGTAGAAAAAATGGCCACGGAAAAAGAAACCGCCACCACTCCATACGGAAAGGCCTGAAGATTGAGCGCATAACTATAAACGGAAACCGCACCGAGTGGCATGGCCGACGCCAAGGCAAAATCCACCAAAAGCGTGAGCTGCGCCGCCGACATACCAAACATCCGCGGCAAAGCCAGAGTGAAAAATTCCTTGAGCGATGTGCTCCATTTTGGCAAACCCAACTGGTAACGAAACGGCGTTTTTAAAATGCCTGGCAACTGAACCAAAAAGTGCAGAACGGCGCCCACCGCCACTCCCACGGCTAAGGCATAAACCCCATAGTCACGTCCAAACAGCGCCGCCGACAAAATAATGCTTCCGTTGTAAAAGAGTGGCGCCAAAGCCAATCCCCAGAATTTTTTGTGTACGTTTTCCACGCCCTGCAAAATCCCACTCAAGCCCATGAACAACGGCGACAAGAGCAGTATGCGCGTAAGGTCCACGGCCACCGCCTGCGTGCCCGCATCAAAGCCCGGCGCCAAAAGCGGAACCAGCCAAGGAGCCGCAAAAGCCAAAACGCCGCCCAGCACCAAGAGCAAAACAAACACACTGGTCAGTGCGTGGCTGGCGAACTCAGTCGCTTCTTTTTCATTTTTCTTTTTTAGACGCGTGTACAAAGGAATGAATCCGGCCGAAAGCGCTCCCAAAATCAACAGCGTATAAAGAAGATCGGGTATGCGAAAAGCTAAGTAATAGGCATCGAGAGCAAAAATGCCGCCTTCCTCTCCAATGCCAAAGATTTTTGAGAAAACATAATCACGCAGCACCCCGAGAACCCGGCTGAGAACAGAAGAAACCGCTAGAAGTAGCGCTCCAAAGCCAACCGCAGACCACGTTCGAAATTTCATAGTCTCCATTGTAGCAAACCTTGCCATTTTCAGAGTAAAGACACTTGCTCAAATTAATAATTTATGTTATAATTTACGGATTTCACTCTTGCAATGCAGATTTCCGAAAAACTCAACCGCTTGCTCAATCTCTCGAATCAGGAGTGGCCGCGCATTTGTATAGCCTGGGCCCTCACCTTCCTGGCCCGTATTGGATTCATCATTGGAGGAAGCGTGCTTTTAGCCGTGTTTTTGAGCCGAATCGGAATCGATCTTTTGCCCGGCTTATTCCTGGGAAACGCGCTCTTCATGATGCTAGGGGCCATGGTTTTCCGCAAACTCGTGCCACGATTCCGTCGTGAACTTTTGATCACCAGTGTGGTGCTGGTGGCCGCCGTATCACTGCTGGTTTCCATTTTCTTCATGGAACGGGACACGCTTTTATTCTTTGCCTTCTTCTTGCTGGCCGAATCCGTCCTGCTTTCCCAGCTCAACATTCTAGTTTCCCTTTTCAACGAAGAACTTTTTACGCCGCTGGAAAGCCAGCGCACCTTCCCCATCATTGAATCTGCAGAAACCGTGGGAGGTATTATGGGAGGCTTGAGCCTAAGCCTTTTCGCCACGGATATTCCCACTTATAAATTCATTCTTTTCTGGGTGCTCCTGCTGCTGGCCATTTTACCCGTGGTGCTGCTCTTCAATGCTCGAACCATGCAAGTTCCCCGCTTGGAACTGGCTCATGAAGAAAAGAAGAGTAAAAAACTCCGGGAAAACTTTGCCGAGATTAAAAAAATTCCTTTCTTAAAAACCTTAATGGTGGTGGTGGTGCTTCACTGGGCCATCATCAATGTCTTGGAATTCCAGTACACCAAAGCCATTCAACAAGACGTTTTTTCTGTGGAAGAAACGACCTTGGTGCACCATGAAGACGGCGAAGTGATTCTGGCCGAAGAAGGCACGAACGAAGATTATCAAAACCTCATTGCACAAAAACTGGGTACGCTGCACGTGATTTTTAATAGCGCCGCTCTCTTCATGCAGCTGATTTTCGCCAGCCGCATCATGACTTATTTGGGAGTCAGCTCCAGCATGCTGCTGCACCCGCTGGTGACTTTTTTCAACCTAATTTGGATGACCCTGCGTTTCAACTTCTTCAGTGCCGCCATGGCGCGTGGAGGATACGAGCTCACCGGTATTTTGTTTAAAAATTCCTACGATTCTTCGTACTACGGAATCCCGCATCACGTGCGAAGCGATGTTAAAGAATGGATGCAAGGAATCATGAAACCGCTGGGGGCCATGATCGGAACCTTGCTCATGATTGTGGTGGCTGTGAATTTGAAAGGAGCTCCACAAACCCTTGCTCTAAACTTTGGACTCATAGGAATGAGCATTTTGATGACTTTCTTGCTCTGGGGAATGGGGAAAAAATATACCCAGATGTCCGAACACAATTTAAGCCACAAACTCGACCTGCCCACACGTTTGAACGCCATTGAAATTTTGGCGCAGCACGGTCACGAAAAAACCACCGGCGCTCTGCAAAAAATCCTGAAGCGGGAAAATGAACCGGAGATTTTAAAGGAAAGTATTTTGCGCACCTTGGGTCTACAAGAGGATCCGGAATCCATTTCCAGTGTGCTCGAAATGCTCAGCCACAAAAACGAACACCTGCGTCTGGCGGCTGCGCAAGCCCTCAGCCATTTCCACAAACTCAAAAAGACCTTGATGGAACAATCCTTCACTCGTTACCGCGTGATCGAAAGCTTGAAGGATCGCCTGCTCAAAGAACAAAATGAAGCCATCCGAGAGGAATTGGTTTATGTTTTTTATAACCTGGCTCCCGAGACGCTGACGGAATTCCTCATGGAAACCATTCAAAAGGAAACCAAAGAAAAGGCACGCTTCATCCGCATGCTCCGCCTCTTCCACGATTCCAATCTGCGATTCTATTTGGAAGAATATTTGGACGACCGTGATCCGGAGGTGAAAGCCGCTGCAATCATCGCCCTCTGGCAGTTCAAAGCACTTCGCAATGAACTTCGTCACCACCTGAGCCAAATGCTCAGCAGCCCTAAAGAAACGGTGCTCTGTGAAGGGATCGAGGCCTGCGGAACCATAAAAGAATCCTTCTTTAAAAACGAGCTCAAGCGGCACCTCACCCATACGTCGGAAAAAGTTAAGCAAACCGCGCTCTTGGCCTTGGCACAAATGGAAGAAGCCAGCACCATCGCTCCTTTGGTGGAAGCGCTCAGCAACCCGGCGCACGAGTGGTTCAACAAAACCTTCAGCCTGCTGGCGACCTTCCCAAAACAATTCCGAGAATTGCTGCGAGCCACCTTAGATCTAAAAATTGCCGATAAAATCAACCATTTGCTGTCCAAAGAAAAGGGCAAGAAGCTCCATGAATTGCCGCACGAAACGCTTCTACTGCTTCACCAGCTCTACCAAAAAATCAACGCGCACCACGAAGTGCACAGTATTAAGAAAGTACTCGACTCCAGGCACAAGAACAGATTATAATGGACGCAATGTCCTTTCTACGCCGCTCCATTTTTGCCACCCTCTTCCTTTCCTTCCTCTTTGCTGGAGGCCTTTCTTACGGCTTGCTCTGGGCCTTGAATACCTACGCGGACCTGGAACCCTGGATGGTTCACGTAGTCGTGCTGAGCTTTTTGACGCTACTTTGCTACACGCTGGTTTACTCCAAACTCCACCGTCCCCTGCAAAAAATCATCCGTGAAATGAAAGCCCTTTTGACCGGAAAACCCTACCGCCGCATCCTCACGTCCAAAACCAACGAGATAGGAATCTTGGCTCACTTTTTTAATGAAGTGACTCGCAATCTAGAAAGCATTTCCGGCAAAGTGCAGAGCCACGCGCGCATTCAAAAGGAGCTCGACAGCGCCCAGGATATTCAGCGCATGCTCATCCCCAAAACCGCGCCGCAGATTCCCGGCCTCAAAATCACCGCCAAGACCCGTCCCGCCTCCGAAATTGGCGGAGACACTTTTGATTTCTTCAACAAAGACGGTCGCACTATTCTGTACGTGGGCGATTCCACGGGGCACGGTATTCCCGCGGGAATTGTGATGATAATGGTGGATGTGCTTTTGGAAACTTTCATTGAGATGGAAAGCACCCTGCGCGGCATGGTGACGCGGCTCAATCATTACTTAAAACCCCATTTAAAACCCAGCATGTTCATGACCATGATTTTGCTGGAGTGGGTGCCGACGGAGCGAAAACTCAAATGGGTGGGCGCCGGTCACGAATACATAATCCATGTGAAAACCCATAAAGGCGAAACTGAGGCCATCAAATCCGGTGGATTGGCCGTGGGAATGCTGCCCGACATCGAAAAATTCATTCAAGAAAGCGAAATCACTTTGGAGCAGGATGACTTTGTGGTGCTCTACTCAGACGGAATTGTGGAAGCCAAGAACGTGGCCGGCGAACTCTATAGCCTTGCGCGTTTGCAGGATTTTCTAAAAGCCCACGCCGGAGCGGAAGTAAGCACCGATACTTTGTTTGAAAAAATTGCCATCGACGTGGGGCGTTTCATGGAAGGCCAAGCCCAACTCGACGACATGACCCTGATTGTTATGAAGCACAGCGAAAAGATCGAGAATCAAGACCTGAGCACCGAGTGGAAGGCTAGCTGAGGAAATGTGGCAGAATCATCGGCTCCTTGAGATCGGGGATTTTTTTAATAAGCTCGAGGTCGTCCAAATTGTACTTGCCATAGTAGAGGTCTTTTAAATTTCCGCCGTTCACCACAAAGTTCTGCACTTGGAGGTAACCGGAAAAGTACAAGGCATCCTTGGTGAAGACCCCCGCTTGAGACGTATCCCCCAAGCCACGTTTCACTTTGAGCGTGGTTTGCAGCGCACGATCCGGCGTCATGCTCAGTTTGAGGCAGTAATCATAAGTTTCCGCAAAGCCATGCTTGCGGGCGTACTCCACCACAAAAATGAGCGCCGCACTGCGATAGTTTTTTTCGTTATCCACCGTGGAGATTTGTTCCTGATTCCAAATAGCCAAGCCCTCCTGCGTCTCCAAAAAGTTTCCGAAACCTCGATTGAACAAGCCATAACCCTGCTGCTTGCCGTTCTCCGCCGTGAGTATGTGCGTCTCAATTTCATGAGCCACCACCATTCGCAAACGTTCTTCGGAAAATTTAATACCCTCGCGTATAAACAAAGTGGATTCCTTCCCGGCACTGCACGCACTCACCATGTGACGGTTCACTTTTATGCGCCAGTGGTGCAATCCATATTCCTGAAACACACGCTCAAATTCCAAAATGGCTTCCGGCACGCTGTAGTATTTAGTGACCTCCACAAATTCTTTAGGCTGAGTCGACAATCTTTTTTTAGCTTCTTCCAGCAAAGCTTCCGTGGGTTTTCCATAGAGCTCAAAACTTCGCTCCGTGAAGTGATCCCCACCGCGTGATTCAAGCAGCAAAATTTTCTGATGATGCTCCTGAGCTTTCTTTTGAAAGAGTTTAGAGAGTGGCGAATCGTCAAACCGTTCCTCCATTTTTTTGAGCTGCTGTTTAAGCGCGGGCGCATCAAACGTCAACTCTTTGTATTTGAAATAAGGATTGTACGTAGGATCCTGCAGAAATTTTTCTTTCTCTTCTTTTAGATTGGCTGGCTTTAAATGGGACAGCAGTTGCAGCTTGCGGTCAATGGACGTGAGCTGGGCATCGAGCTCATGGTAAGGCAAGAAATCCTCCGTGCCACTGAGCAGCGTCGGCAATTTAACCACCTTGTTTCTTCCTTTCATAGGATCGATCAAAAAGCCCTGTAAATCACGTTTTCCAATGATCATGTCGTAGTCTTTTTTGGAAAAATCATCCGTGTAAACCAAGGTTTGGATCCGTTTATTGGCGAGTGAGAATTTAATTTTCAGCTGACCTCCTTCCGATTTTTCGCCGAGGCCCAAGTCTTCTGCCAATTTTCGGTCTAGAATGCTGGTTTCCACCAAAGGGTTTATAGACCCCCAAATGTGACGCATTTCATTCGGAGCAATGATCCTCACCTCTTCTTCGCCGCCAATCACTTCACGCAGTTCTTTTTCTTCCTTTTTAAGCTTATGACCAAAGAGTTCTTGGGCAATGCGCACACCCTTTTCTGGCGTGGTCACCTTCACCCCTTGAATGCGTTCCAAACGTCGACGAAGCGGAGCCAAATTGGCGATTTGCACGCCAAGTCCCGCGCGCGCGTTGATTTCCAAAAGCATGGGTCCCGCGTGATTATCCAGCGAAAGATCCACCGCGCAATATCCCAAATTGGTCGCCAGCTGAATGCGGGAAGCGATCAGTAAAAGTTCGTCCCAATACGGCACCACAAAGCCACGAATAGGCCCGGCGCCCGGCACCTCATCCACAATCTTTCCTTTATAAATCACATTGGTGCAGGTGCCCTTGGCAATGTCCACCCCCACCCCAACAGCGCCTTGGTGCAGGTTCGCCTTTCCGTCCGACTCGCGGGTGGGCAAGCGCAGCATGGCCATCACGGGAATGAGGTTGTGCACCACAATACGAATATCGGGAATGCCCTTGTAGCAAAACTGGGAGAGCCGCGAATCACACAGGATGAGCTGTTCAAAAAAAGCCGTGTCCTGCAATTCCGAAATACTGAAACGCCCTTCTAAAATATCGTTGATGTGTTCTTTGAGCTCTTCCCGGCTCACGGTGCTTCCACTGCCTTTCACAAATTGCTCATGCTTGGTGTCCACAATGGGAATGATTCCTTCCCCGCCGTAACCCAAATTGGGCTTGAGCACAAAACTCTTGGGCAGACTGGCGAAGTTGAATTTTTCCAGTTCCTCGGCCGTACGAATCACCGCGTACAAGCGAGGCACCGGGATTCCGCGTGCGGATAAAAAATGCTTTGTTTTAAGCTTGTCATCCGCCAAACGGATGGCCTTTTTTTTGTTGAACGGACGGATGTAGAGCAGGTTCCGTGCGTTCATCCCCAAAATGCCGGGATTCTTAAAAAACATTATTCTTCGATGTGACGGATAATCTCGCGGAAACGAATGTACTCAGTGATGCGAAGACCTGTCCAACGCGCCAAAATAAAGTTGAAACCCAAGAAGATCAGCACCACTTCCGGGTGACCGAGGACCAAGACTTCGAGCAAATTCCACTGCGCCACAAAGTAACAAATCATCGCCACCACCAGCACCTCCACTCCAATGTGCATGGCTCCTTTAATTCCCTTGTCTCCTTGAATGGTTACGAATTTTTCCACCATGGTGGCCATGATCAAAATCGGGAAGATGGCGAGCTCATCGATGCGTTGATCAAACAGCGTTCCCAAAAACAGCACCAGCAAAATAGCGAAACTGGAAAAGGTCAGAATAATAGCCATACGCGGAATATACAGCAGCCGATAATGGTGCAAGGCGTGACGAACCAAGGTCGCCACCGCAAACAAAATCACAAAGATCAAAAGTCCGTACCAAAAGTTCAGGGCAATGAAAGACAGCGACAGAATGGAAGGCGTGTAAACCCCCAAGGTGTTGAGCCCAACCACTTGTTTCATAAAGGCCACCACCGTGGCGATGATGGGAAGCATGAGCACCAAAAGCACCGTGCTGCTGGGCACTCCACGGCTGATCATGCCATTCACCAAACTGGACAGCAAATTCCAGGGGCGGAGTTTCAAACGGTCGTCTACCGCCAAATACTCGATACCGCGTTCTTCCAAAACCTGGATAAAGCTTTCCGTGTCTGGCGATTCCACCAACACCCACAAGGCTTCCGAACGCGTCAAAATGATCTGCTGCGGGTGAATGCTGGAATAAACTCCCTTGGCGATGTTTCTAAGCGTTCCCAAATTGTGCTCGGAAGCAAAATAAATGTTTTTTCCTTCAAAAAAAGTCTCGTTACTGAGGCTTTGTTGCAGCTGCGAAAGCACGGTGAGCCCGCTGCTTCCGTAAGTGTAAATCACAATATCCTCAGCGGGTTCCAGATCTGAAATGTGCTCCAAAAGCTGGCGGCGCAATTCTTCCTCTTCCAAAAATCCCGACCGCGACGTGTAGGTCTGCAAAACCTCAATATAAACGCCCTGTTCACGCGCCACCTCAATTAAACTTTGAATTTTCTCCTCCTCATCCTCCACATTCGTCACCAGTACAAAGGATTTTTTAAACACATACACCATCTGCTCAGCAGTCGCTGAATGTCCGGCAAAATCTCGCACCGTCAAAGCCACTGTGTACTCCCCCGGCTCGGCGTAGCTGTGCACCACCTCCAAACCCTCTTGGCGGTTTCCATCTCCAAACTGCCACTCATAAGTCAGCGGACTCTCAAAAGCTGTGCTCGTTCCCGAGGCATTAAAAATAATGCTGCGGTTCACCCCAATGCTCGTTTGCGATTCAATTTCCGGCACAATCCCTTCCGGCGTCGCTTCCAAAAGCACTTCGGCCTGCACCGGAAGCACCAAGAAAGCAGCAGAAAACAGAGCGAGGGCGAAACGTTGGAACATGGCGTTGAGGGTAGTTGGATTAAGTCTAGCAAACCCCTGTCTTGTTCTCCACCCCAAAATCTGCTATACTTATGAGATAAACAAAAATAAAACCACGGTATGGCACCTCTATTCCTTCAAGGATTACAGAAATTTCGCTTCCTCTTGGTAGGAGCCCTTGTATTGGCTTTTCTGTCGACGCCTTTCATCACTCAAGCCGGGTCCAAGCAAACCAGCACCGTTACGGTTTTGGAAGCTTCCGATACCCTGGCCGGTCTTTCTACTGAAATCGTCCTTCAAGGTAAAAACTACAAAACTCTCGAAGTAGCTCTGCAAAAACCCGATGGAACCGTTTTGATTTTGGAAACCGTAACGAATGGAAAAGGAGAAGCCAGCCTCATGGTTTCCGATTACCACCTCCGAAGCGCCGGACTTTATGAAGTCGCAGCCCGTGAAGCTGGAAGCAATCAAGCCTATGGAACGTCGAGCAACTTTGAAATTTTCCCAGGGACCGTTTCAGAAACCAAGTCTCAAGTGGATTTCAATAAACAATCCGCCGCCCTCGGCGAAACCATCGAAATGACGGTTTCTCTTTTGGACAGCTACGGAAACGAAATCGACGGACACGTGCTCAAAGTGGCTCCGAGCAGCCCGAACGTTTCTGTGTACAGCCCAGACTTCGCAACCGATGAAGACGGCCACATGAACTTTTACATCACCAGCCAAAGCAAGGGAGTTTACAGCTTCACTGTGTTTGACTCCAGTGTGAACAAAACCTTGACCAGCCAAAGCAGTTTGGCCTTTTCTGGTACCGGCAGCTACGCCGACGCCGGTGGCCACAACACCAACGTGATCCTCTCCGCCGAAAGCGGTGAAATGGATTCCTTTATTCTAGACGGCTTGGACGAGGAAGCGGTAGTGGGCGATTCTCAAAGCCTCACGGTTAAAGCCGTGGACGCCGACGGGTTCACCGTTCCCGACTACACCGGAACCATCCATTTTTCTTCCAGCGACAACAGTGCCACCCTTCCCAACGACTACAGCTTCATTGCTGACGACCAAGGGGAACACACCTTCAGCCTTTCCGTTAAATTCGTGACTCCAGGGGAACAAACCGTGACCGTTACGGACATTGATGAATTCAGTTTAGAAGGTGAAGCGACTACCGAAGTCATCACCACAGAAGACAGTGGGGTCGACTACGACGGCGACTTTGAAAGCACCGATTTTGAACGCGACGGAGACTTCACCCTCATCAGCCCTGCCGAAGGAAGCTATTCTTCCGACAGCGTGGAAGTACAAGGAGAAGCCGAATACGGATACACCGCCGTTATTTACCTGAGTGAAGACGAAGTGGGCCGAGTGGACGTGGATTTTGACAACAGCTTTACTTACACGGTGGAAGACATTGCAGACGGAACCTATGACCTCTATGTAGATGTCGTGGAACTGGGCGACGGTGAAGAAGGCGAAGAAGAAATTCTTTCCGTTCACGAAACGTCCGATAGCGAAAAAATCACCATCGACACCACCGCTCCCGAACTCATTTCAATCAGTTCAGAACCGGAAGAAGCCTTGGTTCCCGGCGACAGCGTAACTATTACGGTGCTCAGCGAAAGTGACCTTGAAGAAGCTTCTGTGATCTTCCAAGAAGAAGTTTATACCATGGAAGAAAGCAGCACTTCTGGAAAATATGAAGTGGAACTCATCATGCCCGAAACCGCCGGTGATTACACCGTGGACGTGATCCTTATGGACACTCTCGGAAATGAAGTGGAATACAAAGATCAACTCACCATTTCGCTTGGAGAAGCCGTGGTGATAGAAGAAGAACCGGTTGTTGTGGAAGAACCCGAACCTGCCATTGGAACCGTGAGCGGACTCACCGCCAGCAGCGCGCCCGAAACCGTTCTGCTCAGCTGGGAACCCGCTGAAAGCACTCAAACTCTCGCGTTCTACCGTGTGTACTACGGACCTTCTGCTGAATCTCTCTACGCCATTTCAGAAACCTACGACGCTTCCACCAACTGGTCCATTGTGGATCTGAGCGGTGAAGAACGTTACTACTTCGCGGTTTCAGCCGTGGACATTGAAGGAACCGAAGGCGAACTCAGCGACGTGGTTATGGGAATCCCTGAACTTTCTCGAGTGGTGGAAATCGACGTGATCGACGACACCAGCGTGGTGCCTGCCATCACCGGCAACGAGGATGACATCGCTTCAACCCCTGACTCCGGTCCCGCTCAAACCGCCCTCTTTGTACTGAGCGCCCTGGGAGCCCTCGCCTACCTGCAAATGCGAAAGCGTGCAGTCCGCCAAACTTTCTGATAGAATCCCCGCAGTCTTAATACCCTGCAGTGGAATTTGTCTATTTCTTGAAACAAACGCTCAATATTTTGGCCGATCTGCTCACCATGCTGATCCTCCTTCGCATTGTGCTGAGCTGGTTTAGGCATGAAGCGCACGGCCTCATGAACCTGCTCTACCAAGTCACCGAGCCCATTTTAGCGCCTATTCGCCGCGCCATCCCCACCTTGGGCGTTTTCGATATTTCCCCCATCGTAGCCATTCTCCTCATTAAAGTTCTCCGCATTCTCATCAATTCTTACCTATGATTCATCTTTACGACAGCATGAAAGGCGAAAAAGTCCCCCTCAACAAAGAGCCGGGCGACACTATTAAAATGTACGTGTGTGGCCCCACCGTTTACGACCACGCCCATCTCGGGCACGGACGCAGCGCCGTGGCCTTCGACCTAGTTCGTCGCTTTTTGGAATTCAGTGGATACAACGTAGTTTTCACGTTCAACACCACCGATATCGAAGATAAAATGATCGACCGCGCCGCCAAAGAAGGCATCACCGTGAATGAACTCGCTGAAAAAATCATTCCCGAATACAAGGCGGATTACGGCGCTCTCGGCGTTAAAGCGCCCACCCACAATCCCCGTGCCACCGACTACGTGGAGCCCATGGTTAAACTCGTGCAAACACTGGAAGCAAAAGGCCACACCTACACGCTGAGCGATGGAGTTTATTTTGACGTCACCACTTTTAAAGATTATGGAAAACTCTCCCACCAAAACCTAGACGAACTGAATGCCGGCGCCCGCATGGAAGAACGCACCGACAAACGCAATCACCAAGACTTTGTACTGTGGAAACTCAAGAAAGAAGGGGAACCCTTTTGGCCCAGCCCTTGGGGTGACGGCCGCCCCGGTTGGCACATCGAATGCAGCGCCATGAGCTCCGAACTTTTGGGCGAAACCTTTGACATTCACGGCGGCGGACTCGACCTAAAATTCCCGCACCACGAATGTGAAATCGCCCAAAGCGAAGCGGCCACCGGCAAGCCTTTTGCAAACATTTGGATGCACAACGGTTACATCACGGTGGACGCCGAAAAAATGAGTAAATCCCTCGGCAATTTTTTCACGCTCAAGGAAATCTTCAAGACGTACGACCCTCGCGTGGTCCGCTTCTTCCTCCTCGGCACGCACTATCGCTCTCCCATTGAATACAGCATAGAAATGCTAGAACAAGCCCGCAGCAGCCTCAAACGCCTCGACGAATTCTACCTCCGCCACCTCGACGGAACGAGCGAATCCAAAAACGAAGTCGACAGCGAGTTCCTCCGCGACTTCAGCGAAAAACTCCAAAACGATTTCGACGTAGCCGGCGCCCTCGGCGTGCTCTTTGAATGGATGAACACCGCCACCGCCAATGTCCAAGGCACCCTGGAACGCATCAACTTGGTACTGCAAACTTTCCCCATTGATTTTAGCCTCACCGACGAGCAAAAATCTCTCCTGGCCGCCCGTGACGAAGCGCGCGCTTCAAAAAACTGGGCAAAATCCGACGAACTGCGCGATCAACTCACCACTCAAGGAATTGATGTGGAAGATTCGGCCGAGGGAACCTTTGCAAAACCCAGAATCTAAAGCAGCTTCGGAATAATCCGGTTCACATCCCCCGCTCCCATCACAATAATCACGTCTCCATCGTGGATGGTGTCGTTTAAATACTCTGCCGTCGCGTCCAAACCTTCCCCATCCCGCACATTGTCGTGGTGGTGAGAAATCGCTTCCACCAAGCTTTCCGTTGAAACGGCGTGTTTGTCTTCCTCCGTATCACGGGCCTCATAAATATTGGGAATAATCACTTCGTCCGCATTCTCAAAACTCTCCGCAAAGCCATCCAGCAAAGCCGCCGTTCGGCTGTACTGATGCGGCTGAAACACCGCCACAATCCGTGCTTCTGGATATTTTTCTCGTGCACCTTCCAGCGTCGCTTGAATTTCACTGGGGTGATGTGCGTAGTCGTCATAAATCAAAGCACCTTCCACCGTCGGACCTTTAAACTCAAATCGTCGCCACGCGCCTTTGTATTCTTTCAAAGTATCGGCAATCGTGTCCTCCGAAACACCAATCCTCCGGGCAATCTGCGCGGCCAAGCCCGCGTTCATCAAGTTGTGCGCGCCCGGCAGTCCCATTTCGCCCTCGTACTCCGCCACTTCATCCGGCCAAATCACATCCTCGCTCTGCGCGCTCAAATCCTCAAAAGCCATTTGGTAATCCTCCCAGCTTTTAAAATAATCCATGTGGTCCATTTCCATATTCGTCACTCCCAAAAGTTCCGGCTCCAAACTCATAAAATTCCGGCGATACTCACACGCCTCCAGCACAAACAAATCGCTCTCGCCCACTTTCACATTCCGCCCGCCAAATTCCTTGAGCTTACTCCCCAGCAAAATCGTGGGATCCAAACCCGCATTCTCCAAAATCAAACCCAGCATCGCGGTGGTCGTGGTTTTTCCATGGGTTCCTGCAATGGCGATCAATCGGTAGTCTTTCGTCACCTCCCCGAGCGCCTGAAAATAGGTCACCGCAGGAATTTCAAACTCCTTGGCCTTTAAAAGTTCCGGATTCAAAGGCGGCACCGCTTCACTGTAAATAACGAGCTCGGCATCCTCCGGCAAATTCTCCGGCGTGTGCCCGATGTCCACGGCAATTCCCTCCGCCTCTAGTTCAGCCGTGGTCGAAGAAGCCGCTACATCACTTCCCCGCACCTCTTTGCCAAAGCTCTTGAGCAGCCGCGCCAAGCCGCTCATACCGATTCCACCGATCCCTACAAAATAGATCACGTTCTGGTCTTCAAAAAAGCTCATAATGGGGTTACACTAAATCGGCCTTAGTTTACCAACAATGCTCCAGGAAAGCCACGACAACCAGTTTAACCTCATGAGACTCGTTCTCATCGTTGGATTTTTCGTGGTTGCCTACATGCTCTACAACCTCACCGTGTCCATTTACGAAAACTACCAGATCGAAAAACACATCACCGAATTCGAAACGCGCAACGCCGAACTCAAAGCCGAAAACGAAAAGAAACTCGCCGATTTCCAGTACTACACCTCCGAGGAGTACGTAGAAAAAGTGGCCAAACAAAACCTCGGCCTCATCAATCCCGGTGAACAAGTGGTCGTGATTCCAGACGAAGACCTCATCGTCCTCTCCCAAGACGCCGAAGAACAACGCGTCGCCGAACAAATCCGCGCCTCCTGGAGCACTCCAAAAAAATGGTGGAAATTTTTCTTCAGCACCAACGCGTTTAAATCCTAACCTGTAAGCTCTGCTTGCAAAAGAGTGGCTTTTTCCCTAAACTGCTCCTCGTGGCTGGGTAGCTCAGTTGGTTAGAGCACGGGACTCATAAGCCCGGGGTCGGCAGTTCAAATCTGCCTCCAGCCACCATTCTTGAATCTTTTGCGAATGCAAAAGGCACTTCAGAGCGAACGAAGTGAATTCAAGGATGGCACGAAGTACCATTCTCGTCGAAGACGAGCCTAAAAAAAGACAAACAAAAAGCCCCTCGAAAGGGGCTCTTTTTAGATTCAGATTAAAGAGTGGTTGTTGTTCCTCCCTCGGTTTCTTCCTCATCAAGGTCCATCATATCGTCTCGCCATTCTTCCATAGACTCCACACGATCATCGAGTTCACTTGAATCATATTCGCTTCCGTCGTCCGAATCTCTCCAGTCACCCATCATTCCTTCCATACCTTCAACGGCAGCTCCAAAAGTCATCCATGAACCAAGAAGGCCAAGAATGAGTCCAAGAACGAACCAAAGCTTGAGTTGTTTTTTAGAGGCAAACCGAGCCATCCAAATCACTCCAGCAACAAGACCTAAGAGCGTAAGAAACATGAACACCCAATGGAAAGCAAATCCAAGAGAAAAACCAGCATTAGAGTACATCATAAGCGTGGGGGTAAGATAATAAGATTAAAGCAGATTATTCAGCTTTTTTCTTTTTTCCACCTAAAATCTTGTACATACCCGTGTTACATTCAGAACACTTACCACGCATAGCCTTGCGGCCATTTTTCATAGTAACTTCTTCAGTTTCTGCCATCTCACGTTTAGCCTTACATTTTACGCAGTAGCCTTCCATAGAAGTGGGGCTTAAGATTAATGACCCCATTGTACACCCTTTCACGCACAATCCCACCCCATCTTATTTATAAACTTGCCATGGGCGGCTTATTCTCGTAGAATCCCTGCGCGGGGTAGAGCAGTGGCAGCTCGTCGGGCTCATAACCCGGAGGTCGTTGGTTCGAATCCAACCCCCGCAACCATTTTTTGACGTGAGTAAAAATCTGTGCGAAAATGCGCCACTGTAATAAAACTAATTTTTTATGCCTAAAAATATCCCCCCAGAAAGTGGCGTTAGCTCAGAAGTTGCTTTCGATCAGATCCTAAAAGAACTAGGCAGCCCAAGACAAGGGCTCGTAAACAGTCCGAACCAACTAAGAAACACCATCAACAGGATAAAAGGCTTCGTAAATCCAGGGGTTTGTTTCACCCCATCTCAAGTAAAGGGTACCACGATAGTTATAGCGGCACCCCTAAATCACACACAAGAATTAGGAGAAATTAAATCCTTAGAGTTAGCCACTAGTATCAACTCTTTCAACCTTGAATGTAGCAATTGTTTGAACACCGATTGCCCCCAACGTGAGCTCAGTAAATAAAACCGACGCATAAAAAGTTCGAAGGGCATACAATAAAGAAGGTAGCTCTCGTGTAAAAGCTCTGAATAGGACCGGATCTAAGTGGTAACTACTTTCAACCCCTTCACTTTTTTAAAGTCTTTTATATTTCGCGTAAATAAAGGAGTCTCTCTATGAAGAGCCGTAGCAGCAATGATGGCATCAGGAAGTTTAATTACTGTTTTCCTCTCATCAGCTGTCATCTCAAAAGCCAGAACTTCTGAAGCCACTACAGTAAATTTCTTAGGCTCTCGTTATAAATAGAAGCTCATCGAAGTGCAATCCCCCGCAACCAATTTTTGACGTGAAGTGAAATTCGTGTAAGATTCAAAGCCATAATCAAATCCCATGAATAAACTCCTTGGCGCAACGATTGTTCTAGAAGCTGCAATCGGGCTGGCATGTACGGGCGGTAGTACACCCCCGACATCCGTCGGACCTAAAACTGCCCCAATAAGTGCAAGCCCTGCACCGATAAGTGAAAGTCCCGAACCGATCCATTTTGAGGGCACTATGTTCAACAAAGAACTTAGAGAAATCCTTGAAACCAACCGTGCCAGTGTGACTGCCATGCAGATCTACGAAACTCCTGCAGGAAATTTGGCAGAAACCAGCTCCATCCTTCTACCTACAGGAGAAATTACGACACGGCTATTCACATCCCCCATGGTTGATGGCGTTAGTAAACAAACATATCTAATCACAAGTATAGTGCCAAGTGAGACTGGCGTCACAATTACAGTAATATTTAAGGACCCAAGCTTATATCAAAAGAGTGTGTCTGTTTGTGACCTTAAATGGAGTGGAGACCTGATTTCAGGCACTTGTTCAACGCCGGGTTTAGCTGAAGCACTTAAATAAAGACTCATGATCGATGAATTCTTGACCGTGGTCGTTGGTGACGTCATTGTCGGCGGCATCAAACTCATTCTCTCCACTCCTTTTGTAATAATCGCAGCTTTGTTTGGGAAAGATGCTTATTTTGTGAACTTAAAAAGATATTATAAAAAAGTGTGGAATTGGGCCCCTTCCGATCTTTTCAAGAGATAAAACTCAGACTAAAACAAACTCACCTGCCCTTCCACACTTTTATCTACGATCTTGGGGAGGTTTTGGATGTAAGGAATGTCTTTGAGATTTTTGAGGCCGCCGTTTTGTAGGACCTTCAAAAACTTAATGAAAAGTTGAGCGGTGGCACGCGCGTCGTGGAGTGCCCGGTGAGCCTGAGGAAGTTCAATGCCAAAAGCGGTGCACAAACTGCCGAGCCCGTAGCGGGACAAATTGGGGTGCACTTGCTTCGCCATTTTAAAGGTACACAAGTAAGGATTTGGCAAAAGTGAGCGCCCCATTTTTTCCAAATGCTTATTCATGAATTCACGGTCAAAATCCACATTGTGCGCCACAAACACCGAGTCGGTTCCCATGAAGCCGAGGTAATCATCCACAATATCCGCAAAAGCCGGCGAATCTTTCACCATTTCGGTGGTGATACCCGTGATTTGCGTGGTTTCGAGCGGCAAAAACACACCCGGATTCACCATGGTGTCCCACTCCCCCACAATCTGCCCATTCACAATTTTCACCGCCGCAATTTCAACAATGCCATCGAGGCTCGCGTGGAGCCCGGTGGTTTCTAAATCGACTACAACAAAAGTGGTTTTATCAATCATATTCGCAAAGCACTCTAACGGGGGATCTTAAAATTTACAATGAAGAATACTAGGTTTTGGAAGGGGTTCAATACGGGGGCCTTTATGTATTTCACCCCCTTCCAAAACCTCCTCATTGTAAATTTTAAGTCCATGACGGAGAGACCCATTTCTATAACTTGTGAGACACATAAAGGCTCCCGTGACGAGCAAGTTATAGAAATGGGTCTCCTCAATTCACAAGTTCTGATATCACCTGATGTATTTCACTAAAATCGCCGTCGCGTGGGATCAAAATGTAGGCCCCACTTTCGTTGATGAGCGAGGTCAAATAATTTCCACTGTTCAGCACAAAACCGGTGTTCAAATCGTAGTTTTGATAGTCGTAGTAATAACCCACCAAATCCAAAAGATCGATGTCGGTGGTGGTGTTTTGAATAGCCGTTTGGAAGAGCTTGGTGAGTCCCTTCATTTCCATCACACTGTCGAGCTGCACCACTTTGCTGCGAAGCGCGGCGAGAATGGTTTGCTGACGTTCGGCACGGTCAAAATCGGACGTGGATTTACGACTACGAGCGTAACGCAAAGCCTCTTCCCCCGTGAAATGATGCTGACCGACTTCAACAGAATACGCGCTGTAGCCGCCCTTTCCATTTGGATACAATCCGTCATACAAGGCCTCGCTCACATACACATCCAGCCCACCCAGCAAATCCACAATTTCCACAAAGCCGTTCAAGTCCACCTGCACATAGTGATCCATTTCCAAACCTGTCACCGAAGAAACCATGCGGCCCAACTGGTCCACGCCATAATAAGTGTAATACTCATTGATGCGTCGCCCATTTATATACAAATCGCGTGGGATGGAAAACAGAGAAATCTTATTTTTTTCTTCATTGATGCTGGCCACAATAATCGTATCAGTATGCGAACCGTTGGTTCCTAGTACCAAAATATCAAAAGTACTGTCCTCAGCCGCTACGGCTGGTGTATCCCCGGCCAAACTCACGGTCTGACCACCGGTGGCCACGCGTGAAAGAATACTGGCAAAGACATTTTGAATGCCCGTATTGTCTCCGCCTTGAATGGCGGTTCCGAGGCTGGTGAAATCCGTGGCGATGCCCTGAATCACCGTTTCCTGTGACAGCACTTGCTCAGAAAGTGTGAAATTTTTCTGGCTCAGCTGCCCCATTTCGTCGATCAAAGAACTGATCTGACCCTGCTGTTCATCCAAAGCGGAATGCAAGGAAGCATTCACAAAAATAAGACTCAGGAACATGATTCCAATCGATGTGAAGGCCGCCATGCTTATCAGTTTACTCTTCTTAGCTTGATTAACAAGATGCCGGTCCACCGAGTTTAACTCGGGACCAATATGAATAACGTTATATTCTTCAGGCTGCTCCATTGGGCGAAGGCGTGGTTGGTGGTTGAGGCGCAGCAGCAGGTGCTGCAGGTGCTGCTGGCGCAGCAGGTTTGACCTCAGCAGTGTAATCGGCTTTCACCTCGGGGCCAAGATCATTAACACTAATTCCAATACGCGCTCCAATTTCCTGTTCTACAAAGAGCTTTTTGCGTCCGTATTTCATTCGAGAATACTGCTTCACCACGTCGCGCACTTTGGGGTTTGCCGCCGCCATGTCCCAAATGGTTTCCAGTGAGAACGGCCGTGACGTCGCCATATTGATATTGAGCTTCATGTACGCGCGATAATTCGCAATTCCAATCACGTCCTGCTCCGTGAGCACCGGCGCGTATTCTTTTGCCAAGTATTCGGCGTCTTCCGCACCAATTTTAAACGACTGCAGCGTACCCACGTTACCGAACACGGCGTCGCGGATCTGGCTGCTGGTCGAACCACCCTTCGTCACCGTGAGCTGACCAATGTATTGGTGAGCCATGATCAAACAGAGTTTGTATTTTCGGGCCTCAGACAGAATCGAACAGAACGTGTCCGTCGCAAAGTTTTGGAACTCATCCACATAAAGGTAGAAATCCTTACGGTCGGCTTCCGGCATATCCACACGGCTCATGGCCGCTTGCTGAATTTGCGCCACGAGTACCAGCCCCAGCAGCTGCGTATTGAGTCCCCCGAGTTTACCTTTAGAAAGGTTCACCAAAAGAATTTTTTTGTTGTCCATGATCTCGCGAATGTTGAACCCAGATTTCGCCTGGCCAATGGTGTTACGCATGATCGAGTTCGTAATAAACGGACCGAACTTGGCCGAGAAATACGGAATCATTTCCTGACGTTCGCGGTCTCCGGTGTTGGCGTATTCATGTTCCCAGAACGATTTCACCACGGGGTTCTTAACCTTAGAAACCTTGTATCGCATGAATTCCTCATCCACAAAGATTCGAGGCACATCAATCAAAGTCGCGCCTTCATCAGGGTCTTCCATCAGCGTCAAACACGCGTTTCGGAAATAATGCTGAATACGGGGTCCAAAAATTTCATCTCCGAAGATCTTAATAAAGATTTCCGTGGCTTGGCTGGACGCCATGTCCTGCTGTTCCGGCGTCTTGGCCTCGAGCATGTTGAGCCCCATCGGACGCTCCGTATCTGCGGGATCAAAAATAATAACATCCTTCGCGCGCTCCTTAGGAATAAACTGCAAAATTTCTTCAATCAAATCTCCATGCGGATCGATCACACAAACTCCGTCTCCATTAATAACGTCCTGGCGCGCCATGTAGCTGATGTAGGCAGATTTCCCGGTTCCGGTTTGCCCAATAATATAGTGGTGACGCGTACGGTCTTTCTTTTTGAAACGCACCTCGCGTTTGACCCCACGGTACACATTGTTTCCCAGCAAAATTCCCTCGGTAGGCAAATCAGTAGGCGCAGGAACCACTTTGTAAGAAAGCCATTTAATAATCGGCGTGTAGTTGTAACGGCTGTTTGGAATATGGAAAATAGAAGCCAATTCCTCTGGATTGAGTACGGAAACTTTTTCTCCGAACGTAAAGGCTCTGCTTTCCAAAGAATCCACGAGCAAAGGCGTATTTATAAAGTTGATAGGAATGAGACGTCGTGCCTCAAACCAGTTCGAAGCCGCGTCCTTAGTCACGTTGAAGGCCACAAAGAGCCCATTCAAAATATTGTCGCACTGACTCTCCCCTTTATCGGAAGAAGCCAAAATACGAACCACCGTATCAAACCCCACTTGATTGGCTTTTTCACCAATGCGCTTGGCGAGTTCTTCATCGGTCTGCAGCATACGAACATAGCTGTCTCCACTTTTGGCTCCAGGAGGAGGATTGTTTTTCTCAGCGGCATCATAACCAAAGGCGGTAGCCGTAAAGAACCAACTTAGCATTCCAAGAAGTTTTCGCAGCGGATTCTTGCTTTCGGGCTTCTCATTCTTAAACATCTTCGTCGCAAAATCCCGTGCGGTCTTTTGCCATTTTTCGTGACGAGGTCGGATCATGATTTGAATCACTGCCTTTTCATTGTCTTCCAATTTAGAAAGCACGTTCGTGAAATCATTGAGCGAATCGTTTTCAATGGTTTTATAGGTCTTGAGCGGGTACCAGTTCAAATTTTTCAAATACAAATAGTATCCTTTTACCGTATTTTTCTTCTTAAGCTCCTTAGGCTGCATCGGCTCCGGACGAATGAATTCAATGGACGCACTTGGATAAAAAGACGTGATCTGTTTTTCCAAAATCCCAGAGTAATACGGATGCACCGACACAAAAAATGTGATGTCCTCATGTCGCGCATGAATTTCAAATGAAACCGCATCACGATGAAAGAGCCAAACCATCAGTCGGTTGCTCAAATTAAGCTCACGAATCTCATGCACAGCCCGGTAAAGCTGCTCCATGATTCCAATTCGTTCTCTAAAGTCCTTTTCCGTCGCATTTTCTTTGTCTTTGGTGGACTCTTCACGCGGCATCGTAATCTGAATAAACACACGGTGCCTAGCCACCCAACGTTCATAAAGTTCACGCACAAACCAAGGCCCAAACAATTTCACCACGAGCAAAATAGAAAGGCCCCAGATCATCCACTCCCAGTTCACATCGATGTACAAATACGCATCTAAAGCCATGCTTTTTACGGTTTCCCAGAATCCGGTTAAACTAGCCAGTAGCGGTGCCATACGCGTTTTGTTTTGATTTAATCTTATTATTATATCAAAAAACACGCCTTTTTGCAATGGGCCTAACAGATTAGACTCAAAGCTCTAGGAATGGCTCAGGAAAGGCAAAACTTGACAAATTAGCCAAAGTACCTTAAGTTGATGTAATTCGATTTACCCCAATCTTATGAGCGCACATGCACCCGCCGCTGCTCCACACGCAGCCCCAGCACCTCATGCCGCCCCACATGCGGCTCCTCACGCAGCCCACGCTGCACCTGCCGGACCCGGTTATCTACGCAACGCAATGGCTCGCTTTGGGAATGGTATAAAAAATACGGTCTGGGGACCTTTAGCTGAACTAGGAAAAGGTATTTATGATGTATCCGCTCAACCAGGGCATGAATGGGATAAAAGCGTACTAGTACCTATTGGGAATGGCATTGTAAGTGCCGTTGGCCGTCCTTTTACCGCACTAAAAACGCTCGTTCACCACGATGGACACTGGGGTTTTAATCCAGGTAAAGCCTGGAACGAACTCGGCGATTGGCTAGAAGATCCTATTCAACAAGTCACCAACTTTAGTGAACGCAGCATGGCTGTCCTAAGTGGAGCCGCGCATCGTATTACCTACGGATCAGGACAAATGCTTCGTTCACCTGGAGGGCAGGAGCCTTGCTACGCAACATCTTCTACCTTCATGGGGATGCCCATGAAACCCAGTGCCGTCAATGCCCAAACCTGGGCTTAAAGCCTAGGCTTTAGCGTTGCACAATAGCCGGCTGCAATCTCTGTTAACGCGATGCGAGGTAAAGTCCTCAGCATACCAGGAATCACTTCTTCATTAGTTGGCCTGAGGGCCATTGTAAATCTAAGTTCACGCAGATCCACCAGATCAGCTACGCCAACGGGCAGTACCAGTATAAAACTCAGTCGCTGAAATCGGCACGCGGCTTCTAGTACAAACACCCGGTTGAACGAAGTACTCTATATCGCCCACACTTTCACTCACCGATGCAATGGCTGCATCTATCTCAGCTGTTTCAGGAGTGGATTCCCAAATTTTAGGGTTATAGGTCCAAGGCTTTCGGTCATTTGATTCAGGATTCATAAACGTGCGTTTAAATAAGTAGTAAGTTCTTCAATTTTCACCCTTTCCTGTTGCATGGAATCTCGGTCACGGACCGTCACGCTTCCATCAGCATCAGAGTCAAAATCGTAGGTAATACAGAGCGGCGTTCCAATCTCGTCCTGACGGCGGTAGCGCTTACCAATCGCGCCACTTTCATCGTACTCAGCTCGGAAATTTTTCTTTAAAGTGCGGTACAGCGCGGTCGCTTGCTCACTTTGTTGTTTTTGCAGAGGGAAAACGGCCACTTGTACGGGTGCAATAGCCGGTGCAAAGTGCATCACCGTGCGGGTTTCTCCATTTTCCAAGGCTTGTTCTTCATAAGCACTCAATAGAACAATCAAGAAACTGCGGGTAAGACCCAAGGCGGGTTCTACCACGTGAGGGACAAACACTTCATTGCTCACCGGGTCACGGTACTGCAATTTTTCACCTGAAAATTTGGTGTGCTGATCGAGATCGAAGGAACCACGGTGCGCAATTCCCATCAATTCGCCCCATCCAAAAGGAAATTCGAATTCAAAATCCACGGTTTTACTTGAATAATGCGAAAGTTCGTCCTTTTCGTGGTAACGAAGACGAAGTTTTTCTTTGGGAACGCCCAAACTATCAAAAAAGGCCTTAAAATCCTCCACCCATTGGTCGAAATATTTTTCTGCTTCGTCGGGCCGAACAAAATACTCAATTTCCATCTGTTCAAATTCACGCGTACGGAAAATAAAATTCCCCGGCGTGATTTCATTTCGGAAGGATTTCCCATATTGTCCAACTCCAAACGGCAGTCGAACGCGCATAGAATCCATAATATTCTTAAAATTCACAAAGATTCCTTGCGCCGTTTCTGGTCGCAGGTAAATCTGCTCTGCCGTGTCTTCCACTACTCCTTGATAGGTCTTGAACATGAGATTGAAGGCACGAGGCTGCGTCCATTCCACTTTGCCACATTTTGGGCACGGAATTTTCGCATCCATAATTCGGTTGTAGATCTCATCGTTACTAAGACCCGCAATCGTTGTTTTAAAATGTTCTTCCAAAAGTTTATCGCCACGCACACGTTCCTGACATTTTTTACAATCCATCAACGGATCGGCAAAATTCGCCACGTGTCCGCTGGCTTCCCACACGCGTGGGTTCATCAAAATCGCGCTGTCGAGCCCGAGCATATCGTCGCGGTCTTCAATAAAAGTCTTCCACCACAGGTTTAGGATATTGCGCTTGAGCACGCTTCCATAAGGTCCGTAATCCCAGGTATTGGCGAGCCCGCCGTAAATTTCGCTGCCCGGATACACAAAACCGCGTCGTTTACAGAGTGACATGACTTCGTCCATCGTTGACATAATCCAGGGTTAGGAGCCCCGTAATCTTAAGCGACTTTCTCCTTGGAATCAAGAAGTATCGTGAGCGGGCCGTCATTCACGCTCTCCACGTGCATCATGGCGCCGAACTGACCCGTTTGCACGGGCACGCCCTTCCCCGACAAATACAAAACAAAAGCTTCGTACATGGCCTCCGCTTCCGCCGGCGCCTCCGCCAGATGAAAACTCGGCCGATTGCCCTTGCTCATGTCCGCGCACAAGGTGAATTGTGAAACCACCAAAACTCCGCCCGCAATCTCCGTCACCGGGAACTGCATCCGCTCCTCCGAATCCGGAAAAATCCGCATTTTCAAGATTTTCTCCGCCGTCCAAATCATATCGTCATTGGTATCGCCCTTTTCTACTCCCAAATAAATCAACAAACCAGCGTCAATGTGACCCACGGTTTCCTTACTAACGGTGACGCGAGCCTCAAGGACTCGTTGAACAACACTGCGCATGTGCTCAGAATGCACAAAAAAAGACCTCGATGCAAATCGAAGTCTTTTAAATTTAAATACAAACTAACGCTACGCGTTAGTGGGATACGGAGGCATAGGTGCTTCCGGCATTGGTCCCATTGGTGCAGGTCCCATTGGCTGCTCCGGCATAGGCGCTGGCATTGGCTGAGGAGCTGGTGCAGGCGCGGCTTGTTGCTGAGCCTGTTGCGCTTGCTTCTTCTTAAAGTCTTCCATGGCACCTTGAAGCACTCCAATAAAAGATTCAGCGGTTCGTTGATTCATGTTCACACGGCTCACCACTTCAATAATAGGAGCGGGAGTGTTTGGCAGCAAATAACCGAAATCGAGAACCACCTCATTGGAGTTCACGTTTACGGACACTGCGTTTGAATAGCATCCTTTTTGTACATCGTCAGGCACTTTGACCTGAAGTTGTTGCTGGGCTGCTTGACCAGCATTTTGGTTTTGGTTTGCGTCTGCCATGGGCGTAGAAGGGTTAGAAAATGTTTTTTAAGTACTAACAGTATATCACAAAATCCTGGCAAGGTCACGCGCTTGCAAAAACTTTTTTTACGAGCAGAATAAGGTTATCCATACTCCTAACCACGCCCCCTATGTGCTGCTCAAACAATAAAGACCATCAATTATGGCTTGGACTCGTCGCTTTTGTAATTGGAGCCGTTTTACTTTTACAACGTTTCGACCTCGTTCCCGCTGAAACCTGGGATTACCTCTGGCCAAGCATCCTCGTAGTTACTGGTCTTAAATGGATGATCAGCCGCAATTCCGATTCATGCCAAATGGAAGATTCCTGTATGTGCGGTGGAAACAGCTGCGACGGTTCTTGCGAACTGCCCATGCCCGCTCCAAAAAAAGCCACATCCAAGAAAAAAAGCCGTAAGTAATAAGACCACCACGCGTCTTACTTTACGAACCTAACCACTCCTAATGAAACAATTTCTTTCTTTAGTTATGTTGACCCTACTTTTATCCGCTTGTACCCAGCCCGAAGCTCCCTCTGTGGAAACTCCTGAAGAAGAAGAGGAAGGTCGCGTTGAAACCATTACCCTCGCGCTCGTAGCGATGAACGATGGCGTGACCACTCCCCCAGCCGATTCTTTTGGTTGTGGAGACACCATTGAATTTATTGAAAGTGACGAAGAGCCCTTCGGCAACGCCAGCGGAGATGTACTCACCGCTCTTGAGGAACTCTTTGCCATCGAAGAATCTCTAGACCCAGAAACGGGGCTCTACAACAGCCTCGCCCCCTCGGACATTGTGGTGGACAGCGTGACCAGTGACGGAATGACCACCTTCGTTGAACTCAGTGGGTCTATTATTTCTGCTGGTTCGTGCGACGATCCTCGCATCGAAGAACAGATTCGAGCGACCGTGGAAGCCAACTCACCTGAGAACCGAGATATCTCCATCAAATTTGACGGTGAAGACTTACACGAGTACTTTGACATGAGTGGCGGCCAAGAATAAATCTCCAATACCGGTAATCTATGAAGACGAGTTCCTACTGGTTGTAAATAAACCAGCTGGGCTCGTTTCCGTACCTGCACCTAAAATTCCTGAATATAAAACTATTCAGGGACAACTCCGCGAACGCGCTTTTCGTGATAAAAAAGACTACAAACCCTACCTCTTAAATCGCCTGGATCAAAACACCTCAGGGGTGCTGCTGGTGGGCAAATACCCTCGTGACCGAGAAGCCCTGGAATCCATTTTCCAAGACTCGCGCACCTCCAAAACCTACCTAGCCCAGGTTAAGTGGGTGCCCAAGCAGGCCGAAGGCTTCATCACCTTTCTGTTGGAAGCCCGCAATTCTCCAAAAAAAGTCCCCGCCGTGACACACTACAAAATTCTCAAAAAGATCGGCAATTCGTCCCTGCTGGAAGTTCGTATCGAAACCGGCCGTAAACATCAAATTCGCAAGCACCTCGCCATGATCGGCCACCCGCTGATTCTGGACTACGAATACGGCGACCGAACCTTCAACGGTGCCTGGCAAAAAATGAAAAAAGGCAAAGGCAAATTCTACCTCCACTCCTGGAAAACCAAATTCTTCCACCCCTTCTTAGAAAAAGAGATCGAAGTGGAGGCCGAACCTCCTGAGCTTTAGAAGACTGTCTTGGTTCGATTCAGCGGGAGCCTTTATGCTGAATCTCTCCAAACAATCTTCCTCTGTTTAGGAATTCAGATTCCCTTTCCGTGGTTCTCTGGGTGGATTTATGAAACATAAACCAATAAGGAAGAAAGGACGAGGATCATGATCCGAGTTCTTTCGCTCCTGTTGAAGAAATCCACCCAGAGAATGAAAGAGGGAAAGGAAATATGAATTCCTAAACCGTCCAACTGTGCAGTTTTTCTACGCAGCGTTTGGCAAGCTCCATGCGATGCCGAATTTGTGCGCTTTCTTTTTCCAAAAGGTCGAGCAAGCAAATCGGGTCGTGAGAGATGTATTTCCGCCCGGTCGGAGTTTGTTCATAAGCCACCATGCCCCGCTCCGTCAGGGATTCCAAAAGTGGATATAAAGAAACCCGTTTGATTTGAAGGCGTTTCGCCAGAGAGCTGGCCGGCGCGGGTCCGCTCCTAAGCAGAAGCAGATAAAGGAGGGCTTCTTTTTCCGAAAGACCTAATTCCATGAGATTTACATTAAACATGGCAGTGAAAAATGTAACCCAAGCATAGAAGCCGTGCGGCATTTGTAAAGCATTTACTGTCGTCAGCGTTGGATGACAGTCCGGCCCCAAAGGGGTGTTGTCAACGCTTCAACAACGCGATTTTGATCGAGAAGCGCCTCGCCGCCATTTCCCATTTTTTGCATACCAATCTACGCTATAAGTCCTCACCCCCGGCATATGCATATACTCATCATCACACCGCATTTGATGCAAGGCTCCACACTCAGCTTTGCGCTCAAGCGTCACAATTTCACCACACTCATTCTCTCACCCATGAGCCTTGCCTATTCGGACTATCTGGAGGCCGATGCCATTGTTTTCCCGCACGCGCTTATATCGGAGCAGTGGGCTATGCTGGAAAACTTCTTAAGAAATCTCTCACCGACTATGCCCCTGATTTTTTACCACCGCAGCGAGCGCCGTATTCTCCGCAATAAACCTTTTGAACCGCTCCTAAAACAATCCATCTTCCTAGACCAAAGCATTCCGCTCTCCCAGGCGCCCTTTTTCATCCGCGAAATCGTCCAAAAGATCTCCCCACAAAAAGACGTCAAAATCGGCCAACTCACCCTCGACCGCATAACCCGCAAAGTCTTTCATGGCAAACAAAACATCGAACTCTCCCGCAAAGAATTCTATTTATTCGAACTTTTCCTCCTCAACACCGGCCGCATCATCAGCCGCGACTACATAATCGACACCGTCTGGGACAAACGCGACTACGTCGCCCAAAACACCATCGACGTCTACATTTCCCGCCTCCGCAAAAAACTCACCCCCCTCGCCCCCCGCCCCCTCATCCGCACCATTCCTTGCTTAGGGTACCAGTTGGATCTATAATGTCGGCTATGACTGACAAAGAAGATCTCCTCAAGACTCTTCACAAGATCGGCTTCTCCGAAAAAGAAGCTGCCGTTTACCTGACTTTACTCGAACTAAGCGAAGCCCTCCCAAGCACCATCTCCCGCATAACAAATGTTAAACGCTCCACGGCCTATTTAATTTTAGAACAACTCCAAAAGAAAGGTTTGGCCACCAGTATCAAAAAAGGCGGTCACCTCTACTTCCAATCCTGCAAACCTGATTTCCTCATTGCCAATCAACGCAAAAAATACGAAGAAATTAAGGAACAACTCACTTCTTTGGAACAAGTAATCCCTGAACTCAATCTTCTACACAAAGACTTCACCACAACCCCTCAAATGTCTGTTTATAAGGGCGATGAAGGAATTATTCACATACTAGAGGATTCACTGTCTGCAAAAGGAGAAATCTACTGCTGGTCAAATACAGGCTTGGCATCAGACACAGCACTAAATAAATATCACCCAACTTTTTTAAAGAAAAAAATCGAACGAAAAATTCATTCCAAATGTCTATTCACCTACGACAAGAGTGGGCTTCAATTTAAGAAAAATTCAAAAAAAGAGCTTCGAGAGGTATATCTAATCCCACAGGATAAATATCCGTTCAAAAATGAAATAAATATATACAATGATAAAACCAGTATTATCTCACTGACAGATCGTGTTGGAGTCATAATCCAAAACCAAGACATGGCAGACAGTCAAAGGGCCCTTTTTAATTTAGGATTTGAGTATGCAAAAAGTTTTGAAAAAGATCTTTTAACTCAAAGTGACATCAGATATCTCAGAGGAGAAAAATTATCGTCCAAAATGTAGACTCTAATTGAACTGTTCACCTAAACCTCACTTGGGCATTGTCCACAATGATTCACCGCCTTCATGAAAGCTTTCATCTTCACCCACGTATACAATCACAGACGAGGATAAAACCCTATCAACAACCTTGTGCACACCAAGATGTCTACGCGCGAAATCAGAACCTGCCTTACGATTTCCTCCTTTCACCCTAGTTTTATCAACAGACCAAACTGCATATATATCTGCGGAATCAGATTTTTTATGGAAAAACCAATTGGTAGCAGCGTAAACCCCAGCACAATGAACCAAAACAACATTTCCAGCCTGACGGTCGTAGATCAAACCACGTTCACTAGAATCGACTTGAGAAATATTAGGGTATCCTTCCGCACCTCTTGCCATCCGAGCTAACTCTCTTCTAGCTCTTTGGGCAGTTAAAACATCGACTTCGCTTAATCGGAATTGACTCCCTCGCTGCAGGTTAAAACTATTTATTGCTGCCAGATATTGATCTCTTATTGTCGGCGCTAAGTCATCAGCGGTAGGAATTGGGCCTGTTTCTAAACGTCTAACCGTTATTCTGCGAGGATCTGAAGTATCCAAGTCACGCAATTCAGGATCAAAAGCATCCATCTCATTAAATCCTCGGGGTATATCAAATAAAGTACCCATACCGACTACCTGACCTAACCGACCTCTAGCGGAATTTATCTTATGAGCTAGCTCTAAACCAGCACTTATAGCCTGTGGTTGAATATCAGCTTCACAATCAACAAGCGATAATACACTTTTTTTGACTCTATCTACTTCACAAACTGTCTTATGAACTGCACCTGATTCTTCGATTGCCTGATCTGGCAGCTGGAGCCAATCATCATCTTCTTCATCTTCCTCCTCGTCACACGCATGATCACCCCCTCGTTTATCAATGAGACCTCCATTCCCCAAAATAATGTAGGTTCTAGCGTTTTCTAGTATTGCCGCAGGCTTACCCATAATTTTAGACTAAATATAGTTCTTATTGAGATTTTGTCAATACTTTGACACAAAAGGGTGACAAGGTCAATCTAGGTGGTACAATAACACTCGATGAATCTTGAAACAGTATTGCAGTATCAAGGCTTAAATCCAAAAGAAGCTAAAATTTACTTAGTTTTACTTGAACTACAGGAGGCACTTCCAAGTGTAATCTCCAAAAGAGCGGGCATAAAACGTCCAACAACTTATGTTATATTAGAACAATTACAAAAAAAGGGATTAATTAGTCACGTTAAAAGGGGGGGGAATCTATATTTTAGAGCACTCAATCCCAAGTCATTTGTACAAGAGCAGGGACAAAAATTAAAATGGTTAGAAGAAGCACTGCCAGACTTGAGTAATTTAAATAGAAAGTATGCGTCTACACCTCAAATGTCCGTTTTTGAAGGGAAAGAGGGGTTAATCCAAATCATGGAAGACACACTCACAACCAGCACTGGTCTGTTATGTTGGGCAAACATCAGCGTTGCCGTACATACACTCCTAGAAGATTATTACCCACTTTATATTAAGAAAAAAGTAAAGAATAAGGTTTTTCTAAAAGGTATATTCCCATATGAAAAAAGGAGTCTTGAATTTAAAAAAAGGGGGGAGAAAGAACTAAGAGAAGTACACTTAATACCGGCGGACAAATTTCCTTTCAAGAATGAAATTAATATTTACGACGATAAAGTAGCGATCATCTCACACCAAGATGAGACGGGCGTTATAATACAAAATCAAAGTATTGCAGACACTCAAAGAGTGATATTCAATCTAGGTTTTGAATATGCGAAGCTTTTGGAGAAGGATCTGCTAACAAAGGACGACTTAAGATACTTAGTAGACGAAGACGATTGATTGTCATTTTTTTTGACAACACTAAATTCCACTATAGCTATTTACATATTGGGCGTTTTGTTTGATACTCCTGGTGACAAAAGCGAAAGAAAATAGCTATATACCCGTCAATACCCTAACAACTGTCAAAATGGTTAACGCAAACTTTACCTTCGATAGCAAGATGACTCCGCAGCAAATTCAATTGCATGACCTAGTACAGAATTTGCTCATCGTGCTTTCAGACAAGGAAAAGTACATCATTAAGAACCGTTTTGCCCTGGATACAAAGAAAAAACTCACTTTAGAGGAAATTGGGGAGCATTTTGGAGTGACTCGTGAACGCGTACGTCAAATTGAAAAGACTGCGCTCCGAAAGCTGGAACGAAACGCACAAAACACCAATATTAAGATTTTGACTGAATTTGCCAAGGCTCTCCTGGATAAGGAAGGCGGCATTGCTCGTGATTCCTACTTTAAAGAACTCCTGATGCGCATTTTGCCCAATGTGAGCGAACAAGAAATTCAAGACCTGCACCTCGCTCTCAGCCTCGATTCAGAGATCCACTTTGATTCCAACACTCTCAAATACCACCCTTACTGGCGTCTCGCGTCTTTCAACGAAGACACCATTAAAAAAGTGGCGAGTGCGGCGACCAAGACTCTTCAAAAGGCTAAGCATGTGCTCCCCATCGACAAGCTCGCTGAAAAAGTAAACGAAACTCTCAAATCTCCCCTACCCGAAAACACGGTCACCAACATCTTGCGCACGGCTAAGGACTGCAAGTTCACCGAAAACGGCATTGGACTGTACAGCTGGAGACACATCCATCCTCGCACCCTGCGCGATAAAATCTTCTTCGTTTTCCACCGTGAAAAGAAGCCTCTTCACTTCGAAAAAATCTCCGAGCTCATCAAGGGCGGGAAATTCGACAACAAACGTGTGAACGTTCAGGCGGTACACAATGAACTCATCCGAAACGACAACTTCATCCTCATTGGACGCGGAATCTACGCGCTCAAGGACTGGGGATACAAAACTGGAACCGTGGCCGATGTGATCAGTGAAATCCTGACGGATGGCCTTCCCCGCAGCCGCGAGGAAATCACCAAGGCGGTGCTTGATCAACGTCACGTGAAAACCATCACCATCTACCTCAACCTAAAGAACAAGAACCAATTCTCCCGTGTTGGACGCGACAAATACACTTTGGCAAAATTCGCCCAGGCCTAGGCCCATATTAGTTCCACTTAATAGAGCAACCCATAGAGGGGACCTGGGCTCCGCCCAGTGGCTGCTCAGCAGGTTTTTTTCCTTCTAGGAGCGTATTCACGGCCCCTTCCAGACCTTCAAAGGCCCCGCGGTACGCCAACGTCCGCTCCTCTCCATATACAAAGATGTCCGGAGTGCACTGGGCGCCATAAGCCTTGGCGGCTATTTGGTCCGCATCGTACAAATACGGAAACTCTTGGCCTTTTTGCTGGGCGTATTCTTTCATTTTCTCAAAAGAATCTTCTGGATACGCGGGATTTGCATTAGAATTGATACCCACAAACTGCACCGTTTCGGGCAGGCGTTTTTCCAAAGCCACCATGTCGTCCCACATCTTTTGCACATAGGGACAGTGGTTGCACATAAAAATCACCGCCAGAACCTTTTTGTCGGCGTAAGCAGCTAGCGTGTGCATCACGTCATCCGTGCCCAGTAGATTAAAATCAGGCGCCGGCGTACCCAGCGGAACCATACTAGATTGCAATAAGGCCATAATATTCAGGTACAAGGAGAAGTAAGGAAGCCAATCCTACACCCGCCACAAGAAGCAGAGCTAGTAAAACTCGCAGCCCAACTGCCCGTGAACCCAAAGCCAATACAATCGCGCCCTTAGAAAGAGTGTTGGTGAGCGCGGCGATAACAATGGCGGTGGAAGCGGTCATGGCGCTCACCGATCCATCTCGATGCAAATCGGCCATGGACACCGTGATGGCGTCCACATCAAAAATTCCCGAGAAAAAGGCGGTCAAATAAACTCCGTCGTCCCCAAAATAGTCCGCCGCGAACTTGGAAATGAAGATCAAAGACGTAAAAATAAGCCCGAATTTCACCGCTAAACGCAGCTGAAAAGGGCTTTTTAGGTCCAAATCGCTGGCACTGAATTTGGCGTACGAAGTCTGTTCTTTTTTAAACCAAAAATACGCGGCCGCCAGCAAACCCGTGGCTCCCATCACTCCCATCGGCAAGGCAATAATGGAAATCAGCTCGGGGTTCAGCACCGAAACCGTGACCAAAACACGGAAAAACATGGCCGATGCCGCCACCAAAATGGCAAAAACAAAGGGGGTCACCACCTTGGGGCTCTTCTTACTCAAACCTGAAAAACTGAGCGCCACGGCCGTGGAAGAGATGAGTCCACCCAAAAAGCCGCCCACTCCAATGCCTTTTCGCGGCCCCACCACTTTAATGGCGATGTAACTGGCAAAAGAAATCGTAGAAATCAGCACCACCATGAGCCAAATCTCATACGGGTTCAGCACATTCAGCGGTCCAAAAGTTTCATTGGGCAGCAGCGGCAGGATCACAAAAACAATGGCGATGAACTTAATGGTGTCGTAAAGTTCCTCCTTTTCAACCTTATGAGCAAAACGGTGCAGCGCTTCTTTAAAGTACAGGAGCATCACCACCACCAGCGTAATGACCGTGGCGATGAGCGTCTCCCCCATCCCCATCAAAATTCCCACAAAATAAGTAAAAAAGCCGGCCAGTTCAGTGGTGGCCCCGGTTCGTTTGTCCAAATACGCCGACATCACATAGGACGCAATCAGCAAAAGCAAAAAGCCGCCCGTCACCACAGGAAACAGAACAGAATCGGCAAAAAGGCTGAAAGCCAGATAGCCGAGCACACTGATGAGCGAAAGCGTCCGAATACCTCCAAATTCATGCGCATCAGCCTTATGGCGGTTCCGTTCACGCTCAAGCCCAATCAAACTGCCCAAAAGCAGGGCAAGGCCCAGGTTCTCGAGGAACAGGATTTTTTCAACCATATTTTCGGGCGGTGGATGAATCCATCATACAAAAAAACTTGTACTCTTCGCAAGATGCGCTAAAATGCGTTCGCTACTCACCAAGGTGAGCGGTAAAAAAGGTGTCGCGCGAGCGACTCAATATAAGTTCTCATGCGCAGGTGGCGAAATTGGCAGACGCACTACCTTGAGGTGGTAGCTCCCTTTACCGGGATTGGAGGTTCAAGTCCTCTCCTGCGCACCAAACTCGCCAAAGGCGAGCGTACAAAAAGCCGTCGCGTCAGCGACTCCATATCGGGCGCTTAGCTCAGCTGGTTAGAGCACCTCGTTTACACCGAGGGGGTCGAGGGTTCGAATCCCCCAGCGCCCACCATTCTAAAGACAACGGACCTTCAGGTTCGGTGGCTTTACGAATCTGTGAACGCAGGGATGAGAACCCAGGGTTCGTAAGCGAAGCGTCTAGCGCCCACCATCACTATCTCCTAACTTAAAAAGACACCTTATTCAGATGCCTTCTTAAGCTGCTATTCCCTGAGATCTATTAGTCCTTATTTGGACGTCCATTTCCATTGTTACGAGGTCCATTGTTTAGAGGATCCTGATTCTGACCCTGATTCTGATTTGGGTTTGGGTTTGGATTTGGGTTAGGGTTTGGATCTTGGTTCACACGAGGGCCATGATCTGAGTTCGAAGCATCCACATTGGTAGAAGTTGAATCGTTGTTCTCATTGTTATGATCAAAGCTTGAACCATCGGCACTTCCATTGACGAGATTGTTGCCATTGACCGAGTTATCGTGAGAGTCATTGTCCACATCTACGTCATTTTCATCTCCGCTGCCATTACCGTTGCCATTTCCACCTTCATCATCGTCGTCTCCATCGCTGCTATTGTCATCGTTATTTTGGGAATTGTCTTGATAAGCCCACCATTCACCGTAGTCATGACGGTTGTCACTATTGGAGTGATCATCTTCGGAATTATCGCTATTTGAATGATCGTCTTCGGAATTATCACTATTGGAATAGTCATCAGAAGAGTTATCACTATTTGAATGATCGTCCACCGTCACATCAACCGTTTCTTGAGAGCTATCACTAGAGTTGTCACTGTTGTTATGATGAGAAGCATTTATCCAACTGCGAATCTCTGTGCGGACATTCGAAATAGTGGTTACAACGGAGCTATTATCGGAATTATCCGTAACTGAGCTATTGTTGGTGACGGAAACGTGAACTTCCCTATCAGGGAGATCTGAATCGTCGTCTGAATCCTCATTAGATTCGATTATTGTGATTAAGAGCTCACTAATGTCTTCAAAGAAATCGTCGAAATCGTCATCCGCTTCGCTAGCTAGGATCACTTCAGCCGACAGAGCAGGGAATGTTTCGGCAGCCAGAGGTTTTGGCGTCACTAGTGTTAAGGAAGGGCATGAATCAAGCACTTCAGCTATAACCGTATCACTCAAAACCACGGCAGAGGGTTCGGAGATTTCATCGGCAGCTGCAGAACCTGTTTCAAGCGAAGCAAGGATAGCAAAAAACAAGGGTAAGAATGTGCTCATGGGGTTTGGGTTAAAGCTAAATAAAGTGTTTTCACACCGTTTCTTTCGCACCAAGCGCTGTAGTACATAGAGTATGACGACGAGTTTTCAGAATCCTTACACGATAAATTTCTTTTCTCGCTTCTTTTTCAAATCTTTATGATATTTACCCGCCGCCTCCCAGGCGAGCTCGAAGGTTTGTTTAAAGGCCGTGGCGATTTCTTTGCTCTCAATAATAATCCCAATTTTGCCTTTCCAGTCCGCAATCATGATTTTGTCGTCAAAAAAGTTGATCTCTGGGCTGAAGTCGAGCTTGGACTTGGGCACCACTAAACTCCGGCGCAACTCTTCTTTGTCCAGCGCATGACGCTCCCAGTTTTTAGGTTCATCCGGGAAAATTCCGCGAATTGGAATCTTTTTAGCCGCACGGCGTTTGTAGTATTTGGGAAAATACCAAGGAATCGCCTCCTGATTCGCCTGATCACTGGCGTAAGCTAAAATTTCCTCGGTGGAGTTGAGCGTTTCCTCATACACCCGCACGAGCCCCTCCTCCCCTTCATAAAAATAAACCCGTGGACGATTGGTGAGCGCCCGATAATGCGTGTTCAGTTCAGGCAAAATTTCATTGGCTTCGTCGGCGAGGCGAGAAAAACGAGCACTTTCTTCTTTTAAGTAGCTCACCAGTTTATCCGGCGACTGCGCCCGGTAATAACGGTACTTTTTATGATTCGATCCAATAATAAGCCCACGGTTCACCAAGGATTCCAGCAGATCATACGCCGTGGTTCGATTCACATTCGCCTTCTTAGCAATGGTCGAAACAGGCGACGCCTCCCCGAGTTCCAGCGTAGCGATATACAAGGTGGCTTCCTTCACCGTGAGCCCGAGTTTTTGCAGTTGTTCAATCATAGCAGGATTGTGTGGAGAAAAACCGTCAGAATCATATTCAGAATATCTTTACAGGTTATTTTAGTCAATATATTTGATACATTTTCCCGACACTAATTTGACCAGATTTAAAAAGTCGGCATAATCATGTGCATGACACAAGTCACCCAAATTCTCAGCCAATTCTTTGATCTTCCAGAAGAAGAGATCGATTCGGCTTTGACAAAGGACACTTTTGAATCAGAGAATCCTGTTTTAAAGGCGGTATCTCAGTGCAAAACCGGTCTACTAAACACCGGCGAGCTGGATGAAGAAACCGTTGAACGACTGATTTCGAAAGGAAAACCCGATTGGCAGGCAAACCAAGCAGATCCAAAGTATGGCACCGAATGGAAAGTACGCGAATTACTAAAATTGGGTCTAGAACGTGCATCCTGGGTTTTGCCCACTTTAAGCGAACGCTGGCATGAAGATAACCGCTTAGATCGTCGATTCAAGTACCAAGGAAATTATAACCTCCTCACAGCACATGAATTCAAGTTTTGGAAAAAACTTTCAGTGGATCAATTGAAAACATTCGCTCAAAGACCAGATAGCAACACTATTTCTAGACGCCTTTTCGAGACAACTGGATCCGAATACCAGCTCCCTAAAGGGCAGGAGCCGATCAGGAAATTCAATCCAGATGTACCGGAGCTAGCCTGGGACACGTGGTACAAGCTCCGCGATCCAGCCGAAGCGGTCCTGAGAACGAGCACTCCCGATGAGATGAACCGAAACTTAGATAAAACTAAGCATCAACCCAGGAGCCCGTGGAATTTTATAAAAGGAAGTGAAGGGCCTAGCGGGAACCGACACTGGCGCTGGAGTTTTCATGCAAAAGATGACTGGGAATCTTTTAGATGGGACTTGAGTAAAGCCGGCGAACGAGAAAAAGACTTACGTTCGCTCGAGCGTCAATTTAAAACCACACGCGAAAAAGCTGAGCTTGCCCTTGCTGCGATCCATAAATCATAATATCTACATATGCCAACCCTCACCCAAACTTGCTTCCACTGCCAAAGCCCCTTTGAAATCGATGAGCGCGACCAAGCCTACTATGCCAAACGCGGCGCACCAGCGCCTAAGCTTTGTCCAAAAGATCGTCTTAAACGACGGCTGAGCTTCCGCAATGAGCGCAAACTGCACGCCCGTAAGTGTGACGCCAGTGGGAAAACCATTGTGTCCAATATTCGCCCAGACGCTCCCTTCCCTGTTTTTCACACGGACGAGTGGCAGAAGCAAATGCACAGCGTGCCGCAATTGGAAGCTTTTGATTTTAATAAAACGTTCGCCGAACAATTCGCAGAAATTTGGGCCAAAGCGCCTCGCATGCACAAGGCCACCGCGGGAAATGAAGAGAATTCCGAGTACTCCAATCACTGTGGGAACTGTCGCAATTGCTACTACATCTTCAATTCAGAAATGGACGAAGACTGCATGTACGTGCGCTTTTGCGACCGTAGCCGCGACTGCGTGGACTGCACCAACGCGATCATGAGCGAACTTTGTTACGAATGCGTGAACATTAAAAACTGTTACGGCGTAAAATTCTCCGACGACTGCGACAACTGCACCGATTCTGCCTTTTTACGAAACTGCCGTGGTGTGAAGAATTCCATGTTTTGCTACGGCCTGGAGCGCCAGGAATTTTGCCTCTTCAACCAGCAGCTCACCAAGGAGCAATATCAGGAGAAAATCAAAGAATATCGTCTGGATTCTTACGCAGGAGTTGAGGCGGCCAAAAAAGCCTGGGCTGAATTTTCCACGCAATGGCCCAAGATGCGCCACATCATTTTGAACTCCGAAAACTGCAACGGCGAATCCATCTACAACAGCAAAAACTCTACCGACTCCTACACCATTTCCGACTGTGAAGACTGCCGCTACGTGCTCAATTCTGTGGACGTGAAGGACTCCTACGACTTCTACGCCTACGGGATGAAAACGGCGCTGTGCCTAGAAACGGTCACCATCGCCAACTGCTACGACCTCAAATACTGCAGCTACTGTATGCACTCCAACAACCTGGAATACTGCGAAAGTTGCTGGGGCTGTGAAGATTGTTTCGGCTGCGTGGGTCTCAAAAAAGGCAAGTTCTGCATTTTCAACAAGCAGTACAGCGAAGAGGAATACCGAGCCACTGTGGCCAAAATCAAAGACCACATGATGAAGACCGGTGAATACGGCGAGTTCTTCCCAGAAAAATTCTCACTCTTCCCTTACGAAGACACCATGGCGCAGGATTATTTTCCTCAGGCAAGCGCACAAAAACAAGCACAGATCCCAGAAGGCACTCTAAGCGTCGACCAAATTCCTGATCAAGTTGGCCAAGTTCAAAACGACCTAAGCAGTTTCGTCTTCTTCTGCCCGGTTGAGAAAAAGCCCTTCAAGTTTCAAAGCAACGAAATCAAGTTTTACAAGAAAGTGGGCGTGGCACTACCACGCCTTTCCTTTGAAGCGCGCTACAGGAAACGCAATGAGCTCATTCCTTTCCCTTACTGAGTACTCTCTTCCAGCGTGAGTTCAATGGAAATAATGTCTCCATCGCGCTGCACTTTGAGCGTGATCACGTCACCCACCAAGTAACCCGCAATGGCGTTGGAAAGGCTGTAGGTTGAGGAAAGTTCCTTGTCGTCCACGGCCAAAATAACGTCGCCTTCCAGGATACCTGCTTTTTCCGCGGGACTCCCTTCCACAACTCCTGAGGTTCCTGCCTGCTGATCACCCGTGACCAAAACTCCGGTATCGGAATCGAGCTGGAAACGTTCCTTCACCAAAGCATTAACAGGAATATAGCGAACTCCCACAAAAGGCCGCACAATCCGTCCAAATTCTTGGTAGGAAAGCACCACCGTCGCTATGTCATTAGAAGGGATGGCAAACCCAATTCCGCTCGCGGTGGTATCAATGGCCGTGTTCATTCCAATGACTTCACCATTTAAATTGAGCAGTGGTCCTCCGCTGTTCCCCGGATTGATGGCCGCATCTGTTTGGATCAAATTCACCAAATTTTCACTAACACCGAGCCCGCTGGACGCAATGATTTCACGACCCGTTGCAGAAATAATTCCCACCGTGGTGGTGTTGGAATATTCACCGAGAGCGTTTCCAATCGCAACCACAGGATCTCCTATTTTAATCTCATCCGAATCGGCAAACTCCAAAGTCGGCAAATCTCCGATCCGTTCGTCCTCCCCCAAAATCTGCACCAAAGCAATGTCGTTGAGCGTATCGGTATCCAGCACCTCTGCCTCGAGCTGCGTTCCATCCTCCAAAATCACGGCATATTCAGCCGCCGTATCCGCCACCACGTGCTTATTGGTGACCACGAGTCCATCCGCCGTAATAATAAATCCCGTTCCGCTGCTCACTTTTGAAAGTTCCCCATCGCCCTCAGTGGTTTGAGGTGTAGTGGGAACGCCGAAGAAAGAAAATTGATTCGCTAAGTCACCCAAATCCTTAAGGGCCACCACCGAAACCACGGCCGGCGAAGCCTTTTCCCACACACTATTATAAGAGCCATTTTCAAAGTTGATCACCGTTTCGGCAGGAGTCTCCTCAGCCGTTTGAGATAAAATCAACCAGCTGCTTAGGCCGCCCCCAATGGCTCCAAAGAAAATGCTAACAACGGACACTAACGCGAACATGAAACTTTTATTAGAATTAGACATAATAATTTTGTTAAAGGCCTTGGGATTCTAGCATAGATTTTTTCTTTACAAAACCAAAGCTACAGGGCACACTTTAGCCGCTTTCCCACCCTATGAAAAACGCGATCCGCAACCAAATGCGTGAGCAGCGCCAGTCGCTCTCACCGGCTTTGCATGCGGAAAAATCTGAAGCCATCCGCCGCCGCCTCGAAGAATTGCCAGCCTACCAAGACGCCAAAAAAATCCTGATCTACGTTTCCGCAAAAGATGAAGTCGCCACTCACGCGCTTATTAAAGACGCCCTCGCAACCGGCCGCCAGCTTTACGTGCCCAAAATCCACGAAGGCACCCTCGCCATTTGCCCACTCACCACATGGGAAGACCTGCAGCCAGGAACCTTTGGGATTCTGGAACCCAGCGACACCGCCACCCCCGCACAGCCCGAAGAAATGGACCTCATTGTTGTGCCCGGCCTAGCCTTCGACACCCGCGGACACCGCATAGGCTACGGCAAAGGCCATTACGATAAATTGCTCAAATCGACAAAGGGCTATAAAGTAGGCCTGGCTTTTGCCGAGCAAGTGATTGAAACCGTGCCCGACGAAGCTCACGACGTTCCCCTTGATCTCATAATCACCGATAAATCCCTTATTCACCCTTAACCCTCTGCTTCATGACCGCTCCGATGAACCCTGCCATCCTCAAGAACTGGGAAATGCTTGCCGCCAACGACCCTGACGTTTTCAATGCCATCGCAGGCGAAGAAAAACGTGAAATGGAGGGAATCGAGCTCATTCCATCCGAGAACTATACTTACCCAGAAGTTTTTGCGGCCAACGGATGCGTGCTCACCAACAAATATGCAGAAGGATACCCGGGGAAGCGTTACTACGGAGGGCAGGAATTCACCGATGTGGTAGAAAGCCTAGCCATTGAACGTGCTAAGCAAGTTTTCAAATGCGATCACGCGAACGTACAGCCTCTCTCAGGTTCTCCTATGAACCAAGCGGTTTACATGGCCTTCCTTCAACCCGGCGACACCGTGCTCGGAATGGACCTCTCACACGGAGGCCACCTCACCCACGGCCACCCGGTTTCTCACATGGGAAAGATCTTCAACTTTGTACGCTACAAGACTCATCCAGAAAAAGGTGGCTGGATCGACCCTGAAGAAATCATGGCGCTCGCCCTCGAGCACAAGCCTAAAATTATTTTGTGTGGATACACTTCCTACCCTCGTGACCTCGACTACAGCATTTTTCGCAAAGCGGCGGATGCGGTGGGCGCCATCACTATGGCGGACGTGGCTCACATCGGTGGACTCATCGCCGGAGGCGTGATGCGAAACCCTTTCGACTACGGCTTCGATATTGTTACCACCACCACTCACAAATCTCTCCGCGGTCCTCGTGGAGGAATGATTCTTTGTAAGGCAGAGTACGCAAAAGCCATCGACAAATCCGTGTTCCCAGGACTTCAAGGAGGGCCTCACATGCAAACCATTGCTTCTATTGCCGTGACCCTTGGTAAGGCACTGCAACCAGAATTCAAAGAATACGCAGCTCAAGTTTTGAAAAACGCTAAGGCCTTGGCCGAAACGCTCATGGCTGGCGGCGCTAAGCTGATCACCGATGGAACGGACAACCACATGATGGTGGTCGACACTACCGTGAGCTTTGGCGTGGGCGGAACGGAAGCCGAAATCGCGCTCGACAAAGCCGGCATCACCACCAACAAACAAGTGATCCCCGACGATCCAAATCCACCGTTAAAACCAAGCGGAATCCGTCTCGGAACTCCTGCTGCCACCACGCGTGGCTTCAAGGAAGCCGAAATGAAACAAATCGGCGAATGGATGCTCGACGCACTCAAACACCACTCCGATGACGCATACCTCGCGGGCATCAAAACCAAAGTGGTCGAGATGTGCCTCAAGTATCCGGTGCCGGGAGTTAGCGCTTAAAGGCGCTTAACTTTTCTTTGCTTCCTAAACTCCTTAATCAGGGGCAGTAGATCAAAAAGTCGAGTCACATTGATGTAACCTTTTAGCGCCTTAGCCTGAGAAGGGACGGGATCAAGGTATTCCTTATAGGCTTCATCCACTTGGCGCGCGTATTCATAAGGCTTCAAATTCAATGGGCCCAAACGCAAAACCTCTGAAGCGATACCATACGAGTTTATGGGGACATTAAGCCGTTGAGCATAAACGGGCCACACCTGACCATCGGGAGAATAGGCTAAGTCGAGCCTCATTTCGTTTCCTTTATAAGTGAAATGATACTCTTCAACAGTATAGCCCTGGGGGAAAAACTCAGTGGGCTCCTCTTTTCGAGTAGAGACAGGGCCTGTAGAAAAATCGGGCATAAAAGTTTTCGGGAAATATTTTTCGATTAGAGTCTTTACTTGTCGCGATTGAGGCCGTATCAATTGCAAATCCTCGCAATCGATACCTGGGAGTTTCTTCGCTAGTTTAACTTCATCCACATAAGTATTAACCTCTACATCACTAGGATCCATATCGTAGCCGATATCCTCTTCGTCGCTTTCATCTTTTAGAACCACTTTCTTTTCCATATCCATCAGCAGCTTATTCAACTGGGGACAGGGAATGGTCTCTACGGTATAGGAGTAGACCCCTTTCCCATAATGTTGTTCTTCATAATCTATGGCAGAGTTAGCTGAGTCAATTCTCCAACACTGATGAGACTGAGACTTATAAGCAACCCGCGGGAGCAATTTAGTCCCATCGTATACATAAAAAAGACACTTAAGGTAAGTCCCAACCTTTTTTACAGGCAAGAGGTAAAAAGTAAAACCATCCTGTTCAAAAGTGCTTTCATAATTGAAGCCATGTTGCTCAATGCAATCCAAGGTTTTTCCCGGACAATACACCTCTTTCAAAACACCAGTTTTTGTGGTCAGATTCATTTTCTTGGCTTTCTTACGGTGATTGATACTAAGCCTCAAGACACCCAGTAAATCTATAAGTTTAAAACACTCTGTAAAGGAATCCGTTCCATCTGCGTCTCTCCACTTCTTGAGCAAGTAATTGAAGTGAACAGGTACCAATCCCTGCACTTCAATACTTATATTTTTATTTGCCTGAGCACCCATCACATGCCTGAGAAAAGATTCGAGCCACTCCAATTGCTTGAGCAAGCGATCCATTTCCTCCAAAGGAAATTCTCCAATGGCCTCTGCCGTTAAAGGGTTTTCATCAAAAGTGATTTTATAAACATCTGCATCTACCTTCAAAGAAAGTTCAGGAATCTCCGCCTCACTTTCCAAAACCTTCTGACTCAATCGGAGAACTAAATCTTCGTCACTTGCTTCAACTTCAAGCACCCCATGCGTTTTTCGAGTGGGACATTCCAAGTGTGCACGCAGTAAAGCGCTATCATGCTCCGCTGTCTGCACATCCAAACTAGTTCTAAGTGCATTTGTACGTTTTTGAGACAACTCTGCTTCACCCTTGGCCTCTGAAATCCATTTCCCTTTTTTTGGAAAGACATCTCTCCAGTCCTCACGAGGTAAAACCACCTGAAAATAGCCCTCGCCCGCCAAAACTTGTCTAGCCCTTTCTAGAGAACTCTGTGAGTTTTTCAGTTCCTCACGGAACCCACTTAGCGCCACTTTGAAAAGCTGGCTAAAACGGGGAGTCTGTACGTCTTCTTGTGGCAGTACAGTACGGACCTCATGTGCGATGTCCGCTTGTTCCATGATAAGATCAACTTGCCCTCTCAAAGGTTCTGAAACCTCATCAAGCCCTTGGAGCTCAACAGGGCTTCCCGCCACTCCTTCATTTTTTGTATCGATTTTCTTTGGCATATTTTTATTTCTTCTTCATCACCACCACCGTAATATCATCGAGGTGTTCACGTGCGCCAATGTAGGCCATCACGTCGGCTAAAATGGCGTCCTTAATGCCTTCAGCCGTATGGTGATTGTTGGAAACTTCCTGAACGATGCGCTTGAGTCGGGCCACACCGTAAGGTTCGTTGTTCATGTTTTGGGCGTCGGGGATTCCGTCGGAATAGAGCACCACCACGTCGTCCTTTTGGAGTTTGATTTCCTGCTGTTGGAGGTGCGGCACCAAATCGTCCACCATACCAAAGGCCATACCGGGCAGTTTGATTTCAGTGAGTTTTTGGTTACCGGCATCAAAATAAAGCATAGGCAAATGCCCGGCATTGATATATTTGAGCGAACTAGTGGTTTCACGCCACGTGGTCAGCCCCATGGTGATGAACATGGTGTTCGAAGATTTCTTTTGAATAACGGCGTTCATGAGTTTGGCGATGACCATTAAATCGGGCTCGCCACGCAACGAGTAGAGCAGCGCATTGGAAATAGAAGCCATGATTCCGGCAGAAACCCCATGCCCCGTTCCATCCCCGATGTAAATGAGCGTATCGCCATCATCCATAGGAATGAAATCATACGCGTCACCTCCCACTTCGGTTGCGGGATCGAGTCCCCCCGCCACCGTGAGGCCAGGCAATTCTAAAGTTTCACGTGGAATAAGATTCGATTGAATGCCAGCGGCCAATTCCAATTCCTTCCCCACACGTTCCTTGTAAATCTTGGCTTCGATAGAAGATGCCAAGTCGGAAGCCATTTGATTAAAGGTTCCCGCCAGCACTCCCACTTCATCGCGGGTTCGCACGTTCACACGCACAGAAAAGTCTCCTCCGGCAATCTTCATAGCGCCTTCCTTGAGTTCCTTAAGCGGACGCGTGATGCTCACGGACAGCATAAAGGAAATCATGAGCGTGAGGAGGAACCCAAGCCCGGCGATCATTCCAATTTGCATTTTGGCCTGCATGAGGCGGGCTTCCAAGGTCGCGTAAGAAACGTCATAAATCACAGCATAAGCGTTTTCGTGTGGCACGATGATGTCCACAATTCGGTCCGCGGTGCTGAGCGGCTGCAAAGGCTCTTCGTTAAAATCCACATAACTGATGTTCTTCTGTTCATCCACCAGCAGGTAGAGCACGCGGCCATCTTCCAAAAGGAGTGAGGTCTTGGTGGATTGAATGCGGTCGAGCAGAGCAGCGTCGGCAGTGCGAATGGTTCCCGCATAACGTTCCAGCTCTTCCTCTGCGGAATCGTACAAAATCACTCCGCTGTAGCTGGAGATCTGCAAATCTGCGATTTCGTTGCTGCGGCGTAAAATCGAGGACATTTCGCGGCTGAAGGCCACAAAGTTCCCCGGTTGAAGGTACTGCGTGTACTCCTCCATGACTTGTTCCGAACTGAGCTGCGCGAAAACCTGGCTATTGCTGGCAATGTCGCTGGAAAGTTCACGAGTTTTGGCGTCCATCAAAAATAGACCCAAAGCGACAAATAGGACCACAATCAGCGTTCCAAACGCGAGTACGAATTTTGCTTTGAGGCTTCTAAACATTCATTAACCATAAAATTATCTCTTTATTTTACCACATTTTCGACAATTTCAGAAGCCCATATCTGTCCGTCCAATCGAAAGTCGTAATAGAGCTCCGGCGAGAGCCCGTAGAGCACCTGCGATTCAAAGAGCGGAATCACCGTTTGATCCGCTAGCAAAAGTGAGGCTATTTGCTCCAAAAGCAGTCGGCGTTCTGTGACGTCCAACAGCGTGGCGGCGTCCTCCATCAAGGCATCGAGTTTCAGGTTAGAGTAACCAAAACCATTGAATTCTCCATACGTCTCGCTGGGCGTATGAACCACGGTATCAAAAAAGTCTTCGCTGTCGGCCAGATCGTACTTCCATCCAAAAAAATATAGGTCCGAAAGTCCGGTCAAAAAATGATTTTCATAGTCCGCCGCCTCGATGCTATTCACCGTCACATTGATATCAATGGCGGCCAAATCCTCCTTTATGGCATTGCCCAAAACCTCCAAACCTTGGGGCATATCCAGGCTCACGTTCACCTCTCCCGAATAACGTCCGCGGTAAATCAGAGCCGTGTCCAAATTCATGGCGCGTTGCTCAAGTTCCGGGTCGTAGCCGGTGATTCCGCGCGCCGCGAACTGGGAACTTTCCAGCAAATAGCCACCACCAAATTGATCCACATAACTATTACTGAGCGCGTACCAAACGGCAGTCCTCAAATCGTCATTCGCAAAAACCGTTCCCTGGTTCAGCATCAAAAAGCTCACTTCCAAACTGGGAAAATCTTTGACCGAAATACCCGCAGCTTCCAGTTCGCTTACCGCCTGCGGAGGAACATTGGCGAGCACATCCACTTCCCCACTGAGCATGGCGGCAAGTCGCGCCTCCGGGTCGGGCATATATTTGAGCCGAGCTTCTTTGAAATAAGCCAGCGGGCCCCAATACGCATCAAAACGTTCAAGCACCAAAGCATCGTCTTCAAATTTCTGAGCACGGTAAGGACCCGTTCCCACGGGCAAATCAAAATTTTCATAGCCGCTGGGCACCATGTAAACAAAGGTCAGTTTGTTGAGCAGCAAAGGGTCGGGCCGCGCAGTGGTGATGCTGAGCCGGTCGTCCGCAGTTTTTTCTATGCTAGCAATGGTGCTGAGCAAAGCCGCCAACTCCGACTGCGTTTGCTCACGGGCAATTTGCAAAGAATAAAGCACATCATCGGCATCAAAAACGCTGCCATCGTGAAAAGTCACGTCCTTGCGCAGCCGAAAATCCCACGTGGTGTCGTCGAGCCGCCCCCACGAAACCGCCAAACCCGTTTCATAATTAAACGTTGCATCGTAACGCACCAGCGGCTCATAAATATTCGTCAAATACTTGCGGTTTTTCGCCTCATAACTCAGTGGCGAATAGCTGGAAATCGGCTCCGCATAAGCAATCGTCACGCTTTCGCCATCCCGAGACTCCAAAACGTCCTGCGGAGTGCAGGAAGCAAGCAGAAGCGCGAGAGCAATTAACAGGCGTGTGGACTTCATTACACCGATTTTAGTCGTTCTTCTTAAGTACGGCAAGGAAGGCTGCTTGAGGCACCTCCACTTTCCCGAACATCTTCATGCGTTTCTTACCTTTTTTCTGTTTGTCGAGCAGCTTATTTTTTCGGGAAACGTCCCCTCCGTACAAATAGCCCGTCACGTCTTTGCGGAACGAACCAATGGTTTCACGCGCCACCACTTTAGCGCCAATGGCGGCCTGAATGGGGATTTCGAACTGCGCCTTAGGAATGATTTCTTTGAGTCGTTTGCACACAATACCTCCTTGGAACTGCGCGCTGCTGCGGTGAACGATGGAAGAAAGCGCATCGATTTTTTCTCCATGCACCAAAATATCCAGACGCACCAAATCGCCCACGCGGAATTCAATGAATTCGTAACTCATGGACGCGTAACCGGACGACACACTTTTCAATTCGTCATAAAAATCCACCACAATAGACGCGAGCGGAATCTCGTAAATCAAATTCACGCGTTGTTCGTCCAAAAACTGCATATTTTTGGAAATTCCTCGGCGTTCCTGAAGCAGCGTAATCAGCGCCCCAATGAATTCTTTTGGCACCAGAATTTCGATCTTCATCCACGGCTCACGGAGCTCAATAATTTGGCTTGGGTCAGGCAATTCACCCGGGTTTGAAATCCGTGTAACCGTCTTCGTATAATCCATAACTTCATACGACACGCTCGGCGCCGTAACAATGAGTTCCAAGTTGTATTCGCGCTCCAGACGTTCTTGCACAATATCTAAATGCAAAAGCCCCAAAAATCCACAGCGGAATCCGTGCCCCAGCGCCCCGGAATTTTCCGGCTCAAAAGTCAGCGCACTGTCGTTCAAACTCAGCTTATCCAGCGCGTCGCGCAGCAGTGGATAATTCTCTCCATCGATACAAAAAATTCCCGCGTACACAAAGGGCACCACGCGCTTGTATCCAGGCAACGGTTCCGTGTCAGTTTCTTCTTTCATGTTCAGCCCGTCTTTTCGCCAAATCGTATCCCCCACGCGCGACTCCGCCACCGATTTCATGCCCGTCACCACGTAACCCACCTCTCCACCATCCAGCGCATCCATCGCCTTGTATTTTGGCTTAAAACAGCCCACTTCAATGATGTCACTCACCGCTTTGGTGTTCAAAAATTTGATCTTCTGCCCACGCTCCAAATGCCCTTCCATCACACGCACATACGCCACAATTCCCTTGTACGGATCATAAACCGAGTCAAAAATAAGCGCCTTAGTTTCGGCCGTGGGCCCCACCGACTTAGGCGGCGGCACCAGTTCAATCACTCGTTCCAGTACTTTTTCCACATTCGTCCCTTCTTTAGCCGAAATACAAATGATTTGATCTCGAGGAATTCCCAAGGCATTTTCAATTTCCGCCGCCCGTCGCTCCGGTTCCGCAGCCGGCAGGTCAATTTTATTCAAAACCGGAATAATAGTCAGATTGTGTTCCAAAGCCATGTAGCAATTCGCCAAAGTCTGGGCCTGGATTCCCTGGCTCGCATCCACCACCAAAATAGCCCCTTCACAGGCCGCCAAACTGCGGGAAACCTCGTACGAAAAGTCCACGTGCCCGGGAGTGTCTATAAGGTTCATTTGGTAGTCTTCCCCCTTGTATTTCCAATCCATCCGCACCGGCTGCAATTTGATGGTGATTCCACGTTCTTGCTCAATTTCCATGGTGTCCAGCATCTGCCCATGTTTCATCTCCCGACGCGTCAAAGTCCCCGTCACCTCCAAAAATCGGTCCGCCAAGGTGGATTTCCCGTGGTCAATATGCGCAATGATACAAAAATTTCGAATGTTTTTCATGCGCTGGGAGTCTAGCAGGTTTAGCTCCTTGAAAAAAGCCCTACTTTCTGGTATAATAATCAGATTAACACGCACTCAGTTGCAATACAAAATCCCACAAAACGTTCAGATTGAAGATAAAATCGTTGGCCCACTGACGCTCAAACAGTTGGTAATCCTTGGAATTGGAGGAGGAATCACCTACGCCATCTACACGGGTTTAGCCAGCACCTACTACATCGAAACCTGGCTTATTCCAACCGCGATTCCGGGTTTGCTGACCCTAGCCTTCACCTTTTTAAAAATTGGAGGAATCCCATTTGGAAAATGGATACTCCTAATGATTGAATACTTCATCAAACCCAAAAAGCGCGTCTTTGTAATGGGCGGCGCCGATTTATACATGTACACATTGTTTGCAGATAAATCTAAAAAAGTGCAAACTAAGGACACAGGAGCCAGCAAGGCAGAACGTGACCATGAACGTCTGGCCAAGATTGGAGAAATCAGTAAAGCTCTCGATACTTACAGTAAACCTCATCCCGCCGCATGAGTGACGCCAAGACCCAAAACTCGGTAAAAGGAGGCAAACGAGATAAAAAAGATAGCACGCAAATGCATCTCAAAATTGCCGAAATCCACGATGATACCGTGGTACTTAAAAATGGCGGACTCCGGGGAATTTTGAAAACCTCCAGCATCAACCTAAACTTAAAATCCGAGGCCGAACAAAACGCCGTGATTTACTCTTATCAGAACTTCCTCAACACGCTCGAGTTCCCCATCCAAATTGTGGTGCGCAGCAAACGTCTCGACTTGGAAGCTTACATCGAAAAATTGAAGAAAATTGGAGTGAAACAAAGCAATCCCCTCCTGCAAAAGCAAACTTTTGAGTACGTAGAATACATCAGCCGTTTGGTGGAATACGCCGACATCATGGAAAAACAATTCTATGTGGTGATCCCCCAAGATGGATTTGGTCAGGAACACCGAGGCTTCCTCAAATCCTTTTTGGAAAACATTTTCCCTCAAGACACGGTGAGCAAAATTCAACAGCGCCAAAAACAATTCGATGAACTCAAAAAACGCCTCGCCTCTCGCGTAAACACCGTGCGTTCTGGGCTAGAAGGTTGCGGCCTCCGCGTTCAGGAGCTCAACACCGAAGAACTCATTGAACTCTTCTACGAAACCTACAATCCCCTCACTTCTCGCAGCCAAAAAATCGACCCAGATGACGAGCTCGCTTTAGAACAAGATCAAACTCCTTCCACCGGTCCAGAGACCGCCCCGGCGCCCCATTGACGTCAACCTGATAGTAAGGTTTAATTTTAGCTTGTTTAGAAACAACAGATGTTTTTATGAGTGACCGGGAACCCATTGTCGGAGATGACGAGGCGGCAATCGTGACTAGAGCTTATGCAGATTTTGATTTTGATCATGAACCTTTTCGCAGAAGGGCTACCACTCATGAGCAAATGGCAGAAGCTGCTTACTCCGAAGTCGATGAAACTTGGGTAAGAGAATTAGAAGAAAACACCTTTCACCCAGAAGACCATTGCCCGCCTCCACCCGAAGGGCTTCCCGAGACCCACCCCTTGTTGATTGCCTGGGGAAAAGTATTAGAAGCAAAAAACGAGTTAAATGAAAACGTAGACGGAGTAAAAGAAACTCACGATTACTTTCAAAAACGAGTGAATGAGCTCATCGAGCCGCCTGAAGTCGATAAAGAATTGGAGGCGGCAAGAGCTAAGGTAAAAAAAAACCTGAACCTTTTTGCGAAAGCAAAAATGCGAGCCAACTTATACCTTAAAAAGTGCCTATTTCAACGAATAATCGCTTACCTCTACCTTTATAGGGATACACCTGAATGTGAACCAAACCAAAATGCAGATGAATTACTGCGCCAAACAGAAGTGATTTTTTGCGCTCACACTACTTTCCCTGTCGTTCGAAGTGCCACTCATATTTTTGGCCCACGTCGTGAAAACGGCGATTTAGTGATGGACCATATCTATAAAACTTGCGTTTATGTTATGAACCGTTTTCACCGGTTGCTTCACGGCGCCGAAAGTAGTGAAGAAATGCATTGGCTTTATGAGGTACTAATCATAGCCATTGAAGTTGCCATTCCACACGATTACCTAGAGGATTTTAAAAGAATGACACCAGGTTTCCTTGACGTTAAAATGTCTGAACACCTTACTTTTGATACCGTAGTTGAAGCCCCCATACGAATGGCACCATTTGTTAAACAGGTTCCCGAGCACACAAATCCTTACGCAAGAAACAAAGGAACCATCGTGAATTGTTTACACGCGCTAACTAAGCCAGCTAAAGATTCCCCTGACTACGAAAACTACCTGAACAAGCAGGTGGTTCAAAACGAGAAACTCTCTAATCTAGAAAAAGTGGTCTGTGCCATGGTTAAAACGGGAGACCGTTTACACAATTTGGACACTTTGGGAGCTAAAGCGCTTCCAAAACAGGTGTCCTATTTAAACGAAACCATTGAAGACGTTATTAGCATGGTCACCGCAGTGCAGAAAGAGACCGGCGCACCGTATCTAACGGACGATTTGTTCTCACTGAATATGGCAGTTGTTAAAGTAGCGATTAATTTACAGAAACGTCATGCAAGCGAAATACAGTCCCTTGGACTCAATGAAGAGCTAAACAGGATCATACGCAAAAGTTCCATGGGTTGACCGAAGTCCAACTGCATAAAAAGGAGCCCCCAAATGGAGGCTCCTTTTAAAAGTTCAATTAACGAGTAACGGAAATCGTTTCAGCAAGTTCTGCATCAGGTGCAGCCACCGTCAAACGTCCATCCGCATCTTCGAGAATGGTGTACCCAGTGCTGTAGCTTGTACAGTCCGTGTAGCTGGCTCCCACGGTAGTAGGATCAAAAGGCATTTCAGCGAGATAAGTAGGAACGAGGTCCGTACAAATATCGATTTCAGCTCCTCCACTTCCAATTACAGTAGCGACTCCAGTGATAGCCGCAGGAAGGGTTCCACGGTTATCGATTCCAAATTGATGAACCGCATCTAAAAGTGCTCGGACATCATTGTCCCGTTGAGCGTTATTGGCTTGTGAGATTTGTCGCCCTGGATTGACGGCAATGATAACGATACCGGCTAAAATGGCGATTATAACAATCACCAAGAGCACTTCAATCAGGGTGAAGGCTTTTTTAGGACTTGTATTCATGGGGCGTGGTTATGAATATTCGTCGACAAATGTACCTCAATCAAGACTCTTTGACAAATTCAAATAAGAATCCAGCTGAATAACCGGCAAATTGATCTCCACCGAAGCCTCTTCCTCCACGTCTCCGTTGGGATGATACGTGTAAACCGTCACAAGGTAGGCGCTCATAATGATGAACAATCCCGCCATCACGTAGAACGGTATGAAAAGTTTATTTAACATAGAGCTGGATGGTTAGGACAATATTGGTCGGCGTGTCTTCGTTGGTACGGGAAAGCTCTTCCAGGTCTTCATACTGAACACTGTTCACGCGAATGTAATAAGGCAAAGCCTCCAGTTCCTCCAAAAAACGGATCAGATCGAGCTGCCCTCCAAAGAATCGTATACGATAGTTTAAAGCCTCCTCTTTTTTATCTTCGTCGGCATCCAAAGACTCCAACTCCAAGTGCAAAGACAAATTTTGGCCAATGGCTTCCACGCTGGAAATGAATTGAATGTATTCTGTCTCCGTATCGGGCCGCAATGTATCCACATAGGCAATGGACTCTTGGGTTCCTTGGGTATAAAGATTCAAACTTTCTTCAAAATTGGGCTTCACCCGCTCTGCATTAGACAAAAATTCAGTTAACACGGCTATATCTCGGTGCAGAGTTTTCAAGGAGCCTCCCAAAATAAGGTTTGCACAGAAAAAGAAGATCATCAAAACGAGACAAACATTGAAGATTTTTTGAAGCTTATTACTTGGTTCGGCTTGCGGCATAGGAAGGCAATTGAGGGAAATTCAAAAAGATACTGAACGTAAAGGAAGTGGCCTCCTTTTGGTCATAGGAGGACAAAGGAATATTAAATTCTTTGATCAAGGGGTCGTTCTCTAGATTTTCCTGCAGTTGGAGAAGTTGTTCACGACTCCCGGCAACACCGGTGATCTGAAGAGATAGGTCGGCGTCCAAATAATCCAAGGAAATAACTTCAATTTGAGGAGGAATCAAGGCAAACACCTGCTCCAACACCAGAGGGATAGAAATGAGAGTTTGATCAATTTTAGTGAGCACAGAGACCTCATCATTAAAACGCGTGAGTTCTTCTTTTATAGTCTGGTATCGGGTTCCGTACAAAGTTTTCTCAATCCCAGACTGTTCAATTTCATAATGCAAACGCTCATAGCTGAGGACTCGGTTTTGATAAAAAATGCTGCCCGTAATAATAGCCGAAACAAAGGTCATCAAAATCGAACTAGCTCCTAAAATAAGCGATAAACGTTTTTCAGAAAAACGGGATTTTAACGCATCTGGAATCAAGTTGACCGCGTGGCCAACTCCTCTCAAAGCCCGGAGCGTAACGCCCACAGCATCAGTGAAGTAAATGGAATAGGGCACGGTTCCGCCTGCCCTTTCTACATTGGAAGAAAAGCGGCTGTCCTGAATAATAAGATTGGACTTAGGATCTCCAATCAGTACGTTTTTGTCCGCAAAGAAAGTCCGGGCATGGTCATAAAAGCTGGGCAAGTTGGAAAACTCTCCTGTTAAGAAAAGTGCTTCCAAGTTTTTTACCTCCTGACCCAAGGTTTCTTCCAAAACCGTGTTCGCTTTTTTGTACTCCTTATCTATAAACAAGCGTAAAGGTTCCTGAAAACGTTGTTCATTTTTGTGAGTTTCCCAATTCGCCCACAACTCCTCGGAAGGAAGTCCAAACTCGCGGCTCAAATCTTGAATAAGGGCTTCAATTCCCCCATTGATGCTCACAAATTTTTGTATCACGGTCCCTTTTAAAAACAAATAGTTAGTGGCCAAAGCACCCAACTCCACCACCAGAACATTTTTTTGCGGAAAGAGTTTATAAGACAAAGCGTTTTGAAGCGCTTCTGCCTGGATTCCAAACAAGCGAGGCGTCAAACCCAGCTCAGCAAAAATCTTTAAATACTGATCTGAATTCACCTTGGGCGTGGCAGCAAAAAGCACATGCTGACTCCCTTGCTTGTCTTTGTCCAGAACCTTGAAGTCCCAATACACTTCTTCAATGGAGTAAGGCAAAATATTCTCCAACTCCACGGGAATAAATTTTCTCAAATCCTTTTCTGAGAGCTTGCTAGGAAAAGGGAAAATATGAATGAAGGTGACTTGGGTTGGCAAAATCAAAGCCACTTCCTTAACTTTCGCGGGACGAGGATTGGCTTCGAGCAGTAATTTTTGCAAAAGTTCTTTGAGTTCGGGCTCTTTCTTAACCTGGCCATCTTGAATGAGGCCTTCGGGAATGGTCATTCGGTTGTAAGCCAAAAGTTCCACTTTTTTTCCTTGCTGCTTCAATTCCACAAACTGAACCAGGTGGTCGTGGATATCAATGCCCAACAGTGTCTTAGAGAAAGGGTACATGCAGCGTGGTGAAAGGAGTCTACACTAAATTTCTTTCCATGTTAAAAGTTCGGTGTTGATGATTTGGCCACTTTGTGTTACCTGTGCGGTGGCTTGAAAAGTTTGAGTGTAATCTAGAAAGTTAACCGTAACCGTGATCGTTTTCGGACTCGTTCCACTCAGCACAACCGTGCAATCGCTCTCGGCATCTAGCGTAATGGAGGTCCCGGCAAAAGCGGAATCCCCTTCCATACGCAGCAGAGCTTCTTCCAAACACGCTTCCGCCCCATAATAGCCCGATTTTCCTGCCTCAAAATTAAAAGATTGCTCATAATTGGAAAGCCCGTTCACCGAAGCCGCCACCACCAGAATCAGGCTGACTGCGGAAATCACGAGGAGAGAAATGAGGGCGATGGAAGCTTTGTGAGGTTTCATTGGCGTAAAGAAACGGTGAAGTGCAAAGAGAAAGTTTTATCGCTATTGGCGAGGTCGGAAGGCGTGGCAATCACGGCGTCCACTTGAATTTGGTCAGGTGTTTGAGCGTAGCTGATGCGGTGAAAACGTAAAGAAGTCACTTCTATAGTGCTGGAATGCAGCGCACTGGCGTCCGCGGCACCTTCTTTCATAAGAATATCACCATTTAAAAGTGAAAATACGGTGGGTGAAACACCGGCGTCCGTCATCACCAAAGAAAGCACACCGGCATCCGAATCAAAAGTACTCCCCGCCACATTGACGCTATCCGCCGACTGGATCGTGGTTTTCATTTTTTCTTCAAGGAAGCTGGTCTGGGTTTGAACTTCATAAAGCCGTGAAGAAATGTCTGAAATCGTTCCGATCTGCAGAGCAAAGGACATGGCCGCGGCCATAAAAATTCCGAAAATAGCAAAGTAAACCATGATTTCAACGAGCGTGGTGGCTTTCACGTTTTTCATGGATTGAAGTTAAGTGAAAAACTTTCAACGCTGGGAGTCGAAACCCCGTCGGAGGTGAGCGTCATTTGAATCTGAGCGTAGCGAGTCCCGGTGCGAAGCGGATCCAAGACAATGTTCGTGGGCGACGCCGTATAAGACGACCCTGCCGTTCCGGCACTGCCGACCCAGGTGGCGGTGTTAAGATTTGCCACCGAGTTCGCGGTGCGGATTTTAAAGGACACCGAACCGGTGAGCGGAACCGTGGCCGTCCATTCAATAAAGTTGAATCGCGTGTCCGCGCTGCCGGTATCCAGCACCCCAGAGGTGTAGGTTCCAGGGCTAGCTAAAGCCACATTCACGGTTTCGCGTATAACCAAACCTTCATTACTAGTGTCGGTACTTAAAAACACATTGTCCACGTCGCTATCCACGCCCGTTCCTTTTCCGCCAATATCTGCATAATACGTCACCACGGGGCTCAGCGGACTGCTCACATTCAGTACGGCCAAAGCATTGTTGGTCGTATCCATGGGGGCATATAAATAAGCGCTCTCCACTTTAAGATCCAAAATATTGCTGCCCACGTTCACAGATGTGCTCAAAACCGGACTCAGTGGATTGCTTAAATTAATCACCTTCAAAGAACTGCTCGAGCTATCCGTACCCGCGTATAAAACAGAAGAGTAGTAGTCCAGGGCATTTATTTTTGCAGACACATTGAGGGAGGCGCTCTGAGTCATGGCAGCGGGGTCGCTGATGTTGATCACTCGGAGCGAAGACGCGGAATTGTCTATGCCAATGAGCGCATACGAACCAGTCACTTCCACCGCACGCGTGGCTGAACCCGAATTGTAGGAACCTAAAAGGCTGGGGTTCGAGGGCGTAGCAAGGTTGTAGGCCACCAAGCTACCGCTACTTTTTTCAACTCCCATGAGCAGTGTCGAGCCACTTACAAAAGGTTGATTTCCGTAGCCCCCCACGTTGATCTGCCTAACCAGGCTTGGGTTTTCCGGGTCAGTGACATCCACCACCGCGAGCCCCCTACTGGAATGCTGCACACCAATGTAGAGGTAGTTTCCGTACTTGGCCAAATACCTTCCCTTCCCACCAACATCCAGTTCCTCCACATCGAAATCGCCTTCCTCCTCACAGTCTCCAAGAGAAGAAAGCTCAGCAATCATGAGCCCGTCATTGGTGTTTCCCGTTGTGAAGTAAACATAATTCCCCGATATAATCACGTCCGTTCCATGTGAACCCGCCCCTATGGAACAGAAAAAGTCACTTTGTCCTTCGGTGTAGATGAGTTCAACCGCACAATTCGTAGCGGGCGGGCTCGCGGTGGCTTGAGCCTCCGTAGAGCCAAAAGTCCCTGCAGAAATCTCCGTGCAGGTCGTTTGCATCCATTCATCGCCGGTCCAATTGGTGAAATAACTGCTCACGCTCGCCTGTTTAGGTGCAAATTCTTTCCAATCCCACGTTACCGTCACGGTCACTTTTTTAGTTTCAATATCCAGCACACCTACATCCGCAATATTCCCACTTCCATCTCGGTAAACGTCATCTATGCTCACGGTTCGTTCATAATATCCATCTATCACTTCAGGAGCCGTGACAAAAGCCCAAGTGTCGCTGCTGAGACTCAGTCCATATTCTCCCGTCACCAAGTCAAAATAATCTCGGTCGCGGATATTGCGCACGGCTTCCATTCCCTCTTCGGCATACAAAAGGCCTTCGTTTTTCACCTCCACTTGAGTGGCACGAGACGCGGTGTCCAAAGAAAGATAAACCACTGAAACCGAAAACAAGGTGAATATACAAATCGCCAGCATGATTTCAATCAAGGAGAAGGCTTTCTTTGCGAATTTAATACGAGAGCGTCCCACGGGCGTTGAGGGTTAGCGTAATAGATTTTCCCAGTTGTTCGGAAACAAAATCAAAGCTTCCATACTGGGTCGTTGCTCCATAAGGCGTTGTAAAAACAATATCAGAACCTCCTCCATTTAGAACAATGTTTTGAATTTCAACCGTAGGAGGCAATTCCACCTCGGTGTTGCTCGTCGCAGCAGCGTTGTACACACTTCCTTCAAAGAGCACATAGCTGTCGGCAGCCAAATGAATGCCGTGCCCCTGATTGCCCTTTCCACTCGCTGATTCACTTTGGGCTAAACGGGCATAGGCTACAAAAGTATCCACCTGACTGTTCAAATCCGCTCGCACTTGCGAAACCTGCGCATAAAGCAGAGTCATCCCAAACAAAATCCCCACTAAGGCAAACACGAGCAGCAGCTCCAGCAAGGTGAAGGCTTTTTGCTTCATTGTGAGATGAGGTTAGGCAACTGGTAAATCGGCAAAATAATGGAAATCGCCACGCCTCCCACCATCATTCCCATGAACACAAGCAAGAGCGGTTCCAAAAGCACAGTGAGGTTTCGGGTCAACCCATCCACATTGCGTTCATAGAGCAGGGCCAATTGTTTCATGGTGGTTTCCAAACTTCCGGTCTTTTCTCCCACATAGAGCATCTTCACCACCAGGATAGGAAACAATTTCTCCTGACCTTCAAAAGCTTCTCCCAGCTGACCTCCTTGTTCCACTTTAGCGGCCGAATTCTTAACCGCATTCTTGTAGAGGGTATTGGTCATCATGGTCGAAATCACATTAAGCGCCTTGGTGATGGGCATACCCGCCTGCAAGAGTGACGTGAGGGTTCGGGCAAAACGCGCCAAGTTGGCGTAGTGCAGCACCCGTCCAAACACCGGCAAATGCAAGCTCACCCAATCCCAGAACGGCTTAAGCCTCTTCCATTTAAGCAAAAACACCGCGCCAGCCAACATCAGAGCAGCGGCTCCAAACGTGATCAAAGGCTTATCCGTCATCAAACTGCTGAATCCAATCAAGAGACGAGTGGGTAAAGGCAGCGTGATTTCAAAAGAACTAAAGATCTTGGTGATCTTCGGCATGATAAAAAACACAATCCCGAGGCTCAGCATCATCGTGATGCTTAAAATCACCGCCGGATAAATGAAGGCAGAAATCACTTTTTTGCGGAGCTCGTATTCTTTGTCGAGCTGTTCATCCAAATAATCCAAAATCTGGTCCAAGGTTCCGCTCTTTTCCCCCGTAGCGATCATATTGATGAACAAATCTGAAAAAACAGTGTCATAAACTTTTAGACTTTCCGAGAGGGACTGCCCCGCCTTAACGCTGCGCACAATGCTCTCGTACATTTCTCGGTTTCGGGTTTGCGTGGTCTGGGACGCCAAAATCTGCAGAGATTCGGTAATGGTGATCCCTGCGCGGAGCATGGTTGCCAAATGCTTAGTGAACAGCAGCTTATCTTCAAAACTCAGGCTGGGCTTTTCCCAAAAGGAGAGACCACCTGAACTGATTTCACGTATGGAGATCACCGAATGCCCCAAAGCCGTCAGCTTTTTAATGGCGTCGGTTTCACTTTCAGCCTCAAGGATGCCCTTGGCCTCGACACCAACCTTATCTCCCAATTTGTATTTAAAACGTTTTGCCATAAAATGTTAAGAGCGCATTACACGAAGCACCTCTTCAATGGTTGTCACTCCTTGAAGCACTTTGATCATTCCATCAATGAACAAGGGGGTCATTCCCTCCTTGATGGCCACTTCTTGAATCAAAGCAGGAGAGTCGTTGTTTAAAATCTTTTTTCGGATTTCGTCGGAGATTTCCATCACCTCACACACCGAGGTACGTCCTTTGAACCCGGCACTACACGCATCACAGCCCTTCCCTCGGTACAGCGTGAACATGCCATCCTTGGGAGCTTGAATGGTAGAAAAAATCTCATGCAAGTTTTCTTTAACATTGGACTTTTTTTCCACTTCTTTGAGCTGTTCTTCACTGACGGTGTAGGATTCTTTACATTTCTCACAAATTTTACGCACGAGCCGTTGAGCAATAACCATTTTGGCCGTAGCCGATACCAAAAAGCTCTCCACATTCATCTCCAGCAAACGAGGCAAGGTAGAAGCCGCGTCATTGGTGTGCAGCGTCGCCAGCACCAAATGCCCGGTGAGCGCCGCGTTAATAGCCGTGCTAGCCGTTTCTTCATCACGAATTTCCCCCACCATCACAATATCCGGATCCTGACGGAGCAGAGAACGAAGTCCCGCTCCAAAGGTCAAATTGGTCTTAGGGTTCACCTGAGTTTGATTGACTCGGTCGAGCCGGTATTCTATTGGGTCTTCAATGGTGGAGATGTTCACTTCCGGCGTGTTCAAAATCTTAAGCAGTGAATACAGCGTGGTGGTTTTACCAGATCCCGTGGGTCCGGTCATGAGCACAATTCCATTTGTCTTTTTAATATTATTTTTAATGATTTCCAAATTCTTGGGCGAATACCCAAAGTTCTCCAAATCCAGTTCCTGACGAGTGGAGCTGAGCAAACGAAGCACCCCCTTTTCTCCGTCGTAGGTGGGCAGAATGGAAACACGCAGCGTGATCTCATTCCCTTCCAGCACAATTTTAAAACGTCCGTCCTGAGCAGCACGATGTTCATCAATTCTGAGCTTAGAAAGCACTTTGATGCGGCTAATAATCAGGTCTGCGATGGCAATCGGCAATTCAGCAATGGTGTGCAAAATACCGTCGATGCGGTAGCGCACCACAAAGAGATTCCGATGGTTTTCCAAGTGAATATCAGAAGCTTCACTCTGGTAAGCCAGCAAAATCACGGTGTCCACAATTTGAGAAGCGTCCTTCAAGGATTCCAATTTTTTGGTGTCGGTAAGCGCCCCTTGAAGTAAGGAATCCAGCTTTTCATTCACATTTCGGTTATACACCTTGAGCGAAGCCTGCAAATCCTTCTTAGTCGCGTAGTACGGAACAATCTTTAAATCACTTTTGTTCTCCAAAAAGTTGATCAGTTCGTAATTATGTGGATTATTGAACGCCACCAAGAGCTCTCCTTCTCGTTTTTCAAAAGGCAGCACAAATTGGTGCGAAGCCACAGAGTAAGGAACCAGCGCCAGCAATTCATCATTCACCGGTCGATCCTTCAAAGAAATGTAGGGAACTTCATACAATTCTGCAATCAGGGTCCCCAATTTCTCATCAGGGAGGGTTCCTCGGTCAAAAAGCAGAGCCTCCAAAGTACCTCCTTGATTCTTCAAAGAAGATTGAAGGCTGTCCAAGGTTTTGGCATCAACAAGCCCCTTTTCAAGCAGTTTGCTCCGCAGAAGATCATCCTGAATGGCCATTTATTTTTGTTTTTACTTTTTTCCTTACGCACTGACGTACGTGCAATCTGATAATAATACCACAAAAACAGGAGATTTGAAACTCCTTGTAACAAAAAAGCGGCTTAGTTCAGGCAACGTCCTACTCTCCCATCACTAATTGTGATAGTACGATCGGCGAAGAGGAGCTTAACTTCCGTGTTCGGAATGGGAACGGGTGTGACCCCCTCTCTATAGTTGCCTGAACAAAACCGCTTTTTCAAAGATGAAACAAAATTCTTTTTAGAGCCACCTAGCCAATGCTAGGCAGTTATTCTCTATGATTGCCATAAAAAAGTCGAAAGAAAACATTAAAACATCATTCACCTGTTAGTACCGATCGGCTGAACCCATCGCTGGGCTTACACCTTCGGCCTATCAACCTCGTAGTCTACAAGGAGGTTATAGGGAAAATTTTCTTAGGACTAGCTTCCCGCTTAGATGCTTTCAGCGGTTATCTAGACCGAACATAGCTACCCTGCTATGCCGTTGACACGACAACAGGTACACTAGAGGTTCGTTCACCCCGGTCCTCTCGTACTAGGGGCAACTTCCTTCAATTTTCCTTCAGACATGGCGGATAGAGGCCAAACTGTCTCACGACGTTTTGAACCCAGCTCGCGTGCCGCTTTAATTGGCGAACAGCCAAACCCTTGGGAGCTTCTCCACCCCCAGGATGCGACGAGCCGACATCGAGGTGCCGAACCTGGTCGTCGATATGGACTCTTGGACCAGACTAGCCTGTTATCCCCGGCGTAACTTTTATCCGTTGAGCGATACCCCACCCACATGGTGGTACCGGATCATTTTCACCGACTTTCGTCCCTGCTCGGCTTGTAGGCCTTGCAGTCAAGCCGCCTTGTGCGAATACACTATGCCGCCGATTTCCATCCGGCGTTAGGCGACCAATTGCGCGCCTCCGTTACTCTTTAGGAGGCAACCGCCCCAGTTAAACTACCCATCAAACACTGTCACCCTTTTGTGAGGGGTTAGACTCTAAGCAAAATCAGGGTGGTATCTCACTGTTGGCTCCATCCAGGCTTGCGCCCAGACTTCACTGCCTCCCACCTATTCTGCACAGATAGAACTCAGAGTCAATGTTAGACTATAGTAAAGCTGCACGGGGTCTTTTCGTCCTGCCACGTCTAATCGGCTTTTTTACCGATATAGTAATTTCACCGGGTCTAAGCTCGAGACAGTATACCCATCATTACTCCATTCGTGCGGGTCGGAACTTACCCGACAAGGAATTTCGCTACCTTAGGACCGTTATAGTTACGGCCGCCGTTCACCAGGGCTTAGTTTCGGAGCATACACCCCTCCACTTGACCTTCTGGCACTGGGCAGGAGTCAGCCTGTATACATCGTCTTACGACTTTGCACAGACCTGTGTTTTTGATAAACAGTTGCAGGTATTCGTTCGCTGCGACCTACATTCAATTGATATAATCGCAGAATGCAGGTAAGGCTTATCCCGAAGTTACGCCTGCTGTTTTGCCGAGTTCCTTAAGCTTAGTTATCCCGATCACCTTGGTATACTCTACCAGTCCACCAGCGTTGGTTTGCGGTACGGTATTTTGAAACTCTCGAAGCGAGGATTTTCTCGTCCGCTGAATTCATTGGAATCAGGTCTTGCGACCCTCTACGTAACGTTTCGCGAACCCTAACGGATTTACCTGAAAGGGCTTAAGCTCTACGCTTGTACACAAATTCATTAAATGTGCTCCAACTATCCTACGGCGTCCCCCCGAATCTAGCGCCTCTTTCAATTGAAATTAGTCCTTTCGCAATCCCGAAGGATTTTGATTGGAATAATATCGCTTTCCAGATTTGCTTGGGCGATTTTCAAAATGTACAGGAATATTAACCTGTCATCCATCAGCTTATGGCTTTCGCCTGGGCCTTAGGACCGACTAACCCCAAGTCGATTAACGTGGCTTGGGAAACCTTGGACATTCGGTGTTTACGTTTTTCACGTAAATGACGTTACTTATGCCAACATTTGCACTTCTCAACGCTCCACAAGACTTTACAATCTTGCTTCACAGCCGATGAGAACGCTCTTCTACCATATAATAAATTATATCCGTATCTTCGGTTAGATGTTTGAGCCCCGTTATATTTTCGGCGCAAGGACGCATAGACCAGTGAGCTGTTACGCACTCTTTAAAGGAATGGCTGCTTCTAAGCCAACCTCCTGGTTGTATACGCATCCTCACATCCTTTACCACTGAACATCTATTAGGGACCTTAAATGACGGTCTGGGCTGTTACCCTCTCGACGATGGCACTTAGCTGTCACCGTCTGACTCCCGTATCACACAATTGGTATTTGAAGTTTGTATAAGTTTGGTAGACATATTTTGCCCCCTAGCCTAAACAGAGCTCTACCCCCAACTGCTTTATAATACGAGGCTAGCCCGAAAGCTATTTCGAAGAGAACCAGCTATCTCCGAGTTCGATTAGAATTTCTCTCCTACCCACAGGTCATCCACTTGTCTTGCAATACAAGTTGGTTCGGTCCTCCAATAGGTTTTACCCTATTTTCAACCTGCCCATGGGTAGCTCACCCGGTTTCGGGTCTAGTGCATGGTACTTGGCGCCGGTTAAGACTCGCTTTCGCTACGCCTCCGGGTTTAAACTCCCTTAGGCTTGCACCATACAGCTAACTCGTTGGCCCATTCTACAAAAGGTAGGCCGTCACCCCGAAGGGCTCCGACTTATTTCAAGCAAAGAATTTCAGGATCTATTTCACTCCCCTTCCTGGGGTGCTTTTCACCTTTCCCTCATGGTACTTGTTCACTATCGATCTCAAAACTTATTTAGCCTTGGAAAGTGGTCTTCCCAGATTCAGGCCGGATTTCTCGTGTCCGACCCTACTCAGGAGCACTCTGGAAACTATATCTATTTTCGCCGACGGGGCTATCACCCACTATGGCCGTCCTTTCCAGGATCGTTTGGCTAATAGAAAATAGTTTCGTATTGAGGTCCTACAACCCCGCATCCCGAAGGATACGGTTTGGGCTGTTCCCGGTTCGCTCGCCGCTACTACGGGAATCTCTATGTGATTTCTTTTATCCAGGGTACTAAGATGTTTCAATTCCCCTAGTTTCCGCCTCTTTCGAGGCTATAGAACATTACTTCTATAAGGTTTCCCCATTCGGAGATCTTCGGGTCAAAGCTTGCTTAGCAGCTCGCCGAAGCTTATCGCAGCTGGCCGCGTCCTTCATCGGAGTTTTGAGTCAAGGCATCCATTCTTTGCATTTTTTTCAATGATTTAACGTCATCTTCCGTGCTTTTTTATGGCAATCAGAAAGAATAATACAAATCGCTTACTACCACGATTATGTATAAAAAAGAATTTTATTGTAGTTCAGAAGCAGGAAAGTTTCTGACTACAAAGTTATTTTGTTCATTTATTGAGTACTGAATCAGTTGTGTTATTCAGTATTCAAACCCGAAATTTCAAGGAACAGACTCTGTACACCGGGAAACCCGGTTACAAAAAGGGTGTATGTCTCCATACACCCTAGAAGCTCAAACAGTCCGTAAGGACCAATAGTCGTTTGAAACTCTAGGGTATTTGGAACAGGTTCATGAGGAGGAAAAAGGACAGCGCTTAACTAATTAAGCTGGGGCATTATAGGAAGCCGACAGAGTGAAGTCAATAGGAATTTTTAGAACCTATTTTACTAGTAATTTACTTGAGATAATGAGGAAGACATTCAACACTAACCTTCATCCTCATTCCACCATCTACTTCAGTCCAGCCCTTAGGGTAAGAATACCCTACCTCACAACCACCATCCAAGGTGGCTGATCCGTTATAAGTCTTTACTGCTGACTCAACACATTCTTCGTCTTCCTTAGTCGCTGCATCTAACGTGTATCGAGAAACCGCCTCAAGACCAGTAGCATCTGGCGCAAGCGTAGATACATTTGATGCATCCTTTATGCCAACACCACATTCTCTTGTGATATGCGAAACCACTCCTAAAGTTTCTTCACGAGCAATTTCTCTTGCATCAGGCCCCACTTGGCAAGCCGTTACTAATAGTAAAGGTGCAGCAGTAGTAAGACGATTCATAACAAATGTTAAGGTTTGTGAGTTTAACGTCAATACTTAATCCTGTCAAGCCCATCAGAACAAGCCGCCAAAGGTATTCATCACAAAGCCCTGCAGGGTCCCCATGGCCCACATCAGGGATAAAATGAAAATGACCACACCTAAGAATAAGAGAAAGGTCCACGTTCCCCCCACTCCCAAGTAGTGTTCAGCAAAGCCGATGTCCCCCGTAAAGTCCTTGATTTGAGGTCTGAACACCAGGATTAAGAAGCCCAGTACCATTCCCATTAAACCCTGCCAAAACATACGCGTGAGATTAAATTGATATTAGTTTGCCATCTTTGCTTGATTTTTTGAACAGCAAAATGATATAAGTTCAACGCTCTCGTTTCTACGTTGAGCACTAGTGGGGCTGTAGCTCAGTTGGCTAGAGCGCCTCGCTTGCACCGAGGAGGTCAGGAGTTCGACTCTCCTCAGCTCCACCATTCACTGCACGGCAGTGCAGACTAAAAAAAGTGTTTCCGCAAGGAAACTCCATGTCCTAAGGGCGTTTAGCTCAGTTGGTTAGAGCGCGACACTGATAATGTCGAGGTCCGAAGTTCAACTCTTCGAACGCCCACCATTTTGGTTTATTTTGCGTCAGCAAAATGGCACGAAGCCGTAGGCAAAGTACCATTATTTTTTGCGTGAAAGGTTTTCAACGGTGAACTCGTTCTAAACTAGTAGTACAGGATTTATTATTCACCCCATCTCGTATGAAAAAACTCTTTATAGCTTTCGTTATTGCCGTTGTATTTGGCGGAGGATGGGCATTTCTATATTTGATCTTCGGTTAGAGCTTTTAAACTAGATCTATTTCTCTTTCAGCCCCACCTCGTCGTCATCGGCAACAGGATCTAACTCACCAAAAAGTTCATCATACCAAGCGGGCCCACGAACACACTTCCTCTCATTAGATATGCGATTTTCGCTAGCTTCCACCGCTGCATCTTCAAACACCTCCTGCTCCAAACCCATATAACTTGATTAAGTTGTGCATATTATAATGTTTTTCCGCTATCAGTCAAATCACACATTTTAAAAGAACCTTAGATAAATACAATAAAAGCCCCTTTTCAGGGGCTTATTGTTTCTTCAGTCGCAGGCTACAAACTTGCGTTTGCAGTGCTGACAATCCAGATCTAAAAGAGAGGCAAACTCTAGGGTGAACGTATCTCGCGATACACTCGATTCTGCAACATTATCCGAAGATAAAGGCAGAAGCGACCTAGGAATGGTTACACGGTTGCTTTCGCAACCCTTCGTAACTCCTTAATAGGAGGTAGTCCATCCGCACGTTCTCGTACGGATACCTTGTTACGACTTAGTCCCAATCATTAGTTTTGCCTTAGGCCCCACTGAGTGGGAACTTCGGGCACCCCTAACTTTCATGACTTGACGGGCGGTGAGTACAAGACCCAGGAACATATTCAATGCGCCGTGGCTGATACACATTTACTAGCGATTCCAGCTTCATGAAGGCGAGTTGCAGCCTTCAATCCGAACTTGGACCGGTTTTAGGGATTCGCTCCGGATCACTCCTTGGCTGCCCGTTGTACCGGCCATTGTAGCGCGTGTGTCGCCCAGAGTATAAGGGCCATGCTGATTTGACGTCATCCACACCTTCCTCCTTGTTATGCAAGGCAGTCTCCTTAGAAAAATACAACTAAGGACGTGGGTTGCGCTCGTTTACGGACTTAACCGAACACCTCAAGGCACGAGCTGACGACAACCATGCAGCACCTGTCTCCAAGTTCCGTGAGGCACTCCTCTGTTTCCAGAAGATTCTTGGGATGTCAAGCCTAGGTAAGGTTCCTCGTTCACTATCGAATTAGGCCAGATGCTCCACCGCTTGTGTGGGTCCCCGTCTATTCCTTTGAGTTTTAATCTTGCGATCGTACTTCTCAGGCGGATCACTTATCGCGTTTGCTTAGACACCGAGAGGGTCGAACTCCCGACATCGAGTGATCATCGTTTACAGCGTAGACTACCGGGGTATCTAATCCCGTTTGCTACCTACGCTTTCGTCCATGAGTGTCAGATATAGGCCAGTGAGCTGCCTTCGCTTTTGGTGTTCCTCTGCATATCTACGGATTTTACCCCTACATGCAGAATTCCACTCACCTCTCCTAATCTCTAGCATAGTAGTTTTGAATACAGACTTGAAGTTGAGCCTCAAGATTTAACATCCAACTTACTACGCCACCTGCGGACGCTTTACGCCCAATAATTCCGGGTAACGTTTGCACCTCACGTATTACCGCGGCTGCTGGCACGTGATTTGCCGGTGCTTATTCTTAGGGTACAATCAGAATTTTTCCCCCAAAAAAGCAGTTTACGACCCAAGGGCCTTCATCCTGCACGCGGTGTCGCTCCATCAGACTTTCGTCCATTGTGGAAGATTCTTTACTGCTGCCTTCCGTAGAAGTGGGAACCGTGTCTCAGTTTCCCTCTGACTGGTCATCCTCTCAGACCAGTTACCCGTCATAGGCTTGGTGAGCCGTTACCTCACCAACTACCTGATAGGACGCAGGCACCTCTCAAACCGTAAAAACTTTACCCTTACGGGACCATCCGGTATTAGCTATGATTTCTCATAGTTATCCCTGAGTTTGAGGTAGCTACCAACGTGTTACTCAGCCGTCTGCCGCTCGGCTCGAAGCCTCGCTCGACTTGCATGTATTAGACGCACCGCCAACGTTCACCCTGAGCCAGGATCAAACTCTCCAAGAAAGTTTACCGAAGTAAACTTATGAGTTGTTTGAAGCTGTTCTTCCTGTTGGCCAGGAAGTAGCCTTAAATTTTGATTTATTTATACTCGGAAAACCGAGATTAAAACCTAGAATTTGGGACTCTCTATTAGATCTGAACTGTCAAAGGTCGATTGAAGAACGTGCACAGATCGATAAGGAAATGTGCCAAACGATTTTAGCCTTTAGCAAAGCAAAGTCAATACTATTTTTACTCTTTATATATAAGGCGTTGAAAAACCATTTGGTTCGCACCGCCGGAATGCTATAATCCATCCACCACGCACGCCAGTGCGCTCTATAAAATAATCCAGCCTATGACTGATTTTCATCATTACACTCGAAGCAGTCTTCTTAAAGGACAAAGGAAGCACCTAAGCAACAACGTTGGAATTTCCCAGGAGATCACCAGCATGCTGATCCCTACCGTGCTCGAAAAAACGCACGAAGGCGAACGTTCTTACGACATTTACTCCCGCTTACTGAGGGATCGTTTGGTTTTCATGTTCACTGAAGTGGAATCCAATATGGCCAGCCTACTCATTGCGCAGCTGCTCTTTTTGGAACAGGAGGACGCGAAGAAGGACATTGTGATGTACATCAACTCACCAGGAGGACACGTGACCGCCGGTCTCGCGATTTACGACACCATGCAATACCTAAAACCGGACGTTTCCACCGTTGTGATGGGAATGGCGGCTTCTATGGGAGCAGTTTTACTCACCGGAGGAGCCAAGGGAAAGCGTTTCGCGCTGCCCAATGCGGAAGTGATGATCCACCAACCTTTGGGAGGAACGGAAGGTCAGGCCTCTGACATCCGAATCCACGCGGACCACATTATTAAGACCAAGGATCTACTGAACGGAATCATTGCGCACCACACGGGCCAAAAGCTGAGCAAAGTGGAGATCGACACCGATCGCGACAATTTCATGAGCGCCGAAGAATCCAAGAAATACGGATTGGTGGACGCCATTGTGACTCGCCGCTAAATGCTGCTGAAAAAGCGCCCTTACCGAAACCTAAATACGCTTCACGTGTTTAAGGCTGCCTTGAAGCACAACTTGCACACCTACCAAAAAGTTTGCCCGGACCAAGCCGTGTGCCCCGTGCTCAAATCCAATGCCTACGGCCACGGACTCACGTTGGTTGCGGAGGCCTTGGACGACGAAGACGTACCTTTCTTTATAGTGGATTCGCTCTACGAAGCCTACGAACTCAAAAAAGCCCGCATCAAAACGCCTATTCTTATTATAGGCTGCACCCATCCCGATAACACGCACGCCAGTGCGCTCAAAAAATTCCGCCGCCTTCCCTTTCATTTTTCAGTATTTAATAAAGAAGGCGCCGAGGTTTATGCCAAGCTCGGCGTGCCCGTGCACCTCAAAATTGAAACCGGCTTTTCGCGCATGGGCTTTTCTGTGGAAGAACTGCGTGAATGTTTGCCAACGTTCAAAAAGGCAAAGCTGAATATTGAGGGTATTTACACCCACTTTTCCGACGCGGACAACCCACAGAATCACAAAACCGAAGAACAAATGGCGCGCTTTCAAGCAGCCGTAGAATTACTACGTGAGGCCGGCATCAAGCCCAAGTGGATTCACTGCGGCAATAGTGCAGGTGCACCAAAAATTAACAACAGCGGAACCAATATGATGCGTCTGGGCATCAGCCTTTATGGAATTCCTGTACTCGAGCCCACAGACCCTTTCTATATAGAAGGCCTAAAACCCGCTCTGGAACTCGAATCCACGCTGGTGAGCATCAAGACTTTGAAACGCGGCGAAACGGTGAGCTACAACGGCACCTACACCGCAGAAAAAGATCTCACTATTGGCGTGGTGCCCGTGGGTTATTACGAAGCCTTGCCCCGCAGCCTCAGTAACAAGGGTTTCCTTGAAGTGAACGGCGTGCAATGCCCGATCCTCGGTCGCGTTTGCATGAACATGTGCATGATCGATGTGAGCCACGCCAAAGCCCAACTCTACGACCGCGTGGTGGTGTATTCTCGCCATGCCAACCAAAAAAACTCCGTGCTGAATCAAAGCGCTACGGCCGGCACCATTCCTTACGAACTGCTCGTCCACATCAGCGAGAGCGTCGCACGGCGGCTTGAATAAGCGCTTCCGCCACCTTGACTCCACTGACCTCCTCCAAAGCCTTGAAGCCTGCATTCGCGTTCACTTCTAAAATCAGCGGACCACGTTTACTGTAAATAATATCCACGCCGCCGGTGTCCAAACCCAATGCCTCCACCGCTTGAATGGCCAAGTTTTTTACAGAGGCCTCCACTTCCACCACACGAGCCGTCGCCCCCAGTTCCACGTTGGATCGAAATTCACCCGCTTGCGCCTGCCGTTCCATGCTCGCCAGCACTTCCCCATCCAAAACAAAGACTCGCAAATCCCGCCCAGCTGATTCTTCAATGAATTCCTGAGTTAAGAAGTTCATGGCTTTTTGCGCCTTAAAATAGTCGTTAAAGATTTCCTCAGCCTTTTTATGAGAGTCCACCAAATGTACGTCCATTCCAAAGGTTCCGTACGCAGCTTTCCACACCACGGGGTAGCCGCCCAATTGCTCCACCACTGTCGCAAAAACTGACATATCCTCAATTGCAAAACTACGCGGAATCGGCAGCCCCGCACGACTTAAGATTTCCATGGTTTTGATTTTATTTTTTGCCGCCGCAATGCCGTCCGCTTTATTCAAACTTGGAAATCGCTTTTCCAAAAGTCGGAGCAAATGAAGCTGCGTTTCACTGTGCTCCACAAAGCGCGCCCGAGGGATCAGACAATCCACCTGCGGAAACACTTCACCTTTCCAATAAACTTGTTCACCCTCACGGTACTCAATGCTGCATTCCCAAGCAGGGATGAGCAGCGCCTCATGCCCCAACTCCTGAGCAGCTTGAACCAAGTTAAGATCCTCCACCGCTGGATCCGGGTCCCGTGAACGAAAACAAAGAATAGCAATCTTCATACCCTTTCATTCAAGAGGAGGATCACCGATTTAGCAAATATTAGATGGCCTTTGATTTGCAATTTGGATAAAGTATTTTCATATGAAGAAGCTCTCTTCTTTTACTTACGCACTAGCATGCCTGCTCGCCGGCTCTCTGTTTTTGACAGCCTGCGGCGGCTCCGACACTTCAGAAGTGGATGGCGAGACGGAAGAAACGGGCGAGGTTTTTTACTTCGCCTATAAAACAGCTGATTTTGAAATAGAAGTTCCCGATACTTGGGAGATAATCGATTCCTTCACTTCCGAATACCCGGACGATTTGCGCGTGGCTTTTAAGAACAATGTGCAAGACAGCATCTTCACTTCCAATGTCACCGTGATCCGCGAAAACAACACCCTCAGCGACACCAGTTACGATTTTGCACAGCGAAAACTGGCCGACCACGAAGACACACTCGTCAACTACTCTCTCGTTTCCCAAGAAGTTCTCACCCTGCAAGTGGACGGCGCCAACAGCAAAACCATGCTCAGCACCTTTGAAGGTAAAAACGACACCTCCTCACCCAAACTCACCTTCATGCAAGTGACGCTCACCAAAGGGCAACAAGCCTGGACCGCCACCGCGACCTACCGCTCCGGTGAAGACGCGTTCACCGTGGAAGAATTGGACACCATGCTTCGTTCCTTCACCCTCAACTGATGATTTGGAATATTGATCCTGTTTTGTTCGACCTCGGCCCGCTCGAAATCCGCTACTACGGAGTCTTCTTCGCCCTCGGACTCTTTTTGGCCTACAGCCTCGCCCGCTACATGATCACGCGGAAGCGAAGCGAAAGCGCTAGTAAAAACCTCTCCCTGGAAACGCTCGACAAACTTTCCGTCTATTTGATCATTGGCCTCGTTGCGGGCGCACGTTTTGGACACATTTTATTTTACGAACTCGACTACTACCTCGCCAACCCCCTGCAGATTTTAAAAGTCTGGGAAGGCGGTCTCGCCAGCCATGGCGCCGCGATTGGACTCTTGATTGCCTACAGCCTATTCCTTTGGCGAAATAAAAAAGTGAAACTCTGGGACTATGCGGACATCATGGTGGTGGTGGCCACCTTGCCCGTGAGCCTCATCCGTCTAGGGAATTTTTTCAACAGTGAACTGGTGGGCCGTGAAACCGAGGCACCCTGGGGCGTGGTCTTCAGCCGCGTGGATGAACTCACCCGTCACCCTTCCCAACTCTACGAATTTGGCTACGGTATGCTACTTTTCGCCATTCTCTTTCCTCTTTGGATGAAGAAACATAAAACGGCCAAACCAGGCTTTTTCTTCGGCCTGTTCTTCACTCTATATTTTGCCATGCGCTTCACCGTGGAATTCTTCAAAGACTTCCCACTCCACGAAGGCTTTTTCAATCTCACCACGGGGCAGATGCTGAGCCTGCCATTTTTTGCAGTGGGCGTTTTGGTTCTATACCACAGCTATGCCAAAAACCGCTAAAACAGCGTCCGCAGCCGTCAAACAGCTCGCAAATACTGACCGCGCGCTCATTTCCGCCCGGTATTTTAAAACAGGCCCGGGCGAATACGGCGAAGGCGATATTTTTAGTGGACTCACCGTTCCTCAAACCCGCAGCCTAGCCAAGGTTTTTCAAGAACTCCCTCTTTCTGAGCTAGAAGCCCTACTCCACTCCCCCATTCACGAAGAACGCCTGCTGGCTTTGCACATTTTAGTCGCGCAATTCAAAAAGGGTGACCAAAAACAAATCGTGGAGTTTTATTTAAAGAACACCACCTTCGTCAACAATTGGGATCTGGTGGACAGCTCCGCTCACTACCTTCTGGGCCCATATTTGGAAAATCGTCCCCGAAAACTGCTGTACCAACTGGCTGAGTCAAAAAACATGTGGGAGCGGCGCATCGCCATGATCGCCACATTTCATTTTATCCGAAAAGGAGATTCCACGGACGCTTTAAAAATTGCTGAGAAATTACTGAGCGACTCCCATGACCTGATGCACAAAGCGGTGGGCTGGATGCTGCGTGAAGTAGGCAAAAACTGCGGCGAAGAAACCCTTCGTACGTTCCTTAAAAAGCATTATTCAAAACTTCCTCGCACCACGCTCCGCTACGCCATTGAAAAATTCCCAGAAGCTGAACGGAAGGCGTGGCTCAAAGGTACATGGTGCCTGGGGAGGGGCTCGAACCCTCACGGTCTTGCGACCACAAGATTTTAAGTCTCGCGTGTATACCATTTCACCACCCAGGCGCGGCTGAGACGGAGTTTAGCAAAGCTGATCTGGCTTGCCTAGTATTTATCCGTAAAGATCACTAAACGCTCAGAATATCCTCCAGCATTCTTATCCCATACACCGCTGCAGGTGATTAGATTGAGGTGAACCTTATCATCGTTCGAATTAAAAATCTCACTCGCATCCGCCTCGGCTTTATAGGCTTTGATTTCACGTACCACAAAAGAGGTGATCGTACCCCATTCGTCTTGGACGATAACGGAGTCACCCTGTTTCAAATTATGTAGATTGGCAAACACAGCACTGCTTCCATACCACCAGTTCACATGCCCATCTATAACCGCAGTTCCAGGCTCACCCGGTCGCACGCCCAATTCATACCAACCCGTCTCGAAAGGGTTCGCGGGTACCTCCATGAGTCCATCTGCGGTCAAGCCAAGACCAACAATTGGCGCATCCAAAGAAATACTGGGAATTTTAATATTTACTGGTATCCCCACCCTTTCCACTTCGATTTCAGAAGTGATCGTGAGCACGGATCTGTTTTCTGGAAACATATTCCAAAGAAATAGAGCGTAAGCCCCCAAAAGCATAAAGGCCATAACCAAGACTTTAACCCTGAGTCGCTTAAATTCTATCTTTTTTTTGAGTGACATAAAATAATAGTGAAACACACGCGATTCCAGTAGCAATAAGGTTCACTAAATGCCCCCAATCCATAGGAGCAAAACCAGTAACCGGCAGCCCAGGAACACTTGGAACAGTAACGGTGGAAACTGGATCGGTGGGGACTGAAACAATAACAGGAGTATCAACTGATTCAGGCTCCTCTTCAGGTTCCTCGGTAAGAATAAGTTCTTCGTCAGGCACAGGGATCTCGTCCACAACGTCATCAACATCATCAATGAGCGGCGGATCTAGTTCAGCTTCAATATCGTCATTCGTAATAGTACAAGATAGATTTTGTCCTTCACCCAAGTTAAACCAACCGTCGCTGTCACAATCACCCGAGAAGGTCTGCGCATACGCCGGATCCATGGTTTCATGCACGGCATACCTAGAACCTCCAGAGAAAGTATTGGTCACCCCAGAAATCACAGGAGTTCCGCTAACAAAGAGCGGAAAATCGGCAACCAGCTTAGTCCCACCATCATCGTTGATCACAATTTTGGTGACCGTGATAGTTCCCGTAGCAGAACTAGATCCACCAGATGAACAGGAAGGCGCAGTAATCAAAGAAGTATCTCCTGTCGTAATAGTTCCTCCAAAAGCCAATGCTCTTCCGGACCAACTTGTATTCGCTCCAACCGTGATCCCTGCATCGTCAATAATGGTCCCCACAAAAGTAGTATTGGCTGCCAGTGTAGTTGCCTGAGATGGTGTCCAAAAAACATCACACGCAGAGGCACCACTCAAACTAACAATCGCACCAACCGTAGAGGTGAGTGCACCAGAAGATCTAAAAATATAGGTTCCATTCCCATTCAAGTTAAGCGTTCCACCAATATCCATTGCCCCGGTAATGCAATACACTCCCGGCGTGTAAACGCCCACCGTGCCATGCGTCACATCCGTAGAAAGATCTATCGCTCCAGCCGCAAATGAAAAGGTACAGGATTCCGCAGCCAAGCCAGCTAAGGCACTGCCTTGATCGGTCCCTGCCGTGGCATAAGGAACACCAGATCCATAGTTGATCTGCGTACCTAAAGGGGCTTGAGCCGGTCCCGTGGTGAATCCAATGTCCCCTGTAATAGTCGTGGCCGCAGAAGTGTTGGTGTAAGTACTCGCCAGAATTGCGTAAGTTGCTGCATAGCCAAAAGAAGGACTTGCCGCTGCAAATGCAAGAAGCGAGCCTGTAAGGCCACTCATAAGAACCAGCGCCAACGCAAAAAGGGCAATTTTATTAAATATTTTCATGTATAGAGGGGCTGAGTTATGCGGTCGGGCTAAATTGCCTAGTTCAAAACTACACTTAAACGTTAGTTTAGCGCAAGCAGATGCGGTTAAAGAAAATTGGAGGCAAGGACGGGAGTCGAACCCGTTTGGTACGGTTTTGCAAACCGTTGCGTGACCGTTCCGCCACCTTGCCAGCGGGCTTAAATCTACCAGAATTTCTACCAGGGGCAAGCTATTCCTGAACTTGGTCTTCACGACCGAATCTCAATACCTTGTGTTCCCCGGTTTCGGTGTTGAGTTCCCAAATATTAAACTCAGTATCCATATCAAAACCGTTGAAGTGCCGGGTGAGGAACATCGACATGCTACCGTGCGGGCTATTCGGCCGGTGGAAAACATACGGATGCCAACCAAAAATATATGGCACATCAATCAGCACTTTCCCGTTGTGGGTCAGGCGATCAGCTGTTGCTTCAAACGTTTGTACACCATGTTCAGGCGTATAGAGCTCAATAATTCGTTCTCCTTCAAAAACCATCATGTTGTCCTCCTGATGCGGATGCATATACCAAGGTTGAACCGTTTCATTACCTTCGATGCTCGGGCTCATAGCTCCAGGCTCATGTTTCACCCGTTGAATGGTCGCAATACCTTCTTCCACCAAGTAAGGAACAAAATGGAATTGAACCTTAGGTGTTTCACGAATTTTTGCGAGCGGAATGAGGTAGCACATTCCTTCATAAACGGTCTGGCGAGGATCTTGCATAAGCAGCGTGACTGAGTTAATAAAAACAGGAAAAACTCGGCTTCGCCGAGCATTAAGCATTCGCACGTTCCACGTATTCTCCGGTTTCTGTGTTGATTCGAATCAAATCTCCTTCAACCACAAACAAAGGCACTTGAACGTTGATTCCAGTTTCCATAGTAGCTGGCTTGGTTCCAGATTGAGCACGGTCTCCTTTCACTCCAGGATTGGTTTCAAGCACCTTGAGCACCACTTTTGGTGGGATTTGAATGGTGATCGGTCGTCCTTCGTACATAACAGCCACCACGTTTTCTCCATCCTTGAGGTAACCCATGAGGTCTCCGAGGCTTTCGAGAGTGAAGCTGAATTGCTCGTAGCTTTCCATGTCCATAAAATTCGCGTCGGTCGCATCTTTGTAGAGGTATTGGCAACTCTTGTGAGCCACATCCGCCACTTCAAAGGCTTCCCCGGACACAAAGGTCTTTTCCATAACACTTCCATTCATAAGATTGCGGAGCTTGGTTCGCATCACCGGCTTACGTTGCGCCGTGCGCATGAAGGAGTTGGAAATAATCTGCCAAGGTGCACCGGCATGATTCAGAACGGAGCCTACTCGCAGATCGGTGAGGGATTGTGCCATAGAACAGGGGTTTATTGGGGCGAACAGGAATGGTGGATCGGGAGGGATTTGAACCCTCGACCAAAAGATTAAGAGTCTTCTGCTCTACCAACTGAGCTACCGATCCACGCGCGGGATATTAGCAAAACCTGCAAATCAATGCAATTTTATTTCCAGCTGGACAAGTGGGGTGAGTATACACTACCCTATGACTATGAAACTAAAAACCGTCTACGCCTGCCAAAATTGTGCTTTTCAAGCTAGCCGCTGGGCCGGAAAGTGCCCCAATTGTGACCAGTGGAACACCATGGCCGAAGATGTGATTAATGTAGGAAAACCAGAAAATACCACCAGTGGCCGTCGCTCGGTTCCGCGCACAGCCGAAAAACCGCAGGCCATTTTACAATCTCACACACCAAAGGCACGCACCGTCACCGGCATTGGCGAATTCGACCAAGTGCTCGGCGGCGGTTTTGTGGAAGGCAGCATGATTTTGCTTTCTGGAGAGCCAGGCATTGGAAAATCCACACTCACCTTGCAAATCACCGACCGCATGGCCGCGCAAAAAGACAAGGTACTCTACATCACCGGAGAAGAATCCATCGACCAAGTTTCCGACCGTGCCAAACGCCTCGGCTCTAAACAAGAAAACATCGAGCTGCTCTACGAAAACAACCTGGAAAACATCATCGCCACTGTGGAAAGCAGCAAGCCCAACTTCTTGGTCATCGATTCCATTCAAGTCATGTCCTCCGCCGACATTCCCGGCGTAGCCGGCAGCCTCAGCCAAGTGCGCTACGTGACGGAAGTCATTATGAACACCATCAAAACCCACAAGATCCCTACCCTGCTGATTGGCCACGTGAACAAGGAAGGCAACATCGCCGGACCCAAAGTACTCGAACACTTGGTGGACACCGTGCTGATTTTGGAAGGCGAACGTGACCATGAACTGCGCATGCTGCGGGCGGTGAAAAACCGCTTTGGAAACATCAGCGAAGTCGGCATTTTTGAAATGAGTGAAGCCGGCCTCCGAGAACTTAAGAATCCAGGCGAGCGCATCCTTGAAAACCGTCCAAAAAACGCCATCGGAACCAGCTTAACCATGACTATGGAAGGCAATCGCCCACTCCTCATGGAGGTTCAAGCATTGGTGAATCACACTGATTTTGGCTACCCCAAACGCATGGCCAGCGGCTTCGATCGCAATCGCTTGGAACTTTTACTCGCCGTGCTTCAAAAATACACTACGCTCAACCTTTCAGATCAGGACGTCTATATAAATGTCGTAGGCGGTTTATCTCTGAATGATCCTTCTTCCGACCTCGCCATTTGTTCTGCGGTCATTTCAAGTATCCTTAAAAAACCACTACCATCTGATCAAGTAATTTGGGGAGAGATAGGTCTAACAGGGGAAATACGGAAAAACTTTAAAGACAACGAAAGAGAAAAAGCGGGAGCAAAAATGCAATTGAAACCACTCACACCGATTCGACATTTGCGTGAGCATCCACTGTTTAAAACCACTTGATCTGTCGCCAAAAACTGGTTAAAATAAAACACAACATAAAATATATTTGATGCAAGAGGACGACTTAGAAACTTCCAGCTTACAATTTTTAGACACCCTGCACGCTCGCTTAGAGGCGGGAGACGCCTTTGACCGTGGCATCCAACTCAAGAAAGAACTTTGGGCAGAGCTAGAACCTATTAGACTTCCACTAGAAGAACTGATCCAAGAACTTTTTGCCAAAAATGAAGCAACGATAGATGAGATAAAATCACGCGTTCACACTCTGTATGCAGAACTCGTGCTTAGACGTTTTGACTTAAAAAAACCTCGGAAAAGACATCTGCTTGCCGCAAACCCCATTGATCCAGACGGACAGGGTGTATGGAGAAACGTAGGTGATGTTGCTGAAGCACTTTCCCTCACGTCAAATGGAGTTGAGCTCACCCAAGAAAAAGTTCGCACGTTACTACTCTTGAATGGTACGTTCGGTACCAGAGATTTAAATCAGGCGGACATATTAAAAATTGAGCTGATCGATAAAAACTTTTCTCCGGAGGACGTTTATCGTGCTTATCAAAAAGTTAAAATCACTGGAAAAACGAGTGATAATGCCACCTTAGCCTTTTGCAAGAAACTGGGACTCTTCCATGAAACGTCACGAGAAGAAGCATTGAAGACCATAAGGATAACCAAAGCCAAAGCTTGGGCCTTTTTAGATCAAATATTCAAGTACGCAAATAAGGAGTTAGCGGAGATGGATACAGATCAGCCCATTAAAAAATTGAGCGTCGACCACCATCTACAACCCATGTCAGTATTTGAATGGTTAGAAGTCATGTACGATCAAAAGAACGGTAGTAAGGTTAGGATGGAAGCACAATTGCTACTTAAATTTGCACTAGAAACATTCAATGTTCGTAGCAGTCCAGCTTATGCGGGTAGCACTAACTTAAAAGAACCGGTTTCAGCTTCCGTACAAAACTCTTTCGAAAGCGCAAAAGCGAACGAAGAAGTTAGGTACCACCGCTTACGTTTCAACGAGACGGGTGACATCGTAACCATGGAAGAAGGCAAATTTAGTGATTATGCACGTAAAATCAAATTGGATGACTTCGACGAATTTTCAAAAAAGCTTATATTCATAGACTTCGACGATAAAGGCTGTGATCCCATCCTGACTAAATTCATGACAAAGGAGCCAGACGGAGATACAAAAGAAATAAAAGATCACTTACGATGCACCGTTGTGGCCCCGGACCTAACCCTCAAAGACCTCTATTACAAAGATGAGGCAAAAAAGGACCCTTCACGAGGCCTACAATACACTTACGCCGTTTTAAAAAGCATGGGAGAGAATGCAGGTTTAAAATACCGCGATTTCAAAACCATGAACAAAAAGGCTCCACTTAAAGTGGGCGAATTCACGATTGAGGAAAATTTAGACGGACCCAATGCTTTATTCAGAAATATAAAACTATTGGGGATAGTCGCTAACCCTCAAGATGAACAAGAGCTAGGAACCACCCTGGAGATTCAATTCAACACCATCGATTTACATGAAGTGATCAATGGTCTAAATTCGCCCTTTGACCGAGCTCATTATGAAGGCCTGAGATGGATTGCAACGGCGGACAACTGCCTTCCACGATCTCTCTATGAACAAGCTCATGAATGTTTAGATGCAAAAAAACGAACGATAAATTCACGAAGAGATCGTGCCATAGAGGCCTCTAACGTCTACATCGAAACTAGAGAATCCGCCTAAACCCCAAACAGCCTCACTGCATTCGCCGTCGTAGCGGCTGCAATCACTTCCGGCTTTTCGCCGCGCAATTCAGCCACTTTCTCCCCCACTTCCACGGTGTAGGCCATTTCGTTGCGTTTTCCGCGAATGCTCTGCGGCGCCAAAAACGGACAATCCGTTTCCACCAGTATTTGCTCGATCGGTCCTTTTGCCGCGGCCTCCTGAATGGCTTGAGCCTGCGGATACGTCACCACACCGCTGAACGAAGTATAATAACCCGCCGCCCACACGCGCCGCGCAAAATCCAAGTCATAACTGTAACAGTGAAACACCACTTTCTTCGCGCCTTCCTCCAAAAGCAAAGCCAGCGTATCTTCCGCCGCATCGCGCGAATGCACAATACAAGGTAAATCCAGTTCCTTAGCCAAACGCACCTGTTTTCTAAAACACTCCTTCTGCACGTCTTTTGGCGAACTCATGTGATGATAATCGAGCCCCATCTCCCCCAGTGCCACGACACGCGGGTGCGCCGCATTCGTGCGAATCCACTTAAATTCCTCATCCGTTAAATCTCCGGTCTCACAGGGGTGAACACCCAAAGTAGCCCACATAAAATCGTAGTCCTCAGCCAATTTAAGTGCTTGCCGATTCGTCTCGTGATCAAAACCCACCACAATCAAACGGGAAACGCCCGCTTCGCGGGCTCGCTCAATCACCTCCTCCCTATCTTGGGAGAAAGCCTTAGCAAACGGATGTGCGTGCGTATCGGTCCACATAAAAACATCCTAAACGCGTGCATTAGGATTGTGAAGCTTAAAAAGGACAGCTCCCAAGCCCATCAAAAGACAGTTCGGCTAAAGTACTAAAGACCTTCGTTCGAGTTTCCTTGCTGAACGCTTCCAAAAACCTGCGATTCTCAGGAAGCGCAACGAAGGCCATAATCTCATCGGCATCGTAACCCAAACCTTCAAACTGCTTAAAATAGATCGCGAAATAGTCAGCATTCATGTCGGCCACCACAGGTTTTTCCACTACGAGTGGATTAACCGGAAAAGCTTCTACATTCACCTCATGAGCTCCAAGTCCAAGTTCGTTTACAGACATATAAAAAGTTAAGCTGCAGTATTTAATCATACTTTCAGTATAAGTCAAATCTTTTGTGCGCATGGATTCGGCAAAAAATCCTGCTACACTGAGGGCGCTTTAAAAATCCACATGGCCACTACCGAAGAATTACTGCAGGAACTCGTCACCCTTCAAAAGGAAGAAATGCACCAGAATCGCCGTGACCGCCAGCTGCGTTTTTACCTGCATACGCTGCCCACTTTCCTCATTATTCTGGTGAGTATCCTCAGTATCTGGTGGATCTACGAAGCCACCCAAACGGCTTTTGAAAACCTCGCCGAATTGGATTCGGGAGATTTAATGGACTATTTCCGCTAGTTTATTCCGAAGCTGCTTCGAGCCGCTTGGTTTGATCCTCCAAAATAAGCGAATCAATGATTTCGTCGAGGTCTCCTTCCATGATTCCCGGCAAATTGCTGAAGCTCTGGCTGATGCGGTGATCGGTCACGCGGTCCTGTGGGAAATTATAGGTACGAATCTTATCTCCCCTTTCACCAGTAGCGGAAAGCGATTCCCGAGCCGCGCCCATCTCCTGATCGCGTTTTTCTTTTTCCATGGCGTACAAACGGGATCGCAAAACCCCCATCGCCTTGATCTTATTTTTGAGCTGAGATTTTTCATCCTGACACACCACCACCAAACCAGATGGAATGTGGGTGATTCGCACGGCCGAGTCAGTTGTATTCACGCTTTGCCCTCCGTGTCCTCCCGAACGGTACACATCTATACGCAAATCTTGGTCGCGGATGTCGATTTCCACTTCATCGATCTCGGGCATAACCACCACGGAAGCGGCCGAGGTGTGCACGCGGCCCTTGGCCTCGGTTTCTGGTATACGTTGTACTCGGTGCACGCCGCTCTCAAATTTCATGCGACCGTAGGCACCCGGTCCAATCACCTTAAAAATCATTTCCTTCAAACCCTTGTCGCCCGCACTTTCGCTGATCATTTCAACCTGAAAACCCTTTTCTTTTACATAACGCAGGTACATCCGCGACATTTCTTCGCAAAACAAAGCCGCCTCATCTCCCCCGGTTCCCGCACGCAATTCCATGATGCAGTTTTTTGAATCTTTAGGGTCGCGTGGAACCAGCGCCAATTTAAGTTTTTCCTCCAAGTTTCCCACCTCATCCTTGGCCTGTTTCAGTTCCTCTTTAGCCATTTCACGGATTTCTTCATCGCTGTCGTCCAAAAGCGCTTCGCTGTCCTCCACTCGTTTGACCTGAATCTCCAGCTTATGAAACAGTTCCACCGGCTCTTCGAGCTCCTTACGACGACCCAAAAGCTTTTGCAAAGCCTCCTGATCTGAAAAAATATCGGGATTCGCCAGCTCTTTCTCAAGCTGTTCAAATTCGTCCGCCAGTTTTTGAAGTTTATCTATCATCCGCTCGCAAAGCGAGTTAAGTTTTAAAAAGTAAGTCCATTCTACTTTAAAACTCGATTCTTTCCAGAACAAAGTGCCGATCCAAGCCCTGCAGATCCTGCAGAAGGGTAAAACGGTAAGCTGGAAGCTTCTCCATGCACAATTTTTGGATATCTACCCCCTGACTGAAACCAATCTCCCCTAAAATGAACTTAAAATCTCGCTTTTGGCTCAAAATTTCATCAAAAAGCCGGCTGTAGAGCTCCAAACCGTCGCTTCCTCCATCCAAAGCCAGGTGCGGCTCATGCCTATCCACATTATCCGCAATAAAGTTGTGGGTTTGCGTGCCAATATAAGGCAAATTAGCCACTAAAACGTCAAAATCTCGCTCCGGCACCTCCCTGAGCAGATCAGATTGAATCAGATCCACCCCCACCCCAAGTTGAACACAATTTTTACTCGCAATAGCCAAGGCCTCTGCACTGATGTCCGTAGCCGTCACTTCCAACTCAGGCCTTCCCTTTTTTACACTGCAAGCAATCGCCCCGCTTCCCGTCCCCAATTCCAAAACGCTCTTCTTTGCATGCTTCAGCACCAAATCCACCAATTGCTCCGTTTCTGGCCGTGGCACCAAAACCCGCTCATCCACATAAAAATTCACCCCATAAAACTCCTTTTCATGGGTCAAATAAGCCACAGGGAGGCCATCCTGGAGCCGAATCCACCCCTTTTGAAGTTCCGCCAGCTTCTCCACCGGCACTTCCTCCTCAGAGCGAACCAGCAAATCCAATCGTGAACACCCTAAAAGGTGAGCTAAAAAAACCTCCATTTCAGTTCGGAGGTGTTCCTTTTGTGCGAGGGCGAGTACCCGACCGAGTATCATATTGATGTGGCTACGCCACGTTCTTGCCTAGCAAACCCTTCGGGTCCGCTTATTGATAGAACTTGTTCTTCTCACGAGCCGCTCGGAATTCTTCACGCTTCAGCGCACCAATACGCACCAATCGAGAGGTGAGCTTCTTTTTGTTGTAACGACGATCCTTAACCAAGTCCCCAATACGAGAACGGTTGAACCATTGCTTGAAGCGCGCAACCCTCTTCTCAGAAGATTCGTTAGCGTCAGCCGAAACCCAAAAATTTGCTGGATGAGACATAAAGTTTTCTAAAAGCAGAGGGAGTATAAGAGATGACCCCGCTGTAAGTCAACAAGATTTATCTGAATCCAGAACTTTCCTTTCCTTGTATATTCTCCTGGTGGATTTCTTCCTTATAGTTTACGTTTCACAAATCCACCAGGAGAAACATGGAAAGAAACCCAGAATTCTTAAACAGAGGAAGACTGCCTGTTGAGATTCAGCATAAAGGCTCCCGCTGAGGCGAGACAGGACAGTCTTATTAGATCTGTTTAGGAATTCTGGGTTTTCTCTAAATAGCGATTGTAAGCCCCTAAAATCATCTCATGCACGGCACTGGAGTAGGCGTAGGCCTTTTTGCCTTTTCTCTCAATAATCCCACATTCGTATTCATCTTCGGCAATCGGATCCTCAATGAACAAAAACGTATCGTTCTTAGAAGGCACGGCTTCCAAGCGATAACTCATCCCCTTAAAGGTCTGATTAAGAAGGTCAATGAGGTGCTCGAGGTCCTCGAAGTTTCCAATCTCAAGCATCTGCAGGTCAGTCTTCATATGGGAAATTTACAAATCTAATAATTATATCAAAAAACAGGTCAGAATGCAAGGATTCTAACCTGTTAATGTTTTGTGGCTTCAGTAAGCCAAACTAGTAGACTCGGCTTCCGTCCGTAGCGTAATACATCACCTCAGGATTAACGATTGAGGCGTCTCCCAGGGCGCTGCAAGTGATTCCTGCATCATCGGTTTTGAACACCACAAGGTCAGCAAACTCATTTAGCAAGGTGCTTACATCGAATTCTACGCTTAGGTCCGTTCCACTTCGGTCTGCAGTTGCGCCCACTACACTCGTGCTATCAAAGGAATCCTTAGCACAAGCCGTCCAGTGACCCTCGGAAGCGTTGGTCCCAACGTACTGGTCCGTGATCACTCCACCTGCAAAGCTAGGTACAACAGCAGGGTCCACTCCAATGTAAACGTCCGTACAATCCGCAATAGTAGTGTCTGCAAACAGAGCAGCGCACGTTACATCGGTAGTAGTGAGGATTTCATTTAGATCCATTCCAGGATAGTCGCTTGGATCGAGAGGATCGTATCCGCCGGCCAGCTCCTCTCCGTCATTTACTCCGTCTCCGTCCGTGTCCGCAAGATTCGGGTCAGTTCCATAAGTCAATTCATCTGGATCAGAAAGTCCGTCGAGGTCAGGATCAGCCAATAAAGGATCGGTCCCTCGGCTCACTTCGTCTCCATCCAACAAGCCATCTTCATCAGTATCAGGATTAGCGTCATCAGTACCTAAGACGGCCTCTTCTTCATCCGTCAAACCGTCTAAATCGCCATCGGTCATAGCTACACCAGTATCCGTGGCAGTATCTTCACCAGTGTCAGAAGCCGTATCTTCACCTGTATCGGTGGCAGTATCTTCACCAGTATCCGTAGCCGTATCTTCACCTGAATCAGTAGCCGTATCTTCACCAGTATCAGAAGCCGTATCTTCGCCTGAATCAGTGGCCGTATCTTCACCAGTATCGGTGGCAGTATCTTCACCAGTATCCGTAGCCGTATCTTCGCC